>WNGJ01000035.1_pt1 | contig 185931 bp, 171 predicted proteins | sample 5400611 | NCBI WGS metagenome assembly WNGJ01 (sample SAMN13153375, study PRJNA577476) | soil metagenome | isolation source: 40 cm soil or saprolite under Garry oak tree replicate 1 | place: USA:California | collected 2016-06-15 | reverse complement strand
GGATGTACCGTTGGTTTCGATCGTCCGCGTCTGCATCACAGCCGGGAAGGGATAAACCCCATCCACGTGGTCATGCTCGCTCATCTGTGTACTCCAGGCTTGCTTCTAGGTCAGCGTTTCCTTAGTTCGAATCATATTAGGCAGCCTCGGCGAGCTTATAAGACCATGTGTGAACGACGGGGTGGCGATTGACATCCTTGATGCCGAGCATGATGCGTTCCTTGAGCTCCTGCTTTGACGCCGCCCGGATGTGGCGCAGGACCGAGCGGGCGAACTTGGAGAAGAAGCCCTCGATGAGGTTAAGCCAGGAGCCGTGCTTGGGCGTGAAGGTGAACGCGAAGCGGCCCGCCGGTTGAGTGGCGAGCCAGGCTTGGGTTTCTCTGGAGATATGCGCCGAGTGGTTGTCCAGGATCAGCTTGATCGCCGTATCGGCCGGGTAAGCGGCATTAAGAAGCTTGAGGAATTCGACAAACTCGCGGCTGCGATGGCGGTCTTTGACCAGGGCGTGGACCTTGCCGGTGAGCAGATCGATCCCGGCCAACAGGCTGAGCGTGCCATGGCGCTTGTACTCATGATCGCGCGAGAATGTCGCGTAGGCGCCAGGCACCGGCGGCAAATCCGGCGATGTGGTCGCGATCGCCTGGATTCCCGGCTTCTCGTCGTAGGAGACAATCGCTACCGGCTTGCGCGATTTGTTTGGCTTTTTCTTCGCCTTGGCCGCGGCCTTTTTCAGGACCTGGACCTCGCGATAGACGCACAGAACTTCCGCCATCTTCTGTTCGAACTCGGCGTCGCGGCGTTCCAGATGGTAACGCACCTTATGCGGTTTGATTTCCTCTTGACCGAGAATCTTGCATACCGTGCCTTGGACAAGATTGGCGAGACATCCGTGTCCCGCTGCCGCCCCGTGCTCGCGCGCGTGGCGCGCCAAAAGACGCGTCGTCCACAACTCGTGCGGATAACCGTGGTCCTTGGCCTTGTCGCACGCCAACGACACCAGCCAGGCTTTGGCCTCCGGCGTAATCGTTGGCTCCTTGCCCGGTCTGGGTCGGTCATCAAGCGCCATCAACGGCCCATAGGCCAGCGCCCGCTCGATGCAGCGTTGGACCGTCTGATGATGCACGCCCAGCCGTTGTCCCACGGCAAAAAACGATGGGTTTTCGCGATAAGCGAGAAGCATCTGCGCACGCTGCACCCGGCTCGCCGGCTCGGTGCGAGACCGTGAAACGGTTAGCAGACGCGCAACGTCCTCATCCGTCATCACCACCTCAAGCGCTTGCCGCCATGTTGCCATGATGTCGCTCCTCGTTCAGCTCTTCAAACGAGGAATCCACCAACATCCTTTCAGTTCCACGCCGGTTGGCTTCACCGATGCTGGTTTCATGGAATCGGTCGTATAGTCCATGACGCCATTCCGACACACCGAAGCCGGGGCGATCCGGGCCGGGTAGCGGAGATTGTACAGGTTGTCGGTCTTGATCAGCGAGCCATAGGCGTAGGAGATCTGGTTGGTTCCGGCTGCATTGGCGCCGGCCATGATACGGTCGTCGCGCTGATGAAACTGATCGCCGAGAACGGGATTGGCGAGAAAATAGGTAAAGTTGTTGAACAGATCGAGCGAGCTCTTGACCGGAAAGCACGTTGAGCATCATCGCGCGCGGGAGGCTCCTCGATCTCCGCAGCGACCGCGACGATGCGTCCGTCAAGAATCCCGACATCCGCACGAAATGTATCGGAAGCCGTGACAACGGTACCGACACGAATGGCGAGATCCAGCTTGGTCATTGCGCCTCTCCTGTCGATCCTTGTCCTCTGCTTTGGACGACGTAGTCAGCCGCGACCTGCTTGGTCGGGTAGGCAATCCCCGCCTTCCTCGTGCCAGTGATAAAAACAGCCATCGGATCAGCCCGCCTTACGAAACAGCGTGCCCCAGCCGGTGACACGGGACGGATCGACCCCGCTCAGGATCAGGCTTTTCCAAATCACGGTTGCGATCGTGTCGTAAATGGGAATGCCGATTTCCCGCTCCAGCTCATCGACCAGCGGGGCAGCATTCAGATTGGTGCAGATCACGGTAATGGCCTGCGGGGCTTCCCTCGCAACAGTCCGCGTCATGTCGATGATCTGCTGCCGGCCAACTTCCGAGAACGAAAAATTGTCTTGAAGTCCGAGATGGCGCTCGCCCCGGCAGGCGATCCCCAATGCGCCGTAGTTCGCCAGAATGCGCTCCTGCACGTCGTCGAGATAGGGCGTGACGAAGCCGAGCTGCTTGACATGGGTAGAGGCAAGTATCTCGTTCAACGCCAGCATGGATGTGGTCGCGGCTATACCGGTCGCTGCGGTGATCCGCTCGCACAGCCGGACGTCGGCTTCGAAACCCAGCCAGCCCGAAGATGTGCCATTCCAGCCTATGACGTCCACCTTCGCATGCGCCAAAAGTTCGGCCGCCCGCAGGATTTCACTGTCGTCAAATTGAGCCAGCGCGCTGGCGGACAAGGCGATCTCGGTGACCTTGAAGCGGGAGAAATGCACGCTGACCTCAGGGAGGCCCGCGACCATCGCTTGGGAGATCGGCTCAAGGATAGTGTTGGAGGAAGGCGTCAACATACCGAGGAGAATGCGTTTGGTCATGATCTCTCCATTGCAACGGGGCCGGCCTCGCCCCGTCTGCTGCAACGGCCATGCCAGCTTGAATATATCGTATCGACAGCCGGGCGCTCGGCATACTTCAGGCCGGCGGCCGCGTCGGTATCCGCCTTCGGATCATACTTGCGCCGACAGCCGCGACGAGAGCGGGATCGGCTTGAAACGGATATTCATGCGCAGCGCTTCACTGCGTTGGTTGTCGAAAAATCATCCGAAGGCGTCGAGGCCGATGACACCGTCGATCAGATTGAGACCGAGCAGGAATTCCGAGCTGAGGTGAATGCGCACCAGGGGCTCGACGACAATGCCATGCGCCAGCAAGGCCGCCTCTTCGCGACGCGCCGCGACCGCCTGCCCGATCGACACTGCCTCGAACCTGAAGGCGGCGTCCGACCGCGCCTGGGCCAGCTTGCCGAGATCAGGACCAATGATGGTAGCAATCTTCGGATAACCGCCGGTCGATTGACGATCGGCCATCAGAACGATCGGACGGCCGTCTCCCGGCACCTGGATCGCGCCCATGGCGATCCCGTCGGATACGATGTTGTAGCCACGCGCGTGCGTCAGGCGGGGCCCTTCGAGAAAATACGCCATGCGATCGCGTTTGGCGGAGACGGACCAGGGCCCGGCCAGGAACGCGGCGATCTGGTCGTCGGCGAAGTAGTCGTGTTGCGGACCAAGGACTACGCGAATGGTGTCGAGGGAGCGGTCGAGCCAGGGTGCCACGATGGCGCTCAGTGACGGCTTCGACGATCCTGATCGTTCGATGCCGAGGCGATCGCCCGCGACGATCGCGCGGCCTTCCACGCCGCCAAAGCCGGTGCGCGTGTGGGTGGCGTGAGAGTCGAGCACCTTTGGCAGGACGAAGCGACCCGCCACCGCAAGATAGCACCAGGAGCCGCTGCGCCCGGCGCGAATTTTCAGCACCGCGCCTTCATCCAGATGGAGAACCACGGCGGGCGGCAGTGGCCTGCCGTCGAGGCTGGGCGTGAATTCGCCGCCGGCGACGGCGACATTGAGCGATCCGGATTCGGCGGTCACTTCGACGCCGCCCAGGGACACCTCCAGCGCCGTCGAACCCGCGGGATTGCCGAGCGCAAGGTTTGCCGTGGTATGCGCCAGCGAGTCCATCGGGCCCGCGGCGGTGACGCCGAAACGCAGATAGCCGTGACGACCGGCATCCTGCAGCGTCGTGCCTGGCCCGGCTGACAGGACGCGAAGCATCGCTTCCGAAGCGGCAGCCATCATGCAGCACTCTTGCGGGCGACGATCTCGCCGGATGCCGCCCGCCGCTCCAGAGCCCGAAAGGTCGCCACATCAACGGGATCGAACCGCAAGATATCGCCGGCCTGGATCAGGAAGGCATTGTTGCGCTCCGCTGCGTAGAGACGCTCCGGGGTCCGGCCGATGACATACCAGCCGGTCGGCATCGCGAACGGCGCAACAACGCAGAGGCCGCCGCCGATCAAGACCGAGCCCGGCGGATGGGGCGGCCTGGGCGCCGGACGGCGCGAGATGACGAGCGCCTCGGGCACCCCGCCCAGGTAAGGCTGGCCCGGTGTGAAGCCGCACATGTAGACGCGATACGTCGCCTTCGCGTGCAACCCGACGGCTTGGTCCCGGGTGAGCTTGAGAATCCGCGCGGCCTCGTCGATATCCTCGGCCAGCGCCGGATCATAGCAACAGGGCAACATCCATGTCGCCGCCTCGCCCCGCCACTCGGCGACGGCCGCCGTCTTGTCGCGCACGATGGCAACCAGCGTGTCCCTGTCGATCTGCAAGGGATCGTAATGGATCATGAGCGAGCGATAGGTGGGCACGAACTCGCGCGTTCCGGCGGGAGGATCGCCTCGCAGAGCCGCATCGAGGACGAGGACCCTGTCGTTGATCGCAGGATCGACCCGGTCGCCGAATTCGACGACGAGCGCCGCCTCCCCCGCATCCAGAAAGCGTGGAGCCGACGACACCGTCGCTGGATTGGAACCGGCCTGCTGGGTCATCCCGCAACCGGCTTGAATGGCTTCAGCACGATACCGGCCTGCTCCAGTCGCCCGCGGACGCGGCTGGCAGTCGCGACCGCATGATCGGAATCGCCATGGACGCAAATCGAACGGATCGGTGTCGGCAGGCGCTTGCCGCTCGCGGTGATCACCGCGCTGGCCTCGACCATCTCGAGCACGCGCGCGGCGGCCTCTTCCGCGCCTTCGATCATCGCGCCGGGCTGGCTGCGCGGAATCAACTGCCCGGTTTCGGTGTAGCCGCGATCGGCATAGATCTCCTGATGGATTTCGAGCCCCGCGGCTTCACCGGCGGCGACCAACTCTGTCAACGCCACGGCCAGCAATGCCAGGCCAGGGTCGACCGCCCGCACCGCCCGCGCCACCGCGTCGGCGACGCCGCGTTCCTCGCAGGCGATGTTGCCGAGCGCACCGTGGGTCTTCACATAGCTAATGCGATGGCCCGCATAAGCGGCAAGCGCGGTGGCGGCGCCGATCTGATAGGCGACAAGCCTTTCGATTTCTCCGTTCGAGAACGGCAGGCGACGGCGGCCGAAACCCCACAGATCCGGAAAACCCGGATGGGCGCCAACCGCGACGCCCCGCTTGCGGGCGACCGCAAAGGTCCGCGCCATCACCTCGGGATCGCCGGCATGAAGGCCGCAGGCCACATTGGCGGAGGTGACGATGGAGAGCATGGCGTCATCGTCACCGCAGCGATAAGTCCCAAAGCCTTCGCCAAGATCGGAATTGAGATCGACGGATAGCATTGTGGCCTCCTTGCGTTGCTGACGTCTGGACATGAGCCGGATCTTCGCCGCGTCAACGGTGATGACGTACCATCAGCCGTTCACCGGCCACACCGGTTCGGCAAGGGCGCCCGCCGCGGGAAAGATCGTGACGAATGTGCCACCGATATACTGGACCAGCACCGGATCGGCATCGATATTCTGTCCATCGCCTTCGAACTTGACGCGTTTCCACGGCATGATGGTCCGCTCGCCCGGGAACGCCCCGCCCGTCGTCAGCAACTGTCTGCGATTCATCTGATTGTTCCTCTGTGTCAGTTATGGTCCGGCGTCTTCGTGTTCGCGGGTCTGGCGTGGGCCCGAAGGTCAGGCGGCGAGCGCGACACTGGATCGCCGATCGGCCGCCAACTCTCGCAGCACCCTGGCAATGTCCTTGATGTTGGCGGCCTCGAGATCACGCAGCGGCAGGCGGACCGAACCGCCGTCGAAGCCGCGCAGGTTCATGGCGGCTTTGGTCGTCTGCGGCTGGCCGAACTGTCGTGCCAGCGCCCGCAACGGATACCAAAGCCGGTGCAGGTCGCGCGCTGCCGCGGCATCGCCGGCTTGCAGTGCCCGATAGGCGGCAAGAATGAGCTCCGGCAGCGCACAGCTGTTGGTCGAGCTGATGCCATCAAAGCCGCACATCATCGGACCGAGGAAGGCGAGATCAGACGCGCAGAACAGGCGGATACGTCCACCGATCCGGTTGGCGATCTGATCGATCGCCGTTGGAGACAGATCACCCTGCTTGACGCCCACGATGCCGGGAATGCCCGCAAGTTGCTCCAGCGTCGGCGGAGAGAGCGTGATGCCGATGCCGGGCGCATTGTAGACCAGCACGCCGGTTCGCGAGAGCGGGACCATGTCGCAAAAAAACGCCACGATCTGCGCGTCCGTCACCTCCGATACGAAGGGCCGGGTCACCATCGGCAGGCCGCCGAGTTCGCCGGCAAGCGTCGTCAGTTCGCGGACGACACGGACATCGGAATCAGCGCTGCACAGCATGACCGGGACCCGATCGCCAACGATAGCCATGACGCGCCGGAACAGCTCGGCTCGCTCCTCCGGCGACATCGCTGGAAATTCGCCGTAGGTGCCGCCGATCAGAATGCCGTCGAAGCCGAGGCCGATGATCCGCTCGATGTTCCGCGCCAGACCCGGATAGTCGAACGCGCCGTCGGCCTTGAATGGCGTGACGGTGATGTTGAACAGCCCGCGCAAGCGCGCATGACACTCCGTGATATCCTTCATGATCCCTGTCCTTTCGAATGTTGGAATGTTTTGAGCGTCAACCGGCGACGCGCCGGATCGGACGGTCGATCGCGCTGAGCGCTTGGCAGCCGGTTTCGGTGACGAGCACAGTCTCGCTGACACCGACCGTGAACTGGCCAAAGACACGGAGCGCCACCGGGATGTGGAATGTCATGCCCGGCCGCAGCTCGGTGGTGACGCCGGTGTAGAGGCTGAGGATGCCGCCCTCACCCCAGTCGGGCGCGAAGGCGATACCGATGCTGTAGCCCGCGCGCTTCTTGAAGTTGTCGGTAAAGCCGGCGCGGTCGATCACTTGCTGGCAAGCGACATGCGGTGCCTCGCATGCTGCGCCTGGGCGCCTCCTGACATGTTTTCTCCATATCGACCGCCAATTGCGGCATGGCGCCGAGCCAGGCGCAGCGCATCAGGGCGGCGTGGTAACGATCATGGCATCCAGCCATTTCGAGAAAGACCGGCTCGTCCATCGCGAGCCTGCCGCGGCGCCAGGTGCCGTGCGGTACGCCTGCGCGCCGGCCGGCGGAGACGAGCGGCTCCATGCCGACATATTCGGAGCCCGCCGCGATCGCCGAGCCCATCATGGCGGCGACGAAATCGTTCTCGGTCGCCCCTGCTCGGACTGCGGCAAGCCCGGCGCGCATGCCGGCATCGACGTAGGAAGCAGCGATAGCGATCTTCTCGATCTCGGCCGCTGATTTCACGGTCCGGAGCTGCTCGATGATCCCGGCGCCGTCGTGGATCGCTCCGAGCTTGTCCTGTAGCGCCTCATAGGTCGCGATCGGAAGGAACCAGCCGCGCTTGTCGATGGCAATGCGTTTCGACGCCCAGCCGCGTGCCTTGATGACGTTCACCAGGAAGTTCACCGGCTGATCGCCATCCTGATAGATTTCGGCGTTCGCGATGAACGTGTTCGCGATGAAGTTGAAATATTCGAGCTGCCGGACGACGAAGGCGGGTTCGCCCTCCGCTGGCAGCACCAACGCCTGAAAGGTGTAGTAGCCTGGCGTCTGCTGCCCGGTGAGATAGTAGATGTTCTCGGGGCCGGTCACGACCATGACGTCGATACCAGCCACACTGAGCAGTTTACGCGCGCGTGCGACCCGCTGGTCGTAGTCCGCTTTCGGGAACGCCGATTCCGAACCCTGCCGAATGCCGCCATTATCCATATCTGAAGTCTCCGATGAGGTGGGTGGCAGCAGCGTCGAAAGCGACACCGAGGCCAGATGCGTAATCCGCGTGCACGGTGCCCGCCGTGTACGAGACACCTGAGACGGGATCGTCGATGAGACCGTCGGCGCCATAGAGCTCCGCAAAAGCGGGCGACGTCGCGCAGGCCACGTGAAGCGCCGCGGCGGTCGCGGCGGCGCCTTCATTCATCTGGCCGATCATGAATGGAATACCCGCATCGGTCAGCCGCCGCGCCGCGGCCATGGTCGGCGCGATCCCACCGAGCTTAACCAATTTGAGGTGTGCAAGAACACGCCCGCCATAGGCGCAAATCCGCGCGACGTCATCCAACGTGGCGACGCTTTCATCGAGCATCACCGGCAAGGGGCTTCGGTCGGCAAGGCGGTCGACGGCCGCCCAGTCGCCGGGCGGAACGGGCTGTTCGACATAAGCGAGATCGTAGACGGCCAGTGCGTTGAGCTTCTCGAGCGCTCCCGTCGCCGACCAGCGCCCGTTTGCGTCGGCGGCAATCTTCACCTGCGCGCCGAAGCGCGCGCGCAGCGCCGCGATCCGACGCAGATCCTCGGCAAAGTCGGCGGCAGCGACCCGCACCTTCAGGTCCTTAAAGCCGCGATCGACATAGGTCTGCGCCTGCGCGAGGAAATCAGCGAATGACGACCAAAACAGCGTCTGGTTGGTCTCCCACATCACCTTCCCTGCCCCAGCGCCGAGCCAGGCCGCAGCGGTCAGGTGTTCGCGACGGGCCACGAAATCATGCAGCGCACAGTCAATCAGCGCGCGCACCGGCGCGATCAAGGGCGCACCCCAATCGGCCATTGTCGCAATCAGGTCGACCGGATCACGCGTCCAGTCCACCTCGCCGACAGCTCGAGTGGCGCATTCCACTACGGTGCCGGCATTGAAGCCGTTGAGGTAGGCGATGTTCGCCCGCACTTCGCCGATACCGATCGTTTCGCCATCGTCGAGCCGCAGGTAGATCTCCGTGAGATGCGGGATGCTGCCTGATGATGCCGTGTGGAGCACAAGGCCGCTGCCATAGTGCAGGTCTGCTGAGTGCAGGGAGACACGCAATGGCTCAGGCCCCGTTCCGCAGCATGGCTTTGGCTACATCGCGATAAATCAGGCTGGCGGCGACAAACTCGTCCACCGGCACGAACTCGTCGGGCTTGTGGGCAACGGCGAGGTCGCCCGGACCGATCACCGTTCCTTGCGCGCCGAGCGTGCGAAAATGCACGAGGTCGCAACCACCCTGGAATCCAAAGGGACCCGGCTTGGCAGCGCCATGGGCGCGGCTCGCAGTGAGGCTCGCCCGCACGATCGGAGTGTCAACGGCCGTCTCCGTCGCGCCACCGGTCGTCGCCTTGTAGCCGACGATCTCAGCGCGGACACCGAAGCGCTCACGGGCAAGCGCGAGCAGATCGCCGATCTCCCGCCTGACCGCCCCCTCGTCCTCGCCCGGAACCATCCGGCGATCGAGCAGGAGATCGCAGGCGCCGGGCAGCACGTTGTCGGCATGGCCGCCGTTCATGCGGGTGACCGTCAGGCTTGCGGCCCCAACGAGGGGATGCGTGCGATGACGCACGACATTCTCGTGATGCTCGGCAACCAGGCCAAGCAGCTCGCCGGCACGGTAGATCGCGTTCTCGCCGAGATGCGGCGTGCCGGAATGCGCAGACACGCCGTATACCCGCACCACCGGACGCAAACTTCCCTTGTGCGCGGTGAAGGTCGCGTTGGACGTCGGCTCCCCGACGACGGCGGCATGGATCTTCGGCGCCGTGCCGGCGTAGAACTTGGCGCCCTCGCTGGCGATCTCCTCGTCGGCGACGAAGACGCCGAGCAGCGTCCCCGACCACGCGGCGCGCTCCGCCGCGAGCATCCGCATTGCTTCCAGCATCGCCGCGAGTGGCCCCTTGCAGTCGCAGGCGCCGCGCCCGTAGAGCCGCCCGTCCGCTTCCGTCAGCACAAAGGGATCTGACGACCAGCCGTCCCCCGCCGGCACGACATCCATGTGCGTGTTGAAGGCGAACACCGGACCGGCGCCGTTCTCGAGGCGTGCGACAACGTTGATCCGATCAGGCTTGTACTCCTGCAGCGTGACTTCGAAGCCGTCGGTCATCAGCAGACCGCGCAGGAACTGCGCCGCGCGAGCCTCGTTGCCAGGAGGATTTTGCGTGTCGATCGCGACGAGGTCCGCCAATTCGCGCTTCATGCGCGCGACGACAGGTGACAAGAACATTCAACAGGCTCCTGGCAGGACGTTCAGTGAAGGATCTGGTCGAGAAAGCGCCGGCTGCGATCGCTGACTGTGCCAGCGAAGAACTGTTCGCTCGGCGCGCTCTCGATGATTTCGCCGCCTTCCATAAGGATGATCCTGTCGGCGGCGCGGCGCGCAAATCCCATCTCGTGGGTCACGACGATGCTCGTCATCCCTTCCGCGCTCAGGTTGGCCATGACGTCGAGCACCTCGCGGATCATCTCGGGATCGAGCGCGGATGTCGGCTCATCGTAGAGCATCAGCTTGGGCCGCATGGCGAGCGCGCGGGCGATGGCGACGCGCTGCTGCTGGCCGCCGGATAATTCGTCGGGAAAGGCATCCGCCTTCTCCGGAATCTGGACCTTGCGCAATAGCTCGATGGCGATGTCGTGAGCATCCGCCCGGCTCATGCCGAGAATCCTCACCGGCGCGAGCATCACGTTCTCCGCGGCGGAGAGGTGGGAGAAGAGCTCGAAATTCTGGAACACCATGCCGATCTGCTGACGCAACAGATGCGCCTTCTTGCGCTCGCGCGTGATGTTCTCGCCGGCAAAGAAGATATCGCCGCTGTCGACCGGTTCCAACAGGTTGATGGAACGTAGCAGCGTCGACTTCCCGGAACCGGACGGGCCGATGACGACGACGGTCTCCTTCGCCGCAACCGTCATGCTGCAGGTCTTGAGAACCTGCACCGATCCGAAACTCTTGCTGATCCCGACGATTTCCAGAAGGTGCTGCATAGCCGTTCGCCGCGCCCTATCGGACCGCTAACGATTGCGAGGTCCCGAGCATCCGCTCGGTCAACGAAAGGCGCCGCATGCGCTGACGCTTCTTGGGATCGAACACCGTCTCGATCATGATCTGCAGGCCCATGAAGGCCGTCGTCATCGCGAGATAGTAGATGCCGGCCGCGGTCAGCGCCTCGAAATAGCGGAAGTCGGCGCTCGCGGTCTGGTTGGCGACCAGCAGCAACTCCTCCACGGCAATCACCGAGACCAGCGCGCTGAGCTTCAGCATGCCGATCATCTGGTTACCGATCGGGGGCAGCACGATTCGCGCCGCCTGTGGAATGACGACATGGCGCATCATCTGACCACCGGTCATGCCGAGCGCAAGGCCGGCCGTGCGCTGGCCCTTCTTCACCGCCTGCAGGCCCGAGCGCAGGATTTCCGCCATATACGCGCCCTCGTTCAAGGACAGCGCCAGCACGGCACAGACGAAGGCCGACAGCTTGATGCCAAACGAGGGCAGCACGTTGTAGACGAAGATGACCTGGAACAGCACCGGCGTGCCGCGAAACAGCCACAGATAGGCGAGCGTCACGACCTGCCCCGCGCGCGTTTGGCTCTCCTGGATCAACGCGAGCGCGAGGCCGATCACGATACCGAACACCAGCGAAGTCACCGTCAGCAACAGGGTCATCCCTGCACCGCGGACGAAGTTCGGCGAAACGAGGTAATGCAAGACGAGTTCGATGGACACGGCAAGGCCCTCTCAGTTGAGCAGCGACACCGAGGCGGGAAATTTCCAGGTCTCGATCAGCCTCTTGTAGGTGCCGTCGGCAACGACCTCCTTGAGCGCAGCTTCGATCGCCGCCTTCATCGCCGCGTCGCCTTTGCGCACCGCCATGCCGATCTGGGTATTCGCCTCGAACTCAGGGCCAACCGTGGCGTAAACGCCTGGCACCTTGTCCATCAATTCGACAGCGCCCGGCGTGGAGTTAAACAGCGCATCGGCGCGCCCCTGCCGCAGCGTCAACGCCGAATCCTGTGCGGTGGGCAATGTCATCACGGTGATGCCCGCAAGCCCGCCATCCCGGCACCGCTTGTCGTCCTGCCGCGCGTAGGTCTCCTGGATGCCGCCGAGCGTGACGGCGATCGTCCTGCCGCACAGGGAGTTGTCGCGGCCCGTGATCTTCGACGGGTTCGCCGCCTGCACGACGACGAGGCTGCCGATTCTCAGATAGGGAATGAAGTCGACCTGAGCGGCACGCTGCTCATTGATATACATGGCCGAGTTGATGAGATCGATGCGCCCTCCCTGGAGCGCGGGGATCAGGCCCTTGAACTCCATGTTCATCGGCTTCGCTTCGGCTCCGAGCTTTTTGCTCAATGCGCCGATCATGTCGATGTCGAAGCCGGTCAGCTTGCCGTCCTTCTGATATTCGAACGGCGCGAAGGTGGCGGCGACGCCGTAGGTCAGCGCTCCCTTTTCGACCAGGATGGCGGAGGAGAGATCTGCGCTCGCGGCCTGCGTGACAATTAACCCGGACAGGCAGAGCGGCAGCATTCCACAGGCGATGCGAGATCGTGACATGGTGTGACCCTTGCCTCAGATTGTTTTATTGATGCGTAATGTACAATTATTATAGCCCCTTTCGTCAAGCGTTATTGACAGGCATCATGTGCTTAAGCTTTCATCAGGCTTATTCCTGCATGGATCGGGGCAGAGAACGATTGTACTAACGACATCCTGTTATACTATTATAACTAGTCTTCAAAACCCCTGCTAATCATGGCGCATTCCTCCCGTCCGAGCAGCTTCCACTTGGCCAATCAGCTTTTGGACGTCATACGCGACGCCAGGCTGGAGCCGGGCCATCACCTGCGCGAGCAGCAGCTTGCCGATCTCGTCGGCGTCTCACGCACGCCGATCCGCTCGGCACTGAACCTGCTTGCCAAGCGCGGCATCGTGGAGACGCGGAAGAACCATGGATACTTCCTGCGCAAGCCATTCGATTCATTGCATCGCATCGAGATCGAAGTTCCTTCGACCGCCGATGAGAAGCTCTACCAGAGACTGGTTCGCGACCGCCTTGACAGCGTCGTTCCGAATTCGATGACCCAGAGCGAGATCGCGCGCCGCTACGGCGTCGACCGGGTCGCGCTGACGCGTACCCTGTCGCGGCTCGCCGAGGACGGCTTGATCGCGAAGAACAGGGGTCACGGATGGACCTTCCTTCCGACGTTCGATTCCCTGGTCTCGCTTAAAGGCAGCTACGAATTTCGTCTCACGCTCGAACCCGCCTGTTTCCTGCTGCCGACATTCAAGCCCGATCCCGCCGCAATCGAGCGGATGCGCCTGCAGCATTTGTATCTCATTTCGCATCCTGACATCGCCGCCGTCGGCAATGCGCAACTGTTCGAAACCGACGCGGCGTTTCACGAAATGTGCGCCGAATTCTGCGGCAATGCCTTCTTTGTTCAGGCGATCCAGCACCAGAACCGGCTGAGACGGCTATTGGAATTCGGCAGCTATGCGAACAGCCGCCGCGTCCAGGACTGGTGCCGCGAACACGTCGCGATCATCGAGGCCATCGCGACCGGCGATCTGAGCCAGGCCTCCGCCAAAATGCGCCTGCACCTCGAACATGCATTGGCCACGACGCCAGGTACGCCAAGAAATGGCGACTGACGACAACTCATTGCGTTGCGTTTTTGGGCGAGGACTCCGGCAAAAGCCGGGACAATTCCGCGCCTATGTCGGCTTGTCGCGGGGGATCGGCGCCGGCGCGCCCACAAGTGAAGGCCGCGCAATTGGTTGCAAATGACAGCACGCGACCAAGCTCCTCCGAATTCGTTTGCGCCAACGATCCGGTCCCGATCCGCCCGACGGCGCGCAAGGCGAATAACAAAGCGGCTTGAAAACTGTCACCGGCTCCGATGGTATCGACAACGTCCACCGTGGGCGCCTGGACTTCAACCGTGCCCGCCTCCTTGTGCCATGCCTTAGCTCCCTTAATGCCGCGCGTAATGACGACCAGGCTTGCGCCCGCCGCGATGAGTGCTTGCGCCTTTCCGTCATAATCACCGCCGCCGTACAGAAATTCGAAGTCGACGTCGGACATCCGCACGATATCGGCGATGGCGGCGAACGCGTCCATCTGATCGATGTAGCGGGCCTTGTCCCTGACCAGATTGGGCCTGCAATTCGGATCGAAGGAGACAGTGACCGACCCGCCTGCATCCTCGAGCATGGCGAGCGTCTGGGCCGCGCCCTGGTCGTTGGCAAGTGTTGTCGACCCGACATGGATGGCCTCAATTTCATCGAAAGGGATGGAATCCTGCCGATAGACCCAGTTTCGAGACGCGCTCGCCTCGTCATAGAAGGCATATTGCGGCTCCCCTGCGACGGTGCGGACAAATGCGAGCGTCGCCTGGTGTGCGCTGCGCGTCGCATATCGAAGGTCGACCTGCGAGGCGCTGGCATGGTCGGCAATCATGCGGCCGAAAAGGTCGGTCGAGATACCGCCCACAAACCCTGCCGATGCGCCGAGGCGCGCCATGCCCACGGCAATGTTGAGGCAAGACCCGCCAACGACCGGAACGATGGCATCGCGCCCATCCACCGATTTTACGGGCAAGAAATCGATCAATGCGTCGCCGCAACTCAGCAGCATCGTTCTATGTCTTCGTGTTGGCCCGGGCGATCAGCTCAATCCCATGCATCGCATCGCGGCTCTCTCTGTCCAATTTTCGCATCAGTCCATGGATCTGTCGCTTGGCCCGGTGGAAGTCGGCCATTCCGGGTGCCGTCGGTTCACTCAAGCAACCGATCGCCGACATCGAAGCCATCGCCTCGCCGATCGATCCGTAAGAGCTGCCGGCAACCGCGCCCAGCATGGCAGCGTGTGTTTCGGGAAGCGCAACCTTGAGGCCCGTCGTATCCGCCATGATCTGGCGGACCAGCGAACTGCGCGCGGCGCCGCCACCGATCACCATCAGGTCGCTGTCGACGCCGTGGGACCGGAAGGCGTCGACGACATCCGCAAGCCCATAGGCGAGGCCGCACAATCCCGCCACGAACAGCCGCTCCATCGAACCGATGTCGACGTCGAGATCCATCCCCGCAACGACGGCTCGCGAATCGGGATCGGCGAATGGCGAGCGGTTGCCGAGAAACTCGGGTAGAACGTGGATGTCGCGGGCAAACACTGCCGCCTCACCCGCGTTTTGCGCGCTCGAGACGATGCGCCGTTCAAGAAATTCCAGAACGTCCATCCCGGCGGCATGCGACGTCGCGACAGCCTCACCGTACGCGGGGTGGGACCTTATGAGGTGATCGATGGCCGCGCCCGCCGCAGACTGCCCGCCTTCGTTGAGCCAGAATCCGGGAACCATCCCCGAGTAATAAGGGCCCCAAACACCCGGGACGAAGCGAGGCTCGGACGTTGTCGCCATGATGCAGGCCGAGGTTCCCATGATGTAGGCAAGCCGGCGGCACACATCGACCGGCCCGCCCGAGGTCTCGCGCCCCCCGATCGTGCCGACGCCTCCGGCGTGAGCATCGATCAGCGACGCTCCGACCGGCGTCCCCTCGAGCAGTCCGAAATCGCGCGCCGCAGACCCGGTCAGGCCGAGGCCCAGCGGCGTGCCCGGCGCGACGATTTCGTTTCCGATCTTCGCATAGCCGCCGGATGCAAGATCGCCAAGACCGACGCGCTCCAGATAGCTATTGCTCCAGCGCTGTTCATGGGCGAGGAAATTCCACTTACAGCCGAGCGTGCAAATCGAACGCAGCGTCGATCCGGTGGCGCGAAACGAAAGATAATCGGCGAGATCGAAGAAATGGCCGACCCTGTCGTAAGTTGACGGCAGGTGTCGCTTCAACCAGAGCAGCTTGGGGATCTCCATTTCAGGCGAGACGGAGCCGCCGACATAGCGCAGAACCTCGTCATGCGTGTCGTTGACGAGACGAGCCTCGGCAACCGCACGATGGTCCATCCAAACGATGACATTGCGCCGCTGTTCGCCCGACGTGCTGACCGTCAGCGGATTGGCCGCGGCGTCGAGCACAACAAGCGAACACGTCGCATCGAAGCCAAGCCCCTTGACGGCTGACGGCGGAAGTGCCGCTTCCAGCATGGCGGCGCGGACGGAAGCGGCGCAGGCCGCCCAGATCTCGGACGACGACTGTTCGACGATACTGCCTGCCTCATGCCAGACCGTGATCGGATGCCGGGCCGTCGCCAGCAAAGCTCCCTTCTCGTCGAACACTCCGGCGCGCGCACTCGATGTTCCGACGTCGATGCCGATGAAGGCCCGCCTCATTGCAACCCCGTTCAAGACCGCGCAACCTCACCAGCACGTATAGCCTCCGTCGACGAGCACGACGCTTCCTGTCATCAGGCTCGCGGCATCGGAGGCGAGAAACAAGACGACGGAGGCAATTTCGTCAACTTCTCCCATCCGGGCCATCGGCGTACCGCCGATCCAGGCATCATACATCCGCGGGTTGCTCTTGACGAATGCATTGAGTGGCGTGGTGACGTAGGTCGGCGCCACGGCATTGACCCGCACGCCGCGCGCCCCCCATTCAGCCGCCAGCGACTTCGTGAGATGGTGCACCGCGGCCTTCGAGGCGTTATAGTAGCACTGCTCCTGCGGTTTGTTGACGATGAAACCGGACATCGAGCCGATGTTCACAATGGAACCCGACTTCGCATCGAGCATGTGCTTGCCAAAGGCACGGCAGCACCAGAACGTGCCGTTGAGATTGACGTCGACGACGTTCAGCCAATGCTCGTCTGTTACCATTTCCGCCGGTGTTTCGCTTCGTGCAATGCCGGCATTGTTGACCAGGATATCGATTCGTCCATGCTGCGCCGCAACCTGATCCGCCACTTCGGAGACGCGCCCGGAATCCGTCACGTCCATCATCACGACCTCGGCATCGCAGCCTTTCGCCCTGAGGCTGGCGCAAGCGCTCCCGGCCACATTCGGATCCCGGTCGGCGATGACGACCTTCGCACCCGCTTCCCCGAGCGCTTCCGCGCATGCGAGGCCGATCCCCTGCCCGGCGCCGGTGACGACGGCGATGCGGCCGCCAAGTCTAAATTTCTCCAGATACATCTCGTTCCTGTTCCTGTTTACTAGAGCGCGATGACTTTGGGATGAATCGTCATCGCGCTCTAACTTACTATTTGAGCATGATCTCCGCGCAAACGCGTTCCGCGTTTGTTAGCCAAGGGAAAACCGGTATCCACTTTTCCGGATCATGCTCTAGCGATAGCGTTCTTGGCCGCTCACGTCCCGAGGGCCCGCCCCTCCTTGTCGAAGCGATGTAGGCGGGCCGGATCCGGTGAAAGCCACACACGGTCTTCGGCCTTCAGATTGAACTCCCCGATGCAGCGCGCGGTGAGCATCCCGAGCTTCCCGCCGTCGACGTAGAGGAACGTATCGCTGCCGAGATGCTCGGCGACCGATACGGTTCCGGGCCAGCCCTCTCCCTCTTTGCCGATCCTCAGATGTTCAGGCCTGATCCCCAGAGTGGCGACGTCATGCTGGCCGGCTGCCTCGCCTGACACGAAGTTCATCTTCGGTGATCCGATGAAACCGGCGACGAACAGGTTCGCCGGCCGCTCGTACAATTCGAGCGGCGAGCCGTATTGTTCGATGTGGCCGGCATTGAGCACGACGATCTTGTCGGCCATGGTCATGGCCTCGACCTGGTCATGTGTAACGTAGACCGCCGTGGTCCCGAGCTGCTTTTGCAGCTTGGTGACTTCAATGCGCATCTGGACACGAAGCGCGGCATCAAGATTCGACAATGGCTCATCGAACAGGAACGCTTTCGGCTCGCGCACGATCGCCCGTCCGATCGCGACACGCTGGCGCTGCCCGCCCGAGAGTTCGCGCGGCTTGCGATCAAGATAGGGCGTCAGGTTCAGCGTGGCGGCGGCGGCCTCCACCTTGCTATCGATCTCCGCACGTGGCAGGCCGGCCATTTTCAAGCCGAACGCGATATTGCCGCGGACGCTCATGTGAGGATAGAGCGCATATGACTGAAACACCATCGACAGCCCGCGCTTTGCCGGGGGAACGTCCACCACATTGCGGCCGTCGATGAGAATTTGCCCGCCGGTAACGTCCTCGAGTCCGGCGATCAGACGCAACAGCGTCGTCTTCCCGCAACCGGACGGGCCAACGAAAACCACGAACGAGCCGTTCGCAATATCCAGGTTCGCATCCTTGATGATGTTGACCGGCCCGAACGACTTGCGAACTCCCTGTAGCGTTATCTGGCCCATGATCTTTCGTCCCTTCGCTGATCTACTTGACGGCGCCAAAGGTCAGGCCGCGGACGAGCTGCCGCTGGGTGAACCATCCGAGGATGACGATCGGCGCGATGGCGAGCGTCGACGCGGCCGACAGCTTCGCCCAGAACAGGCCTTCGGGACTCGAATAGGACGCGATGAAAACGGTGAGCGGTGCTGCGTCCAACGTCGAAAGGTTCAGGGTCCAAAATGCCTCATTCCATGCCAGAATGAAATTGAGAAGAAGCGTCGAGGCGAGGCCGGGAACGGCCATCGGCGTCAGCACATAGACGAGCTCGCGTCCGATCGTCGCGCCGTCCATCCGCGCCGCTTCGAGGATGTCTTTCGGGATTTCCTTGAAATAAGTGAACAGCATCCAGATGACGATCGGCAAATTGCCAAGGCACAGGATCGCGACAAGGCCTGCGCGGGTGTCGAGTATCCCGAGATCGCGGTAGATCAGATAAATCGGAACGAGAACGCCGACCGACGGCATCATCTTCGTCGAAAGCATCCAGAGCAGGACGTCCTTGGTCCGCTTCGTCGGCGCAAACGCCATCGACCAGGCGGCCGGAACAGCGATCAACATCGCAATCAGCGTCGAGCCGCCGGCAACCATGATCGAATTGAGCGCATGATGAAGGTAGTCGCTCCGGCTCTGCACCGTCGCGTAATTCTCCGTCGTCCAGTGGAACAGCAAGAACGTGGGCGGCATGGCGAACGCCTCAAGCTCGGTCTTGAAGCTCGTCAGGATCATCCACAAGATCGGCAGGAAAATCAAGAATCCGAAGAACCATGCAGCGCCGCTCGACACCATCAAGCGTCTCGAAGTTACCTTGCGTGCCATCGCTTACGCCTCCAGATTCCGTCCGATGATCCGCACCAGGAAGAAGGCCACGATGTTGGCGATCACCACCGCAACCAATCCGCCAGCAGAGGCGTTTCCAACGTCGAACTGGATCAGCGCCTGCGAGTAGATCAGGAACGCGATATTGGTCGTCCGCAGGCCCGGGCCACCCCCCGTCGTCACGAATATCTCGGCGAACACGGTCAAAAGGAATATCGTTTCGATCAGGATGACCACGGTAATCGGTCGCGCGAGGTGCGGCAGGGTGAGGTAGATGAACGACGAGAACGGGCTCGCGCCGTCCATCTCGGCCGCTTCCTTCTGCTCCTCGTCCTGGGATTGCAGCGCGGTGAGCAGGATGAGCGTGGCAAACGGCAGCCATTGCCAGGACACGATCAGGATGACCGCGAGCAAGGGCGCATCGTTGAACCAATCGATCGGCGTTGCACCGATGAGCGTCGCGATCCAAGCAAACAGTCCCGAGACCGGATGCATGAGCAGGTTTTTCCAGACCAGCGCGCTGACGGTCGGCATCACGAAAAACGGCGCGATCACCATGAGCCGAACGATGTTGCGCCCGACCACCGGCTGATCGAGAAGCAAGGCGAGCGGCGTGCCGAGAAAGATCGTGATTGCAAGCACCGAACCGACCAGCACCAGGGTATTCTGCAAGGACGTCAGAAAGGCCGGATCGGTCAGAAAATAGCGAAAATTCTCCAGCCCGACGAAGCTCTCCGTTCCCGGATCCAGCAGGCTGTAATGAAGCGTTGAAAAGTAGATCGTCATCGCCAGCGGGACGATCATCCAGGCAAACAACAATACGACGGCCGGAGCCAGCAGCGTCCTTCCGAGAACCTGCGTCTGCTGAGTTGCCATCGCCGCCTCCCCTTTGTTTGAGTATGGTCTTTTCGGAAAAACCGGTTCCTACTTTTCCAGATCATGCTCCAAGGAAACCCGACGGGGGCTGCCGTCCGGCCAGTATCCGAGGCAGACGGCAGCCAGTTGCGGCTCATCGGGAGGAGACCGCCGCAGGGATCGGCGCGATCGCGCCTTACTTGATATAGCCGGCGCGCTTCATTTCGCGTTCGGCGGCCGATTGCGCAGCAGCGAGCGCCGCGTCGACCGTGGAGGAGCCGGAGAGCGCCGCTGAAAATTGCTGACCGACGGTGGTGCCGATACCCTGGAATTCCGGGATGGCCGCGTATTGCACGCCGACATAAGGCACCGGTTGCACCGTCGGCTTGTTCGGATCGGCGGCGTCGATCGAAGCAAGCGTCAGCTTCGCGAAGGGGGCGACCTTCAGGTATTCAGGATTCTGATAAAGCGAGGTCCGCGTACCGGGGGGCACATTGGCCCATCCATCCTTCGAAGCCACGAGCTTGGTGTATTCCTTGCTGGTCGCCCACGCGATGAACTTTTCCGCAGCTTCGACCTTCTTCGAACCAGCCGGAATGGCAAGACTCCACGCCCACAGCCAATTGGCGTTCTTTCCCAGCCCGGCGTTCGGCGCGAGCGCAAAGCCGACCTTGTCGGCAACACTCGAATCCTTCGGATTGGTCACGAAGGACGCCGCCACCGTGGCATCGATCCACATCGCGCATTTGCCAGAGTTGAACAGCGCCAGGTTTTCATTGAAGCCGTTGGAGCTTGCGCCAGGAGGACCCGCAGCCTTCATCAGGTCGACATAGGTTGTCAGCGTCTTCTTCCATTCCGGCTTGTCGAATTGCGGCTGCCATTTCTCGTCGAACCAGCGCGCGCCCAAGGAGTTCGACATCGCAGTCAGGAACGCCATGTTTTCGCCCCAGCCTGCCTTGCCTCGCAGGCAGATGCCGTAGACGCCCGCCGACTTGTCCGTGAGCTTATTTGCCGCATCGATCACGAAGTCCCAGGTCGGCGCTTCCGGCATCGTCAATCCGGCCTTCTGGAAAAGGTCGGTCCGGTACATCGTCATCGAACTCTCGCCATAAAACGGCGCGGCGTAAAGCTTGCCCGTGACCGACACGGCATCGCGGATCTTGGGAAGCAGGTCGGCGGTGTCGTAATCGGATCCGAGATTGTCGAGCGGAATGAGCCAGCTCTTCTTGGCCCAGATCGGGACTTCGTAGGTGCCGATGGTCAGGACGTCGAACTGACCGCCCTTGGTCGCGATATCGGTCGTGACGCGCTGCCGCAGGACGTTCTCTTCGAGCGTCACCCACTTCACGGTCACATCAGGGTTCTTGGCGGTGAATTCGTTGGTCAACGCCTGCATGCGGATCATGTCGCCGTTGTTGACGGTCGCGATCGTCAGCGTTGTCTGGGCAATCGAGGGAGCAGAGGCCAGCAGAGTAGCCGCGCCCAGCAGGGCGCTGAGGACGTGTTTCACGGTAACCTCCCTATTTTTGCGTTGAGCATATACCCACGCATTGAAATTATGTTCACACCGCGCAGCGAACCTGTCAAGGTCAAGATGAGACAGGTCCACGAGATCTGGCGCAAGCAATGAGGCTGAAGTCCTGCGGAGAAGCTGCGGTTCCTTCCGGTTGGCCACGCGGCTTAGGACGCGATCGAAATCGCCATGCCTTCAGGATAGCGCCTTCAGGATAGCGCTTGCCGTCGTCTCGTCGGTGACCAATCCGTTGATCAGACGGCCCTTCAACGCCGCCCTGATCGCCGAAACCTTGGCCGGGCCGACGGCTGCTCCAATGGTCAGCGCCTTGGCGGGAACCTTGGGCGGAATACTGGTCAGGCGCGCGTTGGTCCCGCCCTCGATGATTCGGCCCCGGTCATCGAACGCCCAGCCGGTCAGTTCGCCGACGGCGCCGAGCCGCATCATTTCAAGGAGTTCCGCGCGCGTGACGAAGCCATCGACAAACACCTGCGCGCGCTGATCCATCTGTCCGATGCCGATAAGCCGCAAGTCAGCCTTCGCCGCGACGGCTCTCACCTTGGCGATCGGATCTATCTTGAGCATTTGGTCGCGTTCGCCCGCCGATGACATCAAGAAAGGCAACGGCATCGGATAATGTCGCGCCTTGGTCCGATCCGCGAGCCGACCGACCGTGTCGAAGAAGCTCGCCGAGCCGTCGGCCGAAATGTTTCCGACCAGCGATACGATCTGATGATTGGGGCAATCGATCGGTGAAACGCGTTCGACCGCAGCGCGGACGGCTCTGCCCGTGCCCAATGCGACGATGGTGGGCCTCTCAGTGCGCAGCGTCGATTCCAGGATGTTCGCGGCACGCTCGGCAATTCCGGCTGCCGAAAGCGGTGCGGCGGGATCGGCTGGCACCACTTCGCAGTAGACAAGATGAAACAAGTCCTTGAGGCGGGCCGCTAACTCCATGCACGCGGCGATTGGGTGTTCCAATCGGAAAGTGATGAGGCGCTCGGCCAGACATAGCGAAACGAGGCGCTGAGCCGACGCACGCGAGACCTGGAGCATCTTGGCGATTTCGTCTTGCGTGTGACCGGCGATGAAATAGAGCCAGCCAGCACGCGCGGCTTCGTCGAGGCGCGACTTCTCGTTATCGGATGCTGCCATCTATCTCGATTGGTCCGTTTGCCAAAAATCCGCCATTCGCCCGAAGACCCGATCGGCGCCAGCCTTGTAGAGCGCGGCTTTGCCGTCACGCGATTGATAGTGACTGCCTCCGACAAATCCCCAAACCGTCATGCCGGCGGCCTTACCTGCCGTCACACCACTCACGCTGTCCTCGATCACGAGAGTGCGGCCAGGATCGGCCTGCATCCTTTCGGCCGCATACAGAAAGAGATCAGGCGCGGGCTTGCCACGCGCGACCATCTGCGCGGTATAGAGCCGTCCGTCAAAATGCGGCGCAAGGCCGGTCAAGGACAGGGACAAGGATACCCGATCGACATCGCTGGACGAGGCGACGCAGTGCGGGATTTGCAAGCCTTCCAGCACCAAGCTCACACCTTGGATCGGGCAAAGCCCGGACAGAAACGCTGCGCGAACCCCAGCTCTCAGCTCGGCTGAGAACTGCTCCGGGATCGGGCGTCCGAGCGCTTCGTAGTGCTCGAAGACCGCAGTGGCGCTTCGTCCAAGGAACAGATCGAGCGCCTCATCGAGACCCAGATCGATGCCGTAGACTGCCAAAGCCTGCGACAGGCAACGGCAACTCAGCACCTCGCTGTCGACCAACACGCCGTCGCAGTCGAAAATGATGAGATCGGGCTTGGTCATCCGACGTCTCCATACCCAATAGAGTATATACTCAACAAATGGGCAACAACCCATAAACCAGAGCTGGGCGGAGATAAATGACCGATACGAAACGAGGTGAATTCGGCGTGAGAGTCCAGAAGATGGAACGCAGGCGGGCTGCGTCACCTCAAGGCATCGCGTGTCGGCCATCGTTGCGGTCCATGCAAAATGGTCCGCTCATTCGAAACTCCTGACGTGCGCCAAGAGAGTGGCCGGACGAATGCGATTGGCCGACCGGCCTGACCTGGGTTCCATGACAAAATTGTCTTACGCCAGACCGGTCGGGGCGCGGCAGGTCACGCACATACGACTTCGGTCAATAGCAGGTCGCCATGAGCCCGAGGCGTGGATAGAGGCGGTCGATCGCCGAGATATCGTTGCGCGTCTGCTCGACGATCCAGTCCCTGATCTCGACCGCGACAGGTCGCAGTGGCCGGTTACGCGGGCTGACAAGCTCGCAAATCCTGTTCGTACGGACGATGCGTTGGGAAGCTGGGACCAGCGCCCCTGTCAGGAGCCAATGCGATACCACGGTAAGCCAGCCGAGTGTGACGCCTTGGCCGAGCAGCGCCGCCTGTACCACGACGGCATAATCCGAGAAGCTCAGCGCCTTGGCGAGACCGGACCGACTCGTGAGAACGCCCGGATATTGCGCGACCCAGTCCTCAGGCGTGTCGGCGAGCTTGATGATCGTGCGACCGTCGCCCGGCTCCTTCTTTGTCCCACCGGTGTCCTGATAAGCGGGGCTGCAGATCGGCAGCATGACTTCCTTCATCACCAAGACGCCGTTCGACCAGTCGTCGTCTTGATCGCGAAACCGCATCCCGAAGTCTACGTTTTCGACCGCGCCGCGCAGGGAGCCGGATATCAACTGGAACCGCAGGTCGACACTGGGAAACTGACGCTGCAGCTTGTCGATGCGGGGCATCAGCCAATGCGTAGTGAAAGCCGAGGAGACCGAGAGCGTGATGGTTTCGGTGCCTCTGCGCCGCCGCTCAAGCTCGATCAAGCCGCTTTCGATGCTGCGAAATCCATCGAGGACACGCCGATAGAGCAACTCGCCCTCCTCTGTCAGGACTGCCCCACCGGCCGTGCGGTCAAAAAGACGGACACCGAGATATTGTTCGAGCCGCCTCAGCATGCGGCTTACCGCCGGTTGGGTCACGTTCAGTTCGGCCGCCGCCGCCGTGAAGCTGCCGTTGCGCGCGGCAGCATCGAAGACGAACAACGCATTGCTGGATGGCAGCATCCGACGAAGTTCAGGCATAACATCAGATTATGGGCCGGGTGATAATTTGGCAATTGCCTGGCCACCTGAATTTTGATTGCATAACCGAAGGGATAGCCTGCCGCGATGCGAAGCGCCCTGACGACGTCGCGGCAGGAGGGATTGTCCTGCCGCGCAGGACACGGCTCCGTATAAATTGAGATCATGCCAGTTCAACTGTCCCTTGCTTGCTGGCAAGGGCGCCGAAGACCCGCGTTCGCTGAGGTCGCCGGCGAGGCGCAACAGGGAAGGTCGTTCATTGGGCACGGGCGGCGAGAGCGTCGAAATCAAGTCTGCGAGCAAGAGCTATGGCGCGGTCCGCGCGCTCGACAATGTCACGCTTAAAGTCGCGCCGCGCGAGTTCGTCTCTCTGCTGGGGCCATCCGGATCCGGGAAGACGACGCTGCTCGGCTTGCTCGGCGGCTTCATCCAGCCCTCGTCGGGTTCGATCCATTTCGGCGACCGCGACGTCACGTTCCTGCCGCCGCACAAGCGTGACATCGGAGTGGTGTTCCAGAACTACGCGCTGTTTCCGCACATGAGTGTCGGCGAGAACGTTGCGTTTCCGCTGCGCGCAAGGCGGCTTCCCAAGGCGAGCTGGCCGGAAAGAGTGCGCGTCGCGCTCGCGATGGTCGGCCTCGCCAGCTATGAGGAGCGCGGCGTCGCCCAGCTCTCCGGCGGCCAGCGCCAGCGCGTTGCGCTTGCGAGGGCAATGATTTTCGAACCGCGGCTGATCCTGATGGATGAGCCGCTTTCGGCGCTCGACAAGAATTTACGGGAATCGATGCAGATCGAGTTGCGCGAACTCCACAAGCGGATCGGCGCCACGATCATCTATGTCACGCACGATCAGCGTGAGGCGCTGACAATGAGCGACCGGGTCGCCATCCTGAAAGACGGACGACTGATCCAGATCGACCGGCCGGAGCGGCTGCACGATCATCCAGCGGATTCCTTTGTCGCCAGCTTCATCGGCGAGGCGAGCCTGCTGCCGGTCCGCCGCATCGACTCGAACAGTGTCGCGCTGGGTTCTGTCCTCCTGCGCAGCGCCCGCGCCATCCCGGACGGCGACGCGCTCATCCTGGCGGTGCACAGCGAAAAGCTATTGATCGACGGCGTCGGCGACACCGCGCTCAACCGGCTGACCGGGACCGTCACGGATGTGGTCTACCAGGGCGAAAGCCTGCGCATCTTTCTCGCGCTGCCGGATGGCACGGCATTGAGCCTGCGCCAGCCGAGCCACCATGAAGCCTATCGCCGCATCCCGCCGCTTGGCGGCAACCTCACCGTGACCCTCCACCCGGAGGACACGATCATCGTCCCGAAAGTCCCCGAATGAACGTCCATCACCAGCGCAGTCCCAGCCAAAGAGAAGAAGCTCCAATGTCGTTCCACAATTTCAAGGTCCTCACCTTTGACGTCGTCGGCACCTTGATCGATTTCGAAACCGGCGTGCTCAACGCCGTCCGCAAGCTCTCCGGCAAGAGCACGGCGGCGCTTAGCGACGACCAGATCTTCGCCTCCTACAAACGCGGTCGCGATGCCCACCCCGAGCGATCGAGCGAAGTGATGTTTCATGTCTATCGCTTCCTGGCAAAAGAACTCGGCTTGCCGGCCGATGATTTGGCCTGCGACGCGTTCCAGCTTGCGGTGCTGCGCTGGCAACCTTTCGCCGATTCGGTCGAGGCGCTGAAACGCCTGCGCACGAGATTTCGCCTGGTGGCGATGACCAATGCGGATCGCGTCACGCTGTCGTGCTACGCACGTGCCCTGGGCGACCCTTTCGACGATACCGTCTGCGCCGACGATACCGGGGTCGCCAAGCCGAATCCCGAATTCTTCGCTTACAACAAAGGCCGGCAGGCGGCCTTCGGCTACAAACAGTCCGACATCCTGCATGTGGCCCAGAGCCAGTATCACGACATCGGGGTCGCCCGTGAGCTCGGCTACAAGGTGTGCTGGATCGAGCGCCGCCAGGGGATGGCCGGATTCGGTGCAACGCCCGACGTGCCGGCGCTGACCAAACCTGATTTCCATTTCGCAACGATGAAGGCCTTCGCCGACGCGGCGGTCGGACACTGATCGGAGCAAGGGCGCAGCCATGATGGAGGTCTGGACCCCATTGGCGCCGGCCGCCTCGCTCTGGGCGAGCACGGCCGAGCCCTTGCGTGCCTTTCCAGCTTTATCGGGTGAGGTACATGCCGATGTCGTCGTCATCGGCGGGGGGTACACCGCGCTCTCGGCCGCCCACCACATCGCCAAGAGCGGACTGGCCCCGATCGTCCTCGAGGCCAATCGTCCCGGTTGGGGCGCGAGCGGCCGCAACGGCGGCGTCATCACGGCGAAGTTCCGGCAATCTTTCCGCGGCATCGACGCGGCCCATGGCCGCGCGATGGCCAGACGCATGTACGAGATCGCGCACGAATCGGTGGAGATGGTCGAAGAACTGGTTTCCGAGTTCGGCATTGCGAGCGCGCGGTTGACGCGAAGCGGACAGGTCAAGGCTGCGCATAATCACGCGACGCTTCGCGCTGCCGCCGACGAAGCCGAATGGATGAAGCGGGAGATGGGCGATGCCGAGGTGCGGGTCCTCGATGCTCAACAAGTGCGCGGGGAAACCGGTTCGCAAGCATTTGTCGGCGGTGTCCTCAATCCGGGTTCAGGCGGTATCCATCCTTTGAACTACCTGCACGGCCTGGCCGAAGGCCTGGCGCAACGCGGCGTCGCCATCTTTCAGGAGAGCCCTGCCCTCCGATTGCTGCGAGACAACGAACTGATTGTCGCCGAAACGCCCCAGGGCGCGGTGTGGGCGCGGCAGGCGATCATCGCCACCAACAGCTATTCCGACCTGACACCGGCAACGCGCCATCTGCAGCGCACCTTGGTGCCGTTCCGCAGCGCGATCATCGCAACCGACAAGCTGCCGCACAACCTCGCCCGCTCCCTCATGCCGACGGCGCGAACCTATACGGAGACCAAACGCATGATGCGCTGGTTCCGCATGGTGGACGATCGCGTCATCTTTGGCGGCCGCGGTGCTTTCGGCAAACATGATTCCGAATCGGCTTTCAATGCCCTGCGCAAGGCGATGATCGGCATCTTCCCCGAACTGGCCGACATACCGCTTGCTTTCAAATGGTCAGGTCTTGTCGGCATGACCCTCGACTCCGTGCCGCATATCGGCCGCCTCGACGATCGGACACTGTTTTCGATGGGCTACAACGGCGCCGGCGTCGCGATGTCCAGCCTGATGGGGCGCTATCTGGCGGCCTTCGTGCGCGGCGAAAAGCCGAACGTCGGCCTGCTCGATGCCAGCCGCCTCAAGGTCATCCCGTTTTATCCGCTGCGCGAGCCGGCCGTCCGAATGGTTGCCGGCTGGTATCAGTTCCTGGACGCGATCGGACAATGAAAATCCAAAGGCTTGGTTCTAACGAGAGGGAAATAGGACATGGCAGTTGTATTCGGTTCAGGATCTCCCGGGCGCACGTTGCTTGGCGTCTCTTTCGCACTTTTCGGACTAACGAGTGTATCGGCCAGGGCCGCCGACCAGATCACCTTCGTGTCGCAAGGAGGCGCCTATCAGAAAGCCCAAACGGTCGCGATTCTCGATCCCGCCGCCAAGAAGCTCGGCATCACCATCAACCAGGACAGCGCGCCCGATTCATGGCCGATCATGAAGACGCAGGTCGCCACGGGCAAGCCGACCTGGGACGTTGTCGACGTGCCGACCGGCTATTGCCTGCGCGGCGGCGATCAGGGACTGGTCGAGAAGCTCGACTTCTCGAAGATCCCGAATGCCGCCGCCATGCCGGAAGCGTATCGCAGCGCCTATTCCGTCGCTTACGAATTCTATTCGAGCGTGCTCGCCTACAGCCAGAACAAATATCCAGTAAACGCCGCGCCGAATAGCTGGGCCGATTTCTGGGACGTGAGGAAGTTCCCCGGCCGGCGCGCTCTGCGCAACCATCCGATCGCGACGCTTGAAGCGGCGCTGATGGCCGACGGCGTCGCGCCGGATAAGCTCTATCCGCTCGATGTCGATCGGGCCTTCAAGAAACTCGAGGAGATCAAGCCCAATATCACGGTCTGGTGGACCTCGGGTGCGCAGTCCGCCCAGCTTCTGAACGACGGCGAGGTCGACATGGTGATGGCCTGGAACGGCCGCGTCAGCGCGCTCGCCAACGAAGGAGCCAAGGTCGCCTTTGGCTATAACCAGGGCATCCTGCAGAGCACGTCGCTTTGTGTGTTGAAGGGCGCGCCGAACCTGCCGACCGCCATCAGTTTCCTCAACGAGGCTGTCGATCCCGTCAATCAGGCCAACCTGCCGCTGCACATCGACTACGGCCCGGCGAACCCAAAAGCCTTCGATACCGGCGTGATCAAGCCGGATCGCGCCGTGCAATTGCCGAGTGCGCCCGAGAACGCCAGCAAGCAGGCGCTGATGTCTTATGCATGGTGGTCGTCGCCGGCTGGCGAGGCCGCCGAGAAACGTTGGGTCGCCTTCATGCAGAAATGAACACGCGAGCCCCGCATCCGCGATGCGAGGCTCTCGCGGTAAAAGCCGCGCTTCACTATCGGCCGACGACGGGAAAACGGCATTGACGACTCCGGCTCCGGATATTTCCTTGCGCCATCATCGCCGCGAACAGGGCTTGATGCTGGCATTGGCAGCGCCGGCGCTGCTGCTGATCGTGATGCTCATCGTGCTCCCGGTGGGGTGGCTCGCCTGGCAATCAATCTACCACGATGGTTTCACGCTGGAGAACTATCGCCGCATCCTGAACGAAGACATTTACTGGCGCAGCTTTTCGCTGACCTTCGAGATCAGCTTGCTGGTGACGGTGCTGGCGCTGCTGCTCGGATATCCGATCGCCTATGCTGCCAGCGCGGTCTCCAAAGGATGGAGCGTCTTCATCCTCGCATTGGTGATCCTGCCATTCTGGACCAGCGTGCTGGTGCGCGCCTATGCCTGGTTGGCTCTGTTGCAGAGGACCGGGGTGATCAACCAGTTCCTGCAATATGTCGATATTATCAAGGAGCCGCTTGCACTCGTCCACAACACGTTGGGGACCGTCGTTGCGACCGTGCACATTCTGCTGCCGTTCATGGTTCTTCCGCTCTACGCCACCATGCAGACGATCCCGAACGATCTGATGCAGGCCGGAGCGAGCCTCGGCGGCAGCCCTTCGCATACTTTCTGGCGGATCTTCCTGCCGCTGTCGCTACCCGGCGTGCTCGCCGGGACCACATTGGTGTTCGTGCTTTGTCTGGGCTTTTATATCACGCCTGAATTGCTCGGGGGCGGCCGCACGGTCATGGTCTCGATGCTGGTGAGCCGCAATGTCGAGCTCTACAATCAATGGGGGGCGGCAAGCGCCGTCGGCGTGGTGCTCCTGATCAGCGTCTTTGCAATCTTCCTCGCCGTGAGCCGGTTCATTCCGCTCGACCGCGTATTGGGACAAAAATGAAGACGCTCCCGCTCGGCCGCATTGCTTTTGTTCTGTTCTGCTCGCTGGTGCTGCTCTATTTGATCCTGCCGGTGCTGATCATCGTCCCGATGTCGTTTTCGAGCGCGCGTTTCCTGACGTTCCCGCCGCCATCGCTCTCACTGCGCTGGTATCAGGAATATATCGGCAATGCGGCCTGGATGCAGGCCACCCGCGTCACCTTCACGGTCGCGGCGCTCACCGTGTTGATTGCAACGCCGCTCGGCGTGGCGGCAGCCTACGCGATCTCTAACTCGAAGCTGCGCATCATGCGAATAATTCACTTGATGCTGATGCTGCCGCTGGTGGTGCCGATCATCATTACCGCCGTCGGCATTTTCTTTGTCTATGCCAAGGTCGGACTGGTCGCGACCATGTCGGGGCTTGTGCTGGCCAATGTCATGCTTGGGCTGCCCTACGTCATCACCTCCGTCGTCGCGGGATTGCAGAGTTTCGACCCGGCGCAGGAGATGGTGGCGCGCAGTCTCGGCATGAGCCGCCTGCGCAGCTTTTTCGCCGTTACGCTGCCGCAGATCAAGGCGAGCGTGGTGACGGGAGGGATTTTCGCCTTCATCTCGGCATGGACGAAACTGTCGTCGGCCTGTTCATTTCCGGCGGCCAATATCAGCCGCTCACCAAGCGGATGTTCACCGCGCTGCGCGACGAAATTGACCCGACGATCGCAGCGATCAGCACGCTGATGACGGCCGCCTCGTTCGTGCTGGTCCTGATCGCGACCACGCGACAAAAGAAAAACGCCTGACGGCGATGTCAGCGCCTGAACCTTCGATGGTCTCAAGCCTTCCCCGGCGAGGTGCCGATCACCTCAAATCCTTCGCGTCATATCGTTCGACCGAACGGGATACGCGTGCGCGAGGAACGCGAGGACGGTCTCAGCGAAAACTTCGGGCATCTGATCGGGAAACGGCACCATGCCGCCCGCGATCTCGACCAGGCTCGCGCCGGCAATAGCGCCGACGACTTTGCCCGCGACGGGAAAGGCGTGCGGATCGGCCGCGGCCGCCACCACCCGGACGGGACACCGCACCAGCGGCAGACGCGTGTCTATTTCATATCGATTCACAACCCGGTGTCCTTCGGCAGCCAGTGGCCCCGCCTTCAGTGCGTCTACAATGAACCGGTCGAGAAGATCGGTATCGCCGGCGGGGTAATAGGGCTGACGCATCCGCCAGAGCGCGAGCAGATGGCCGCCGTCCGCAGTCCGCGGTGCCTCGTCGATGACCGGCTTGCCTGCATGGCGCGAACGTCGTTCGGCATCGACATAGGGCGGCGAGGAAAGCGCGACCGCTGCGATCCGCTCAGGCCGCGCCGCCGCCATCTCGATCGCGATGGCTGCTCCCGTATGGTGGCCAACGACAGCGATCTGCGGCAACCCCAGCGCGTCAAGCAAATCGAAGGCGCAGGCGGACCAAGCCTCGATGGAATTTTCCTCGAAGGAGAGCGCGTCCGAGTCTCCGAAGCCGACGGTGTCCATCGCAATCGCGCCGTAGTGCCGACCGATCCGCGGCAGCACGTCGCGATACTCGTCCCACGAACGCGGCGTCTGGTGCAGCAGCAGGACGGGCCTCCCCTCGCCGGCGGTCGCGATGTGGATGCGCGCCCGGGGCGTGTTTATGAAGCGGCGTTCAATGGCGGGGGCGCAATTTGACATCACTATTCATCCGGCCTTCGTGACCGGCACGGCCTGCGACAGGAAGACCGCCTCGGGCATGCCTTCAGCCCTCTCCTCATTGGCGGTTTCGGCAATCCGAACCATGGGCTTGCCAAACGGATCGTCCCATTGCTGGACGACCATGACGGCAAAGCCGCGAAACAAGTAAGTCTTCCACATCTCGGCGCGTGGGCCGGTCATCGCTACCTCGTCATTGGCGCGTCAGCGCATCAGAACCGAACGATCCGGAATGTTGTTGGCCCAACCCGCGCTGAGTGGCGCCACGAAGACGTTCTCCGTTCGCGTGCGGGCGACTTTCCAGACGCCGTCGACCTTGCGGAACAGATTGTTCAAGCGGCTGGATCGTAGCAACGACGATCCATCGGAGAAAATCCAGGGCTGGCAATGCACCCATTGCCCGTCGGCTTCGTCACCGCGCACGTGGATCTGTTCCGAGGTGAGATAATGCACATTGAGCATGAGAGCGGGATCGCGTTTCTGGCCCCAGAACGCCTCGAAGTGCTCGCGCAGCGCGGCCTTGCCGACGCGGCGGCCGAACTGGTTGTCATAGTAGGCGCCGACGCCCTCCCACACCGCGTCCTCGGTGTAGAGATCGAGGATGAGCGCGATGCGCTCTGCGTCGTTCTCCACCCCGGCTTCGGGGCACGGCGTATCGCACAGAAACATGTACCGGGCCTGCACGCGGCGAATCTCGGCCTCCGCCTCCAGCGTTTCGACTCGCGCGCTCAGTGTTTGAAGCGATTGAAGGAGATCCTGGTTCATGACACTCACGCATAGACCTCGTCGACGGATTCCAAGGGCGATCCGATGCGGTGGTACAGCCGATTGAAATAGATCAGCCCCTCCGGTTGCGGCGCGATCGCGACGCCCTCGACTTCGCAAAACAAGACACTGTGCGTGCCGACCTCCGCCACCTTTGCGATGCGGCAATCGAGACTCGCCACCGCGTCCGTCAAAACCGGCGCGCCCGTCGCCAGCCGCGTCCATGATCCGCCTGCGAAGCGCTGGTCGACCGAAATACCATGACGGCCGAAATCGTTCGACAGGTTCTGGTGACGGCCGGCCAGGATATTGACACAGAGCGCGCCATTGGCCTTGAGGACGTCGTGGGCGCCGGCATCGCGCTTGACACAGACCAGCACGGTCGGTGGCATGTCGGTCACGCTGCAGACCGCCGAGGCCGTCAATCCATGGCGGCCCGCCGGGCCGTCGGTCGTGATGATGTTCACGGCAGCGCCGAGCCGGCTCATGGCCTCGCGAAAGCTCTTTTGAACGGTGGCGTCTGGCATAACGGTCATAGGTCGAGTACCAGTTCCGGGGTTTTCGAGCGGGAGCAGCAGAGCAGCATCTGATCGTTGGCGGCCTTTTCTTCATCCGTCAGATAGACATCCCGGTGGTCCGGCATGCCGGAGAGGACGGTGCACAGGCAGGTGCCGCAGATGCCCTCCTCGCAGGAGGTGGTGATCTTGACACCAGCGTCCGCCAGCGCCGCGACGATCGTGCTCGCCGTACCGACCGTGACGCGCCGGTTGCTGCGCGAAAGGACCACCTCGAATGCATCGCCGGAAGCGTCGACGTTGCTCTTGAAATACTCGCGATGGATCTGGCGCTCGCGGTAGCCGAGCCGCTGCGCCTCAGCGATGACCCAGGCCATGAAGCCCTCGGGTCCACAGACATAAAGATGAACGTCGTCCGCCGGCGGAGGGAGATCCCGTACGGGATCGAAGCGCTGCACCTGCGGGCCGTCGTCGAAATGGAGCCGAACGCGGTCGCGAAATCCGGCTTCGTTGAGTTCGATCAGGAACGCTGCCGTCGTCGGCGCCCGCGCGCAGTAATGCAGCGCAAAGTCCTGCGCCTCGCTGTGCAGGTGGTAGGCCATCGCCATCATGGGCGTGATGCCGATACCGCCGCCGATCAGGATCGAGCGTCGCGCCCCGGCCGCGAGTGGAAACAGGTTTCGCGGTGAGCCAATCCGGACGCACGAACCGGCCTGGAAGCTTGCGTGGATAGCTGCCGAGCCGCCGCGCGACGCGGGCTCGAGCAGGATGCCAAGCCTGTATATGCGGGTGTCTGCCGGATCGCCGCAGAGCGAATATTGCCGGATCAGTCCCGGTGAGACCTCCACGTCGACATGCGCGCCGGGCTCGAACGGCGGCAAGCTCTCGCCGCCGGGATCGACCAGATCGAGAACGACGATGCCCTGCGCTTGCTCTTCCCGGCGCGCGACAACGAGATCGAGCCTCAGCTCACGCTCTGCGTCCAAGACTTCGTCCAAGACTTGGCCCAAGACTTGGCCGAAGGCTTTGTCGACGACTCCGGTGGCCGCAACCGGCTCAGAGGATATAACTGATGCCACCGAGCGCTTCCGTCGAGTTGATGAGGCGAACGACTTTTTGATCGATCTTGAGCGCTCCCGCATCGCGAACCAGCCGATAGGACACGTTCGCGGCGTAGGTCCGCGTGCGGCCGCGCCGGCACTCGGTCAGCATTTGGGCGCAGCGCAGTTCGCAGCTTGCGTTGTCAGCCTGCAAGATGCGGAAACGTGACAACAGACGCACGGTCCGCGCGACCGGCGACGCCGAAATGGATTGCCCGTTCAGCAAGCGCTCGGTGCGCTTGCGACGCATGTCGTGGTCGTCATAGACGTAGTTGAGCGCATCCTCGAATTCGGTGGCCGCGGGATCGATCGGCACGACATAGTGCGACTGCGGCGTCCACAGCGCGAGCCATTCCTCGTAGCAGGCATGATCCAGCAAATCGGCTTCCAGCCAGGCGAATTGCGTCGCCTCGTCGAGACCGATGGCCGGCGCCATCATGGTCAGATTCATGGCGTTGCCTCCATCATCAGCTTCCACTGCCGGTAAGCAGCGCGCATTCCGGTTTCGGCGCTGACATCGCTGCGGCGGTGGCCATCCGCTAGCATCTCCTCGTTGGCGATGCCCCGGTTCAGCATCAGCCAGAGATCCCTGCCCCCTTGCGCGCCGTGCTGCACGCGATCCCACACCTCGGCATCGTCCGGGCTGCCAAAGCCCATCGGCCCCTGGAAGAATTCATGGATCCGCAGCCGCGCACGGTTGGCCGCCTTCGGTCCGCCCTGCATGCCAAGCGCCACATGCCGCACCTCCGTCTCCTCGACCGAAATGGGCTGCAGCACGCGGAAGAACGTCGCCGAACAGCCGAGATTGGGAAACAGGTTGAGATTAAATCCGGTGCCGCCAACCGCGCGCACGATGCGCCGCACCTCCTGCTCGGAATGATCTTGTGCCAGTTCGGCGGCGAGCGCCTCGAACTTGTGCGGGATCGGCGCGTCGGGATTTTCGTCGAGATCGACGAGACCAGGGACCATCACCATGACGCTGTGGCCGTTGCCGAGATCCTCGACGAAGCCGCCATTGTTCATGATATCCATCATCGCCTCGGTTTCCTTATCCGTGGCGGTCAGGAACGACTTGTGAACCAGTGGAAAATGGTAGGCGTCCGTCGTGTTCTCCAACTGGATCTTCCAGTTGCCGGGAAAACGGAACTTGTGCTCGCCAAGCGTGGTCAGCGGATAGCCCGCGCTCTGCTTCATGAACAGATCGATCCATTTCTTCGCGCCACCGAGAAAATCGGAGAGCGGCTCGATGTCTTCCCTGAAGCTTGCAAAGATCAACCTGGCATATTCCTCGACGCGAAGCGACCTGAGCGGGAACTGCCGCTTGTCGATTGTGCCGGCGTATCCGGCTTCGTAGGGAATGCCCCGCAGCGAGCCGTCGAGCGCGTAGCTCCAGCCGTGATAGGGACAAACAAAACTGTTGGTCTTGCCTTTCGCCACCTCGCAGACCGTCGCCGCGCGATGCCGGCAGCGATTGACATGCACATGCACGGCGCCCTTGCGATCGCGCACCACGATCACGGGCTGCAGGCCGACCATGGCCATCTTGAAGTCGCCAGGTTCTGCAATCTCGCTTGCATGGGCCACCCAGACCCAGGTCCGTTCAAAGATACGTGTCATCTCGGCTTCGAACATCGCCGGATCGGTATACATGCTAGACTGGACGCGGTCCGGCAGGACCAGAGCGGCGGACTCGGGCGCCACGATCGCTGCAATATTCATCGTTCGCTCCTCATCGAATGCTCACTGGCACACCCTGTCCTGCTGACAAGATGCCGGACCAACCAAACACAGTGCGTCACGTCGTCGGTTGATAGCGACGCAACAGCAGCCCCACCGCAACACGCAGCACGCGATCGAACACATAGCCCAGCAGGCCGAGCGCGAGTATCCCCACGAACACCCATTCGGTTCTGGCAAAATTCCGTGCGGTCCAGATCAGCGCGCCAAGACCGTTGTCGGCCGACACGATCTCCGCCGACACCACCGTGAGAAACGAGTTGCCCATTGCGATGCGGGCACCGGTGACCATGAATGGCACGGTCGACGGCAGGATCACGGTGGTCAGGAGTTGCACGGGACCGGCGCCCAGGCTCGCGGCCGCCCGCAGACGGAGCGGATTGACCGCTTGCACGCCCGCGATCGTATTGAGCGTGACGATGAAGACGGTGGTGTAGAAGATCAGCGCCACCTTGGCCGACTCGCCCGGGCCGAGCCAGATCACCGCCAGCGTCACGAACGCGATCGGCGGAATGAAGCGGAAAAACTCGATATAGGGATCGAGAAACTGCCTGATCGGCGCGAAGCGGCCCATCACGATGCCGAGCGGGATACCGACGACGACGCCGAGCGCCCAGCCGCTTGCGATCCGGGCCGACGATGCGAGCACCGCGCGCAGCAGCGTGCCGTCCTGCAAGAGTTCCATCGCTGCCTGCAGCGTGGCATTAGGCGAAGGCAGAAACAGCGGCGAGGTGTGTTGCGACGCGAGATTCCACAGGAACAGGCCGCACAGGATCGACAGGACTGCCAATCCGATCCGGCTCAGCCTCGAGTTTATGCTAAGGCGCAACGGAGTCGGCTTGCTCGGCGCCACTTGCACGATCTCGGTCATGCCGCGATCTCCTCGCCCGCGAGACCCTGGGCGCGCAGCACGCGCGTGACCTCCGCACCAATATCGTCGCGCAGTCGGCGATAGAGCGCGAGGCTTGCGGGATCGGCCGGATCGCGCGGGTGCGGCAGGTCGATGGTCTCGATCGTCTTGATCGTCGCCCGCGGGCCAGCGGTCATGGTGACAACGCGGTCAGCCAACAGAATCGCTTCCCAGATGTCGTGCGTGACGAACACGATCGTGCAGCCTGTCGCGCGCCAGATACGATCCACTTCCCGCTGAAGCACCTCGCGCGTCTGTGCGTCGAGCGCGCCGAACGGCTCATCCATCAGCACGACCGACGGCTCATTGACCAGAACGCGGGCGATTTGCGCACGCTGGCGCATGCCGCCGGACAACGCCTCGGGAAACTTGTCGGCCGCGTGCGAAAGACCGACCAGCGACAAATAGTGATCGGCGAGCGCGGCACGCTGGCGGGAGGCCATCCCGCGCAGCCTCGGGCCGTACTCAACGTTCTCCCGCACAGTGAGCCACGGGAACAGCGCTTCCGACGACTGAAAGACAACGCCGCGATCGATACCCGGACCGCTCACCGGTTTGTCTGCGACGCGGAGCTGACCGCCCGACGGCAGAAATCCGGCAATCGCGTTCAGAAGCGTGGACTTGCCGCAGCCGCTCGGCCCGAGCAGGCAGACGAACTCGCCGGCGGCAATGTGGAGATCGATACGCGAGACGATCTCGTTGCCGTCAAGTGTCAGGCTCAGCTGGTTGAGCGAGATGGATGAGCCGTTGGTCATGCGTGTTCCGCCTTGTAGAAGCCGCGCTGGATGTAGTGGCGGAAATCAACCACGGCGGGTGTCATCTTGTGCTCCGCGAGAAATGCCGCGATGCCGTCATAGCTCTGGTAATCCGCGTCGGTGAAATCGCGCACCGTCGGATCGAAGTCCTTGAGCAACGTAAGCGTTTGCGCGACCGGAATCTTGGTGACGGCCTGAACCGCCTCCGCGGTCCGCTGCGGATCGTGAGCGACGATCTCGCACGAACGCGCGAGAACCTTCAGGATTCCGTGCGCGGCCGCGGTGTTGGCGTCGAGCCAGCTTGCCGCGGCGTTGAGCCATATCGTGTCGACGTAGCCGACGTCCTTGCTGGTCATGACGACGCGACCACCTTGCTTGACCCCGTTCATCGGCCAGGGCTCCCAGGCGAAGAACGCGTCGATATCCCCTCGCGCAAGCAGCGCCGGCAACTCGGGCGGGCCGCTGCGAACCATCTGCACTGCGCTCGGGTCGAGCCCGATCTTCTTGAGCGCGAGCAGCGTCGAATATTCGCTGATCGAACCTGGCACGATACCGAACTTCTTGATCTTCTCGGGGCTTTCGACATCTTTGCCGACCACCATCTTGACGTAGCGGCCGGACTGGTAGACGACCGCAAGCGGCCGCATCTCTGCGCGCGCAAAACGAAGCATGGTCGATGGCTCAGACGCCGGCGCCAAATTGACCTGCTGCGCGATAAGAGCGTTCATCGCTTCGCCGCCGTCCTGATAAATGTGGACCTCGACGTTCAGCTTCTCGGCTTCGAACATCTTTTCGTGCGCCGCGAGGTAGAAGGATGAGAAGACCGGATCGGAGCCTACGCCGATCTTGATCGGGGCATCCTGCGCGAGCAGCGCTGTGGGCCGGATTGCAGCGCCGACAAGGGCGCCGGCGATGAAGGCACGTCGGGAAAGCGCAGGTGTTCGCATTTTCATTGCCTCTCGAAACGGGTGTTTTTAGACGTCATGCTCAGACGTGCTCAGACATCATGCAAGGCGCGCACCAATTCGTGCCGAAAGAGTTCATGGATATGGCATCCCAGGCATGACGCCGGTAAAGATCGCCCCAGCCGCTTCGTAGGTGCCTTCACTCAGCGAGGCGTGCTGGGTGACGACCATGGAGTCGCGAACGATGCGTTGCAGGCGGTGCGATGTGTGGATCGCCGCCATGCCCGCGATGCGGTAGGCCTGCTGCACGACTTCAGCGGATGCATGCGCCGCATGGGTGGCGCTGAGGCGCAAGAGGTTCTCGAGTTCCGGCTTGATCGAATGACCGGCAAGCAGAACGTCCCACGCACGCTCCGATGACTCGTAGAAGAACGCGCGCGCACTACGCCACTTGGCTTCGCCCCGCGCCAATTCGGATCGGTAGTAGGCGCGGTCGGCGAGTTTCGCCGCTCCCGGCATGATCTTGGCTCCGCCAGACATCTCGGTCACGGTGTCCAGTGCGGCACGCGCCAGGCCGATATTCACGGCCGCATGCACCTCGGCCTGATAGGAGAGAGAGGGATAGCGATAGAGCGGCTCGTCGACGAGGCCGACCGATCCCCGCGCGCAGATCCATTCGAGAGAATAGAACTTGTCCTGCACGCGCGTGTCGTGACTGCCTGTCCCCTGCATGCCGACGACGTCCCAGTTTTCGATGATCTCGACCTCCTTTGCCGGAGAAACGGCCATGTAGGTCGTGCTCTGCGCCTGCGATTTGGGCAGCGGCGTATCGACGGAGATGCCGACACCGATCCAGTCTGCGGCCATGCAGCCGCTGGCGAAGCGCCAGCGGCCGGACACGCGTACCCCGCCCTCGACCGGAAGCGCCGGCTGCAACGGATAAAGGCCGCCGGCAAAGACCTGGTCGGGGCCGTCCGCGTAGATCGCGCGCTGGGTCTCCAGCGGCAGTGCCGCAAGATAGGTATTGGCAGAGCCGAAAGCCGCGACCCAGGCCGCCGATCCGTCGGCAACCGCAATCGCTTCGACCATGCGAAGAAATTCGTGAGGCGGACGGGCGTCGCCGCCAAAGCGCCTGGGCGTCGCCGCGCGGAAGATACCGGCCCGCTTCATGCTGCCGATGACGTCACGCGGGACATGCGAAAGGCGGTCAAACTCGTCACGCCGCGCGGCGACCTCTGCAATGAGATCGCGCAAAGGCAATACCTTTCGCTCCGCTGGCGCCTGCCGAGCCGCGGTTGCGACTCCGATGTTGTCTTGCATCGTCGCCAAACCTCTCCCGAAGCCTCATTGCTTCGGATTCGGCCATCATTTTCTCGGATTTGATCTAAGTCAAATTCATAGTTATAATCCCCATCATGAGCCAAACGAATAGCGCCGGCCTCGACCTCAACCTCTTGCGGGTCTTTCTCGCGATCTGGGACTTGCGAAGTCTTACGGCGGCGGGCGACCGGCTCGGCCTCACCCAGCCCGCCATCAGCCATTCGCTTCGCCGCTTACGGGAGCGGTTCGATGATCCGCTATTTGTCCGTGCCGCAAACCGGATGCTGCCGACGGAGGCCGCGGTGCGCCTGCATGAGCCGCTCGATCAGGCTTTCGGCCTCATCAATCGCGCGATCCAGGAACGCGTCGCCTTCGCTCCACAGGTGACGCAGCGTGTGTTTCGCGTCGCGATGTCGGATGTATCGGAGGTCTATTACCTGCCGCGCCTGATGGCCCGACTCGTGCGCGTCGCGCCAATGGTGCGGCTGGACGTCGTGCCGCTGGCGATCGACGCGATCGTCGGCGCAATGCGCGCCGGCGAAGTCGACCTCACGATCGGCTATCTGAAGAACCTGGAGAGCGAATGCGTCAGCCAAACGCTGTTCGACGACAAGTTCATCTGCATGGTTCGGCGCGGCCATCCGATGGGACGGTCCAAACTCACGAAGGCAAATTTCATCAATATGCGTTACGTCCACGCCGGCACGAATGCGCCCGGCCATCAGATGATCGAGCAATGGCTCGCCGAGACCGGCATCAAACGGCACATCGCCGTTCGGCTCGGGCACTTCAGCGTGGCGCCGGACATCGTGCGCGATACCGACCTGGCGGTGATCTTTCCCGAGAGTGTGGCCCGCCAACTCAACAGTGCGAAGGCCTTTCGTTTGCTGACGCTTCCGTTCGACCCGCCGCCGGTCGAGATCAAAGTCCATACCCATCCACGCTTTGCGAGCGATATGGGCATCAACTGGCTGCGCGACACGCTGGTCGCGATGTTTGCACGGACGGGCTAGACATCTGTGCCGACGCAGTCCGCAAAAATGGATGATTGCAGGTTTCGGCGAGAACTGACGTTGCGCCGGTGGCGTAAAGTCATCGAAGTCTCGGCGGCCCTGCGTTGCCCAAGGAGCGCGCACGATTGAGGCGGCCGCGCGGCGCGAAGGATAGCCTGTCCTGGAACAGGATACCGCGAGCCGCACTGTGGCCCCGCCGGCCTTGACCGCTGCGCCCTCTTGCCAGTCGCCTGCACACCGCGCCTCATTTGTCAGCACCAGGGCAGCTCCACACTTGGCGTCCAAGCATGAAAATTGCAGGGAAGAGCCTTGCCTAGACAGCGAGCAACGCCATGAACCTGATCAATCTGGACATCCGCATGCTGCGCTCACTGATGTCGGTCGTCGAAACCGGAAGCATCACCGAAACCGCGCGGCGGCTGGGCCGTACGCAACCCGCGATCACCCTTCAACTGCAGCGGCTCGAGGAACTCACCGGCAAGGCCATCTTCATCCACGAAGGCCGGCGGCTATTTCTGACGGCGGAGGGCGAGACGGTCCTGAGCTACGCGCGTTCGATCCTCGGCTTTCATGACGAGTTGCTGTCGCAGCTCGCTTCCCCCGATATCGAGGGTCACGTCGTGCTCGGCACGCCCGATCTGTACGCGGCCTTCATGCTTCCGTCGATCCTCAAGATCTTCCGTAAGGCTTTTCCGCGCGTTCAGTTGGAGCTGAACTGCTCACTTTCGACGCCGCTCGTCGGATGCGTGAAGCGCGGCGAAGTCGATATCGCGCTTGTGACCCGCATGAACGACTTCACCGGTGGACAGGTGGTTCGACAGGAGCAACTGATCTGGATGACCGGTGAACAATCTACGGCGCACAATGAAAAGCCGATCCCGCTTGCGCTGCTGCCGCCGGGCAACATCTTTCGCGACCATGCGATCGAACGGCTGGAAGCCTCAAGGCTGCGATGGCGCATTGCCTGCGTCAGCCACAGTGTCGGCGGCTTGCAGGCCGCCGCTTTCGCCGGCATGGCCGTCACCGTCCTCGGCCGCTCCGCGCTGGTCCGCAACATGCGCGAAATCGGCGTCGAGGACGGCCTGCCGCCTCTGCCCAAGGTTGATCTCCTCTTGTACAAATCGCCCGCCGCAACATCAAAGGCCGCCAGCGCCCTGCACGACTATCTGGCGCACTATCTTAATCTCCACGACGAACTGCTGCTGGGCAAGGAGCTGCCCTTGTCCGCGGACGATGCCGCGGCGAAACCATCAGGACATTCGGGGACGAAACTGAGTCCAGGGCCGTGCGCGCTCGAACGCAGCCGCGATCCGCACAATCAAGCCCTCATCGAGCCAAGGCGCGATGATCTGAACTCCAATGGGAAGCCCGTCGCGATCGAATCCGCAGGGAATCGTCGCGGCCGGCAGCCCAGTCAGATTTATCGGCCACGAGAACGGCGACCAACCTAGGTGGCGGTCGACCGCGACGCCATCGACCTGGTCGACGCCCAGGGCGCCTGCGGAAAACGCCGTCACCGCGACGGTCGGGGTCACGATCGCATCGACCTTCTGAAATATGTCCAGGAACGACGAGCGGAGGCTGTTGCGACGAAAGCCGGCCTCGACATATGCGACGCCGCTGTATTCCGAGCCCTTCGCCACAACGTCGCGGTAGTCGCTATCGGAGGACATCAGCGCACTGTAGTCGCGGGCTGAGACGGCCGCCGCCTGCTCGGTGTAGGCGATCGGTTTCAATATCCGCTCGAGCATATCCGGTTCGAAATTGACGCAATCGGAAACGATGTTGGCGCCAAGCGAATCGAGCGTCTCAACCGCCGATTGGAACGCCTTGCGAACATCAGGCGCTACCGCGGCATAGCCGAAGTCGGCGCTGCTTCCGATCCTGATCCCGTCGAGCCTGACCGGCGTCGCATCGAAGCTCCGCGATGGCACCGGCAGACTTGCGGCATCGCGCAGATCATGGGTCGCGACCACCTCCAGAAGCAGCGCTGCATCGGCAACCGTCCGCGCGATCGGCCCGGTATGGGCCAGCGAGGCCCAGGACGGAGGCGAAAAGCCCGGCGACCTCGGAACCAGTCCGAAGGTCGGCTTGATGCCGACCACGCCGCAGAAGGAGGACGGCACACGTATCGAACCGACACCATCGGTGCCGATCGCGAGCGGACCACATCCGGCGGCGACCGAGGCCGCGGCGCCGCCGCTCGATCCACCGCTGGTCCGGTCTCTGTTCCAGGGATTGCGGGTCACGCCGGACACCGGGCTGTCTGCGGTGAGCTTGTAGCCGGATTCGCAGGTGGTGGTCTTGCACGTGACGATCGCGCCCGCCGATTTGAGCGCCGAGACGACGGCCGCATCGACCGTCGGCACCAGGTCCCTGTTGGCGGGAGCGCCGCCGAACGCGCGTACGCCGGCAACGTAGACGAGATCCTTGATGCTGACCGGCACACCGGCCAATCTGCCCGCAGGCCGGCCGGCGGACCAGGCCGCCGTGGCGAGGTCGGCCGCGGCGCGCGCCTGATCGTAGGTCGCGGTGACGACGACGTTGCAAGACGAGTTTGTCAGTTCCAGCGCGGAGATCACGTCCTCGATCACGTCTCGCGGTGTGAATCGCTTCGCGCGATACCCCTCCAGCAGTTCGACGGCAGAGAGCCGTGCCAGTTCATTGGGTTCGACGGCGCCGTCGGTGCGGACGCTTCCAGCTTTCACTGCACGCCTCACGAGGTCTGAAGGGCGGCCGCCACGGCTTTTTTCGCCATCACGGTCACGAGGTGAGCGCGGTATTCCGCATCCGCATGAATGTCGGACGTCAGATTTTCCGAATCCAGCCTGATCGCGGCAATCGCGCCAGGTGCGAACGAGCGCTCGAGCGCGGCTTCCATCGCGCCAACACGGAAGACGCAAGGTCCCGCGCCGGTCACTGCGAGCCGGACCTTCCCAGCTTTTCTTGCCACGCAGACCCCGACCACCGCATAGCGCGACGCCGGGGATTTGAACTTGGCGTAGCCGCCGACGTCCGGCACGGGGAAGCGAAGGGAGGTGATGACCTCGCCGGGTTGCAGCGCGGTCGCGAACAGGCCCCGAAAGAAGGCATCGGCGGAAATCTCCCGTCGGTCGGTCACAACGGTCGCATCGAGCGCGAGCACCGAGGCCGGATAGTCGGCCGACGGATCGTTGTTGGCGACCGAACCGCCGATCGTGCCTCGGTTGCGAACCGCGGGATCGCCGATGCCCGCGGCGAGACCAGCGAGCAACGCGACATGGCTCTGAACAATCTCGGACTCCGCAACCTCGACGTGGCGGGTCATCGCTCCGATCGTCAAGACATTGTCTTGAACCGAAATACCGGACAAATGGGGAATCTTCGACAGGTCGATCAGCGCGGCCGGCGCTGCGAGCCGTTGCTTGATGGTCGGCAACAACGTCATTCCGCCGGCGAGCGGCACGCTGTCGTCGACGGTGCCGAGCAACGCGGACATTTCGGACATCGTATTCGGCCTGTGAAAGGCAAAGGACCTCATTTCGATACCTCCTACTCTGCGGCGCGTGGCATCGCGGCATTCTGAATGATGCGCCAGATTCGGTTCGGCGTTGCCGGCATATCGACGTGATAGACACCAAGATGCGACAACGCGTCGACCACGGCGTTGATGACGGCCGCGGGCGATCCGATGGTGCCGACTTCGCCGCATCCTTTCACGCCCATTGGGGTGTGCGTGCACGGCGTGGAATGGGTCTTGATCGTCATGTTCGGCAGGTGATCGGCGCGCGGCATGCAATAGTCCATGAACGAACCTGACAGCAGCTGCCCGGAAACGTCGTCATAGACGGCGTTCTCGTACAGCGCCTGGCCGATGCCTTGAACGATCCCGCCGTGCAACTGGCCTTCGACGATCATCGGGTTGATGACGGTACCGATGTCGTCGACCGCGGTATATTTCTCCAGCGTCACGGTCCCCGTCTCGGGATCGATTTCGACTTCGGCGATGTGACAGCCTCCGGGATAGGTGAAATTGACCGGATCGTAATAGGCCTGCTCCTCCAGTCCGGGCTCCAGTACTTCCAACGGATAATTGTGCGGGACGTAGGCGGCGCCGGCGATTTCCTGGAAGGTCTTGATGCGGTCTGTCCCTGCAACCGAGAAGATCCCGGCCTCGAACTGAATATCCTGCTCACTTGCTTCGAGCAGGTGTGCGGCGATCTTTTTGCCTTTCACGACCACCTTGTCGCTCGCCTTCGAGAGCGCCGCGCCGCCGACGACGAGCGAACGCGAGCCATACGTCCCCATGCCGAACTGCACCCGATCGGTATCGCCAAACACGATATCGACATTGTCAAAGGCCACGCCGAGCTTCTCCGACACGATTTGCGCGAAGGTGGTCTCGTGCCCCTGCCCGTGATTGTGGGTACCGATCAGCACCGTCACCTGCCCGGTCGGATGCACCCGAACGGTGGCGCTTTCGTAGAGTCCGCCGCGGGCGCCGAGGCGGCCCGCAAAGCGCGACGGCGCAAGCCCGCAGGCTTCGACATAGGTCGAGAAACCCAGGCCGCGGAGTTTTCCGGCGCGTTCCGACGCGGCCTTGCGTTCTGCGAAGCCGGCGACGTCCGCCGCAGCGAGCCCGCCTTCGAGGCATCCCAAGGGATCGCCGGAATCATATTCGACGAGCACGGGCGTTTGATAGGGATAGGAATCCTTGGGAATGATGTTGCGACGACGCAATTCGACGCGATCAATGCCCATTTCCGCGGCGGCTACGTCCACCAGGCGCTCGACCACGAACGTCGCTTCCGGTCGGCCGGCGCCGCGATAGGCGTCGACCGGAACCGTGTTGGTGAAGACCACCTTCACGTTGCAGTAGATCGCCGGCGTCGTGTAAACGCCGCTCAACAACGGGCCATACAGGTTTGTCGGGATGTTCGGGCCGAAAGTCGAGAGGTAGCCGCCCATATTGGCCGATGTGACGACCTTCAGCGCGAGGAATTTTCCGTGCTCGTCCAACGCCAGTTCGGCCTCGGTGACGTGATCCCGGCCATGCCGGTCCGAGACGAACCCCTCCGAGCGGTCCGCCACCCATTTCACCGGGCGGCCGACGTGCCTCGCGGCCCAGGTGACGACCGCCTCCTCGCCATAATGGAACTGCTTGACGCCGAAGCCGCCGCCGACATCGGGTGCCACCACACGCATTTTCTGCTCGGGAATCTTGAGCACGAGCGCGCTCATCAGGAACCGCACCACATGCGGAAACTGGCTGGTGGTCCACAGCGTATAGTGGCCGGTGCCGGCGTTATACTCGGCGATCGCTGCGCGCGGCTCCATCGGGTTGCCAATCAGGCGATTGTTGACGAGGCTGAGGCGAGCGACATGCGCCGCCTTGCGGAACGCCGTCGCGACCGCGGCCTTGTCACCAAGCTCCCAGTCGCAGCACAGATTGTTCGGGACATCGTCAAACAGTTGCGGCGCTCCCGGGCGAACGGCTTCGAGCACGCCGACCACGGACGGCAGCACGTCATAGTCGATCACAACCGCTTCCGCGGCCGCGTGGGCCTGCTCCAGCGTATCGGCGACGACGAAGGCGACCATGTCGCCGACGAAGCGCACCTTGCCCTGCGCAAGCATCGGAAACGGCGGCTCCTTCATCGGCAAACCATCGGCGCCATGAATACCCCAGCCGCAGGGAAGCGATCCGAGCCCGTCGGCCGCGACATCGTCGCCGGTCAGCACGGTTTGGACGCCCGGCAGCGCCAGCGCCGCCGCCTTGTCGATGCCGCGGATGACGGCATGGCCATGCTGCGAACGGATGAACACGCCGAACGCCGTGTCGGCCCGCTTGACGTCGGCGACGTAGTTGCCGCGCCCTGTCAGAAAGCGGAAGTCCTCCTTACGACGCGGCGCGGCGCCGATCCCGATGATGTTCGACATGGCTATTCTCCGATCACGGGTGCGTTCATGGCCGCCGCACCGGCCAGCACCGATGCCACGATGTTCTGATAGCCGGTGCAACGGCAGATGTTGCCTTCGAGGCCGTGGCGCACTTCGGCCTCGGTCGGCGTCGGGTTCTTCGCCGTCAGCGCCACCGCCGTCATCACCATGCCCGGCGTGCAGAAGCCGCACTGCAGGCCGTGATGTTGATGAAATGCTTCCTGCATGGGGTGCAGCCGGCTCGAACCGCCTGGCTCCGACAGTCCCTCGATGGTCGTCAGCGTGCCGCCATCCAGCATCGGCGCCAGCAAGGTGCAGCTCTTCACCGCCTCGCCGTTGAACAGCACGACGCAGGCACCGCACTGGCTCGTGTCGCACCCGACATGCGTTCCGGTGAGGTTCAGCGTCTCGCGCAGCAGTTCGGCGACCAGCGTCGCAGGTTCGACGTCGACAATCCGGGGCCGGCCGTTAAGCGTAAAACTGACGATCATTGGTAACCTCCCGTGATCATTGGCATCAGGCAAGAACGCGGGCACGGCCGGCCGACCAGGTGGCCAGCAGCACATCGCCGACATCAAAGGGATCGCGAAAAAATGTTCGTTCCGGAATGTAGGCGACAAAGTCCGTGTCCGGCACGGTGTCGAGCATCACCTTGACGAACGATCCCTGATACTCGATCGCGATGACTCGGCTCGGCAAAGCCGTCGCGCCATCGCCGGGGCCGGCTGCGCCGACACGCATCAGTTCGACATCATCGCGCCGGACCGCCAGATCGATCCGGTCGCCGACCGCGACGCGGGTCTCGGCGCACAACCCGACCTGGATTCCACCGCGGTTCGGCTGCGACAGCACCACGTGGCCCTCGCCCACCATCTCGACCCTGCCCGACAGCACATTCTGTCCGCCCAGAAACTCCGCGACGTAGCGGTCGCGCGGATAGGCGTAGACGTCGCGCGCGGGACCGGATTGCTTGATCCTGCCCTTTTCCATCACGACGACGATGTCCGCAAGCGCGATCGCCTCGAGCTGGGTATGGGTGACATGAATGAAGGTAATTCCGAGCTCGCGCTGCATCCGGCGCAGTTCCTGACGCATCTGAACGCGAAGCTGCTCGTCCAGCGCGGAGAGCGGCTCATCAAGCAGCAGCACGCGGGGTTCGGTGATTGCCGCCCGCGCCAGCGCAACACGCTGCTGCTGGCCGCCCGACAAATTGGCCGGCAGTCGGTCAGCCAGTTCGGTCAGGCGCACCTTCTCCATCATCTGATCCGCGACCTTGTACCGTTCGGCTTTCGACTGGCCGCGAACGCGCAGCGCGAAGGCGATGTTGTCGCGGACGGTCAGATGCGGAAACAGCGCGTAGGACTGAAACATCATCGCGGTGCGCCGCTCGACCGGCGCCAATCCCTGGACATTCTCGCCCCCGATCACGATTTCGCCAGCGGTCGGTTCCTCGTGGCCCGCAATCATCCGCAGGATCGTGGTCTTGCCGCAACCGGAGGGCCCGAGAAAGCAGCAATAGGCGGCGTCCGGGATCTTCAGGTTGACGCCATCGACCACATTGGTCGTCCCATCGTAGCTCTTGCAGAGACCTGCCAATTCGATATCGCCGGCGCCCTTGCGCATCTCTACCTCAGTGCCCCGTCGCGCGCATGCCGCGGCGCCTGTTGATGAGAATGATCGCGCCGATACAGGCGCTGATGATTACAAAGGATACGATCGTGGTGACGGTGCCGAGCGCGTAGAGCGACGGCGATGTCACGTTGAGCGTCATGCTCCAGATTTCGAGCGGCAAGGTATTCAGAGAGCCCGCGGTCTGCAGCGTGCGAGCAAATTCATCGTAAGACAGCGTGAAGCCGAACAGCGCGACCGCGACCAGGCCCGGCGCGAGCACGGGGATTACGACCAACCTGATGGTTTGCCAGCGGCTGGCTCCGAGATCGCGTGCCGCCTCCTCCCACACACTGTCGAAGCGGGACATCACGGCGAACATCACGAGCACGCCGAACGGCAGCGTCCACGACAGTTGCGCGCCGAGGGCGGAGGTGTACCAGCTCGCGCTGATGCCGATCCACTGGAACAACAGGCCAATGCCGATGCCGAGCACCAACCCCGGCGCCACCAGACTGCCTATCATCAGGTAGAACACGAATGTATCGCCGAGGAAGCGGCGTCGGAACGCCAGTCCGGCCATCAGTGAAACGACCAGCGTGATCACCGTGACCAGCACCGCGAGCTTGATCGAGCGGTCGAATGATCCCTTGACGTCGCCGGTACGCACCTGTGTGAACAGATCGACGAACCAGTGCAGCGAATGACCCTTCATCGGGAATACCAGCCCGCCCCGGATATCCTGGAACGACAGGATGTAGATGCAGATCATCGGGCCGTACAGGGCTGCGACGTAGAGCGTGAAGACAGCGGCGAGGACGTAAAAGGTCCAGGGGCGGCGATCGCCACGCGCAACAGCGGGAATTCGCCGATATCTGACCATTGGCACCTCAGTCTCGCCGAGCGCGACCGTCATTGCGTGATCTCCCGGCGGATATCCACGACGCGCAGGATCAGCGAGATGACAGCAACAAGAATGACGGTCAGCAGCACCGCGCTGGCCGCGGCGATCGGATATTGCAGCACGCCGACATTTTCGTAGAACGCGCTGACGACCGAGGCCGAGCTGCCTCCGGACATCACCTTGACCACGAAAAAGTCGCCCATCACGATCGAGATGACGAAGGTCGATCCCAACGCGATGCCGCTTTTCGACATCGGGATCACGATGAAGCGCATCACATCGAGGCGGCTTGCGCCCGCATCCAGCGCGGCTTCCACCACGCGCTTGTCGATGCGCGCCAGGGAATTGAAGATCGGCACCACCATGAAGATGGTTAGCTGATGGACGTAGGCAACGACGACCGAGAATCCGGAATAGAGCAACACCTCAAGCGGCTCCTTGATGAGATGGACGTCGAGCAACGCCGAGTTGACCAGCCCTTCCTTTCCCAGCAGCGGAATCCAGGAAATCATCCGGATGATGTTCGAGGTCCAGAACGGGATCGTGCAGATCAGAAACAGGCCGATCGCGAGCAACTGGTTCTTGACATGAAAGACCAGAAAATAAGCCACCAAAAATCCGATGATCAGCGTGAACAGCCAAGTCAGGAGCGCAAATTTGAGCGTCGCCACATAGAGATGGAAGGTCTGCGCGGAAGTGAGAACGTCGACGTAGTTCGCAAGCGTAAATGTCGGCAGCAACCCACCAAAGCCGTCGGTCTCGAAGAAGCTCGCCACCAGTACGACCAGTGTCGGCAGCAGAAAAAACGGGACCAGCACCAGCATCAGGGGCGTCACATACAGCCATGCACTCAAATTTCGTCGCAGCATCACCTGGCCTGACTGGACCTTCACTCTGGATCGCCGTAGCAACTCACGGGTTGCCGGCACTGGCGAGGAGCCGGCAACCCAATTCGCGTCAGGCGATCTTGAAATCGTTCCATCGCTTGTTCATGTAGGCCGCTTCATCCATCAGCGTATTCCAGCACGAGATGTTCTTGACCCGCTCGAGGAACGAACCACCGTCCCGCTTGGTGCCGACCTTCTCCATCGGAACGCCGTAGGGATCGTTGATGACCTCGGGCGCCGGTTTGCCGTCGTACCAGAAGTCCCATTCCGCGGCGCTGAGGAACTTCTTCGCTGTCGAAGGCACCGGGCTGTAGTAGCCGTAGCGCCCGACGAAGCCGCCCTGCCAGCCCGAGAGATACCAGTTGAGATATTCATAAGCGGCATCGAGTTTCTTGCCCGAAAGGTGCTTCATCAAGCCCATGCCGTTGCACCAGCCGCGATAGCCTTCCTTGCCTTCCTTGACGTTGACCGGCGCATAGACGCAAGGAATTTCCTTGACGCGGACGGCGGCCACCGCGGGCGACCACATCGACTGGATCACGACTTCACCGGCGGCCATCAATTGCACCGACTGATCGAAGGTGGTCCAGGTCGCGCGGAACTGGCCCGCCTTCTTCAGTTCGATCAGCTTGTCGCAGGTGAAGTCGATCTCCTGCTTCGTCATGTTGCCCTTGTTGCCGTACTTGATGAAACCGGCGCTCTCGAAGCACAGCGCGGCGTCCATGATGCCAATCGCGGGCACGTCCAGGATCGCGGCTTTACCCTTGAATTTGGGATCGATCAGATCCTTCCATTCGGTCACCTCGTGACCGACCAGATCGGGACGATAGCCGATCGAGTCCGCGTTATAGACCTGCGGCAGGAAAGTCGCCCACTCCGTGACGCCATCGTGGAGGTCGGTCGAGGTCGGCGTCGCGATATACATCGCCTCATAGGGCGAAATGCCCTGGCGCGGAATCTTGTGGCCGTCGATTTCGCCCTTGGTGAAGATCGGCAGGATGTTGTCGAATTCCTTGATCTTCTTGACCTCGATGCCCTGGATCACCGAGCGCTTGGCCGCGAGCTTGGCCTGCCATCCCTCGAGGTCGGCGATATCCACCGAGTCCGGCTGGCTGATGAAGCGGTTGATCGCCGCCGAGGTGTCCAGATTCTGCATGGTGACCTTGAAGCCGAGATCCTTGGCAGCCTGATCGCCGATCGCCTTGACCACCGAATAGGACACGCCGACATGCCGTAATTCGATATCCTTGATCTCCTGCGCCCAGATCGTCGGAAAGCCGCGCAGCACGTCGGAGCCGATCGCCGCACCCGTCGCAGCCGCTCCGGCCTTCAGTATCGACCGTCGTGAAAGGCCTTTCTTCTTCGCCGCAAGCTTCGGCGAAGCGGCGCGCCGATCGGCACTGTCATCTTCAGACATGGTTCTCTCCGTTCGCGTGTTGATGGCGAAGCGTAGCGACGGAGAAATCCGATTGTAAAATCGGAACTGGAAATGCCTACTATAAAGGGGGCTAATGGAAATTGCGCCTGCCCAAGGCGGCGGCACATCGACCTAAAGTTTGGCCTTTACGTCCGAAATCGTCGCCGCCCGACGAACGCCCTGAGACGTTTTCGAGGTGAGAACCACCTCGCGGGAAAACAAGACGCGGGATGGCTTCAACGCAACATCGCGCGGGCATTCGTGCCGCCCTCCATCAGCGCACCGCTTCAAATCCCGCCAGCACCGCGGTCAGATTGGCTCCGAGAATCTCCGACAGATATCCGCCCTCCTGGACGAGCACGGTCGGAAGCCCCAGCCGCGCGATCGCCTGACCGATGCGCGAAAATCCCTCTGTCGTCACCGCGAGACCGGCGAGAGGATCATGCTCGGATGCGTCAAGGCCAAGTGCGACGACCAGTGCGCCCGGTGCGAAGGACCGGATCGTCTGTCGCGCGACATCGAGCGCCTGCAGATAGCCGTCGTCCTTCGTTCCCTTCGGCAGAGGAATGTTGAGATTGGCGCCAAGACCAGCCCCCGCGCCGCGCTCATGGGCATATCCCCAGACGAATGGGTTGAAGAAGGTGGGATCGGCATGGATCGAAATCGTAACGACGTCGGGCCGTTCGTAGAAAATGCCCTGAGTTCCGTTGCCGTGATGAACGTCAACGTCGAGGATCGCGACACGCTCATGCTTGAGCCGCAGATGGGCCGCAGCGATTGCGCTGTTGTTGAGAAAGCAGAAACCGCTGGCGAGATCGCGGTAGGCGTGGTGACCGGGAGGACGGCAGAGCGCGTAAGCCGCCTCCTCGCCGTCGGACACCAGTTGCGCTGCCGTCGTCGCCACATCCGTCGCGGCGCAAGCGGCGGCCCAGGTGCCCGGGCCGATCGGACAGGACGTATCGATCGTATGCCAGCCGAGACGCCCCACAATATGCGTGGGGTAGGTCGCGGCGTTGCGAACCGGATGCATGTTGGCGATCATCTCCGGGCCTGCATCCCCAAGCGCGGTCCAGGCGTCCCAGGCTTCTGCAAGAAAGCCTAGGTATTCCGGACTGTGGACCCTTGTTCGCGGCCCCTGCCCGAAAACGGTCGGCTCGACCAATTGATGCTTTCCTGCTTTCAATCCCGCAAGCAGCCGGTCCGCGCGTTCGGGCTGCTCGGTCGTGCGCTTGACGACGCCACGAACCAGAAAGAATTGCGGATCATGGCTCCGGTGCAGTTCGGTATAGACAGCCTTCACTCGCGTACTCCCATCTCCACAAAAGAAAATCGTTGCGCATTCGTGGACCTGCCGCCGCGTAAGAGGTTCAAGCTCGGCTCATTCCTTCGTTCCGTCATTAACGGCGTTACTGACGGAAGGAATCTCGCGCACAAGCTTTGCGACCTCGCGCCACGCATGACCAAGGTGATGATCGATGTGCGCCACGATCCGCTCGGGGTGGCCCTCCTCGATCGCGGCGAGGACGGGTTCATGGGTGCGGGCGATCTCGTGCGGATCGTCATAAAGCCGGCCGATCAGGCCGATGACCATGCGCAGTTCGGAGGCGAGATCGTCGAACAAGCGCAGCAGGCGGCGGTTGGCGGCGATCTCGCAGATCAGGCGATGAAATCGGTAATCCTCTTCGACCTGCCGTGCGGGATCATCGAGATCGGCGGTGCGATGAAGCACATCGAGCTGCCGCCGCAACATGTCGCGCGTCTCCGCAGTCAGATTCCGCGCGGCCAGCACGGCGGCGTGCCGTTCGACGCATAAGCGCAAATCATAGATCTCGTCGATGTCATCGACTGCGAATTGCCGGACAAAGAAGCCGCGGCGCGGTGATGCCACCAACAGCCCTTGCCGCTCGAGGAGCCGCGCGGCCTCGCGCACCGGCGCCCGGCTTACGCCAAGCTCCCTCGCGATTCCGGCTTCCACCACCTTGGCGCCTGGCGGAAGCCGGCCCTGAACGATGGCTTGTGTCAGAAGGCGCGCGACCTGGCCGACGAGATCCGTCTCGGCAAGGGCTGGCAATCCGACCGGCGGCGACATGGTGCGCATGGCAAAAGGGCCCATTTTGACCAGTGTACAATATTTAAGCGTCGATTGTCGACAGTTTAGTCTTGCTCTTGCTTCTGCGCTGCAACAAGCTGGCGCCAGTTGAAGCTGGATCTCTCGAATGATGACAACGCACGTCCCGCCTGGTGCCCTGAAAGACGACGCACGTCAGATCAGGATCGATCTTGCCGCCGCCTACCGGTTGATCCACCGGCTCGGTCTCGACGACTCGATCTATACCCACATCTCGGTCCGCCTCCCCGGCCGGCATGACCGCTTCCTGATCAACCCGTACGGCTTGCGCTTCGAAGAGGTGACCGCGTCCAACCTGGTCACAGTCGACCTCGACGGAAGCATCGTCGACGACCCCAAAGGCCTCGGCATCAATCCGGCGGGTTTCACCATTCACAGCGCGGTGCACGCGGTGCGACAAGATGCGATGTGCGTCCTGCACACGCACACCGTCGCGGGCGTCGCGGTCTCATCGCAAAAGCAAGGGCTGTTGCCGCTCAATCAATGGTCGCTGCAATTCACCGATCGCCTCGCCTACCATGATTACGAGGGAATCGCGCTCGATCTCGATGAACGCGCGCGCCTGGTCGCCGATCTCGGCGACAAGTTCGTGATGGTTCTCCGCAATCACGGCATGCTCACCTGCGGACGATCCGTCGCCGAAGCATTCAAGCTGATGCACAACCTGGAACGGTCGTGCCGTGCCCAGCTCGCTATACAAGCATCCAACGCCGAGATCAGCCCGCTCTCAGCGGCCGTCGCGCGCAAGACTGCCGACCAGTACGCAGGCTTCTACGACAGCATCGAAGTCAAGGGACAGCCGGACAGCGAATGGGCTGCCTTCAAGCGAATGCTGGAGCGAACCGATCCTGATTTTGTCAACTAGGTGGCCGCTGCACCCAGCGCGGCAATCAGCCGATCGAACAAAGAGAGAGATACGATGCTGAAGCGAGTCTTGCTTGGCCTTGTTGTGGTGTGCGGTGTGAGCGCCGCAGCCCTGACAGCAGGAGCCCTGACGGAAAGAGCCTTGGCGGAAGAACCGAAAGCAGGCGGCGTCGTGAACGCCGTGATCCAGCCCGAACCTCCGGGCCTGATGATGGGTCTGGTCCAGAATGGGCCGACCCAGATGGTGGCGGGCAACATCTATGAAGGCCTGCTGCGCTACAGTCCGAAGCTGGAGCCGCTGCCGGGCCTCGCGGAAAGCTGGACGGTGAGCGAGGACGGCAAGGTCTACTCCTTCAAACTCAGGACGGGCGTGACCTGGCATGACGGCAAGCCGTTCACCTCGGCAGATGTGCTATTTTCGATCGAGTTCCTGAAACAAACCCATCCGAGGCTCCGCAGCAACCTGGTTCAGCTCGACAAGGTGGAGGCACCTGACGACTCCACTGTCGTGTTCACGCTGAAGCAGCCGTTCGGTCCGTTCCTCGGCATCTTCGAGGTCGGCTCGATGCCGATGATTCCGAAGCACCTCTATGAGGGAACGGATTTCAAGTCCAATCCGGCCAACAACACGCCTGTCGGCACCGGCCCGTTCATGTTCAAGGAATGGCAGAAGGGTTCGTTCATCCACCTCGTGAAGAATCCGAACTACTACATCAAGGGCAAGCCTTATATCGATGATATCTACTGGCACGTCATTCCCGATGCCGCCGCGCGCGCGGTCGCGTTCGAGACCGGCAAGGTCGACGTGTTGCCGGGGGGTTCGGTGGAGAACTTCGACGTTCCCCGCCTGAGCAAGCTCAAGAATGTGTGCGTCACCGGCCAGGGGTGGGAATTCTTCAGCCCGCATTCGTGGCTCTGGCTCAACAACCGGTCTGGGCCGACCGCGAACAAGAAATTCCGTCAGGCGGTGATGTTCGCCCTTGACCGCAACTTTGCAAGGGACGTGATCTGGAACGGCCTTGGCAAGGTCGCCACCGGTCCGTCCGGCTCTTCGATCAAATATTACACGAGCGAGGTCACGAAGTATGACTACGACCCGGCGAAGGCGAAGGCCCTGCTGAAAGAGGCCGACTACAATGGTGAGAAAGTCCGCCTGCTGCCGCTGCCCTACGGCGAAACCTGGCAGCGCTGGGCCGAGGCGGTTAGGCAGAATCTGCAGGATGTCGGCGTCAACGTGGAGATGATCTCCACCGATGTCCCCGGTTGGAATCAGAAGACGGCCGATTGGGACTACGATATCGCCTTCACCTATCTCTATCAGTACGGCGATCCCGCGCTCGGCGTCGGCCGCAACTACATCTCGAGCCAGATCGTCAAGGGCTCTCCGTTCAACAATGTCGAAGGATATTCGAACCCCGAGATCGATCGGCTGTTCGCCGACGGCGCGATCGCTTTCCCGGATGCCAAGCGCGAGGAAATCTACGCCAAGGCGCAGAAGATGCTGACCGACGACGTACCGGTGGCGTGGATGCTTGAACTGCAGTTCCCCACCATCACCCGCTGCAATGTCAAGAACCTCGTCACGACCGCGATCGGCGTGAACGATGGCTTCCGTGACGCCTGGATCGACAGATAAGTCTGTCACCGCAAGTCCGCGGCGGCGCTCAGGAGCATAATCCGGAAAAATCGGTACCGATTTTCCGGAAAGATCATGCGAGGGAATCGTTCGAGAACACACGGCTGGCCAGCACATCGGACGCTTCAAGCGACATGATCTCATCGGCCGTCAGCACACGGTCCAGGTCTGCGACAAGCCGGTTGGCCTGACGCAGCCGCATGCGGTCGAGCGCGTTGCGGATCGAGCGTGCGTTGGAAAATAGCGACTGTCGCTTGCGCAACGCGATGTACCGGACGAAAGCATGGCGCGCGTCGTGGCTGAACCTGTAGTTCATGTCATGCAGCATCAACTCGGCGATGGCGAGCAGCTCATCGTCGGAATAATCCGGAAAATCGATGTGGTGGGCGATACGGGACCGGAAGCCCGGATTGCTGGCGAAGAACTTGTCCATCCGCTCGCCGTAACCGGCGAGGATCACCACCAGATCCTCGCGCTGGGATTCCATGACCTGCAGCAGGATTTCGATTGCTTCCTGGCCGTAATCGCGTTCGTTGTCGGGACGATGCAAATAATAGGCTTCGTCGATAAACAACACGCCGCCCATCGCCTTCTTCAAGATCTCCTTGGTCTTCGGCGCGGTGTGACCGATATATTGTCCCACCAGCTCATCTCGCGTCACCGACACCACCTGGCCGCGGCGTACGAAGCCAAGCTTGTGGAGAATACTGGCGATGCGCAGCGCCACCGTGGTCTTGCCGGTGCCAGGATTGCCTGTGAACGACATGTGCAATGTCGGCGTCTCCGAGGACAAATTCATGCGCTTGCGGATACGCTCGATCAGCAACAGCGATGCAATCTCCCGAATGCGGGTTTTGACGGGCAGGAGCCCGACCAGCTCGCGGTCGAGCTGCGTGAGGGTCTCCACGATGCCGACGGCCTCGAGCTCCTCACGAAGATTGACCCTTCCGGTCACCGGTGGGGCATCCAAATCCATCTGCAAGTCCTCGACAGGCTTCGTGCGTGCTTCAGGAAAAGCTCCGCCGCCGCTTTCACAGCGGCGGAGCAGTGCATCCGGCGGGGCGGCAGCACGACGAGGGGAGCTGATCGTTGGCCGCGGGCCGGATGGGAGCTATTCAGCCGTAGCGTCCCCCCTCCGGGCGGTCGACAGCATAGGATTTCGTGGTGTAGCGGATGTTGCGGCCGGTCACTTCGTGCCGTTCAAGGCGGAAGCCAGGCTCCTCCTTTGGCCGGTTGACGATGAACGACAGCCGCACCGACTCCCAGCCATGGCTGGAGTCGAAAGCCGACATCCGGATGTAGCGGTCGCCGTAGACCTTGCGGCACTCGGCCAATTCCATCATCACGCCGGCAGCGTCGCGAAGATCAAACATCGGCAGGCCCCACATCTCCCAGAAATTATTGCGGGGATGCGGATCGTCGGTGAACTCGATGTTCACCGCCCAACCCTTCTCCAGGCAATACTGGACCTGGCGCGAGATCTGCTCGTCGGTGAGATCGGGCAGGAAGGAGAAACAGCCTTGGGTGATACGCATGATCTCGAGCTCCTTACATCGCGACGCTGGGCGTGGGGACATAGTCGGGCATGTCGGTGGATTCGTAATTGAAGGTGACGTTCTTCCAGACCTCCAGCGCCGATTTCAGCGGCGTGCAGGTCTCTGCCGCCTTGGCGAGGATCTCCGGGCCTTCGTGCAGATAGTCGCGGCCCTCGTTGCGCGCGAGAATCATCGCTTCCAGCGCCACGCGGTTCGCGGTCGCGCCCGCCTGAATCCCCATGGGATGGCCGATGGTTCCGCCGCCGAACTGCAGCACGACGTCTTCGCCGAGATGATCGAGCAGCTGATGCATCTGCCCGGCGTGAATGCCGCCTGATGCGACCGGCATCATGCGGTTGAGGCTGGCCCAGTGCTGGTCGAAGAATACGCCGTGCTCCAGCCGCATCGGGTTGTAGTCCTCACGGCAGATATCGTAATAGCCGCGGGTCGTCGCCGGGTCGCCTTCCAGCTTGCCGACCACCGTGCCGGCATGGATGTGATCGACGCCGGCGAGCCGCATCCATTTGGCGATGACGCGGAACGAGACGCCGTGGTTTCGTTGCCGCGTGTAAGTCGAGTGCCCTGCCCGATGCAGATGCAGGATCATGTCGTTGCGGCGCGCCCACTTCGCCATCGACTGGATCGCGGTATAACCGATCACCAGATCGATCATGATGATGACGGAGCCGAGTTCCTTGGCAAACTCCGCGCGTTCGTACATGTCCTCCATGGTACCGGCGGTGACGTTGAGGTAGGTGCCCTTGATCTCGCCGGACGCGGCCTGCGCCTTGTTGACGGCTTCCATGCAGTACAGGAACCGTTCGCGCCAATGCATGAACGGCTGCGAGTTGATGTTCTCGTCATCCTTGGTGAAGTCGAGCCCGCCCTTCAACGCCTCATAGACCACGCGTCCGTAGTTTCGGCCGGACAGACCGAGCTTCGGCTTCACGGTGGCGCCGAGCAGCGGCCGGCCGAACTTGTCCATGCGCTCGCGCTCGACCACGATACCCGTCGCAGGACCTTGAAACGTCTTCACATAGGCCACCGGCAGCCGCATGTCCTCGAGCCGCAACGCCTTCAGCGGCTTGAATCCGAACACGTTGCCAATGATCGATGCCGACAGATTGGCGATCGATCCATTCTCGAACAGATCGAGGTCGTAGGCGATGTAAGCGAAATATTGCCCTGGCGAATTCGGTACGGGATCGACGCGGTAGCATTTGGCGCGGTATTTTTCCGCCGCGGTCAGCCGGTCGGTCCACACCACCGTCCAAGTCGCAGTCGAAGATTCACCGGCCACCGCCGCGGCCGCTTCGATCGGATCGACGCCGTCCTGCGGGGTTACCCGGAACAGCGCGATGATATCGGTATCCTTTGGCTCATAGTCGGGCTCCCAATAGCCCATCTTCTTGTATTCCATGACGCCGGATTTGTAGCGATCCTTGCCGCGGACTGTCATCGAGTGCTGGTTCATCTTGGCCTCCTCATGTGGCGTGCGGCGACTGGTCGGGATCGAGCGGGTCATCAAGTCATTCGGCTGCATCGGCCATCCCTCCCATGCCCGGATCGAGCGCGCCCGAGCGATAGCGCCTGGCCATCTCGGCCAGTGAAATGACCTTGATCCCAGAGGCATGGCCCGCGGTGTCGAACTGCTCGAAGCGCTCGCGGCAGAGGTCACGCAGCGCGTCCATCGCCGGCTTGAGGAATTTGCGCGGATCGAACTCGCTTTTGCTTTGAGTTGCCACCTTGCGGAACGCCGCCGTCATCGCGAGCCGGCAGTCGGTGTCGATATTGACCTTGCGGACGCCGTGCCTGATGCCGCGAACAATCTCCTCGACCGGCACGCCCCAGGTCTGCGGCATCTCGCCGCCGAACTGATTGAACGCGTCCTGCAGCGGCTGCGGCACCGAGGATGACCCGTGCATCACCAAATGTGTATTCGGCAGCCGGCGATGGATGTCCTCCACCACCTTCATCGCGAGGATGTCGCCGTCCGGCCTGCGCGAGAACTTGTAGGCGCCGTGCGAGGTCCCCATCGCGATCGCCAGCGCGTCGACCTTGGTGGCACGGACAAAATCGACGGCTTGATCCGGATCGGTCAGCAATTGATCGTGACTGACTTTACCCTCGACGCCATGCCCGTCTTCCTGCTCGCCGCCGCCGTGCTCGAGCGAGCCAAGAACACCCAGCTCGCCTTCCACCGAGGCGCCGATCCAGTGCGCCATGTCGACCACGCGGCGGGTGATATCGACGTTGTAGTCATAATCCGCCGCGGTCTTGGCATCCGCCTTCAGCGAGCCGTCCATCATGACCGATGTAAAGCCGTGCTTGATCGCCGTCGCGCAGGTCGCTTCCTCGTTACCGTGGTCCTGATGCAGGCAGAGCGGAATCTGCGGATACATCTCTTCCAGCGCGTCGATCATCTTCGACAGCATGATGTCGTTGGCGTAGGAGCGTGCGCCCCGTGAAGCCTGGATAATGACGGGCGCATCGACGGACGCTGCCGCCTCCATGATCGCAAGCCCCTGCTCCATATTGTTGATGTTGAAGGCAGGCACGCCATAGCCGTGCTCGGCCGCGTGATCCAGCAATTGCCTCAGCGTAATTCGTGCCATCGATGTTCCTCCCGTTTCGCAAGAAACGTCATGAATAGGTTGCCGTCATCCTCGCGCGCGTGATGCTGCGCCTGGCCGCGTCAGCAACGGCAGCCGCGGTGATTCCGAATTCGCGGTAGAGCGTTTCCGCCGGAGCGGAGGCGCCGAAGCCGGTCATGCCGATGAATTCGCCTCCGTCGCCGAGCCAGCGCGCCCAGTCACCTTCAACCGCGGCCTCGACGCCAATCCTGGGGACGCTTCCGAGAACTTCGGCGCGATATGTGGGCGGCTGATTGCGGAAAAGATCGAAACACGGCGCCGACACGACGGCGGCGCGTATGTTGTCTGCCGCGAGCAACTTCGCCGCTTGAAGCGCGATCGAAACCTCCGAACCTGTCGCGATCAGGGTGACGTCGCGGCCACCGTCCGGTTCGACGACCACATAGGCGCCGTGCGCAACCCGATTGACGTTGTCGGTTACCTTCCGGAACGCCGGAAGCGCCTGCCGCGACAGGCAAAGCACCGAAGGAGTGGCTTCGGCGCACAGCGCGCAATCCCAGGCTTCGGCGGTCTCGACGGCGTCACCAGGCCGGAACACCAAGAGGCCGGGAATCGCGCGAAGCGAGGCCAAATGCTCGACCGGCTGATGCGTGGGACCGTCCTCGCCCAGACCGATGGAGTCGTGTGTCATCACGTGGATGACCCTCACTCCCATCAGCGCAGCCAACCTGATCGCCGGGCGGCTGTAGTCGGCGAAGGTCAGAAATGTGCCGCCATAGGGAATGAAGCCGCCATGCAGCGCGATGCCGTTCATCGCCGCCGCCATGCCGTGCTCGCGCACACCGTAATGGATATAATTTCCCTCAAGGACATCGGGCCGCACCGGCAGTTGCGTCTTGGCGCGAGTAAGGTTGGAGTGGGTCAGGTCGGCCGAACCTCCCAGCAAATTCGGCAGTGCTGCCGCAATCGCATCGATCACCAGTTGCGATGCCTGCCGGGTCGCAATCGGCGGCTGCTCTTGAGCAAACCGGATCCGAAGTTGATCCATTGCGGTCGCGTATTCGCACGGCAGATGCCGGTTCAACGCATCGTGAAACGGCGATCGCACCCCGGCATCAAGACGCCTTGTCCGCTCAATCCAATTCCTCCGGGCCGCCTGCCCGCGCGCACCGATCTTGCGCCATTGCTCGATCACAGGCTTTGGAATCTCGAATGGCGCGTGCGGCCAGTTGAGCGCCACGCGCGTCTTTGCCACCTCTTCGGCACCGAGCGGCGCGCCATGGGCCTTTTCGGTGCCCTGACGGTTCGGTGCGCCGAAACCAATCAACGTGCGGCACGCAATCAGCGAGGGCCGATCGCTGGTTCGCGCCCGTTCGATCGCGGCCGTAATCGCCGCGGGATCGTGCCCGTCGATGCGGCAAGCCGACCAGCCCGAGGCCTCGAAACGCACAAGCTGGTCGTCCGAACATGACAGCGACGTCGATCCGTCGATGGAGATTTCGTTGTCGTCGAACAGCACGATCAGCCGGTTGAGCCGCAGATGTCCCGCAAGTGAAATCGCCTCATGGCTGAGGCCTTCCATCAAGCAACCGTCGCCGGCGATCACGTAGGTATAGTGATCGACGAAGTCGTCGCCGAAACGCGCATTCAACAGGCGCTCGGCCAAGGTCATGCCCACCGCTGTCGCAATGCCCTGCCCTAACGGTCCCGTCGTCGTCTCGACGCCCGGGGTGTGGCCATACTCGGGATGGCCCGGGGTCTTCGATCCCCACTGCCTGAAAGCCTTCAGCTGGTCCAGCGTCACGCCCTCGTAGCCCGTCAAATAGAGCAGCGCATATAGCAGCATCGAGCCGTGGCCAGCCGAAAGCACGAACCGGTCGCGATCGGGCCACGCCGGGTCGGTTGGGTCGAATTTGAGAAAGCGCGAAAACAGCACCGTGGCAACGTCGGCCATGCCCATCGGCATGCCGGGATGACCCGACTTCGCCTTTTCGACCGCGTCGACCGCCAGAAAGCGGATCGCGTTGGCGAGCTCCGCATGCGCGACATCGGCGCGGCCGGAGACAGAATTGAAAGCATGAATACTCATACCGTGCGCCTCTTGCGTTCCATCAGTTGCAGAATCAGCGGGGTGAGAATGAGCTGCATCGCCAGATCGAGCTTCGATCCATGGATCACGATCGAATTGGCGCGCGACATAAAGCTGTTCGGAATCATCGACAGCAGATAGGGAAAGTCGATGCCACGCGGATTCCTGAGCCGGATCACCACCATCGATTCATCCGGGGTCGGAATCCATCGCGCGATGAAAGGATTCGATGTGTCGACCGTCGGCACGCGCTGGAAGTTGATGTCGGTCTCGGCGAATTGCGGGCAGATGTAGTTCACGTAATCCGGCATGCGGCGTAGGATGGTGTCAGTCACCGCTTCCGCCGTATAGCCGCGGGCGCTGCGGTCACGATGCAGCTTCTGAATCCACTCAAGATTGATGACAGGGACGACACCGATCTTGAGATCGGCATGTTGCGCGATATTGACCTTGTCGGTCACAACCGCGCCATGCAAGCCTTCATAAAACAGGAGATCGGACGTCTCCTGCAGCGCTCCCCATTCGGTGAAGGTGCCGGGTTCGGCGCCATACAGCTTGGCTTCCTCGCCGTCGTGGACGTAATGGCGCGTTCTGCCGGTGCCGGACTCACCATAGTCGCGGAACAGCCTCTCCAGCTCTTCGAACAGGTTGGTTTCTGGACTGAAATGGCTGAAGTGCTTGTTGCCGCGTTCGGCCTCCTCCGCCATTTTCGTACGCATCTCGACACGGTCGTAGCGATGGAAGGCATCGCCCTCGATGTAGGCCGCGGCAACTTTTTCGCGGCGAAAGATGTTCTCGAACGTCTTTTTCACCGACGTCGTTCCGGCGCCCGATGAACCCGTGATCGATATGATGGGATGGCTGCGCGACATCGGAATGATCCGTCAGCGAAACAGGCCGCGGCGCGCAAATAGCGGCGCGTCGCTGTTGTCAAACATCGGCTCGACACCCTCATGAATTGCCGTGACGTCGCGAACGCCTCGCACTGAGCCCATGATCAGCGGCACCCGCTGGTGCGGTGTCTTCGCCCCCAATTCCAGAATTCGCCGGCGTCCCGTCGTCGCTGCGCCGCCCGCCCACTCCATCACCAGCGCCATGGGGTGCGCTTCGTACAGCAGCCGAAGCCGTCCTTCGCGATAGTCGGGGCGGGCATCGGCGGGATAAAGGAACACGCCGCCGCGCACCAGGATACGCAGGCTCTCCGCGACCAGCGACCCGATCCACCGCATGTTGAAGTCGGTGACGCCGCCACCGTCGGTGCCGGCGAGACATTCATCGATGTAGGCGCGGACGGGCCCGTGCCAGTGACGGCGATTAGAGGCGTTGATGGCAAACTCCGGCCTGTCGGGCGCGACCTTCGCGCCCTGCTTGATCAGCAGGAATTCCAGCGTGCGCCGGTTGAGAATGAAGAGGTCAACGCTCGCATCGTGCGCGAGAACCAGCGTGGTTTGGGGGCCATAGACGACGAATCCCGCGGCGCACTGCGCCGTGCCGGGCTCGAAGAAGGTCGAGAGAATGTCGTTGCCGCGGGGGCGGATCGAAAAGATGGTGCCGACCGAAATGTTATTTTCGAGGTTGGCCGATCCGTCGAGCGGATCGATCGCAACGCAAAGCGACGCCGCCGGATTAAGGATTTCCGGCAATGCCGCTTCCTCGGAAAGAACTGCAGCCACCGGAGCGTTGCGTAGCGCGCGGCGCATCATTTCATCGGCGGCAACATCGATATCCTTCTGCTGATCACCATCGGGATTCGTGCCTCCGTTCTGTCCGGTGATGCCGGCCAGTGGTCCATCCGCGATCAGAATGGCAAGATCGACCGCAGCGGCGGCGATGGCCTCGATCACCTCGCCAATCGCTGCGCCATGCGGCTGCTGCGATGCGGATCGGTCGAGATGCGACCGCAGGGTCACGCGCTCGTCCATGGCCGTCTCTCCCGACGCCCCTCTTTGGGGCGCGCTCCAACGCGTTTGCCGGTTGGCAACCCGCCACTTAAAGAAGCGCAGTTTGCAAAATTAGTAAAATTTTGTTATCTTTTGGATCTAGAAACTTTTTCTTATAAAGGTGACTTGCCATGGCGGGGCGGCTTTTGCGGGAATTGACCATCCGCCAGTTGCGCGCGCTGGCAGCCGTGCACAAACATCGGTCTGTCACCGCGGCGGCCAAGCAGCTCCACCTCACCCAGCCCGCGGTCACGCTTCAGCTTCGCAACCTGCAGGCGCTCGCGGGACTGCCTTTGATCCAGCGCACCGGCGACGGCATGCTGCTGACGGACGCTGGTCGAGAAATGCTTGCGCTTACCGAGCGCATCGAGGCCGCGATCGGATCCTGCGGAGCTTCGCTCGACATGATCGCGGGAAAGACCGCCGGACGTGTTTCCATCGGCGCGGTCAGCACGGCGAAATATTTCGTGCCGTTCGCGATCTCCGGATTTTCGCAGGCCTATCCGAATGTCGATGTCACGCTCTCGATCGGAAACCGCCAGGAGATCGGCACCGCGCTTCGGGGCTATGATCTTGATATCGCCATCATGGGCCGCCCACCGGTCGACATCCCCATGAACGTGCATCTGATCGGCGATCATCCCCATGTCATCATCGCGCCGACCGGGCACCGCCTGGCGCGCAAAGCCCGTCTGCCGCTGACTGCCCTCGCCGATGAAATTTTCCTGACGCGCGAGCCCGGGTCCGGGACGCGTGGCCTGATGGAGCAATTGTTCGAAACCGCCGGCGTTCGTCCGAAGATCGGCATGGCCATGAGCAGCAACGAAACCATCAAGCAGGCCGTGATCGCCGGGCTCGGCATTGCCTTCATTTCCGCGCACACGGTCGCAACCGAACTTGATGAACGGCGCCTGGTGACGCTCGATGTCGATGGCCTACCCGTCGTCAGGCAATGGTTCGTGCTCGCCCGCAAGGACAAGGTCTTGCTGCCCCCGGCGCAGGCGATGATCGATTTTCTCAGCGCCAAGGGCGCACAATTTCTGCCGCGAACCCAGGGCAGGTTTCGCCTGACCCGGCCGTCGGCGCGCGTCAGGCGCGGATGACGAGGCGGACGGCCATCGTCGTTTAGAACGGTCACGCGTATCTCGAGGGCTCAACGACGCGTCGGGGCCTTGGCAATGCCATTGGCGCGACTCGACGGCGGAACCTCGACAGCGTCGCGGCCGTGTCGGCAGAAGCGGAGCCGGACAAAGGCGCCAGCTTTTATTTCACCCTTCCCGCTTGACCGGCAAGGCCGACCAACACGGATTCGAGAACATCGTCGATTGAAATCGCGCGGCGTCAGCTCCGTGGCGGGCGCCTTGGGGATTCGACAACCAGGATGTCCCCCTACCGATCAGTTCGCGAGCTCTCTGCGCCCCTGAACGAACTCTATCATCGCGAACATCAGGATCACGACCAACAGCACGACGACCGAGGCCGCTGCGATGATCGGATTGACCTGAAGCAGAATTCCGTCCCACATCTGCTTGGGGAGCGTCGTCTTCAGTCCTCCGCCGACGAACAGGGCCACGGTCAGCTCTTCGAAGGATTGCAGGAACCCCGTCACGAAACCGACGGCGAGGCCGTTCCTGACCAGCGGCAACGTCACCAGCCGCAAAATCTGCAAACGGCCGGCGCCGAGCGTTGACGCCGCCGCATCGAGACTCCAATCGTGTCCCTTGAAGGTTGCGAGCAGGATCATGAACACGACCGGCATGGCAATGACGGTGTGGCCGATGATGATGCCGAGATCGGTTGCGACCAACGAAATCCTGGCAAACAAATAGAACAGGGAGATCGCGATCACGATCGACGGAACCATCATCGGGGAAAGGCACAGCAGAAATGCCGCCGCGCCGAACCGGCTGCGGGTACGGGCCACGCCCAGAGCGGCCATCGCTGCGATGAAAACCGTGATCGCGGCGGTCGCGAAACCAATGCCGAAGGAGCGGATCATCGCGCCGAGCCAGAGCGGCGACTCCACGAACTGCTCGAACCAACGAAGGCTCAGGCTCTGAGGCGGAAAGGACAGGAACGTCGAGGCCGTGAACGCCATCGGGACGAAGGCAATGATGGGGACGAGCAGCAGGGCGATCACCGCCCACGCATAGATCGAGAGGAAGACGCCGCCGCGAAGCCCACGAATGTTGCGCTTCCAGGAGTCCTCGACGCCGCCACACACCAAGCCTGCGAACCGCGCGGCAGCAAGGCCCGCGCGGCGTATGAGACCGTCCGGCGGCGTCGCCCGCTCCCCGCCAGTGGACACTGTCGACAGGCCGAAGATCCGATCATAGGCGATGCAGGTCGCGATGGCCGAGATCAGGAGGATCGATGCGAGTGCGCCACCGAGCTGCCAGTTCTGCAGTTCGTTGATCTGCAGGATGATCAACTGACCGATCATGGCATCCCGCGGTCCGCCCACCAGCGCCGGCGTGATGAAGAATCCAAGCGACGCGACGAGGACGAGAAGACCAGCCGCCGCGACGCCGCGCATGGAGAGCTGGAAGAACACCCGCCAAAAGGACTGGCCGCTGTTGGCGCCCAGCGTGGACGCGGCCATCCGCAGGCGCCGGTCGATCTGGTTCATCACGGGAAGCATGGTCACGACCGCGAGCGGCAGCAGCGTGTGCGTCATCGCGAACACGACCGTTGCGCGGTTGAACAGCAACTGATCGCCGCCCCTCAAGCCGATCGCGGCCACGATCTTGCCCACGATGCCGTTTCGTCCGAGCAGAACGAGCCACGAGAAATTCTTGATCAGCGCGCTGGTCCAGAACGGCAGCAGGACGAATAACGCGGCGATTCGCTGCTGCCGCGGCGGCTTGCGGGACAGCCAATAGGCCAGAGGATAACCAAGCACAACGCAAAGGGCCGTGGTCCAGAGCGCAACCGAGAACGTCGTCGACAGGACGCTGAGATAGGGCCCTCCGTTCCAGATCCTGGCAAAGGCAGCCAAGGTGAATGCCCCGGTGACTTTGTCGATGAGGCTCAGCGACAGCACCTGCGCGGTCGGGAAGACCAGAAACAGGATCAGGAACAGGATGCCGGGGGCCGCGAGGAAGAGCGGGTCGACTTTGAGTCTCCGTCTTCCTCGCCGAGGGGCGATCGCAGGAGATGCGATATCGGTCATGGATTGCGCGCTCTGGTTCGGTCCTTCCGTGGCATCAAGGCCTGGGCCTCAGGCCCGTTTCGCGACCGGAGCGGCCGCCGCAGGCGATGCATGTCGATTCTCGGGACGACGCAATCCCAAATGATTCCGCAAGGTGGGGCCGGCATAATCGGTGCGAAACAGTCCGCGGCGCTGCAATTCCGGCACCACCTTGTCGACGAAATCCACAAGGCTGCTCGGCAAAGCAAGAAAGGAAATCATGAAGCCGTCGCACGCGCCGGCCTCCATCCAGGCTTCCATGTGATCCGCCACCTGCACCGCCGTTCCGCAGAACGTGGCCTTGTTGCGATTGTAGCGGCGTGCGATCTCGCGCAACGTCAATCCCTGACGGATCATGCCGGCGATCTCGTCGAAATAGGCCTTGTGAAAGTTGGAAGATGTGGGGATTCGATGCTCCGGCACGGGCTGGTCCAGCGGCAGATCCGACAGATCGGTCTCGAGGTCCTGTCCCAGCCGCATCACACCGACGTCGGGATGGATGAGTTCCTGCCAGCTCTCGAGCTTGTCGCGGGCTTCCCCCTCGCTCTCGCCGATCACCACCGAAATGCCGGACGCGATCTTCAGATCATCCGGCCGGCGGCCGAACTTGCCCATGCGCTCCTTGAGATCGCTGTAGAACGCCTTGGCCGGCGCAAGCGCGCCGCTTGATCCAAAGACCACTTCCGCGAACTCGGCAGCAAAATCCTTGCCCGTATCGGAGGCTCCCGCCTGGATGATGACCGGCCTGCCTTGCGGCGGCCTTTCGATATTGAGAGCACCCTGCACGGTGAAATACTTGCCCTTGTGATCCAGCGCATGAAGCTTGTCGGGCAAGAAGCTTAGACACGTATCCTTGTCGTAAACGAACGCTCCATCCTCCCAGGTGTCCCACAGCGCTTCGACGACCTGCACGAACTCACGGGCCTTCGCGTAACGCTCGGCGTGCGGCGGCAGACGATCGAGCCCGAAATTGCGCGCGGCGTAGTCATTGGCCGACGTCACGACATTCCAGGCAGCGCGCCCGTGCGTGATGTGATCCAACGACGCAAACTGCCGGGCGAGATTATACGGCTCGAAGAAGCTGGTCGATGCCGTCGCGCCAAGACCGATATAGGTCGTTGCGCCGGCAATCGCGGAGAGCAGCGTGATCGGCTCCAGCACGTTCATGAACAGGGGCGACCGGCTCCAGACCTTGAGATTTTCAGTGCGCGCGGCCGGCGTGTCGGCGATGAAGAAGAAATCGAACTTGCCGCGCTCCGCGGTTTGAGCCATGGCGCGATAGTAATCGACGTCGGTCGAGGCGTGCGGCCGCGCCTCCGGCATCAGCCAGGACGCCGCGTGAGATCCATTGGCGTGGATCAGCGCCCCAATGACCATCTGTTTCTTCTTGCTCATGATCGTCCCTCAATGATTTTTTTTCGATGGCCACTGGTTCGTTACTTGCGCCCGCCCATCAGCAGCCATTCCTGGAACCGATCGGAGACCGCGGCGAAATTCTTGCCCCAATAGGCGTAATCGCGGGGAGCTAGCCCTGCGAGATTTTCCGGAAAGGTCGGCAGGATTTTCGCGCGCGCGGGAGAAATAAAATCGTAGGCCTTCAGGTTGCTGGGACCGTTGGCGACGATGCTGGAATAGGCCGCCTGCCGTTCGGGATGCATGCAGAACCGCACGAAATCCCGCGCCGGCTTCAGCTTCGGCGTTCCCAACGGGATGGACCAGCCATCGATCGAATAGAGGCCCTTCCAGACGATATTCACCGGAGCGCCTGAATCGATCGCCGCAAAAGCGCGCGCCGACCATGTATCCGACATGTCGATCTCGCCGTTTTGGAGAATCTGGGTGTTCTGCGCGCCGCTAGTCCACCACACCGCCACCTCGGCGCGGATCTTGTCGAGCATGGCAAATCCACGGTCGAGGTCCAGCGGGTAAAGGTCCTTGGGCGCCACGCCATCGGCCAGCAGCGCCGATTCCAGCACGCCTTTTGGGCTCCGGTACAGGCCGCGACGCCCTGGAAACTTCGCGGTATCCCAGAAATCGGCCCAGTTCTTCGGCGCGTCGGTCTTATAGATATCGGTGCGATAGGCCATGACGATCGCATAGGCCGAGAAGCCGAACCAGTTCGATACCAGCGCTCCCGGGATCAGCTTGTCATCCGCGCTTTGCGTGATGTCCAACGGTTCAAGATAGTTCTTCTCAGAGGTCAGGCGCGCGACATCGTCGGGCGTGACCATGCAGACGTCCCAGATCTTGCTGCCGGTATCGACGACGAGCTTGAATTGGGTCACCGGATCGGATTCATGGGCGACATTGACGACACGAACGCCGGTCTCCTTCTCGAAAGGATCGTAGAAGGCTGTCCGTAGCGCCTGAGCTGGCGCGCCTCCCACGTCGGCGACTGTAATCTGCTCCGCAGCGCCCGCCCGTCTGGTCCAGAAGGCCGGCAGGGCAACGCCCGTCGCCACAGCTCCAGCGGTTTTCAGAAGCTTGCGTCGCGTCATGGTCTCGAGAACTGGCATGCTGTTTCTCCGTGATGCACTTGTCGATGACCGCAATGAGAATTGGCCGCGGAGCAGTTGGAACACGCTCACGCGACCGCTGAAACCCGGCGACCCTCCAGAAGACGCGCCTGCTCCCTGTCCCACCTGATAGACACGGTCTCGCCGATCGCGACCGGCGGCAGGCCGGCCTGGCGGCGCACGGTCATCAGCGTGCCGCTCGCAAGTCGGACCAGCAGCCTGGTCTCGGAGCCGGCGTAGATGCTTTCCTCGACGCACCCCGAAACGAACGCTTTGTCGCGATTGCAGAGGATGAGCTTTTCGGGGCGGACGACGAGAGCGGCCTGCCCGTCGGCCGGCACCTTACAACCGTCGGGCAGCGGCAAGACGCCGTCATTCGTCTGGATGCCGCCGGAGACAATCGATCCATGCATCACATTCGAAGCGCCGATGAAATCGGCGACGAAAGTGTTGCTCGGCCGCTCGTAGATATCCTCGGGCGCGCCGAGTTGCTCGATCCGCCCTTCATTCATCAGGCAGATGCGGTCAGCCAGCGCCAGCGCCTCTTCCTGATCATGTGTCACGAAAATGATCGTCGCGCCAGTCTCACGGTGCAGCCGCTTGATCTCGATGCGCATGCTGTCCCGCAATTTCTTGTCGAGCGCCGACAGCGATTCATCCATCAGGATCAGCGACGGCTCGTAGACGAAGCAGCGTGCCAACGCCACGCGCTGCTGCTGGCCGCCCGACAGCTCCCGCGGAAAGCGCTTGGCGAAGTCCGACAGCCCGACCATCGCAAGCGTCGCGTCAACCCTGTCCTGCACCTCGCGCGCCGGGGTCTTGCGCATCTGCAAGGGAAACGCGACGTTTTCCCACACGGTGAGATGAGGAAACAGCGCGTAGTTCTGAAACACCACGCCGATGTCGCGCTTGTCGGCGGGATTGTCGGTTTCGTCGCGCCCGTCGATGATCAGACGTCCACCCGTGGGCTCGACCAGGCCGCAGATGATCTGCAACAGCGTCGTCTTTCCCGAGCCCGAAGGGCCAAGGAGGGCCAGCAATTCGCCGGCAATGACCTTCAATTCCAGCGGCTGAAGTACCATCGCGGCGCCATACGCCTTCGAGACTCCTCGGACATGCAGCTTGACCCGTGGCGACGGCTCCTGTGCCTGCTCGGACGTCTCGCGGACCGGTGTCGCTTCCGCCGCTTCCTGCTCGGTCTCGTTCCGTGCAAACCGCCGAGGAATCCCAAATGCCATCCGAAACGCGTCGCCACGACGGCTTCGAAGAGGCGGAAAGGCGCGCAGCGCGTCCATCACGGGTCCTGTCAAGTCAGCTCGTTCCGAGTAAGCCCCGTTGAGCCGAACAGTGTAAATTACGAAATCCAAGCCCTTTGATTAGACGAGGCCTAATCGAATGCGGTGGCGAATTATTGTGCGGGATGTGACTACTGATTGGACTGCTAAGCTTGGAGCGATCGACACAGCCGTCGACCGCGCGGCCTGGACGCCAATCAGAGCGTTTTCGAGCGAAGTGGGCCCCGGTTCGCGTGAAGAAAACGCGTCAGAACAAAAAGGCTAGCTAGAGCCTTCGTTCCGATTCAATCGGAACGGAAAAGGCTCTAGCGGGCGATATCGGCGATGAGCCCGTCAAGAAACGCGTCGCAGCTTGCGAGCTCGGACCTCTCGATATATTCGTCCGCCTTGTGCGCCCGGTCAAACCATGCCGATTGAAGCATCATGAACGACCTTGGCGCATCGGGAAATTCGCCTTTTCCGGGCTCCTTGCTCCAAAAAACGGAGGGGCTTTCGAACGATTGTCCTCCTATCCTCGGACCTCTTAGTTTTCGAATAATCACCGTCCAACGATTTTCTTATTTTACCCGCCGTGCGGAAGTCCATAAATCGGAGATTGCCGACTCGCGCATTGGCACCGGCGGCGCGACAGCGAGTGCTTCGGAATGGAACGCGTATTGCGGGCGCCTTCTTGCAAGTGCCGTTCTTGCAAGTGCCATTCTTGCAAGTGCCATTCGGGGCATGGGGACCTTTTGGGAACGATCAATGAACGATTTCGCCTTGGTGCCGACTGAACATCAACTCCGCATCGATCTTGCCGCCGCGTTTCGGATCGTCGCCAAGCTCGGGATCCATGAAGCGGTCGCGAACCATTTCAGCGCGGCCGTATCGGCAGATGGCCGAAAATTCCTGATGAACCCCAAGTGGCGCCATTTCTCCCGAATCAAGGCCAGCGACCTCGTGCTGTTCGACCTCGATGCCGAACAAGGCGTCAGTGGCCGAGCCGATGTCGATCCGACGGCATGGGCCATTCACGGCCAGATGCACAAGCTGCTGCCGCAAGCGCGGGTCGTGATGCATCTGCATCCGCCCTTCACCACCACGATCGCGGCGCTCGCCGATCCGCAGATCAAGCCGGTCGACCAGAACACAGCGCGCTATTTCAACCGGCTTGCGATCGACGAAAGCTATGCTGGCATGGCCGACAGCGAGCAGGAAGGCGCGCGCCTCGCCGGGCTATTAGGCAATAAGTCGCGTCTCATGATGGGGAATCACGGTGTCCTGATCATCGCGAATACGGTCGGTGAAGCCTTCGACGACGTCTACACCATCGAGCGCGCCTGCCAGGTCCTGGTGCAGGCCTATTCCACCGGCCAGCCCTTGAAGGTTCTCCCCGACGATGTCGCCGAGAAGACCGCGCAGGATTGGGAGCAGCTCACGGACTTTTCGATCGCCCATTTCGAAGAGATGAAGCGCATTCTGGACGCCGAAGATCCCTCCTATGCCCATTGATCGGGCTTTGATGTGATGCCGGCAGGATCGCCCGCTGCCTCCCGCATGCGCGATCTCCACGGCGATGCTTCGGACGCCGCTAAGCAGAGAGCCGGAAAGTCCTATTTTTCCTTGAGAAGACGATGCGCGATAGTAGTTGCCTTGATCGGGTGAACATCGAGACGTTTGAACAGGAGCGGACATGATACGGACCGGTGAAGAATACAAAGCCTCCATTCGGGACAGCCGCGCCGTCTACATCAACGGTGAACGGGTCAAAGACGTCACCGCGCACTCGGCGTTCAAGCCGCTGGTCGATATCCGTGCCCGCATCTACGACCTGCAACATGAACCGGCCACCCGCCACCTGATGACCTATCAGGAAGACGCCGAGGTTCATGCGATCAACAACAAGCTCCCCTTGAGCCAGCAGGACTGGTGGGACAAGCGCCGGGCGACGGACACGGTGCTCGAAGACATCGGTGGCGTGGTCACGCGCGTCGGCGACGAAACCGTCGGCGAGATGTGGTCGCTGTTCGACGGGCAGGACGTGTTGAACGAAGTCGACCCGCAATTCTCGAAGAACATCCGCGATCATATCTTCCGCGTTCTCCACACGGATCCGTTTCACGTCTCCGCGAATACCGATCCCAAGGGCGATCGCTCGAAAGCGCCGCAGGACCAGGATCCCGACATGCTGCTGCATGTCGTGAAGGAGACGGATGCCGGCATCATCGTGCGTGGCGCGAAATACGAAACCGCCGCCGCCTATGCCAATCAGGCCTTCACCAAGCCGACGATCGCCAACTGGGGCGATTCCGCCTATTCCGACTATGCCGTCGGCTTCATTTGCGATCTCAGCTCTCCCCGACTCAAGTTCATCTGCCGCACCGGATTTGCCGGCCGCGCCCCCGCCGACGACTACCCGTTGTCGAGCCGGTTCGACGAGGTCGACACGCTGGTCATCTTCGACGACGTCCTGATCCCCTGGGAGAATGTGCTGTTCTACCGGCACACCAAGGCCGCGGTCTTCATCCGCGCCACGCTGCATCGCTATTCAGCCTTCGCGTTCGTCCAGCGCAACCTCAAGCTCGCCGACATGCTGATCGGCGCGGCGCTTTTCAACGTTCGTCAGACGGGACTGGAAAAGCAGCAGGCGGTGCAGGAAAAGCTCTCCCAGCTCGCCATCTATCGCGAAGGCATCAACGCCCATTTGACGGCGGCGATCGCCCTGCCCGAGCGCAGTCCGGGGGGCCTGATGATGCCCAACCAGTCCCTCCTTTATACCGGACGGGTGCTCGCCTGCTCACAGCTCCATGAGATGATGCACATCGCGCGCGAATTATGCGGCGGGCAGATCTGCGTGACGCCCGACAAGGCGGCCTTCGAGGACGCTGAAACCAAGCCATGGCTCGAGAAATTCTACACCATCAACGATCAATGGGTCGCCGAGGACAGGCGACGCCTGCTTGCCTTTGCGCGCGACCTCTTGAACTCGGACTATGCCGGCCATCGCCTGACGTTCCAATTGTTTGCGCAGTCGGCGCCTTTCGCGCATCTGGCCGCGGTGTACCGGAATTTCGACTGGGATGGACCGCTGGATTTCGTGCGCAAATCCGCTCGCCTGTCCGACAAGGTCATCGAGAAAAAGAAGCCGCGCCGCGCCGGCGATCGCGCCGTCAGCCAATGGTTTGCGCTCGGGCAGGTCCAGGACGCCGCAGAATAAGACGCCGCAGAACGACAAGATCATTTCCTCCGACGAGACGAGACAGGAGCGTTTCGTGCCAGCCATCAGCGTTCGCCCAGCCGAGCCGGATATCCGTGCGCAATTCATCGATGGAATGAGCCGCGCGGCGTTTTGCGTCAATGTCGTCACGACCGACGGTCCGGCGGGACGGTCCGGCGTCACCATCTCCGCCATGTCGTCTGTCTCGGCCGAGGGAAATAGCCCGACCGTTCTGGTCTGCATCCATCACCAAAGCCGCACGGCCGCCGCCATTCTTGAGAACGGCACGTTCTGCGTGAACGTGCTTCGCGACGATCAGTCCAACATCGCCGATCGCTTCGGCGGCCGCGTTCAACTGGAGGACGGCGACAAATTCGCCAGCGCCAGATGGGTCGAGGGCGGCACGCGGGCGCCACGTCTGGCCGATTCCGTCGTGGCGTTCGATTGCCGTGTGTTGTCGGCCGAGCGGGTCGGCACGCATCATGTCGTCATCGGCGCGGTGGAATCGGTCACAGCGGGATCAGGCACAGCACTGATCTATGCCGATCGGGCGTACAGCAAGCCCCAGCGGATCGAGGGACCTCGCCCCAAAAGGACTTTCGCCGAAACCGTCCGCACCATCTGCCATTCCTATTTCTCCAACGGCCATCGGGAGGATCGATGACTCACACTCGGATCCGCAAGTTCAACACCAAGGACACCTATCCCGATCAGCGCCTCGACAATGATCTGTGCCAGGCGGTGGTCGCCAAGGGGAGCCTGGTGTTCGTGCGAGGTCAGGTTGGACAGGATCTCGACACGTCAGCGAGCGTCGCGGTCGGCGACCCGGCCGGCCAGGCCGAAAAGGCCATGGCAAACATCAAGACCTTGCTGGAGGAAGCAGGCTCCAAGCTCGAAGACATCTGCAAGATCACGATCTATATCACCGATCCGCGTTACCGCGAGGCGGTTTACCGCACGGTCGGCAAACATCTGAAGGGCGTGTTTCCTGTCTCCACCGGCCTCGTCGTGTCGGCGCTGGCGCGGCCGGAGTGGCTCGTTGAAATCGACGCCATGGCCGTCATTCCCGACGTCAAGTGAGCCTGGCATGACCTTTTCCCTCACGACGCGCTGTCCCGAAACCGGTATCCTGGGGATGGTCATTTCTTCGTCGTCGCCCGCAGTCGCGGCGCGCTGCGTGCATGCTCGTGCCAATGTCGGCGCAGTGGCGAGCCAGAACATCACCGATCCCGAACTCGGCCAGATCGGTCTCGATCTGCTCGCCCGAGGCCTCGGCGCGACCGCGGTCCGTGACGCCCTGGTCGCTTCCGCCCGCTTCATCGCCTACCGGCAGCTAGCGATCGTCGATGCGGCGGGACAGACGGCCTCCTATTCCGGAAGCGGCACCCTTGGCATCCATGCCACCCATTCCGGCGAGGGCGCGATCGCGGCCGGCAATCTTCTTGCGAACGAGCGGGTGCCGATGGCGATGGTCGAGGCTTATCAAGCCGCCAAAAGCGCGCCGTTTCCCGAGCGGCTGCTGGCGGCCCTGACGGCCGGGCTGGACCAAGGCGGCGAGGCCGGCCCGGTTCATTCGGCAGGGCTTTACGTGGTGCGGGACGTGTCTTGGCCCATCGTGGACCTGCGGATCGATTGGCACGATCGCCCGATCGCGGCGCTGCACGACTTATGGGCCGTCTATAAGCCCCAGGTCGAAGACTATGTCAGGCGTGCGCGGCATCCCTCCGAGGCGCCCGGCTTCGGGGTCGCGGGCGAAGGGCGGACCTGACCGGCCGACATCTTCGGTTTTGCGCCAGTCGATCCTGCTGTATGCAGGACCTGCTGTATTCTCCTGGGTTATCTGATCCGGAGTTCGAGAACCCGCACATGCGATACACGCTACGTCAGATCGAGTACTTCATTGCGACTGCGGAAACCGGAAGCATCACGCTGGCCTCAGAGCGTGTCAACATATCGCAGCCGTCGATCTCGACCGCGATTGCTCATCTGGAAGAAGAACTCGGAACCCAGCTTTTTGTCCGGCGGCATGCGCAGGGGCTCTCGCTGACATCCGCCGGCCGGGTTCTGCTGATCGAGGCCAAACGGCTGATTGAGCAAGCCGAGCACGTCTACTCCGTCGCATCCGAGGTCGGAGAGCGGGTGCGCGGCCAGTTGTCGCTGGGATGCCTGGTGACGCTCGCCCCCATGGTGATGCCGGAGCTCTCCCACTCGTTTACGTCGGCTTACGCCGAAACGCGGATCACCCAGATGGTCGGCGACCACGAGCAATTGCTGGAGCGGTTGCTGCGCGCTGAGCTCGACGTCGCGATTACCTATGATCTCCTGATACCGGACGAGTTCGAATTTCTGCCGCTGGCCAGCCTCCCCGCGCATGTGGTCGTCAGCGAGGCCGGTCCGCTGGCACGCCACTCCGCTGTCAGCCTGCAGGAATTGGTGCGCGAGCCGCTCATCCTGCTCGATCTGCCGATCAGCCGCGAATATTTCATCGGCCTGTTCATGAAGGAAGGGCTGGAGCCGCACATCGCGGCGCGGTCGACGCACCAAGATGTGATCCGGACGATGGTGGCCAATGGCTATGGCTATACGCTCGCAAATGTTCGCCCGCGATGCGAGATCGCGTTGGATGGACGGCGCGTTGTCAGGGTCCGCCTGTCAGGCGACCACAAGCCGATGGTGATGGGAATCCTCACTCTGGCGCAAGGTCGCAAGTCCCGTCTGGTGGATTTCTTCGAACAGCATTGCCGCAGATTCGTCTCCGACGCCTACATCCCCGGCATGGTCGCGCCGGTCATGGAACGCCGGACCTTCTTGGGCCCCGCCGCGCCCGAGACGCCGCCGCCCGCCAATTCCACGGATGGAAGCGTGCCCCCGGGGGCGCTCTGACCATCCTCCACTCCGGAGCCGATCAGCGACGAGAGCGTGATGACTTTTCTTCGAATCGTCATCTCACTCTATCTTTTTGAGTGAGAGGCAGGCGGCGGCGCGATAGCCGCGCATCAAAGTGGATAGCGCACCCTTGCCGGTGCTCTCTTCTTCGGTCACGGTCTCCAGATGGATTCGACCATCCAGTCCTGCAATGGCGCCTCCTGCCCGTGCAGGCTGCGGAATCGCACCATGCGGGCGAGGAAGGTCAACTGGTCGTTGAAATCACGATCGATGGCGGCGCGCAATTTGTCGGCGATCTCGTCCGTTTTCGTCTGTGTCTCGGGTTTCCAAAATCCGGTTTCCTGTTCGCGAATGAAAGGACGATGTCGTCACGGCGTCTCACGCAACGAGACAGGATTCCAGGATGGAAAGGCCCTCATCGACGATCTGGTCCGAAGCGGTGAGCGGGACCAGGATACGAATGGTGTTCGCGGCGGTCCCGCACGACAGGAGAATGAGCCCGTTCCGATGGGCGAGCTCTGTGACACGCTTGGCGGCCTCCGCGTCGGGCTCGCTGCTGCCGCGATGCTTCACCATGTCGAAGGCGATCATGGCGCCGGGCCCGCGTGCGCGCGACATCGGCAGCAGATGGTTGGCCTCCGCGAAGCGGTTGATCGTCGCGCGCAGCCGCTCGCCGATCGCGTTGGCCCGCTCCAACAGTTTCTCGCGTTCGAAGACGTCGAGCACCGCGAGCGCCGCAGCGCAGGCCAGCGGATGGCCGGCATAGGTCCCGCCAAGGCCGCCCGGCTCCGCCGCATCCATGATGGCCGCGCGCCCGATGACACCGGACAGCGGAAAACCACCCGCGAGGCTTTTCGCAACGCAGATGATGTCCGGCTGAACGTCGTAATGCTCCATCGCGAACATCTTGCCGGTGCGGCCGAAGCCGGTCTGGACTTCATCGGCGATCAGCACGATGCCGTTCTCGTCGCAGATGCGGCGCAGCCCCCGCATCAGTTCGGGCGGAGCCTGATTGAAGCCGCCCTCGCCCTGAATGGGCTCGATGATGATGGCCGCGACCTGCGATGCATCGACATCCGCCTTGAAGATAAAGCCGATATAGCGCAGCGCGTCCTCGACGCTGACCTCGCTGCCGATCACCGGAAACGGGACGTGCCAGACACCTGGAAGCGCCGGGACCAGGCCCTTCTTGTAGGGAACCACCTTGCCTGTCATCACCGAGGCGAAGGCTGTGCGGCCATGGAAGCTGCCGGTGAACGCGATGACGCCGCCGCGGCCGGTCGCGGCACGCGCAATCTTGACGGCGTTTTCGGTCGCTTCCGCGCCAGTGGTGAGAAGGATCGACTTGGCCGGGCCGTTGATCGGCGCCAGCGCATTCAAGCGCTCGGCGAGCTCAACATAGGAATCATAGGGCACGACCTGAAAACAGGTGTGGGTGAAGCGATCAAGCTGATCGCGAACCGCTTGCATGATGCGCGGATGACGATGACCGGTGTTGAGCACGGCGATCCCGCCGGCGAAGTCGATATAACGCTTGCCTTCGACATCCCAGATTTCGCTGTTGAGCGCTCTTTCCGCAAAGATCGGCGTGGCATGGCCGACGCCACGAACCACGGCCGCCTGCCTGCGAGACATCAATTCCGAATTGAGCGCCATTGCGTGTTCCCCAGTAGAAAGAGGCACCGTAGGCGGCGCATGCCGGCGAACAATCAGTTTTATTGTCTGCTTTGGTGGCTTCTATGCACCCGTCGGGCGATTTGCCTCACCGGAGAGCACCTTTCGTAACCAGTGGCGCAAGGCCACGATGGCAGGATCGCTCCAGCGCTCCTTCAGCGTCACGAGCTGATAGGTTCCCATATGGACCGATGTCGAGAGGACTTCGACCAGCGCGCCAGCGCGAATGTCGTCCTCAACCAGCACGTCATTGGCAAGTGCCACGCCTTGGCCGAGCCGAGCCGCCTCGATGGCAAGATGCGCATGCCAGAGGCGCTGACCGCGGAGCGGCGGCAATTCGGTCAACCCGGCAAGGGTGAACCATCGCTCCCACTGCTCCGTCGATTCCTCGTGAATGAGGGCTATCGACGATAGTTCCGAAAGGCTCGTGATCACGGGATAGCGCGCGAAATAACCGGGACTTGCGATCGGGAAGACCCGTGGCCGGACCAGCGCTTCGGCCGAAACGTCGGGACGCTCGTCGGCCACATCGGCATAGGCGATTTCCGCATCGGCCTCGCCGCGCGCGAGATCCGGATGCGACAAGGTCGGCTGCAGATTGACCTCCCAATTGTGCGGCGGCCCGGTCAGTTCAGGTAGCCGCATCAGCAAACGGCGATTGGCGACGCCCGGGACACACCAGATATTCAGCATCGAGCGGGAGTGAGGCCGCACCGAGATTGTCGCCCGCGCGATAATGTCGAAAGCCTGCGACAATTGCTGATGGAGCGCAATTCCCGCTTCGGTCAGCGTCACGCCCCGGCCTTGCCCCCGTAGCAACACGACGCCGAGGCTTTTCTGCAGGTTTTGGATGTGACGCGAGACCACCGTGTGGCTGACGGCCAGCTCATCTCCCGCGGCCCGCATGCTCCCGGTACGGCCGACGGCCTCGAAGGCACGCAGAGCGGTCAATGAAGGAAGGCGGGATCTCGTCATGGGGCGCAGTAGTCGCGCCAGAACTGCCGGTAGCCCTCCTCGACGCGGCGCGTATAAATCATGACATTGCCGGCCGCCGAGTTTGCGATCCTGACGGGCAATTCGGCGCGTAGCGCCTTCAGCTCGAGTGCCATCGACGCGAATTTCTTCGCGATCGCAACGTAGCTCTCATCATCGTCGGCCACCCAGTCGTCGAGCCCGACCGTTTTCAGGATCGCGCCGCCGACGCGTGACGACGCGCTGTGACCGAGTTTGGCGACCACCGGAACACCCATCCGAAGCGATTCCCAGGTGCTGACGCCGCCATTTTGCGGAAACGGATCAAGGGAGATGTCGATGTTGGCGAACTCGGCAAGGTGGACCTGACGCAAGCTCGACCCAAGGCAAGTGATGCGGTCTTGCGAGACCCCATGCGCCATGAACCGCCCGATCAAGCCGTCACGCAGGAACGCATCGTCAAGCGCGCCGTTCTTGAGGACGACGGTGGACCCGGCCACCTCCTGCAGCAGCCTCGACCAAACGGCCAGCACCTGATCGGATATCTTGTCGATCCTGTTGAAGACGCCGAAAGTGACGTGCCCATTACGGATCAGTGGAGGTTCAGACGGAGGCACACCCTCAACCGGCCCGATCGTGATCACGGACGGCAGATCGAAGATCTTCTCCGCGAACAGAGGACGGGCGGTTTCGGGAACTGTCACCGGGTCCGCCAGGAAATAATCGATAGTCGGAAGACCCGTGCCGGTCCCGCTTCCCCACGCCGTGATCTGAACAGGCGCGGGCTTGCGCGCAAAGACGGTGAGCCGGTTACCCGCCGAATGGCCGGAGAGATCAATGAGGATGTCGACACCGTCGGCTTGGATCCGATCCGCCAGCTCGTCATCTGACAACTGCCAGGCATCGACCCAGGTATCAACCAATGACCGGCATTCCTCGGTCACGCCATCGCGCAGCGGCGAGCAGGAATAACCGATGATCTCGAAATCTCGGCGATCGTGATTGCGCAGCACGGGGATGAAGGCGAGCGCGGCCGAATGACTTCTGAAATCGGAGGACACATAGCCGACCATGATCCGCTTGCTGGGATCTGGATTTCGACGCTGCAACTGTCGTCGCGGTATCTTGACGCCAATCCTGTCCCACCATTCGCGCCGAGCCGCTTGATGAATGGCAAAGTCCGCATCGGGCGCGAAATCCAGCGCAAAGATTTTCTTCAAGACCGCATCTTCGTAATCGGGCTTGATCGCCAGCGCGCGGTCGAAGAGTTCGATCGCGGTCGCGATGTCTCCCTGGCGAGCGTGGCAGGCCCCTAAGAGGGTGATTGCGATCTCCGAGGTCGGGTTTTGCGCGAGCACCTTGTTGCAGGCCACGATCGCCTGCGCGACCTTGCCCGTGAGAATGCCGACCTGCGCCTTGCCCCGCCAAGCCAGTTCCAGCAGGGGATCGATGGCAAGCGCCGCATCGAAGTCGGCTTCCGCAGGACCAAACCGCCCCAGTTGCAGATGCAGCCGGCCGCGATGCGCCAAGACTTCGGCCATATCGGGCTTGATCGCGAGCGCAGCGTCGAATGCGCTTTGCGCCGCGTCGAAGTGCCGGAGGTTCAGGCTCACCATACCTTTGCCGACGGCCGCCTGCAGATGGCGCGGCTGCAATGAAAGCGCCCGATCGAAACTTTGCGCGGCCTCTTGCTTGCGGTCGAGCAAGAGCTGCGCCATGCCGCGATTGCAATAGGCGTCGCTGTAGTCGGGTTTGAGAAGAATGGCGCGGTCGTGGGCATCGACGGCCTGCTCGCCAAGCCCCAACCGCATCAGCGTATTGCCAAGATTGGTCAACGCCGTCGGAAAGTTCGGGTTGAGCGCGACCGCCTTGTCCAGGCATTTGCGGGCCTCATCATAGCGCTTCAGCCTGAACAGCGTCGATCCGAGATTGGAGTGCGCTTCCGAGGAGCGGGGGTCGAGGCCCACCGCGCGAGCAAGCCATTTCTCCGCCTCATCGAGCCGGCCACAATCGAGTTCCGAAACGCCAAGCAGATGCAGCGTATCAAAATGGTCCGGCAGGTCATGGAGAATTTGCCCGCACAACGCCTGAACTTCCGATTGCCGGCCCTGGCGATAAGCCGTGACCGCGGCCGGCAACAAGACCTCAGCCTGCTTCCTGTATTTCTTCTGCAGCCTCGCGTTCTGAAATGCCCGCGACCCGACATTACCCGACAACCGCAATCTCCCCCGGCGGTATAATTGATCCATTCAGGCTAGCACAGCGCGGCTGATTCGAGGCCGCCAGGGAGGTCTAGGTGCGGACGGAGCCGACAAGGTGATTGAGACGACCGGCGCCAAAGGCCTGATCGAGCTGGCCTACCAGGTCACGGCCAAGAAAGGCCGCTGCATCCTCGTTGGCGTGCCGCACGAGAAGATCGAGCCCTACACGCTGCCGCTTCACTTTGACAAAGTCCTGAAAGGATCGGAAGGCGGGCAGTGCCAGCCCACGCGCGACATCCCGCGGCTGGTGCGCCTGGCCGAGGCCGGCAGGATCAGCTACGACGGCATCGTGACGCACGAATTTCCGCTCGACGAGATCAACGACGCGTTGGATCTCATGCGCAGCGGACAATCAGGGCGTATATTGCTGAATATCGCTTGATGCGAACACGGCGATCCGTTGGCCGGGCGTGCCGGAAAAATCCGGAAACGCAGCTATTTCTTCTTCCGCGATAAGAAGCTTCTGAACGCCGCGATCACCGATGGCGAGGTCATCCGTTCGCGGAAGAGATGCTCTTCGTGCCCCATTCTGCGCAGCATATCCTCGGTCGGCAGCTTCAAGAGTTTCCGGGAAATTGCGACCGCTTCCGCCGGCAACGCGCAAATCTCGCGCGCGACCTTCTGCGCTTCGATGAGGGCGTGGCCGGGCGCGACGACGACGTTGACCAGACCGGCCTCGCGGGCGTCCTGGGCGTTCATGGGCCGCCCCATCACCAGCATGGAGAAGGCACGCTGGTGACCGGCCATGAGCGGCAGCAGCAGGCTGGAGGCGCCTTCCGGAACCAGACCGTACTGAACGAGGGGAGACAGGAACGACGCCGTGGTGCCGGCAATCACATAATCGCAGTGCAGTACTATCGTCGCGCCAATACCGACGGCGACGCCATCCACCGCGGCGATGATCGGCTTCTTGTTGTTGACGAGCGCGCGCAGGAAGACGATGGAGTTTCTCGGCTTGGCCTCATCGCGCTTGATCGTCGCCTCGTCCAGAAAATCTCCGATGTCCTCGCCGGCGGTGAACACGCCCGAACGGCCTGTCAGAATGAGACAACGGATATCGGGATTGGATTGCGCCGAATTGATCGCCTCGCTCATGGCGATGAACATCTCATCGTTCAGCGCATTCTTCTTTTCCGGCCGCCGCATGACGATGGTACGTGCGGACTCCTCGTCCGAGACAATGATGTGACCCGTCATGGTTCCCTCGCCAAGCCGCCCAGGAACAGCCCTCACCTCCGCACGACCCGCGGTGCCCGGGCTTTCTCCATCGACCCCGGATAATTCCCGAAAAGAGAGTCGGTAACCTACCCTTTGTTAAAGCACCGGGGCCGTGGCGGGAAGGTGGCCGGGGACATAACAGTCACAACCAGGCGACAACCTTAATAGTAGCAAAACCGCTCTATTGACCTGAGGGTGTACGCAGGCCGTGCCAGGCGTCCCGCACCTGATGGTAATGAACGTCCGGCAGATAGTCAGGCGTATTGAGGTTGAGCGTGTGCACGTCGAGCCGTCCGACCGCACTAAGCAGTGTATAGGACGCGATGACCCGGTCGCGCTGCGCCATGATCTGCCTGGAACGGGCATTCGTCAGATCCTGCTGAGCGTTGAGGACATCGATCGTGGTGCGCTGTCCCCCCTGGGCCTCCCGCCGCACCCCCTGCAGCGCCACATCCGCCGCGCGCACTTCCGACTGTGCCGCGCTGAGCGCGACCTTGGTGCCTTCGTTGGAGACCCAGGCGCTGACGACCGCCGTCCGCGATTGGTTCCTGACCTGTTCGAGCACCAGGCGGCTCTGTGAGGCATCCTCCTTGGCCTGACGCGTCTGCGAGGCGGCGGTCCCGCCGTCATAGATCGGCAGGTTGACCTGCCCCATAACCGAGGCCTGATCGGTCGCCGCCGTGGTGAGGCTGGTGTCGGTCTGGACCGACCGGCTCGCGCTCGCCTGAACCGAAACCTGCGGCAACAGGCTGCTCTCCGCCAGCTTGATCGAAGTCTGGGCCATATCGACGTCGTAACCGGCGCCGAGGATCGCCGGATGCTCGTGATTGGCTGTGTCGATGGACGCGGTTTGCGTGCCCGGCGCCAGGCGGTCGACCGGGCTCGCCGGCGTCAATTCGGACGGCGCTCCGCCAATCACCTGGGTGTAGAGTTCCTTGCTGATGGCAAACGCGACCTCCGCGGCGTTTAGATCGGCCAAGCCCCGGCTGACCCGCGCCTCGGCCTGCGCCGTATCCGTCGGGGTGACATCGCCAGCATCGAGGCGCTTTTTCGTCGTCGCCTGGATTTCCCGCAGCACCTGGACGTTGGTGCGCTGCGCCTCAACCAGGGCCTTGTTGGCCAGCACGTTCATGTAGGCCGTCACGGCGTCCAGCAACACGCCCTGCCCGACGTTTCGCAAGGCCTCGCGCCCCGACTGCACCTGGAATTCCGCGACCCGAACGCTGTTGGCGGTCTTGAACCCGTTGAACAGAGTCTGCGTGACCGTCACCCCTATCGTCCACGGACGCAATGTCGCGGTCTGGATGTTATTGTCGGGCAGCAGATTGCGCACGGCCTGCAATCCGGCGCCCAGGCTCGCGACGATCTGCGGCCGATAGCCTGCCAGCGCCTGGGGCACATTCTCGTCCGTTCCCCGTTGCCTGGCGCGCTCGGCATTGAGTTGAGGATTCGTCTGGTAGGCCTTCGCCATGGCCTCGGGAAGGCTTTCGGCGAAGCATGAGGCGGCCGTCATCAAACTGACGATGATGGTCAAGGCGACCATCGCAGACAACGAGCGGATCCCCGCCCCGCGACAACTCGCCGGGCTTCGGAATGCAGCTCTGCTCGCAACCCCGAACATCATTCTGGTCCATCATTCCGCCGAGGCCAGATGACCTTCCGCGGCCAGCCCCCTGCGGCTTCGTCGCGAAAACATCGAAATCAGCGCCGGCAACGTGAGAAGGATGACGACCGGCGCAAGCATCATGCCCGCAACGACCACGACCGCCAGCGGTTTTTGCACCTGCGAGCCTATTCCGGTGGACAAGGCCGCCGGCAGCAATCCGACGCCGGCCACGACGCAGGTCATCAGAACCGGGCGCAACTGCAGCTCGCCGGTACGCAGGATGGCCGCGCCGCGCTCCACCCCCTCGTCGATAAGCGCGTTGTACTGCGAGAGGATGATGATGCCGTCCATGACAGAGATGCCGAACAGCGCGATAAACCCGATCGCAGCCGACACGCTGAAGGGGATGCCCGTCACCAGCAACCCGAGGATGCCGCCGAATACCGCCATCGGGATCACGCTCATGGTCAGGACGGTATCGACGACGGATCCGAAATTGAACCAGATCAATAGCGCGATCAGCGTCAGGCTGATCGGGACGACGACCGATAGCCGCTTGATCGCATCCTGCAGATTGCCGAATTCGCCGACCCACTCGATCCGCGAGCCCGGCGGCAATTGCACCTCGGCTTCGATCTTTTGCTGCGCTTCCTGGATGGCGCTGCCGAGATCGCGCTCGCGCACGGAGAACTTGATCGGGAGATAGCGCTCCTGCTGCTCCCGGTAGATGTAAGCCGCGCCCGACACCAGCTTGATCGAGGCCACCTCGCTCAACGGGACCTGCGTGATGCCGTTCGGTCCCTGCGCACCGATCCGCAAATTCTGGATTGCCTCCGCGCTTCTGCGGTACTGCGGCGCCAGCCGCACGATGATGGGAAAATGCCGGTCGCTGCCGGGCTCGTAGAGATCGCCGGCGCTGTCGCCTCCGATCGCGGTGCGGATCGTCGTATTGATATCGCCCGGCGAAAGGCCGTAGCGCGCGGCGCGCGCGCGGTCGATTTCGATCTGAATGGTCGGCTGGCCGAGCGAGGTGAATACCGCAAGGTCGGTAATGCCCTGCACGGTCGCCAGAACCGATTTGATCTTGTTGGCGGTGGTGGTCAGCGCCTGCAGGTCGTTGCCGTACAGCTTGATCGAGTTCTCGCCCTTCACGCCGGAGACGGCTTCGGAGACGTTGTCCTGCAGATATTGCGAGAAATTGAATTCGACGCCGGGAAACTTGTCCTGCAGCTGGGCCAGAAGCCTGGCGGTCAGCGCATCCTTATCCTCTCCGTCCGGCCATTGCTTGGCCGGCTTTAGCGGCGCAAAGAATTCCGCATTGAAGAATCCCGCCGCATCGGTGCCGTCGTCGGGCCGGCCGTGCTGCGACACTACCGATTCGACCTCGGGCCGGCTGGCGATCAGCTTGCGCATGTCGTTGACGTAGGAATTGCCTTCCTGAAGCGAAATCGTCGACGGCAAGGTGGCCCGGATCCACAAATTGCCCTCTTCCAGCTTTGGCAGAAATTCCAATCCCAGGAGGCGCGCGGCAAGGCCGGTCATCACGACCAGTGCCAACGCGCCTAGCAGCACCACCCGTCGGCTGCTCAGCGAGCGCTCGAGCACCGGTAGGTAGATGCGTTGCAGGAGACGCATGATGAAGGTCTCGGTCTCCTCGACATGCGACGGCAAGATGATCGCGCTCAGCGCCGGCGTTACCGTGAATGTCGCCAGCAGGCCGCCCGCCAGGGCATAGGCGTAGGTCCGGGCCATCGGGCTGAAGATATTGCCTTCGACGCCGCTCAGGGTGAACAGCGGCAGGAAGGCCGCGATGATGATGGCGGCGGCGAAGAAGATCGACCGTGACACGTCGGCAGCGGCGGTCAGGATGGCATGATGTTTCATGGCCATGATCGTTCGCGGCGAGATCGCAGCACGCTCATTATCGGAAAGCGGCTCGGTATGCGACAGTCGGCGGAAAATCGCCTCCACCATGATGACGGTGGCATCGACGATCAGGCCGAAATCGATCGCGCCGACCGACAGCAGGTTGGCCGATTCACCCCGCAACACCAAGATGCTGACGGCGAAGAACAGCGCGAACGGGATCGTCGCGCCCACGATCAGGGCACTGCGCAGATCGCCAAGAAATATCCACTGCAACAGCACGATCAGCGCAATTCCGACCACCATGTTTTCGAGCACAGTCCTGGTCGTGGTCTCGATCAGGTCCTTTCGATCGTAGATGCGCTCGATCCGCACCCCCGGCGGCAGAATCGTTGAGCTGTTGATCCTTTCGACCAGTTTCTCGACCCGGTCGATGGTCGGCGAGCTCTGCTCCCCGCGCCGCATCAAAACGATGCCCTGGACGATGTCGTCGTCCTGATTTTCGCCGGCGATTCCAAGCCTCGGCTGCTCGCCCACGCTGACGCTCGCGACGTCCTTGACCAGCACCGGCGTTCCGCCGGGTGAGGCAACCATGGTGTTGGCAAGACTGTCGATGGAGCGTATCAGTCCGACGCCCCGCACCACCGCGGATTGCGCGCCGATATTGACCGTGTTGCCGCCGACATTGATGTTGGAATTGCTTACGGCCTGCAGCAGTTGCGGCAGGCTCAGTCCGTTCGCCACCAGCTTGTTGAAATCGACCTGCAGCTCATAGGTCTTGGTCTTGCCGCCCCAGCCCGTGACGTCGATGACGCCAGGCACGGTACGGAAACGGCGCTGCAGGACCCAATCCTGCAGCGTCTTGAGATCGAGCACGGAGTAGTTGGGCGGGCCGACCAACCGGTATCGGTAAATCTCGCCGATCGGACTGAGCGGTGAGATCTGCGGTTGGGCGTTGTTCAACAAGGGCGAGAGCTGTGACAGCCGGTTCAAGACCTGCTGCAGCGCCTGGTCGTAGGTGAAATCGAAGGAAAACTGCAATTTGACGTCGGACAAGCCGTAAAGCGAAATGGTCCTGATAATGTTGAGGTTCTTGATCCCGGCAACCTGGGTCTCAAGCGGAATCGTGATGTAGCGTTCGATTTCCTCAGCCGACAGTCCGGCGCTCTGGGTGACGATATCGACCATCGGGGGCGTCGGATCGGGATAGGCCTCGATGTTCAATTGCTGAAAAGCAACAAGCCCGCCAAGGATGACGGCGACGAAAAGCCCGACCATCAGGAACCGGCGATTGACTGCAAGGGAGACGAGGCGGTCCATTCGGTCTGAATCTCAGTCTAAATCTCTTGGGAGAAAATACTGGTGCGGTTAAGTGCCGGAGGCCGCCCGGTCGATGAACAGGCTGCCCTTGGTGACGACTTTCTCCCCGGCCTTGAGGTTGGTGCGGACCTCGACAAGGTTGCTGTTCGTAAGGCCCGTCTCGATTTCGCGGAGCTCGAGCGACTTGTCATCGTGGGCAACCCATAGCCTTACGCGCTCGCCTTCGTAGATCAGGGCCTGCTTGGGCACGCCGACCGACGTATGGTCCGTACCCGCATAGATCGTCACGTTGGCAAACATCTCGGGCTTGAACAGACTGTCATTGTTGTCGATGGTGGCCCGGACCAAGAGCCGGCGGCTCGACGGGTCGATCGCGGCCGACACGTAATCAATATTTGCCTTGAATGTGCGGCCCGGCAACGCGAGCACGGTGAAGTCAATCTCCTGCCCGACCCTGACATCGGCTGCTTCGCTCTCCCGAACAAAGGCGGTCAGCCACACCTTTGAGAGGTCGCCAATGACGAATACGGGATCGCTGGCGCCGCTGCTGATGAACTGACCCGGGCCGACCTTGCGCTGGACCACCGTGCCCCCGATCGGCGAATAGATCGGGGTGTCCGCGCTGATCTGCCGTGTCCGCTGAAACGCTGTAATCTGCTCTTCGGTGCGTCCGAGGATCCGTAGCCGGTTATGGGCTGCCTCAACCGCCGTTTCCGCCGAGCGCAAATCGTTCTGAGCCGTCGTCAGATCCGCCTGCGCTTGCTGCCAATCCTTCAGCGGAACGGCCTTGCCCGCATAAAGATCGTCCTGACGTTTCTCGACGATCTGCGCCAGATTGAGCTTTGAGCGCGCGGTATTGAGCGCCCCCAACGCCGTCACGAAGTCGTTCAGGGCCTGCACGGTGTCGGTGGCTTCGATGACGAACAGCGGCTGTCCGCGTTCAACCACTTCGCTCGGCTTCACCAGAAGTTTCGTGACACGGCCGGCATAGGGAGAGAAGATCGGTGTCGAGCTATCTTCGTTGACGGCGATCTTGCCTTCGGTGATGTGCTCGGCGCGAAAGATCCGCTCCGACACGGGTTCGACCAACAAGCTCAACCACACCGCATCGCTTGGCATGAAACGCGACGGGTTCACCTTCGATACGCCTGACGTTTCGAAAGACTTGGCGTGCTGTACGAACAGCCTGTTGGCGCCGATGGCCGCAGCGCCAGCCAAAACGATCGCCGTCAGCGCGATGGCCAACCGTCGCCAACCTCTGTTCGCGCCCCTCATCATATGGCGTATTCATGCATCAATTTACGCACCCACCGCCCGCTCAGCCGATACATGCGTATGTCTTGCGGTCCTGGTTTCTGCCCCCCTGGTCTTATTGATGATTTCGGACCGCTGCAATAGCGCATCGGCCCAAGGTTAAACTGCTGCTGTAATGTCGATTCTAACCGATTCGGCAAACCGCTCGCGGTATCAGTTTGAGCAGAAGAATCTTGCCTTTTTGCACCCGGAGTGATGCCATCAGGCACACTGCGCGGCGGCAACATGCCGAAGCTTACACCAGCCTTACACGCTATTGGTGCGCGAGCGTTTATCCATCCCACTCAGGCGGAGTCGCCGGACTACCTTGACGGGAGGACCTGCCAGGTCGATTCGCTCATGTCCAGTCCGCACGTGCCGAGCGCGGGACGTGAATGTTGAAGCTTTAAGTACCCCGGCGGGGTGGCCTTGGATGCGATTGCTGATCGTTGAAGATAATGAGGAGCTCGCCGAGCTCTTGGCAAAGGGCCTGCAGACAGCGGGCTATCAAGCCGACATCCTATCGACCATCGAGGAAGCGAAAAGCATTCTTGGCAAAACCTCTTACGCGGCCCTGATCCTCGACCTCGGCTTGCCGGACGGCGACGGGTTGGAGCTGTTGCGCGAGCTAAGGCAGCGCAACAACCCGATCCCGGTCCTGGTTCTGACCGCGCGGGGCGGCCTGCACGACCGTGTCCATGGCTTGCGCAGCGGGGCTGACGACTACCTCGTGAAGCCGTTCGCGCTGGAGGAATTGATCGCGCGGCTGGAAGCGCAATTGCGCAGGCCGGGCCACCTGCTCGACAGCAATCTGCGCATCGCCAACCTCGAATTCGACACGCGAAACCGGCAAGCGTCGATCGACGATCAGCCCCAGCTCTTTTCGGCCCGCGAGATCGCGGTGCTCGAGCTCCTGATGCGCAGCAAGGGGCGCGTCGTCTCCAAGAAACAGGTCGAAGACCATATCTTCGGTCATTCCGGGGACATCGCGTCGAATGCCGTCGAGGTCTACGTTCATCGCCTGCGCAAGCAGCTTTCGGAGCGCGGCGCCAAGGTCCAGGTTCACACTATTCGCGGCGTCGGCTATCTCATCGCGGAGGAAAAGTAGCGTGCTGAGATTCAAGTCGATCATCTCACGCATCGTGATCCTGCATGTCGTCGCGGTCGTCATTACCTCCGTCTTGATGTCGGTCGCGTTGTCCTGGCTGTTGAGCTACGCGACCGACAACATTCACGACAAGGCGATGCAGGAACAGGCCGTCTCGGTCGGCGAACATTTGAGCACGGGGCCCGACGGGCATCTCGAACTGAACCTTCCCTCGGATCTGCTCGGGCTCTATTCACAGGAATACGGGCGTTATTCCTACGCCGTGATCGACGATCAGGGCCGTGTGCTGTTTTCCTCTCTAAAGGACCATGCCGCGCTGTTTCCAACCGACGCCCCTGCCGGTGCGATCCAATTTTCGCAGCAGCGGCGAGGCAATGCCGCGGTCTCGGGCGCCAGCATCCGCAAGAGCGTCGACGGGAAAACCGTCTGGATTCAGACCGGCGAGGATCTGGCCAATCGCGACGTGCTGATCGACGACATCGTCGCCGATTTCTACAGGAATGTCGGCTGGATTACGCTGCCGATTCTGCTCGTGCTCCTGATTGCGGATATCGCGATCTTTCGCCGCGCCTTGCGGCCGCTTCGGCAGGCCTCCGAGATCGCCGCCGGCATCGGGCCGACCCGCCCCGGCGTGCGGCTGCCGACCGACGAACTTCCGCGCGAGGTTCGTCCCCTTGTGTCGGCGGTCAATCTGGGGCTGGACCGACTCGAAGAAGGCTTTCGGATTCAGCGCGACTTCACCGCGGATGCCGCGCATGAATTGCGCACCCCCTTGAGTATCCTGAGAACACGCATCGACATGCTGGAGGATCATGACCTGCGCCGGGCCTTGCGCCAGAACGTCGAAGGCATGGCGCATATCGTCGGCCAGCTGCTCGACATCGCCGAACTTGATGCATTCGTCGTCAATCCGGAGGAAAAAGCCGATCTCAGGTCGGTGGCCGCGGAGGTCGCCGAGTTCGTGGCACCGCTAGCGCTTTCTCAAGGCAAGGATGTCGCGCTGCTTGGCGCCGGCGAGCCCGTCTGGGTGAGAGGAAATACGGAGATGCTCGGCCGCGCCATCCGCAATCTGGCCGAAAACGCCATCAATCATACGCCGCCGGGATCGACGGTGGAGTTCGTCGTCGAAGGCGACGGACGGGTCAGCGTTCTCGACGATGGTCCCGGCATCCCCGAAGACGAGCGCAATCTGATCTTTCGGCGTTTCTGGCGGCGCGACCGCAGGAAGCAGGGAAGCACCGGGCTGGGACTCCCGATCGTGCAGCGCATTGCTGAGCTGCATGCCGCGACCGTCACCGTCGAAAATCGCCGGCCCAATGGCGCATGTTTCTCGCTGAAGTTTGCGCCGTTAAAGTGATCATCATCACTTTCCGGCTAGCGACATTCCTATCAGCTACCAGCGCTGAACCATTGCAATCCGCGCCACTACTAAGTGCTGACCAGTCAGAAGGAGGACCCGCAAGGGCCCAAACAACCATGTCTTTGCCGCACCCCCACCTCACCTCCCCCAACTTGTCCGCCGCGGGCCGCTGGATCATTCCGGCCGCGGTTGGAATCTTTGCCGTCATATTCCTTCTCGCCGGCTCGTATTTCGTGGTCCCGCAGACCGACGTCGCCTTCGTCAAGCGGTTCGGCAAAGTGCTCAGCCCGCAGGAAGGGCCGCTACAGCCAGGTCTTCACCTGAAGCTCCCCTTCATCGACGACGCCGACCTCATCCGCACCACGACCGACACGTTCGAACTCCCCGAGAAGAAAGCGTTCACCCGGGATACGCAGGAACTGACGCTGCGGGTCGGTGTCACCTATCGGGTGCCGACCGGCGCCGCTTACCACCTGCTCTATGAAATCGGCAAAGCAGGCAACGTCGACATTCACAGCAACGTCATCCTGTTGTCGAACGAAGTCGTGCGCGAGGTGCTGTCCAAGCACAACATCACGGAGATCGCCGGTGAACAGCGTGAGACGGTGGTCGCGGAGATCAAGAGCAAGCTCTCCGAAGTGCTGGCGAGCATCCTGCGCATCGAGATTTCCTCCGTGCAGATCAACGCGCTCGACTTTTCGCCGCAATACAAGGACGCAATCAACCAGGCCTCGTTGGCGCGCACCAAGACCGTTGCGGCCCAGCAAGACGCCGAACGTGCCAAGGTCGAAGCCCAAACCCGCGTGATTCAGGCCAAGGCCGAGGCCGATGCGCAGGCCGCGCGCGCGGAAGGCCAGGCGCGGGCCCAACTCACCCAGGCGCAGGCCGAGGCCGACGGCAATCTCGCGCGGGCACGCGCCGAGGCGGAGGGCAATCTTGCCAAGGCCAAGGCCGACGCCGAGGCATTGCGTCTGCGCGGTGAAGGCGACGCGGCCGCGACCCGCGCCCGGATAGAAGCGGCGGGAGGCGCCGACAACTACATCCGGCAACTCGATGCCCAGTCGAAGCTGCGTTGGAAAGGCGAAGTGCCGCAATTCGTCGTCGGCGGCGCGGGCGCGAACGCGCCGGCCATGCCGATCATCCTGCCGATGACGCCGGCCGCAACGGCGAAATAGCAGCGCTCAGCCTGGTTTAAATCAGTGAGTTGGACCGATGATAGGACTGCTGTTCTGTCGTCAGCCCACCGAAGTTATCTGTCACGCGCAATCTAGGATGGGAAGTCGGCCGATCTGATCTGGATTCGGTCGGCATGCAACGACCAATCGCAAAGCGCCTGCGTCTCGCAGAATTTTTGCTTGGCCAGTTCGGTGGCCTGGCTTTCAGTCAGGGCGTCGATTTCGAGCGACCCCTGGCAAACTTCACGTTCCCGGCCGTTTTCGCCAAGCACATCCTTCATGAAGCGAACGACATACCGTGACATGGAACCCTCCCGTACACCCCGCCTCAGGCGCCATCTAACCACACCGCTTGGCGATCGTCTTGAGCGATATCAAGCGGGAGGTTGTCGGCCAATACCCTAGGCGCCAACGTCGGGCAGGCTGGCGGCCGCGATGGCAACGAGCTGCACGAGGCGGCGCCCGATTTGGGCTGGCGTGGAGCGAAGCAGTGAACGAACCCGACGCATCTGACCTATTCCTTCCGCGCCCGTTGCAGGACCTAGCCGCAACACCTTGGCGCAACAGGGAAAATGGTCTTAGCCGCGAGGCGTGTCGAGGCGCTGGTGAAAATAGCAATGGACAGTTCGCCCGCCCGGGGAACCGCAGTGGATTTATTGCCGCTAGCCCGCTGATCGCGAACAAAATCTTCTCAAGCCGGCTGCCGGCGGTATCCGCTATTTCGGCGCCACCCCAAAGGCCTGCTCGAAACGCGTGGCGTAGGCCGGCCAGGCCTCGGGATTGATGAGCCGCGGCGGCCGGTTGCCGTCAAGTGCGTCGAGGATCTGCTCGGCGGCGATCCGGCCCATGTTCTCGCGCGCCTCCTTGGTGACGCCGGCGGTGTGCGGGCTCGCCAGCACGTTGTCGAGTTGCAACAGCGGGTGCTCGGGCGGCGGCGGTTCCTTGGACCAGACGTCGAGGCCCGCGCCCGCGATGCGCTTGTCGCGCAACGCATCGAGCAGCGCCGCCTCGTCGTGAACGAAGCCGCGCGCGGTGGTAATGAAATAGGCGTGCGGCTGCATCAGCGAAAATTCGCGCGCGCCGATCATGCCCCGGCTTTCCTTGGTCAGCGGACAGTTGATCGACACGTAGTCGGAACGGCGCAGGAGCTCTGCGAGTTCGACCTTCTCGCCGCCGCGGCCTGCGATTTCAGAGGCCGAAAGATAGGGGTCATAGGCCAGCACCTTCATGCCGAGCAGGCCCTTGCAGAGCTCGGCGATACGGCGGCCGACATTGCCGATGCCGACGATGCCGATAGTCCTGCCCTGCGCCTCTGTTCCCATCAACGCGTTGCGGTTGACGTCCCGCTCGCGCCGCAGCGCGCGGTCGGCCTCGATGATGCGCTTCGACAGCGTGAGCAGCATGCCGAGCGCGTGCTCGGCCACCGAATGCGCGTTGCCGCCGGATTGATTGACGACCAGGACGCCCGCGTCCGTGCACGCTTCGACATCGATCGGATCGAAGCCCGCGCCGTTGCTGGAGACGATCAACAAATTGGGCGCTCGTTGCAGCAACTTCGCATCGACATGAAAATGCGGCGCCAGCTCATCGCGCGCCGCGCCGATCTGATAGGCATGCGCATCACGAAGGATCGGCGCGTAAATCTCCTCCGCGCTTTCGTTCTCAAGCCGGTCAAGCCGCACGTCAGGCCGCGTGCGCAGGATGTCGGCGTAGATCTGGTGCGCGAGATATTTGACGTAGAAGACGCGCTTGTTATTGACGGACATTGAGCCCCTTTCAGTTCGGAAATCCGTAGAGTTGTGCCGGATCGGCCGGTCCGAACACATGCGCATGGGTGTCGCAGGCGCCCGGTGGCGGCGGCACCTTGGGCCGTGTGACCTCGCGTGGCGGCAGACAGGGAGGGGGGGGTACCGGCATCATTCAGCCTTCATGCCGGCAGCCTGGATGATCGGCCCCCATTTGTCGTAATCGGCATGAATCTTCGCATCAAACGCCTGCGGCGTGCTGCCAATCGGCGAGGCGCCAAGCTTGGCCAGGCGCTGCCTGACGGCGTCGGTGTTCAAGGCCGTGACGAAATCATGCGAGAGTTTCTCCACGAGATCGCGCGGCATGCTGCCCGGCCCGAGCAGCCCCCACCAGACCTCGGTGTCGTAGCCCGGCACGGTCTCGCCGATGCTCGGCACGTCCGGCAGGAACGGCACTCTCGCGCCGGTGGTCACCGCGAGCGCCCTCACCGTGCCGGCCTCAATCTGCCCCACCGATTCAGGCCCGTTGTTGAACGAGAGTGGAATTTGCCCGCCGAGCAGATCATTGATCGCAGGCGCGCCGCCCTTATAGGGAATGGCCTCAATATCGATTTTGGCGAGATTTTTCAAAAGCTCGCCCGCAAGATGCGTGGATGTGCCGTTGCCGGCGTGTCCAATGGAAAGACTGCCGGGTTTTGCCTTTGCCTGCGCGATCACGTCGCTCAGATTCTTAAAAGGAGAGTCGGCACGCACCAGCAAGATGTTCGGCGACGACGCGAGCAGCGAAATCGGCGTGAAGTCCTTGAACGTATCGTAAGATATCTTGGCGTAAAGGAAGGGATTGGTGGCGTGCCCGCTTGCGACCACGATGAGCGTATAGCCATCGGGCGGAGCCGAGACGAGCGCCTGCGAGGCCACCAGCCCTCCGGCGCCGGGGCGGTTCTCCACCACCACCGTTTGGCCCCACTGCCGCGAGACAACGTCGCCGAGCGTGCGCGCGAGGATATCGACCCCGCCGCCGGCCGCGTATGGCACCAAAATGTGCACCGGTTTGGCCGGAAATGCCGATTGCGCCGAAGCGACACCGCCGCCCATGGCGGACATCGCCGTCCCGACGGCGGCGGCCAATAACGGCCTCCACATGGCTCCTGCCTCCCTGTCGCTCTCGCTCTTTGTTGTTCTCGGCGCCTCTTATCGCATGCCGGCCCGCGCAGGCGCACCGTCACATAGCGCAGATCACGTTGTTGCGGAGGCATGTTGACAATCCCGCGCGTGGCGTCAAGTTTCGGCGCGCCAAGCAATCGAAAGATGGTCGCGCGAGCGAAACATAGTCGCGAAGCAGGGAGACCAGGATGGCGGCCACCGAGGAACAAGCCTCGCCCAAATCCTCCGATGAAAAGAGCTGGCAGGCGAGTTGGCAAGGGACTTGGCATGGGATCGTGCTGCAAGCGCTCAAGCGTCACGACATTCGTCTGGTGCCTTATGTTCCAGACCGCGTCCTGACGACGCTGATCAAGAACCTGCACGCCGATCCCTTCTTCACGACCTTTCCAACCGCGCGTGAAGAAGAGGCGGTCGGCATCATTTCCGGCGCCTGGATGGGCGGCATGCGCGGCGCGGTGCTGATGCAGACGTCGGGTTTTGCCACGCTTGCCAACGTGCTGGCCTCGCTGGCGGTGCCCTACCAGATCCCGCTGATCATGTTCGTGTCCGAACGCGGAACGCTCGGTGAATTCAATTATGGCCAATCGCTGGTATGCCGGACCATGCGGCCCGTACTGGATTCGCTTGCCATGGAGCATCACACCGTGACCCGCATCGACGAGTTCGAATTCATCGCCGACCGGTCGATCAAGCAGGCCATCACCACCCAGGCGCCGGTGGCGCTGATCCTCTCGCCGCTTCTGACCGGCGGCAAAGTCTTCGACAAGTGAGCGATCGCATGAGTACGCACGCCAATCCCCTCGCCCGCAATACCAAGGTGATGAACCGCTTCGACCTCACCTCGCGCCTGGTTGCAAAGCTGAAGCACGAAGAGGCCGTGATCGGCGGCATCGGCAACACCAATTTCGACCTCTGGGCCGCCGGCCATCGCCCGCAGAATTTCTACATGCTGGGCAGCATGGGTCTCGCGTTTCCGATCGCACTTGGCGTCGCGCTGGCCCAGCCGCAGCGGCGCGTCTTCGCACTCGAAGGCGATGGCTCGCTGCTGATGCAGCTCGGCTCGTTGTCGACCATTGCGATGCTGGCGCCGAAGAATCTCACCATGGTCGTGATGGACAATGGCGTCTACCAGATCACCGGCGCGCAGCCGACGCCGGCCGCGGCCGTGTCCGATATCGTCGCGATCGCGGCCGGCTGCGGAATCTCCGACAGCGCGTGGGCGGCGGATGAAGACGATTTCGAGCGTCTGATCGATCGCGCGCTCTCGGCTTCAGGGCCGACGCTGATCGGGGTCCGCATCGACGACAAGCCGGGCACCGGAGCCACGCGGCGCGATCCCGTGCAGATCAGGGAACGCTTCATGCTGGGTCTCGGCGCACGCGATCCGCTGTAAGCCTCATCTTTAACCACAAATCGCCGCGTGTACGCCTGGGTGGACACCGGGCCGGTAAATCATGCTATGTCACCGGCATGACAATCATTCTTCGCCTCACCGCCTGGCTGCTCGCGGCAGCGGTAACCGTTGCCACGCTGGGACCGCCGCGGTACCGCCCTCACTCCAATTTCGGTCAGGACGGCGAGCACGCGCTCGCTTTTGTTCTGGTCGGACTGGCGTTCGGCTTCGCCTATCCACGACACCGGCTGCTCACGACGATCGTCGCGGTTCTGATGATCGGAGCTCTCGAAGTCCTTCAGCTTTGGGCGCCGGGAAGACACGCGCGGCTTGAGGATTTCACCGTCGACGCCCTCGCGGCCTGTGTCGGTTTTGCAATCGCCGCCGGGCTCACTTTGCTCGACGCGCGGTCGCGAAGCACCGGCGAGCCCGCGGTTCGACGATCGCCCGGCGATCATTGACGACGGCGACGCATCCCCTTCCCCGGTTCACACCGGCAGCAACATATCCCTACCCGTCGGCGTTTCATCAAGCGCCAGGGCATGACAGCCGCTGCGACTCTACGCCGCCTGCGAGGCGCGCGCGCCGAACCGGGATAGAAGCTGTTCGACTTCGCTGGCCGGCTTCGCCGGGCTGAACAGAAAACCCTGCACCTCGTTGCAGCCTTCGGCACGCAGCCAGTCAAGCTGATCGCTGCGGCCGAGCCCGGAGATCGCGCGCACGATCGCGACGCAGTCGGAGCGTTGCGCCAAATCCTTCACGAACGAGCGGTCGATCTTGATCTTGTCGAACGGGAAGCTGCGCAGATAGCTCAGGCTGGAATATCCGGTGCCGAAATCGTCCATCGAAATGCTGACGCCGAGTTCGCGCAATTGATGCAGGGTCGCCAGATTGGCTTCGGTCTCCGCCAGGAAGATCGATTCGGTGATTTCGAGCTCGAGCCGTTTTGGCGACAGGCCGGATTGCGCCAGGGCCGAGATGACGACCTGAACAAGGTTGCGGCTGCGGAACTGGACCGCCGACAGGTTGACGGCAACCTTGACCGCGGCCGGCCACTTCACCGCCTCGTTGCAGGCTTCGCGCAGCACCCATTCGCCAAGCGCGACGATCAGCCCGATCTCTTCGGCGACCGGGATGAAGTCGGCCGGCGAGATCATGCCCTTGTCGGGATGCCGCCAGCGCAACAGCGATTCGAAGCCCGAGATCCGGTCGGCCGCGATATCGACCAGCGGCTGATAGTGCAGCTCGAACTCGCCGTTGGCGAACGCCCGGCGCAGATCGAGCTCCATGTCGCGGCGTTTCTGCGCCTGGCGATCCATCTCGCGTTCGAAGAAGCGCTGCCGCCCGCCGCCATCCTCTTTCGCCCGATAGAGCGCCAGATCCGCGTTGCGCATCAACTCTTCGCTGGTCACCCCGTCGCCCGGCGAGAGCGCAATGCCGATCGAAGCGCCGATCACCACCTCATGACCGTCGATATCGTAGGATGCGCTCAGGCTCTTGATCAGACCGGCGGCAAAATCGCTTGTCTCGTTGGGCGAGACGTCGGAGGCAAGGATGACCGCGAACTCGTCGCCGCCGAGCCGTGCGACGAGGTTGTTGCCGCGAACCTCCAACCTCAAGCGATCGGCGACCATTCGCAGCAGACGATCGCCAACCGGATGACCGAGCGTATCGTTGACGTTCTTGAACAGGTCGAGATCGAGGCAGAGCACGGTGACCCGCTGGTTGGCCGACCGCGTGCTCTCCAGCGCCTGCTTCAGCCGCTCCTGGTAAAGCTCGCGGTTCGCCAGATTGGTCAGGCCGTCATGGTGCGCCATATAGGCGATGCGCGCCTCCGCCTTGCGCCGTTCGGTGATGTCGGCGACTGCGACGAGGTAGCCGTCCAAGGCTGCCCAGCATCACATCTTCATAGCTCGGGAGCCTTTCGCCGGGCCGCACGGCGGCTTGCCACTTGCGCTGCAGGACGGGTACGTCGTCGAACAATTCGGTTTTGAGATTTCCCGATAACCTTTTGGTAGGCATGACATCCCCTACGACGCGCTCTCCGCCCGTCGCATCCAAGGCAAGCCGGCTTAATGGGCCGTAAAAATACGGAGATGCCGTGCGCCAAACGGCAACTATGATGGAATTAAATCGTGCAATGGTTAGTGCGCGTTAGAGATTATGACAGCGCGAGCACGCGAGCGCGAAACGCCTTGCTGTTGTTTGAGGATGATCTCCGCGCAAGCGCTTCGCGTTCGTCGCGAAGGAAAACCGCTACCACCCCATCGGTTCGAAGCCCCCAGGGCGTGCTTTGGCATGCTTTCCCGATCATGCTCTAACGCGCGATCACCTCGACCTCGCCGTCGACGCCGTTGACGACGTTGAACGGGCGCTCATAGACCTTGCCTTCGTTCTTGGCGATGGCGCGGTACTCGCCCTCCGACAGCACGACCTTCGGGAACGCGCCGATCGACTCCTTGATGACATCGCCGCCCGGTGTGATCACCGACCACGCGGTATTCGCCAGGGCCTCGCCGCCCTTGTCCGAGACCAGTTTCAGCGTGATGACCGCGGCGCGGTGGGTCACCGTCACGTCGGTCAGCTTGCTGGCCTGAACGCGGATATCCGAGCGCACCACGGAATTGGCGTCGCCATAGTTGGAGATGATGTAATAGGTGCCCTCCGGCAGCATCACCACATCGCCGGCCGCGACGTTGGGGATCAGCGGGGCGCGCTCGCCGACCTCGAACTGGCTGCCCTTGTAAATCGCGAACGAAATCTGGTTTTGAGGAATCTTGCTGGAGCCGACGCGGCCTTCGATGCGCAAACCGCCGGCCGGAAGCAGGAAGGATTCGCGGTCGGTTTCGGCTTTCAGGGTCACCGCGCGCACCGCGCTGACCAGCCCGAGCGAGACGTGCACCACGTAATTGCCCGGCTGCAACACGATATTGGGTGTCGCGCCGCGCTCCTCGCGGACCAGCTTGAAGGTGCCGGTGTCGTCGGGCCGGTCGGAAAAGACCCGCCACACCAGGCCAGCGTTGATGACGGGCAGATCCTTGCCATAGCGGGCCGTCAACGACAGCACGGCCTGGGCTGGCGCGGCCACGCCCGGCGGCGGGGCGACCGCCGGCGGCACGGCGGCGACGGACGGTTGCGGCAGCGGCGCCGGCAGGCCGGGCGCGGACGGCGGAACCGAAGCGGGGCCCGAGGGTGGCGCGAGGCTGACGGCGGCACCGGGATCGGGAACCGCCGCGGGCGGCACCGGTGGCGGACGATCGCCGAACAACTGCGCCTGGGCGGGAGCGGTGATCGCCAACGACACGGCCCATGCGAATACGAGCGCTAGCCAAAGCTGGTGGCCGCGCCAGAATCCGAAGATGCCGTCTCCCCCTGCTCTCATGGCCCTGCTTTTGAACAAAAACGCGGCAAATTCAAGCCTGCGGAGCTCCCGGGAGCCGGCCCGCCCCCCTGCAAATCAAAGATCATGGACCGGCGATGGCCGAGAATCGCTCCATGATTTGATCCATGATTGATCCACGGGGCCGCGTTCCAGTCACAATCCTACCCAACCCTGTTCGCGCGCGGCATAAACTATGCTTCTGCTCGAGTCTGGCGGCGTTCGCCAGTCAGGCATAGTCTGTTCACGAGATTATGCATAAGTGTTTTGTTCGGAGCATTTAATCTCCGATTGGATGGTGAAGGCTCCGGGAGAGTGTTGCGTGCTCGAAATGTTGATCCGACGCGGCCAAAGCGAACCGGATAACGCTGACAAGGTAGGTCTCGGTAGCATCCGGCGGCCGGTGATCGGCGTTGCCCTGGGCGGCGGCGCGGCTCGCGGCTTCGCCCATATCGGCATCCTGCGCACGCTGATCGCCCACGGCATCGTCCCCAATGTCGTGGTCGGGACATCGATCGGCGCGGTGGTCGGCGGCGCATTCGCGGCCGGACATCTCGATACGCTGGAAGAATGGGCACGCAGCCTTCAGCTTCGCAATATTTTGGGCTACCTCGACGTCCGCCTCAACGGGTCCGGCCTGATCGGCGGCGAGAAGCTGGCCGCGCAGTTGGAGGCCTCGATCGGGCAGACGCTGATCGAGGAACTGCCGCTGAAATTTGCTACGGTGGCGACCGAAGTCCGTACCGGTCACGAGATCTGGCTGACGCATGGCCGCATGGTGGACGCGATGCGCGCCTCTTATGCGCTGCCCGGAATCTTCTCGCCGGTGCTGGTTGGAGACCGCTGGCTGGTCGATGGTGCGCTGGTCAATCCGGTGCCGGTGTCGGTGGCGCGCGCACTCGGCGCGGAAATCGTCATCGCCGCAAATCTTTCCAGCGACTTCTTCACCCAATCGACCACCATCCACGCGCATGGCGCGGCGGCCGGCGTTCGGGAGGCGGCGGCCGAGCCGGCGCCGCCGAGACGCGGCTTCGGCAAGTTCTTCTCGCCCGAGCGCACCGTGAAGCGCGAATTCTTCGGCGGCGGCGGCCGGCCGGGCATCTCCTCGGTGATGGTCGATGCCTTCAACATCATGCAGGACCGCATCACCCGCGCGCGGCTTGCCGGCGATCCGCCGGACCTTTTGATCACGCCGCGCGTCGGCCAGATCGGCTGGTTCGATTTCCATCGCGCGAACGACCTGATCGACTTCGGCACCCGCGCCGCGGAGCGCGCGATCGATTCCATTCAGGAAGCGATTCACGTTCTGGCGCCGGCCAAGCTGGACTGAACCTGTCGTCTCGAGGCGATCTTGGTCAGGCCGTCTTGATGTACTGGCGCAGCGCTTCCTGTTCGTTCTCGTATTCCTGCACGCGCGACTTGACGATGTCGCCGATCGAGATGAGACCGACGACCCGCTCGCCTTCGACGACCGGCAGATGGCGGAACTTGCCCGTGGTCATCATTTCCATGATCGCGGCGACGGTGTCGTTCTGCCGGCAACTGACGACCTTGCGCGTCATCACCTCGCTAACCGGCTCATCCATCACGCTCGCACCGCGTTCGGCCAGCACGCGCACGATGTCGCGCTCCGACAGGATGCCCTCGATGCGGCCCTTGCTCATGACCAGCACGGCGCCGATCTTGCGCTCGCCGAGAATCTTGACCGCGGCCGCAAGCTTCGCTTCCGGCTCGACGGTTTGGACGTTGTGGCCTTTGGTGTCGAGAATTGCACGTACCGTCATGGTCGTCTCCCTGAAGACGGTCGCGCCCTCAAAGACGAGCGCGGCCCATATTTCATTGAATCTTCAATCAACAACTCTGCGCCGATTTCGTTCGGCGCGCATGGGGCATGCCAATGCTTGACGCACACCCGCCCGCGGACGCGATACCGCTTCGTTTACCCATCGATGATGAATGAAATCGCTCTGCGCCGCAAGCTGCTCTACTGCGGCGGATTGGACAACGCACCTGCAGCATCGCCGCGTCCGCGCGGGACCGGATCGAACAACGAAAACAACAAGAGGCCAGCGATGAAACCGCCGATATGCGCCTGCCAGGCAACGCTGGCGCCATCGGCGCCGATCGCAATCGATCCGACGCCGAAGATGATGTTGACGCCGAACCAGACTGTGAGAAAAGCCAGTACACGCGGGTTGCGCAAGGCGCGCGACAGCGACAGCGCCGGCACGCGTGCAGCAGCGTCCGCATCGCCGCGGTTGAACGACAGAAAACTGCCATGCACGAAGGCAAAACGGATCGCAGCCGCCATCGTGCCGGACACCGAGGCGGACGCGCCGATCATCGGCGCCACCGCGTGTTCGTGGGTCAAAAGGTGCGCCAGCGCCCCTGCCGCAGCCGTCACCGCCATGAACAGGAAAAAGCGCACCGCGCCAAACCGCCGCGCCAGTGCGCTGCCGAACGGCAACAGCCACAGCACGTTGAAGCCGATATGGGTGAGATTGGCGTGCAGCAGCGAGTAGGTCACAAAGGTCCACACCTTGGCGCCGTCGCCGCCGGGAAAGTCGACGTCCAACAGCGTCGAATCGTAGCGCTTCGGAATGAAACCGAACACGTCGACCGTCCAGTTCTCCAGATCTGGCGGCAGCAGCACGCGCAGGTGGATCACGGCGATCAGCAGCACATAGGCGGTGAGCGCGGCAGGCAGCGTCAGGATCGGCTCGCGTAGGGTGTCCGGGGGCAGTTCCGGCGGCGAGTCCTGCTGGGGGTCTAACGGAGCGTCCAAGGGGTCAAAGGCCTTAAGCAGAGGCGTCTCGCGCGGTTACAGGTCCAGATAGGCGGCTTTGGGCCGCTGGTGCAAGGGCGCATCTGGCGTTTTCTGGCGTTCCCGAACCCGGCGAAACGCGAAGGGCTACGCAACAGAGTAGGCAAATAGTCAAAATTCGGTACGTCCAAGGTGGGTCCGGGATCAGCAGCGCATAGCTGGCGTGCTGCGCAGCATCCGGGGCGCAAATCTCCGTGTCGCGGGCGCGGCGCAGCACAACGTGTTGCGACGCAGCGCTGGGACCCACGTTTTGAGAATTGACAGCCAGGCTCCTTGCAGGGTGGCTCTCGGGGGGTGGCCTGTACGCCACGCGATGTGAGCCTGCCCAAAACAGTGAGCCTGCCCAAAACAAAAGGGGGAGCCCTGAGAAAGCCCTCCCTCATTTGCCGACCGTTTCGCAGCGAACTGGGATGCGGTACCCCCACTCCTCCCCGCACGACGACCACTCTGTTTGACGCCGCCCGTGTGACGGCTTCGCCCAAGAATCTGGAAAGAACCCGGCAAGAAACCTGAAGACAACCGGCGAAGCCTGACGCCCGTAGTTCTACCGGCTTCGGCGCTGCCGCCAACCGCATCGTTAATTTAACCTTAACGGCGCAAAGCCGTGGCCAAGCCGGCGAACAGACGTCCGCGGCATGGACGCTGCACAGCCCATCCTGCAGAACAGCTTTAGGGAATGAACGTGCGCGAAAGCGGGACAGAAGTGTCTCGCCGAGCCGCACGCGGGGTGAGTTGCGTCATGAAACATCCGTCGAATCGCGCGTTCTTCGCTTATTGGGACGACAAGCGCGGCAATGCCCGCGCGCCGGATCGCAGTGAGATCGATCCGCATGCATTGCGCGAATTGCTCGGCGACATCTTCGTGCTCGCCTATGATCCCTCCGCTGGCTACCCGTTCCGTGTGGCGGGAACGCGGGTCTGCGCCCTGCTCGGCCGTGACGTGAAGAACAACAGCTTTCCCGAGTTGTTCGAGCCCGAGAGCCGCCGCGAGATCGAGGAGATCATCTCAGCCGTCGCCGAAGAGACGCTGCCGGCGATTGCCGGCTTGACCGCGACAACGGAAGGCGGCGAGCAGGCGCATCTGGAGCTCCTGCTGCTGCCCTTCAATGCGCGCGCGCACACGCCGATCAGCCTGACCGGCCTGCTTGCACCGTTCGAAAGCTGCCACGGCGCGCTCGGCGATCTCCGCTTGACGTCATGGCGCTACCTGCACCAGCCGGAAAAGATCGTGCCCCGCGCCTTGCGCAAGCTCGCGATCGCGCGCGGCTTCATGGTCTATGAGGGGCTGCGCTCGGGTGGTTCGTAAGATCGGAGTGCGACACCCCGGTCCTACGTCCTCCGCTGCCGTGAATTTCAGCTGAGTGCAGCGTGCACTTCCTCCGGCCCGCCTAGTTACGCCCATTCATTGGCCACAATCAAAATTCAGTTTGTGCCTGCGACACAACAGTTTCTGCAAACGTTTAGTCCACGCGTTTTCTATCGGAGATTGCTATGAACGCCGCTTCAGACGTCTCGATGCGCGCTATTCCCGATATCCAGACCAGCTTTCATCCTCTCAAAGCGTTCGCTCTGCTTGGTGCGCTTGCTTTGGGCGCGGCGTTCTGCGTGGCTAGTTATGGGCTGGATGTGAGCGTGGGGTTTTTCTAGAGCCCTTTCCGTTTCGATAGGATCGAAACGGAGGTTCAGGACTCTTGATTTGACGTGCCTCACCGGGCAATTAGCACCGGAGTCGCCGGGCCAAGCTGGCCACGAAGCGATCGGCATCGGCCTCGTCGTTATAGACGTGGGGCGAGACGCGCAGGCGGCCGAGCCGCGCCGCGACGTAGACACCCTGAGCTGCAAGGCCCTCGACGAGCCCTGTCGGCATCCCGTCCTTGAAGTTAAGGCTCAGGATATGCGGTGCCCGCAACCGGCGGTCCGGGACGCTGAGGCCGAGACAGCGGACCCCGTCCGCGATCCGTTCCGTCAGCATCGCGAGCCGTTGCACGATGGCGGGTAGGCCCCATTCAGCCAGCATTTCCATGCTGATCGCGGCCATTTCCATCGAAATAAAATGGTCGCGCTCGCCCATGTCGAAGCGCCGTGCGTTCGGGACGTAGCGAATGTCCGTGAAATAGACCTCGTTCTCGGCGCGCACGTCGAGGCGGCCGGACGCGGTCTGCTCAAGCGGGATGCCGTCCTGATGGCGCCGGGCGACGTAGACAAACGCCCGACCGTAAGGTCCAAGCAGCCACTTGTAGGTCGGGAAGATCACAAAATCCGGATCAAGACGCTTCACGTCCATCGTCAGCACGCCGGCGCTTTGCGTAGCGTCGACAACAAAGACGGCGCCTTGCCGCTTCAGCGCGGCACCGATCGTCTCGATATCGATCAGCCCACCCTCCGACCAGTGCACCGATGAGATCGATGCAAGGCCGACCGGCGGCGCACCAGCCCGTTCGATGGCGGCAAGAACCACCGATGTCCAGTCGCCGTCGTCCGGCGCGCGGACCGTCTCGATGGAAAAACCCTCCGCATCGGCGCGCGCCTGCCATTCCAGCACCGGCGAGGAATGGTCGTTTTCCAGAACGATGACGCGCGCGCCGCGGGGGATCGTCAGCAGCTTCGCCGCCGTCGCAACGCCGTAGCTCACAGAGGGGATGAGCGCGATGTCGGCCGGATCGGCATTGATCAGCCGCGCTGCGGCCGCCCGCGCACGCTCGTGCTGCGCGTTCGCGAAGGAGGCATCGAGGGTCCAGGGTTGACCTTTGCGTCCCACCGCGGCGCGGCCGGCTTCCTGGGTTCGGAGCGGCAACGGGCTATAGGAGGCGGCGTTCAAGTAGCAGATATGGCGCGGCATCTCGAAGAGATTGCGCTGCGAGGCAAGCATCGGGGGTCTCTTGATTGAGAAGACCATGTCTTAGACGATCCAGCGCACACCGGCCACATCGTCGCTGGCTTGCCTGCCATGCCGCGATCCCTGTCGCTATTCCACCAAATCCGGCCAGGGCACGATGGTCGACTTCACCGTCTTCATAGCCATCGCGTCCGCGACAGCCCGGCTCACGCCGTCTTCCGAGAACGGATAGATCGTCTGCATCTCGAACCAGCGATATTTGTTACGGGTGCGATAGAGCATGTCGACGCCGAGCGGCAGGTCGTTGCCCGTAAAGCCCCAGGAGCCGAGCACGTTGAGATCCTTGGTGCAGATGCGATGCCATGACGTCTCGATCGCGCCGGCGTCGGTGAACTGTCCCATCTCGACATAGGTGCCGCCGTCACGCAGCATTTCGATGCCCTCGGGCCCCGCGCTCGGATGGCCCGAGCAATCCATCACGAGATCGGCGCCGAAGCCGCCGACGATGTCGCGCACTGTCCTGATGCGTGCGTCCGGCGTCTTCAATTCCTCAATATCGACGGTCGCCTCCGCGCCGAATTTGCGCGCGAGCTTGAGCCGTGGCTCCTCTGGCGCGCCGACGCAGATCACCCTGCCCGCGCCCATCTCCTGGGCCGCTGCGACCGCGAGAATCCCGATCGGCCCGGAGCCCTGGATCACCACGGTGTCGCCCCAGGAAAATCCGCCGGCCCGCGTGGCGCGGTTGAAGGCGCGGATGCAGGAGGTCAACGGCTCCGACAGCGCGCCCAGCCGCAGCGACATGTCGTCGGGGAGCTTGTAGATCTTGGTGCCCGGCAGCATGTCGAGATCGACATAGACATATTCGGCCCAGCCGCCCCACAGATGCGGCGCCTTGTCGAAGCCGAGATAGCGGCCGTAATAGACCGGCGTCAGGCATTTGTTGGCGCTCTGCGGATAATGGATGCAGTAATAGCAACGGCCGCAGGGCATCAGCGGCGGGATCATCACTTTCGAGCCGACTGTCAGCGGCTTACTCATGAAGTCTTCAGTAAACTCCGAGCCGACCTCGACCAGCGCGCCACCGATCTCATGGCCGAGCGTGAACGGCCATGGCAGCGGCTTCGGCCAATGGCCTTTCAGGATATGCAGATCGGTGCCGCACACGCCGCAGGCGCCAACCTTGATCAGCGCCGCCTTCTTGCCAATTTTGGGCCACGGCACGCTACGGATCACCGGCCCCGCGCCCGGGCCGTCATAGGTGCAGACGCGGATGTCTTGCATGAGGTTTCCTCCGGCCCTTCGGTGATTGTTGATTGCGTGGTGCGGGCGGAAGGAGGCTAAGTGATCTCGGTGGATATGCCAATGCCGTTGCCCGTGAGGCAGGCGGGCAATATCGGTGTGTTCTACTCGCGCCGACGGTGCCGCGGCTTCACCGATTCAACCACATCGCAACCATCCCATCCACCATCCGTACGATTGCTGAGGGCCGACGCGACCGCCGCTAACGCCTCATTAACCCTGTCGGCGGTAGGGTCTCTTGACACCGAAAAGCCGGTTGTCGAGTGGCGAAAATGGCGTTGCCGAACAAAAAACCGATTCTTCCGGCCGCCGAAGAGCGCCGGCGCTTTCAGCGCGTGAAAGTGCACCTGCTCGGCCGCTACATGCTGCCGGACCGGCGCGAGTTTCCCTGCCAGATCGTCAATATGTCGCCCGGCGGGCTTGCGCTGCTGGCGCCCGGGATCGGCAATGTCGGCGACCGCGTGATCGCCTATCTCGACCATATCGGCCGGGTCGAGGGCAAGATCACCCGCATCATCGACAACGGTTTTGCGATGACCGTCGGCGCGACCGCGCGCAAGCGCGACAAGCTCGCCGCCCAACTGACCTGGCTTGCCAACCGCGACATCCTCAACCTGCCGGAAGACCGCCGCCACGACCGTATCGTGCCGCGCAACCCGATCGCCGTGCTCACGCTCGAGGACGGCACCAAGATGACCTGCCGGATCATCGACCTGTCGCTCTCGGGCGCCGCGGTCGCCGCGGAAAACCGCCCTCCCCTGAAGTCGCATGTCCTGCTCGGCAGGATCCAGGCCCGGGTGGTGCGAAATCTCGAGGAAGGCTTCGCCATCGAGTTCGTCCACCAGCAGCTCGCCGAGACGCTCGAAGACAACGTTACCGCACGGTAAAGCGCAAACCCCCACAATTCCCGGCTTTTGCCGAACCGCCAGGCGCGGCTGCGTTGCCAAATGGCGGATGCGGCCGTTCGATCGCCGGTGCAATCCGGTTAACGGCGCGCGCTTTTTGCCCGCAATCCGCCGAATAACCAGCCGTCGAGTCCTTAATCGATAAAGTTTTACTCAATTGCAGTCGTCTCGAATTTTATTCGAATACGGTTCAAACAGGATTCGACTTAGCTCCAGTTTTGACTTTCATTCCTTTCAAATCGACCTGGATACCTTAGCGGCGGCGCAAAAGCTTTGTGCGACACGTGGTCCCAACAAAAAACGGGGGCTACAGTGTTCGAGCTTAAGGGACAGGGAAGAGGATTAGCGGTCGCCGCGATCTTGCTGGCGATCAGCGCGCCGGCAAATGCAAGCGACGATCGGGCGGTCAACGCAAGCCAAGTCGCAAGCCAAACCTACGCAAACCAAACCAGCGCAACCCAGGTCTACGCAAGTATTGGCGAGACGACCCGCGCGCCGATCGGCTGGATCGAGTTTTGCGCTGACAATCCGCTCGAATGCAGGAGCGGCGCGACGCAGCCACGCGACATCGTGATGTCGCAGACCGCATGGCGGGATCTGCTCAAGGTCAATCGCTGGGTCAATGAAAACGTCAAGCCGCTGACCGACATGGATCATTGGGGCGTGGTCGAGAAGTGGTCGCTGCCGACCGACGGCTACGGCGATTGCGAAGACTATGTGCTGATGAAGCGCAAGATGCTGATCGACGCCGGCTCGTCAGTCGCAGGGCGATCCCAATGTGTGGGTCTCGCTTGGCGACAGCCGCCCGGCCGTTGCGACGGCGAGTGCGAAAGATCACTGAAGACGGCCAGTGCGAAAGATCACTGAAAAGGATCGCTGAAGGACTGCTGAGAGGAAGCAACGATCATCGAGTTACGCGACCCGGTCACATCCCCACCCCTCCCCGTCCCAGACCGGTTCGCGCGCGGCCAGCTCTCCCCCAAGGGCTGGCCGCAACTTCTTTAAGGCGCTTTTAACCACCGGATTGATTGCGCCCCGCCGCGCACGAGATGCCGCTATCGCGTACAACGACTCCTGTGCAAGTTGATTGCGGAATGTTTGGGTGCGAACGCATCCGTCACGAGCCCGTAACGGGCGCTTTCGGATCCGGCGGAGTGGAACCAAATCTATTGTTAGGCGTTTTCTCTCAAGGAGAGAGCCATGTCAGTTTTGAGTATTATTGCAATCTGTTGGGTTACACTGAACGCCGCGATTTTTACCGCCTTGCTGCTTCGCCGCCCGCGCCCTGAACTTCGCCACCGCCTGTTTAGGTGGGTTTTTCAAGGCGCATCGAAAGTCCGGCCGGCGTTCTCGGCATTCGCACGCTTAGAACACGATCCGGAAAAGCATGCCCCAAAAGCTCGCTTTGGGGCTACGACCTGATGGGTGGGGTCTCGGTTTTCCCTTAGCCAGCAAACGCGGAAGGCGTTTGCGCGGAGATCATGCTCAAACAAAGAGATGGAGAGAGATGACGATTCGAAGAGAAGTCATCGCGCTCTCTCGAATCGTACCGGTGCGTCACGCGGCGCCGCGACGCTTGGACAATCTGTCTAGCCGGGTCTCGCATGCGACGATGCGCCGTCGCTGAGATTCGCACGCGGATGTCTGCGGAGTTACGGACGCTTTCTGAGGAAGGACAGCGGCCCCCCGCCCGCGGCGGCGCTTCGGCCGATTTTTCTTATCCGGATTTTCCGTCTGCGCCACGCCGCAGTTCGGACAGATGGAATGCATCGTCACCCGGGCCAGTCCTATTTTCACACTGACGATCCCGAACAGGACGCGGCAGTGAGGACACTTGTCGTCTTGAGACGGCGGATGCTTTTCCATCACGGGATCAAAGCACCTTTCCCCCTCCGAGACCTTAAGCCGCGATCGAAATGTCAGTCTATCGGCCAGACGTTCATGCGCGTGCCGAGGTGACGCACCATGGTCGCGGCGTTCGCTCGACCGCCAGGCGACGCCGCCGCAATCCGGGCCTTCATGGACTGCGGCGACGACGGAGCGGAGGATCCGGCGATCGGTCCGCTCCGTCAGGGGAGACCGGCGTCCGATCCGTTACAACACGGGAATAGACCACCTGCGCGTTGCCCCGGGAGACCCGCGTCAAAACCCGGCCGTGACTTTCGGGGGTTGTCAGCCACGATTTTGTCGGATTTGTTGACGACAAGCTGATTTCGCGCTGCAGTTGTGCCGTGCAGCCCAACAGACCCGCGTTCCAAGTTAGCGTTGCTTTCCCGTATTGAAACGAGTAGCCGACCGGCGGCCCCGCATCGCGAAAACGTTCACTTTCGTTTGGGTTTTGCATCGCATGATCGATCTTGCGCGCGACACACGAGCCGACAGCATCGCACGGACCGGCACCCAGCCGATCGCACTCGCCGCCGCCACCCTTCTGGTCATCGTGGCTGGCATCGCTTCGATTGCGCTCTGGCGGGCCTATTCGGGCGCTTCGCCGGAACCGGACCGGACCGCCTCCGCCCGCCAGCTGCAGGCGCGCACCGCGCAGGCCTCCGAACAACTGGTCGAGAAAACCAAGGGCCTGGAAGCCACCCAGCAGGAATCGATTGACCAGTTGCAGATGGTTCAGGATCAGTTGCAAACGGTCAGGCGCCTCCTAGCGGTCCAGCAGGCCGACACGCGACGGCTGTCGGCGCAGGTTTCCAACCTGACCGAGGCGATCGATGGATTGCGGCAATCCCATGCCGGCGCGGAGGCGTCCGAATCGTCGTCCCCGCCCGCGACCCGAAATCGGTCGGTCCGGACCAGAGCCTATGCATCCCGCACCGTCCACCATCGGCGTGGAAAATCACATAGTTAAATCAGACAATTGACGGCTAAGCTGCGGCGTCCGGCAAGCTAGGTCAGCACCTCCTCCCTAAATTTCCTTCTAAGTTTTCCCACGCCATTTGTGAACTGGCTCACATTTGGCTGGGCAAATCCGGGGCAAACTGAGGGTTACCGGAAGGCGCGAGCCGATTTTAATTTCCGGGGCTGGCAAGGTCGTTGACGGCATACTGCGTCGACGGCCTTGTTTTTTGCCCCCGATTTTTTCCCAATGACCTTGATATCGAATGACCTTGATATCCAATGTCCTTGATATGCGGCCGCGTTCAACAACCGTAACTTCAACTCCGATCTGAAGGCGATTGCGACCGGGCCATCGCGATCTCGATGACGCCCGCGCGGCCCGAGCCGAAGAACGCCGTCGCACGATGCCGACCAGGTCCCGGCCCCAGCTCCCGCGCCCAAGGTCCGCGCCGACGTCATCAAGGCCACCAACGAGCAGCAGGTGCGGTGGGATCGCTCGTCGCCGACGGGCGAACTCTATTTCAAGCCCGGCAGTTGATTTGCGGTGCGCGCGGGTCTTGCGGACCTTCACGCCTCGCAGACTGGTGATTTGCGTTCAAAGGCAGTTACTTGCTGAATGCGCCTCTCGAAGAGCTGGAGGAGCAGACTGATGAGTGCCGAGCCCGTACTGACGTCCGATGTCATCGGACTGACCAAAAGCGCGCCGTTTTCGCGGCGTGGCTTCATGACCGCGACCACCGCCGTCGCCGCAGGCTATACGCTTGCCGCAGGCCCCGTGCGCGCCGACGTCATCAAGACCGACACCGAAGGCCTCGATGCGGGCGACACCAAGATCAAGGTCGCCGACGGCGAAATGCCCGGCTATTTCGCGCGGCCTAAGGCCAAGAGCAATCCGCCGGTTGTGCTCGTGGCGATGGAGATTTTCGGCCTGCACGAATACATCAAGGACGTCACGCGTCGCCTTGCCAAGCTCGGCGCATTCGCGGTGGCGCCAGACTATTATTTCCGCAAAGGCGGCGATCTCACCAAGATCACCGAAATTCCGCAGCTCCTGCCGATCGTGAACGCCAAGCCCGACGCGGAGCTGTTGTCCGATCTCGACAGCACGGTGGCCTGGGCGAAGTCGCAGGGCGGCGACACCTCCCGCCTCGGCATCATCGGCTTCTGCCGCGGCGGGCGGACGGTCTGGGAATATGCCGCCCACAACGCCGCCTTGAAGGCGGGCGTCGCCTTTTACGGCCCGCCGGCCGATCCGCCGAACCCGCTTTGGCCGAAGAGCCCGACCCAGCTCGCGCCCGAGATGAAGGCGCCGGTGCTCGGCCTTTATGGCGAGGCCGATACCGGCATTCCCGTCGCAACCGTCGAAGCGTTGAAGGCGGCGCTGGCCGAAAACAAGAAGACCGCGGAGTTCAAGATCTATCCGGGCGCCCCGCACGGCTTCCACGCCGACTATCGCGCGAGCTACCGCAAGGAAGCCGCCGAGGATGCCTGGAACCAGATGCAGGCCTGGCTCAAGAAATATAACGTGCTGGGCTGACCGCCGCGGCGGCAGATGCGGCCGCGCGTGGATTCGGGCGGCCGCGCGGCGTGTTGGAGCTTATTGGCAGATCTGGACAGTGCGCAGGCGCAAGCCATGGCGCGTGTGCACCCGCCGCCGGACGAGATAGCAGTCGCTGTCGCCTTCATCGACATAGGACGGGTAGCCTTCATAGTAGTCGCCGTAATAATACGGCGCGTAGAAGCCAAGGCCTATTCCCGCAAATCGATGATGAAAGCCGCCATGATGGAAGCCGCCGAAGTGCGCGCCACCGCCAAAGTGCGCGCCACCGCCAAAGTGCGGTCCGCCGCCGACATGCATCCCGCCACCGAATCCACCGCCTCCATGCCCGCCGCCTCCACCGCCGCCACGCGCCGAAGCGGCGTCCGGGGCAAGCACGGTTATCGAGGCCGCCGCCAATAAGGCGATCGTCGTTTTACGCAACATCACTAACTCTCCCTGATCTCATCGTGGCCAATGTTTCTTTCGGCACGACAACGCCAGGCAATCTAGATCGGCTTTTGGGCGCTGGCCGAACTATTCGCCTCACATCTGCGCGACCCGATGCCGCCGAGCATTCCGGCAAATGTGCGCGTGACAAGGCGACAGCATGGCGGCAAGGCGGACGCCGGCGGCGCGAAGATCGACCCTTGCGCGAGCGAACGCGAGAGCGCGATGATTTCGGGATGAACCGTCTTTAATTTATTGTTTGATCATGCCTTCAAGGCCGTGTCCTGCGGGATCGGTCCGGTCTTCGAACATGCTCACGAAGAGGTGGGATTCATCGTCCGGGCCGTCGACCTGAAGCCGCCGTACCGCGATCCTGCGCCGGCCCTTGACCGGATTATCCACGATATCGACGATGGGTTCGGGCTGCTGTTTCTGCGCGATCAACTGCCGATCGCGGCGTTCGATCAGTTCGGCGGTCTCTGCGGGGAACAATTCGCGGGCGGTCTTTCCGATCAATTCGGCGCGCGGCATGCCGATCATCGCCTCGGCGGCCTTGTTGACAAAGACGTAACGCAGATTGCGCGCGTCCTTGGCAATGATGCCTTCGGGGATGTTCTCGATGAGTGTCGCCAGGAAATGTTTGGTCCGCTGCAGGAGCCGTTGGCGTTGATGCTGCTCGGTAACGTCCTCATGCATCGCCACCGAGCCGCCGCCATCGATCGGGCTCTCCTGGATGCGGATCATGCGCCCGTCGTGAAGCTTGACCTCAACGGAGGTCGGCTGCCGCTTGTCGATGCGCGCCATGATCGCCTCCAGGTGTTTCGCGGCGTCGCCGGCGAACTGCCCACTGTCGATCCCGTGCTGCAGGACGTCCTGGAGCGAAGACCCCACCTTGATGCTCGCAGGCAACGCGTACATTTTCCGATAGCGGTCGCTGATCACGAGCAGACTGGCCTTGGAATCGTGCATAATCATGCCCTGCGGGATGCTGTCGATCGCCGCGTTGAGCTGCCATTTTGTCTCAAGGTGTCTGTCAGAGTATCTGTCGCGTTCCTCCGCGGCGGCGTCGCGCTGCTTCGCGGTGTCAAACTCGCGTTGTATCAGTTCGTCATTGTGCTCGACCGCCTTTCGGAAATGCCGCAAGGCGATGGCGAGGCATCCAATCTCGTCCTGGCGGCCGAAAAAAGGAACCTCGGATTTGATATCGCCGCGGGCAATCCGGTCCGACATCTGAATGATTTCAGATAAAGGTCCGATCACCGACTTCCTCACGACCTGCAGGTTGACCGCGGCGAACAGCAGGGCGGCAAGTCCCAGTCCGAACAGATACCAGCACGCATATTGGCCGAGGTCGCCGAGCTCCGCCGCCTCGCGGGCGCGCTCGTGATAAATCTTCGCAAGGGCTTCAAGATCAACATTGAGCTGGCTCCGCAACTCGCGGTTCGCGTCGTTGTCGCCCCACGCGCGGGCCGATCCCGCCCCGATGACCAGTGCGCGCCGCGCAAGCTCCTCGCGGAAATCGATGAACTGCAGAATTCGTTCCTTGAAGGCAGGAAACTCCGCCGTATCGCTGTGGCGTACGGTTTCTTCCAGTTCGAGGGTCGCCATGGCGAGTTCGCGGTTACGCTTCAGAAGCTCTTCGGCATATTGCTTCACCATCGTGCGGTCCGTTGACATGTAGACGCCGCGCGACTCCATGACGACGGCGTAGATCAGGGCGTCGACCCGGCCGATGTCGTTTGCCGCCCTGGAGGATGACGCCTCCAGGTGCCGATAGCTGGATTGCAGCCGTACCGTTTGAATTGACATGGCGAGAAGGAAGATCGTGACGACGACCAGCAACGCAACGATGCTGTAAAGCTTCTCGGCGACGCTTAGATTGTCAATCCAGCGCTTGAGTCTTGTCGCGGCTCTCTCGATCCAACCTGGTTCGGAAGACCTCCTGGTTTCGGCATTCTGGGGGGCGGCGTTCATCAACCTGCTCTTCGTCGAGGGCTGATCGGTTTTTTAGCTATGGTAACGCTATTGCAACCTTAAATTGGCGACTGGTAGGAATACGGCCGTAGTTGACCGGGGCCAGTTTTTGCTGCTCGTCTATGGCTCTGTCGACATTGCGCAGAGAAACGGGCAATCCATGCGTAAATTGATCGCGTTCGACGAGGATACGTTCGACAAGCTCAGGCAGTTGGCGCGCGACAGGATGGCGAGTTTCCAGGAACTGGCGGACGAAGCGTTCGCCGATCTCCTGAAGAAGCACGGCATCCCCATCGATCTGAAGGACGCGCTGCGCAAGAGCGCGCGACGTGACGCGCGATCCGGCAAGGCGGGCGAGCAACACGCTACGCCGCCGAAGGCGTCGGGCAAGAGGGCATCTGGCAAACGGAACCCGGATTGAGGTTCGGTTTTCAGCCGATCTTCTTGAGCCCCTTTTTGAAGCGGGGCCCGTTGCGCATGTAGGATCGGGCGGCGCCGCCCATCTTCTCGACCTGGGCGGGCTCGAGCGCGCGGATCACCCGCGCCGGCGCACCGATGATCAAGGAATATTCGGGAAACTGCTTTCCTTCGGTGATGACCGCGCCCGCGCCAACCACGCTGCCGCGGCCGATCCTCGCCCCATTCATCACGATCGAGCCCATTCCAACGAGCGCCCCATCCTCGATCGTGCAGCCGTGCAGAATGACGTTATGCCCGACCGTGCAGTTTTTTCCGATCTTCAGGGGGAAGCCAGGGTCGGTGTGGCAGGTCGAATTGTCCTGCACGTTCGAACCTTCGCCGATCTCGATCCATTCATTGTCGCCGCGCAGCACCGCGCCGAACCAGACGCTCGCCGAGCTCAACAGCCGCACCTTGCCGATCACGGTCGCGGTGTCGGCGACGAAGTAGTTGCCGTCGGCGGGAAACTCGGGCGCCTGCCCGTCAAGTTCGTAGATCGCCATCGAAATCTCCTGTCGGAAGGAGACCTTGGCATGACGGCGGGAGCGTTTTCAAGCGAAGCCGTGCTCCCGGAACGGGCAACCGGGCGGCTTCCGTCGTGGAACGCGGCGGGGTAACGCGCTCTACGCCAGCACCCCGGCCGCGCGCAGCGTCATCACAAAGAACGTGCCGGACATCAGGCTCCAGAAGCCGGCGATGACGGTTGCGAGCATGACGAATTCGAAGCGCCGACTTTCGATCTGCACGCCGCGCAGCGTATTGCGCATGATGATGAAGGGGGCGGCGAACACCAGGAACGGCACGGCTGCGAAGCGCTGGGGGGTCACCCCCTCCTGCAGCAGCCCGAAGCCCGCGGGGCGCTCCGCCCATAGCTGATATCCGCTCGTCAGCGCGCCAGCCAGCGCAAAGCCAATGCACAACGAAAACAGGGAATTCAACGCTTCAGGTGACACCAATATCTCTCGCACTCAACAAGACTGCTGCCGCTTTCCTTTCGCAAAATCGGTGGCCCGCCGCCAGATCATCCTTAAAGAAAGGTTAACAATGGCGCCCTGACCGCCGCTCGCGCGGGGGTTCATGGCCCTCGGGCATGCGAAACCGTGCGGAAACGTGTCGCAGCATGGCATATTGCCGTGCAATGATTCGGCAGCCCTCCTCCTTCATGACGGTGTTTTCGACGGTCCGGTTCGGCGCACGAGATTGGCGCAGCCGTGGCCACATGATTCCGATCCTGCTGGCTGGCGGGATGACCGCCGGCGCGATCGCGCTGGTGGCTTATCTCTTGTGGCCGACCTGGAACGCGAGCGGTTTGAGCACGCCGGAACGGCTGCCGATCAGCGTGGGCGGAACTCTGTTCAACGTCCCGGCTGCCGCGATCCGGATGAAGGTCCAGCGTCACACCGGACCGCAAGAGCGCATCGACCTCGCCTTCGGCTTTCCTTCGCTCGATCCGCCGGAGGCGCCAAAACACATTACCGCCGAAACAGTGGATGACATCACCCAGCCGATCGACCGGATCTTCCTGTCGATATCAGCGCATCACGACGCGCTTGCGCCGGACGCGCGCGTGCGCACGATCTATCCGCGCTATCTCGAACAGACCTCGACCCCGCTTCCGGATGGATTGACGATGCGCGCGTTTCGCGACAGCACGCCCTATGGCGGCGAGGATCTGTTCCTTGCCGAGACGGCGAGCCTCACGGCCCGCTGCAGCCGTGATGCCGCCACGCCTGGGATGTGCTTGAGCGAACGCCGCATCGACGGCGCCGATTTGACCTTCCGCTTTCCCAGGGCCTGGCTCGCGCAATGGCGCGACGTGGCCCACGCGATGGACCGGGTGACGGTGCAGTTACACGGATCGAAGGGGTAGTCGTCCCCGACAAAGTCATTGCAAGCGGCAGCAGCCGGCTCGCCACTCGTCTACTCGACCAGATCGTCCTCGAGGATCGCCATCTGGAACTGGAACGAGCGGTCGTCGTCTTCATCGTCGACGAACAGCACACCGATAAATTCTTCGCCGATATAGACCTCGGCCGAATCGTCTTTCTTCGGCCGCGGCACCACGCGAATCTTGGGATTGCCGAACAGGCGCTTGAGGTAGGCGTCGAGTTTCCTGACTTCCTGAACGTCCACGGCGGTCTCCCAATCAATCCCAAAACTTTCCGGGGGGTTTTAGGACGAGACGGGCCGAAGAGCTAGTGGCCCGGCTCACACATGTGCAAGCCCATAACGGCCTGTTCCGTCATCCATGTCAGAACTCAGGAAACTCCGGCAACTAGGTGATTCTAGTACGGTTTTTTAAATGTGACAGGCGCGCCGCAATTTTCGCAAAACGCAAAAGGACGACATCGACGGCCGACCGCGCCGCACAGAAATTGTCGGCGCCTCAGAGCCCGATGGCGTTGATCATCTGATCCATGGTGCGCGACGGCTCGGCGCAGCCGGCCTCGCCGACGATCTTGGCCGGAACGCCCGCCACGGTCACATTATGAGGCACCGGCTTCACCACCACCGAACCAGCAGCGATACGCGCGCAATGGCCGATTTCGATATTGCCTAGAATCTTCGCGCCCGCACCGATCATGACGCCATGACGGATCTTGGGATGGCGGTCCTCGTTCTCCTTGCCGGTACCGCCAAGCGTGACGCCGTGCAGGATCGAGACATCATCGTCGACCACGGCGGTCTCGCCGCACACAAAACCGGTGGCATGATCGAGAAAGATGCCGCGGCCGATCTTGGCGGCGGGATTGATGTCGGTCTGGAACACCGCCGACGAGCGGCTTTGCAGATAGAACGCGAAATCCTTGCGGCCCTTATGGTAGAGCCAGTGCGCCAGACGATGGGTCTGGATGGCATGAAAACCCTTGAAGTAGAGCAAGGGATCGATGAAGCGCGAGATCGCGGGATCGCGATCGTAGACCGCGACCAGATCGGCGCGGAAGGCGTTGCCGAGATCAGGGTCGTCGCGCAGCGCCTCGTCATAGGTCTGGCGGATCAAATCGCCCGACAGCGCCGAATGGTCGAGGCGATCGGTCAGACGATGCACCACCGAGTCTTCCAGACGATCATGGTGCAGCACGGTCGAATAGATGAAGGTCGCGAGTTCGGGCTCGCGGCGAACGATGTCTTCCGCTTCGCCGCGGATGCGATCCCAGATAGGATCGAGCGCCGCCAGCCTGCCGCCCTGCGGATTGACGTGATGTATTGCCATGAGCTGCTCCCGGCACCTTCGCTTTGCCGAACTTTATAGCACGGCGATTGGATATAGTCCTAATGTGCCCCGCAAAGGTGAACGGACCGGCTTCGCGTTCGTAGCCCTGACTACAAACATCAAATCGGCGCATTTTCCCTACCGTCGAGAGGGGTTTTTGCAGGCGAGTTCATTCAACGTGGTCAGCAATTCCGCAAAAATCAAGCCGCCGGCCCATGCATGAACAGATGTCATGGCCGACGTGAGAGAAAGTCAGCCACCCCTGCCTTGTAAGCCTTGTCGCCGACCGCGCGCATGTGGTCGCGGTTGGGAATGGCGAGGACTTCCGAGCCCGGAATGATTTTTCCGAGTGCCGCCGCGGAGCCCGCGACTTCATCCGCCGTGCCGACGGCGATCAAGGCGGGCACGGCGATGGCGGCCGCCTCCTCTCGCGTCATCAGTCCGCGCGAGCCGCGCAGGCAGGCGGCCAGCGCCAGCCGGTCGGAACGGGTCTGATCGGCAAAGGCGCGAAACGTCCGGCCGACCGGATCGGTGACGTCCTCCAGCGTGGGTGCCTCCAGCGCCTTCGCGACGTTCTCGCCGGGGCCGCCGCCATCGATCATGGCAATGCCAATGCCGCCGAGTATCGCCGAACGCAGCCGCGCCGGCTGTTTCAACCCGAGCCAGGCCGTGATCCGCGCCCCCAGCGAATAGCCCATGACATCTGCGCGCGCGATGTCGAGCTGATCCATCAGCGCGATCACATCGCCAGCCATGGCGGGAATGGAATACTGCGCGGGGTCGTAGAGTTTTGCGGATTCGCCATGGCCGCGGTTGTCAAGCGCGATCGCGCGGCGGCCGTCCTTCCTCAAATCCGAGACCCAGGTCGGATAGACCCAGTTCACGTTCTTGCTCGATGCGAAGCCGTGCACGAGGACGATGGGATCGCCCTCGCCCTCGTCGAGATAGGCAATTTCAACAGCGCCGTTGTGGAAGCTCGGCATTGGGGGATCCGTATTTTCGAGGGAAGGATCAGGCGTTGAGGATCGTTCGCGGAACCTAGCCGCATGCCGCGGCGGCTACCATCGCCGGCCGGGTTGCAGTTGCCATCTGCTGGCGCAAGCGTCGCGCCTTTTTGCGATCAAGCCAGGCTTGGGTCGCCCGCTCGGTGGTCGCCTTGATCGAGGACAGAAAGCCGAACAGCGCGAGCAGCGCGCTGAACACCCATAACGTCAGGTTGAAGGCGCCGGTCGCGAGCAGCAGCGCGCCACGGCCGAGAATTTTCAGGATCGCACGGGTTTGGCCGCCTTTGGCCCGGGCAAGACGCGCGGCCCGGGCCACGTCTTTCGGGCCTTCGGCGATTTTCAACGTGTCCAGCGCACCGCGCGCACCGGCCTTCTCCGTGACGCGTCCGACATCCTTGGCGAGCCGCACGAGACCGCCGGCCTTTTCGGCGCGGAACGCAGCCCTGATCGCGCTCACCGTCTTGCCGGGCCGCAGCACCGAGCCGGAGGCCACCGCTTCCCGCAGCGCCGGCGTATCGACAACTTCGCGCGCCGAGCGTCCGGCCCATGCCGCGAGGCCCTCGCCGAGCCGGCCGGCTTTGCGCGCATCCTTCACAAGGGTCAGACCGGCGCGCACAGGCGCCGCTTCGCCGATGGAGACATAGGTCACCACCGTCACCGCAAGCCCTGCGGTCGCAAGCCCAAGCACCAGCCGATCGGTATCCTCGCCCATCGCCAGATGCTTGCCTTCGCGCACGATGTCGCGAATGTCGCCGAACACGAAGAGATCGCCGGCCACCGTGCCCGACAGGCTCGCGACATCGTCGGCATTGCCGGTGACGAGCCCGGTGGCGAAACGCTTGGCCATATGCGCCGACGAATTTTCCTCCGCGACGGCGTCGGCCGCCCGGCGCGACAGCTCATCGGTCAGGGGAACGTTCTTCTCGCGGGCGAGCAAGACAAAGCTGTTGGCGAGATCGGCATCGCCTGCCACAAGCGCCGCTTCGATCTGTTCTGCGACAATCGTCTGGTTCTTCTGCGCCTGGTTGTTCTGCAGAACGGTATCGATCCTGGCATCGGAGAGTTCGACGGGATCGTCCTGGGCGAGAACAACTGCGCCAGCGTCGCGCGCGTGCGGCCACAGCGCCGCGCAGACGGCCGCGCTGACGGCAATGCCCACCAGGGCCGAACTGATCCGTCGTCGTTTCATCCAAAACCTAACGCTGGCGCCTGCCTGAAATGCACTTTCGCCTCGGCTCAAAATAGTGTGCCCGTTTTACGACACAACACCCGACGAAAGAAGGGCTTCTCCGAAACGACAAGATTGTGTCGAATTTGCCTGAGCAAATCAGCGGCGCGGGCCATGGGAATCAAGATGATCCGCCGGTATGGTGCGCGGCCTTTTTGGCGCCAGCGCATCGTGTTGATTGCGCCCGCTTTTTTTGCCACTCAAGGTGAATACGATGGCCGATAATGTCGTTCCGCACTTCCACAATGATGCCGGTGTTCCCGTCATCGAGATCGGCTCGCAGGAATTCATGTGCGTGGGCGCCAATCCGCCGTTCGATCATCCCCATGTCTTTCTCGACCTTGGCAACGACAGCGAGATCATCTGCCCCTACTGTTCGACGCTTTATCGCTTCGCCGCCGACCTCGGTGCCGGCGAGGCCCGGCCGCCGGAATGCGTGCTGAAGGACGTCGCCTGACTAGGCAGTGGCAGCGTCGCGTACGATTTTCATCGCGGGTGCCGGGATCGGGGGACTGACGGCGGCGCTGGCGCTGGCAGGTCGCGGTTTTCGCGTGGTCGTGCTGGAGAAGGCCGAACGGCTGGAGGAAGCCGGCGCCGGCCTGCAGCTTTCGCCCAATGCCAGCCGGGTTCTGGTCGGGCTCGGCCTCGAAGGGCGGCTCAAAACCCGTGCCGTCGTCCCCGAAGCGATCAGCATCATCAGCGCGCGCGCCGGCTCCGAGATCGCCCGCCTGCCGCTGGGCGACGCGGCCGGCTCCCGGGCCGGCGCGCCCTATTGGGTGGTGCATCGCGCCGATCTGCAGGCGGCGTTGCAGGCTGAAGTGAACGACAATCCCGATATCGAATTGCGGCTCGGCTGCCAGTTCGAGGATGTCGCCACCCATGCCAAGGGGCTGACGGTGGTCCAGCGCGGCGGCAACACGCGGCGGCAGGACGTGGCGCTGGCGCTGATCGGCGCCGATGGGATCTGGTCATCGGTACGGCATCATTTGTTTCCGGCCGCGCAGCCGCGATTTTCCGGGCTGATCGCCTGGCGCGGAACGCTCGATGCCACGCAATTGCCGCGCGAATATACCGCGCCCCGGGTGCAGCTCTGGATGGGACCGAACGCGCATCTGGTCGTCTACCCGATTTCGGGCGCGCGTCAGATCAATGTCGTTGCGATTGTGCCGGGAACCTGGAACCGGCCGGGCTGGAGCGCGCCAGGCGACGGGATCGAGCTCAAGGGCGCGTTCGCCACGCACTGGCCGGGCCCGGCGCGAATGATGATCGGCGCGGTCGACGGTTGGCGCAAATGGGCGCTGTTCACAGCTCCCGACGGCTGCGAATGGACCAGCGGCCCCATCGCGCTGCTCGGCGACGCCGCGCATGCCATGCTGCCGTTTGCCGCCCAGGGCGCAGGGATGGCGATCGAAGACGCCGCGGTGCTCGCCAAAACCTTGAGCGAAGATCCAATCGAAACCGCGGCCCAAGTATCGGCCGCGTTGAAACGCTACGCGCGGCTGCGCCGCTCGCGGGTGGCGCGGGTGCAGCGGACGGCGCGCAGCCAGGGCCTGATCTATCATCTTGCCGGGCCTTTCGCGCTCGCGCGCGACCTGACGATCAAGGCGCTGGGGCCGCGGCGCATGCTGGCGCGGCAGGACTGGATCTACGACTGGCAGGCATGAAGCCGCCTGCCGCGATCAGTATACACCGCCGCCAGACTGAGAGGACGGCGGAGTTCTGGATGGCTGCGCCGGCCTGGATGGCTGCGCGGGCTTGGATCGCTGCGCGGGCTTGGCATCGGCGACCGATTTGGCCGGCCGTCCAGGAGGCGCCGCCGCCGGCGCAGGCGGGGTCTCGCGGCACTTGTTTTGCCGCCAGGCTTCGTCGGCGAAATGGGTCTGGCCGCGCACCGCGATATATTCGTTGCGGTAAGCGAGTTCAGCCACCACGGGACCGGCGAAGCCGGTCTCGGCCTTCGCCATCAGCCCCTGTAGCTCCGCCGTACGGGTGGCCAGATTCCTGCGCTCCTGCTCGAGCTGCTTGCAATCATAGAGTTCGTATTTGGCAGGATCGGCAAAGGCCGTGCTCATGCCCTCTCCCATGTCGGTGGCGCAGCCGGACAACGCGAAACCAGCCGAAAGCAGCACAAATGCCGCAGCGGCGCGCGGCAAGGCTTGAAAGACAGATGCGCGAATGATCATAACGTCCTGGTAGACCCCGGAGAGATTGAAATTGGCTAAAGCAGGCACTTGTCCGGATTGAGGCTTTGCCTTGGAGCGCCTTCAGCCCTTTAAGGAAGGTGTGCACCTCTTTAAAGAACAGGTGCACCTTTTGGCCATAGGATCCTCATTCCACTTGAGCCAAAAAAGGCGCTAAGTAAAAACGGTTTGCGAGGAAGAAATGAATTCGGTTTCACAACTGTTTGCGGAGCTCGAACAGGAAGCCAAGGAGGATCCCTCGCGGAGCCAGTCGATTTCGCCGAGCGTTTCTGAAAGCCGCGGTACGACCACCACGATCTCTCCGATCCGCGTATGAGCGCGCGGCCGCCAGACATATCGACTTCGACGTCGTCGTATCATGCCGAAAGGGGTCCCGTCCCGACTGGCCTTGCTGGCTTCCACCCGCTCTGGTGAGACCGTCCAGATTCGCCTACCGATTCGGCCCTCTTCCCGCTAAAAGCAGAAACGTCACCGCTGCCTCTTCCACCGAAGAAACTCTTGATAAAGTACGGTATCGCTTTCCGGAGGGACACCAGGGCCGCCCGAGCGCGCGACGCCATCCAGTTTCACAGTCTGAGGGAAACCTGGCGCTTTCTCCGTGCTTGCCTGTGTGGCTTGGCCGGCTTGGTTATCAAGCCAGGCCTGTGCCGCCCCGAACCGGGTCCAACCCGGCAATTGGGCGGCGAGGTTGACCTCACGCCATTTCGCATGGCGCGGCGGCTTCTGAAACTCGGCGATCTTGGGAAAGAAGGCTTCGACGAACCGCTGAACCCGCCGGTAGCGATCGACATTGGTCTTCGGCCAATTATACGCGATTAAGACCGCACCAACCGCAATCGTGTCGACGGATTGACCGGTCGGAATGATTTCGGGGTAATCGTCATGCGTGAGCGTGGAGGGATAATAGTCGGCTAGCAGTTGCGAAGGGTACGGAACTGGAACGAAGCGCAAGCCATCTGCCGGGTTCAGCTTGGTCATCGATCGCACCGGTTTGCCCGCAATCAGAACCGTGGCGGCGATCTCGCCGCTCTTGACCTGTTCGAAGGCCTCGGCCTGCGACATGCTGACCTCCTGGATCTCGATGTTGAGCGCCTTGAATACATCGCGCATCGAGTAGCTTGTGCCGCTGCCTTTTGCATCGAGATTGACCTTCTGGCCCCGCAATTGCTCGATAGACGTGACGTTGGCTCGCGCAACGAGATGGACCTCCTCGGTGAACAGCTTGGCAATGTAGACAATCTTATCGTCGGCCTGGCCCATCCGCTCGTTCGAGCGGCGGAAGTTATTGAGAATGCTGGTTTGCGTGAGGCCGATATCGATGCCTCTCAAGTAGCGCACGTCGCGAATGTTTTTCGGTCCGCCGATTCCGGCGATCGGGAGAATGCGGAGATTATCGCCGTCATTGAGCACCTCGGCGAGATCGTACGCGATCTGCAGGTAGGTATCGTCTGAATTCGGACTGCCCGATATGAGTCCGATTGTATTTTCGTTGGGTTGCTCGTTTTTATATACGCCGACACCGACGAAATAATCGCCCATTCTTTCGATCCAGGCCGATTTGTCCTCGATGGTTTTCGTGACCGGATTGAGCCATCGGTAGTCGACCCAACCGTGCCCCGGAGGATTGCTGGCAGTCTTGACGAATTCCTGAATCATGAACTTGCCGTCTTGATCCTTGAGATCAAGCAGGTTCTTTCCCCTCACCGCGGGAGTGACCCCGTTGGCAACGCAAAGACCTGTCAGCTCGGTCACAAAAGGATAGAGGTCGCGATCGGCAAATCCGGGTGCCTTATTGTTGATGGCCCGGAAGGCGGCGTCGGCCCCCTCCTTCTTGAATTTCTGCTGCACGCGTCTGACCATCGCCGTTGCCTCGTCTCTGGTCCCGAACTCAGCGGCGCCTGCAGGCAGTGCCGCCGTGAGCAAAGCCAATACGATCGCCAGAACCGTTACAGCACGAGACATGGGTTTCTCCAGAGGCTGGGCGTGCACGTACATTGAAGTCAACGAGGCGAAGTCAACGAGGCAAGCTGCCGTGAACGCTCAACCGCCAGTTGAAAATGGCAGAAAAGTGCTTCATCGGCTCCGTGCATCTGAAGGTAGATCGCGAATGCGGCGATTTTTCAGTTGAATAATATCGCTCGAAATTCCGTGCGGTGGCAATCAACTACGCATAAACAAAACTAAAAAGCCGCACGTCGGTCAAAGCGCCGGAAGCACGCGTTGCCGCACAATTCTACGCTCCGGACCGGATTGGGCACGAGACCGACCGCTTCATCACGCGCCTGGCTTCGGGTGTTTGCGCGACCTATTCGTCCGGCGTTCCGCGGATCAATAAATGCTGCGCCAGATCGTCGAACAAACCGGGGAGCTGATCGAGACCGATGTCGGCGACCAGACCGCGCTCATTTGAGCTTCATCACCAGGCTATTTTCGTCGACCGACCGGGTGATTTGGCCAAGGTCTTTCAGCACGTTGACCCAGACAGCGAAGTCCCGCGGGTCGAGCGAAAATCGATACGTCACAAACGGAATCTTTTGGACCACGGCCTCGGGCAGCTTGGTATATTTGGCGAGGATTGCGCGGGCTTCCTGAGGATTTGCGTCCATGAATTGCTTGGCCTGATCGAGCGAGGCAATCCAGGCCTCGATCACCGCATGATTGTCTGCCGCCCATTTGCGTTCCGAGATCCAGAACGTGTAGAGTACTTCATCGCTCACGGAGAGCAGCGGATCGCCAAGCGACCGGTTGCCGGCCGCAAGCAACTGACCGGCAAACGGCTCGAGCGCCTCGACGGCATCGACGTTTCCGGCCTTGAGCTGATCGGGCATATTGGGAAACGGCACTTCGACGGCCCGGATGGAATTCGGATCGATGCCGTTCTTCTTGAGGCCATGGAGTACCGAGACATGGATGATGGCGCCAAGCGTCGGCGTCGCAATCACCTTGCCCTTCAGGTCTTGCATGCCCGTGATCGCGGAGTCCTTCCGAACGATCAGATGCGTGCTCGGATTATCCTTGGTCTCGATCCCCTGCCCGGCCACGGCCACAACATCGATCCCGGCTAGTACGGCCTTGATGAGATCCGGCGGCGTCGATGGCGCAAAATCGAATTGGCGCCCTAGCGTTCCCGGCAGCACAGACAGGTTCTGCGTAACCGACAGCGTGACGTCGAGGCCGTTCGTCTCAAAGATGCCCTTCTCCTTGGCGACCCATGCTGGGAGCCAGGAGACGACTGGAATATAGGCGGCTCGCACCGGCGTCAGTTTCGCGGCGGTGGCGGGTGCGATGAACTCCGCACTGATGCAAAAAACACCCGCAATCAAAACAGCCAGCGAAGGAGATAATCTTAGCTTTTGGGTCATCATACCCCCCGCAAAACCAACGGATATCACTTCTTTGCAGCCATGACGATGCGGAATGGGCACGAGAAAACGAGACTTGGTATTCACTGATTGGCAGGCGAATTTGAGGCAGCGTTCTTCGCCATGTCGCTTCTCGGGCGGCGGAATGTTTGGAATTTCGGTCACACCTTCATATGAATCAGAGCATCTGAAATGACTAACCGATCAGGCTGACGAATTTTTTAGCCGCCAATTTAAGTTCGCGAATCGGTTTGCCATTGATCGAGACGTTAATGCTCTTGGAAGGCCCGACCGCCGCCAACACCGCTACGAGGTCGTTCTTGAAGTCCAGCACGGGCACTGCCATGGCATCTATCCCGCGTATCAAGTCTCCTCTGACAAGGCTGAAGCCGCGCGTGCGAACATCGGCCAGCTTCCGGGCTGCCTCTTCTTCGCTTTTCACAGGGAAGTCCAACCCCAACCTTTTGTGTTCGGCGATCTCCTTCGCAATACGACGCTTCGTCAGATCCGGCGGAAGGTAGGCTGCACAGACGAGGCCGAGCGCCGATGAGAGAAGCGGAAGGATCGAGCCGGGCCTAATGATGACAGACACAGGCCGCGGCACGTCGAGCCAGTAGAGCACGGTCGGCCCCTCATTGCCCCACACGCCCAGGAAGACGGTCTGCTGGAGCACGTTGCGCAGGTCGATCAGCAGCGGGGCGCCGATGCGCATGATGTCCAGCCGATTGATCGCGGCACGGCCAATTTCTCGAGCGGCGCCGCCGAAATCGTAGCGGCCGTCGATTGCGCTCTGCTCTATCAAACCTTCTCGAATGAGACTGACCAGATAACGGTGCACCTTGGCGGGAGACAGACCTGCCGCGGCCGAAAAATCCTTGAGCGTTTGAGGTCCCTTGAGCTGCGCAAGCGTCTTCAGAAGGCGTCCTGCGACCTCAACAGATTGAACTCCGATCTGCCGCCTGCCAGCTCTGCTCAAGCTTCTCACTCACCTCTTCCCTGCCCATTTCGCCAAGGCCCCCCTCACAGCTAGAGCGTGATGGCTTTTCTTCGAATCGTCATCTCGCTCTATCTTTTTGTTTGAGCATGATCTTTTCGGAAAACCGGTACCCACTTTTCCGGATCATGCTCTAGCGGCAAGGTTGCCTGGTCGCGGAGCATCAGTTTCGCAATTTCGGAAGCACATATTCCCCGAAAAGCTCAACGGTCCGGACCGGGTCCGACGCCAGACTGACCGTGAGCATCAACCGCTTGGCGCCCGCTTCCTTGGCGGCCAACGCCTGCTTGAGGCATTGTTCCGGCGTGCCACAAATCGCCAGACGTTCGGAAAGATAGTCGAACAAGCCGAGCTCGCGCACCAGTCTGATGTCCGCGTCGCCCGGCCGGGTGCTGTAGCGTCGGCGCAATTCGAGAAGCGGCTCGCGAAGATGTTCGGGCACCCCGCGCGTTTCAAGTTTTTTGTCGCCAATGACATATCCAGCCAGGAACGCCAGCATGGCCCCGACCTTGTCGCGCGCGACGTCTCCGTCCATGGCACAATCCAAAGCCGCTATTTGCCATATCTCGAGGTCTTCCGTGGACCGGCCCGCTTCTGAAATCCCTTTGGCGACGATGGCCATGGATTGAGCGATGTTATCCTTGCCCAGGCCGAAATTGAGAAAGACGCCGTCCGCGGTCCGTCCGGCTGCCGCCAGGCCGAGCGGATGGGAAGCCGCGAGAAACACCTTTGACGGCTTCTTTACCCACGGCAAATGCGCCGTTGCCTCATTGAGCGTCGCGGGTTCGCCTCGCAGTAGCGTCTTGATGAAGGTAACACCCTCACCCAGCTCTTTCGCGGTAGATTTGCTGCGGCCGAGGTTCTTGGTTCCACTGTGACCCGCACCGATGCCGAGAACGGCCCGACCTTCGATGATCTGATCGATCGATGCGATCGCAGCCGCGCTGACCGCGGCGTCACGAGTCACAAGGTTTGTCACGCAAAGCGCCACGCGCGCCTTCTTGGTCACGCGCGCCGCGAGCGCCGCCGAAACCCAGGGGTCCATCGCATTGCCGGGCGTGTCGGCGATGCCAATCATGTCGTAGTCATATCGGTCTGCGCGATCGGCGAGGTTTTCGACCAAGCCGGGATTGTAGGGCCAGAAGAAGAAACCGACTTCCATATCTTGAACTCCTAGAAATTTTCGCTCTGCGTTTTCGGGGGCCAGCGACGAAGCAGGATGGCCTCAAAAACGGCGAAGATGCTATTCACGAGCAATCCAAACAGGCCAATCAGGACAAGAAGTCCGTAAACCTGCGGAGATTGGAAGTTGCGCTGGGCGCCAATCATGAGTGCACCGATTCCCTCGATCGAGGTCAGGATCTCGACCAGAAGCGTCACGACAATCGCAACGGGCAGCGCGACGCGAATGCCGAGTGATATCGCAGGGACGACCGATGGCAGAATGATCAGCCTCATGCGATCAATCGCGGACAGCCGAAACGAACGCGCGACGTCGAGGAGCAGCGGATGAACGCGTTCTGCGGCGGATGAGGTGTTGAGGAGAATAGGCCAGATCGCCGCAAGCACGACTACGGTCAGCTTCATTCGTTCGTCATAGCCCATGAAAAGGATCGCCACGGGGACGATCGCTGGAGGTGGAATGGCCCTTAAAAATTCGAGCAGCGGCCCGATGGCGCGGCTGAATCTCGGAAATACGCCAATGAGCAGACCAAGTCCGGTTCCTATGACGACCGCCACAGCCAATCCAAGCAGCAGCGTTATGGTCGTGGCTGATAGTGCCGGAACCAGCCGCCCGCCTTTTGCGAGCTGCGTCAGGCCGTGCCACCAGTCCGAGGGTGGAGGAAAGTATGGAGAATTGCCGGTCTGCAGGAGTTGCCAGGCGCCGAGAAGAACCACAAGCGGCAGCAATCCTTTGGCCGATGGAAGCGCCGCCGCGCTGAGCGTGAAATATTGTCGGAAGGCGCGAATGTCACTCATGGACCGCCCCGCAACTGACGGAAGGACGGAAACAAGGCCTCCGCCAGGGCCAACATTCCGGTATTCAGAGCAATGCCAATGAATCCCACAGTCACGATATAAGCAAACATGAGATCGGGACGCAGCGCTTGCTGCTCACGCACGATGCCGTAGCCGAGACCTTCCGGATTGCCCACCATTTCGGCGACGACGGCGAGTACAAGCGCCATGCCGAGACCGATACGCGCACCGACGACAATCGGCGGCATCGCCGCCGGCAATATGATGCGGAGGATGGTATCCTTGCGGCTGAGACGAAAGGTCCGGCCGACGTCATAAAGCCTCCGATGAACGCCGGTGACGCCTCCCATGGTGTTGACGAGCACGGGCCAGAGCACAGGGAGGATCGTGACGACCATTTCGGTTTTCAGGGAGAAGCCAAACAGCAAGAGCCCGACCGGCGCAAACGCAACCCCCGGCATCGGCCGCAAAACCTCGATGCTCGCCAGGCTGTAACGCCGCGCTGTCGCCGATAAACCAAGCAGGAAGCCAAGCGAGATCCCGAGCGCCATCGCCGTCGTCCATCCGATCGCGACGGAAATCAGCGTGTGCGCAATATCGGGCGCCAGAATTCCTTCCCGGGCGAGTTCGCCCCACCCGAGAGCGATGGCCGATGGGGCCGGCAGATATTCGTATTCAAGCAATCCCGATCGGACGGCCGCTTCCCATCCGAGCCCGACGAAGACCAGGACGGCGGTTCCGGGCCAATTGATCCCTGAAATCAAGCGCCCCTTATCCATGTCCGCGCCCGATGGCCTGATGCACGGCGTAGCGATACTCGAGAAACTTTTGCAGTTGGCGCGTCGATAGCTGATCACGCGGTGCCGGCAGGCCAATGTCGAATATCTGCTCAATTCGCCCGGGTGCCCCCTTCAATACGGCGATCCGGTCACCAAGGTATACGGCCTCCTCGATGTCGTGGGTGATGAAGACGAAGCTTGTTCCGGTGCGATCGCGCACCCGGAGAAGCTCGTCCTGCATGGACGCTTTCGTCATGGCATCGAGCGCGGCAAACGGTTCGTCCATCAGCATCACGGCCGGACGCGGCGCCAGCGCGCGCGCGATTTGAACGCGCTGCTGCATGCCGCCCGACAATTGCCACGGATAATCCTCCGCGTTCTTCTCAAGACCCACGAGGGCCAGCGCGTCCTGGACCCGTTGTTCGGTTTCCCTGCGATCGAGCGCGCGTTCTATGCCAAACGCAACGTTCGCAGCGACCGTGCGCCACTGCAACAGCGCGTTGGAATAATCCTGAAATACGATGACGACATCGTCGGGTGGACCGTCGAGTTCCTTTCCACGCACCAGGACTGAGCCGCTCGCCGTGGGCGTCAGGCCTCCCATCGTTCTCAAAAGCGTGGTCTTGCCGGTTCCCGAAGGACCGACGATGGTCAAGAACTCTCCGGATTGAACCAGAAAGGAAATGTCCTCGATGATGCGTTTACGGCTGAACTTGTGAAGAAATTCGACGGTGACCGATCGGCACTCGAACGCCGGACCTGCGGCCCTCTCGCCCGGATCACATCTCTTTTCCGCCGAACTCATCTATGGCGTCACAACCAATTTAGAGGAATCGACCTCCTTGTCGAGTTGACCAACGTCCTTGAGCGCGGCCGCCCACAACTGGATATCCTCGGGCTTGATCGAAAAGCGGTAAGTCGGGAACGGCGTCGCCTGCACCACCGCTTCAGGCAATTTGGTGTACTGCGCCATGATCTTGCGCGCCTCCGCGGGATTTTTCTCGATAAAGCTTTTGGCATCTTCGAGCGCCGCAATCCAGGCGTTGATGGTCGGAAGGTTGGCGCGCGCCCACGCGCCCTGCGAGATCCAGAATGGAAAAAGCACATCCTTGCCGACCGACAGCAGAGGGGTTGCGATCGATACATTGCCGTTCGCCCGCAGGGCGCCGGCGAACGGTTCAAGGGATTCAACGGCGTCGACGCGCTTCGCCTTGAGTTGATCGGACATATTCGGAAACGGCACTTCCACGGCTCTGACACTCGCGGGATCGACACCGTTCTTCTTCAGCCAGTAAAGCACCGAAACGTGGATCACGCCGCCGATCGTGGGGGTCGCGATCAGCTTTCCGGCAAGATCCTTCGGCCCGGCAATGCCCGAGTCCCTCGCAACAATGATATGCGTCGAAGGATTGTCCTCTGTCTCAAAAACCTCAGATGCGACAGCAACGACGTCGAGTCCGGAGGCGACCGATTTGAGCAGATCGGGCGCGGTGCTCGGAACGAATTCAAACTGTTTTCCGACCGTTCCCGGCAAAGTCGAAAGGTTTTGCGCGATGCTAAGCGTTACATCGAGCCCATGCGCTGCGAAAAACCCCTTCTCTTTCGCAACCCACGCAGGAAGCCAGGTCACAACCGGAATATAGGCGGCCCTGACCGCAACCGGCGATTGGGCTTGAGCGTAACTCCAGTGCGCCAACCCTGTCGTTATCGCTGCCAAAACCACGATGCACGCCGCCCTCGCGCGCAGACGGACCTTGGACGACAGAGCATTGTGTTGCACTTCGCGGCCTCCCCAAATCCATAATTGATTTCGAGTTGCATAATCCTACAATGTAGCCCTCAGATACCGCAAGCGCGAATACGTCGCATCGCATTTGAAGGAAATAAAGCATGGATCAGCTTCCAACAATTGCGGTTCTCGGAGGGACAGGGGAGCTTGGATCCGCGCTGGCGCGGCGATGGGCGAAGGTCGGTTATCCCGTCATCATAGGTTCACGAACAGCCGACCGCGCAATCGAGGCCGCCGCTGGGATCGGCGAGAGCGTGCGTGGCGCAGGAAATGTAGCAGCTGTAGAGGCAGCCGATATCATTGTTATCGCAGTGCCCTATTCGAACCACGCGCATACCTTGGAAGCCATCACGCAGGCCGCCTCTGGCAAAATCGTCGTCGATGTCGTCGTCCCCCTTGTTCCGCCGAAAGTTTCGGTCGTGCAGTTACCTCACGGGGGCTCAGCCGCGCTCGACGCGAAGGCGATCCTCGGCGCTGACGTCAAGGTCGTTTCCGCGTTTCATAACGTAAGCGCCGCCAAGCTACACGCGGGTGGCAAGGTCGATTGTGACGTTCTTGTGTTCGCCGACGATAAGACTGCGCGTGATTTGGTGATCAAGCTGGCGGAAGCCGCCGGAACACGCGGCATCGACGGCGGGGTTTTGGCGAACTCCGTTGCGGCCGAGGCCCTAACGTCGGTTCTGATCGGCATCAATCGACGCTACAAGGTGAATGGTGCTGGCATTCGCATTACCGGCATTCCTCTTGAGCCATCAAACTGACGATGTTTCATCAGCTTACATTGATCGCGGTTCCGGATTTCCCGCTCGTTGAGCCGGGGAACGCACTTGCCTCGATGATATGCGACGCCTGTCGGAAGGCTGGAATTGCCCTTAACGATGGCGATGTCGTAGTGATCGCGCAGAAAATCGTGTCAAAGGCCGAAGGCAGATACGTCAATTTGGGCGATGTGACCCCGTCTCCCCAAGCGAAGGCTTTGGCAAGTCAGCTTAAAAAGGACCCGAGGCTCGTCGAACTCGTCCTTTCCGAGTCGACACAAATTGTCCGGGCCCAGAACAGCGTCCTGATCGTCGCGCATCGTCTGGGATATATCATGGCCAACGCCGGGATCGACCAGTCGAACATTTCGCATGCAAGCGGCGAGCGCGCATTGCTGCTTCCGGCCGATCCCGATGGCTCGGCGGCGGACATCAAAGCGAAGCTCGATCGCGCTTCCAAAATCGAATGCGGCGTGGTGATCAATGACAGTTTCGGCCGGCCGTGGCGCAACGGTGTCGTAGGTGTTGCGATCGGAGCCGCGGGCGTCGATTCGCTTCAGAGTTTCGTCCATGCGCCGGATCTGTTTGGACGGCCTCTCCGCGTTACCGAAATCGCGGCTGCCGACGAAATTGCCGCCGCCGCGTCCCTCTTGATGGGCCAGGCCGCCGAAGGATATCCCGTGGTCATCTTGAGGGGGCTTAAACGGAGTGCCAATCCGCTGCCTGCGGCAGCGCTTATCCGCCCCCGAAGTCAGGACCTGTTTCGATGACCGGACCGGTCACAGCAAGGCATCGTCCCCCGGGAGACGAAAAAAAGATCGTCGCGCTGTGCGGTGGCGTGGGAGGTGCGAAACTTGCCCTGGGGTTGGACCGGATTTCCGCGTCCGGGGCGGCGACGATCGTCGTCAACGTCGGCGACGACTTTGAACATCTGGGTCTGCGGATTTGCCCGGATATCGACACCGTTCTCTATACGCTCGGAAACCTCGGCGATCAGGCGCGCGGATGGGGACGCGCCGGAGAAAGCTGGAATTTCATCGAGAATGTGAAGCTGCTCGGCGGAGACGACTGGTTCCTGCTCGGCGACAAGGACCTCGCTCTTCATGTGACACGGACCCAGCATCTCCATCGAGGCGGATTGCTCAGCGATTTCGTCGCTCGCGCCGCGAAGCTGTTCGGTATCCGGTCCAACATCTTGCCGGCCACCAATGCGGTCATCTCGACCATGATCGATACCGATAAGGGCATTCTGCCGTTTCAAATGTACTTTGTGAAGCAACGCTGTGCACCTCGGGTCAAATCGATTCAATTTGAAGGCGCCGCAAATGCCGCGGCCGCGCCTGGCGTTCTGAACGCGCTATCGGACCCAGCCTTGCACGCGATCATCATATGTCCGTCCAATCCTTATCTGAGCATCGATCCGATCCTTGCCGTTCCCGGCATCAAGGCCGCATTACAAAACGCCTCCGCACCGGTCATCGCAGTCTCTCCCATTGTCAGCGGCGCAGCGATAAAGGGGCCGACGGCAAAGATCATGGCGGAACTGAACCTTGCTCCATCTCAACGATCAATCGCCGCCCACTATAAAGGCCTGATCGACGCGCTGATCGTCGATGTTTCCGATGAGAACGAAGCCCGCGACTTGCCCGTCGAAACCTTCGTCGTGCCCACCGTGATGACGACGGTCGAGCAAAAGATCCAGCTTGCCCAAGACGTCATCGACGTCGCCGCGACGCTTGGAATGAATTCCGAATCCCATCGCGGAGCTTCCAGATGATCAGCTTTCCGATCGTTGTTCCCGTCAAAACCTTCGATCTCGCAAAACAACGCCTGTCGGGCATTCTTCAACCGTCGGAACGGGCCGCGTTGGCCAGGTCCATGCTGATCGATGTGTTGAATATCGCCGCAGCGGCGATCTTGCCGTCAAATGTTATCGTCGTAACCTCCAGCCCGGAAGCATCGGGAATTGCAAAGAGTGCGGGCATGCGGGTGCTGAACGAGGCGGCTTCCTCGGATATCAACTCGGCAATCGTAGCCGCCTCAAGGCACATGATCGTTCAAAACGCCGGCGGCTTTCTCATGCTGCCCGCAGACGTCCCGGAAATCACGATTACGCCGATCCACCAGGCCTTCGCCGCGCTCAACCAAAGCTGCTCCCTCGTCCTTGCGCCAGCGATCAGCGACGGCGGCACCAATCTACTGGCTTGCCGGCCACCCCATGCGATCCGGCCGGAATTCGGGGCCGATAGTTTTGCAAGGCATCTCGCGGCGGGCGAACGAGCCGGTCTTGCGTGTCACGTCCTGAACAGTCCGGAACTCGGCAGAGACATCGACAGCCCAGACGACCTTGCCCGATTTCTCGATCGGCGCACTTCTACATTGACCGATCGGCTTCTGCGAAGCCTGGGACGGGACTTGGGGGTTGCCGCGCGGTGCGTGCCGCCGGGCGCTGCCATGGCGTATGAAACACAGTTCGTCTCCGACGGAAATCCCAGCGAGGAGCGACGTGAATATATTCGATGACGAGCGGCTGTCGGAGGATGCGTGTTACGCCCTCCTCCGCGTCGATGATCTCGCCTCGCTGCTCCGCGCGGCTGCGAACAGGCGCGACCGAGCGCATGGGAATGTCGTTTCCTATTCGCGAAAAGTCTTCATCCCGTTGACCAGACTGTGTCGTGACGTTTGTCACTACTGCACATTCGCCCAGGCGCCGCTTCGGCTCGAAAATCCTTTCATGAGCCCGGACGAGGTGCTGCACGTCGCGCGCGCGGGCCAGGCGGCCGGCTGCCGCGAGGCGCTCTTTACCCTCGGAGACAAACCCGAGCTTCGCTACAGCGCCGCGAAAGCAGCACTTGACACGTCGGGTTATCCGACGACGCTGGCCTATCTGCAGGCGATGGCGAAACTGGTGTTTGATGAGACCGGGCTGTTGCCCCATCTCAATCCCGGCCTGCTTGAAGCCGCTGACCTCGCACGGCTGCGAACGGCATCGGTGTCACAGGGCATCATGCTGGAGAGCAGCTCCGAACGGCTCATGCAGCGGGGCGGCGTGCACTTCGGAAGTCCCGACAAAGATCCCACACTTCGTCTCGCGACGATCGCGGCAGCCGGTGAGTGCCGCGTGCCCTTTACCTCGGGCCTTCTGATCGGTATCGGCGAAACCCGGCGGGAGCGCATCGACGCCCTGCTGGCCTTGCGCAATCTGCACGATCGCCATGGCCATCTGCAGGAAATCATCATTCAGAATTTTCAACCGAAACCGGCTACGCGCATGCAGGATTGCATCGCGCCTGCGATCGAGGATCATGCCTGGACGATCGCCGTGGCGCGGCGGATCTTCGAGCCCGAGATGAACATCCAGGCGCCGCCCAATCTGAGCCCTGGAAACCTCACCCAATTGATCGATGCGGGCATTAACGATTGGGGCGGCGTTTCGCCGGTTACGCCGGATTGGGTCAATCCCGAAGCGCCATGGCCGCATCTGCTTGAACTTGAGCGCGCCACCGCAGCCGCGGGCAAGCGGCTGGTGCAACGCCTTGCCGTCTATCCAGCCTACGTGCGCAAGTCAGAACAGTGGATCGACGGGAGGCTGCGGCCGGCGGTGCTGAAGTCCGTCGATGCCGATGGATGGCCGGTTGAAGACGACTGGAGACCGGGCCGGAGCGATCCGCTTCCGGCAAAGGATTCGGCACTCGCGATCAACCTCCCTGCCATCATCGGGGAGGGGATGTCGCGACTTCTCAAGAAAGCCCAAACAGGCGCGACGTTGAACGAGGCTGAAATCGTTACGATGTTTCGTGCGCGCGATGAGGATTTTTCGGCGATCTGCGCGGCGGCGGATTCGCTGCGGCGCGACGTCGTCGGCGACAGTGCGACCTATGTGATTACCCGCAACATCAATTATACCAACATCTGTTCATTCAAATGCCAATTCTGCGCCTTTTCCAAAGGCAAGACGAGCGAAGCGTTGCGCGGCAAACCGTATTTGCTGTCGCTCGCCGAGATTCGCCAACGCGTGCTCGAAGCCGAGGCGCGGGCCGCCACCGAGGTCTGTATGCAGGGCGGCATCCACCCCGACTACACCGGCAATACCTATCTCGACATCTGTCATGCGGTGAAGTCGGCGGCGCCGAACATGCATATCCATGCGTTCTCGCCGCTGGAAATCCACCAGGGGGCGCGGACGCTGGGACTGTCGCTGTACGACTTCCTTTCCGCGCTCAAGGGAGCCGGCCTCGGCACGTTGCCTGGTACGGCCGCGGAAATCCTCGACGATGAGGTTCGCGCCATTTTTTGCCCCGACAAGATCGACACCAAGACCTGGTTCGAGGTGATGCGGACGGCACACAGGCTGGGCATCCGCAGCACGGCCACGATCATGTTTGGACATATCGATCGCTATGAGCATTGGGCGCGTCACCTGCTTCGCCTGCGGGAGTTGCAAGCCGACACCGGAGGTTTCACCGAGCTCGTGCCGTTACCGTTCGTCCACATGGAAGCGCCAATCTTCCTGAAGGGGCGGTCCCGCTCAGGTCCGACCTTCCGCGAGTCAGTCTTGATGCACGCGATCGGGCGGTTAGTGCTGCATCCCCTGCTCCCCAACGTCCAGACATCCTGGGTCAAGATGGGCGGCGAGGGCGCGCGCATCTGCCTGCAGTGCGGCGCCAATGATCTCGGAGGAACGCTGATGGAGGAGAGTATCACGCGTGCCGCGGGAGCGGTCCATGGCCAGGAGATGACGCCCGCGCAGTTGCAAGACATCGCGCATGACGCGGGTCGCGTGCCCCAGCAGCGAACGACGCTCTACGGGATGGTTGGCGAGGTTTCGTCTGCGGCCGCACCAGTCAGCGCCGACGCGCCCTCACCTCTCTTGCACCAGCTCCATTGAATCGTTTAAACGATTCCCGAATGGAATGCCCCCTCAGCCCTTTCAATCCGCGGTTCGACAGCACAAAACCCGAAGGAGTACGCGATGACGGGGTTCGCCTTTAGCATTCAGGGCCGCATTGCAAGGATTGTTTTTGATCGTCCCGACGAACAGAACCTTCTATCCCGGGATCTGCTGCTGGCACTGCGGACCATCGCAAACGATCTGGCCTCGAACCCCGAGATCCAGGTCCTGACGCTCACCGGCGACGGGACTGAATGCTTCTCGACAGGCATTCTGACGCCGGCGTTGCGGGGACAGCTCGGCAAGGATCAGGTTCTGCGACTGATCCGGCTGGCCAATGAGACCTTCGATGCGATCGAAGCCTTGCCGCAGATCGTCATCGCCGGCCTGAACGGTTACGTGCGCGCCGGCGCCGTCGAACTCGCCCTTGCCTGCGACATCAGGATCGCCGGCGATCATGTCCGCCTCTCGTCGCCGGAGGCAAAATGGGGCGGATTTCCCGGCGCGGGCGCGCCGGTACGGCTTCCAAATATCGTCGGCACCGCTCGAACGCTCGAATTGCTTTGCACGGGTCGCGAAATCGACGCGACTGAAATGGAAAGATACGGTCTGGTCGAATTTGTGGTTCCGCGAGACCGCGTTCACGCGGAAATGGATGCTCTTGCAGAAGCCGTTGCAAGCAACGGACCTTTGGCAACGCGGGGAACGAAGCGCATTGTAAGACTCAGGGAAGCGGCCGGCTCGCGCGCCGGGCGCGAGCTGTCCGACGCACTCCGTTCGGCGCTTGAATTTTCGCAGGACGTTGATGAAGGTATTGCGGCGACACGGGAGGGAAGAAGACCTCAATTTACCGGAAGATAAGGCAGTCAAGGCGTGCAACGGCCTTCATGGTGGTCATCCTCCCGCGTCTCGTGCTGGAAAGGCCGGCGCCAGTCCAATCTTCAGACCGAGGGGAACGAGCACGCCATTCAGCACGGTCACTCTCAAGCAAAGGGACTTAGCAAGAGGCCTGCCTTCTCAATTAAGTGCGAATTTGTTCTGTCCAAGCGTCTTTCTTGAAAGTTATCAGGGTCGCAGGTAACTCCAGCCTTGTTCTTGCAGCTCCATGAGCCGGACGACTCCGGCTTTTACGACCTTCGCCTGTGGGATGAGAGGGATATCTTTCGCCTCAGCTCTTGTCATATTTTCGCGAGTATTCCCACACGCAGAAAAAGCAAGGTGCGGCATGGTTTCGATCATCGACTTGATGCGCGCTTTGACGGGCGAGGTGTCATCTCGCAGCATGTGCAGTCCGGGCCCGAAGGCTACCACTTCAATGTCAACCTTTTCGCCGACCTCGTGGTAATGCTGAGCTACATTGCTCACGTTATTGAGGGCGAGATTCATAACGGCAGGGTCATTGACGTCGACCTGCACTGCCACCCGATGCGGCTGCTTTTGGTTGGCGGCTGTGCTGATTTTGGCCGGAGCACTGATTTTGGCGGAAATACTGACTTGCGTGCTCAACACCAGGGCGAGCACAGAGGTCACGCCAGCGAAGACGATAAATGATCTATCCATGGTGTTCTCCTTGAGCGTGCAGGCTCAAGCGTAGTCATGCACGAATATCCGGATCAAGAACGTTCAGTCAAATGAGTGCTTGATCTACTTAATTGCTGCGGTTGGTACAGCTACTCCCTTTTGACTACCTCAATCGCCACATCGACAAACGACCGGTGGAGGTTGTGTCATGAGAGATAGTTGTGCCCTAAGACCCAATTTGAGTTATCGCGATGGACTTGCAGGCAATTGAAGCGGGGCCCAAGTGCGGTGACCCGGTTTTCCTTGTGGACCAGGATACCGGTGACATGACCACTGCTCATTTGGCAGTGCGCTACGGCGTTTCGTTTCAAAGGATGGGCGCGTCGATTGCTTTGCCCGCAGCCCATTGGCAACCGGAACCCAAAACGCTCGAGAGTTCACGCGGAAACAGTAGAGTTGTTGCAGATGCGCCTGTTACCGTTGCGGTGTGTGTTCTGTGGCTTTTCATTGGAGCCGTGGCGGCCAATGCGCTATGCGGCGAAGGCGATGCCCGCGCCCAAGCTTACGTTGCAACCGAAAATGGACGCAAGATCACGCAGGCCAACGCCAGGCGGGACGACTCCTTGCCGGTCTCGCAGATTGTTGAGACAACGGTCGTCGAGCAGAAGCAGATTCTCGGACGCCGCCGTGCGAGAAGCGACATTCTTTCAGGTCGGATGCCCCTCACTGAGCCGCTTGATGCGCGACAGGGCAAAGCGGCGCAATCCGCCCCGGCGCGGGACCGAAAACAGGCGCTTGAAAACGAACAGGGGTGGGACAGGGCTGAAGCCCTTGCGCGTGCACTTACCTCGTCACTCCAAGGAGAACTCGATGCTGTGCGGTCCGCGGCCGAAGCGGAGAAGATCAAGCAGACGCAGTTGCTCGATCAGGAGCGAGACAGGGCAGACGCCCTTGCGCGTGAACTTTCCTCGCTCCAGGCGGAACTCGATAAGGCGCGGATCGTAGGCTTGGAACCCGCGCAAGACACCGAAGCGGAGATCAGGGAGGAGCAGGTGCTTGTTCAAGAGCGAGCGAGGGCAGACGCCCTTGCGCGTGAACTTGACTCCCTCCGGGCCGGACTCGACGCGCCGCTGATCGCAACACTGGAAGTCGCGCATGCCGACGTGGCAAAGCAAAAGCAGGCGCTCGAACAGGAGCGGGACAGGGCAGATAACCTCGCGCGTGAACTCGCCTCTCTCCAAGCCAAACTCGACGCCGCACCGATCGCGGGCCCGGAAGTCGCGCAAGCCGCCGAGGAGGAGATCAAGCGAAAGCAGGCGCTGGAACAGGCCATCGAACAGGAGCGAGACAGGGCAGACGCCCTTGTGCACGAACTCACCTCCGTCCGGGCAGACCTCGATCTGGCGCGTACCGCGACCCTGGAGACCGCACAAGCCACCCAGGCGGCGAAGATCGAACAAGAGCTGGCATTTAGGAAGGAACGCGACAAGACTGAGACGCTGGCCCGCGAGCTGGCCGCGGCGCGGAAAGAGGCCGATGCGCGCTCCGCACTTCTCGCCGCCGCGCATGCTGAGGTATTGCAGATAACGGAGACGAACGGAGCCATCGCAGCAGAGCAGAAACTGGCCCTCGCCAGCGCGCACGATCGCACTGACGCCCTTGCGCGCGAGCTTAGCATAGCCAGGGGCGAACTCGAAGCCGGCAAACGGCAGATCACTGCCTTGAATGCTCTTCGTGCGTTGCCCTCACGCGAGTCGGCCGTTGGTGGCTCGCAGGAGCGAATAGCCGAGTCCTCTTCAAGCACGATCGAGGCTAGTGGTCCCTCACCGGGACAGATTTCTGGCAAAGCCGCCGCTTCCATCTCGCAACGGTCGTCCGTTTCGGAATTGCCACGCCCGGAGGCGCCGTCGGCCGCTCGCGAAGCGGCGTCGCAGTTAGTTCCGAAAGTCGCCGCCGCGACAGAGCGATCTGCCTCGGCGAGCGGCGCCCCTTCCTCCCTCGCAGACGAACAGAGGCTGCTTGCCCGAGCAAACGCATTGCTCGCGCAAGCTGACATTAGCGGCGCTCGCCCGCTGCTTCAACACGCTCTTGAGCGTGGCAGTGCGCGAGCGGCCTTTATGCTAGCCGAAACTTACGACGCGCGCGTCCTGCAATCCTGGCGCACAAGCGGAATCTCCGGTGATCGTGCGAAGGCGCGTGAACTATATGAACGGGCGCGGGCCGGCGGCATAGAGGATGCGAAGGAGCGGATCGAAGCATTGAAATAGGCACGACGCGTAGGTGGCCAGCCCGTGGAAAATCAGCTGGAGAATGGAGATGCTCATGTCGTTCATGAAGTTTTCAGCGATGGCATTCGCTGTGCTGGGCTTCCAATTGCCCGCCAACGCTCAATCCCTCCCGACGCGCCAGACGCCGCTGGCCGAGGTGGTCGCGAGGAGGGCCGACATCGCCGCAAAAGAACGCATCAATGCGTGGACTGTCGGTCTCGCCGGTGGGTTCATCGAAGGTGCCCCACTTCGTCTCGCGGCAGAGATCGCTCGCGTTGTGAATGAGGCGGACAAGCTTCATGTCATCCCGATCGTGACGGGCGGTGCGACCGAAAATGTAAACTCGCTGCTATATCTCAGAGGTGTTGATACGGCCATCATCAACACAGATGCTCTTGACGACTACAAGGCGCAAGTGCCCCTCATTAAAGGACGCCTTGTCTACATTCTGAACCTCTTTCCGTCCGAGTTGCACATCTTCGTCCGCCCTGAGATCAAGTCGCTCGAGGACCTCAGGGACAAAAAGGTCAACTTCAACACGCGAGGCACTGCGGCCGCCTATTCCGGTCCACTGATCTTCAGCCGGTTGGGTCTAAATGTGGAAAAGATGTTCATTCCGCACCAGGTGGCATTGGAGCAAATGAAGCGCGGAGACGTCTCAGCCGTTGTGTTTGTGACGTCAAAGCCCGTTGATGCCTTTCTCAAGGGACGCTGGGATCCGGGCTTCAAGTTTCTCGCCGTTGAATACGACACCAAATTCGAGGACTATTATCTTCCGTCATCTATTGACGCGACGGATTATCCGAGCTTGGTGCCGAAGGGTGAGCGGATCGCGACGATCGCCGTCCCCACCATCCTTCTGGCCTACAACTGGCCTCAACAGTCCGACCGATACCGGCGCGTCGCACGCTTCGTAGATCACCTGTTCAGTCGCCTCGACAGATTGCAGTCCCCCGGCTTCGATCCGAAGTGGAAGGAGGTCAACCTGCGCGCCAATGTGCCGGGTCTGGAGCGCTTCCGGCCAGCGCAGGAATGGCTTGATCAACCACAGACCCTGTCAGCGGGGCCGTCACAATGAAGAGTCTGGGCACACTCGTAGCGACCGTGCTCTCGAGCCTGAGCCAGGCCGTGTGTGCTCAAGCAGGCGACGCCGTTGATCGCCTGAAGGCATGCTCGCAGTTTGAAGCCATGGAGCGGTCGAAGTGCATGGACGCGCTTTTGCAGGAGATAGCTGAAGCACCTGATCCCGCGCAGCCTCAAGGCCCAAACTGGATTATCAGCGAGACGACCTCGCCGGTGGACTATGGGCCGCAGATTGCTGCGCTCGTGGCGGCACGCGCGTCGTCGCAAGACGCCCCGTCCTCGCTCACTATTTATTGTCGCGCCCATCGCACGGGGCTGATAATTTCCACGACTGGCTCCTGGAAACAGGCCACCGATGGTGCGGTGAAGGTCGCATACCGGATCAACGAAGAACCGTCTGTTGAACAGCGCTGGATAGCCGTGGAAACAGGGAAAAGTCTCGCCTTTCCAGGCGACGTCGTTCGCTTCTTGCGCTCCATGCCGGATAGCGGCCGGATCCTCGTTAAAGTGTACGCTGGTAAGGCTCAGCCGTATGAAAGTACGTTTCAACTGGCCGGCCTGGATCCTGTCCGACGTAAGATCGCCGCAGTGTGCAACTGGCCCGGCCTTGATCGACGCAGATCGCGCCCGTCTTAAGCCCATTTGCGGTCGTTCACATCCAGAGAACACGCGTGGGCAAATTAAGGGCACGGCGCTGGTTTCGAACGAGATCAGGCTCTCTCGAAACGTCGGCCCGACGCTGACCCCCGCACACATCGTGCACAAGCTGCCTTCTAACTATTTGAAAAGGATTAAACCTCTCGGTTCCATCATGGGCAAGTTTTGGGCTAGCTTAAGGAATTGTCATCGAAGGAGGTTATGAACAATTGCGAAGGTCCGAGAGCATGAGAAGGCCGCGATTGATTCACATCGGGGACAGGATTTAAACCTATGACCTTCAGGTTATGAGTTCGCAACGGCGGTTTTGGCCACTCTGCGTACGCGCCGCATTCCCAACGCCACTCTACGACAACTCGTTGAGCAGGTTCTCGCCGCCGCTCCTACCTTATTTGCGAAGCGCTACGCCACGACTTTCGTCGCGCCGCTTCCGCGAGCACTGACAACCACCGAACCGTAGCGGGGGAGCATTACTGCCTTTCCCCACACCAGTCGAAGCCTCTTCCGTGTGAAGAGCTTCATTGCAAGCTCAAACCGAACAACCGCAGCGGGCTAGCTTTCGCGTACGTGGTAAGGCACGATGGGGATTCCCCGGCGGCTCGCGGCCGCGTTCGGTTTCCTCGGCATGAACGGTCAGCGGGTTAGACACCTAACCCGCTGCCGTCAAACACGGATTACTTCGCGATGCAGGTGTCGAGGTTCTTGGATGTGCAAACGTCGAGGCCCGTATAAGTCGGATCGGCGGGTGGGGCCTTGCCGCCCTTGACGTCCTTCAGCGCGAACATGGTCTTGTAGCCCATCTCGAACGGACGCTGTCCCACCTGGCCGAGCGACAACCCCTCCTTCATCTGGTCGATCTGGACCGGCAGCGTGTCGGCAACCACCAACGCGAGTTCCTTCTTGGCGATCTTGTCCTTGAAGGGCGCGACCGCAGCGCGGTTGGCGTCCGGCACGAATTGCGGGAAGCCGCCTGTCGGGGTGAACGCGTCCAGGTTAGGGTTCTTTGCCATGATATCCTGGAATTGCTGCACCGACACCGGGAAATCGTCATTGGTGTAGAGCGGGCAGCCGTCGATCTCCTTCCAGCCGTTCTGGCCAGTCAGCCTATCCCCGGGCGATTGGGCAGACGACTTGCCGGCCAGCGTGTCACGGATGCCCTTCATGCGCTCGTTGTGGTTGGCTGCCGCTGCGCCGCCGGACTGGATACAGATCGTGCCGCCTTTCGGCTTGATGGTCTGCACGATCTTGGCGATGTTGACGCCGATCTCGTAGTTGTGGGTGCCAATATAGGCAAGGCGCAGATCCTTGTTCTCGGGCAGAACGTCGGAGTCCCAGGTCAGCACGGGAATGCCGGCACCCTTGGCGGCCTGCAGCGCAACCGCCATCGCAGCCGCGTTGGCCGGTGCCACGGCAATGCCGTCCACCTTCTTGGCGACGAGGTCCTGCACGATCTGCACCTGCTCCTCGCCACCGCCGTGCTCTCCGGGGCCGATATACATGCATTGGAAGGCGCCCTTGGACTCGGCTTCCGCCTTCTTGCAACCGTCCCGCGCCTGGTCGAAGAACGGATTGTTCATGTTCTTGGGAACGAGCGCAAAGGTAAGCTTTTGCTGCGCGTAGGCCTGTCCTCCCATCAGCGCTGAAAACGCCATGGCGGCCATCAGTAGATGTTTATGCACGTGTCTCCTCCATTATTGTTGACGCCAAGTCTCCGAACCCTGCTGCCGTCGATTGCTAGGCCCGCGTCCAGACGATCCACTCGCGGATCGTAGCAAGAAGCGACCTTCCGCTCGTCTGCATGCCGAGAAGCACGGCAGTGACGATGAACATGCCAACGAAGGCGCCCTGCCAGTTCGAATCGATGCCGGCCATCAAAAGCGCGTTGCGGATCACCTCAAGGAAGGCCGAGCCGATCACGGCACCGAAGGCGGTTCCATAGCCGCCCATCAAGTTGGCACCTCCGATGACGGTGCCGGCGATTACGCGGAGCTCGTAGCCGGTCCCCATCGCGTTGATGGCCGAACCGCTGTAGCCGAGAAGCAGCAGCGAGGCGATGGAGGCCGTGAACGACGAAAACACGTAGGCCTGGAACTTGATCCAGTCTACCGGCACGCCGGTCAGGCGCGCGGCGTTTTCGTTGGCGCCGATCGCATAGAGGTGGCGCGCCCATGCGGTGAAGATGAAGACGAAGCCGAGAATGAGGGCGAGGATCACCATCACCCAAAAATGGGAGGAGAGCTCCGGAATCCAGTGCGGCGCCCAGCCGGCCGGCTCATGTAGCGGCCATTTCGCCTGGCCGATCGCCCTGACGATCGGCGCGTCCGGCCCAAACTTGTAGAGCATCTGGTTGCCGGAGAGCACGACGGCCAGCGAGCGCGCTATCGACAGCATGCCGAGGGTCACGACGAAGGACGGCATGCCAATGTAGGCGACGAAGAAGCCGTTGAAGGCTCCGCACGCTAGTCCCGACAAGAGCCCGGCGGCGAAGGCGACATACCAGGAATATTGCCCAGTCAGCAGCAACCCGGTGACAATGGCAACGAGCCCCATAACCGAGCCGACGGACAGATCGATGCCCCCCGTGATTAGAACCACGGTCATGCCAAGGCTCATGATCGCTATCGGAGCGAAGTTGCGCGTGATGTTCGTCAGGTTGTCGGCTGTTCCGAAGCTCGGCTCCAGCCAGGTCATGAACATCACCAGAGCGAAGAGTGCGGCGGCTACCCAGGATGCCTGACTGGTCATCACGCGCTGGAAGGCGCTCTGCTCACGAATGCTGACGACGTCGCTGATCGCGGCGTGTGTTTCTTCTATCGCTTTGGTAGCACTAAGCTTCACGGATCGCCCCCGTAATCAGGCCGGTGATCTGTTCCGGCGAGGTCTTCGCGGTTTCCTTGTCGGCCACCTTTGAACCACGCCGGAGCACAATGATGCGATCGCAAACGGTAAACACGTCGGGCATCCGGTGGCTGATCAGCATCACCGACACTCCGCGAGACTTCAGCCGGCGGATGAGCTCCAGCACTTCGACGACCTGTCGCACGGAAATGGCCGCGGTCGGCTCGTCCATCAGGACGAGCTTGGCATTGGACAGCCGGGCCCGGGCAATCGCGACAGCCTGACGCTGCCCCCCTGACATCTTCTTCACGACGTCGCGGGGGCGCGTTTCCGATTTGAGCTCCGCAAAGAGCTCGCCGGCACGCCTGATCATCGCTTGCTTGTCGAGGATGCGCAGCGGCCAAAACCCCTTCTTGATTTCGCGTCCGAGGAAGACGTTCTCAGCTGCAGTGAGGTTGTCGGCCAGCGCGAGTTCCTGATAGACAACTTCGATGCCCTCGGCCCGCGCTTCAATCGGCCGGTGGAAATGGCATGCCTTGCCATCGACGACAATGGCTCCCTCGGTCGGCGGGAAGTTTCCGGCAATTAGCTTCACTATGGTCGACTTGCCGGCGCCATTGTCGCCCATCAGCCCGACCACTTCGCCCGCATCGACCGAAAAGCTAACGTCGGCCAGTGCCCGGATGGCACCAAAGCTTTTCGAGATGCTTCGCACATCGAGCAAAGCCACGCATTCCCTCCCTGGTGCGGAGTCAGCTCTACCCGGCTGCTTCATATCCCCACTTTCATGCAATTGGTATTGCATGTAACGTAATCCTGCAACACCTATTTCACACACGGATCTGGCCATTGCAGGAATCTGCACCTCCCCTGGGGAGCTTGGCCGGAAGGGTTGGAAACCAGGAGTAGTTGAAGACGGCGTCGCAAGGCCTTCTTGCCTGGCGGCATGCGAGCCTGTCTTTGAATTTTATTTTGAAGGGAGCCGTCCATTGGCGGCATCGTGCAAATGAAGATTGCGAGAGCACCGATGCAAGGAACGAAGGCGCCGGCGGGGTACGAGGATCTGATCCGGGTAATCCATGGTTCCTATGCGGACATGAGCAACGCCTATCAGAAGATTGCACTCTACCTGACGCAGAACCCAAACGATGTAGCAGTGCATTCAGTGAATGCCATTGGCAAGCGCTGTGGTGTTCACGCGTCGAGCTTGGTGCGCTTCGCCCAAGCGCTGGGCTACGACGGGTTCAAGAGTCTGCAGGAGGTGTTTCAAAGGCGGCTTACCACCGCCGCTCCCGGTTTCGAGGCGCGCATCAAGACCCTGAAAAGCGAACTCGGCTCGCGAACGGATCGTGGCGAGTTCGGATTCATGCGCGATCTGGTAGTTGGCGATATTGCTTCGCTTCAAGACCTGCTTGCCCAGATAAAGGCGGAAGAGCTTGCCAGAGCAGTCAGCCTTCTCGAAAAAGCCGATGTCATCTATCTGATCGGTCAGCTCCGTTCGGCTCCCGTCGTCGAACTTCTTCGTTACATCCTGACGATGCTGGGGAAGCGCTGCATCCTCCTCGATCCGGGAGGCGGTCTGGCCACGCACATGGCCCGAGCGATCCGTAAGTCGGATGTTCTGTTTGCAGTGTCCTTCCGGTTCTACGCGAACGAGGTTGTCAACGTCGTGGAAGAAGCGGCAGGCAGAGCGGTTCCCATCATCGCAATGTCGGACACCACGCTTTCTCCCCTCGCCAAGAACGCAAAGGTTCTCTTTGCCGTGCCGGAACATGGATACACATTCTCCCGCTCGCTGGCGGCGCCTATGTGCCTTGCCCAGGCCCTGGCGGTGGCGCTCGCAGCCCGGCTGCAGAAGAATACTGATCCAAGGATTCCGACCGTCACCGGCCGGTGACGGTTATCGAAAGATAACGGGCGGTTCGACCAAACGGATCGCGGTGTGACGGCCTTCGGCAAGGGATTGCAGTCCCGCTTCAGCAGCGGCTGCTGCGGCATATCCATCCCAAGTGCTGGCCCCCACCGGCGTCCCGCTCTCGATTGCGCTTATCCAGGCCTGTGCTTGCAGCCGATAGGCATCGGCAAAGCGTGGGCGCCAGTCGGCGGGATAGGCGATCCCGTTCGTCAAGTCGGCATTGATTTCCGTGTGGGCGGGCGCACGCAGGGATACGGTTCCCTTTTCGCAGACAAGTTCGCCACGTACGTCATATCCGTATGCGGCGCCAACAAAGATCTCAGCGCTCACCAGCTGGCCCTTCGAGGTCTCGAGGACGAGAAACACCGGTGCACCAGGAGCGTCCAGTTTTGCCGCTTGCGGCCGAAACACTTGAATGCCGGTCAGTTCCGCGTCGAGAATCCAGCGGGCGATATCGAATTCATGGACGGCCGAATTGCCGACCGCCATCCTTGAGTCGAACCAGGTGGGGGCCGACACATTGCGGTGGACGCAGTGAAACATCAGGGAAGCGCCGAGACGCCCGCTAAGCACGCTGGATTTCATTTCGACATAGGCCGGATCAAACCGTCGCATGTAACCGATCTGCACGAGCCGGCGACCCAGTTTGGACTCAACTGCGACCACTTCGAGGCACTCGGCGACGGTTGGTGCCAACGGCTTTTCACAGAGCACCGGCTTGCGCGCCGCAATGCAGGCTAGCACCAGCTGCTTGTGAGTATGATCGGGCGAAGCCACCAACACGGCGTCGACGGTCGAATCTTGGATGAGCGCGGCTGGGTCGGCAGTTACGACCCGTGCACCGGTTTCATCCGCGATGGCTTTGGCGCGTGTCGGATCGGCATCAAAGAGTGCCTGTACTCTCGCGCCTGGCACCTGCGACGCGAGAATGCGCGCGTGATCGGACCCCATCAAGCCAACTCCGACAATTCCGACACGCACGCTCACGTCTGTTCTCCTTAACCGCCGTCCTGCTACTACGCCTCAAACCAGCAGGACGTCCAAGCGCCTCCGCTGTCGTGGGAATCGACCACCGCATGGATGAATTTCACGCCGCGAGCCCCATCAAGCGCTGTCGGAAACTCAACAAGACCATCCGGCAGCGTGTCGCCGCCTCGTCTTGCGGCGATCGCGACGGCAAACTCCGTGTAGAGATTGGCCCAGGCGTTTGACAGCGCCTCTCCGTGCCCGCTGGGCAGGTGCGACATTCGTTCGACGGACGGAAGCATCGCACCCCGTTTGCCGCGAACGATCATTTGATCAGGCTGGTTCAGGAAGCTGACCCTCAAATGTTCGGGCCTTTCCTGATCCCACTCGATTCCACCTTTGTCGCCGAACACCCGAATTCGTAGCGCGCAGTAGTTGCCGGGGGCAACCTGCGTCACCAGTATTGTCCCGGGCGCGCCGTTTGCGAGTCGGATATTCATGAAAGCGGTATCTTCAAGCGCGCGTTGCGGTCCGCAGACATGGAGACTCGCTTTGAGCTCCGTGATGGGCTGGCCCGTAACATAAGTGGCCAGATGAAAGGCATGCGTGCCGATATCGCTGACCGCCGAGGCCCGGCCGACCTTACGCGTGTCCTGCCGCCATGCGGCGCTCTTGGAGGGCGCCGGCAGCTCGAGGCAAGACCACTCCTGCATATATTCGACGTGAACCTGCCGAACGGTTCCGATTTGCCCGGAAAGGACCATGTGGCGCGCCTGGCGCACCATGGCGTGGAAGGCGAAGGCATAGGTTACGCCGACCACCAGCCCGGTTTTGCCCTGAAGCGCAAGAAGGGCCTGCGCATCCTCAATCGTTGTCGTCAGGGGCTTATCGCAAATGACGTCAATGCCGGCTTTAAGGAATGCCGACGCGATGTCGTAATGCGTGTGATTGGGTGTGCATATCGCTACGGCGTCAATTCCATCCGCACGAGCGGCTTCCCGTCGCGCCATGTCGGCGTAGTCGGTATACGTGCGGTTGGGATCCAGGAACCAGTCCGCCCCGGATGCCTGCGCGTTAGCGGGGTCGGAAGACAACGACCCGGCTACAATGTCCCAGCGGTTGGACAGTCGGGCGCCGGCCGCATGCCAGGCGCCGACCTGGCCGCCACGGCCGCCGCCGACGAAACCGAGCCTCAGACGACGGGTGACTTTTGGATAGTCCATCGGCGGGAGCAGCAAATCCTTCATGTCAAACTCCGCCGCCAGAAAAAACAGATATCCCGGCGCCAAGAGGATTGAAGTGGTCCTGTGTCGGGCTCACCCACCTCTCTTCCCGGGCCGACTGCTGGATCGCCTCCACCAAGGCCTGGACGCGCTGCCCGGCACGAAAATTGAACGGCTCGGATCGCGTTCTAATCGCGTCAACGAAGCGCGCGACCTCAATCGCCTTCAGATCGTTGAAACCGAGCTGATGGCCCGGCGCGACGCAGAAGAGGCCATAGGGATCGTGCTCCGGCCCCGCTTCGATACAGCGGAAGCCGCGCCGGCCGGCGGCATCGGCGGTGCTGTAGAAACGCAGCTCGTTGAGGCGCTCTTGGCTAAAGACGAGCGCTCCCTTGGTGCCATAGACCTCGAAATCGTGCTGCATCTTGCGCCCAGTCGCGATCCAGCTGGCTTCGATGCTGCCCGAAGCCCCGTTAGCAAAGCGCACGAAAGCGCGGCCGATATCATCGACCTCGACCCCGCGAGGGGCGCCCGTTCCGTCCGGGCGGGTTGCGATCGCGGTGACGCGATCGCCCAAGACACGCTCCAACGGACCGAGCAGAAACTCAGCGGTGGCGAGCGCGTGACTGCCCAGATCCGACAATGCTCCACCACCGACCGGATCGTGACGAAATGTGAACGGACTCTGCGCGTCCGCCATATAGTCTTCGGCATGAATACCGCGATAACTGCGGATGTCGCCGATTTCGCCGCTGTGGATCAGATCGCGCGCGAGGGCGACCATCGGATTGCAGAGATAGTTGAAGCCGACCTGCGTGGCGACGCCAGCAGCTTCAGCCGCGTCGGCCATCTCGCGGGCGTCTGATGCGCGCGGCGCCAGCGGCTTCTCGCAGTAAACGTGCTTTCCGGCAGCGATGGCGGCCAGCGCCATTTCCTTGTGAAGCGCATTAGGCGCCGTGATGTCGATCACATCGATGTCAGTGTCCTCGACCAGGCTTCTCCAGTCGCCGCTCGACCGGGCGAAGCCGAGCGTGTGCGCCGCCTGCGCTGCAAGCTCGTCGGTACGGTCGGCGACCATATCGAGAACCAACTCGTAAGGAAGATCGAAGACGCGCTGTGCCGCGGCAAAGCCGAACACATGGGTCTTGCCCATGAAGCCGGTGCCGATCAGGCCGATCTTGAGTTGAGGCTTGTTACGCGACATTGAGTTGGGCTCCGATGACCACGAGCGGGTGTGAAGGGATTGCCGGTGGACCGCCAGCCGTTGATTGTTGATCTGCCCTCGGCCCGGATCTGCTCGAGTCTGTTCTTGATCAAGATAACCACCTCAAAACACGATCTGCGCGAGCTCGGTGTCGAGGTCCGAAGTTCTGATACGTGACCCTATTCGATCTCGCCAACGTTCACGGAGCGGCCCTCAACCGCCGATTTCATCGCAGCTTCGGCCAAGATCAGGGCGCGGCGCCCGTCCTCGAAGCCGACCTGCGGCGCCTCGTTCCGCTCGACGCTTGTGACGAAGGCATCGATCTCTGCGTCGAAGGCCTGGCGATAACGTTCGATGAAGAAGTCGAGATAGGGTGCCGCGGCTTCGCTTCGCCCGGCCGAATACCGGCGCAATTCGTCGGCTCTGCGATTGTCGCTTATCACCATGCCGGTGCTACCCAGCAATTCGACGCGCTGGTCGTAGCCGTAGGTCGAGGTACGAGAATTGTTGATGTGGCACTGCTTGCCGCTTCTCGTCCGCATGACGACCATCGCGCTATCGTAGTCGTTCAGCTCTTCCATCATGCCCGGATCAATCAGTCGGCCGCCGACGGCGAACACCTCCTCAGGCTCTTCCGCCAGCATGAAGCGCGCGAGGTCGAAATCGTGAATTGTCATGTCGCGGAACAGGCCGCCTGCCGCCCGGTAATAGGAGCGCGGCGGCATGCCGGGATCTCGCGAGGTGATGATGACCTGGTGCAACTCGCCGATCTCGCCAGATCGCGCGGCTTTCCAGGCAGCACGGTGACCGGTATCGAAGCGCCGATTGAAGCCGATCTGAACCGGCACGCCTTTCGAAAGAACGGCCTCGGCGCAGCGGTTGACCCGCTCGAGGCTAAGGTCGATCGGCTTTTCGCAGAGGATCGGCTTGCCCGCGGCCACGGCCCTTTCGATGTAGTCGGCGTGGGTGTCCGTCACCGTCGCAACAAGAACCGCATCGACATCAGCGGAGGCAAAAACCTCTTCAGCCGATCCAAATGCGCGAACGTCGTGCTGTGCGGCAACGGTGTCCGCAGACGACTGGTTCACATCATAAACGGCGATCAGTTTGGCGCGGGGATGAGCGGCGATGTTAGCGGCGTGCATGCGGCCAATCCGCCCGCAGCCGAGAACGGCAATGCGGAGCATATGTTCCTCCCAACGAAAATTCAATGCAATGATTGTTGCATCAAATTACGATTGTCAATGATCATTTCTCGACGTCGAGTTAGCCTCAACGCGAGGGCGAAGGCTTGGGACGAACCGGTCGCACAAGGCACCCTAAGTTCTTCCTGCAATAGACGTTGCATATTTATTGATTTTGCAATACGCACTTCGTTAGGTTTGCGAAAGTCAAAACGCAAGGGAGGAACAAGATGACGGGAACCATCCGTCTGACCATGGCCCAGGCGCTCGTGCGCTACCTGTGCAATCAGTTCACGATCGTCGACGGCGATAAGGTGCAGCTCTTTCCGGGCGTTTTTGCCATCTTCGGGCACGGCAACGTCACCTGCCTCGCCGAAGCTCTGGAGGCTGCAAAGGGCCAACTGCCGACCTGGCGTGGTCAGAACGAGCAGTCAATGGCACTCGCTGCCATTGGTTTCGCGAAGGCGAAGCGCCGTCGCCAGATTATGGTCGCGGCGACTTCCATCGGCCCCGGCGCGCTGAACATGATAACGGCTGCGGGCGTGGCCCATTCGAACCGGTTGCCCGTGTTGCTTCTATCGGGCGACACCTTCGTCAATCGCAGACCCGATCCCGTCATACAGCAGGTGGAGCACTTCGGCGATCCCACCATCAACGTCAACGACGCCTTTAAGGCGGTCACGCGATATTGGGATCGCATCGTCCATCCCGAGCAGATCATCTCCTCGTTGCCGCAAGCTGTCGGCATTCTGCTCGACCCGGCCGATTGCGGACCGGCTTTCATCGCCTTGCCGCAGGATGTGCAGGAGATGGCGTGGGACTATCCGCAAGCCTTCTTCGAGCCGAAGGTAAATGCGGTTCCTCGGCCTCGGCCAGACCGGGACCGGCTCGCCGAGGCGGTGCGAGTCCTCAGGCGCGCCACGCGGCCGCTGATCATTTCGGGCGGCGGCGTGCGCTATTCGGGCGCCGAAAAGGCGCTCGCGGACTTCGCCGAAAGGCGTGGCATTCCGCTGGCGGAAACGATTGCCGGCAAAGGCGCGGTAACGCACTATCACCCGGCGCATGTCGGTCCGATCGGAATTGTCGGCTCGACATCTGCAAATGCGCTGGCGGGTGAGGCCGACGTGGTACTTGCCGTTGGCACGCGGCTGATGGACTTCACCACGGGCTCGTGGAGCGCGTTCGCGCCGGACGCCAAGTTCGTGTCGATCAATGCGGCCCGCTGGGACGCGACCAAGCATTGCGCGCTCGCGGTGGTCGGCGACGCGCTCGAAACCGTACAGGAATTGGATGCCGCGCTGGGCGACTGGCGCGCCGACAAGAGCTGGACCGACAGCGGCGCGGCCGAGTTCGCCCAATGGAACGCATTGCTCGACGGCTTCCAGAAGCCGACGAACGATCCGGTACCGAGCTACGCCCAGGTGGTCGGCGTGGTCAATGCCAAGGCGGGCGACAGCGACCTTCTGATCACGGCTGCCGGAGGCCTGCCCGGCGAGGTGATGAAGAATTGGCGGGTAAAGCAACCGAACACCTTCGACTGTGAATTCGGCTTCTCCTGCATGGGCTACGAGATCGCCGCCGGCTGGGGCGCAGCCATGGCAGATCCGGCTCGCACGCCGATCGTGATGGTCGGCGACGGCACCTACATGATGATGAACTCGGACATCTATTCATCCGTGCTTTCAGGTTACAAGATGGTCGTCGTCGTCTGCGATAATGGCGGCTACGCGGTGATCAACCGGCTGCAGAACGCGAAGGGCGGAGCTTCTTTCAATAATCTCATCAAGGACTGCCGAGTGAAGGAACCATTTGCGGTCGATTTTGCCAAACACGCGGAGTCAATGGGGGCGCTGACGCGCCATGTAGAGAGCCTGACAGAACTCGGGCAGGCCCTGGAATGGGCGAAGACGACCGATCGCACGACAGTCATCACCATCGTCTCCGATGGCTTTACCTGGACGCCGGGCGATGCGTGGTGGGACGTCGGCGTTCCTGCGGTCAGCGACCGCGCAGAGGTCCGCGACGCGCATGCTGCCCAGAAAGAGGGCCGGCAGCGGCAGCGCGTAGGCGTTTGATACCGGTGCTCGTTCCGGCATTTTGCCGCGGGCGCGGTCAGCCCTCGGCGACAAGTGGAGATGAACATGAAGGCCCAACTTGGCATTGCGCCAATCGCTTGGTGGAACGACGATCTTCCGGAGCTGAGCGACGACGTTTCACTCGAGGAGTGCCTGCGGCAGGCGCGGGAGGCCGGCTTCACCGGCATGGAGACCGGTCGCCGCTTCCCGATGAACGCAAGTGTGCTGGGCCCGATCCTCGAGCAGTTCGGCATGAGCGTGTGCGGAGGCTGGTTCTCCGGCCTGCTGCTCGATGGTGATCTCCAAGCGGAGAAGGACCGCATCGCCCCGCAAATGCAACTATTCAAGGCGGTTGGTGCCCCCTGCATCGTCTACGGAGAAACGGCAGGGACAATCCAGGGGGACCGCTCGGCGCCGCTTTCGACCAAACGCCGGCTCTCGGAGGATGAAATCAAGTCCTACGGCCGCAAGATGACGGCCTTAGCCGAATGGTGCGCGGCAGAGGGCGTGCCTATCGCCTACCATCATCATATGGCCGCGCCCATCGAGACCGAGGGAGAATTGGACCTCCTGATGGAGCATTCGGGAGCGGCCCTGCCGCTGCTTTACGACGCCGGCCATATGGCCTTCGCCGGCGGCGACGTGCTGCGGGTGATCGACAAGCATCACTCCCGCATCTCCCACGTCCACACCAAGGACATTCGCCGAGATGTTGTCGACGGGCTCGACCGTACCCGGGAGAGTTTTCTGGATGCTGTCGTCAAAGGCGCGTTCACGGTACCTGGCGACGGGTCGCTCGATTTCGAGGCGATCGTGAAACGTCTGGCTTCCCATGGCTATGAAGGCTGGTTCGTGGTCGAGGCCGAGCAGGATCCCGTGAAGAGCCCGCCGCTCGAAATGGCGAAGATCGGGCATAAGGAACTGCTACGCGTGATGGCCGCGGCGGGCTATCTGGTGGAGAGCTGACCCCATGAACCGAATGGACGGAAAGATCTGCGTCGTCACCGGCTCGACGCAGGGCCTGGGAGCGGCAATCGCGCACCGACTGGCGCAGTCCGGTGCTGCGGGCCTCGTGACACTTGGGCGCAACGAGACAAAGGGCCGTGCTGTGGCCGACGTGATCACGAAAGATACCGGCGTGCCCGTCTATTTCGTGAGCGCCGATCTCGGCAACGTCGAGGATTGCCGTCGCGTTGTGGCGGAGGCGGAGCGCATATACGGTCAGATCCATGTTCTGGTGAATGCCGGCGCACGCACAGACAGAGGTACCATCCTTGACACTTCACCGGAACTCTTCGATGCGCTGTTCGCCGTCAATGTGCGCGGCCCCTACTTCCTGATGCAGGAAGCAATCCGCCGTATGATCCGCGACAGCATCGAAGGCGCGATCTGCAATATCGGCTCGATTTCGGAACACGCGGGCCAGCCCTTCATCAATGCCTATTGCGCCACAAAGGGTGCGCTGGCGACGCTGACGCGAAACACCGCCTTCTCCGTGATGAGGAACCGCATCCGTGTCAACCAGCTCAACGTGGGCTGGATGGCTTCCGACCACGAACGCGAGTTGCAGGCCGCAGAGACCGGCGATCCAAACTGGGAGGCGAAGGCTGTCGCCGCCCTGCCCTTCGGCCGTCTCATAGACCCGACCGAAGCAGCCCGCGCCGTCAACTTTATTGTCTCTGACGACGCCGGACTGATGACGGGCGCGGTCGTGAATTTCGACCAGACGGTCTGGGGCGCCACTGCCGGCGTGATGCCGGTGCCGGACAGGCCGCTGTCGTGATGATTCTGGCAGCGGCCTCAGGCCCTGAAAAGTCCCATACGCTGTCAGTCGAAAACCCCGTTCAGCCTGCTGTGCGGGGTTTTCCTTTTGTCGGCGCGGTAACGTTCCTCGGCCCGCAGGTGACCGGATGCGGGAGATACCGAGGCCGGTACTGCCAACGGCCGCGGGCAGTCGCCCATCACGTCAAGGCGTCATCGTCACCCAAGCCCCGCCCGCTGCGCTCGAGCGCAGGGCGGCGTCCACCATCGCCACACCGGCAAAGCCATCCTCGATGGTCGGAAAGATTATCGCCGGATCGATGGAGAAATCCGTCCGCCGCGCCATGATGGCGGCAGCGACCTCGGTATAGATCGTCGCAAACGCTTCCAGATAACCCTCGGGATGGCCGGGCGGGATGCGGCTGACGCGCTGACCGCTGAGGTTCAATGCCGCGGTGCCGCGACCGATCCATCGCGGCGGCTCGCCGAGCGGCGACCAGATCAGGCGGTTGGGCTCTTCTTGGCACCAGTCCAGGGCACCGTTTTCGCCGAACACCCGCAGTCGTAATGCGTTGTCCTGACCGGGCGCGACCTGGCTCGCCCACAGCGCGCCCCGCGCTCCGTTGGCGTAGCGCAGCAAAATCTGCACGTTGTCGTCAACGCGGCGACCCGGCACGAAGGCGGTCGTCTCGGCGAGGATTTGCGCGGGCATCATTCCGCTGACAAAATGAGCCAGCTGGTAGGCATGCGTGCCGATGTCACCGACGCAGCCGCCAGCACCCGACCGCGCCGGATCGGTGCGCCAGTCGGCCTGCTTCTGACCTGTGGCCTCCAGCGGCCCGGCCAGCCAGTCCTGCGCATATTCGACCTGCACAACGCGGATCGCGCCGAGCTCGCCCGCCTGTACCATGGCGCGCGCGTGACGGACGAGTGGATAGCCGGAATAGTTGTAAGTGACAGCGAAGATCAGTCCTCGTGCGCGCGCCTTGTCGCGCAGGCGTCGTGCGTCTTCAAGGGTCGCGGTCAGCGGCTTGTCACAGATGATATGGACACCCGCCTGCAGGAAAGCCTCGGCGACCGGAGCATGCAGATGGTTCGGCGTGACGATCGCGACGGCCTCGATCCCGTCGCTCCGCGCCGCTTCGGTCCGCGCCATCGTCCCGAAGTCCGGATAGGATCGATCGGAGCGAAGCCCGATCGCTGCTGCCGAACGCATCGCTTTGTCGGGCGAGGCGGACAGCGCGCCGGCCACCAGTTCATAACGATCGTCGAGGCGCGCGGCGATGCGATGGACGGCGCCAATGAAGGCGCCTTCGCCGCCACCGACCATCCCCAGTCGAATGCGTGGCTCGGCCATTGTGTGCTCCTGTTCAGACCAGTACCGCTTTCCGAAGTTCGTGATCCATCTCAGCGGGCACCTTTCACCAACGTCGGAAAGTCATGGGTACTAGCAAGCTTATGATTCCAGTCCCGCTTTTCGATCTGAAGTTTCGTGGGACGAATTCGCCGCTTGCGGTTCACGAACTTCAGATCGGCGGCACCAGACCCAGCATCCGCCGTGTCTGCGCCGCGTCGACCGTCCCACCAGCGAAATCGTCGAATGCCCGGTCGGTGACACGAATGATGTGGTCGCGGATGAAGGCCGCGCCCTCCCGCGCGCCGTCCTCCGCATTCTTCAGACAGCATTCCCACTCGAGCACCGCCCAGCGGTTGAAACCGATCGCAGCCATCTTGGAGAAGATCGCCTTGAAATCGACCTGCCCGTCGCCGAGCGAACGGAAGCGGCCGGCGCGACCGATCCATGGCTGGAAGCCCGAATAAAGACCCTGCCGGCCGGTGGGATTGAACTCGGCATCCTTCACATGGAAGGCGCGAATGCGCTCCGCATAGATGTCGATAAAGGCCAGGTAATCCAGTTGCTGCAGAACGAAGTGCGAGGGATCATAGTTGATGGCGCAGCGCGGGTGGTTGCCGGTGCGCTCGAGCAACATCTCGAAGGTGATGCCGTCGCAGACGTCCTCGCCCGGATGTATCTCGAAACAGAGATCGACGCCGGCCTCGTCAAAGGCGTCCAGGATCGGACGCCAGCGGCGCGCGAGCTCGTCGAAGGCGGTCTCGATCATTCCGGGCGGCCGTTGCGGCCACGGATAGAGGAACGGCCAAGCCAGCGCGCCCGTGAAGCTGACGCAGCCTGTGAGCCCGAGCCGGCGGGACGCATGGGCGGCCTTGACGAGCTGATCGGCTGCCCAACTCTGACGTTCCTTCGGTCGGCCCTTGACCGCTGGTGGCGCGAAGGCGTCAAAGGCTTCGTCATAGGCCGGATGCACGGCAACCAATTGTCCCTGCAGATGCGTGGACAGTTCGGTGATCGCCAGGCCATGGCTCGCGGCCACGCCCGCGAGGTCATCGCAATAGGTTTGAGAGGCCGCGGCCGCCTCGAGGTCGATCAGGCGTGGATCCGTCGTCGGGACCTGAACGCCCTTGTAGCCGAGCCCCGCGGCCCAGCCGCAGATGGCTTCGAAACTGTCAAACGGAGGCGCGGTGCCAGCAAACTGCGCCAAAAAGATCGCGGGCCCCTTCATGGTGGCCGGTTGAATCGTGGTCGACATCGCACTCCCTCCGGTTCAGGCGACGTGGCCGCGCCAATAAATCGCCGCTTCGTCATCCGACAAGGCCGCGGTCGTTCGATCCGCGAGGCAATCTTGACGGTCCCGCCATCGGCGCCCGCCTGCAGCAGCGCGTACGTGACTTCCAGGACGTGCGCGGCGAAAGCACGGGTTGAGCGATGCGGCGTACCATTCAGCACGGAGTTCGCCAAGTCAGCAATCCCGAGACAGCGATAATTTGCGCGGTCGGGCGCCTTGGCCGGCCAGTTCGGCGACCGCCAGTTCGGCTTGCCATAGAGCCGGCTCGAGGAGTCCAATAGCTGCCAATCCTCACCCCGCACCGTGACTTCGGCGCTGCCACCGAAGAAGTTCGGATCCGGCACCGGAAGCGAGCCCTCAGTGCGGTACAGTTCGATCGGGGGATGGCCATGCCGCCAAACATCCGCGCTGACGCAGAGCGGCTTTTCCGAGAAGACATGTTTGCCCGCGGTCAGCGCCGCATCGCTCACCTCGAAATGGGCGTTGGGCGTGGTCAGGTTGACCACGATGTCCACCGCGGGGTCGCGCATCCAGAGTTCTGACTTTTGCGGCCTTGCAGCCTGATTGAGACTACTACCGAAGTTTTCGTTGTCAGAAGGACGAGAGTTGCCGACGGCCGAAGAGGCGTCGGGGAAGAACTTAGCTTGTCACCTACGGCGCTACGCAGCAGTGCCGGGCTTGGCGACCCGAATATCGAGCCAGCCGAGTGTATTGACTGACAGTGCGTCGCCCTCGTTGATCACGACCGTCGTGGTCTCCGCTTCGATAATGGCAGGCCCCTGCAGCGTTTGCCCGGGGCTGAGCTCGTCGAGCCCGTAGACCGCGACCTCCCGCCAGGTACCGAAATAGACTTTGCGACGAGAGCGCGGCAGGCACGGCGCTGTCGAGTTCGCCGCACCCTGCTCCGGTTCGGGAACGAAAACTGCGCCGATCGCAGCGACGCGCGCGTTGACGAGCACGACCTCCTGGTCGCGCGAAGCGTAGGTATAGAGTTCCTCGTGGCGGCGGTGAAAACGATCCTCGACGTCTTCGATCAAGGTCGGCGAATTGAGATCGATTGCCTCCAGGGGGACGTCGATCTCAAAAATCTGCTCACCGTAGCGCATCTCGGCCGCGCGTTCGACCGCGATCGGCCCATCGAACCAGCCGCGCAGGCGCGCAGGCGCGCGCGTTTCCAGATCAGAAAAAATCTGGCGCACCTCTTCCGGCGTCGAGCGCGCGCCGCTCTTGAAATGGGTGCGGCTCAGCTCATAGCGCAGGTCGCTGTTCAGCATGCCCCAAGCAGACAGCACCGACGCCGTGGTCGGCACGATGATGCGCGCTATGTCGAGCTCTCGCGCGAGCTCCGCGGCATGAAGCCCCGCGGCGCCGCCGAAGCTCAGAAGCGCAAAGCGCCGGGGATCGACGCCGCGCCGCACGGTCATCAGGCGGATGCCGTCGGCCATCTTCAGATTGACCAGGCGAAAAATGCCTGCCGCCGCCTCAATCCGGGTGATCTTCAGCGCGGCGGCGAGCCGATCGATCGCCGCCTCCGCAGCAGCTACGTCGAGCGGGCGCTTGCCACCCATGAAGGCCTTCGCGTCCAGATAGCCCAGCACGACATTGGCATCCGTCACCGTGGCCGCGTTGCCGCCATTGCCATAAGCCGCCGGTCCCGGCATGGCGCCGGCGCTCTCGGGGCCGACCTGGAAAATGCCGCCCGCATCGACGGAGGCAATCGAGCCGCCGCCGGCGGCGATGCTTGCGATGTCCAGGCTACGTAGCGCGATGCGTTCACCGGCGAGCCCGCCATCGGCTGACAAGGTCACGCGCCCATCGGCGATCAGCGAAATGTCGGTCGAGGTGCCGCCCATGTCGAACGCCACGAGATCGGCAATCCCGAGCATCCCGGCGCAACGCCGGCAGCCGGAGATGCCACCCGCAGGGCCCGACAGCACGGTTGCAGCCGCAAGCCGCGCCGCTTCCGTAACCGGCGCCATGCCGCCATGGGACAGGATGATGAAGAGACTGCCTTTGAGGCCGGCCTCGCGCATGCGCTGCTCCAGCCGATCGAGATAGCGCCGGACCACAGGTGCGACATACGCGTTCACGACCGTGGTCGAGATGCGCTCATATTCCTTGATCTGCGGCAGCACATCGCTCGAGCAGGACACGCTGACGAGAGGCAGCTCGCGCTTAAGCCGTTCGGCCGCGGCGATCTCGTGCTCCGGATTGCGGTAAGCATGCAGAAAGCAGATCGCAACCGACGTCGCCCCGGACTTTTTGATCGCGGCGATAGCTTCACCGAGCGAGTCCTGGTCGAGTGGCGTCAAAACCTCGCCGTCCGGCCGCAGCCGCTCGCGTACACCGAAGCGCAATTCCCGCGGCACCAGCGGCTCAGGCGGCGGGCTGCGCAGATCATAGCGGTTACCCTTCAACCCCTCGCGCATTTCGAGGATATCGCGATGGCCTTTGGTGGTCAGAAGCGCAACGCGGGCGCCCTTGCGCTCGAGCAGCGCGTTGGTCGCAACGGTGGTGCCGTGAACCAGCCGCTGCGTTCGCGCGAGCATCACCGCAACCGGCAGGCCAAGCCGACGCGCCAGTTCGTCAAGCCCCCTCATCAAGCCGATCGACTGATCGCTCGGTGTCGATAAGGATTTTGCGAACACCGTTCGGCCGGCCTCGTCGATGGCGACGAGATCGGTGAACGTACCGCCGACGTCGATCCCGATGGTCAACATGCTTAACTCACCCGCGCCTTCGCGGCATCTATCGTGACGAGGCCAGCGACGCGGTCGCGCTCACGCGCCTCCGGCGACCGCTTGGCGGGCGGTCCCCAGCCGCCGCCGCCAGCCGACCGGATTTCAAGGCAATCGCCCGGATGTATCTCGATGCCGACCTCCTTGGTGCGCAGCTCGCGCGGCGGCAAGCCGGCCGACAAAAGCCGATAGCGATGCGGTTTGCTGTCCTCGCCGCCGATCATGCCGGCAGAGCCGTGTCGCGTCCCCTCGCCCGCGGTATTGCCGAGCGCGACCTCCTCCGTTTCGACAACGAGGTCGAGAGCGACGCCGAGGCCCCCGCGAAACTGGCCATCACCGCCGGAGTCGGGAAGAAATTCGTGTTGACGGAAATGCAGCGGGAAACGCGCCTCAGCCACCTCGATGCTGCCGAATTTCAATCCGCCGACGGAGTGCCACTCCCCGATTGACGACCAGCCGTCGCCGCCCGCCGATGCGCCGCCGCCCGGACGGGCATGAAATAGGTGCCAGATGAAGTTGCGGCCGGTGCGCGGGTCCTGGCCCTTGATCGCGATCCGGAAGCGGCGGCCCCAGCCGGCCATGACCCGATCCGGACAAGAGGAAGCGAGCGCCTTGATCACCGCTTCCACGATCTCGTTCGAGGGATGGCTAGTGCAGAGCGTCACGGGCAAGCCCGGTTCGGCCCAGACGATGGTACCCTCTCTTGCTACCACTTTCAGCGGCCGCAGCGCGCCGGAATTTTTCGGCGTGTCGGGATCGATCAGATAAAAGAAGGCCATCGCCACCGCGGCGTGCATGTTGGCATGCGAGGAATTGACGAAGCTCGCAACTTGCGGATCGGAGGCGGAGAGATCGACCTCTATATCGCTGCCCCGCTTGGTTACCCTGGCCGCAATGCGGATGTCGTTGTGGCCGCGCCCGTCGTCGTCGAGAAACGCCTCGCCATGGAAGGTGCCGTCCTTCCAGGTGGCAATCACGCGGCGCGCTTGGGCCTCCGCCGCATCCAGGACGCCTTCGATCGCCGATTCCACGATCGGCGCAGAGAGTTCGGCAAAAAGCTTTTGCATCCGCCGCTCGCCGAGATGCGCGGCCCCGATCATCGCGAAGAGATCGCCGCGAAAATCATGAGAGTTGCGGACATTGAGCGCAAGCATGTCCAGAATGTCGTCGCGCAGCTTTCCCGCCTCGTAGAGTTTTATCGGAGGAATGCGCAATCCCTCCTGCCAGATTTCGGTGGCTTCGGGATTATAGGCGCCGTGGGTGGCACCCCCGATATCGCTCTGATGCGCCCGCACGATGGTCCAGAACAGCCGCCGGCCGGAATCGAAGATCGGCACGAAGATAGTGAGATCGGGAAGATGGCTGCCACCATGATAAGGATCGTTCATCAGGATCACGTCGCCTGGGGCAACCTCAGAGAAGCGCGCCTCGACGGCGCGGGTCGCCCAGGGAAGCGCTCCGACATGGACCGGGATGTGGTCGGCCTGCGCGATCAGCCGGCTCCGCACGTCGCAGATCGCGAGTGAGAAATCGCGGCTGGAGTTGAGGATCTGCGAATAGGAAGTGCGAAGCATGGCTTCGCCCATTTCGGCCACGATTCCACTCAAGCGATGCTGGACGACCGAGCGCGTGATGGGATCAACGGATACGGGCATCTGCAGCACCCGGTCGCATGGGACCAATGACGCAAGTCAATTCCACGTCAGCCTTTTTTCTTGTTGGCAGACTTTGTTGCCGGTTTTTCTTTGGCAGGTGCTGCTGCAGGCAATTCTTCCGCTTTCTTGATCGAGCGCGCGTAGCTGTCGGCCGCATTCTCGGCCGTGACTTGCAGCCGCCTCGCCGCCGCAGCGGCCAAGAGCTGCGTCGTCTTGGCGAGGTGCCTGTAGCGATTCTTGCTCTCTTTATCCTTCGCCTTGGCGGCCATCCCCATGAAGCGGCCGTGCCGCTTCTTGGCTGCATCCGTCAGGGACTTGATCTGCTTTTTTGCAATCGACCGAATGACAATATCCAAGTCCGCTTCGGCCATTTCTATGTCCCGCGATTAATCATGCGCAGTTCTGATACACTGGCTTCGTAGTTCAATCAATTTGCGAAAAGGCGAGCGCGGCTCCGCGTGGGATGGGAGCCGGTCAGCAGCCAAAAGCCACGCCAAAAATTGGAGCGGGTGAAGCGCTCCGATTCAAGATTTTGTTCTATTTTTGCCAGCTAAATTAGACACTTAGGTATCCCACCACTTTCGTGTTGGAGGTTTTGTGGGACGTTTCATTGGACGCTTTTTTGCAAGCTAGACGGGTCCATGCCGTCGGGTCAGATCGGCAGGACGAAACGATCAGGGAGGTTGCTTGGTTTGAGCGTTTCCCCAGCTGCGGTCTCGTGTTGCGGGCAGATACACCCAGAACTTTCCTCGGCGGGGGGACAATACTTCAGCCAGTGAGCAAATTGTCCCGGAGCGTTGCACCCGTATATTTTGTGCGAAACCGGCCACGCCTTTGCAACTCCGGGACGACGAAATCAGCAAACTCCTCGAAGCATCCAGGCGTGTAGGTCGCGGCCAACATGAACCCGTCAGCCCCGCCGTCGTCCATGTAATGCTCCATCTGATCGGCGATGTCCGCCGCCGTGCCTACCGCGACTGGCATTCCCATACCCTGGGCATAGATCATAGCGGCCTCTTTCACGGTTACAGGGGCGCCGCCCTTTGCGTAGATGATCGATTCGAACAGGCCCTGGATTCCCGGCACCTCAATGTTCTGCACGATGGCGTCCGGAGAATAGGTCGAGAAGTCCAACCCGAAATGCCCGGACATCCAGGCCAATGCACCTTCGGGCGGAATGCAGGCCTTGATCCTTTCGTACTTGTCCTCGGCCTCATTACGCGTCTCCGCCACGACCGTCTGAAGACCGTAGATCAACTTGACCGAACCAGGCGCCCGATTGAATTTGCCGGTCAACCTTTCGGTCAGATCGGTTGCATATTGCTGCATGCGTTCGATGTTTGGATGAACGGCGAAAATCGCTTCCGCATGTTTTGCCGCAAAATCGCGTCCTGGCCCGGAAGAGCCTGCCTGCCACAGAACGGGGCGCCCTTGTGGAGAGGGCGCGCAGAAGTGACGTCCGTCGCACTTGTAATACTTGCCCTCGTGATGAACCACTTTGATCTTCGAGGGATCCGCATAGATCCCAGACGCCTTGTCAGCAATAATCGCACCGGGCTCCCAAGAATCCCAGAGCTGGTAGCAGACTCCCATGTACTCTTCGAGCCGCTCATAGCGGCCGCTTCGATCCGTCATGGTATGACCATAGGCGTCCCACTCGCTCTTCGAATAGGAAGACACGATATTCCACGCGATCCGCCCGGCAGAGAGGTGGTCGAGGCTCGAGAGCCGGCGGCACATCGAATAGGGATGCTCGAAGGCCGTCGACAACGTCAGGCCGACGCCGAGATGCTTGGTTGCGGTGGTGATGATGGGCACGATCGTGGACGGCTCGTGGGTTGGACATTGAACGGCCCATTTGACGATCGCGTCCGAGCTGTTCTCGTGGGTGTTGTAAGGCGCAAGCTCGTCGGCAATGAACATCGCGTCGAACAGACCGCGCTCCATGGTTCTGGCCATGTGTTGCCAGTATTCCGGAGTCGAGAAGCTCCACCCTACCTTGTCCTTGGGATGGCGCCACATACCGGTCGCATGGCTGTTCACGCCGTGCTGGATGAATCCCAAGAGATGAGCCTTCTTCTTGTCCCCTGCCGTCATGCGCACGCTCCCCGTTCTAGGAAATCACTGGATTTAGGCCTGACTAGACTCCTGCCTGATTTCGTCAGCCGGCGGGCCTGTCCTCGATGAAGAAGGCCAGTCCGCATCCGGCCGCGGTGAAGAGCGCGAGCAACGGGCCGGCGTAGATCATGGCCGGACTGAAGCCGGCGCCTGCGATGATCACCGCGGATGCAACGACCGAGAACGCAGCAAGCCCGCCATAACGGTAGTCAGGCACTTCGTCCGGCTCGGGCGCGCCGGCGCGATATTCAGCTATGGCGTTCTTCAAGCCTCGCCAAAACCCAGCCAAGAAGAACAGGGTCACGACTATGCCGACGATGGTGATAAGCGCGTACATGGACAGCTCCTGTGAGTACGGAAGGGAAACGCGCCTCGTCGAGCGTGGCGCGCAGTTCGATGCTTATTCGGCCGGCGCCGAGATTTCATCGGTGATGCGCTTGAGGCCGCTCAGGTCAAAGTCCGTGCCGCTGACCAGGCCTGCGATCAGAACCGTCAGGCCGCTGATCGCGACGATAGAAAGCGTGCCGATCAGCTCGCCCGCCATCTCGTAGATCGGCATTCCGATCGCGATCGCGGCGATGATCCCGCCGACAAAGCCGACCATATTGGTTTTCGGCCAGAGAATGGACAGCACAAGCGGCAGCAAAACCGACGTCTTCAGCGCATAGGTCGTCAGCACCAGCGTGGTGAAATCCAGACCGGACAGTACAATCAGGGTTGCGACAAAGCCGCCAGCGAGCACGGACAACTTGGTGATCACGAACAGGCTGCTCTCCGAGGTCTGTGGAAAGTAGCGCTTGATGATATCGACGGCAACGATTGACGAAAGCGCGGCGCTTGCGCCGTCGATCGTCGAATAGCAGGCGGCAAGAATCACGAGGACGTACAGCAGGACGAGCGTCAGTCCGAGGCCGATATGCGAGACGATGTAGGGCCCGATGGCAACGATATCTCCGCCGATATCGGCCGGCTTGAGGCCATAGGCAATGCCCACCAATCCAAGCATGCCGAGGCAGATCGGAATCGGATAGAACAGCGCACCGGACCACAGGAAGGTGCGACCCACGTCGCGGCTCTTCACGGCCCATACCTTCTGCCAGAAGGTCTGGTCGGATACGGTTGCCGCCAGCAGACCGAACGCCAAGGTGATGCCGAAGCCCGCCGCGGCGTCCGGCCGCAGCACGGAGAGGTTCCGGGCGTCAGCGGCGCCGGCAGCGTCGAAGACAGCCTGGGTGCCGCCCGGTATCTTGGCGTAAACCGCGGCGACCACGATGGCGGCCGGCACGGTGATCATGAGCGTATTGAGCGTTCCGGTCATGACGCTCGTCCATAGGCCGCCGAAATAGGAATAAGTCAGGACGCAGACGATGCCGACGATCGTTGCGACCCGCCAATCGATCCCGAACACGGTCGAGACGACGACGGAAGTGCCCTTCAGGTTGATGAGGATTTCGAGAATGATTCCGAAGATCATCGTCACGGTCACGATCGCGGTTGCGGCCTTCGATCGGTTGAACCGGTACTCGACGAATTCCGAGATGGTGTAACCTTCCGGCATGTTCTTTCGTAGAATGCGCGCGAACGGAATCATCGCCATCACGGCGAAGCCGTTGGGCACGACGAACCAGAACAGGCCTGAGAGACCCCAATTGTAGGTCATCGCCGAGCTCATCATGACAGCCATCGCCCAAGTCCAGACGGCGATCACCGATCCCACGCCAAAACCGAAGCCAACCCGACGATCCGCGATGATGAAATCATGCGTGTTGCGAACCAGCAGTGTCTTGACCCCGTAGGACAGGGCCAAGGAGAACAAACCTAATCCGATCATCGACGCGTACCCGAGTGTCGGCGTCAGGGTCGGCATCGCGGCGAAGATTGACTTATCCATTGCGATCTCTCCCAGGGTTCAAATGGTGTGGCGGAGACTGTGGTAGGTGCGCCTGCAGTAGAGCAACGGTGCCCCGTCGCTTTCCGCATGCGCTGACGTGACGTCGCAGAGCATGATGGTGTGGTCGCCGGACGGGATCATGTCGCCGACGACCGCCGTGATATGGCCGAGCGCTCCCTCCAGGAGAGGCGCCTGCTGCGCTCGATCGGCAATCCTGACATCGTCGTAGGCGCCGAAAGCGACCTTGCGCGCAAATCGATCCGATAGTGCGCGCTGCTCGGAATTGAGGATCGAGATGCCGACCACGGACCCGGACGCGAGACAGGAGTAGCTTTCGCTGGCTTGCGAAACGCAAAACAGGACACGCAGCGGGCTCAGTGATACCGAGGTAACCGAAGTTGCCGTAAAGCCGTGGAGACGACCGCCGCGCCAGAACGTCACGACGCATACCCCGGAAGCCAACTGACTAAAGACTTCCTTGAACGTGCGGGTGAGATCGTCAGGCGGTGCGGTCATATCGGGCTCTCTGCAGACTGCAACCTTGTAGGACATCTGACTACTCGGCGAGTTCGATCATTCGGCTCTCACGGAGCGGCCGAATGACGTTCTTCATGAATGGTCCCGCGTCCCGCATCGGGTCGTCGAACTGGCAAACAATGCGGTTTAGGCCGATGGCTTCTAGCTTGGGGATGCGCTGGCGGATCTCCTCGAAGGAGCCGATCAATCCGAGCTCAAAGCCTGCGTTCGAATCCACCATCTGTTCTTCGCCGAGCGAAGCCCAGGCCGCTGCACCGGATCGGCCGATCACCTTGCGGAAGAAATCGATAGTCTCCGAATTGCGCCGTGCGAGGACGGATTTCCATCGATGCCGGGCTTGTTCGCCCGCTTCCGTGGCGATCACGTAAGCGTTGGCCGCAACCAGGACGGTCCTGCCCCAGCCGTTGGCTTCTTGGCGCACGGTCTCGATGCGTCGCTTTAGCTCTTCGTCGCCCATGCCATTGAGGAAAAGACAGTGGCCCCACTCCGCCGCCATCTGCACGGCGCGGTCGGAATGTCCGGCGATCCAGACCTCGGGGAGAGCGCTTTCGTCGAGACCGTAGCTGGGAGACGGATCGATCTCGATGTCATGCTCCGATCCCGTGTCAGTTGCGGTCGCCTCCCTGATCACGGCCGAAGGCTGGAACAGTCCATAAAGCGAGCGCAGAAATTCGGCGGCCCGGTCGTATCGACCGTCATGGTCAAGCCAATCAACGCCGGAGAGGTCAAACTCCTCCTTCCACCATCCGCAGACGATGTTCATGCCCAACTTCCGTTCCGCGATTTTCGACATGGTGTCGAGCATGCGGGCAACGAGGAAGGGTGAACGGAAACCCGGCTTCACCGCCCCGCACAGCCCGACTTTACTTGTGACGGCTCCAATGGCGGCGAGGATGCTCCAGGCATCGGCGACGCTCTCGCGGGGACCGTGGATGCAATTCAGAAGATTTTCCGATGCATAAAGAAAGTCGAAGCCGAGTGCTTCCGCTTGCTGCGCGATCGCGAGACAGGCTGCGACGTCGGGCCCCGTTGGCGCGTCCAGAGAACGCAGCCATCCGCCATACACGGGAAGCCAGATGCCGAACTCCATCACACAGCCTCGCCGGGCCTGATCCCGACATGACGAGCCGGCATCGATTCGGAAGGGTTGAGGATAGCGTTCGTCATTTCGATCCTCGTCACTCAGCAAGTTGCGTACGACAAGGAATAGCAAGCGCCGCGCCAAGATCGGCCGCGGAGAGAAAGCTAACGTGTTTGCTCTGAATCCGGGCGCGACTGATCGCTAAATCATCAATAGATGCCTACATTCAGAGCGAAAAACGAAAACACATGCGTTTCAATTCATAGGGGTTGAAGTGTATTAATGAACCGGGCCTGATGTCGTTCGCTTCAGACGCGGGGATGAGTCCAGTTCATCGCAACAAGGACGGTTGGCTGATTTCACGGCAAGGACGGCGAAGAATTAGTTCGAAATCGCCAGAGGCCTCATGCGCTGGGCTTTCTAGCCGAAGATGGGAAGTTCCATGACCTTCGAACAGATGAAGATCTTTCTCGAAGCCGCGCACTTCGGAAGCTTTACACATGCCGCCGAACGATTGGGCCTCACCCAATCAGCGGTCAGCGTTTCCATCAAGAAACTCGAAGAGAAATACGACGTCCCGCTGTTCGATCGCTCGGGACGTCGGCTCATGCTGACCGAAGCCGGTCAGGTCCTGCTGAACGAGGCAGAGCGCATCCTGCGGGATGTGGAGCTGACGATCAGGCGCGTCGAAAGCCGACGGCCGGCTGGTCAATCCTCGCTCGTTGCCTGCACCGCGAACGCCTACGATTTCTGGATGCCAGAACTTTTCACACGGGCCGACCCCGCAAATTCCGTGGAAGTGGACCTGGTGCGCGGAACCGTCGAGCAGGTCACTGCATGGGTGATGCGAGGCACCGCCGATGTTGGCGTTACCAGCGCGATGCCGAGCCATCCTCAGTTCCGCCATGTCGGCGTATTTGCTGATCGCCTGATCTTGTGCGGTGGTCCGGAGCGGGCCCGGCAAGTCCCCGACGACGTCACCTGGGCTCAACTGATCGATCAGGCCCCGATACTCTGGGAGCAGAGCGAGCTGACGCAGACGCTGGTTGCGGCGCTCACCGCCCACCGCGTGGATGCGAGCCGCCTCGCCCATCCAGTCCTAAAACTGTCGTCTAGTATGGCGGTGATCTCCGCTCTGCGCGGGGGACGCTATATCGGTCTTGTGCCCGAGCGAGCGGCGAACCCGCTGCTGGCATCCGGCGTCCTCGTGCGCATCGGGCTCGTCGAGGTCCCTGTGCGCTACTGGATGTTCGCGCTGCGCGAACGCGACATCGATCTGCTAGCGGCCCACGTGGCGCGGTTCGCAAGCTCGGCGTTTAATTGCGGCGCTCGCTTGGAGCCCTCTGAGTAGCGGGCGCCTTACCAAGCTACGACAGCGCCAGTTTTCTTATCGGCCTCACGTCGCCGCACATTTGCCGTCGGCACGAACAAACTCGAAGAGCGCCAGGAGCGTTCGCGCCCGTGTGGCGGAATCGAAATCAGGCAGCATCTCAAGCAATACCGTCAGCCGGAAGCGCATCGATTGAGCGGGTGAAGGGAATCGAATCCTCGTATTCAGCTTGGAAGTCGACGAAGTTCGCAACCCGGCGAGCGACGCTATCAACGTTTTGGCAGTTTCGCCCTCACCGTTTGCACCACGAAAGCCGCAGTGCGCTCGATCGGCGCGGTACTCTTCTCGGCGCGACTAAACAGGATTGAGCCTTCCAGCGATGACAGCACGTAGCTTGCTAGAGCATGATCCGGAAAAGTGGGTACCGGTTTTACGAAAAGATCATGCTCAAACAAAGAGATAGAGCGAGATGACGATTCGAAGAAAAGTCATCACGCTATAGCACGCGGGCACCCTTCTCCGGCAAGCCGGTTGCGGCGAGCCCGCGCGCAATTGTCCCAATCCAGAGGCCGAATGCTTCTGCGCACGGCTGACGCCGCTCCTCAACTGTGCTGGCAACCTTTCGCCGGTGACCAGCAGTCGCTCCTTGGTGTCGTTCATCTAAACGTCCTTCCTCGCGCCGATTCAATAACAGATTGACATTGTATGTATCGATCTATACAGTCCAACTCGAAAAGTCACCCCGGCCGCCCCGCGCGGGCCGGTGAGATGCCCATCTAGCAGCCAAGCGGGCTCACGCCATGACAGCGTCTTTCTCCACCCCGGTCGCGATTCTTCTCGGCGGCTTGATCGCCGGCACGCTCGATATCGGCGCCGCCGCGTTCATCAACGGCAGGAGCCCACTCGTTATCCTCCTGGTGATTGCGAGTGGCCTGCTTGGCAAGGCGTCGTTCCAAGGTGGACTGCCGTCGGTGATATTGGGTCTCGCGCTGCAGTGGTTGATGTCTCTGATCATTGCTGCTATCTACGTGCTCGTGAGCAATCGCATCGTTGAACTCAAGCAGCACTGGATCGCGGGCGGGCTAGCTTACGGCATCGGCGTATTCGTGGTGATGAACTACGTGGTGGTGCCGCTGTCGGAGATCGGACGCATACCGCAATTCACGGCATGGACTTTGGGCGGAAATCTCTTCGCGATGATCGGGTTTGGCATGCTGATTGCGTTCTTCGCGCGCGGCTCTGTTCCGGGCTAGACCTCCGCGCGCTCGGGAGCAAACGGTTTGCCACGGTGCGGAGACGTTTGAGAACCTTGGAGCGGGTGAAGCGCTCCGATTCGAATTTTCTGACAGGATTTGCCGTGGAATATCAGTAGCATAAGAGAACAATCGGATTTAGTGTTGGCCGTTTTGTTGGACGTTTTATTGGATGCTCTTATGGCGAAAATTTCGAACGTTCTGACAACCAGTCCACGGGTGACTAGCAGCACCAGGATCGCGAAAAACCGATCAAGCCGACGTTCGCTGATCCCGCAGGATTTCGAGCGGCGCAGAGGCCCACGTTTGAGAAGCGATGGGTCGCTCCTTGGCCTTGAAAGCAGCAACTTGGATTCGTCTCCTCTCGCAGGCAAACCCGATCAAAGAATGAGCCAACCTGTGATGCCTGCTCGCGACCCATAAGCAACATCGCGCGAAGTGGCGGTGAGAGGTTATCTTGGGTCCACGACGTACTTCGTGCCTAGTTCGCCATGTAGGCGCCATCCACGGCGAAGGCGCCCCCGGCGACATAACGTGCGCGGTCCGACAACAGCCAGCATACCAGCTCGCCGACATCTTCCGGTTTACCAACTCCGCCGAAGGGCACCCTGGCCAACAGCTCGGTACCCCACTGCGCGATCGTTTCTGCCGTCATCTCGGTATCGATCCATCCCGGGCAGACGCAATTGATGCGGACTTTAGGTGCATATTCGATCGCTGCCGTCTTAGTCAACCCGACAACTCCGTGCTTGCTCGCGGCATAGCCTGCGGTGCTCTTGAAGCCAGTCAGGCCGGCCAAAGAAGCAGTGTTCACAATCGATCCTGAGCCTTGCTCGACCATCTGCTCGAGTTCCGCTTTCATGCACAGCCAGGTGCCCTTGAGGTTCACTTGAATGAGCTTGTCGAAGGCCTCTTCGGTCCACTCAGCCGTGAGCTTGCCGCGAACGCCGACCTGCGAGCCATTCATGCCGGCATTGTTGAAGGCACAATCGAGCCGTCCAAATGACTTGAGGGTCGCGGCCATTAGGGCCGAGACATCTGCAGGCCGGCTCACGTCGGCGACGACCGCCGTGGCTTCGCCTCCGGCCTCGGTGATTAACTTGGCCGTCTCCTCGACGCCGTCGGCCGAGAGGTCCGCCAGAGCGAGGCGCGCCCCTTCATGGGCGAATAATAGAGCGCTCCCGCGACCGATGCCGCGGGCGGCACCGGTAACGAGAACAACTTTTCCCTCGAGCATCCCTGCCATGGTCGACTCCTTCAAAGCGTTTCTGCGGCTCCGCTTGTTCACCTCTCGCGCCCATTCGGAGCCAATAATCTTGCCTTGGATTTAACCCGTGCGGACATAGGGACTACCCGCTATAATCGGCAAGGACTTATAAGCAGGATCGATAAATGCAGCGCGGGAATCTCGACGATCTCTCGGCCTTTCTGATCGTCGCCCGTGAGGGCAGCTTCACGAAAGCGGCTGCCAAGCTTGGCATTTCACAGTCCACGCTGAGCTACACCATCAAGGAACTCGAGACGCGCCTGAAGCTGCGCCTGCTGACGCGCACCACGCGCAGCGTCTCGCCGACCGCGGCGGGCGAACGGCTGTTGCGTAACGTCGGTCCGCGGCTCGAGGAAATCGAAGCCGAGCTCGCAGCCTTGGGTGAGCTTCGAGAAAAGCCCTCCGGCACCATCCGCATCACCGCCACCGAGTATGCTACCAGCGCCGTCCTCCTACCGAAGCTTGCAAAGCTTTTGCATGCGTATCCGGACATCAAGGTCGAGATCATCTGCGACTATGGCCTGACCGATATTGTCGCCCAACGTTTTGATGCTGGCGTGCGAGACGGCGAGCAGGTCGCAAAGGACATGATTGCCGTACGCATCGGACCCGACACGCGCATGGCGGTCGTGGGCGCTCCCTCCTATTTCCGGAATCGGCGGGAGCCGAAGAAGCCGCAGGAACTGGTCGAGCACAACTGCGTCAATCTGCGTCTGCCGACCCATGGCGGGTTGTACGCCTGGGAATTCGAAAAGGGTTCGCAGGAGCTCAAGGTGCGGGTGGAAGGCCAATTGTTCTTCAGCACCACGACCCAGATGCTCGATGCGGCGCTCGCGGGTCTCGGCCTGGCCTATTTGCCGGAAGTCCTAGTGCGGCCCTACATCAACAAGGGTCGCCTCAAGCGGGTGCTCGAGGATTGGTGCCCGCTTTATCCAGGCTACCACCTTTACTACCCAAGCCGACGCCAGCCTTCTGCCGCGTTCGCGCTGCTCGTCGAGGCGCTCCGGCACCGGAACTGAGACGCCGACTCACCAAGAGAAGCTGCTTGATGTTCATGTCCCCTCCTGACGATGTCGGATGCGGTCATCACCGTATGGTGTACCCGCCGTCTACTGCCAGCGCGTGGCCGACCATTAGGCTCGCGGCAGAGCTACAAAGCCACAGCACAGCACTTGCAATCTCCTCGGGGCGGCCAAGCCGACCGATGGGCACGTCTTTCAACATCGCGTTAAGGGCGTCGGCCTGGGTTTCCATCATCTTGTCGAGCATCGAGGTATGGATGATGCCTGGGCAGACGGCATTGATCCGAATGCCCCTTGCGGCATAGTCGAGTGCAGCGCTTTTGGTCAGCCCAAGCACTCCGTGCTTGGAGGCCTGATATGTTCCGCGCTTGGCACCGCCCACCAGCCCTCCGATCGAAGAGCAGTTGACGATAGCGCCACTTCCTTGCTTGAGCATCTGGCGCAGCTCGAACTTCATGCAACTCCACACGCCGCGGAGATTGATGGACATCACGCGGTCAAAGTCTTCTCGAGAAGCATCAGCGGCTTCTGCAATGATATTCTGAACACCGGCATTGTTGTAAGCTGCATCAAGCCGCCCAAAAGCAGCGACAGTCTGCTCGACCATTGCTTCTACCTGAGCGTCATCCGCTACATCGCAGTGGATAGCGAGTGCTTTGTGCCCTTGGGCAGACAGTTCCTCCGCGGCAGAATGCGCGGCCTTCTCATTCGAGTCGGCCAACACCACCGAAGCTCCCGATTCAGCGAAAGCCGTCGCCGTCGCTAGGCCCAAGCCAGAACCGGCCCCTGTAACGAGTGCAACTTTGTTTTCAAAGGATATGTTCATTACAAGCTCCTGATTTCGCCTCGAATTGAGCTATGGCTAGTGTGGGCCTTTTACGAAAACATCCTTCGCGACAAGCATCGCCGAGAAGACGTTGGGCCAACCGACATAGAAGACCAGGTGCGTGATGGCCTCCGCGGCTTGCGCCTGCGTCAGCCCATTATCCATCGCCCGGTTAAGGTGCGGTGCAAGCTGGGCGGTCTGCCCGTTGGCGATCAACGCGCTAACAGTGACAAGGCTGCGATCCCTCGGCGCAAGATCCGGGCGAAGCCACAGATCACGAAACAGCACATCGGTCGTGTACTGCACGACTCCCGGGAAGGACGAGCCAAACTGAGCCTGGACGCTCGTCGCGCGCTGCGCTTCGGCAGCTTCGTCGATCGGCAATGGCGTCACGGAAGCGGCGGGAAGCTGATCGGCACCAATGTGACGCGCCGCAAAGACATCCTTGGCGACAGCGACGGCCGCCATCGCATTAGCCCAGCTGGAATAGAAAGCGAGGTGTGTAATGATCTCCGAAATCTCGCCCGGCTTCACGCCGTTATCGAGCGCAAGAGCGAAATGATAAGGCATCTCGATCGTCTGATTTCGCGCAATCAGGGCCGCCAGGGTGACGATGCTGCGGTCGCGTGGCGCAAGGCCGGGGCGTTTCCATACCTCGCCGAGGAGACGGTTTTGAGTGTAGGCCTCCAGCGCCGGAGCAACCTTCCGCACATCCTCATAGCTTAACACCGGCTTTGATCCCGCCATGGCGGTGAACTGCTCTGCGCGGGTCGAGGGCATCGCCATCAGTGTAAGCAATGCGAATGCCGCAGTCTGAAGTTTCATTGGCGTCTCCAGTCGTAGAAACGAATTGGGAAAACGCCTTGCATCGTTGGCGCTGCATTGTTCGAAAGGGATTAGCTATGCGTCGCGCGCCGCCCGGGGCGACCGCCGTTCCCGCTTGTTATAGGGGACGGCTCGTCATGCGATTAGGCAGCTGATTTCGAATGGACTTATGAAAGCAGCTTATGAATTCATGCCCGGAGCCGAACGCCATCATTGCTGCGAGAAGGTCAGTTCTCAGAGGCAAACCCGACCTATACTGGCAAGCGGCAGAATCGAACACACCTCGCGTCTGGAAGACCCGAACGCTACGATCCAGCGAACGCGATCGCACAAAATCGTAGGTTAGCGCAGAAAATCGCACGATGGAGTGGGTGAAGCGCTCCGAAGCAGAACTGTGACCGGTACGTTTTGTCACCTATGTCTCGGGCCGCTCAACTACGGAACGGGGCGCTATTCTCGTTCAGGATCAGTGGAGTTGGGCCCAACGTAAGATTTGACTGCGGGAGAAAGGTTAGGAAAGCACGGTCTCAAGGATCGGAATAGATGACATCGGCTGTTCGCTGATAGTGCTGCTGCAGCAGGAGGACAGCCTCCTCCGTCTTCCTATCGAGCACAGCCTGCAAGATCTGAGCGTGCTCGGCACCGACCTTCCGGACCGGATAGGCCTTCGAGATCGACATCATTCGGTAGCGATAGAGCCTGTCGGCGAGCTGTTCGCAGAATCCGAGCAGCGGCCTTGAACCGCAGAGGCCAATCAGCGTCGCGTGAAAGGCGCGGTGGGCCCGCTCCCAATCCGGATTGTCTTCGAATTTTTCAAGGTTGAGCGAGCGCGGCGTGCGGTCGAGCCTGTGGTGCGTCACCAGCAAGGTTTCTTCCCAGCCCTGAGTCGCATTCTGCATGGACTCGCGCAGCGCCAGACCTTCGACCCAGCACCGCGTTTTCGTCAACTCCTGAAGCTCCTCCTTGCTGACCGGCTTCACATAGAAGCCGCGCTGCTCCATGCCGACGACGAATTCCTCGGACGTCAAACGGTTGAGCGCCTCCCGGAGCGGGGTCTGCCCGACGTTGTAGTGCTCCATCAAGAAGCGCGACTGCAGCTTGCGTCCGGGCTCCAGACGCGTGGTCAGAATGTCGGTCTTCAGACGCGCGTAGATAGTAGTCGCCAACGTCGCGGGCGTGTCCGATTTCGGGCTCGACAGGTCAGAGCTCATGTTCGTCCCACTAAATCACCTGCATTTTTTGTAGACCCGCCAACGTCCGAGCTATAATTTATAAATTTGTGCTTTACGGTAACTTATATATATATTATCCCTTCGCCCAATGACAACTGGTTCTGTGGCGATCCGCGTCGAAGCACCGGTGTGCGCCTTACCTTGACGAGGAAGCCCCGATGTCCGATTTTCCGGTCGCGGCTCTGCGCAGCGTCGAAATCGCAACGCCGCAACCGAGCGGCTCAGTCGATTTCTATACGAAGGTCTGGGGGCTCGACTTTGCCGCGGAAGCCGACGGCACAGTCTATCTCGCCGCGACCGGCAAGGACTTCCACGTCCTCGAACTCACGCCTGGCGATCGGCCATCCCTGCGCAAGGTCAGTTTCCGCGTCCGCTCGCGAGAGGACCTGCACCGCCTGTTCGCGCGCGTGCAGCAAGCCGGTTGCAAGGTGGTGAGCCCGCCTGGCCCATCGCATGCGCCGTCAGGCGGCGAGAGCTTCGTGGTCCGCGAGCCGCAGGGATGCTGCATGGAGTTCGTCCACGGTGATCGCACCAAGACGGCCCGCGTGATCGCGGACCGGGCGGAACGGCTGGCGCACGTGAATCTCAACAGCGCCGACATCGAACAGCTCTCAACCTTCTACCAGGAGGTCCTCGGGTTTTGGCTGTCGGACCGTTCGAAGCTGATGGCCTTCCTGTGTTGCAACAGCGATCATCACGCCGTCGTTCTCGCTGAGGCACCGGTCAACGGCCTCAACCATGTCGCCTTTCTCATGCCCGATTTGGAGTCGGTGATGCGCGGCTCCGGCCGCATGGTCGATCATGGCTATCCGATCGAGTGGGGCGTCGGTCGACATGGGCCAGGCGACAACGTGTTCGCCTATTTCGTCGATCAGACCGGCGTCGTCATCGAATACACCGCCGAAGTGCTGCAGATCGATGACAGCTACCGCGCGAAGGGCCCGAGCGAATGGATCTGGCCGCCGGGACGAACCGACCAATGGGGCATCGCCCCGCCCAAGAGCAGGCACTGCAAGAAAGCCCAACTGTCGGTGCCTTTCGGTCCCCAGATCGTCGCAGGTGAGCGGGCATGACAACGTCCCCTATCGCCGCCGATTACGATGTACTGGTCGCTGGTTTCGGGCCGACCGGTGCGGTTGCCACTGGCATGCTTGGCCACCTTGGCCATCGCACGCTGGTGATCGACCGGCTCACCGGCATCTACGACAAGCCGCGCGCCATCGCGCTCGATCACGAGATCTTCCGGCATTTCGACAATATGGGTTTGGCGGAGGCGATCTCGCCTTACGTTGAGCCCTTCACCTCCTCCGAACATTTCGGCGCGGGCGGCCAGTTGATCCGCCGCATCGACATGGTCTCCAAGCCCTACCCGCTCGGCTATACGCCGAGCATGGTGTTTAGCCAGCCGCCGGTCGAGGCCGAACTGCGCCGTCACGCCGTCGGCTTGCCCTCCGTCCGGGCTGAACTTGGGGTCGAACTGGTCGATCTGGTTCAGACGCCCGACCGCGTCGAGGCGAGGCTACGGGACCCTGACGGACAGTTCCGGTCGGTAACGGCGCGCTACGTGCTCGGCTGCGATGGGGCCTCGAGCACCGTGCGGCAGATCGCAGACATAGCGCTTGAGGATCTGATCTTCGACGAGCCGTGGCTGGTGATCGATGTGCGGGTCGACGAAGACGCGCTTCCCAAACTGCCGCAGAGCTCCGCACAATTCTGCAATCCAGCACGGCCCGTAAGCTTCATTATCGGTCCGAAAAATCACCGCCGCTGGGAAATCATGCTGCTGCCCGGCGAAGACCCGCGACGGATGGAGCGGCCTGAGAGTGTCTGGCGGCTGCTGGCGCCCTGGCTCACGCCGCAGGACGGCAAGCTGTGGCGAGCGGCCGCCTATCGCTTCCACGCGCTCGTCGCCGCCAATTGGCGCAGCGGGCGCATCGTCATCGCCGGCGATGCCGCCCATCAGCAGCCGCCGTTTATCGGCCAGGGCATGTGCCAGGGCCTGCGCGACGCCACGAACATCGTCTGGAAGCTTGACCGGGTGCTCAAGGGCACTTCGGGCGACGAACTGCTCGACACCTACACCGCGGAACGCAAGCGGCACGTGATCGAGCTCACCGGCAAGATCAAGGCGATCGGCCAGTCGATCTGCGAGCGGGACCCGGTCGCCGCGCGACGCCGCGACGCGCAGATCCTGACAGAAGGCGGCGGCAAGCCGCTCTCGATCACACGGCAGGAAATTATTCCGCCGCTGCGCGCCGGTTTTCTGGCGGAACAGGCTGGCGCTGCCCGCGGCAGCCTGTTTCCGCAGCCGCAGATCATGCGCGAAGGTGCAGTCCATCTGCTGGACAAGGTGACCGAACCGGGCTGGGGCGTTTTCATTGACGGGCGCAGCAGCGGCGCCGCCTCCCTCGTGTCTCTCTGCGCCGAGCATCCCGAATTTACGGCAGCCGCCATCGCGCCCGCCGGCACCGGCGCTCCGAGCGTGCTCGAAGAGACCTGCGCGGTCCTCGCGGGCTGGTTCGATCGGCACGGCATCATCGCCGCAATCGTGCGGCCCGATCATTACGTCTTCGGGACAGCACACAACGCGTCCGAGCTCAGCGACCTGTTGCTCGAGGTCAGCCTGCGTCTTCGCGTTGTCTCGGCTGAACGACAAAGCACCAGCGCCGCGGCCGGATGACAGCTGGCGCGATCGCAATCCGGATTTACGAAATGGAGAATCCATCATGAAGTTGGCCACTGTCGCGATCGACGGACGGAAGACCTGGGGCGTCGTCGAGGGTGACACCTTCCTGGACGTCGGCACACTGCTCGCGTCACGCTATGCCGATCTCAAGGCTGCCGTGGCAGCGGCTCTTGCCGGCGTTGCGGATGCCAAATCCGCGGCCGCTGCCGTCCCGCTCTCGAAAGTCGCCTGGCTGCCGGTCATTCCGAACCCGGACAAGATCCTTTGCATTGGCTTGAACTACGAGACGCACCGGCAGGAAACCGGCCGAGCCGAGGTCGATCACCCGACCATTTTCTCACGCTACGCGAACAGCCAGACCGGACATCTGCAGCCGATCGTGCGGCCGCGGGTCTCGACTGACCTCGACTATGAAGGCGAACTCGCGGTCATCATCGGCAAGGCGGGGCGCTACATTTCCCAAGCGGAGGCGATGGGCCACATTGCCGGCTATTCCTGCTATAATGATGGCAGCATCCGCGATTTCCAGCGTCACACGCATCAGTTTACGCCCGGCAAGAACTTCCCGGACACGGGAGTGTTCGGACCGTGGATGATGACGCCCGACGAACTCGGCGAGCTCGGTGAGCTCAGGCTGCAAACCCGCCTCAACGGGCGGGTCGTTCAGGACGCGCAGATCAAGCAGATGATCTTCGATATCCCGCGCCAGATTGAATACTGCTCGTCGTTTACGCGACTAGAGCCCGGCGACGTCATCGTCAGCGGAACACCAGGAGGCGTTGGCGCAAAGCGCAAGCCTCCGCTCTGGATGAAGCCCGGCGACATCGTCGAAGTCGAGGTTGAACGTCTCGCCGTTCTGCGAAATCCAATCGTCGATGAGACCAGATGATTGAACAGACGAGGCGGTGCTCGCCAGCAGGAAGTCGATGCGACTTCGCCTGCAAGGGCGCGCCTTAGAATTGAGCAAAACAACAGGACCACGGGAAGGAAACGTCATGAGCAACAGTGCAAATGTCATGATCGGCACGACCGGGCGAACCGATGCGGCTCCGATCACGCCTGCGTTCCGCAAGCTCGTCGTCGCATCTTCACTCGGATCGGCGATCGAACACTACGACTTCTTCATCTACGCATTTACTGCGCCGGTCGTATTCGACCGCTTTTTCTTCCCGAAGATGGACTCGCTGGCGAGCATGCTGGCGGTGTACGCGACGTTTGCGGTCGGCTTCGTCGCACGGCCGCTCGGAGGCATGGTGTTTGGCCACTACGGCGACCGGCTCGGCCGCAAAGCCATGCTGACGATCACCTTTGTGCTGATGGGCGTCGCGAGCTTCCTGATCGGCTGCCTGCCGAGCTATGACAGCATCGGGCTCGTCGCGCCGATTGCGCTTGTGACCCTGCGCTTCGTCCAGGGCTTTGCCTTCGGCGGCGAATACATGAATGCCGTTTCCCTGACACTGGAAAATGCTCCGTCCGCGAGACGCGGCTTCTTCGCCTCCTGGGTCAACGCGTCGGGGCCTATCGGCGTGATCCTGGCGTCCGGCCTCATCGCCTTGTTGGGCTTCGTCTCCAGCCCTCAGGACTTCGTCCAGTGGGTATGGCGCGTACCCTTCGTGATCAGCTTGGTGCTGGTGGTTCTTGGTACCTACATTCGGCTTCAGGTGGATGAATCCACCTTGTTCGGGGCGGTGCAGGCCTCCGCGGCACGACCGAGGGCTCCGCTGCTCGACGTGGTGCGGTGGTGGAAGAAATCAGTCCTGTTCGGCTGCCTCGTCAACATGGTTCACAGCACATTCCAGTATATGAGCACGGTCTTCGTGCTGGGTTATGCTGTGAAGACTTTGAGCATGCCCCAATCGAGAGTGACCTTCGGCACCATGGTAGCCAATGTGCTCGAGATGTGCATGGTGCCTCTGATTGCAAGCTATTCGGACCGGTTCGGCAGGCGTCCGTTTATCGCGGTCGGTATCTTGCTCGCCGCCGCGTGGTACCCGATTTATTTCCAGCTCGTCGCGGCAAAGGATCCCACGCTGCTGATCCTGGGCCTCGTTGTTTCGATCGGAATCATCCACGCGCTCATGTTCGCGCCGGAAGCCGCCTTTACCGCTGAACTGTTTCCGACCGAAGTCCGCGTCAGCGGCTCGTCCCTCGGCAAGCAGATGGGCATCATTCTCGGCGGCGGCATTGCTCCCCTGGTGGGGACGGCGCTGATGGGATCGGGCGGAAGCTTCACCTCGGTCATCCTGTATTTCGAGGCGATTGCAGCCTGCGCCTTCGTCGGCATTCTTCTTGCCCCGGAGAGCGTGAAACGCGCTTTGTAAGCCCGAAACCCGGTGCTCACTGGAGTCCTTTCGGCAAAATCCTATACCGGGGTCGACGTCCTCTATGACGACTTGCGAAAGCGTCGATCGCACCGTCAGCGTTCGCGCAACACACCGTCAAGCCCTCAAGCGATCCTGCAGCAATCTCCCTCCTAGCCGAGGCCTCCGTCGACCTGAAAGCACTGGCGCGTAATGCGTTGGCTCTCGTCGGACGCCAAAAACAGCGCCAGACGCGCGATGTCGCCGGGCGTCACCGCATCGGGAATAGCCTGACGCGCGCGAAATTCGGCGATCCTCCGCTCGTCCGGGAACCACAGCCGACGCTGGCGATCCGTGATCACCATGCCGGGCGCGATGGCGTTGACACGTATGCGGTCGGGTCCGACCAGCCGGGCCAGGGAGTTGGTGAAGCCGACAATCGCCGCCTTCGCCGCAGCGTAGGCCGGCAGCGCCGGTGCGCCGCGCATCCATGCAATGGACGACATGTTGATGATCGAACCGCCGCCGCGCGCCTGCATCTGCGGCACCACCGCCTGTGCGGCGAAGAAGACGTGCCGAAGGTTGACGCCGATCATCCAGTCGAATTCAGCCGGCGTCACCTCGGAAAGAACCTGGCGTTGATCGTTGGCGGCGTTGTTGACCAATACCGCGGCATCGCCAAGTGATGTGTGGACCAGCGCCATCGCGGCGCGCAAGGCGTCGATGTCCAGGAGGTCGCAGGGCAGGAACAGCGGCGTGGAGCCGGACGCGCTTGCCACCTCCCGCACCAACGCTTCGCCGGCATCAGCATCGATGTCGAGGAAGGCGACACGAGCCTGTTGGGCCGCGAACGCGCGCACGAAGGCGGCGCCGATACCGCTGGCGCCTCCGGTGATCAACACCACACGGCCCGCGAGGCCGGCATAGCTCGTTTGGGTCATGCGATCAGCCGCTCCGTCACGGGGTCGAACAGGCAAATGCGGCGCGTGTCGAGCGCGAAGGCGGCAGGCACGCCTTGCGTGGGGCGGATATCCGGCGTGATGCGCGCCAGCACGGGCTCACCGCCGAGCCGCAGCAACACGATGGTCTCAGCACCGGTGGGCTCGACCATCTCAACCGGCGCATTGACGACGATGGGCTCGCCCGATGCACCGGAAAACCCACGGCTGCCCTCGGCAATGCATTCCGGCCTGATCCCAAGCACCACCTCGCGGCCGACAAAGGAAGCCGCCGCGTCGTATCCCTGCAGGCGAAGGTGGACCTCATCCGGCCGTCCCGCGCCGATCACGACCACCGGCCCGCCATCTTTGGCCTGGAGCCGTGCCGGCATCGTGTTCATCGGCGGCGAGCCCATGAAACGCGCGACGAACAGATTGGCCGGATAGCGGTACACGGTGTCTGGGTCGGCGAATTGCTGCACCTGACCCTGATGCATCACGGCGATCCGCGTCGCCATCGTCATCGCCTCGATCTGGTCGTGGGTGACATAGACGATGGTGGCGCCGATGCGTTGATGCAGCCGCTTGATCTCCATCCGCATCTCGACGCGCAGCTTTGCGTCGAGGTTGGAGAGCGGCTCGTCGAACAGGAACAGCAGGGGATCGCGCACCAGAGCGCGGCCCATCGCCACGCGCTGGCGCTGGCCGCCGGACAGCTGCGACGGCTTGCGGCCGAGCAGCGGCTCGATCTGCAGCAGCCGGGCCACATTCGTCAGCGCCGCCTCCTGCTCCGCCCTCGGCACATGGCGGCATTCCATTCCGAACGTGATGTTCTGGCGCACCGTCATCGATGGATAGAGCGCATAGGACTGGAACACCATGGCGATGTCGCGGTCCTTTGGCGGGATGTCATTGACGACCCGTCCGCCGATTTCCACGGTCCCCGCGCTCGGGCGATCGAGCCCGGCAACGATGTTAAGCAGCGTCGACTTGCCGCAGCCGGACGGCCCGACCAGCACGGTGAATTCACCGCTCTCGATGTCGAGATCGATCTCCTTCAACACCTCCAGATTGGCGTACCGCTTCGACAGGGCGCGAATGCTCAACGCTGCCATGACAACCCCATCATTTCACGGCCCCCGCAGTGAGGCCTCTCAGGAAATACCGTCCGCCGAACAGATACACCAGCAGCGTCGGCAGTGCCGCGATCAGCACCGCCGCACTCTGCTCGCCATACATCGGTTCGCTGGTGATGGCGGCGCTGAGCGCGATCAGCGCGGCGGTGACCGGCTGCTGCCCGCCGGAAGTAAAGGTGACGCCATAGAGGAACTCGTTCCAGATCCCGGTGAACTGGAAGATCACGGTCACGATCAGGATCGGCGGTGACAGCGGCAGGATGATCCGCCAGAAAATCCGGAAGAAGCCGGCACCGTCGATGCGCGCCGCTTTCAAAAGGTCCTGGGGAATGCCGACATAATAGTTGCGGCAGAACAGCGTCGTGAAACTCATGCCCTGGACGGTGTGGATCAGAACCAGGCCGGCGATGGTGTTCATCAGCGAGAGATCGCGCAGCACTACCACCCAGGGGATCAGCTTCATCTGTTCGGGCAGGAAGATGCCAAGCGTCACGACACCGAACACGAACTGATCGCCGCGAAAGCGCCAGAGCGAGATCGAATAGCCGGCGAGCGCGCCAAGCAGCGTGGAGATGATGGTGGCCGGGATCGCCAGCGTCAGCGAATTGAGCATATAGGGCTCGATGCCCCAGCAATGCTCGGCCATGCAGAATTTGTTCCATGCTTGCGCGTAGTTGGAGAGGATCAGATGGCTCGGCCAGCCGATCAGCGAGGTGGCGGCGATCTCCCGGCTGGAACGTAGCGAGTTCACGACCACCACGCCGAGCGGCACCAGGAACAAGAGCGCCAGGCCGATCAGCGCGGCGTAGATGATGACGCGGGTCCACTTCATGTCCGTGCCTGCTTTTGCCGCTGCCAGCGCACATAGAGCCCATAAGGTGCCATCACCACGACCAGCGACAGCAGCATCAAGACCGCCGCGGCCGAGCCGCGTCCGAGTTCGCTGCGCTGGAACATGAAGTCATAGACGACGAGCGTCGGCAGCATGGTGGAGATGCCCGGTCCGCCGCCGGTCAGCGCCCGCACCAGGTCGAACGAGGTGATCGCCGACCGCAACAGGATCACGAACACGGTGATGAAGATCGGCCAGATCGTCGGCAGCAGCACGCGGCGATACATCCGCCATGGGCCTGCGCCGTCGATCTGCGCGGCCTTGACCAGGTCCGCGTCCACCGATCGCAGCCCCGCGAGGAACAGCGCCATGGCAAAGCCGGCGCCCTGCCAGACGCCAGCGAAGATCAGCGTATAGATGGCCTTGTCCGACTGCACCAGCCAGTCAAAGCGGAAATCCGTCCAGCCCAGATTCTGCACTAATCTTTGTATGCCGAGCGCGGGGTTGAGCAACCAGCTCCACACCGTGCCCGTCACCACGAAGGAGACCGCCAGAGGATAGAGAAAGATCGTGCGCAGCACGTTTTCGCCGCGCACGCGCTGATCGAGCAGGATAGCCAGCAACAGGCCCAGCGCCATCGTCAGCAGCACGAAACCGAAACCGAAGATCAGCAGGTTCACATAGGCGATCTGGAAGTTCGCGGTGCGGGTCACCGACCAGTAATTGCGCAGGCCGACCCACGTATAGTCCGGCATCAAG
>WNGJ01000004.1_pt1 | contig 193157 bp, 172 predicted proteins | sample 5400611 | NCBI WGS metagenome assembly WNGJ01 (sample SAMN13153375, study PRJNA577476) | soil metagenome | isolation source: 40 cm soil or saprolite under Garry oak tree replicate 1 | place: USA:California | collected 2016-06-15 | reverse complement strand
GCTCAATCGGCTCAACCACCGGCGGACGCTGATACCGAACATACCCCGGCGTTGGATGTTTAAAGCTCGGCTGCTCCAGCGTCCGTGCCCCAAAAATCTGCCGCAGCTGGTCGAGCTTGATCTCCTCGCAAACGTCGAATTGGATAAGCACCAGAACCGCGCCGCGCAAGGCCAGAGCCTGGGTGTCTAGTTTTTCGCTTCTAGTTTCCAGTTCCGTCTTCCCGCGATCAGTCACCGCCAGGGATGCTTCGTTTTCCCGCATCATGGTGATATCCATTGTGGCAGATTCCCCGTCCGGTGACGAGCAAGTGTTGGGCCCATTAGAATCAGTAAGATAGCGCAATCTCCAGAATTAGCGCCTATCCCCCCACCTGAATTATTCCGCAGCGGCAAGTCTCACAACTGGCCAAATGCTAATTGCCAAGTGCCAAATGCTGAGCTCTGAGTTACAGAGGTAATTAGCCCCACGCAATTTTTGCCTCTACGATATCCAAATCGAATGATGGCTGCTATCCGAAACAGCGGCTTTTAGGAGGCATCGATGGCTACTGCAACCATGGCGTACGGCGAACGCCGCTTCGGCGCCGCGTATACAGCGCGGGTTTTCCTGTCCTTAGGAGTACTTGGATTACTGATCGGCCTCTGGATTGATGACCCCAATATCTCAGCACATCCTCAGCTGACGTGGATTTCCATCGGCCTGGTGGCCGCAGTTGCCGCGCTATGGATTGTCCTGGGCAAAACCGTTCTGATCATTAACGTTTCCGGCGTCCGCCACGAGTCCGCATTCGGCCAGAAGGAGATGGCGTGGAGCCAAATCGCAGAAACCCGCTATCGTGTGGTCCCCATCCACATATACGGACATTTCGGACTGATCGGCGCCTTGATCGCCATGTCGAGCAAGTCGGGCCGGGCCCAACTTACACTGACCCTGATCAGCAACGATGGCAAAAAACTCAAAGTCACCTCCAATTACCGCAACGCCAGCGAGGCGATTGGACTCATCCTTGGGAAAATCCTGCCCCCCAAAGTCCAAAGTGTGAAAGCGAGACTACAACGCGGCGAGACAGTCCCCTTCGGCGGCATCGGGCTTTCCGCCACAGCGATCACCTGGAAAAAGAATTCCATCCCGCTATCCGAGATCACCAAAGCCGAACTAGTCCGCGGCAACGTGCAAATCAAACGCCAGGGAAAATGGCTAACCGCAATCAGCGTCCGTTCAGACAAGGTCCCCGACGTCCTAGCTTTCTTCGAAGTCCTGGAATCCCTGGCCCCTCAGGTGAAGTCCACCGGAATCGACCCCCTAGCCCGCGTCCGCATGTAAAACGGTCTGCACGGACTACGTTAAACGCATCTGCACAGCCCACCGGAGCGAAGCTCCGCCCCCGAACCCAGCCGCGAAGCGGCGCGCAAGAATGCAGCCCACGGCGCCAGCAGTGGGCAGTGATGCAACGCCGGACAAGCCCCAAAGGGCGCCAGAAACGCGTACTTTGCGAAACGACGGGTGACGGAGTCACGAAACTTGACAGCGACCTATCTCTCAGATACTCTCCGCCCGACCTCATAACCTGATTTTTCCACCGTCTCAGGATTTCCCTTCATCCGGCATTCAACAAGGAGGCAGTATCCATGAAGAAATTCACCGGGCTCTTGTTAGCTGCATCTCTTCTATTCGGTTGTATGGGCATTGTCACGGCCCAGGACAAACCATCAGGCATGCCGCCACCACCCAAGGTGTTGGTAATTTTCCGCGAGTTCCTGAAACCGGGCAAAGCCGGATCCACGCATGAAAAATCGGAAAGCGCCTTTGTTCAAGCCTTCACTCGCGCTAAGTGGCCAACGCACTATCTGACCATCGATTCCCTCTCCGGCAAACCACGCTCGCTATTCCTCATCGGATACGATTCCTTCGACGCCTGGGAAAAAGATAACCAGGCAACTCAGAAAAATACCGCCCTGTCCTCCGCGCTCGAGCGTGCCGCCGCCGCCGACGGTGAACTGCTAAGCGACTACGACGCCGGCGTCTTTACCCTCAAAGAGGAATACAGCCTGCACATCCCGGTGGACATCCCGCATATGCGCTATTTCGAGATCACCCGCTTCCAGGTGAAGCCCGGTCACGACAAGGATTTTGACGAACTGGCCAAAATGTACGTTGCAGCCTATGACAAAATCCCCGACGTTCACTGGGCTACTTTTCAGGGCGTGTACGGCCCCGAAGGCAACACCTACCTGATATTCACTCCCATGAAATCCGCCTCCGAAATTGACAAGTCATTCGTCACCGGCAAACAGGTCCAGGACGCCATGGGCGCAGAGGGCGGAAAGAAAGCCGCAGAGTTGTCCGCCGCCGCCATCGAGACCAGCCAAACCAACCTGTTCCTATTCAATCCCCGAATCAGCTATGTTCAGGATGAGTGGATCAAAGCCGACCCAGATTTCTGGAAGCCCAAAGCCGCCGCCGCAACCGCACCCAAACAGTCTCCGGAGAAACCACCCTCGAATCAATAGCCGCCGCCTATCGCGAACAAAGTTGTAACGGACACCGCCCCTCCTCAGTGGAAGCGCGGTGTCCCTTTTTATTTGCGCTCGGAAGAAACCAGAAACCTGAAACTAGAAACTCTGAGCCGTGGCTGACCCATCGTTTTCGGTACTCGAAAAAGTGGGTGATGGGAAGCAGCGACCGCCAGCACAGAACACGTAGGGACAGGCGACTCGCCTGTCCACCGGAGCAAAGCTCCGCCCCGAACCCAGCCGCGAAGCGGCGCACAAGAATGCAGCCCACGGCGTCAGCCGTGGGTACGGATGCACCGCCGGACAAGCCCCGAAGGGGCGCCAGAGACGAGCCCAAAAACAGAGGACCTGCCCGCGTGACCTAGCGGTTCGTATCAGGGCACGAGTTACAGTCGCGCCGCAAGGCTAATCGGGTTGTGGAAGGTCGTGACTTCAGCCGTGCCGTACTTCACCACAGACAGCTCCGGCTTTAGTGTTGGGAGTTTGTGTTGCCGGGTGCCCCATCCTTTTCGCGTACCTCGCGAAAGGGTGGGTGATGGGGATCATTGATGGAATCGGAGAGAGGTACCAGCGATAAAGTTTCTTCAGTTCGGAATGCGGGACGGCCATCAAGTCATGGATCGCGCGAGTGAAGTCTTGGAATGGTGCGCGGGGCTTGGAATTCCCCGTCACGGAGTGCATGCCCTCAGTTAAGGCTTTAATCCGCGACAGGCGACTCGCCTGTCCGGCGCCCAAGCGCCGCTCTCCATCTGTCTCGCAAACGCGGGTGCCCCATTTCTCGCGGTTTTCGAGAAGTGCGGCCTGTCCCCGTGTACGTGCCAACCGCCGCGGAGCTTTACTCCCTGGACAGCCGAGGCCGCCCGTCCCGCGCGAAAGCGCCAGGCGTTGTGGAAGGGCACGACTTCAGTCGTGCCGTACGTTCGCTAAAAAACTCGGCTTTAGCCGCTGGGGTTTTGTGTGCACCACGTCGGATGTTAGCTCCGCATGATTCCCAGGGGGCCGGAACCAGAAACTAGACACCGGAAACTAGAAACCGAGATCTTACGTGAGTGCCATTTGAATTACCTGAGCCAGATGCAACGCCTCCCGCCCCGCACACTGAGAAATTTGCTCGCGGCAACTGAAGCCGTCAGCAATGATCAAAGAATCCGGCGGAGTCTTTCTCACAGCCGGCAGCAATTCGAGTTCCCCAATGGCCACCGACACTTCGTACTTCTCTTTCTCAAACCCGAACGACCCCGCCATGCCACAACACCCGGGGGCAGGAGCGTGAAAATCGACCCCCATTTTTTTAAGTACGGATTCCTCATCGGTCATCTTCATGATCGTTTTGTGATGGCAATGCCCGTGCAGCAAAGCTTTACGAGGCAATTTAGGAAGCACGAAGTGTTTAGCTTTTTTCTCCAGAAATTCGCTGAGAAGAAACGTTTGCCGAGAAAGTTTCTGAGCACCAGGATCATCAGGAAAGAGGTTGAGCAGCTCATCCCGGAAAACAGCGGCACAACTTGGCTCAAGGACTACAAGCGGAACACCGCTAGCGATCTCGGCGGCGAGAGCATCCAAAATTCGCCGCAACAAACGTTTAGCGCGATCAAGGAGCCCGAAGTCGTAAAGCGGACGTCCGCAACAGAGATCTACTTTCGGCAGCAAAATGCGAAATCCCGCAGCCTCGAGAACGTCCACCGCGGCCTGGGCGGCCACAGGATGAAAGTAGTTGTTAAAAGTATCCGGCCAAAGCAGGACTGGAGGAGTATCGCGATTACGCGGCTGTCGTTGCGCAAACCAGGCGCGAAATGTTTGCGACGCAAACGCCGGAATGCGCCGCTGCTGCGGCATCCCAGCGACGACCTTGGCAACGTCGCGGAGCACCGGAAGCTGAGTAGCAAAGTTGGCGACGGCAGGAAAGTGCGAAGCGATCCGCGCCCACACGTCGATGTAGGCAAAGGCAGGAGCGCCACGAGGACGGAGACGCCCCTGATAATAGTGCGAAAGAAATTCGGCTTTGTAAGTCGCGACGTCCACCCCGACCGGACACTCGCTCTTACATCCTTTGCAGGAAAGACAAAGGTCGAGCGAATGCTTGACGTCACGGTTATGCCATCCGTCGCGAATGACATCACCCTTAGTCATCTCCCAGAGCAGGTGCGCGCGCCCGCGGGTAGAATGCTCCTCCTCGCGAGTGACTCGAAAGCTGGGACACATAACCCCGCCGTCATACTGGCGGCACTTCCCCACGCCGACGCACCGCAGCGCAGCCCGGGGCAGACTGCCATGATCTTCCGGAAACCGAAAATGAGTTGTTGGTTCCCACGGATGATAGTCGGCGCCAAGCCGCAAATTTTCGTCAAGACGATAAGGCTCGACTACTTTGCCAGGATTCATCTTCCAATCGGGATCCCAGAGAGCTTTGAACTCGCGAAAAGCCTGGACAAGCTCAGGCCCAAACATTTTGGGAAGAAGTTCACCGCGCGATTGCCCGTCCCCGTGTTCCCCAGAGAGAGACCCTCCAAAGCTGACAACCAGGTCCGCCGCCTCTTCCACAAACTTCCGGTATTTGACGATGCCGGCCTGCGACTGCAAATCAAAATTAATGCGCGTATGAACGCAAGCATGCCCAAAATGCCCATAGAGCGTGCCCCGGTACCCGTGCTCAGCCATCAACTTTTTCAGCTGCCGCAAATAGTCCCCAAGTTTTTCCGGAGCGACGGACGAATCTTCCCACCCCTCCCAAGCCAGCGGCTCACCCGGAACATGTGATGTAACTCCAAGCGACGATTCGCGTACTTCCCAAATTCTCTTGGCTTGTCGAGTGTCAGTGAAAAGCCGCAAGTTAGGAGGATTTGCAGCACGGCTGAGCTCAGCCATCAGCTTGCGGGCTTGCGCCTCGGCTTCTCGCAAAGTGTGAGCGCCGAATTCCGCGAGCAACCAGCCACCGCCTTCGGGAAGCAGCTCGACTCCAGTATTGATTCCCTTTCGCCGCGTGTACTCGACGAGTAAGTCATCAATGCCTTCGAGTCCAATAGGCTTGTGAGCCATGATGTCAGAAACGCGATCAGCACACCGGAAGACGTCGGGATAAGCAATCACTAGCAACACGCGTTCCGGCGGACTCTCCACCAATCGGCAAGTGGCTTCAAGGACAGTCACACACGTCCCCTCACTTCCTACCAACGCGCGCGCGACATGGAACCCATTCTCGGGCAACAGGTAGTTGAGGTTGTATCCAGAAACGCGACGCGGAATATTGGGATAGCGTTGGCGAATGAGATTGGAATATTGGTCGCGGAGAGTTTCTAGTCCAGTATAGATTTCTGCTCGTCGGCCGCCTTGCCGGATGATGCTCTCGAGTTCCTGATCGGTGGTCGAACCCACTGTCATGCGATCGCCGTCGTAGGTGAGGACGTCGAGCTGCTCGATGTTGTCGTCAGTCTTGCCGGCCATAACGGAGTGGACGCCGCAGGAGTTGTTGCCGATCATGCCGCCGATCGTGCAGCGATCGTGAGTGGCGGGATCCGGACCAAAAGTCAGTCGATGTTTCTCGGCAGCGTTGCGGAGATGATCCAGGATGACCCCAGGCTGCACTCGAGCAAGCCGCTGGACAGGATCGACGTCGAGGATCGTGGCCATGTACTTTGACATGTCGAGGACTACGGCGACATTGCAGCATTGTCCGGCGAGCGAAGTTCCGCCGCCGCGGCAAAGAATCGGAGCGCCATACTTGCGGGCGAGGGAGATGGCAGCGATTACGTCTGCGTCGTCGCGAGGAAGGACGACGCCGATGGGGACTTGGCGGTAGTTGGATCCGTCGGTGGCGTAGAGGGCGCGAGTCCCGTCGTCGAAACGGACCTCTCCGCGGACATTGCGGCGGAGATCGGTTGCCAGGCTCGCCGCGTCCACCGGAGCAGATTTGGCGGCGCGGGCGAGTTCTGAAAAATTGTCCGGCATGCGGGTTCGGGGATGATTAGTCCGTGGATTCGCCGCCGGCGACGGCATTGCCGCTGATGTTGGCGACGTGGATGAGGGTTTTGTCCTCTTGCGGCTCGATGTTGATGGTGAACATGTTTTTCTTGTCGTGGGAAATAATTGTGTAGTGCTTCGCGTCGGAAACCGCGATGTTGGCGTGGGGAAGTTTCTTCTTGTAGAACTCGGCAACGCGTTCCGGTGGATCATCGGTCTCAAACTCGGCGGCGACGGTATGCATGGAGCCCATGGTGACGTTGGCGGCATTGCCTTTCAGAGCGCGGGCGCCGGGGTAGACATCGATCCCGAGATTGCGCGCGGCTTCGTCGGAGTCGTCGGTGCTCTCGACGGTGCCGAAGGGAGTTTCGACGCGCACTTTGCCGCGATCCTGTTCGACGCGAGTGTGGCGGGCAATACGCCACCCGATGAAAGTAGCGGTGCCGATGCCCAGAATAAAGAGCCCGACAACTATGGCGACCACTATCAGAATTACTTTGACAGCATTGCTTTGTGCTGGTGTCGCAGGGGTGGAAGCGACTGCGGCGGCGGGCACGGCTGCTCCGCACTTGGGACAAAACTTTGCGCCAGGTTCGACCGTCGCGCCGCACGCGTTGCAGAATGCCATGTCTCACCTCTGGCCCGAGTTGGGCTTGGCGTAAAACGCGGAGTATATCGTAATTTCGCTTGGAAAGGACTGAGACAGCTCCTGGGAAAAGCGCCACTTCTCGAAAAGCGCGAGAAGCGGGGCGCCCATTATTAGGACTTGGCCAAATCAGTTCTCCGTTCTTTGTTCTCAGTTGCAGAAGTCCTTGATAACTAGTTCACGCCGAGCGGGCGAGTGGTGTAGTCCGCCAGGCTGAGGGCGAGAAGAATCAGAAGCCAAAAAAGAGCGGAGATTACTACGACGCTGGTCATCTTCTCGCTGGTGTACTTCAAATGCATAAAGAAAAGCAAAACCAGCACGGCTTTCAGCGTGGCGATGGTCAGCGCCACGATGGTGTTGAACGGGCCCAAGTCAATGAACGCGACTCCGGCGGTTACACCGGTAAGGACAAGCAGTGCGATCCATATTGCATAGTAGAGTTTGGTGGAGACGACATGTTCAGACATAGGTCACTTTTTACGATCGATTAAGTAGAGTAACGGGAAAAGGTAAATCCAGATGATGTCAACAAAGTGCCAGTAGAGGCCGGCGTTTTCTATGGGCGTGTAATAAGCAGAATTGTAACGGCCTTTCCAGGCATAAAAAGTTAGCACCGCGAAGAGTCCGACGCCGATGACCATGTGCAAGGCATGTATGCCGGTCATAGCGAAGTAGAGCGAGAAAAAAATCTGGATACGCTGGGGATCGATCTTTGTATTTGGGTGTGAGGGGGCCTGGGGTTCGAAGTGGAAGGAATAGCCGGGGACGTGGTGCTCTTCAAATTTGCTGGCCCATTCGACGCCTTTGATTCCCAGGAATACCAGGCCGAGAAGGATAGTCGCCACTAGTAGCGTCACCAAGAGCTTGCGTTTGCCAAACTGGGCGGCGCGAACGGACAGCGCGACCGTCAAGCTGCTGCAGATCAATACTGCGGTATTAATTGCTCCCAGCCGAATGTCGAGAGTCTTACTGCCGGCGGCAAACTCGGGGTAGTACCAGTAGCGGTAAATCAGGTAGGCGCAGAACATACCTCCGAAAAACATTACTTCGGTGGCGAGGAATAGCCACATTCCAAGCGAGGAGGCCTGGCGTTGCTGTTCCATGTCAGCAAAGTGGTGCTGTTGCGCCGGATTGTGCGATTCGACGATGGCTGGGCTATCGCTCAACCGGGGACCTCCTTGGGAAGATCGATATTGCCGTAGTCGTAGGCTTCCCAGGTAACCAGCGGTGTTTCCTCGAAATTAAAAGTTGGAGGCGGCGAAGGCGTCATCCATTCCAAACCGGCTGCGCCCCAGGGATTCGGTTCGGCGTGCTTGCCGTAGCGCATCGACCATAAAAAATAAGCCATCGGCAACAGGTATCCCACTGCCAGAATCGTGGAGCCTGCGGTTGAGAGCACATTCAAGACCTGGAATTCCGGAGGATATTGCCAGTAGCGGCGGGGCATCCCCAAGTAACCGAGAATGAACTGCGGAAAAAAGGTCAGGTTGAAGCCGATAAATACGATCAGAGCCGCCAGCCTTCCCAAGCTTTCTGGATACATGCGGCCGGAAATCTTTGGCCACCAGAAGTGCATGCCGCCTAGATATCCCATCACCGCACCACCGACCATGATGTAGTGAAAGTGAGCGATGACAAAATAAGTGTCGGTGACGTGAACATCCACACCAAGCGCAGCGAGGAACAAGCCGGTCAGGCCGCCCATGGTGAACAAGCCGATGAAGCCGAATGCGTACAGCAGAGGCGTGGAGAATGTAATCGAACCTTTGTACAGAGTGGCCGTCCAGTTGAAGACTTTGATGGCGGAGGGAACCGCAACCAGGTAACTGAGGAAAGAAAAAATCAGAGCGGCATAGATGGACATGCCGGCAACAAACATGTGATGTGCCCACACCAGAAATCCAAGGACGGCAATCCCAATACTCGCCATCGCCACAAAGCTGTAGCCGAAGATTCTCTTGCGCGAAAAGCAAGGCACAATTTCGCTGATGATGCCCATCGAGGGCAAAATCATGATGTAAACCGCGGGATGGGAATAGAACCAAAACAGGTGCTGGAACAATAAAGGGTCGCCCCCGCGGGTCGGGTCGAAGATTCCAAGGTGGAAGGCGCGTTCGAAGATCACCAAGGTTAGCGTGATAGCCAGAACCGGAGTGCCCAACAGAAAGATGATGCTAGTGGCATACATCGACCAGATAAATAGTGGGAGGCGCCACCAAGTCATTCCTGGGGCTCGCATTCGATGAATGGTCACGACGAAGTTCAGCCCGGTGAGAATGGAGGAGAATCCAACGACAAAGATGGCAAGTCCGGCTTCAATGACTTTTGTGTTGCTGAAGGCTGTGCTGAACGGGGTGTAGAAGGTCCAGCCGGTGTCCACGCCGCCGGTCAATACGGCGTGCATCATGAGAATGCCAGCGATGATGTAGAGGTACCAGCTCAGCAGATTGATTCTGGGGAAGGCCAGATCCCGGGCCCCGATCATCAGGGGAACAAGAAAGTTTCCCAGAACAGCGGGGATGGAAGGAACCAGAAAGAAGAACACCATGATCTGGCCATGCATGGTGAACAACTTGTTGTAAGTGTCGGCTTGAACCAGATCGCCGGCGGGAGTGAGCAGCTCGAGACGAATCAGCAGGGCGAATAATCCGCCGACAAAGAAGAAGAACGTAATCGAGGACAGGTAGAGCAGTGCGATGCGCTTGTGGTCGGTGGTAAGCAACCACGACCGTACACCGTATTCCTGGTTCAAATAATTCTCGCGTTCGGCGACGGGATTTACTACGGTAGCCATGTTCATTGCACCTTTGGTGCTTGAGGTTGTGTGCCCGCCGGAAGCAGCGTGGGGCTGCCAGCAGCTCCTGACGGATTCTGATTTAAGGATTTGATATAAGCCACGAGCGCATTCAGTTGCTCTTCGCTCACGATTCCCTGAAAGGGCGGCATGATTGGTTTGAAGCCGGAAACGATCTTTGCCGAGGGATTCAGGATGGATTCGCGAATGTAGTTTTCATCTTCGATCACAGTTTGTCCGTCATCCAGCAACACCGGCTTACCAAACGTTCCCGCTAAATTGGGACCACGCCCCTGGGTATCAGACCTGTGGCAGGTACTGCAGCCCAGTTGCTGGAAGAGAGCCTGTCCTGTGGATGCCAGCGAGCCGGTGGTACCACCGCCGCTGAGCCAGGCTTCATATTGCGATGGTTCCAGGACCACGACTTGTCCGATCATGCCGGAGTGTTGTGTGCCGCAGTATTCGGCGCAGAAAAGATGGTAGGTCCCGGGACGAGTGGGACGGAACCAAGCGGTGGTGTAGCGGCCAGGGACCACGTCCTGCTTGATACGGAAAGCGGGGACATAGAAACTGTGGATGACATCTTGCGAGGTCAGAATCATTTTGACGTCGCGTCCCACGGGCACGTGCAGTTCGTTGATTTCGCGATGGCCTTCTTCGTGCTCGAGTTTCCACATCCATTGTTTAGCTACGACGTAGATTTCGGTGGCTCCGCGAGGAGGAGTGCGCTCTTGGAAAAAGATGACCGCGCCCCACACGAAGATGACCACGAAAACTCCGAATGGTATGACCGACCAGGTAATTTCCAATATCGTCGAGCCTTCAATCTGCTCGGCAGCGTGGCCGGGACGGCGACGATACTTGGCGGCAAAGGCCAAGATCATCACGAAGATGGCCACGCTCATGAATGTGGAAAGCACGACTAGAAAAATGTAGAGGGCATCCACATTCCCCGCGGTAGTGGAGGCGCGTGCCGGCCAAAGTGGAAAATTATCAAACATAATTACGTGGCCCGGGTTACGTGACCCGTTCTGCTGGTCAACCAGTGGATGAGCGTCGGCGAAACATTACAATCATGAACAAGCCGAGCGTCAAGATGGTGGCCGCGCCCGCCAACCGCAAAATTCGCATGACGACGGCCCCATATTTGCCGGTCGCGGGATCGTAGTGATAGCAGTAAAGCAAAACTTGATCTGCCAGATTTCCGATTTTGTTCTGGGAAGCCTGGATTAATCCCAAGCGCAAATCTTTGGGAGCGTACTCGACACCGTAGTAGTACTGCGCGATGCGGCCTTCCGGTGTGAGCACCATGATTGCGGTGGTGTGCGCGAACTGGCCGGAGTTGGCATCGTACTCGTACTGAAAACCTGCGGTTTTGGTCAGCGCATCGATGGATTGCTGCGGTCCGGTCAGGAAATGCCAACCCTGGGTGGCGCCGGGACGTCCGTATCGCTTCAAAAATTCTGCCTTCTTTGCGGTTGCCATCGCCGGGGTCTCGCGGGGATCGAAGCTGACGGTAAGCACGTCGAACTGGTTGCCGACATCGAACTTGAGCACCCTGAGGGTGCTTTCCAGTCCACTAAGGACTTCACCGCAAAGCATGGGGCACTGGTAGTAGACGAGGTTGAGGATCATCGGCTTTCTGCCGAAGTAATCAGCTAAACGAACTTGATTTCCGTTTTCATCTCGAAAGATGAGTTCGGGCGGTATCTGTTCATTCAAGTGTTGTTCGATGCCAACATTTTTCAATCCTGGCGGGCGGACATTGGCGGGCGGCGACATGATGCCCTTGGTCATACCCTGGCCCAGTGCTGCGGAGCAGAGGGTTAGTATCGCGAGCAGAATCGCGGCGATCATCAGCGGTTGCGAATTTGTTTTACTGCTCACTGCTTTACTTCCTTTCCCTTTTTACTCGGCTTCGGTGATTGGCTGGTGTCCGAACGGGTGGCGGCTTGTCTCGCCGTATTCAATGGAGAGGGAGGGACCGCTCCCGCTTGAGGGCGAGTGGGCAATGCGCGCTGCGCCAGCAACTCCATGGCGCGGTCGATCGGAATGCGCGCAACTCCTGCCTGTTTATCTACCCAGCCGTAGCTGTTTAGAGTTTTTTCTTCCTGAAGACGGAAGTCATTGATCTCCAGGCGCTCGTTGGTTTCCAAACGAGGCTGGGGAAATCTTGCAATGTCTGCGTTGGAGACTTTGCGGGAGTCATTTTCGGTTTGACTTGCCATGGGGTTGAGCGGCGGCTGGTGCTGCTTCTGGTAAGAGTCGAGATAGCCATACATTCCCTTCAAAGCGAAATGGATGAGCACCCCAACCAGCGCCAGGCTGATCAGAAAAGCAAAAATCCCGCGAGGACTCAGGTCTTCGCGTTCGTAGGACACTTCGTCGTGTTCTTGGTGCAGGTTTAATTTGTCACTCATGTGCCGGTTCCAATACTTCTGACGCAGAAACGTCATAGGCTGGCACCAGCGGCATCGCACTCAGGTTGCGGAAAAAATAAGCCAGCCACAAGCCGCCAATGGCGAGGGGGACTATCACCTCCGCCCAGGTCAGGTGAAATGTTTTGGAAAAGTTTGGTTCGATAATCCAGATCAGGTCGAGATAGCGCATGACGATCAGCCAGGTTGCCAGCAACGCGAGCCTGCGCACGTCGCGCTTGAAGGGACGAGAAAGCAGCAATACGAAGGGCACAGCGAAGTGGAACATGGCGAGCGTGAGTCCAATCGATCCCCAGCCTCCTGTTAGACGGCGCACGTACCAGGTGATCTCTTCGGGCAAGTTTCCGGCCCATATGATGAGCCACTGCGAGAACTCAAAGTAGGCCCACACCATGACGAAGGCGAGCATGAGCTTGCCGTGATCGTGGACGTAGTCGGGCTTCAAGAGTTGGGACATGGGCTTGTAGTCGAAGAGAATTCTTTCGACGACGACCGCGAAACACAGCGCCGACAAAACCTGTCCAATCAAAAACAAGAGGCCGTAGATGGTGGAAATCCAGCTGGGGTCGAGGGACATTACCCAGTCGATGGCCGCGAATGAGATGGTGAAAGCATAGAGAATCAATCCCGCGGCGCTGACTGCCTTGAAGCGGCGGGTATTGTCACGCACTGTGGGGCGGTCCTGCTCGGCGGACCATTTGGTCAGGAAAAATGCCAGGGTGCCCCAGATCAGGAAGTAGAACACCGCGCGGATTACGAATCCGTGTATCGAGAGATAGTTTCGTGTGAGTTCGCGTAAATGTTCTTGAACGTGTGGGTCCGCGATCGAGTTCAAAGGGCGCGCCCAGATATACAGTTTCGGCAAGCCGAACAGGATGGGGAGAAATAGCAATGCCATCAGTGGGACTGTGCGCATTGCGGCGCCAAGGATGCGGCGGATTACCATGCCCCATCCGCCCTTGGTTAAATGTCGGAGCATGAGGATCGCCATCGATCCCAGAGTGACTCCCAGCCACGCCATGTATCCGATAAGGTAGCCGCGGAAGAATTCCTCGGGGCGGAGAAGCGCGCCAATCGCGGAAAGAACGGCAAAGATTACGCCAACGATCAACGAGCGGCGCTGGATGGTCTTTACTATTGGCGGAGCCATCAGATCGAGATTGTCGAGGCGCGCCGCGGTCATTTGTGTTCCTCGTTTTGATTCTGCGATCTGGGCTCAATTTCCGGAAGAGTGGCGCCGGAGCCGGGATCACCACGAAACTCTGGTGGCGCGGACGGGATTTGCTGTCCGGCGGGAATATCTGAAGTAGTGGCTCCCTGGCTCAATTGCAAAGCGCGGATGTAGGCAACGATGCACCAGCGGTCGCGCGGCGGAATTTGCGAAGCGTAGTCGGGCATTGCGCCGAATCCGTTAGTCATGACGTCGAAAAAATATCCCAGCGGCGCTTTGCGCAGGCGGTCGGTGTGAAAGGAAGGCGGGGGACGGAATCCGCGCTGGACAATCATGCCGTTGCCATCGCCTGTCTGCGAGTGACAGGGGGCGCAATAAATATTGAAGCGTTCGCGGCCGCGCGTGAGCACATCGAGGCTGATCGGGAAGGGCATGAAGTCGCCTGGGTTCGCGCCGAGTTTTCCGGTGTAGAAATATGCGTCTTCGCGCAATTGACCACGAGCAACTGTTCCATCAACGGGCGGACGGGCGGAGCGCAGGTCGGTGAAGAAAGTGCTCTCGGCCAGTGGTTTGAAACGTGGCTGGTCGTGCATGTCTTGACGGCAACCTGCGAGCAGGATGATGGCCAAGAGCATCGGGAAAAAGTTGCGGAAGTGCGGCGTGATGCTAACTGGGCACCTCCGAAATTGACCGTGGACTTAAACCTTCCAGAAAGCGGCGCGTGTCGACCGGGTTGAATTTGGGGTCAGTGGAAAAGATCATCAGGAAAAATCTGTCCTTCGTAGCGAAGGCGAATCGCGGGACGTTGAATACCGGGTGATAGGGCATGGGAAGGCCGTTGAGAGCCAGCATGCCGAGGACCGCGGCCAGGCCTGCGAAAAGGATGGTCATTTCGAAAGTGACCACGATGAATGCGGGCCATGAGTGTAGAGGCCTGCCGCCTACGTTGATGGGATAGGTGATGACGGAAATCCAATACTGGAGAGCATATCCGGACAAGCAGCCTATCAATCCGCCGATGAGGACGACCAAGGGGACAGCATTGCTGTGGAAGCCAATGGCCTCAGCTAGTTCTTCGATGGGGAAGGGGCTGTAGGCGTCGATTTTTTGGTAGCCGGCTTCGTATGTGCGGCGCGCCGCGGCAACGAGGTCGCTGGGCGAATCGAATTCGGCCATCATGCCGTAAATCGGAGTGCGCTTCATTCCGGTTTCACCTCGGCTTGCGGCAGCAGAGTGCGCATCTCGAAAATGGAAATCATGGGCAGAATGCGTACGAACAGGAACATTGCGGAGAGGAATAATCCAATGGTGCCGATGTAAGTCAGCCAGTCCCAACGTGTGGGGTAGTACATTCCCCACGACGACGTGAGGAAGTCGCGGTGCAGGCTGACGACCACGATGATGAAACGCTCCAGCCACATTCCGACGAGAATCACGCCTGAAACCAGGAATAGGCCTAGCGGACTGGTTCGCAGCTTGCGGATCCAGAGGACCTGGGGAATTCCGATATTGCAGATGAGAAGGAGATAGTACAAAGGCGCGTAAGGACCATGCAGGCGGTTCCAAAGCAGAAACGAGTCGTAACGGTTGCCGCTGTACCAGCCCATGAAGGCTTCTATGCCATAGCCGTAAGCGACGATCAGGCCGGTGGCGAGCATTACCATGGCGGAGTTATTGAGGTGGCGATCGGTGATGAAATCTTCCAGGCCATAAATTTTGCGGATTGGGATGGCCAGCATCAGGACCATGGCGAAGCCTGAATAGATCGCGCCGGCCACGAAGTACGGGGGGAAAATTGTGGTGTGCCAGCCGGGAATGATGCTGATGGCAAAATCGAAGCTCACCACAGTATGAACGGAGAGCACCAGCGGTGTGGCTAGTCCGGCGAGCAGAAGATAGGCGGTTTCGTAGCGGCTCCAGTGGCGAGCGGAGCCACGCCATCCCATGGCCAGCATTCCGTAAATAATTCTGGCGGCGCGATTTTCTGAGCGATCGCGCAGAGTCGCGAGATCGGGAATCAGGCCGATGAACCAGAAAAGCAGCGAGATAGTGAAGTATGTTGAGACCGCGAATACGTCCCACACCAGCGGGCTGCGGAATTGCGGCCAGACGTTCATGGTGTTGGGGTAGGGAAAGAGCCAGTACGCCAGCCAGGGGCGGCCCAGGTGAAGTATGGGAAAAAGGCCGGCACACGAGACAGCGAACAGGGTCATGGCTTCGGCAAAACGGTTGATGGAGTTACGCCACGATTGGCGCAGCAAGAGGAGAATGGCGGAAATCAAAGTTCCGGCGTGTCCGATTCCGATCCACCAGACAAAGTTGACGATGGCGAATCCCCAGCCGACGGGGATATTTACGCCCCAAATTCCGACTCCGCGAACGAACAGATAGCCGATGGCGTAGAGCCCGCCCATGAAGACCAGAAACGCGAGGCCGAATCCAACGAACCATCCGTTGGACGTCGGGCGAGTGAGCACGATGGAGCTGATTTTGTCTGTGACCGTGGCGAAGGTGTGCCCGGGCTCGATTACCGGCGCGGATTGTCTTGGCTCGTCCATGGGTTCCGCTAACGTTCCACCTCCGGATTGGGATTGCGTATCTCCGCTAGATATGTGGTGCGAGGCCGAGTGTTCAGGTCCGCAAGGAGGCTGTAATTTCGCGCGTTGGCTTTCAGCTTTGAAACTTTGCTGTTGGGATTGTTGATGTTGCCGAAAATGATCGCGTTGGCGGGGCAGGATTGCTGGCAGGCAGTTTGCAACTCGCCATCGCCGATCTTGCGATCTTCGCGCTCGGCGTCAATTCGATGTTCGTTGATGCGCTGGACGCAGTATGTGCACTTCTCCATCACGCCGCGGCTGCGGACGGTGACATCGGGATTGCGCATCATTTTGTATTGCGCCGTCTCCCAATCCTGGAACAGCAGGAAATTGAATCGCCGCACTTTGTAAGGACAATTGTTGGAGCAGTAGCGCGTGCCGACGCAGCGGTTGTAGACCATGTCGTTCAGGCCTTCGGTACTGTGCACGGTGGCGCCGACAGGACACACCACTTCGCAGGGAGCGTTTTCGCAGTGCATGCAGGGGACGGGTTGGAAGTGGCCGCGGGGATTGGCGCGGTCGCCCTGATAATACGTGTCCACGCGGAGCCAATGCATGTGGCGTCCGCGAACCACCTGCTCTTTGCCAACAACGGCAATATTGTTTTCTGACTGGCAGGCCACAATGCAGTTGTTGCAGCCTATGCAGGCGTTCATGTCGATGGCCATGCCCCAGGCGTAGGGTTCTTTTTTGTAGTCGTATCCGGGATAGAGCGTCAGCGCCGCTGGCGGCTCTTCTTCTCGCGCGAAGTTTGGTTCCTTGTGGTACTCCTCGAGACTCGCAGATCTCACTAGCGGACGACTGCCGCCGTCGGGAGTTTCCATTGACTGATATCCCTGTGTGGAGGCGAGCTTGTAGGTTGCTCCGGTTTTGCGAATGGCGACGCCGGTCACGGACCAAGGCGTCGCGCTGTTGCGCAGCGAGTACATGTCGAAACCGGCGCCGGTTCCGGCGCGGCCAGCGCGGCGGCGTCCGTAGCCCAGGAACACGGTGACGGAATTGTCGGGATGGCCTGCCTGTACCCAGACAGGGGCTGTGAGCTTCTTACCGTTGAGCTCCAGCTCAACGACGTCTTCACTCTTGAGTGACATACGTTCTGCGAGGGCGGGAGCAATCAACACTGGGCTGTCCCAAGTCATCTTGGTCATGGGCTTGGGAAGTTCTTGCAGCCAGCCATTGTTGGCAAAGCGTCCGTCGTAGATAGAAGGATCGCGACGGAAATTGATTTCGAGATTCTTTTGATCGGTATTACGGGGATCGGAGAAATCGGTATGGCGTGGAGCGGAGAAATTCGAGGTTGTCGGCTTCACTTGCTTGGGTTCAAAGGCCGTTCCTTCTATCCACCCGTTGTGCAAGGAGCGTCGCCAGAAGGCGTCGAAGTCAGAGCCGGGATGTTGTTTCTGCCAATACGCCTGCACGATTTCGTGACCGGTTGCCTCTGAACCCGCGACCAGTGCGGTCAGTTCGTAAAAACTTTTTCCTCCGTAGAGAGGCGCGATCAGCGGTTGCGCGATGCTCACGGTGCCGTCATAGGCGCGAGTATCGCCCCAAGCTTCGAGGTAATGCGCTTCGTTGATGTGCCAATGGCAGAGCTCTGCTGTTTCGTCCTGGTAGAGGCCGGCATGAACGCGCAGGGGAATCTTGCTGTTCTTCAAGGCATCGGCAAAAGCCAGGTCGGCAGGGGAATCGTAGACGGGATTCACGCCCATGATGATCAACAGGTCTACTTTGCCGGATCGCATGTCGGCGACTAAGTCTTTCAATGATTCGGTTTGGTTGATGGGGTTGGCGTCTACCGGATCGGTGTAGACAACTGTGCGTCCGACGTTCCCCAACGCCTGGTTCATGGCGTGAGCCAAGGCATGGACGACCGGCGGCTGATGGTCTCCCGCGATCACAACGCTAGAACCACGATGAGCTTGCAGGTCGCGCGCGACTCCTGCCAAGTGCTCTGCCATCTTGCCCTGTAATCCACCGCCGCCGGAAGCGACGCTGAGTTGCGAAGCCAAAGTGCGGGCGAGAGTTTCGATCTGGGTCGCAGGAAGCGGCAAGCGATGATCCGCCTTCGCTCCAGTTGAGCTCATCGTGCTTTCAACCGCGTATAACCGATTCATGTTTCCGGCATCAGGATCGCGCCGTTTGGCGAAGTCGCGAGCGTAACGGGTGAAACCCGGGAAGCCTGCGTATAAGAAGTCAGCGTCGAGCGAGAGGATTACGTCCGCGTTTTCGAGCTTGTATTGCGTCTCTACCGGTTGTCCGAACGCGAGCTTTGCGCCTTCAAGGACGTTGTCGCGGTTTATCGGTTCATAAACGTGCCACTTGGCTTGCGGATAGATCTTGAGCAGCGAGCGCAATTGGTCGGCCAGCGTGGGAGAAGAAACTGTCTGCGTCAGGATGCGAATGCCTGCGCCCTGGACAGCTTTTTGCGCGATGAGGGGACCGTGGATCGCATTCAGGAAGTCGCCCCAGGTACGCACATCACCGAGATAAGTGATGGTCTGAGAGCGGTCGGGATCGTACATACCGAGGATGGAAGCTTGCGCGAAAATATCCGTTCCGCCCAAACTTGCGGGATGCTGCTCGTTGCCTTCAATTTTGGTGGGACGATAGAGCTGGCTTTCGACCAGAATCGGACTGGCGTATCCGCTCAGCGTGAACGCGCTGGCATAAAACATTGGGCGGCCGGGAATCACTTCTTCAGGCTGGCGCACGTAGGGGACAATCGGTTCCAGCGGCTGCTTGGTGCAGGCCGTCATGCCGGCCATGGCCAGCGATGCGCCCATCAGCTTCAGGAAACCGCGCCGGGAGACGGAATCCAGCCATTCGGAGGCGCCCTTGGGAAATTCGCGGTGCAACATTTCCTGAAATTCCGGGCTTCCCGCCAACTCTTCCAGGCTGCGCCAGTACTCGAGGCCCTGAGTTTCGGCCAGATGGGCGCGAGCGGTCTCCAGGTCAAGTTTGTTTTTCTTGCTGGGACAAACATCGATCGACGGCGAATTGTGGTTTGACGATGTCATCTTCATCTAATCAGTTCATCGGTGACACGTTGAACAACTGGTAATATCGGCCACGGTGCGCAACTTGTATTTAGTCACCAGGTCGCGGCCCAGCGAGATCTGATCGGTGTAAGTCTTGCCATCGACCATGATCGGTTTTGCGCTGGAGGGCTCTTCGTAGCGCATGTTGAATACCTGATCGCGCGGCCGCAGATTTTTCTCCGGCGCGCGATGGCAATTCAGGCACCACTCCATCTGCAAAGAAGCGTAGTTATACATCAGCGGCATACGGTCGACGGGGCCGTGGCAGGTATTGCAGCCCACGCCCTTATTGATATGAATGCTGTGATTGAAATAAACGAAATCGGGAAGGTCGTTGACCCGGTTCCAGATGAGCGATTTGCCGCTGCTGAAACTTTCACGGACAGGTTCGAGCATGGGAGCGCCTGTCCAAATCTGCGCATGACAATTCATGCAGGTTCGGGTGGGAGGAATGCCGGCAAAGCTCGAAACTTCCACCGAAGTATGGCAATAGCGGCAATCGATGCCGAGTCCGCCAACGTGGTGCTGATGACTGAAGGGAGCGGGCTGAGGCCGGGCCACTCCGGCGTAGGTCACATAAGGGGATCGCTGGACCGCCGCCGCCGCCCAGAACAGCATGGCGATGACGAAGATGGCGCCAAAGATGGTGGCGCGAGAGATGGTGTTCGTGCTGCGATGAAAAATCTGCATCGAAAAAATCGTCCAGTACAGCGGGAAACAGTTTCACTTTCCCGTGAATGCAGGGGGTACCGAGTTAGACCACCATGGATTGCAGAAGTGAATATGAAAACTGGTGATTATAACAGGGTCGATAGTGGGGGACGTGCTACTTGCGCAGGGAGAGGTAGTGTCTCAATTCAATAACCGCATAGTTTCTGCTTTGCCCACCAACCGGGAACTACTCCATTCGCGGGCACAACGGCGTTTGTCGGTACTGGCTCGCGAGTCATACGGTCGTTTGGTGGCATACCTTTCCTCGCACACGCGCGACGTGGCCAGCGCGGAGGACGCCCTCAGTAATGCGTTGGTAGCAGCACTCACGACTTGGCCGCAAGACGGCGTGCCGCAAAATCCGGAAGCGTGGCTGCTGACGAGCGCGCGTCACTCCTTTATCGATCTTGTTCGTCATCGACGAGTAGCTGAAGCGAGTGAGCCCACTCTCCTGCTCCTCGGGGAGGAGCCCAGGGCGATGACCTTGTCGCCGGAGTTTCCAGATGAAAGGTTGAAACTGCTCTTCGTGTGCGCGCACCCGGCCATTGATCCGGCCATGCACACGCCACTCATGCTCCAGACCGTTCTGGGCCTTGATGCAGCGCGGATCGCCCATGCCTTCCTGGTCTCACCCACGACGATGGGGCAGCGCCTGGTGCGTGCCAAGATGAAGATCCGCGACGGCGGTATTCAGTTCGAGGTCCCGCAAGAGCGTGAACTGCCGCTGCGGCTCGACGCGGTGCTTGAAGCTATTTATGCGGCCTTTGGGATCGGCTGGGATGAAGCGGGCGTTGATCAGCGCGGCCGGGATCTGGCCGAGGAGACGATCTGGCTCGCGCGAGTCCTTCTGCAGCTAATGCCGAGAGAAGCAGAGGTTCGAGGTCTGCTGGCTCTCATGCTCCACTGCGAATCCCGCAGACCGGCGCGGCGAGGGCCGGACGGCCGGTACGTTCCTCTTTCGGAGCAGGATCCACAGCAGTGGTCTCTGCCATTAATCGAAGAGGCGGAACGCCATCTCGCCGAAGCATCGAGCCGCGGTTGCACCGGCCGGTTTCAACTCGAGGCCGCGATTCAGTCGGTACACGCTGAGCGAGCGCGCAGCGGCCGGACCGAGTGGGTTGCGATCATGCTGTTCTACGAACAGCTGATCCGAATATCCCCGACGCTCGGCACACGAACCGGATACGCCGCGGCGGTTGGTGAGGCGAACGGACCTGAAGCAGGGCGGGCGGCACTCGATGGGATCGACCTGGACGCTGTCTCCGGTTATCAGCCCTATTGGGCGGTCCGCGCTCACCTGTTGCAACGGCTCGGGAAGACATCTGAGGCCGTGGATGCTTTCGACCGGGCGATTGGTCTGGCCGAGGACCCGGCAGTGAGACAGTTCCTGCTCCAAAGGCGGGGCTGACTTTTTCCTACTTGGTCTGTCGAAATGGACTCTCTTCACCCGTCAACCCTATAGAGGCGGCTTAGCGGTTAAGCTTCGCCACCCGAGAGGTTAACGATGACAATCGCAGACAGAACAGTTCTGGTGACCGGGGCCAATCGCGGTATAGGACAGGCGCTGGTCGAGGAAGCCTTGAGGAGAGGCGCGAAGCGGGTGTATGCCGGTACGCGCCAGCCCTTGGCTCACGTGGATGGGCGCGTCACGCTCCTGATCCTGGACGTGACCAACGCTGAGCAGATTCAGGAAGCCGTCGAGAGAGTCGAATCTCTCGATATCCTCATCAATAACGCCGGCTTGGCGCTGTACGACGACTTGAGCGATCGTGCCGCGATCGAACAGAGCCTCGCCGTCAATCTCTTTGGCCCGTATGGCGTGACTCAGGCTTTCCTGCCGTTGCTGACTCGTTCTCGGGGAACCATCGTCAACGTTCTATCGGTGGTGGCCTTTGCCCCTTTGCCGATCGTTCCGGCCTACTCGATCTCGAAGGCGGCCGCGCTCTCCCTGTCGCAATCGCTGCGTGCTCTTTTGGCCGGACAAGGCGTGAGGGTACATGCCGTCCTAGCCGGCCCCGTGGACACGGATATGTCCAGAGGCTTCGACGTACCAAAGGCCTCTCCGGAGTCCGTTGCGCGAGCCATCTGACGGAGTGGAGAAAGGGGAGGAGGACATCTTCCCAGATCCCATGTCAGAGTCCATGGCGGAGAGCTGGCGCAGCGGTGCGGCCAAGGCGCTCGAGCGCCAGTTTGCGGCGCTCGTAGAAGCAGAGCCTGTTAAGTCAGCTTAGCTGTCAAGCTTGCCACCAAGGAGATGAACGATGTGTCCATTCTGTTTGGCCACCATGGGACTAATCGTTGGCGGTGCGGTTTCTACCGGAGGGCTGGCGGCGTTGGTTGTGAAAGTGTCTCGCAAAAAGAACGGAGCAGGAGAAATCGCCTCGAACTCAAATAATAAAAGGAGAAATCAAGATGGCAACGAACATGACAGAGAACCCGAAAATAGTGTCGCGAGATGAATGGCTTGTGGCTCGCAAGGAGTTGCTGGCGAAGGAGAAGAATCTGACGCGGCAGCGCGATGCGGTGAGCGCGGAGCGGCGACAACTGCCTTGGGTGAAGGTCGACAAAGAATATGTCTTCGATGCGCCGGGCGGCAAGAGAACGCTGGCCGATCTATTCGAGGGCAGAAGCCAGTTGATCGTGTATCACTTTATGTTTGGTCCGGACTGGAAAGAAGGCTGCCCGAGTTGTTCGTTCAATATGGATCACACGGACGGCGCGCTGGTGCACCTGGCACAGCGCGATGTGACGTTTGCGGCTATTTCGCGGGCGACGTTGCCACAGATCGAAGCGTTCAAGAAGCGAATGGGATGGCGCTTTGCCTGGGTGTCGTCGAACGGGAATGACTTCAACAGGGATTATCATGTGTCGTTCACGAAGGAAGAAAAGGCGAGCGGCAAGATGTATTTCAACTACGAAGTGCAGGCGTTCCCGAGCGAAGAGGGGCCCGGGATCAGCGTATTCTACAAAGATAAGGCGGGAAATATCTTCCACACGTATTCGACTTACGTACGCGGCACGGAGATGACGATGAACACGTATAACTATCTCGATTATGTGCCGAAGGGCCGGGACGAAGATGGGTTGCCGTTCACGATGGCTTGGATTCGGCACCATGATCGCTACGCAGATGGCTACTTAGCCGACGCCGATAAGCCGTACTGGCCTGCCGACGCTGTGCCCGCACGCTGAATGTTCGAGCGCACCTCAAGCCGGCTCATGGCCTGCCATCCACAACATGACTTCGGGCCAGAGCCGGCAAGAGTCGCCGATTAGTAACGAGACGGCTTATGGGAAGTGATCTCCCACTTGGCATCAATTCTGGTTGGATTACGGGCCAGTCGGAAGTAATAACTTTTGCGCGCAGCCCGCTAGAGCACCAATTGTGGCGTCAGGACCGGTGCGTGGACGGATGCCGGTTCCTGCCCGGAGTGAGCGGGACGTTTGAATTGTTTGCTCAGGGCAAGCCCCTGCTGTTGATAGGACGAGCCGATGGAGAGCCCGTACACTTTGTCGGGTGACTGCGACATCTTGTGATAAATGAGTTTACCCACCAATTGCCCGTGTTCGAGAAGGATAGGGATTTCATGGGCTCGAACTTCTAACACGGCCTTGGTGCCGGGGATTTCGCCGTCGGCGCCGTATCCGAATCCGGGATCGAAGAAACCGGCGTAGTGGATGCGAAATTCGCCGAGGGATGGGTCAAAGGGCACCATCTCGGCCGCATGGGTTGGCGGGACTCGTATCCTTTCGCTCGATGCCAGGATGTAGAAATCGCCGGCCTGCAAGGTGATCTCCTTGGAAGCGGAAGCGACGGTGACTTCCCAGAAGTCAGCTATTTCGTAGTGATCGATTTTGTCGAGATCCACGGCATGCCTGGTTCGTTTGGCTCGGTAAGCGATCACTTCCGCGCCATTGCCTTGCAAGTCCACCGAGACACTAAGGCCTCGCTCGATCTTGGGATCGATGGGACTTTCCTCGTGATCAAAAGCCAGTTGTTCCTTCTCGGCCAACTTGGCCAGGCGGCCGTCCGTGGAAGGAGGCTTGCCACGGATGAATCGCAATTGGTTCAGCTTCATTCCGGTTCGCACTTTGATGGGGAAGGTGCGTGGCACAATCTCAAGATACAGTGAGCCGGAGTAGCCGCGCGGCACCCGCTCGAATTCGATACCGGGTTCAGTAATCAGCCGGGTAAAAATATCTAAACGTCCGGTGGTGCTCTTGGGATTTGCGATACCGGCTACATCGCTGGGTAAGCGCAGAGTTTCCAGGAGTTCGACAATGAACACTGAGCCTTGCTCAAGGACGGCGGAGTTTTCCAGATTGATCTCCCGGATGAGCAAGTCTTTGATCTTATTTTTAATGGGTGACCGGCCGGGGAGAAAGCTGGCTCCTACCTGGTAGGCCACTCGACCCAAGCGGAGATCGATGCTGGCGGGTTGGATTTGATTGTCATCAATCGGAAGGGGAGCGGAGATGCGGCCTGAGTCTCGGTACGAACTGATTTCCTGGAAGGGCAGAATTCCGGTGGTAAGGGGGCGGGGATTCGATTGGAAGAGATTCCCAATGGCTGATTTATTGCTCATTTGTCATGAATTCCGGTGCCGACGCAACTTCGGCGAGCTTTCTCGCGCTTTCGAGAAGCCCTTGCTTATTGTACTCGGGGAGGCAGTCCACACCGCTTTCCCCGCAATCTTTCTCAGCAGCTCAAGGAGATATTTCCGTTCCGATGTGGCCATGGTGATGCTCGGCGCTCGGTCGATTCGCGCCCGTGGCTGGGTTGATACATTCGTAGTTCATCTGGACGGGTTCCCCGGTGCGAAAGACATATCCGGCCCGTCGAAGATGTGATTCCAGTGCCATGACAGCTCGCTCAATCCCGCTCGGAATTTCCACATAGACAGGAACAACGAGGACGTTAGGCATTGTTGGCTAATCCTCCGTTGGGCGCAGTGTAGCAGAGGACGGCTTGTGGATTCGTTAGCAAAACTTGTCCGTAGCTCGCAATTCTTGCTATTGCGGAAGGCTTGAGTGACCCCTACCGCAGATTCATCACCAGCAGCTTGGGCTCGGTCATTTCTTCGATCGCATAACGCAAGCCCTCGCGGCCTAAGCCGGAGTCTTTGACGCCACCGTAGGGCATGTGATCGATGCGGAAGGCGGGGACGTCGCCGGCGATGACGCCTCCGACTTCAAGTTCCTCGTAGGCGTTGAAGAGCAGCTTGACGTCGCGGGTGAAGATTCCGGCTTGCAAGCCGTAGGGAGAGTTGTTGATCTGGCGCACGGCGGCGTGGAAATCGTCGTAGGACTCGACCGTCACTACGGGGGCAAAAATTTCCTGGCAGTTTACCTTCATGTCCGGACGCGTGCCGGTGAGAACGGTCGGTTCGAGCAGGCGACCGTTGCGCTTCCCGCCAACCAGCAGCCGCGCTCCGGCGCGTACGGCTTCTTCTATCCATTGGCTGGCGCGGATGGCATCACTTTCGCGGATCAGCGGGCCGAGATCGGTGGATTCCTCCAAGGGATCTCCGATCTTGAGCTTTTTCACTCCCGCCAAAAACAGGTCGAGAAACTGGCCATAGACGGATCGTTCTACCAGAATGCGCTGGACGGAAATGCAGGTTTGTCCGGCATAACCGAAGCCTCCGGCGACGCAGCGGTCGGCGGCGTAGGCGAGGTCGGCGTCGCTGTGGACGATTACGCCAGCGTTTCCGCCCAGCTCGAGGATCACTTTCTTCTTGCCGGCATTTTTCTTGATTTGCCATCCCACGGGGGCGCTGCCGGTGAAGCTGATGAGCTTGATGCGCTCGTCGGTGACCAGCAGGGCGGCGTCTTCATTGGAGAGTGGGAGGACGTTGAGGGCGCCGTCGGGCCATCCGGCTTGTTGCACGCACTCGGCTAGCAGAAACGCGCTTAATGGAGTTTGTGGAGCGGGCTTCAAGATCATGCTGCAGCCACTGGCGATTGCGGGAGCCACCTTGTGGGCGACCAGGTTCAAAGGAAAATTGAACGGCGTGATTCCCGCGATCGGACCCAGGGGAAAGCGGCGCACTAATCCCCAACGTCCCGCGGTGAACTCCTGCCAATCGAGAGGGATGTATTCGCCGTAAATCCTGGTGCTCTCCTCCGCCGCGACGTTGAAGGTGAAGATGGCACGCTCGACTTCCGTGCGAGACGCCTTAATCGGCTTTCCGGCTTCCTGAGCCATGGTGCGGGCAAATTCGTCTTTACGTTCAGCGATGCTTTGTGCCACACGGCGCAGCACACGTTGGCGCTCGAAGGCAGGCAGTCGTCGCGTGGTGCCAAAGGCTTTTACGGCGGCGGCGATAGCGGCCTGGGCGTGCTCGCGTGTGCCTTGATATACCTGGGCGATCACGCTTCCGTCGAAGGGGGCCCGGATTTCCTGCAACTCGCCTTGCTCAATCCACTTGCCATCGACGAGAAAACCTTGGGTGCTCACGGGTGACACGGTCATTTGGGACATGGGTTTCGGTTCGACCTCAGCCGGATGTGGACTGAAAGAATTATAGGCTTTTCGCGGGCAACGATTTCCACCTTTGAACGATAATGCGGTGGCGTGGCGGAGATGGAATTGCAATCATCGATTCTGGAAATTGCGGAACAAGTAAAGAAGCGCGTGGTCTCGCCGGTGGAGCTGACTCGCGACTGCCTGCAGCGGATTGAAAGGCTGAATTCCACGCTTAACGCGTTTATCACCATAACTGCGGAATCGGCGAGGAGCCAGGCGCGTCAGGCGGAGCAGGACATCCAACATGGGCGTTGGCGAGGGCCGTTGCACGGCATTCCTCTGGCGCTGAAGGACATCCTTGATACCGCCGGGGTTCGAACCACGGCGGCGAGCGCTTTGTTCAAAGAGCGCATTCCAGCCGAGGACGCCGAAGTTGTGCGGCGATTGAAAGATGCAGGCGCTGTGCTGCTGGGAAAACAAAACCTTCACGAGTTTGCTTATGGCGGCAGCTCGATGGTGAGCTACTACGGCGAAGTGCACAATCCCTGGAATCCGGCTTACATCGCGGGCGGGTCGTCTGGCGGGTCTGCGGCCGCAGTTGCTGCCGGGCTCTGCTATGGCGCCATTGGCACGGATACGGCGGGTTCTATTCGCGAGCCCGCGGCGTTATGCGGGGTGGTAGGCCTGAAACCGACTTATGGTCGAGTGAGCGCGTGGGGTGTGATCCCGCTCTCCTGGTCGCTTGACCATGTGGGACCGATTGCGGCGACCGTGGCGGATGCGGCAGTGATCTTGCAAGCGATTGCGGGGTTCGATGCTACGGACATCAACAGTGAAGACATTCCCGTGGCGGATTATGTTGCTGGGCTGGGCAATCGTCCGAAGACGCTGCGGATTGGAGTGCCGCGCGCATATTTTTTTGAGGGCCTTGATGCGGAGATCGAATCCGCCATGAAGCAGGCTTTGTCGGTATTGAGCACGCTGGGCGCTGATATCCGGGAGATCCAACTGGAGGCGCCGACCGATCGTACAGTGCAGAATGCGGAGTCGTACGCGTATCACGCTGGGCATGTGACACGGACTCCCGAACTTTATCAGACAGAGACACTGCGGCGAATCCGCACCGGGGCCGACGTTTCTGGTACCGACTACATTCATCGCCGCCGGGAGTTGGAGAAAGCTCGGCGCGAGATTACGAAGGCATTTGAGAGCGTAGATGTTGTCATCACCCCGACCACCCCTGTGCCTCCGCCTCCTATCGCGCAGTTGAAAGAAAATCCCGATCAGCTGCGACCAGCCGAAATCCTACTGCTGCGAAACACTCGTCCCGTGAACGCTTGGGGGCTACCTGCGATCTCGGTTCCTTGTGGATTTACCCCCGGCGGACTGCCGATTGGATTGCAGATTGTCGGGCCGCATTGGGGAGAAGCGCTGGTTCTCCAACTTGCACAGAGCTATGAGCAGGCCACCGACTGGCACAAACGTCGGCCTGAATTACGGATTTGAGTGACTTGATTGCTAATATGTTTTCGTGCCAGTCAAAAGACCGCCCAAGTCCGAACTGACGATTCTTCAAGCAGAGCCGCTCACTGACATCCCCTGGCTGGTTCATGGTTTCAGCACACGGCTCGGCGGCTTCTCACGAGTTTACGGCGGAGACGCGCTCAACCTCGGGTTTACTGAACAGGATTCTCGCAATGCAGTGGAGCGCAATCGCACCGCTTTTCTCAGCAAATTTGGATTCATGAAGAATGGCCAGCCTTGGCCGCTGATCACGCTACGCCAGATCCACTCTGATCTCATTCATCACCTGAGCAAGCCTCCCGAGGAGCGACTCGCGGGCGATGGCCTGGTCACGGAAACTCCGGGGATGCTGCTGGGCCTAGGGACCGCCGACTGTCTGCCGATCATCCTGGTGGATGTTAAGAAGAAAGCTGTGGGAATTTTCCACGCCGGTTGGAGGGGCACGTTAAAGCGCATCGTTGAAAAAGGTATCGGAGAAATGGGACGCTACTTTGGGACGCTGCCAGGCAATGTCACAGCCGCGATTGGGCCGGGAATTCATGGCTGCTGTTATGAAGTGGGAACTGAAGTGCGCGATCAGTTCGCGTCACAGTTCACTTATGCCACCGAACTTTTTCGCGAGAGCAAGGATTCTGACCCGATCCGAAAAAAATATCCGCTGCTCTTCCTGAGTGCGCGCCCTCCCGGCCACAGCGATCTCCCCAAGAAGATATTCCTCGATCTGGTCGAAGCCAATCGGCGTCAGTTGCTCGATACCGGGGTGCCTGCCGAAAATATTGCTGCGTCTCCGCTGTGCACGTCTTGCCGCACTGATCTCTTATTTTCACATCGAAAAGAAAAAGGGGTTACGGGCAGGATGATGGCTGTAGTCGGGATTCGGACATAAACCGCGGAGGTCCTTGTTGAAACTGGTCGGTAGAGTAGTTTTGCTGATGGTGCTTGTTTCAAAAATCGGGACGGCTGGGGAAGTTGATCCGACAAAAATAGAGGCGATCTTTGCGGATCTGAAATCGAACACTGCGCCGGGTGGGGCGGTGCTTGTCATTAAAGACGGGCGTGCTGTGTTCTCACGTGGGTATGGGGTGACGGATCTGCGGAGCCTCGGAAAAATTGACGCTCATACTAATTTCCGCCTGGCGTCGGTCAGCAAGCAGTTCACAGCAATGGCCATCATACTATTGGTGCACGACGGCAAACTCCGCTACGACGAACGGCTAACTGATATATTTCCCGACTTTCCTGCCTATGGGCGAGCCATCAGTGTTCGCCACTTGCTGAACCATACATCCGGGCTTCAGGACTACGAAGACCTCATGTCGGCAGGTAGCGGTGTATCTCCAGAGAAAATTTTTCAAATCAAAGATGCTGGCGTGCTGACGCTCTTGAGGCAGCAAACGGCCACTAAGTTCGCGCCAGGTACGTCTTGGGAATACAGCAATTCCGGATACGCTGTGCTGGCGATGATTGTGGAAAAAGTGTCGGGCGAGGAGTTTGGGCAATTTTTGCAGGAGCGCATTTTTGGTCCGCTGAAGATGCGGAATACAGTCGCATACGACCGGGGCAAGAATGAAGTTCTACATCGTGCCTACGGTCACAGCAGGAAAGAGGGTGTTTGGCAGGAGACGGACCAGAGTCCGACCTCGGCAGTCTTAGGCGACGGCGGTATTTATTCGTCTCTCGATGACTTGGCCAAGTGGGATGAAGCTTTGCGGCAGCACAGGTTAGTGAGCGAGTCGGAGATGCGTCCTGCGTTTACTCCGGCGAACTTGCCGGCTGGGAGTGCAGTTGTCAGAGACAAGCCTGCGGAGTATGGCTTTGGCTGGTTTCTGGATTCTTACAAAGGGCACGCACGAATGTGGCATTTCGGAGAGACCGTAGGATTTCGGACGGCTATCCAGCGCTTTGTGGATGACAAGCTCACCATCATCGTCCTGTGCAATCGCGAGGATGTCAGTGCGGAAGCGCTCGCGCTGAAAGTGGCGGACTTGTATCTTCCGCGCTGAGCGGTTTTGAAGCCTGGGTTATGGCGCCGGTGGAGCGGGCGAAGGCGCCGCATGGTCACCGGTGTTCACCAAGTCTTTCAATTCCTTGCTGGGCTTGAAGAATGGAATTTTCTTAGCGGGGACTTCCACCCGGTCACCTGTCTTCGGATTGCGGCCGACACGGGGCTTGCGCTGCCGGGTGCGAAAGCTGCCAAAGCCACGAATCTCGATCTTGTCGCCTACCCGAAGCGAGCGCACGATGCTGTCGAAGATGGTCTCGACGATGACTTCACTATCCTTGCGCGTCAACTCCGCCAGGCGGGAGACTTCATCGATCAGATCAGCTTTTGTCATACGTGTCTTGCTCCGTAATTAGTCGAATTGAAGGAATCTACTTCGGCCGGGGCCTGTCGCAAGCGGACGGGCTTCCATAACTTCTCAGATTTCACGGCTTTTATGCAAGTTTTAGCCGAGGCTATTTCCACAAGTAATAAAAACCGACATGATGCTCCAGGAGTTTTTCCCGGGTGGGCAGCCATTCCGAGACATCCCCGAAGAGCACGTCGAGCACAGTCTTGCGGTCCCGCTCGGGATGCACGAGGACGGGTTCGCCCTTGATTCCGACAGACCTGGCTGTATCGTCAACCGCAGCCTGGAAATCGCCAACCTGGTCGATTAGTTTCATGGAGAGCGCCTGCTCCCCGGTCCATACCTTGCCGTTGGCGATAGCTTTGATGTCATCGAACTTGGTTTTACGGCCATCGGCTACTGCCTGAATGAACTGGCCGTGCATGTTATCAATCAGCGATTGAAGATACTCTTTTTCCGCTGGAGTCATATCCCGAGTGGGAGAGCCAGTGTCCTTAAATTCACCGGCTTTCATGGTGATGTCCTTCAGCTTGGCCCAATGTAACAGGTCGCCGTAGTTCACCCACTCTGCAATCACGCCGATGGAACCGACGATGCTGCCTTTGTCGGCATAGATCTTGTTGGTGGCGGATGAGACATAATACGCGCCGCTGGCGCCCACAGATTCAATCGAGGCGACAATGCGCTTCTTCTTATCGTCACGGATGCGTTTGACTTCGCGGTAGATCTCTTCTGATGCTGCCACGCCGCCGCCCGGAGAATTCACGTGCACGATGATGGCCTTGATGGAATCGTCATCTGCAAATTTCTTGAGCTGATCGACCACAACCTTGGGAGTGATAATTACGCCTTCAAGATCAACCACGCCAATCTTGTTGCCGAAGCCGCGAAACGCCGTCGATTCTTCATTGGTGCGCAGGGTTAGATAGACCAAGGTAAATACCGCCAGGACGAAGAGGAAGAAGGCTCCTCCGCCAATGACAATCCACAGTAGAGTGCGGGAACGACCGGTATCAGGCATACAGTCTGGGTAGTGTAGCACTGGAACAGTGGTTAGTGGCTAGTGGCCAGTGGTTAGTGAGTTCCAACTGGCCACTAATTAGTGGACTGGTCCTTCTAGTTTGGAATTCGGGCTTCTAGTTTCTGGGCAGCGGGTTTATGGCGGCTCAAGGCTTTATTTCGATTGGTGTTCCATCCGGCACAGCCCGCCAAATTTCATCCATCTCTTCGTTGGTTACGGCAATACAGCCGTCGGTCCAATCTTTGAGCCGGTGGCCAATTCCCACCCAAGCATATCCGTTTGGCAACCCATGAACATAGATGTCGCCGCCAGGTGAAACTCCCAGCTTTCTAGCCCGGTCGCGATCCTGCGCGCTTGGATAGGAGACGTGAATTGAGCGATAGAACTGGCTGTGGGCGTTTCTGCGATCCAAGACATACTCTCCTTCAGGAGTCTTATGGTCCCCCTGCCGTTGTTTCGGACCAACAGGCTCCGGGCCAAGAGCAACCTTGTAAGTCTTCAGAACTTTCCCCTGCCTCATCAGAGTGAAGGTACGTTCCTTCTTCAAAACAAGAACAGAATCTGCCTTGGCAGCCGTAGGCAGTGGTTGGTCGGCGGCCAGATAACTCGGCGCCAGGCTCAAGATTAGGAGGATGAAAGCCGTGATTCTCACTGGCGGATTATAGCCGCAAGGTCAGTTGATGAGGCCGCTTCCAGAACCTAGAAACTTGTCTGCTATGGATGAACAATTACCGGCAGCGCTCGCGGCGCTACGGTTACTTCGATCGGAGTCTGGCAGACGTATTCACCATCGGCGTAGACGTCCAGCGCGGTTTCGGTTTCGACGCGGAGGCTTTCTGACTGGAAGTATTCGACTTCCGGAATGGTCAAGTGGCGGCCGAAATATACGGTGGGAAAGAGGCAGAACAGTCTGAATTTGTTCAGGTCTGAAACCACACAGATATCGAGCAAGCCATCGTCGAGTAGGGCGCGCGGAGCGATCTGCATGCCCCCGCCAAACGTAGGAGTGTTGGCGAACGTGGCCAGGATTGTGGGCTTTTCACTGCGGACGATGACAGCGGACTGATCTTTCTGTGGTAGCAGAATTCGTATCGGGACCGCAGCAAATTGAAAGAGCGACGGAACCGTACTGAGGATGTAACCACCATGCCCGCGTAACCAGCGCGGAAGGCCATTGGCTCGGCGGGCGATCTCGCCGTCCAGACCTACACCGCCGATACAGCAGAAATAGTGCGAGTTTCTGGTTCCCGGTTTCCAGTTTCCGGAGTTTGGGAAGGGCACGGCTTCAACCGTGCCGGACGGGCTAGCGTCCTCCGGCTTCAGACGCTGGGGATTCAGAGGCGTGATCACGCCCAAATCAATCCTGCGCACGTTGTTCTTGGCTGATAAAAACCTGCGCCAGACTAACAATGAATCGTGGGTGCTTCGCAGATTCAGCGCGCGGGCGAAGTCGTTGCCGCTTCCACGAGGGACGACCAGAACCGGCAGTTGCAGCTTGACCAGGTGCGGAAGATAACGATGAATCGTGCCATCCCCGCCAAAAATGAGAACCGCGTCGGCTTCGTCGGAATTCGACGGGCAGCCTATTAACCACGTTGTGTTCGGGTCATTCTGAAATGCGTTCAGATCTTTGGTGGAGGAATCCAGGCCGAAGATGGCGGCAGCGCGCAAGGGCGAAATTTAACCACAAAGGACGAAGGGGCACGAAGGAAAGCTGAGATTCGCTTCAATCTGCAATAATGTTAACGATGTTCAACTTCGCGCCTGTCGACGAGCAACTCGCCTACATAAAAAAGGGTTCCTCCGAGATCATCCGCGGCTCCGAACTCAGCTCGAAGCTGGAGAAGTCCCGAGCCAGCGGAACTCCCTTGCGCGTCAAGGCGGGTTTTGATCCCACTGCACCCGACCTGCATCTCGGCCACTCCGTTCTGTTGCGGAAGCTGAAACATTTTCAAGACCTCGGGCACACGGTTATTTTTCTGATTGGTGATTTCACCGGCATGATCGGTGATCCCACGGGACGCTCGGCCACCCGGCCTCCGCTCAGTCCTGAAGAAATCATGCGAAACGCGAAAACCTACATGTCACAGGTCTACAAAATCCTCGATTCGTTCAAGACTGAGGTGCGCTTCAACAGCGAATGGTTCAACAAGGTGAAATCCGAGGACTGGATCCGTCTGGCTGCCAAGGTGACCGTTTCACAAATGCTCGAGCGCGAGGACTTCCACAAGCGTTTCCAGGAAGAAAAGCCGATCACCATGCATGAGCTGCTTTACCCGCTGGCTCAGGGATACGATTCGGTCGCGCTCAAAGCCGATGTCGAACTGGGTGGCACCGACCAGAAATTCAACTTGCTTATGGGACGTGAGCTACAACGCGCCTACGGCCAGGAATCGCAAGTCGTGCTGACCATGCCCATCCTCGAAGGACTCGACGGCGTGCAGAAAATGTCAAAGTCGCTGGGCAACGCGATCGGCATCCAGGAGCCGCCTCTCGAGATGTACGGCAAGATAATGTCGATTTCAGACGAGATGATGTGGAGATATTACGAGCTGCTGACGGATGTCCAGCTTCCTGAAATCGAAAAGATGAAACGCGAATCTCATCCGATGACGGCCAAGAAGGACCTAGCGCGAAGAATCGTGGCCGATTTTCACTCAGCAGATGTCGCTGCAAAGGCTGCAGACGATTGGGCAAAGCAATTCCAAAAAGACGAGGTACCAGCTAGCGCCGAACAAGTCTCAGTAAAGTTTGGAGACATTGAGTGGTCAACCAGCGAGGATTCAGCGGCTTCTGTCGCAGGAAGAGGGCAGCTCGGAATTAAGTTGGACCGCTTATTGGTCAAGTGCGGTTTGGCAGACTCTGCGACCGACGCAACCCGAAAATTGAAGGAAGGCGCCGTCAAAGTGCGGGACAGCGTCGAACATAGTCCCCGAATATATGTGGCCGAGCTTCCGGTGACCATAGCGCTGCGGGTCGGCAAACGCGTGAAGGTTGCGGTGATAAACCGCTAATTATCTCGCTCTAGCGTTCATCATCAGCTTTCTTCCCACCACCTCATACTTCCCCGACAGCACAATATTAATGGCTTCCGAGTAAGCAATGTGTTCCTGCTCCAGGATACGAGCCGAGAGCGTATGTTCATCGTCTGAATCGAGCACGGGAATGGCTTTCTGTACGATGATCGCGCCATGATCGAGTTCTTCATCCACAAAGTGGACGGTGCATCCCGCGACTCTTACGCCGTAGGCATACGCCTGCTCCTGCGCTTCCAGTCCAGGGAAGGCGGGCAGGAGCGAGGGGTGAATGTTCAGAATGCGATTCGGGAATTGCTGCACGAACCAGGGTGAGAGCAGGCGCATGTATCCAGCGAGGCAAACCAGGTCGACTTTGTGTTTTTTCAGCGCGGCGACGACTTCATAATCGTGGGCTTCCCGCTCTTTACCCTTGGAAGGAATTACGAGGGTAGTGAGTCCGAGGCGTCGGGCAGTTTCAAGGCCGCCTGCGTCGGGCTTGTTCGAGATCACGACGACGATTTGCGCGTCTGGAATGCGGCCAGCCGAGACGTTGGCAGCAATAGCCTCGAAGTTCGAGCCGCGTCCGGAGAGGAGAATGCCGAGATTTTTCATGGAATGCGAATCGGCTTGCAGCCAGTCATGATAATTCACCAACGGTCAATTGCTGGAATTCACGCTTGAATGAATCAGTCGCAGCTAGTTTTCAGATTGGCTGCTATGCGCCTGCTCTTGGTATAGTTTTCTGTTGCCATGTATGAGGACTTCCACGCCGTTGACCGTTGGACCAAGAAACGGGTCCACGGTATTTACCAGGCGCTGATCGTGGCCATTGCCACGCGACACGCCGATGCCGTGGATATCAAGTTCCTGGTGGACGGGCATCCAGTATGGGTGGCCTTGCCGCATCCCGCCTGGGTGGAGTATCAGTACCGCACGGGCAAGGTGATCACCGATCCTCTGGCTGTTGAAATTGCCGGTCATTATCTTAAGACGGCGCTTGAGTCTGGGGAAGGTCTGGGACGCGAGATGTATTCGCTGACTGTCGCCGAGACTCTTCGCCATATCGAAGAGTTAAGGCTAGAGATAGAGTCGCAGGCAATCGCGACGAACGGATCTGGGAGTTGATTTCTTCTGAGAAGTAACTTAGGCCGCGGTTGTAAGGAGACGTCTTCATGGCCAGCCTGACGCAAACTATGGAAGCTGAATCAACTGTCAATCGACAGCTCGTGCGTTGGGTTGAGGAAGTTGCACGGATGTGCAAGCCGGAAGGGGTGCATTGGTGTAATGGTTCGCAGGCGGAATACCAGGGGATGCTGCAGCTGATGACGCTCGCGGGTACGGCCATCCCGGTTAATCCAGCGAAGCGTCCTAACAGCATTCTGGTGCGATCGAATCCTGCGGACGTGGCACGAGTGGAGGACTGCACTTTCATCTGCTCGTTGCGCCAGGAAGATGCTGGCCCCACCAATCATTGGGAAGATCCGGCAAAAATGAAAGCGAAGCTAACCGGCTACTACACCGGCTGCATGGCTGGCCGCACCATGTTCGTGATCCCGTACAGCATGGGTCCGATTGGCTCGCCCATCGCAAAAATCGGAGTGGAGATTACCGACTCACCGTATGTGGTGGCGAACATGCACATCATGTCGCGAGTCGGAATCCAGGTGCTTGATGCACTTGGCGAAGATGGGGAATTCGTGCGCGGGCTGCATTCCGTCGGCGCACCGCTTGGCTCCAATGAGCAGGATTCCACATGGCCGTGCAATGCCGAGCACAAATATATCTGCCACTTTCCTGAAACGCGTGAGATCTGGTCCTACGGATCTGGGTATGGCGGCAATGCGTTGCTGGGAAAAAAATGTCATGCACTTCGTATTGCCTCAGTACAGGCGCGCGATGAGGGTTGGATGGCGGAGCACATGCTCATCGTGAAGGTCATCAGTCCCGCGGGGCAGGTCAAATATATGACGGGCGCGTTTCCCTCGGCATGCGGGAAGACTAACCTGGCTATGCTGATCCCGACGATCCCCGGTTGGAAGGTGGAGACGGTTGGAGACGACATTGCCTGGATGAAGTTCGGCGCAGATGGCCGGCTGTACGCCATCAATCCGGAGTACGGTTTTTTCGGTGTCGCGCCGGGCACGAGCATGAAGTCGAATGCCAATGCCATGCTGACTGTGACCAAGAACTCTATTTTTACAAATTGTGCGATGACGCCGGATGGCGATGTGTGGTGGGAAGGGATGACGGACGACAAGCCGGGCGAGTTGATGGACTGGCTGCGGCGGCCATGGACTCCGAGCAGCGGTCGCAAGGCGGCGCATCCCAATGCGCGATTCACTACTCCGGCCAGCCAGTGTCCGGTGATCGCTCCGGAGTGGCAGGATCCGAAAGGGGTTCCGATCGACGCCATTCTTTTCGGGGGGCGGCGTGCCGGGGTCCTCCCGCTGGTGACTGAGGCGTTCAATTGGGAGCACGGAACTTTTCTGGGGGCGACTGCCAGCAGCGAGACGACGGCCGCGGCAGCCGGTAAGGTCGGCCAACTGCGGCGTGATCCCATGGCTATGCTTCCGTTCTGCGGTTACAACATGGGCGATTATTTCGCGCACTGGCTCAAGATGGGCGCGAAGTCCGAGCCATCAAAGTTGCCGAAGATTTATTACGTGAACTGGTTTCGCCAGGATGAACGAGGGAAGTTCCTATGGCCGGGCTATGGTGAGAACAGCCGTGTGCTGAAATGGATTTTCGAGCGTTGTGAAGGAAAGGTGGGCGCGAAAGATACGGCAATCGGACGTGCCCCCGAGCCGGCCGACCTGGATACGCGAGGGTTGGACCTGCCGGCTGCCAATCTAGCCAAACTGCTCGATGTGGATGTCGAGGGCTGGTTGGGAGAAGTTCCGTTAATCAAAGAGCACTTCGCCCAGTTTGGCAGCCATCTTCCTGAGGCTATGAACCGGAAGCTGGAAGGGTTAGCGAAGCGGTTGCGGTCGGCAAAAAACTAAATCCTCGCCCAAAGTCGTCGAGGCACTCCACTTTCAGACTCGTCTCAGCATGCGGACCAGCGCTACCAGGATTACCGCTCCCACGATCGCGATCAAAATGTTGGGAATGATGCCGCCGCTGCTGTAAATGCCAAACAAACCGAGCAGGCGGCTTCCGACGATTGCGCCGGCAATGCCCAGCAGAATGTCGGTGAGCACGCCGTAGCCTGAGCCTTTCATAATCTTGCCGGTCGCCCACCCGGCGACCAGTCCCACGAGAATGATGTAAAGGATGTACATCGATGCCTCCTGCATGGGCGGTTACGGCAAGCAGTGTACTCCTCGGCGTCTGTGGTTAAATCATGTTGCTATGTTTGCCCGCAAAATTCACGTGGAGTACGAATTGGATGGCCAGCGGCGGGCTTGTCCGTTGAAGTGGCTGGATAATTTTTCGATGCGAAACTTTACGAATGCAAGCGTCTTTGACGATACTCTGCCGGTTGCGGACGGATTGATGGAGATTGGCAAGAAAGTTCCGTTGGACCAATTGAAGGCAGCGATGGAGGATTGGTTTCGGCGGAAGATGTATCTATCGAGGACCGCGAAGCTGATTGTGGCGGAGCAGCAGAGAAGTTAAGGCTGGCTATCTACTGAATGGCGGGATGGTTTAGTCTTCGATCAGTGGCGCAAACGGCTGTTTATAGAAGCGATGTCTGGGTGTGCATGCGCAGGTGTTGTTCTACTGTTTGTTTGGCGATGATTATTCTCGATTCTGTGCTGTGGGCACAAGATAAGCAATTCTTAGAAGACTGGGCCAGAGGTGCAAACTCTCCAGGCAGCGCCCTAACATTGAAGGAAACTGGTCGAAAGAGTGTCGACGGGCGTACGGTTGTTTCCTACAGGCTGTTTGCCTCGGGTCTGCCGAAAAATCAACATCTAACACTTTGGACGTGGAATTTGGGAAGTGGGCCTCAGGGTGTTGCTGATGCATTTGTTCATGGGGAAGGGTTGATCGTGAATCGTTTGGCCGATCCAGCGCACAAAACTTCCGAGGATCCGATCGACTTTCGGGTCGTCGCGGGTCGTGCAGAGCCGAAGCGCGTGGCACTCACGTCCGACGACGGGACACTTCGGGCGTTTGCTACTGCGATACCTTTTCCGCTTGAACAGATGTCTGGTGAATGCCGACTGTCGGTTGAAATGGCCGCTCCAAACTATGCAAGCGTTGTCCTTCACGGTTCGGGATTTCAGCCCGGCGAGACGCTTGTGGTCGAATTCGCTTCCGGATTCGAAGGTGGCAAGCAGCAAACGAGTGCGACGTCGACTGGCACATATACCACAGCGATTCTTCCGACCGTCAAAGGGCAAAAAGCCGGGACGGCAAGCATGGCCCTTACCAGCTCTAAGTGCCACGTTGCGGTTCAATTTCCTTGGGGTGAAGGCAGCTACAGAATCGAGTAGGCCCGCGGGCGGGTTACTCACGGTTTCCCCCTGCCCCAACCATGTACTTCCGTTTCGATAAATCCGAATGACTCGCGCGCAGCGGTGCCTTTCCCTGGCTGAGTTCGCACTTGGCAGCGCCATTGTGATCGGCCATAACGTCTATCACGTTATTCCTAACGAGGTCCCCATCCTGTTCGTGATTGGTCTGATTTCGCTGCGGGTGCGAGACGGCGGCTGGGGAGCAATGGGATTGCCTTGGCCCGACTCTTGGCGGCGGGCCGTCCTGATCGCGCTCGGCGCAGCGGCGGCTAGATTGATACTGGGTGCGGTCGTGATCGATCCGCTGACTGCCCGATTCTGGCCTGCCGCTGTCGCGCCCAGTGGCGTAGACGCGATTACAGGCAATGTGGCGGTGGCGCTCCGCTGGCTTCTTATCGTCTGGACGTTTGCCGCCTTCGGAGAACAGATCAGCTATCGGGGCTACTTGCTCACGCGAGCCGCGGACGTTGGTGCGCGTTCGAAGACCGCGTACTGGGTCGCTGTCTTGTTGGTGTCCGTGCTCTTCGGAATCGGACATTACTACAAGGGTCCAGCGGGAATGGTGGATTCCGGCATGGCCGGCCTGGTTCTTGGAACTGCTTACATGCTGTCTGGACGTAACCTATGGGCGTGCATTCTGGCTCATGGGTTCATTGACACTTTTGGAGTGATCGCCCTTTTCTTCGGATGGCAAACCTAGGTGGCCGCATAGGTCGCGCTTCTTGGCGGGGCCGACGAGACGCTGGCGCAGTGGTTGAGATTTTCTACTTGTCGTAGCGCAGCAGCGAGTAGACGTCATACTGCTTGAGTTTTTCCCGGCCTTTTAGGAAATCTAATTCCACTACGAAGCCCAAGCCGGCGATCTCCGCGCCCAACGAAGTAGCCAATTTGGCGGTGGCTTCGGCGGTGCCGCCAGTCGCTAGCAGGTCGTCTACTATGATCACGCGCTGGCCCTTCTGGATTGCGTCCTTATGGATTTCAAGTGTGCCGGTTCCGTATTCCAGGGCGTAATCGTATTTGGCTGTAGCGGCGGGGAGTTTCCCCGGTTTGCGGACAGGAACGAAACCGGCGTTGAGACGATAGGCCAGCGCGGGACCGAAGATGAAACCGCGAGCTTCGATGCCGAGCACCAAATCAATATTTTTCAGAAGGTAGAATTCGGAGAGAGCGTCGATCAATGTGGCGAAGCCGACTTTGTCCTTGAGCAAAGTGGTGATGTCGTAGAACAGGATGCCTTTTTTGGGGAAGTCGGGGATTTCGCGGATAAGTTTTTTCAGCGGCTCACAATTAGTGGTCTTGATCGGCGCCGCGTGACTTTGCATTTACCAGGCTCCTTCAATGCGGAATGTGGTAAGACCAGAAACCGGTTTGGCTTCGAACTCTTCGACATTATCCACCCGGGCTGCTCGCGGGCCAGCTTGTAGACGCGCGCGGAAGCTGAAAAGTTGATCGCGTGTGCCGACCCCGAGAACTTCGACGCTGCCATCGGCGTTATTTCGAACCCATCCGGCAATGCCGAGGACACGTGCCTCGCGTTCCACGAACCAGCGAAAGCCGACGCCCTGCACGCGTCCGCGAACCACGAAGCGGCGGGCGTGAGTAGTTTGCTCGGTCATGCAGTCTCTTCGCTGCGCTCAGACGGCACTTAGCATTTAGGACTCAGCATTTAGCAATCAGCACTCAGCCCTTCAAGTCCTGAGTAGGTGCTTTAAAGAACCAAAGGCTAAGTGGTAAATGCTGACTTTCGGAATGTCAAACTAGGCGCGAGACAAATACGCGCCTTCGGCTGTGTCCACCCGGATTTTTTCGCCCTCATTGATGAAAGGCGGTACGTAGACCACCAGGCCGGTTTCAGTTTTCGCTGGCTTGGTCACGCTGGAAGCGGTCGCGCTTTTCAGTCCGGGCTCGGTTTCGATCACCGTCAGTTCGACGGTTTGCGGCAACTCGATTCCTACTGCCTTGCCATCGAAAAATTCTACTTTGATCAGCAGATTGGCGATCAGGTAATCGACGGCGTCTCCCAGAATTTCCTTGGTCAGGTGAGTTTGTTCGTAGTTCTGAGTGTCCATGAAGTAGTAGCTGTCGCCATCGTTATAGAGATATTGCATTTCGACTTCATCCACGTTAATGCGTTCGATGGGGTCAGGCGACCGGAAACGATGCTCGAACATGGCGCCAGTTCGGAGGTTGCGCAGTTTGGCCTGAATGAAGGCGCGCAGGTTGCCGGGAGTGCGATGCTCGACACTAAAAACAGAATGCAGATCATTGTTGTGCTTGATGATCATGCCAGGGCGAAGCTGGGTGGCAGGAATAGCCATTGCTGAGAAAATCTCCTTTTAAGTGCGGTGAACTGGTCGGCGGAAGGCGGGTTGAAGCCACAATTTCCGCCGGACACGGGACCAAAGTCTTTATGTTACACGGACTTGAGCCGGTTTGGGAAATGTCCATGCACCTTCGTCCCAGATTCACGGCAGGCAGGCGACGTCGCCATAACCGGAGGGATAAAATGGTAGAGTGAATTTGGGCAAAATTGTGAATTGGGCAAAATTGTGAATTGAAAGAGAGGCACATATTATGCAGTCCGGTAAATATGAATCTTCTGAGGACGGCGGGAATATCGGGACGGCTCTGACTTTCCTCCTGATTGGATTGGGCGCGGGGGCGCTAGTCGGCCTCATGTACGCTCCCAAGACGGGCAGACAGATGCGAAAAGAACTGCGCAAGAAATATGAAACTGCCAGAGAAACGCTCGATGATTGGAAGGATCAGGCAAGAGAAGCTGCCGAAGACGCCATCGATCGTGGAGCTGAGATCGCGGAAGAAGTACGGGAAAGAGTCACTCCGCTAACCAAGGCGGTAAGACGTTAAACGCTTGCTGTTTGCTTGCCGCTTTCAGTAGAGGCGGAAATTAACTTCGACACTGATCCGCACGGCGACCGGCACACCATCCTTACGTGCCGGTTCAAAACGCCAGGTTCGAACCGCGTCCAGCGCCTTCTCGTCCAAGCCTAGACCAAGCGAGCGCATGATATGCAGCTCGCGAGGATTCCCATCGGGGCCTACGATCAAGGCAAGTAGGACGCTACCTTGGAATTTGGCGCGGCGCGCTTCCTCTGAATATTCGGGATCGGGTGCGTAAAGAGTACGGGGGGCGCTGACGCCTCCTCCGACACGGTAGAGACCATCTCCAATCCCGCCACCTGCACCGGGGCCGACGCCGGGACCGCGGCCCGAGCCAACGCCGCCACCGCTGCCGCTGCCAATGCCGGCTCCAGAACCTACGCCGTTGGAAGGTGGTCCAAGGACCACTGATAGGGGATCGCCCATCGCCGCCATTTGGGGCAACTGAAGTTGTGGAGGCCCAACCACGGTTGGGTCAGCCGTCAATTTTGGATTGTCGTTGCGCACTACTACGGCGGGCGGAGTGATTTGTTCAGGGGCAAATTTGGGCGGCGATCCTTTGGAGGCTGCGAATTTATCGTTATCTCCGCCACCACCGCCTCCGCCCGAGCGGGTTGCCGATAGAGGCAGAATGTATGGGCTCACGTCGGTGACCAAGCCATCCATTTGCTTCTTGATCTCGTGGCGGTGTTCCACGAACCAATGACCGGACCAGATGAATACAGCAATGATGAGAAAATTTACAGCGTAGGATACGACGAATGCAGAAGGCCGCGTTCGATAAACTCCGTAGCCCTCTCCGAACAAGGTGGGAAGCAGCGCACCCTGCGGAACCGCAGTGGACTGCGGCGAAATTAGCTGGCTCTCTGCAACCGACATCAATACCTGCCGGCGTAAGTATATTCCCGTCACGCGGTCTGAAATGTCAATTCTTCGCTGATTAGCGAGTCATTAAATCGCGAATCATCGTTTGTAGCCAATCACCGCGCCGTTAGCACCGGCGGACTCGAACCAGATGACCTTCACATCGCGGAAGCCGGTATCTTCCAGCCAGGCGCGATACTCAGACGGGGTGTAATTTCGGCCACCCAAAGTTTCAACCAGCATGTTGAGACTCATCAGTGCGGCGGGCGGCGGGCCGGTCTTCTCGTCGTTCACCAGTAATTCGCTGATGACGACGGCTCCGCCTGGAGCTAGCGCTTCATAACACTTGCGGAGGATTCCACGATCTTCCTGTTCGTTCCAATCGTGCATGATCATCGAAAGCAAGATGACATCGTGACCGGCGGGATATTTCGGATCGGCGAAGAAATCACCAGGGTGGGTGGTAACGCGGCCGCTTAGGCCAGATTCGGCAATCTTTTCAGCCGCAATTCCGGTCACGAACGGCAGGTCGTAGACGGTAGCGGAAAGATTCGGATAACGCGTGCAAAGCTCAATATCGAAGGCGCCTGAACCTCCGCCAACGTCGAGAAGCTCTCGGAAACGGCTGAAATCTACGGCCTCTCCGAGCCCGCGAGCGGTGAAGATGGAAAGCGAATGCATTGCCTGCCAAAACGTTCCCATCATTTTCAGGGTCGGCAGCTTCGAACAGTGATTTCTGCTTGTCGGGATCCCACGTGGTCGGGCGGTTGGTACGGACGGCTTGCGGAAGTTTGTCCCAACCCGCATAAAGCCGGTGGTTGAGCATGGTGACAAAACCGCCAAAATAGTAGCGACAGCCTCGAACCAGAAAAGTTTCCGCCAGCGGAGTGTTCCGATAACGGCCATTCTGCTTGCTCAAGAGGCCCAGACCGGCGCACCCGGTGAGAATCATCTCGGCCGGTCTTTCTTCGATATTCAGCCAGCGAGCAAGCTCGGGCGGATTCATGGGGGAAGTTTCCAACCGCGTGAACAGATCCATGTCTATGGCTGTGGACAAGGTTTTGAATGCCCAAAATGCAGTGGCAAGCTGCATCAGCGGGATGGGTGTGATGTCAGGCTCTGGTTGGTGCTTGAATTCGGCAACTGTGACGCCCATTTGCTCCTCTCATTTGCAAGAATTTTGCTTCGATATTACGACGGCAAACTGTCAGCGGAAAAATGCGCCGACGAAGCCCTTTATCTTTCCGAAGAAGCCGCGATTTCGCGGTTTGATTTGGTTGGCTGGTGGCGGCAGGGCTGCCATCTTCAGCGTTTCCGAGGGACGTGAGTTTGTCATTGGAAGGTGACGAGATTCGATGGTGGAAGCCGGTCGCGAAGTATCGGCACGGAACACGAGCGGGGCTTCTACCTGAACATGTACGTCGGACGGATGGGTAGAGGGCAGGGCTGTCGTCACAGGAGTGACGAGGGATAATGTTATTTCCGACGCGCTGTTGTCGCTCGGTGAACTCGCAGTGACGGATCTGGGCCGGCCGGCGGGCTTTGCTATCTCATTGGGTTGGGCCAGGCTAACGGTAGCAGGCAAATCCGGGTCTGCGACAGGTAGCACCGAGGTGCGCAAGACAGGCACAGGCGGTCGCGGACAGCCACAACTTTCGGGCATTCTAGTGTCGAGTAAGCTCAGTCGTCCTGAACGGAACACGACCTGTTCAGTTGGTTTTACCTGGTAGGTGCCATCGCCCAGCAATTCCGAAACGATGACCGAGGCCTTATTCCCCGGCAACGCTCGAATGCAAGTGTTGCCACGGGTGTCGGCGCTGACCGCATAGTGGAATTCGCCGGGGCCGGCGAGCAGAATGCGGAAATCGGGAGTCAGGATGGAATCTGCCGAAGCGTCCAGAGAGTAATGCGCTTCGAGCGCTCCCGTGCTCATGCCCAGCATCAAATCGCGGCCGTTTTGCGAAGATGTGACGGATACCGTCGTTCCAGAGCATACATGCACGACGCCGCGGCGTGCGAGGCTAACAATCGCGGTCTCGGCACCGGCGGTAATCGAAGATCCAGTGGCCACCCGGCTACCCGCCAATACCACCGCGCCTGACATTCCAGTACTGAGAGGAACAGCGACAGGCTGAACGCTGGGAGTGAACGCGGTGGTCGAGGGCGGCCGTATCGAGGTGACTTCGACGGTATACATCCGAACCATTAAGCGGTTGCCGGTCGCGTCCCAGGAGTAAAACCTGGATTTCAGCAGATCGACTACTACCCGCGCGATTGGGGGATCGTTCTGATACTGATCGAGCCGAACGCCGCTAATTGCTTCGTCGCGGAAATCGATTCGCTTGCCATGAGCAGAAATGCGGGCATTGGGCAGGTCGATTACCAGGCGAAGCGGTCTGTCCAGTTTGTTAATGACTGGAGAAATGGGCCGGTTAGACATGATTTCGATGGTCGGGCCATCTTTTTCAGGGATCACTTTGACCGAGCGGATTATTACGGCTGGCGGTGACGTCCGTCCAGCCTGCGCGCCGGATTGGGCTGCGGCCGGAAAAGAAATGAGAACTCCCACGACGTGGCAAACCAGAACAAGTTGGGGGCCGATGCGCGACAAGACTTCTTTTCCCAAGGCGAAGGGTCACTCGGAACGATATCACTTGGCGGTAAGCGGAGAGAAGTAACAAATAAAGTGCGGCAGCAGGATTACGTTTCGGAGAGAAATTCGTATTCTTCAATCACGGCGGCCACCGCCACTTTATCGTCAGCGCTGCTATTGTCCACCCGGACAACCTTGCCCTTGCAGCGGACTCGGATGCTTTCTGTAAGGGTGATTTCGGGCGGAAGAACCAGGGTAAATTCGATGGCTGATCCGGCGGCGATCGCGGAGTCCACATAGAAACAGATACCGCGAGCGCTCACATCCCGGGTTTGTGCGGCCTTCTCCTGTGAGCCGTTGTCAGCGTAGGTGACGGAAACGGGCAAGCGCAGCGCAAATCGGCGTGTAGATCTTTTTTCGCGCTCCGCCTCAACCATTTATCGTCCCCGTAAAAGCCCCGTTAGCATGGCGTTTTATGCTCCGCATGTCAAGACGGTACTTTCGTCCGCGGGGGGTCTGGACGGCGGGTTACGGCGGCCTTCGTCCTAATTCCAGCCAATAGAAAGGCGGCAGAAGAAAGCGCGGTGGCGGCCACAAGCCTCAGAACGATCAAGGGGCCATCGGGTGTTGCGTAGCGGTCAGGACCGATCCACAGCCAGGCGTAGCCCATGCGATAGTAGCCAGTCGATCCGACACCTTGCCGGTAGGTCTGTACGTGAAAAGGGATCCAAAGACAACAGTAGACGAGCAATAAGCCGTAGACGACAAGGACGATGCGTTGGGGAAGGTTCATGGTCGCGCAGAATATCCCATACAACGCCCGCGACCACAATTGGCGGCGGTGATTTCGTAAGATAGCCGAGCGCGGGTATTTGTTCCTGAATCTTCCTAGTGCCCTTTTCATCCAAAATGAAAATGGATCTGCAACTCCAAGGTAAACGGGCACTTGTTACGGGCTCCACTGCCGGCATCGGCTTCGCCATCGCGCAGGGGTTGGCGAAAGAGGGCGCAGCGGTCATCGTGAATGGTCGCACCGAGAAACGGGTTGAGCAAGCCCTGTCCGCTCTCAAGAAAGCGGGCGTCACGGGAAAACTCGAGGGACTTGCCGCCGATCTCGGGACAGCAGAAGGAACTCGCACAGCGATCGCGCGCTTCCCGGAAGTGGATATTCTGGTCAACAACCTAGGCATCTTCGAGATCAAGCCGTTTGAAGATATACCTGACGCCGACTGGCTGCGGCTCTTTGAAGTGAACATTCTCAGTGGCGTGCGCCTGAGCCGTCACTATATGCCTGAAATGAAAAAGCGCGATTGGGGGCGGATTGTGTTTATCTCCAGCGAGTCGGCCATCCAGATCCCCGCGGAGATGATTCACTATGGCATGACCAAGACCGCGCAACTCGCCATCGCGCGAGGATCAGCCGAGACCACGGCAGGGACCAACGTGACCGTCAATTCGGTACTAGCGGGTCCGACTGCCTCGGAGGGCGCAAGCAACTTCATAGAGAACGTGGCCCGCGATCAGAAAACCACCCGCCAGGAAGTTGAAAGAGAATTTTTCCAGAATATGCGTCCCACCTCGCTACTCAAGCGCATGATAGAGCCGCAGGAGGTCGCGAACCTGGTTACATTTGTTTGCAGCCCACTGTCTGCGGCCGTCAATGGGGCGGCACTGCGTGCCGATGGCGGCGTCGTGCGGTCAATCATCTAGCAGATTCCGGTGCAGGTCGCGGATGGAAGGGACCGGCGGTGATGAAGCTAGCCTCGGTGAACGTCGGACTTCCCCGAGAAGTAACGTGGCACGGGAGAATCGTAACCACGGGGATCTTCAAAGAACCAGTGGACGGCCGGGTCCGTTTGCGCAAGCTCAATTTGGATGGGGACCGTCAGGCGGACCTCACAGTCCACGGAGGAAAGGACAAGGCAGTTTACTGCTACCCTCTCGCTCACTACGACTATTGGAAGGGAGAGTTGCCGGGCCGGGAGTTGCCGGCGGCTAGTTTCGGAGAAAACTTTACCACCGACGGCTTGCTGGAAGATTCGGTCCATATCGGCGACCACTTTTCCATCGGTTCCGCGGAAGTGATCGTGACCCAACCCCGGCTTCCTTGCTACAAGCTGGGTATAAGATTTCAGTCCGACGACATGGTGAGGCGATTTCTGGTTAGCGGGCGGACAGGTTTCTACTTCGCCGTCACGCGCGAGGGAGAAGTGGGCGCTGAGGATGAGATCAGAACGATCGCTAGAGATTCAGAAGCCGTCCCAGTTTCCGAAATCACTCGACTGTACATCGCGAAAAGATTCGGTGAGGATGACGTGAGTTCGTTGCGGCGCGCCTTGCGAGTCGCAGCCTTGCCCGGAAGTTGGAAGGAGTATTTCCGGGAGCGACTGCGAATAAGCGAAGGCTGAAGTTGGGTGCCGCGAGACGGCATACTTTTTGAGGGACCACTCGACGAATGGTTTTTGTTCTCGATAACTACGACTCGTTTACGTACAACCTTGTCCAGTATCTGGGTGAACTCGGGGCTGAGGTGGTGGTCCGCCGTAATGATGAGGTGACGGTGCCTGAGGTCGATGCTATGCATCCGGAACGTATCGTGGTCTCTCCGGGACCGTGCACGCCGCAAGAAGCTGGGATCAGCATAGAGTTAATCCGGCATTTCGCAGGCAAGACTCCAGTCCTCGGAGTCTGTCTCGGACATCAGGCGATTGGCGCGGCTTTTGGTGGACAAGTGGTGCGAGCTCCAAATCTGATGCACGGAAAGACCAGCCAAGTGCAGCATGACGGGCGCACCATTTTTGGCGGACTGCCTTCGCCTATGACCGCGACCCGCTACCACTCGCTGATTGTGGAAGAAAAAGGACTGCCGAAGGATTTAGAAGTCAGCGCTTATACAACCGAGCGCGATGGCTCGCGGACAATCATGGGTCTGCGGCATAAAAAGTTTCCGGTGGAGGGTGTCCAGTTTCACCCGGAGAGTGTTTTGACGGGAGAGGGGAAGCGGTTGGTGGAGAATTTCTTGAAGCACTGATCAGTGGCCAGTTGCCAGTGAGAAACATCGGCCGACCAGCTATGTGCGCCTTTCCAGTGAACCCAGCAGACCGTTGAGAATACGTCCGGCTTCCGCTGCCCGATCCAGTAAGTTCTGCACTTGTTCTGCCGGAAAATAACCTAGCTGTTGAGCGATTAAAATCTGGGTCTCCAGTTTTAGGAGAGAACCGCGGGCATGGCCGAGAAACGGTTTGAACTCGCCTTTGGAGAATCGTCCCTGACCTTCGGCGATGTTACTTGGGATTGAAACGGCAGCCCGGCGCAGCACGTAAGCCCATACAGCTCCGCCTTTGGGAAGTCCCGAGTGCAGAGGTACACGTCTTTCACGAGAGCCATTGATTTTCTCCAAACAATTAGGTCGCGGTAGGACTGCACGGTTGACATGCGTCACTCCAATAGCTCGCTTATCGCCAAATATTAGTGGTAAAACCCCGAAGTGGATGTGACAACCATCACTCAGTTGCGTCCAGATTTACCAAAAAGGGATTGCATCATGGGCTATTCACTGGCCACTGCCAACTGATCACTGACCACTAGCTCTCGCCATCTCCACTGCCCTGAGCAGCGCCTGCGCTTTATTCATACACTCCTGGAATTCTGTTTCCGGATCTGAATCCGCAACGATTCCTGCTCCCGCCTGGAGATATGCCTGCTTGCCTTGCATCAGCATGGTGCGGATGGCAATGCAGGAATCGAGATTGCCGGCAAAATCGGCGTAGAGCACTGAACCGCCGTAGACGCCGCGACGCACTGGCTCCAGTTCTTCAATAATCTGCATAGCGCGGACTTTGGGGGCGCCGCTCAATGTGCCGGCGGGGAAGCAGGCGGCAAAGGCGTCGAGGGCGTCCAGATCGCTGCGTAGCTTTCCTTCCAGCGCCGATACCAGGTGCATGACGTGGGAGTAACGTTCTACGTACATCAGGTCGCGGACTTTGACGGAACCATATTCACTCACCCTGCCCAAGTCATTGCGGCCCAAGTCGACGAGCATAACGTGTTCGGCACGCTCCTTCTCGTCTTCAAGCATAGCCTTCTCCAGGCGAGCGTCTTCCGTTTCATCGCGGCCGCGAGGATGTGTCCCGGCAATGGGACGATATTCCAGCTTACGATGCGTCACTCGCACCAGCATCTCGGGGGACGAGCCCAGGACGTGAGTATTTCCCATCCGCAGGAAATACATGTAGGGCGAGGGATTTACTGCGCGCAGGGCGCGATACACATCGAAGGGCGCGACCTCGGGAGCAAAGTCGAGGCGTTGCGACAGCACGACCTGAAAAATGTCTCCGGCGGCAATGTATTCCTTGGCGCGTTCCACGGATTTTATGAACTGCGGACGGCTAGTTTCGGTGTGGACTTTGAGGCCGGCTTGCCGCACGCGTGCAGTTTTGCGCCAGTGAGCTGGATGCAGACCGCTGGTCAACTTCTTTTCGATCCTTGCGATGTCGGCAACCGCTCGATCGAAGGCGCGTCGGGGGCTTTCGCTGGAAACATCGGCAGTTGCAATGATATGGATCTGGTGCCGCAGGTGGTCAAAGGCCAGCAAGCGGTCGAAGAACATCAATATGCAATCGGGAACTGAGAGGTCATCTTTGGTGTGCTCGCCTATTTTTTCCAGCTGACGCACCATGTCGTAAGCGAAGTACCCTACTGCTCCGGCGGTAAACGGCGGTAGCCCCGGGACTGTGGCGGGCCGATGTCGCCGCAGAAGTTCTTTGACTACTTGGAGAACACTGCCTTTGCGCTTCTCCTTGCGTTTTCCCCGTTGCAACCAGACGGTGTCGCCGCGAGCGACTATCCGCATATATGGGCGCGCTCCGAGGAAGGTGTAGCGGCCGATTTGTTCGCCGCGCTCCACTGATTCGAGCAAGAAGGAATCCGGTTCATTGGCGGCGATCGCGAGGAATGCGGAAACAGGAGTCAGCAGGTCGGCCATGACTGACTTAACCACTGGAATCAGTGTGGCCTCGCCGGCGAGACGGGAAAATTCCTTGAAATCGGGACGTACCATGGGCTGGTGCAGCTGCCGCGTGACCTCGCGGCGAGTCGCATCATTATAGGGCAGCCCTCTGTGGGTGTAGGGTCAACCAACCTCCCTTGAACCAGCGAGTGAATTGACGGATTCCCCGGTGCGCCGGAAGATAGATAAATCAACCACATCGGCATAAATCGGGGACCTGATGCGCATTAAGTTCTGGGGCGTACGCGGATCAACGCCAACCCCTCAGCCGGAAAACTTGCGTTATGGAGGCAATACCTCCTGCGTCGAAGTGCGTTTTGGCAACAGCTTGTTTATTTTCGATTGCGGCACTGGCTTCCGGTCGCTAGGGCAGCAATTGCGCCGGGAGTTCGACAGCCGCACGATTTCCGCGCGCATTTTTGTCTCCCACTTTCATTGGGACCACATTCAGGGGATTCCGTTCTTTGGCCCTCTCTACGACAAGCCGGAGAACCACTTCATTTTCCATTCTTCCAGCCGCACCCGCAGTCTCAAGCGCGTCATGGAAGAGCAGATGGCTTCTCCTTATTTTCCGGTGGACCTGAACGAGATGAAGGGGAAGCGTGAGTTTCACGAGTTGGATGAAGGGCGGGTTTCGTTGGATGATGTGACCGTACAGGCCGCTTGGTTAAACCATCCCCAAGGGTGCATGGGTTTCCGGCTGGAAAGCAAACAGGGTGTGGTGGTTTATGCGACGGACAACGAACCAGGGGATGCCAAGTTCGATAAGAGTGTGCGTAAACTGGCGTCAGGCGCGGACGTGTTGATCTACGACGCGCAGTATCTTCCCGAAGAATATGAAGCGCGCAAACGCGGTTGGGGACACAGTCACTGGCGGGAGGCCATCAACATCGTCATGGAAAGCGGGGCGAAAGAGCTGATTTTGTTCCATCATGATCCCGATCATGACGACAATTGCATCGATAAAGCGGTGAGAGAGGCGCGCAATTACTATGCGAAAGTGCGGGGCGCGTCTGAAGGGATGGAATTGACGCTGTAAGTGGCATCCGGCCGTCGTCTCTCAATTTGATCTTGATCGAGCTTTCAAGGTTCCGTGGAACATGCAGCCTGCAAGGAGTTCTGGGCAGGTTCTTAGGGGGCAAATGATTTCTGGCGCTCACGTAATTGTCTATAGTAAAAACGCCGATGCGGATCGCGCATTTTTCCGCGACGTCCTGGGGTTCAAATCTGTGGATGCGGGACACGGCTGGCTCATCTTTGCACTACCGCTGGGAGAGGCCGCATTCCACCCGTCCGATGAGAATGGTCCGCACGAACTCTATTTCATGTGCGACGACCTGAATGCCGAGATGGCTTCGCTCGCGAAGAGAGGTGCCAAGTGCTCTGACGTTCAGGAAGCACGCTGGGGTTCAATTACGAAGATGCGGCTTCCCGGTGGAGGTGAGGTCGGCCTTTACCAGCCAAAGCATCCAACGGCCTTAGGCTTGGAATGAAGCGCCCTTCAAATCAGGACACTTCCGATCGAGCCTTGAACTTGCCTACCCGCGCCTGCCTGCTTATACTGCGAACTTTGGCCGCCAACCTGGGGAATCTAACCGGCGAAGGCCGGCATCTGACCATCTAGTCGCAATCATTGGAGATCATTTATGACGACGACTGTTTCCCTCGAGCAGGAAATCAATCCGTGGGAGGCGCAATCGGCGCGTTTTAATCTGGCCGCACAGAAGCTGAACTTAGACGAGGGATTGTGGAAGGTGTTGAGCTATCCCGCGCGCGAAATTATCGTTCATATTCCTGTTGCTATGGATAACGGTCAATTGGAAGTCTTTACCGGTTTCCGCGTTCAGCATTCCATCGCTCGCGGACCTGCAAAAGGCGGGATCCGCTATTCCCCCGATGTGACGCTTGATGAAGTCCGTGCATTAGCCAGTTGGATGACTTGGAAATGCGCGGTGGTGAACATTCCCTTTGGCGGCGCCAAGGGGGGAGTGATTTGCGATCCGCACAAAATGTCGATGGCGGAACTGGAGCGCATGACTCGCCGTTATACCGCGGAACTATTCGAGTTCATTGGGCCTGAAAAAGATGTGCCCGCTCCGGATGTCAATACCAACGAACAAACCATGGCGTGGATTATGGACACCTATTCCATGCACATGCGCCAAACCGTGACCGCGGTAGTCACCGGCAAACCGATCAACATTGGCGGCTCGCGTGGACGGCGCGAAGCTACCGGCCGCGGCATCATGGTGGTTTGCGAAGAGGCTATCAAGAAACTGGGATTGAGCCGCGAATCCTCCCGAGTCATTATTCAGGGTTTTGGCAATGTAGGCTCCAATGCGGCGCGTTTGATGGCCGAGGCAGGCTACAAAGTGATTGGCATCGCCGAAGTGGATGGCGGACTTTATCGGAAAGATGGAATTGATGTCGAGGCGCTTTGGGAATATCGGCAGCGCAACGGCACCATTCACGGCTTTTCGGAGGCTGACCCCGTCGATCCCGCCCAATTGCTGATCACAGAGTGCGAAATACTCATTCCCGCCGCCACCGAAAATCAAATCACTAGCCGCAACGCCGACCGAGTGAAGTGCAAAATTCTGGCGGAAGGTGCGAACGGTCCTACCACGGCTGCGGCTGACGAAATTCTGGCGGAAAAAAGGGTCTTCGTGATTCCCGATATTCTTTGCAACGCCGGTGGCGTGACCACCTCCTATTTTGAGTGGGTGCAGGACCGGCAGGGTTATTTCTGGAAAGAATCGGTAGTCAACGAGCAACTTGAACACATCATGAAGAATGCTTTCGAGGACGTGGTCCGCTACGCGGAAACCCACGGAGTGAATAACCGAATTGCGGCATATATGCTGGCGATTGACCGCGTGGCCTACACCATCCGTCAGCGCGGCATCTACGCTTAATCCACAGGCAAACCAGCGTTCTGTCAATCATTGACAGAGTCTGTTTTTCAGAGTTGACCCTTATTGGTCGAAGTGTAATCATCGTCTCCTGCAAACAAGCCGCCAATTCGCCCTTGACGGCGCGAAGACTAACAGTTGTTGCCGGCCCGTTCCGGGCCAGAGAGGAAATCATGAGTAGACAGCAAACCAAACTTAGTGCGTGGATGACGGTGCTCTGTGTGTTCTTGGCGCTATCCGGAATTTCCACCATGGCCAAGCCTCAGACCCCGAGTTCGACAGAGGACCAAACCACAACCTCAACCAGCAAGAAAAAGAAGAAGAAAAAAGCGAAGAAAGATGCCAGCGTAGACGACCAGGCTGCTGCGACCACCGACAATACGGCTGCCGCGGACACTACCGCTACCAAAACAAAAAAGTCGAGGAAGGGGAAGAAAACTGCGGCTGTCGATAAGGCGAGTGCTGCTTCGGAAAGTACCACGTCGCCCAGCGACACAGTATCGAAGAAGAAGAGAAAGAAAAGTAAGAAGACGTCTGAGACAGCAGCCACCGAACCAGCAAGCCCGGAGGCCAACAGCGACACCACTGCAGCCACGAGCAAACGCACTCACAAGAGTAAGAAGGCCGTAATGGAATCGGGCGCGGTGACAGAATCGCCGGCCTCGACTTCGACGCCAGCGGCGGCTCCGCCTTCTGCTTCGCCCAACTCTTCTATGGGGTCGTCTTCGAACGAGGCGGCCGCGACTTCCCCGAGAAGGACAAGCACTCGGTCAGTCGGGAGCGGCGCGGCTTCCAGCCCGGAAATTGCGTCCGCCAAGGCCAGCGGCATGGTATGGGTGAATACCGACAGCGGCGTGTACCACAAGGGTGGCCGCTGGTACGGGAAAACGAAGACTGGAAAATTCATGACCGAGGCGGATGCGAAAGCCGCGGGTTATAAAGAATCGCAGAAAGACTAAGGAGACATTATGAATCGCAAAAACCTGATTGCACGAATTCTGGTGACACTCTTTGCCCTGGCACTGTTCACCAGCGTGGCCGCGGCACAGGACACGACCACCAAGCCGGCCAAGGCGTCCAAGACGCATAAAGCGGATGCCACAATGTCGGCTACCGCGGATGCCGACCTGTTGGACATTAACTCCGCGACCAAGGATCAGTTGGACGCTTTGCCCGGCATCGGCGACAAATATTCGCAAAAGATTATTGACGGACGTCCGTATGCCAAGAAGACCGACCTGGTGCGCAAGAAGATCATTCCGCAAGCCACCTACGCGAAAATCAAGGACAAGATCATCGCGAAGCAAAAGTAGTTCTCGAAGTGCGAGCGCGCCGGGAGCTAAGGCTTCCGGCGCAGTTTTTTGAGGGAGAAATTATGAGTTTTCTTGAAGATATGGCCGGTAAGGAAATTGGCAGCATGACGAACAGCTCCAATCCGCTTGTAGCCTCCGTCATGCAACTGATCAATAGCCAGCCCGGCGGCCTTTCCGGATTGGTGCAGCGTTTTCACGAGAAGGGTTTGGGTGGTTTGGTCAGTTCATGGGTAGGAACGGGACAAAATCTACCCGTGGCTGCGGATCAGCTTGAGCATGTCCTGGGAAGTGAGCGGGTGAGAGAGCTCGCAGCCCAGGCTGGGATTCCACCCGAAATAGCTAGCGCTCACCTCGCTCAGTTACTGCCGATGATTGTGGACAAGCTCACACCCAATGGACAGCTTCCGGCAACTGGATCTTCGCTCGAGGCCGGCTTGGGGATGCTGAAGGATTTGGGTAAGACTGGGACCGATACTTAACCTTGTTTCGTTGCGTCCGCCTTCCCGGTAGAGGATAATTGACAAGGTCGTCAGCCCTTGTGCGACTTTGTCCGGCTGCCGCCCCGTGCCTGCGGTGAATCTGCCCAATTCCATCACGCTCAGCCGCATCTTCAGCATTCCACTGTTGATCTGGATCCTCTCGACCAACCGTTTTCATACTATGGACGGCGAAAAGGAGCTGCTGGCTTCTGCATTATTCATTGCTGCCTCGATTACGGATGGCATTGACGGATACCTGGCGCGCAAGCGCGGACAGATTACGACCATGGGCATTCTGCTCGACCCTTTGGCCGATAAACTTCTGATTGCCGCCGCATTCATCACCCTGGTGCAGTTCAACCCCAGTCTGGTTCCGGCATGGATGGCGGTCGTCATTATTGGCCGGGAGTTCCTGGTGAGCGGCTTGCGCTCCATTGCGTCTTCGGAGGGTTTCACCATCGAAGCCAGCGACTTGGGAAAGTTCAAGATGCTGGTGCAAATTGTTTCCGTGGTGGCTGTGATTCTGGCACACCGTTGGAAGGAGTGGCCGGTTTATGGGCACTATGTCTTCCCGGTGGAAACGATTGCGCGGGTGGCAATCTGGTTCATGGTGTTTCTATCGCTGGTGTCGGCCATCGATTACTTTGCCGCTTTCTGGTCCAAGATTGATCGGCGGGTGGTGAAACGCCGGCGCCGCGCCTTCATCCTCAGCCGGCGGAGGAAGCGCGATGTCCCTGTCACCTGACCAGCGATCTTCCGGTCCGCGTATTACCTGCAAACCTGTCAATACTGAGCCTAATGAATACTCCCCGGAAGAGCGCAAGCTTCTGCTGAAGCTGGCTCACGAGGCCATTCTGACAAGTCTTGAACATCGGGAACTGTCGTTGAATCCTGTTCCTCCACATTTGGCGGAGCCGCGTGGAGCCTTTACCACACTTTATCTTCGAGGCGATCTACGAGGCTGCGTCGGTCATGTCTATCCCCTCGATTCTCTGTATCACACGGTAGCGGAGACGGCGCGGGCGGCGGCTTTTGAAGACACGCGTTTCTGGCCCATTACTCTGGACGAGGCGGCCGAACTGGAGATCTCTCTAAGCGTCTTGTCTCCGCTTCGGACGGTTCAGCCGGAACGCGTGGAAGTGGGAAGGCACGGACTGCTGGTAAGCCTGCACCAGCATCGTGGCTTGCTGCTGCCGCAAGTGCCCATTGAGCATGGATGGGATCGAATTACGTTCCTGGAGCAGACCTGTCGCAAGGCAGGTTTGCCGGCAGACGCATGGCGGGCAGGCGCGCAAATTGAGGTCTTTACCGCCGAAGTCTTTGGGGATCGCGACCGAGATTAGGCTGCATGTTGGCCAATCCGCAATGGGGGTAGCCGACTGTTGCCGCCGCAAAAAACGAAAAGGGAGAAGTTGTTCACTTCTCCCGGATTACGAGTAATGCTGGTTATGCGGGAACTTATTGCTGGTCGAGTTCCACGTTGTCTCCGACGTAGACATCTTCCAACGCGAATACGACCATTCCTGTGGCCGTAGTGTCGGTCGTGCTAAGGACTACGATTTCCCCTATCCCACGGCGCGGTAGATCAGCAACATGGATTGCGCGCCCTTTGGTGCGGGTCAGGAACTTGGGCTCGTAGGAGGGCGATTCTTTTTGCGTATCCTCTACGGCGGAAGCCTTGAAGGAAAGTGAGTCCACTGGATCTTTCAAATCCCTTTCGTAGGGACGCACGGCGCGGAGGTAGTCCCCCACTTTCAGTCCCTGGTTCGCGCCTACGTTCATGTAGACCTTCATTCCGGTTCCCACCTCGGAATCGAAATCCTTGGCCATTACGATGCGTCCGCTGAGCTTACCATTGGCGGGAGCAAAGCGGTCAAAGCGCACTGGAGGATGGAAAGAAATCGCTGTTTTTTCGGCAAAGGGCACCGCGATGTCGCCGGGAACGATCGGATCGCAGCTAAATTCTACGTGGGCGATCGCGCTCTTACTGCGCGTGTCAATGATACGAACGCGGCCCAGTTCAGCGTAAGGCTGCCCAGCTGCTTTGATGAGGGCCTGCTGGCCGGCGAACAATTCGTTCTTGTTGGGATTGCGCAGTTCTCGCAAGATGGTGTACTGCTGACCCGTCTGGTAGCCGCTTCCCGCCAGATAAATCATCTCGCCGTCAACGAATTTTGTGGTGTTTGGAGTGTGAAGTCCACCCGCCACAAAATTGGCATTTGGCACGCTCTGTTTGGTCAGGAAGCCGGCACAATAAATGTCAGCATTGGTCGGGGTCTGTACCCGTTCAATGGGAAAGCTGACTGACGTGGGTAATGTCCCCTCTGGGGAGGGCTCGGCTGCCGAATTAGCCGGGGTGGAATCCGTTTGCTGTGCCTGGGCTGCCACGGCCAGCAACACCAACGACAGCAGTAGTACTGTTTTCTTCATTTTATCTCCCACTCAGAGCTGAAGCCCAGCGGTGCTTTGACCCCGCTAACTACAGCAAATAAAGACCTTCAGTCGGACACTAACAACAGAGCAAGGGTGGGTCAAGGTTACGAGGGTGTCATAAAAGATACACTAAAAAGTTTCGGTTGCCCTTGAAATTCATAATCCGTTGTTGCATCTGGAATTATGCGCCTGTAATATCGCGCCGACTCATTAGGGAATCATGAGCGCCGTTCCCCACAGCTATGTTTCTCGGCTTTTGCCTTTGCGGCTGCCACGCGTCTGCGTGGCTGTGACTGGCTCTGACGCCTCCGAAATCGTGGAAAAAGCTGAGGCCCTGGTTCGCGATAACACCTTTCTGGAGTTCAGGTTAGATTATCTTTCCCGCCCCGCCCTGGCGCTCCCTAAGATCAAGCGTTTCACCGAATATCACCCTCATGTAGTAGTGATCGCTACCTGCCGTAGGGTGGCCAATGGGGGCAGGTTTCGAGGCTCCATAGCTAGCCAGTTGGATCTGTTAGCCAAAGCTTCGGCCGCCGGATGCCAGTTAGTTGATATCGAACTGCAAAGTGCATCGCGTTTGAAACCCCAGCAATTGCAACGCCTGCGATCAAGGGCCGCTTTGATCCTTTCCTATCATGATTATCGGGCAACCCGAAAACTGGAAGAGACGCTGGAAAAAATGGCTGCTATTCCGGCTGACTTCTACAAGATCGTGACCACCGCCACGACTCTGTATGACAACGTCGTGATGATGAAATTCCTGGAGAAGCAGAGCGACAAGCACTCCCTCATTGGTTTGTGCATGGGAGAGCAAGGCATTATTAGCCGAGTACTCGGAGTTCGCGCGGGGAGCGTGTTTACCTTTGCCGCACTGAGTCTGGACGAGAAGACGGCTCCAGGCCAAGTCACGGCTCAAGAGTTGCGCAGCACCTATCGTATCGAGCAGGTCGACGCAGCGACGCGGGTCTACGGAGTGGCGGGAGACCCGGTGACGCATTCGCTCTCGCCCGCCATTATGAATGCGGCCCTGCGGCGCGAAAATGTGAACGGGGTTTATGTGGCACTGCACGCCAAGACGTTGAAGGACCTGCTGGCCTGCGTGCGCGATATTCCCATCCACGGCCTCTCCATCACTATGCCTTACAAAGAGGCCATCCTCAAATATCTGGACAATATGGACTCGCATACCACGAAGATAGGAGCCTGCAACACATTGGTACGAGCGCAGGATGCAAAGTTATACGGATTCAATACCGATGCTTCGGGAGTGATTCGCCCCCTGGAGCAGCGGATTACTATTGAGAACGCCAAGATTCTGGTTCTGGGCGCAGGCGGAGCCGCTCGAGCTGCAGTGTTCGGACTCAAGGAGCGCGGAGCTGAGGTTTACATCCTCAATCGAAGTATTGGTGCTGCACGAAAACTGGCTCACCGGGCGAGGGCGCGGACGGTCAAACGGGCAGACCTGAAGAAACTGACTTTTGATGTGATCATCAATGCCACTCCGGTGGGGATGGGGAATACTCGCGAGTCGCCATTGAATGAGAACGAGATTAACGCTCGATACGTCTTCGATATGATTTACGACCCTCCCGAGACTCGCCTGATGAAACTGGCAAAGGAGCGGGGAGCCCAAGTAATCCCGGGCATTGAGATGTTCGTGCACCAGGCGGCGCGTCAATTTGAGATTTGGACGGGGAAGCCGGCGCCCTGGGATGACATGCTGCGCGTAGTCACAGTCGCCTTGCAGGAGCGGGTGGCGGCGAAGAATGGAAGCAAGAGCAAAGTAAAGTGATCCAGATAGACTTCAGACCTCTTGGATTTAGGGCGGAGCCGGGCCAGAGCGAAGACCACCAGGCTATTCTTGAGCCCACCCCCGTCCTCCCGCAGCTATCCCGCGTCGCGATGCGTCTGCAACGAAAAAGTTGCATTTTTCGCATCCATAGCGGTAATATGCAACATGGACGCAGCAGCAGGCGTCCAGTCTAGTCGCAGCACTGCCCATTCTTCCAAGGTTCAAGAGCCGTAACCAACTGTCACCAATGCTTGGGGTGAAAAAGTCTCGCCTCGCACCAGGTTCGGAGAGAACTTTATGTCGTGGTACGCTTACTGCCTCACTGAACAACAGACCCTAAATGGCTCTCGCGCTCGCCGCCCTTTCCTCCTGGAAGGGATTCAAGGCGTGAACGGAGCCGCCGTGCTGAGTTATCCCAGCGGAGAATTCACCGTAATTGTCAGCGAGTACGATCGCGATGGTTCGCAGCTCGGGGAGAAGCATGTCCTGGAGCATGCGCGAGTAGTGAGTGTTTGCTTTCGTAGCGGCACTGTGCTTCCCTTCCGCTTCGGCACGATCTTCGATACTGACGAAGCTTTGCGACAGGCAGTACGCGCCAACCGCCGTACCTTTGGCCAAAGCGTTGCTCGGTTGAAGGGCAAAGCGGAAATGCACTTAAAAGTGCTGGTCCGCGATGGATCGTTGCGAGCCGCGATGCCGGATGTGGTCTTGCCCGATACGGTTGGGGGCGAGTATCTGGTGAAATTGCGCGAGAAGGCTTCGAAGGACCGCGAACGTCAGACCAAGGCGCGCGCGCTTTCCGTCCAGGTGCACAAGCTATTCAATCCGCTTGAGGAAGAAATCAGTTGCAAGCGGGTGGACTCGGATGGAATGCTGATCGACATTGCCCACTTGATTGATTCCAAGTCTGTGGAAAAGTATCAAAACCGCTATAGCAGTGCGGCTAAGCAATTGAAGAATTGCGAACTGCTGATCAGCGGACCATGGCCGCCGTATCACTTCCTTCCTGGAAAGCTGCGAACGGTAGCTGGCAACTCTTAAAAGAAGTGGTCAGTGGTCAGCGCTGCTCACAGATTACTGGCCACTGACTGTCAACACCCGTAGCTTCAGCTCCCACCTTCAGTCCCGGACGTCAGACCTTCCGATGCCGCGGCAGTGGCATGCAGCGAATGTGCAGTAATGTGCATTGTTCCTTTTGTCTCACTTCGAAATCGACGTGAAGTTTGGTAGGTGGTTTCGAGGCAAGTGCCGATTTGCCAATCATTTGCCTTCAGCGCGGCGGGTCGCTACAACAATAAATGCTTTGGCTGCGCAAGTGCATCTTGACCAGGCACGAAAAGAGGCCGCCGCCGCATGACCTTCACTTTCCGCCACTGTTTTCGACATCTCCTGTTAAACCGTTCCGCCCTGCGGAGCGGTGACCTGAATCGCCTTTCCTGACCGTCCTACCTCCTAGCCTCTTTTGAATGGCGGCCCCAGAAATGGGGCCGCTTTTTTTAGGATCAGTGATCAGTGGCCAGTTGTGGCGTGGAGAAACTGACCTGCACGGTTGAGGACCCTGGACTCATAATCCGAATCCCCTCAGCTCTGGCCAACATCCATAGAACTTCATGCGCCTTCCAATCGCCGCATTGTTTCTCGTGGCCACTTTGGCCATCGCCCAAACTCAAAATGCAACTAAGTCGTCTTACGAAAAGGACGAGCCGACAAAACCCGCAAAGCAATATCCGCCACAGCTTGTAAACGACTTGATTGCTCTGCGAGAGGCCGCGCTGGAAGACGAGTATGCCTATCGTCAGGTAGCACACCTCACGGAAAATATCGGGCCACGGCCGTCGGGATCGCCACAGGCTCAGGCTGCAGTCGACTATGTGGCTGCGGAATTGCGAAAACTTGGACTCGAGGTTCGCCTGGAAGAGGCGCGGGTTCCGCACTGGAATCGCGGGATGGAAACTGCGGAACTGGTTGAATTCCCCGGACAGGCGTCAGCAACCAAACAGAAAATTGTGCTGACGGCATTGGGTGGGAGCACGCCAACTTCCGCGGAAGGGTTGACGGCTGACCTTGTAGTAGTGAACAGCTTTGATGAGTTAAGGGGTCTGGGACGGCAGAGAGTAGCGGGAAAGATTGTGTTGTTCAATACTCGGTTCGACAAAGAGAAGGCCGCGGCTGGTTTTGCTTCGGAGGCATATGGAGAGGCGGTGGTCTACCGCGCGAAAGGCGCAAAAGCGGCTGCGCTAATGGGCGCTGTAGCTTCTCTGGTCCGTTCGGTCGGAGGCGCGGATTACCGGCTGCCGCATACGGGCTGGGGCGAACCGGCAGGGATACCGGCGGGAGCAGTCACCAGCGAGGACGCTGATTTGATTTCCCACCTTGTGACCCAGGGCAATGTGCGCATGCATCTTGTATTGACTTCCGGAAATGGCCCCGACGTGTTGAGCTACAACGTAGTAGCGGACCTCAAAGGCTCTGAGCATCCGGAGCAAGTGATCATCGTCTCTGGACATTTGGACTCTTGGGATTTGGGGACGGGCGCGATCGACGATGCGGCTGGAGTCGCAGTAGCGATGGAAACCGCGGAACTGGTTCAACGACTGCATCTTCATCCTAAGCGGACAATTCGCGTGATTGCCTGGATGGACGAGGAAAATGGTGGACACGGGCACGATGCTTATGCCACCGCGCATAGAACCGAATTTCTCAACCACGTTGCGGCGATTGAAAGCGATTTTGGAGCGGCACATCCGTTGGGATTCGACGCCAAGATCAGCGCCAATGCTGTGCTGTGGCTTAAGCCCGCACAGGATATTCTGCGCAGCTTCGGTGCGAACCTGATCAAACTAACGAATGACAGTCCGGGAGCGGATATTGCGCCTCTGGTCCAGGCTGGGATTCCGGCATTCGGCATCATGCAGGATGGCCGAACTTATTTTAACTACCACCACACCGCCGCCGACACTCTGGACAAAATTGTTCCGCGAGAGTTGCGCGAAAACGCAGCGGCGATGGCGATAATGGGCTACGCGTTGGCTAACCTTCCCGAAACGCTGCCACGATAATCAGAGTCTCTGCTCGAAGATTTCCTCGATAATTGTTCAGGGGAAGGCTATGCGTCCTTTGTGGCAGTTGACGCATCTCAATTTGAGCGCATATCATTTTTGTTCGACTAAATGAGAAGAAAGATTCAGGAGGCGGTGTCGAGGCCGCACGGTCATCATCCATGGATAAGAAGAAGCTGGAATATTTTAGAAAGAGGCTGGAAGTGCGGCAGCAAGAGCTGCGCCGCACGGTCTCACGCACAGAACAGGACGGACGCACTGTCGACGAAGACTCGGCACAGGACATCGCGGATCGCGCTGCCAGTTCCTACACCAAGGAATTTCTTTTCCACCAGAGCAATAACGACCGCCAACTGCTAGCTATGGTCGAAAGTGCGCTGGACAGGATTCGCCAGGGAAGCTTCGGCGAATGCATCTCTTGCGGTAAAGAGATCAACGCGAAACGGCTGGAAGCAGTGCCGTGGACAAGGCATTGCATCGAGTGTCAGGAGAAGCTGGAGCAGGGCATACTGGAAGAGGCGCCGCGGTAGCGGCCGTTCAAGAGATGTGATCGGAATATGGTTCTTGACGAAGGTTCTCTGTTCACTGTACGATTTTGACTACCAGTTTGCTCTTCGGAGCAGACCTTGGATTTCATGAAGAGTGGCTGAGGGACGAGCCCAGAGAAGCCACGACAACCGGATCGGGAGGGAACTCCTGGTCGCCCGGTGTCAACTCTCGCCCGGAACAGGGGGAACATGAGATTCGGGGTGCCGCATTTTTAGCATCTCGTACCTCTTTTCCTTTTCTTCCGGAAAAGAGGTTTTGGTTTTTGGGGCATTTTTAGTTGGCTCGTCACGCGGCTACTCGAAACGAGTAGCTCATGCCCGGATATGGTTACGAATTGCGCTGCCGCGAATGCGGCAAGAGCTGGGGAAACCAGCCGCGTTCCGTCTGCGACGACTGCTTTTCTCCGCTGGAAGTTTTCTACGACTACGACGCGATTCGCGGCACATTCACGCGTCAGCAGATCGCCGCACGCGCGCCCAACATGTGGCGCTACGCGGAATTGCTGCCCCTGCCGGAAAACTATTCGCCCACCCTGCCCATAGGATTTACGCCGCTGCTGAATGCACCGCGGCTGGGAGAACGGTTGGGCACGAAGAATCTTTTCTTAAAAAATGATGCCGTCTGTCTGCCCACGTTGAGTTTCAAAGACCGCGTGGTGGCGGTGGCGCTGGCCCAGGCACGGAACTTCGGCTTTGATACCGTGGCCTGTTCATCGACTGGAAACCTGGCCAACGCGGTGGCGGCACAGGCTGCCCGTAATGGATTCCATGCCTGGATCTTCATTCCCGCGGATCTTGAGCCGGCGAAAATTGTGGGTACGCAAGTCTTTGGCGCCAACCTGGTGCGGATTGCGGGGAGCTATGACCAGGTCAACCGGCTGTGTTCGCAGATTGCCGACGAACGCAATTGGGGATTCGTGAATGTGAACCTGCGTCCCTATTACGCGGAAGGGTCAAAAACAGTCGGATTCGAAATCGCTGAGCAACTGGGCTGGCGGCTGCCGGACAACATCGTTGTCCCAATGGCGGGCGGATCGCTGATCACGAAAATCAAGAAAGCTTTTGGAGAATTGATCGAGTTGGGATTGGTTGAACCCAAACCGGTTCGGTTTTTCGGCGCACAGGCGACCGGATGCTCGCCTATCTCGACGGCAATCAAAGCAGGCAATTCTGAGATAGAGCCTCAGAAGCCTTCCACTGTGGCCAGATCGCTGGCGATCGGAAATCCTGCTGATGGTCATTACGCGATCAAGACCATCTCCCAGACCGGGGGCTGGGCGGAAGACGTTTCGGATTCAGAACTAGTGGAATCCATCCAGCTCCTGGCAGAAACCGAGGGCGTATTCACCGAGACTGCGGGCGGAGTGACGGTTGGTACCGCCGATAAACTCTATCGGCAAGGGCGCATTCACCCCGATGAAACGACTGTGCTGTGCATCACAGGGAACGGTTTGAAGACTACGGATGTGCTCACCGGGAAATACGAAACCGAGGTACCGATTCCACCGAAGATTGTTGAGTTCGACAGGTATCTGGAAAGCAGGCTGGGAGTCGGGGAAAAGGATGTGCCCGCCACTGTGGAGGTTTGAGATGAACATCACCGTCCAGATTCCGACAGCATTGCGCCGCCATACTTCAGGCATCGAACGAATTACCTGCACGGCGGCAAATCTTGGAGAATTGTTTTCTGCGCTTGATCAGCAATTTCCTGACTTGAGGCCGCATCTTCGGGATGATGCAGGGCAGATTCGCCGATTCCTGAATATCTACGTCAACGAGGAAGACATCCGCTTTCTCGGCGGGAATACCTACGCCTTTCAGGATGGAGATGAAGTCCTTCTGGTGCCCTCGATTGCAGGCGGCCTCGCCTAATCTGGAAAAGCAAAAAGCCCTGTCCTTACGACTGGCGACATAGTCCTTTCTTCCGCTAGTGGATCCATGACCAATTTGACCGAGTTGCATCCAATACGGGTCTAGGGTAATCTAACTAACTGGTTAATTAAGTGAAGAGCGTTGCTGTCAAATCACGACTCGGAACGCGGGGCCGCCCTGAGGAAAGCCGCGCCGCCATTCTCCAGGCGGCGGTGGGTGAGTTTTCCCGGGAAGGTGTTGCAGGCGCGCGCACGGACGCTATCGCTCGCTCCGCGCGAGTGAATAAGGCGTTGCTCTATTACTATTTCAAAGACAAAGAAGCACTTTATGGCGCTGTGCTTGACCAGGTTTTCGGAGGGCTAACTAAGGCCATCCAGCATGCGCTTTCGCAAGACTTGCGTCCCAGAGAAAAATTACTCGCCTATGTGGGCGCTCATTTCGATTACATCGCGAGCCACCCGCAGTATCCCTCGATCGTGCAAGGCGAGATGATGCGCGCTGGGCGTGGGCGCAGCGTCCAGTTCGAACGAATCACCCGGCAGTACTTCCAGCCGGTGTTCTCCAGGGTGGGAGCACTGCTTGAACAAGGAATGACTTCCGGAGAATTTCGGGCCGTCGATCCCGCCCACTTCATCCCTTCGATGATTGCAGTGATTGTGTTTTATTTCAGCAGCGCTCCAGTATTTCGCCTGCTGAGCGGGGCTGATCCAATGTCGCCGGAGCGGATCGCCGAACGGCGGGAGGCAGTGCTGGACTTCATTTCAGCGGCGCTGTTCCGGCAGCGTCATCAGAAATCGCAAGGAGGGCGGAAGTGAGCGTCCGCAATAAATTCTTGATCATTCTGGGTGTGATTTTTGCGATCTCATTGTCCTACTACTTGTTCTCCACGCCGCGATCGAAAGACCTGGTGCTGATCGGCACGGTGGATTCCAACCAAGTGGTGGTGAGCCCGCAAATTCAGGGCAGAATTGTAAAACTCCTGGTGGATGAGGGCACGCAGGTGAAACAAGGTGACTTGATCACGCTTCTTGATCCATCAGAGTTGCAGGCGCAAGAGCGCGCGGCGAGTGCCATGACTTCCAGCATGCGCTCAAAAGTGGCGGAAACTCGCGCAAATCAGCAGGCGACCACAGGCACCACGTCGAGCGATGTAACCAACGCGCAAGCCCGCGTCGAGGCCGCTCGCGCACAGTTGGCCCAGGCCGAAGCAACGCTGCAACGAGTTCAAAGTGACAGCCGCCGGATGATCGAACTGGCGAAACAAGGAGTTGCTTCCGATCAAGACCGGGTTCAGGCGGAAAGCAACCTCAAGGTGGCCCAGGCGAACGTGCAGTCGCTCGAAGAGCAGGTAAGGTCGGCGGAAGCTGATTTGAACGCGGCCGTCGCACGTACCCATCAGGCGAATGCCGCGCGGAGTACAGTCGAATCTACACGAGCTCAGTTGTCGAACGCGGAAGCGCAGCGCATGCAGGCGCAAGTTCGTCTTGGCTACGCGAAAATTCTCGCGCCGGTGAGTGGCACAGTTTCGGTGCGCGCCGCTCGCGAAGGGGAAGTGGTCAATCCCGGGCAGGCGATTGTGACAATTGTCGATCTCAGTGATACCTGGGTTCGGGCAGCGATTCCCGAGACTTATGCCGATCACATCGGCCTAGGAGATACGCTGCGTGTACGACTCCCGGGGGGCACGGTTACGTCCGGGAAAGTGTTTTTCAAGTCAGCCGAGGCGGACTTCGCCACGCAACGCGACGTCAGCCGGCGCAAACGCGATATCAAGACCATTGTGTTGAAGGTTCGTCTGGACAATCCTCGAGGCGCGTCTGTGCCGGGAATGACGGCCGAGGTGCTGGTTTCGCCGCAACAGCTCAAGGGAATGCCTGAAAAACAGAATGTCTCGGCGGAGCAGCAACGGTGATTGCCAACGCGAACTCTCGCGGCGATGCACCAAATAGCGGGTCTCACCCCGACGGGCGGGACACCGCCACTGCGAATGCCATCGAGGTCGAGCACATTGTGAAGAAGTACGGTGAGTTCACCGCGGTGGATGATGTTTCCTTCAGCGTGAAGGAAGAAGAGATTTTCGGTCTCCTGGGTCCAAACGGCGCGGGCAAATCTACGCTGATCCGGATGATGACGACGTTGATCCCGATCACTTCCGGTAAGGCGCGCATCGCCGGACACGACGTGCAGAAAGAAGCGGACGCCGCGCGACGGGCGATTGGCGTGATTCCGCAAGCATTAACCAGCGACCTCGATCTGACCGTGGAAGAGAATATGAATATCTACGCCAAGCTCTACGACGTGCCAGCGAAAAAGCGTAAAGCGGCGATTGACGAATTGTTGGAACTGGTTGACCTGACCAAGTGGCGCTCGGCACAAACCAAGACCCTCTCCGGTGGAATGCGGCGGCGGCTAGAGATTGCGCGCGGGTTGGTGCACAGTCCGCGCATTTTCTTTCTGGACGAGCCCACAACCGGGCTGGATCCAGTTTCGCGCGTGGCAGTTTGGGAGATGCTCACTAATATCAAGAGCAATCGCAAACTCACAATTTTGATCACTACGCACTACATGGACGAAGCTGACCGCCTTTGTGACCGCATCGCCATTGTCGATCACGGCAAACTGGTGGCGCTCGATTCTCCTGCGGCGCTGAAAGCAAGCGTGCCCGGATCGAATGTCATCGAGGTTCAGTTCAATAACGCGCCGCCGGATTGGGAACAGCGGCTGCACAATCTGAGCGGCGTGACTTCCATAAAGCACGAGGGCGCCGGCATGTATCGCATTCTGACCAGTGATGGTTCTCGCACAACGACTGAACTGGTGGAGATGGCGGTGCACGGTGGCGTTGCGGTGAAATCACTATCGGTGCAGAACACAACGCTGGACGATGTATTCGTCCACTACACGGGACGGCAGTTGCGCGACGAACTGGTGAAAGCTTACAGCTTTGTCATGCCGTCCAGACCAGGATTACAGCCATGAACCGGATGCTGGCTATCATCGAGCGCGAAATGCGCAAGTTCTTCCGATCACCGGCGCTGATGATGGCGTCCATGATTTTTCCTTTGGTCCAGCTTCTGGTATTGGGTAATGCTTTTGGAGGAAAGATTCGCGACGCCAAACTTGGGATCGTCGATCAGGATGGAGGCACTCAGGCACTGAAGGTCCGTGAAGCATTTGATTCCGTCCGCGCCAACGTGCGCACCTTCGAGCCCATTTATTACGACAATGACAAGCAGGCAATGGAGGACGTGCGCAACGGCAAGATCCAGGGCGCCGTGATTATTCCGCCTCAATATTCACGGCGAGTCTATGAGGAAAGCCATCCCCGAATCGCGTTGATCGTGGACAACAGCGACAACTTCATGAGCTCAGCCCTGGAGGGCAAACTCACTGAACTGACCAACGCCCTCAATCAGCCTGCGGTCGAACCACGCCTTTTGCAGAAGACGGCGCTGGAAGTTGTGGAACTCTATCCGTATATCGAATACATGAAATTTTTGCTGCCCGGATCAATCGCGCTGGCCATGTTCGTTTCGGTGATGATCGGCGGCGGCATGCTCTATATCGACGATAAGGCCCGCGGCGTTCACGAGGGTTATCTGGTCACACCCATCACGAAGACAGAGCTGGTATTCGGACTGAACGCGGCGGGAGCGATCAAAGCCGTGCTGACGGGAGTGGTGATCACCGTCATCGGTTCGCTTCTTTCCGGAGTGAATACGCTTTTCAATCCTGCCACGGCTGTTGGTCTGTTGCTGATGATTGTGCTGACCTCGCTGGCCTTCAACACCATGATGTTTCTACTCATGGTGCGGGTGGAAGACCCGCTGGTGCCGCGCGCTATATTCGGCATACTCAATACGTTGCTATTTTTTCCCAGCGGCTCGATTTATCCTATCCAGGCATTTCCTTTTTGGCTGCGAGCCATCGCCAAAGTAGATCCGTTTACCTACGCTGTCCATGGATTCAAGGCTCTACTGTTGAAGGAAACCGGCCTGGTAGCGGTGGTTCCAGACATGATTTATCTATCGATATTTGCCGTGGTTACGCTGACCGTGGCTACGCCGTTGTTCAAACGAACGCTGTAGGGATCTTCGAATTACGAATTACGATTGTCGATTGAAAAACCTTTGGATATTCAAATTGTAAATCGAAATCGGAAGCCGGAAATTCTTGGCTGATTCCGCTATGCTTGTTTCAGCTATGACACTGATAGATGCAAAGCAGTATGACTTCGCCCGCGACCGGCGCCGCCGCATTCGAATTATTTCGGCATTGATTGTGATTCTTGGGTTGGGTTGGCTGGTTTGGTCGCATCGCAACTGGCCGGAAGAACGGGTGGCAAGCCAATTCTTCGACGCCCTCCAAAAACAGGACTATGAAACAGCGTACGGTATCTGGATGCACGATCCTCAGTGGAAACAGCATCCGGGAAAATACTCGCAGTATCCTTTCAATGAGTTCTATCGCGACTGGGGTCCAGGTGGCGAGTGGGGGCTGATTAAGTCTTACAAAATCTACGGATCAGCCACGCCCAAGGGTGGAGGCAGCGGAGTGGTTGTGGAAGTGGTCGTAAACAATCGTGCCGAACACGCCCGCGTGTGGGTGCAGAAATCGGACAAGACACTATCGTTCTCGCCTTTCTGAATTCGCGACTAGTGATTCCGCTCCATTGAGGAAGTTTCTGCTATGCGCGTCGCGGCAATCTATGACATTCATGCCAACCTTCCCGCACTTGAGGCTGTACTCCAAGACATTCGTCAGGCAGGAGTAGATCAGGTAGTGGTCGGGGGCGATGTGCTTCCCGGGCCGATGCCGAATGAAACGATGGCATGTTTGCTGAACCTCGATGTTCCGGTGCAGTTCATTCAAGGCAACGGCGACCGTGTAGTGCTTGCACAGATGAGAGGCACGGAGTCGAGCGAGGTCCCAGAGCAATTTCGAGAGGGCGTGCGCTGGGTGGCGGGGCAGTTGCATCCCGAGCACGAGCGCTTGTTGGCTGGCTGGCCGAAAACATGCCGTGTCGAAATTCGCGGGTTAGGTGAGGCGCTGTTTTGCCATGCTACACCGCGAAACGACACTGAGATGTTTACCCGTCTTACGCGTGAAGACCGTCTCTTGCCGGTCTTTGAAGGACTCAACGTACCTGTGGTGGTCTGCGGTCATACTCACATGCAGTTTGACCGAATGATCGGAAGGATTCGAGTTTTAAATGCCGGCAGCGTGGGAATGCCGTTTGGAGAACCAGGCGCCTATTGGCTCCTACTTGGACCTGACATTCAACTTCGGCATACGCCCTATGATCTCGCGAAAGCTGCCGGGCGCATTCGAGACACCAAATATCCACAAGCGCATCAGTTTGCCGCAGGGAATGTCTTGCGACCTCCATCCGAGGAAAAATCGCTTGAAGCATTTTCCCGGGTCGAATTGAAGTAGTCAGGGAAGGTGGCGCCGCTGGGCTAGACCTTGCCTACGTGGTCGAGCGTCTTCAGCAAAGATGCTTCGTCGCCTACGTTCAGGCAGGTTTTCGATCTTTCAATCTGTCGCATCAGACCACACAGCACTTTCCCTGGTCCAACTTCCACCAAGGTTTGTATCCCTTTCGAGACGAGCAATCGCATGGACTGCTCCCATTTGACGGGTCCCGTCACTTGACGGAGAAGAGCGTCGCGACTGCGGTCTGCATCCTGGAGAGCGGCGGCATCCACATTGCAAACGACCGGAAGATCCGGGGTTTGAAAACTGATGGCAAGCAAATCCTTAGCGAGCCGGTCCTGAGCTGGTTTCATCAATGAACAGTGGAACGGGGCACTCACCGGAAGCAATTTGGCGCGTTTCGCACCGCGCTCGTCGGCCAGTTTGGCGGCGCGTTCGACCGCGCTTGCGTGACCTGAAATTACAATCTGCTCTGGCGAGTTGATGTTTGCCGGCTCACAAACTTCGCCCTGCGATGCATCGGTGCACACCGCTGTGACCTTCCCCAGATCCATTCCCAGGATCGCCGCCATAGCGCCCACGCCTACGGGGACGGCCTCCTGCATGTACTTTCCGCGATTGCGCACGGTGCGAACGGCGTCTGCGAAGGTGATTGTCCCGGCGGCAACGTGGGCCGAGTATTCTCCCAGACTGTGGCCGGCGACGAAGCTGGGAGTGATGCCTTTTTCCTTGAGCACCCGCCAGGCGGCGACCGACGCGGTAAGGATAGCCGGCTGCGTGATCTCAGTCATCCGCAGTTGTTCTTCCGGACCTTCAAAACAAAGTTGCGAGAGCTTGTAGCCGAGAGCCGTGTCAGCTTCTTCAAACGTCTGACGCGCAACAGGATATTTTTCTGCCAGGTCTTTCCCCACGCCAACGGCTTGCGATCCCTGGCCGGGGAAAAGAAAAGCTATGAGGGGCTGAGGGTTGGTCATGAGAAATCGGCACTTAGCATTTAGCACTTAGCATTTAGCCACATCGCAATGCGCAGGTGTCAGATCTTCACTGCTATTGTGCCGTTGTGCTCATCGCAGTCGCTCGGATAGCCGCCAGCTCTTTTTCAATCTTGTCATTAATTTTGCGCTCGGCGAATTCCGCGGCGACCCGAATTGCGTTCTTGATGGCGTTGGCGTTGGACGATCCGTGGGTAATGAAACAGACTCCCTTCACGCCAAGCAATGGAGCACCGCCATACTCGGTGTGGTCGAGGCGTTTCTTGAAATCGGCAAACGCGCTGCGCGAGAGCAGATATCCCACCTGCCGCGTGATGGTCGTCTTCAAGGTTTCTTTCAATGTAGCGCGCACCAGGTTGGCCACGCCTTCAGAGGTCTTTAACGCTACATTGCCCACAAATCCGTCAGCAACGATGACGTCCACCTGGCCGCCATAGAGGTCGCGTCCTTCTACATTTCCTACAAAATTCAGCGGAAGCTGTTTCAAGAGTTGGAAAGAATCGCGGGTTAGCTCGTTGCCTTTGGTTTCTTCCTCACCAATGGAGAGCAATCCCACACGCGGACGCTTGGTTCCGAACATGCTGCGAAAATAGATTTCGCCCATTACGGCAAACTGCTCGAGGTTGTGTGGTTTGCAATCTACATTGGCGCCTACGTCGAGCAAGATGGCGACAGTATTGACGGCGGTCGGAAAAACTGCGGCCAGCGCTGGCCGATCTACACCAGGAATGGCGCCGAGCACCATCTTCGCGGCGATCATGGCGGCGCCGGTATTGCCTGCGGTGATGAAACCATCGGCACGACCTTCACGAACCATTCGCAGGCCCACTCGCAGCGAAGAATCCCGTTTGGCGCGCACTGCCTGAACCGCCTTGTCCTCCATGGTGATGACTTCGGTGGCAGGCACGATGTCCAGAGGCAGTCCGGATGCGGCAGGATAGCGGGCAAGCTCAGCCCGGATGGGTTCCTCACGGCCGACTAAAGCGACGCGAACATCATAATGTCGCGCCGCCTGAATCGCGCCTTCGATTTCAGGTCGCGGTGCGCGGTCCGAACCCATCGCGTCCAAAGCTATGACGCTTGCCATGTGGTAGAGAAACTAGCTGGCTTCTTCGACGTTCACAACTTCACGGCCTTTGTAATAGCCGCATTTAGGACAGGCGCGATGTGGCATCTTACGCTCGTGACAATTCGGGCATTCGGAGAGTGCGTGGCTTTTGAGTGAATCATGAGCGCGCCGGCTTCCGGTACGCGCCTTGGAGTGTCGCCGTTTTGGATTTGGCATAAAATTCCTCTTTAAGATCAGTGTCCCAACTTGTTACGAATTTCTTTCAGCGCTGACCAGCGTGGATCTTCCAGCGGTTCGGCGCAAGAGCATTGCTCTGTGTTCAAGTTCTTACCGCAGTGCGGGCAAAGTCCCTTGCAGTCTTCGCGGCAAATTACCTTCAGGGGAAGCGCCAGCAGCACCTGCTCCCGAACTGCATCTTCCAGTAGCAATCCCTCGCCCTGATAGTAGCTCACTTCGGCTTCGGTAGTGGTCACCGACAGCTCTTTCTGTCCGGCGTCGACTCCTAGCGGGCGGTACAACAAATCGAAGTTGCGTGCGACCGGCTGCACCACCGGTTCAAGGCAGCGGGCACAGGCCAATTCAAGGGCGGTCGCGACCTCACCCTTCAGGCGTATGTCCCTTATTTTCTGATGCTTCCCGTGATGCTCCTCGATCAACTCGGCGCGGCCGGCAGCCTCAAGGCCACCCCGCTGGGTGATGTCCGGTCCAAAGTCGATGGCGCCCGCGGGATACTCCTCCTCGAAATCAAGAGGCTGGAGTTCCAACTGATGAATTTCGATGAACACAGGGAATCCTCCGCGCCCCAACCCGGATGCCGCGCAGGCCGCGGAAGCACGCTCAGAGGCGCAAGTTTTCCAGGGAGCAACATTAAAGAATAAAGGGCGTTGGAGAGGAGTGTCAAGGAAAGTACGGGTGCTGGGGACGAAATGGGTCGAGATTCAGACCGTGAGATCGGTCTATGGATATGCTATGCTTTAGCTTGGAGTGCCCTATGGCAACGCTATATGTGGAAAACATCCCTGATGAGCTTTACCAAGCCTTGCGCGAACGTGCCCGGCAACACCGTAAATCGATTGCGGCGGAGATCCTTACCTTGCTGGAAGAAAATATCCCCACCGCCGCAGAATTGAAGAAACGCCAAAAAATCTTCAAGCAGCTAGAGCGCCTTCGCTCCTCGAATCCCGCCGGCCCCGGTCCCTTTCCCGCTAGTGAACAAATGCAGAGAGAGGATCGGGAACGTTGACTTCGGTCGTTGTGGACGCCAGCGTGGCGGTCAAGTGGTGTCTCCCAGTTGCGAATGAATCTTTAGTTTCTCAAGCCCAGCGAATCCTCGACGCCCATAGCCGGGGGGAACTTCATTTTCTTGTACCCGACCTATTCTGGGCAGATCTGGGAAATGTCTTGTGGAAGGCAGTCCGGATCGGTCGAACATCAAGGGCAGCGGCGATGTCCGGCCTAGCATCCATCAGAGACCTCAAGATCCCGACTTCCGCTTCCGTAGATTTATTGCAGCTGGGCCTGGAAATTGCGTTCGCTCATGACCAAACCGTATACGACAGCCTATACGTAGCGCTGGCAGTGCAATCGGGCAGCGTCGTGATGACCGCGGATGAGAAGCTGGCGAACGCGCTAGCCGCGTACTTGCCAGTCAAATGGCTCGGCTCATTCTTTTGAGGGTAGCGCTCACTTCCACTTGCCAGTCCCCTCCACGATGGTGATGTAGCGATTGAGAGGCAGATCGGTAAAACGCTCGACGGCGCCGCTTGGCTGCGGCCATTTGACCTCCACCCAATCGATCTTCGAACGATTTCCAATTCCCAGCACCACTCGAGGATCGTGGGAAGATAGAAAACTGCCGCCGCCCACTTTCATTCTGTTTCGCTTCAGATCGCCGGCCTGATATGTGATCCGGGCGCCCACCGCGTCAGGATTTGATTTAGTGCCTACCAGTTTTACTCCGAGCCAATGGTTCTGAGTTCCAATGTTATTGCGGAGCAGAACGGGAGCGCCGTCGTTGACTGAAATCAGCACGTCAGTGGCGCCATCGTTGTTGAAATCTCCAATAGCCAGACCACGAGCGGAGAATGATTTGGCAAAGACCGGTCCACTCTGCTCACTTACGTTCCTGAAACCGCCGCCTGTGTTTTGGAAGAGCAAGGGAGGCTCTTTGTATTTGACCTGACTCGAAAACTCTTCTACCAGATCATCAGGAAATCCGTTCGCCAAAAACAGATCGACGTTGCCATCGTTATCGTAGTCGAAGAATTTTAATCCCCAGCCGCTCATCCAGCGTGTAGCCATGCCGATCCCTGCGGTCATGGCTTGATCATCAAACGTCTGATCGCGGTTATTTTGGTATAGCGAGAAAATCTCTTCATCAATATTGGCGACAAACAGGTCCATCCATCCATCTTCATTGAAATCGGCGGAATCCACTCCCATTCCAGAGCGCGCTCGCCCCTCGGCGCTGTAGCCTACGTCTGCTTGCAGTCCCATCTCCTCGAATCGTCCGCTGCCCTGATTCACAAATAAGAAATTGGCGACGGTGTCATTCGCCACGAAGAGGTCCATGCGTCCATCGTTATTAATGTCCGTGGCTACCACACCCCAGCCTTTGCCCAGGTGCTTTGCTATTCCGGATTGCTGACTTACATCGGTGAAGGTTCCGTCGCCATTGTTGTGAAACAGCCAACTCGGCATCGGTTTGAAGATGCGTGGAATGCAATAGTGACGTTTACCGTCTTTGGCTATGCCACAACCGCTGGCCTTATCGAACTGAGCAAATTGACAGACGAATAGGTCGAGCCGGCCATCATTATCGTAATCGAACCAAACGGCGCTCGAAGTCCAGCCGGGTGCGGCGACGCCGGCTTTGTCGGTGACATCGGTGAAGGTGCCATCCCCGTTGTTGTGATACAGAATGCTTTTGCCGTATTGAGTTACATAGATGTCGGAGAAGCCATCGCCGTCATAGTCGCCGACTGCCACTCCCATTCCGTAGCCGCCCGCACCGACGCGGGCCTTCTCGGTTACATCCGTGAAAGTGCCATCGCGATTGTTGCGATAAAGCGCGTTTCGCAATGGGCGCGGAGGATTGTAGAAATCACATTTGCCGCTGTTGACCAGGTAAATATCCATCCAGCCGTCATTGTCGTAATCGAGAAAGGCGCAGCCGGCTCCCGTGGCCTCAGGCAAATACTTCTCCGCAGATTTCCCTGCAGTGTGAACCCAGGTTATGCCACTTACCGATGACGGAATTTCCTCGAAAGCGTAAGTGGCGGGGACAGCGGCAGCCAAACGAGAAAGCCCGCTGAACGCGATGCTGCCGGCCAAGCCGCGCAGAAAAAGGCGGCGGCTAAATGGGAATGATTGTCGGAATGGCAACGAACTTTTTTACCACATCCGGCGTGATTTCGGGCCCAGTCGTGTCAAGACGCTGAGTCACATGCTAACATTTCTTTCTATTCTCCAGCCGTGACGCACAACCATGCCAGCGCTTAGATTCCGCCGACATCCCAGGTTCCAGTTCGGTGTAATTTTTGTCGCTTTGATGTTTGGATCAGCAGCCTTGGCGCAATCGGGTTCCTCTTCCGCAGACGACTTTCAAAGAATTGCGCAACAGGCGGCCACGGCGCGAGAAGGAGGCATGTCCGAAGATGCCATCCGCTTCTATCGGCGCGCCGTGGAGATCCGGCCCGACTGGGATGAAGGCTGGTGGTATTTGGGCAGCCTGTACTATGACACCGATCATTATGCCCAGGCGATTCCGGCCTTCCAAAAGCTGATTGAACTGAATCCCAAACTTGGACTGGCTTGGGATCTCTTGGGACTTTCTGAGTATGAAACCAAAGATTACACAAATTCGCTGGTCCATCTCAAACGTGGGCAAGAACTCGGACTCGAAGACAACCCCGAGGCGGTGAAGGTTGCCAAGTATCACATCGCGTTATTGCTCAATTTGAATGGACAATTTGTGAAGGCAACAGAAGTGCTCAAATCTGGATTCGAGCGAGAACACTTGCCTGACCAGATCAAGATTGCGCTGGGAATGGCGCTGTTGCGGATTCCGCTTCTGCCAAACCAGGTGGATCCTTCCAAGGATGCGTTGATTCACGCAGCGTCGGAAACCGCAGCGCTTCTGGCTCAGAACAATCTCGAGCAGGCACTGAAGTCGTTTGAGCAAATGTTGAAGGACTACCCCGACACGCCGTATCTGCACTACGAATATGGTTCTACGCTGGCTTCAGCTTCTCGTTATGACGAGGCCGAGACGCAGTTGCGTGCCGAAATGCGAATTATGCCCCGCAGCGCGCTACCTCATATACGGATGGCGTCGTTTGCTTTGCAACGGAATCACCCACGAGAGGCGCTTCAATCTGCCGAGCAGGCAATAGGGCTCGCCCCTCAGTCCCGCGCGGCGCACGAAATGAAGAGACAGGCTCTGCTCGCGTTGGGGAAGAGTGAAGAAGCAGCAAAGGAAGCTAAAACTTTAGGCGATTTACCATCCGAAGCTGGTGAAATTGATGTCGATGTAGCTCGCGCCTACGCACGCGGAACAACGGGTTCTCAAACCCGGCCAGAACAGACCGCAGAAAAGAATCTGGTCGGTGTCGGTAACAATGCGGACAAATCTCGCGAATTTGCAGAGCTTGCCGATCAAGCAAGGGCCGCCCAGCAAGCCGGCAGGACCGAGGACGCCATTCGTTTTTGCCAGAGTGCGCTCAAACTGCGACCTGATTGGGAAGAAGGATGGGCCAATCTCGGGATGCTGTATTTCAGTTCTTCCCAATATGCCGAGGCCATTCCCGCTTTAGAAACTACTGTGGGACTGAATCCCAAGCGCAGCGAGGCTTGGGCGCTTCTCGGCTTGTCGGAATTTGAGCGCAAGGATTATCAAAATTCTCTGCTTCATCTGACGCGAGCGCAAGAATTAGGGCTCGCGGGCAACGCGGCGGCAGTGAGAATTGCCAGGTATCACATTGCCGCGCTGCTTAATCTGAATGGCGAATTCGAGAAAGCGATGGACCTGCTCGTTCCGGAGGTTGGCCCCGGTCCCGCAGCGGACAAAATCAAGCTGGCATTAGGATTAGCGTTGCTGCGCATTCCGCTCCTGCCCGACCAAATCACTGCTGACAACAGCGGGCTGATTCAGTCGGCAGGCGAGTCGGCCGCACTCCTCTCAGAAAGCAGATACGACCAGGCCTTTCCCGTACTCCAGCAGATGTTAAGAGAGAATCCCGCCACACCGTATCTGCACTATGCGTATGGCTCGGCTTTAGCTTCGCTCTCCCGCTACGATGAAGCCGAAGCACAACTGCGCGAGGAGACTCGAATTAATCCCAACACCGCGCTGCCCTACATACGGATGGCGTCGATTGCTTTGCTATTGCACCGTCCCAAGGACGCTCTACCGTCTGGCGAGCGCGCGGTGGCGCTGGCCCCGCAATCCGCGGAGGCACACTATGTGCTCGGACGAATCATGATAGAGATGGGAGAGGCGGGGCAAGCCGTCAAAGAACTCGAAAGCGCAAGCAAGCTCGCTCCCAACAGTCCCGAGGTTCACTTCAATCTGGCGCGTGCTTACACGAAAGCCAAACTTCCTGACCAGGCCGAAAGGGAACGCGCCATCTTTACTCGTCTGAACGCGGAGGCGGAACGGCAGAAGAACATGCGCGGAGATCAGGCGCATGTCGTGGGCTCTCGTGACCGAGGAGGATTGACACCACCTGAGGCGGGAGTGGCGGGGCCTCTGCCGGAATAGCAACTCACTGCAAAATGTTCGCCTCAATCGCAGCGCTAAAGCGCTGCGACACCCACAAAACGAACACCGCTTGAGAGTAAATGCATAACCAAGGCGGGCGCCAAAAGATGCCTGTCTCGTATGCGCTGCTACACTAACCGCCTATGTTCAAAGGGCGCGCCACGGCTGAGGCGACGGAACGTTACTCCAACCGCTTTCCGCAACTACGCGCGGCCGGACACTTTCGGCGCTCTGAAAACGTACTCGGCGTCAGCGATCTGTGGCTGTCGTCCATCGGGCTCGGTACATATCTGGGTGAGCCTGATGATGCCACGGATGAGGCTTATGTCGACGCGATCGTGACCGCTCTCCGCTCGGGTATCAACCTTCTTGATACCGCAATCAATTACCGTCACCAGCGCTCTGAGCGCAACATTAGAGCCGCTCTCGCTCAGTTATTTCGCACCGGAGAGTTGAGTCGAGACGAGGTTTTTATTTGCACCAAGGCGGGATATCTTTCCCTGGATGGCGGGATGCCGGAAGACCCACGGGGCTACTTCGCGCGCGAATACATCGAGCCTGGGATTCTGGATCCAAAGCAGCTTGCAGGTGGGATGCACTGCATGGCTCCTGCCTATCTCGAAAATCAGATCGAACGTTCGCGACGGAACCTGGGCGTCGATACGATTGATCTGTTTTACATTCACAATCCGGAGTCGCAGCTGAGTGAAGTTTCGCGCGACGTTTTTCATCAGCGATTGCGACAGGCTTTTATCATGTTGGAGGAGCAGGTGAAGGCGGGCAAGTTGCGTTATTACGGACTGGCGACGTGGAACGGGTTCCGCACCGCCGAAGATGCGCGGGACCATCTCAATCTTTTCGCCATCGCGAAACTGGCGCAGGAGGCAGGTGGTGAGCGCCACCACTTCCGCTTTGTCCAGCTTCCATTCAATCTCGCCATGACCGAGGCGTATGCGCTAACGAATCAGATATCGGGCAAAGAAAAGATGCCGCTGCTCTCCGCGGCCTCGCGCCTGGGTATTACCGTAATCGGGAGCGCGACTCTTTATCAGGCACGCCTTACCCATGGACTGCCGGAATTCGTAGGCCAGACCCTGGGGATGAACAGCGACTCCGAAAATGCCATCCAGTTTTCCCGCTCGACGCCGGGATTGACCTCGTCGCTGATCGGGATGCGCCACAAAGAACATGTGCAGTCGAATCTGAAGCCAGCTTCGATTCCAATTGCGCCGTTTGAACAATGGACCAAACTGTTTACTCAGCGCTGAGATTCCACAGACCACGTAGCGACAGGCAACTCGCCTGTCGGGTTGGGAATGCGTCGTAAATTCATCCCAGCCTTTTGGCATCAGGCCTCGCGATGTAACTGCAACAGTCGAATACTGCGGAGCTTTGCTCCGCTGAACAGGCGAGGTCGCCCCTACGTGGGCTGTGCAGCTTCAGGAGATTGCTGGAGAAAAGTTACTTCAGCTCTTGTAGCTTCGCGGAAGCGATCTGGGATGCTTCGCTGGAGGGATTTTCTTTCTGCACCTGCTCGTAGAGTTTTTTCGCTTCGGCCGCCTGGCCGCCCGCCTGATAAGTGGCAGCAAGTTCCAGTTGAGCGGTCACTTTGCCTACGGTGCGCGTCGGCTTATCAATTAATTGCTTGTAGAGGTCGATAGCTTCCTTGTTTCGGTTAAGGTTGCGGTAAACGGAAGCCAGAGCGAACTTGGCCAAAGCCGAGAGGTCATCATTGCGCGTCGAGGCGACTTTTCTGAGCTCACGTTCGGCAGTCGCGTTGTCCCCTAGCTGCGCGGAAGTGAGACCGAGAAAGTAGCGGGCAACGTCGCCTGACCTGGTGTGCGGATATTTATCCACAATTGCTTGAAATTGCTTGTGGGCTTCAGTCGCCCGTTCTTGAGCGGAAGCAAAACTGGGCGAATCGGGCTGGGCGGGCACTCCCGCGGGACGCAACGGCGTATCGAGAGTGCGGACTGCCTTGCTCAAGTCGGCGCTGGCTTTCTCATCCTGCCGGTTGAGGTAATACCAGCCGCCAATAGCGGCCGCGACCACAACCAATATCACGATTGCAGCAATGGCCAGCTTGGTTTTGTGCTCGACGGACCAGTGGACTGTCGCTTCCGCGGCGCCGATAGTGGCACCCCTGAATCGGTCTTGTTTAAGTTGATGGCGAGTTTGTGCGCGCACTAACTTCCCTTCTGATGACAATGTTGGGCTGGCAAACTACCAGTCTAACAGGCAAAATTTGACAGCGTCAAAGCAGGGTTCCCTAAACGCTGTATTGGTTCTTCTTCTTTTCTCGATGTCTTTCAAGTCCGAACTCGATGAGTCGCTCGATCAGATCAGGATAGGAGAGGCCGGAGGCGGCCCACAGCTTGGGATACATGCTGATAGCTGTGAAACCAGGCATGGTATTGATCTCGTTGACGTAAATCTTCCTGTTTGTTGGGTCCATGAGGAAATCCACGCGGGCCAGGCCTGAGCAGTCCACCGCCTGGAAAGCCTTGATCGCCAGTTCTTGAATTTTTCTGGTCTCGGCGTTGGTGAGTTTGGCGGGGATGATCAGCTGAGAGCCTTCGTCGAGGTATTTGGCAGTGTAGTCGTAGAATTCTTTGCCGGGAACGATTTCTCCGGGCACGGAAGCCTTGGGTTGATCGTTGCCCAACACCGAGCATTCGATTTCGCGGGCTTTCTGTTTGCGTCCACCGACGCCTCGCTCAATCACGATCTTGCGGTCAAACTTGGCCGCTTCTTTGATGGCTGGTCCTAGCTCCTTGCGCTGGCGCGCTTTGGAGATTCCAACTGACGATCCCAGGTTCGCAGGTTTCACGAACACCGGATACTTCAACTTGCTTTCAACCAATCGCTGAACTTTCTTCGGATTTGTTTCCCATTGGCTGCGCAGGACGGTCACGTGCTTGACGATAGGAAGTCCAGCGGCACGGAAGAGGGATTTCATAATGTCCTTATCCATTCCCGCAGCTGAGCCCAGCACTCCGGCGCCGACATACGGAATGTCCGCCAGTTCCAGCAATCCCTGTATGGTGCCGTCCTCGCCAAAAGTTCCGTGCAGTACGGGGAAGATGATGTCCACGTTAATGGCGCGATCTGCCGCGCGGCGGGTTAGGCCCGCGGCCCGCGCGTCGGTCTCGAAGGGAGTAAGAGACGAGCCCTGTCGCTGAGGCTCGGGTGGGACGACCACAGCTTCGCCTTTCGCCAGAAGCGCCGCCCCGGGAGTGGCTTCAGGATCTCCGGCGCGGAGCTGCCGTGAATCCTCGCTCGACGCTTTTCCCTGCAGCAGACGCTCCGCATCGGCCGAGGTCCGCCAGCGGCCTTCCTTGGTGATGCCAATCGGCACAACTTCATATTTGTTTTTATCGATGGCGTTGAAAACCGAGGCGGCGGAGAGTAGAGAAACCTCGTGCTCGCCACTGCGTCCGCCAAAGAGAATGCCAACGCGAATTTTCTTCATGCAGGCTGACCGAACCTCAGCGTAATTCTTATCACATTGCATCGACCTGTGAGCGGCGGGCCGCCCAGAACGGGTTGACAAGGACTGTACCCCGGAGTACCCTTCGGCAGATTTAGGTGGAGCTCCCTCCCCTGCCGGGCGATTTCGCATCGCTGGCGCGGAACATCATTCCGCCCGGGGTTCCACTACAAAAATGTCTGAGCGTGCGTAGCCTGCTTTGAGCCTAGGAGTGATCCCATGTCCCACAAACAATTTTGCGTAGCCGTACTCATCTGCGCAGTGCTGTTTATCGGCTTTGCGCTCGCCCAAAACAATACAAAACCGCTGACAAATGATGACGTAGTCGCTATGGTGAAGGGCGGACTTCCCGAGAATACTGTCATCAATGCGATCAACGCGCAGGACTCTAATTTCGACGTATCGGCAACGGCTCTGATCAAGCTGAAACAGCAGGGCGTCAACTCAAAGATCATGGATGCGATGCTGGCTGCGGCCAACAAAAAACACAGTGCAGCTCCCGCTCCCGCTCCAGCGGCCGCTCCTGCTGCGGCTCCTGCGCCGGCGGCGGCCGCTGGCCAACCTTCAGTCACGGTGCTTAAGGGCACGACACCGCAGCCTATTCCTGTATCAAAGACTCAGATTGCCCAGACCAAGACCAAGGCAACGTCTTTGAACGCACTAAGCACCGACAACGCCCTCGGCCAAGCCATGCAAAGTGTCGCTATGTCGGCTGCACAGGAGGCAGCGTATCGGAGTGGTTCCTATACCGGTGCTTCGGCGATTGGCGCGGCCGGAGGCGTCATGGGAGGCCTAATGGGTCACCGGAAACCCACCGTCACGGACGTGTGGGCGCTACCGGGGCAGAAGTCGGATCTGGTGCTAGATAGTAACCAACCGAGTTTTGAAGTCCATTTCGCCAATATTCCAGGAGTCGTTGCGGACGAATACGAGCCGGCGCTGGTGAAACTCGCGCCCTCGCCGAACAATTTCCGGCTGGTCGGCGCCACCCAGGCTAAGCAGGATGTTCTTGAGTCGTCCACCATGGATTGGGAAATCTATTCTTCATTCATCGAAGAGCGAGTAGCAGCCCAGGCCACCAAGGTTTCTTCCGGAGAGTATAAGTTGCAAGCCGCAGCCGCATTGCCCGCGGGAGAGTACGGTGTGGTGCTGCGTCCGCTGAATAAGTCTAAGAAGTTTTCCGGCAGCAGCGTTGCCCAGAATTCTGGGGAAGGCCTGCTGTTCAATTCGGTGTGGGCCTTTGCCGCGAAGTAGGCTAAAAAGGGAGTTTGTTTACAGAATTTTCTTACCGAAGGCCGAGAGCGTAAGCTCCACTGCTAATTCCGCTGTGCGGTTGTGTTCGTCAATCACGGGATTAACTTCCACGATCTCGAAGCTCAACATGCGGCCGTGGTCCGCGATGATTTCCATGGCGAGGTGCGCCTCACGATAAGTGGCGCCGCCACGAACCGGAGTGCCAACCCCAGGTGCATCCTCGGGATCGACCCAGTCCATATCGAGTGAGATGTGATACCCCGCAGTACCGCGTCCGGCCATGCGCAACGCTTCTTCCATCACGGTACGCATTCCCCGCTCATCGATGTCCCGCATGGTGAACACTTCGATCCCGGCTTGACGTACGTTTTCCTTCTCCACCGCGTCAATATCGCGGACGCCCACCAAAACGCAATTTTCCGGGCTGACTTTGGGTGAGAAATTCAGAATGTTGGCCAGTTCAGGAGGTCCCAGCCCCATGATGGCAGCCAGCGGCATACCGTGCACGTTGCCGCTCGGAGAACTTTCTGGAGTATTGATGTCACTGTGTGCATCAATCCAGATCAGCCCGATTTTCTGATTCTGCCGCCGGTAAAACTCGGCCACTCCGGCTACCGTGCCGGCGGCGACAGAATGATCGCCCCCCAACACGATTGGAACTTTCCCCGACTCCAGCGTTTTGATCATCAATTCAGCATGTTTGACGCAGGTCGCGGTGATCTCTTTCAAATATTTGGCGTGAGGATGTCCTTCCTTCTTCTGCTCCGCAATGGCGACGGAAACATTGCCACCGTCCTCCACCACATGGCCCAAGGCCTCCAAACGAGCCTCCAGACCAGCCACGCGAACCGCCGATGGCCCCATATCTACACCGCGGCGGGACTGTCCCAAGTCTAGGGGCACACCGATGACCCGAATTTTCTTAGGAATGACGCTCGAGAACGACGCAGTGGTTGGTGTCATGGGGATTGCCAAGAATTCCCGATTTTCAATTTCCGATTTCCGATTTGTGCGGATTTAATTTGGAAATCGAAATTGGAAATCAACAATCGAAAATCAACAATCGAAAATCAACAATTCCTTACGGGTAAAGCCTGTGCAGCATCCTGGGGAACGGAATAGTTTCCCTCACATGCTCCAGGCCGCAGATCCACGCCACGGCCCGTTCAATGCCCATGCCAAAACCGGCATGTGGCACGCTGCCATATTTACGCAAATCTAAATACCACTTGAAAGCCTCTTCCGGTAGGCCGTGCTGGCGAATTCGCTTCAGCAGCAGATCATAAGACGCCATGCGCTGCGAGCCGCCGATGATCTCCCCGTAGCCTTCTGGAGCCAGCACATCCACGCACAATGCCAAGTCGGGCCGGTCAGGATCGGGCTCCATATAGAAAGCTTTTATCTTGGCGGGATAGCGATGCACCATAACCGGTTTATCGAATTGCGATGAAATGTAAGTCTCGTCGGGAGAGCCCAGGTCGCCGCCCCATTCAAAATTATTCTCGAGGGCGCCTTTGGCATGTCCCTCTTGTAGCAGTTTCACTGCTTCGTCATAAGTAATGCGCGCGAACGGAGCTTCGATTTCCACTAATTTGGAAGTATCGCGGCCGATGATCTGTAAATCGGACGCCCGCCGGTCCAGACAGCGCTTGACCAAAAAGCTGATGAAGTCTTCCGCTAGCTGCATCAAATCGTCGAGCGTTGCGTACGCAATTTCCGGTTCAACCATCCAGAATTCCGTCAAGTGGCGGCGAGTCTTCGACTTCTCCGCCCGGAACGTAGGTCCGAATGAGTAGACCTTTCCCAGAGCCATGGCCGTGGCTTCGATATAGAGTTGGCCCGACTGGGTGAGATACGCCTGCTCATCGAAGTAATCGACAGGGAACAAAGTCGTGGTGCCTTCACATGCAGCCGGCGTCAGAATGGGCGGATCGGTGAGGGTAAATCCGCGTTCATCGAAAAAATCGCGAGCCGCCTTAATAATTTCGGCCCGCACCCGCAGAATCGCAGCCTGCCGCGGCGTGCGCACCCATAGATGGCGGTGCTCCATCAGAAAATCAACGCCGTGCTCTTTCAGCGATATGGGATACGGATCGTTTTCGGAAACGCGCTGCACTACTTGAACGTCTGAAACGTCAAGCTCATAGCCGCCGGGCGCCCGTTTATCGGCGCGCACCTTGCCTTCGACAATCACACTCGATTCCTGGGTAAGTCCCTTCACCGCTTCGAAAATCTCAGGAGAAACGGCATTCTTCGGCAGAACCCCTTGAATTACCCCGCTGCCGTCGCGAAAAATCGGGAACAGCAGCTTGCCGCTCTCGCGCAGGTTGTAAAGCCATCCGCGAAGGGTAACGGTCTGACCTTCGTGCTTTCCAATATCAGCGATAGTAGTTAAAGGAGACGACATAGTGGTCGATACTTGCATAAGAAAGGAGTGATTCTTAAATCGTCAATCGACAATTCTTCTAGGCCTTTTCCAGCGTTGCGAAGGTTTCGACCATTTTTTCTATGGGATTCACCTTCTCATCCGCTTCAATTTCCAGTAAGAGTGGCGGGGTATGCGGCGCAGCGCGCATCAATTCCATGGCTTGTTTCCAATCGATGGATCCTTTGCCCGGCCACAAGTGCGAATCCCGGTCTCCGGCGTTGTCGTGAACGTGAGTGGAGCGAATATGGTTCTTCAAAATCTCGAAGGCTTGGACCACCTCGTTCGTCATGTGCGCGTGACCGAAGTCAAAACAAACGCCTACATCGTCGAAATGCGAGGTCTGGATAAACTCCACTAACTTATCCGGAGTACATAGCTCGTTGGGAATATTCTCCAGCAGAATCCGTACCCCTAGTGGCTTAGCGAAGGCCCGCAAGTGCTCCACGGAAGTCACGGCCGCTTCAAACTTGCGGTCATTAAAGGATTCACCGCTGGCGCCTAAATGCTGCACCAGAAAACGGAAAGGAATTTGCTCCGCGATTTCAAGCGCTCGCTTGATTTCATCCATGGCCGCAATGCGCTGAGCGCGATCGGTGGAAGCCACGTTGACTGGCGAAGCTCCACTTCGCCCCATTTCATAATCGGCATACATGGGAGAGTGAACCGAATGTAGCGGAATGCCGCTCGTGCGGAACCAATCTGCAATTTCGCGAATATGCTGCCTGCGGTTGGCATAATCCACGTGCTGACGCGCAGCGAAGATTTCGATGGCCTGGGCGCCGCCGCGAACCAGCCCGTCCAATAATCCGGGATGCAGCCTCTCTTTCACATAGACGTAGGTGGACATCGCTTTCCGCATCAGTAGCCGACCGCCTTCCCATTATTTCGCACATCACTTGTACCCAATCGTTCTCCGGTCTTCAAATCAATCGCGATACATTCCGCATCACTCCAATAGTCTTCGCTCACGACGTGATGTCCCATCTGTTGCAGCATTGCCACGGTATCTGGTGAAGTGCCACGTTCGACGTACACTTCATCGGGCAACCACTGATGATGCAAGCGAGGCGCGTTAACGGCTTCCTGAAGGTTCATCCCGTAATCGACTACGCTCATAAGAATATTCGCCACCGTAGTGATAATGCGCGGTCCGCCTGGTGAACCCAATACCAGGGAAAGCCTACCGTCTTTCAGGACGATTGTAGGCGTCATGGCCGAAAGCGGACGCTTGCCGGGGCCGATTGCATTTGCCGGGCCTTGGATCAAACCGTACGTGTTGGGCACTCCAGGCTTGACCGTGAAGTCGTCCATTTCATCATTCAGCAGAAAACCCAATGGTTCTACCGTAACACCTGAGCCGAAGCTTTCGTTCAAGGTGCTGGTAACAGCGACAGCATTTCCGTCGGGATCAACTACTGAATAATGCGTGGTGTGCTGCGATTCCCGCATAGAGCTGGGATGCAGTCGGGCAAATTGTTCGAGCTGGCTAAAGCTGGCTGGCCTGCGCAGGTCCTTGCTGGGACTCGCATGCGCGGGATCAATTGACTCGCGCCATTCCCTGGCATACTTTTTGTCAATCAGCGGAGCTACGGGAATCTTTGAAAAATCGGGATCGCCCAGAAGCTCGGCACGATCGAAGAACGCGCGGCGGAAGGCTTCTAGCGTCAAATGCATGGCGCGGGCCGATCTGCCATATTTGGCCAGATCATAACCTTCCAGAATATTGAGAATCTCAATCAGAGCAATCCCGCCGGAAGACGGTGGCGGCGCGCTGATGATTTCGAATCCACGGTATGTGCCACGCACGGCTTCGCGCTCCTTCACTTCATAATGCGCGAGATCATCGATGGTAATCAGTCCCCCGCCCTTCTGAATGAATGCGGCCAGCTCGCGCGCCATGGCACCGTGATAAAAGTCCTCAGGATCTTTCGCAACACGTTCCAGCGTCGAGGCGAGTTCTGGCTGCCGAAAAACTTCTCCTGCCTTGTAATAGTTGCCGTCGCGCTGGAATATGCGGCGTGATTCCGGAAACCTGGCCAGTTGCTTTTCCTGCAGGTCTTTCGCGTCCTCCCAAGCCAGAGGATAACCTTCGCGGGCCAGTCTGATCGCGGGACTCATCACTCGTTGGAGCGGCAGCTTCCCATATTTCTTTGCCGCGTACACCATGCCCGCGACAGAACCTGGGACTGCAATCGCCTTGTAGCCAACCAGACTTGCATTCTCGATCACGTTCCCACGAGCGTCCAGATACATGCCGGCGGTGGCCGCCGCGGGCGCTTTTTCCCGGTAATCAATAAATCGCACTGGGCCAGCAGCCATGCGGATGAGCATAAAGCCACCGCCACCCAAATTTCCCGCCTGTGGATGCACCACGGCTAACGCGAATCCGGTGGCAACGGCTGCATCCACGGCGTTGCCTCCGGCCTGCATCATCTCAATCCCGGCGCGTGAGGCCAATTCGTGCACGCTGGCCACCATGGCGCGGGGCGCGTGCACTGGATGCACCGCGGCAGGCAGCGGTGTGGGCGTGATACTTGCCAGCGCTGCCAGGAGCAGCGAAAAAGTTAAATTGCGATGAAATCCCATGCAGTCAGAGACTTGTGTGGTTCGTCCGCATCTGGTTCAAACGGCGAGCCGAGGGCAGACTTCTGAGGCTAGCGTAGCGGATGAGTAGCCGTCAAATAGTCACATTGATCAGAGGGTTGCGCGGAAACTATCGCTGCTCTTTTTTCCTGCTTTGTTTGCGTGATCCACGGCTGGCAGTTTTAACTTTCGTCTTTGACGCCACCATCGCGTACGATTCGCGAATCAAGTCCTTCAACTCTGGCGCCGGGAGAACGGACAATCGTTCCAGCAGCACCCATTTGTAGCGACCTACGTACGGTGCTGGGCTAATTCCCTCGTGTTCCGTGAGTTCGGCAAACTTTTCTGGAGTGCATTTGAACGAAAGCCGCTGAGGGACAGAACCCAAGTCCAGCACGGCGAAGATCTTGCCTCTGACTTTGAAACAGAGATCTTCTCCCCACTGCAGGTTCTCCTTGGCGTCGGGGAAGGAAAGACAGAAGTGACGGATGGATTCTACGTCCATGACCAGACCCTACTAATAAATGGGCTGGAAAACCAAAGGCTGTCACGTCTCGATGAGCTTATCCTATAGCTGAAGCGGCTTGGGCCTTAGCAGCAATCGGGCGAGTGCGACGAAGCTCCTGCCACTGCAGAACAACGTCTGCGAGAATTATGGAGAAGCCGACACAAACCCACACTACAGTTTCGTCGGCGCCAGGAATCTTTTCCCAGCCAGTAACGCCGAGGATCACGCGGACTTCGAGAAAGACCAAAGCAACAGCAAAGCTCCGCGTCATCCATTGGCGGTGCTGCTGGACTTTCCCTTTGAGAATAAATACTAAGGCGATGCTGGTGGTAAGCACCCACAAAGTAGCATCGACCGCAGCCGCGATGCTGAACGAACGCGTAGCCCCACTCCGCTCCTGGAAATGCTGTATGTAAAAGCCGAGCGGCGCAGCGGTAAAGACACCGGCAATATAAAAACGTCCGACAACACGATGAAACTTCGCGAAACGCTGGCGCAGACGATCGGAAAATTGCATTGGACCGAGCAAAAGCGCACAGGCTCCGGCCAGACCATGAGGAAGCAGCCACCACTTGAAAGGCTGGTAGTGTTGCCAGACCGGATCCTTAGGATCGATGAGGAAGTGCTCGTTGTGGCGGAGAACGTAAGCGACCATCAAACCAATGAAGCCAAACAACAAATACTTCGCACGCGGCCAGGAGAGTCGTTGGGGCGGAACGGAAAAAGTAGACATAAAGGATTTCGAGAGTTTCCTTCGGATTCGCGCTGCGACTATACATCGAAAAGGACCGGGAGATAAAAGGCCTTCTTGACGGGTGGCTTGCAGACTAGCCGAACGAATTCTTACTTGGTAGCTGCGTCGCTGGAGATCACCAGCGGAACGTCCACGGTTCCCACTTTCTGGCTGCCGGGATCCATGATTCCAGCCTTCACTCGGTAGCTGCCCGGAGCCAGCGCGATCTCCTGCTGAAGCGTGAGTCCGCTGTGTTGCGCAGATTCATATTCCGCTGCAGAAAGCATAATTTGAAACGTGTTGGCCACCTGGCCAGCATCATCTCCCTTAGTATCAAAGGCCACCGTCATACAGTCGAGCAAGGCCCGCCAGGTGTGGCCGGGCATCTCAGTAAATGCGATCCCGCCGGCATCCACCTGAAACTCCATTCGAGTGTTCTTGCGACTTTCATCGGCAGGCAGCACTTTGACATTGAGCAGAAGCATGGTGGAAGGCGGCATTCCCGGCTGCAAAGCCAAAGCGAGGGCGTGCGCTCTGCTTTCCCGGGCAGGCGGCTGCCTTGCCGCCCAGTAATAGCCGCGCCGGTAGGCGAGGTTCACGTTCTTCTGCTTGAGCTTTACCTCAATGCTACGGAAATCGACTTCGCGTTTTCCCTCGGCGGGAGTGTAGGCCAGGGTGTAATAGTTGGATCCATCGTCGATTCCGCGTTGCACCGCCTGCTTCAGATCGTTGGTCCCGATGAACGCTTCTCCGCCGGTTTGATAAGCGACGTCTCGCAACACATTCTCTTCGTCGAACCGCGCGCCAGACTCGGAGTTCAATGTTTTCGAGTATGCGGTGCTGGTATCGGAGTAAGCTCCGCTCGCGGCGGCGCCCGTAGTAAGGTCGATCCCGGCCGTCCTCACACCGCGCACATCCACTGGATAAACCGCGATGCGAGAAGTAGCGAGCAAACTGGTCGTACTCCGGATGGCGCTATCGTAATTTCGGACATTCCGCATGGAATCCTTTGTGTCCTCATCGCGGCGCAACCTCAGAGGAAAACTTCCAGACATCCAAATGAGATTTTTCCGGCCGGGATAACCGGAGACCGCCCGCGCGATCCCATCCAGCGCCTGCAATGTAAATCCCACTCGAATGTCGGTACGGGCAGCTTGCATGTCTGCAAGCGGTTGTTCGAGCCTCTGCTTGGTGTCGTTTCCCGGGTCTTCGGTGCCGCCGCGTCCTCTCGCGCTCTCGGAGATGAGCTTTCCCAGGAAGTCAATCTCCCCCTTTTCCTGCTGCGCTTCAGCCGATGTGTTCAGTACCGGAGAATGGGTTACGAGCAGGGCTTCGGCCACCTTGACCAACGCGTCGGAGCTGTCCGTAAAACCCTGTACCATTTCGAGGCGAGTCGTTAGCACGAACAAAGCAACCCGGCGTCCCCTCGGCAGTTCATGCAAGAATTCGATCATCTGCTTTCGCGCATATCCCTGATCCGCGGTGGCCGTATTCAGCATGTCGAATAACAAGATGTTGATGGTGTCATCACCGCTTACCGCCGTGCGGTTGGTGTAGGTGTTTGGCGGCAATGGCGCCGGCGGGATGGCCTGTTCCTTCGTGATGCCGGTATGCGCCTCAAAGGCCTTCACCTCTTGCGGCTTGCCATTCTCAAGAACTGAAAAATCGGATGCCTGGAGCCCTTGCACTGGGCGGCCGTTCTTGTGGGTCACCGAGACATCCACCTGCACCAGGCGCGTCGTGGCACGGAATATGGGGGCTGGGGTTGAATTCTGCGGGGATGCTGTTGTCTGTTTTGCCGCTTGCCCGGGTGCGGCAGCCGATATAGCGCCCCGGTGTTCTGGCGGTGAAGCGGCTTCACTGTTAGGTTCAGTTCGAGGGTCGGTTGAGCCATGAGGAGCAGCGTCTGCTTGTGTCGCGGGAGCCGGAGACGGCTTGGTTTCAGCCGGAATATTCCTCGTGGACGCTACCGCTGTGCCGGGGGACGCCGAAGGCTGTCCCTGGTCCATCCCCAACTGCCGGTCTAACACCAGCAGATAAATACAAAGTAAGTGATACGTGTCCTCATAGGACGACATGTCCAAGGTCGTAGTGGGCTGTGTAACCGGAACATTTCCCGGCAACATCAGCCCGGGAACCGGCATGGCAGCGAGTGAAGTAATTGTGATTGCCGGAATGTGGGATTTCGCAAAAACTTTGGAGTTTGCCTGATTTCCTGCACCCGGCAGATCTATGCGCTCGACGAATTTCCCCGAGATAAGAACCGTTCGTCCACCGAGGTTAACCGGGTCGTTGGGGAGTTTCACGCCTCGTGCCGACATGACGAGCCAGTCCGCGAGTCGCTGGTCCCTCTCTGAGGCTACATACATGGGCGGGGTTCTGCCGATCGTTTGCAGCTCTATCATCGCTCGAATGGAGTTGCGCTTGCGCTCCGGCAGCTGTTTCAGATACTCGGCCGCGCCATGCATGCCGTGGTCCTTCCCCGCAAATGCTGCGAACACCAGAGTTTGGCGGTGCCGCACCGCATCAAGAGACTCGGCCAGCAAGGGCAACATCACCAGACCGGACCACTCGACGAAGCCTCGCTCATTGCGGTCGCGGTAATCGCTCGAAGCAGCGATCACTACGGTGCCGTCCCCAGTGCCCGCAATGGTGCAGATTACGTTCGGCGTCTCTTCTCCGGGAACCGGCTGTTCTGATAACTGCTCTGGACGGCAACCCGCCTTCTTGAACAAGGTCTTTAGAGACGCAACACGTTCCGCCGGCATGTCGGGAGACGGGTTGAGTCTTTCTTGAATTAAGGAGCGGTCAAGGCGAAGGTAGGTGATGCTCTGAGCAGCACAAGTTACAGCGAGAGCGAGGACAATGAAAACGTGAGAGGCCCAACTCATAATGCCTCTTTCACTGAGCAGCAATGCTAGATTGTGATGAATTTCCTTAGCCACTCATTCGTCCAGCTTTCCGCAGCGTTTCTGGCGTGGGTTCAATCAAAAATCAACAATCGTAAAATTGACAATCGTAATCCGCCCCACTACACCTGCTCTCTCGCCTCCCCCAACGTCACCGTAACGTCCATTTTTTTCTTTCCCCGATACACGCTCATGCGCACGGTATCTCCCGCCCGATGGTTGTTCATGATCTGGGCCAGATCTTGCTGATCTTCAACTTTCTCACCATCGACAGCAACGATCAGGTCGCCGCCAAGCATAATTGGGCTGTTGCCGAGATACGCGCGCTCGGTGCCGCCACGCAACCCTGCCCGGTCGGCCGCGCCACCGGGAAGGACCTGAATCACGAGCAAACCGAAGTCCGAGGGCAGCCCCATTTGTTCCGCCAATTCAGGCGTGATTGGAATTGTCCGGACCCCGAGAGCTGGACGCCGTACTCGCCCCAACGTGACCAGATCGTTCAGCACGGCTTTGGCGGTGTTGATGGGAATGGCAAAGCCGATGCCCGCACTTTGTCCCACGTTGGAAGCGATCATGGTGTTGATGCCGATGACTTCACCTTGCCAGTTCAATAGCGGGCCGCCTGAATTTCCCGGATTAATGGCCGCGTCGGTCTGAATGGCTTCATCAATGCTCATGCCGTCAGGTTCCTTCACCGAACGAATAGAACTCACGATGCCACGTGTCATCGTGCCGGACAATCCGAATGGGTTGCCAATGGCATACACTTTTTGTCCCACTTGCAAGTTGCGGGAGTCACCCAAAACCATCGACGGCAAGTCAGGCGCTTTAATCTGAATCACGGCTAAGTCGTGCGAGCGATCGGTGCCGATCACGGTGGCGCGGTACGTCTTACGATTATTGAGCGTAACTTCGACCTGGCGGGCGTCGGCGATGACGTGATAATTCGTGAGAATGTGTCCTTCTTTATCGATGATGAACCCGGAACCCTGGCCTTCCTGCGGCACCAGGCCATAGAAGAAATCGAAGGCGACGGCCCGCGAGGTGATATTGACGATTGCTCCGATGTTCTTGTGGTAGACACCAATATTATTCTGCTCCTCATTATCGAGCGATGCGCCCCCGGCGGCTTCGGTGATCTCGACCTTGCTAGAACGCCCAAACCAGTTGGACGGGCGGAACGGTCCCGAGCTGTAGGTGGTGAAATAGAAGAACGCTCCGGCAAGAATCACGGCCACAAGAACAGGTCGTAGCAGCTTCATAGTTAAACCTTCCAGCCACGAATTTTACGGATTCTGAATGGTCTCTCGACAAACCCCGACTCAACGCTATAGATGCATGATCGGAACTCGGCACTCAACTCTTTTCGGCTTGCCGCCGCAGCTCCTCGTACACCTCGTGAACCTGCTTATGCGTGTTGTCCAGCGACCCGGAGTTGTCGATCACGTAATCGGCGAGCTTAATCTTTTCTTCATCTGGCAATTGTGCCGCCATACGGCGTGTCACTTCACGAGCGGCTGCGTCCAGATCCACTTTTCTCAGCTTTGCCCAGCGTTGAAATCGCTGCTCACGCTGGCAAGTCACCATGATCAGGCGGTCGAAGCGCTTGGCCGCGCCCGCTTCCACGATCAGAGCCGCCTCCACCATCGCAATCCCCTGCGGCTGCTTGCGCCCAATCTCATTCATCCACTCCTCCTGCTTTTCAATCACGGCGGGATGGACGATCCGGTTCAATTCTTGGACGCGCGAGCCAGGCTTCCGGTTAGGCGCCCCGAAAGCAGCTTCCGCGAGCTTCGATCGGTTGACAGTGCCGTCGGGATTCAGAATCCCAACGCCGAAGTGGCGAACAACTTCCTGATAGACCGCTTGGCCCGGCTGCATAAGGGCATGCGCGATGTGGTCGGCGTCGATGATAGCAACGCCGAGAGCGGCGAACATTTCGCCCACAACGGACTTTCCCGAGGAGATGCCGCCGGTTAGGCCGACTTTCAGCAATCCAGCCTCGCTTACTTCACAGAAAAACTGACCGCAACATCGGAATGTCCAAACGGCGCGGTTTCCGTCTGCAAGAAGTGCAGCCAGGTCGCGAATCAGGCGCGGGAAAGTTCCGGGACTGGATTGCCCCGACGCAATTTTGCCGCGCGTACGGTGTTTGCCATCAGCATCGCAATGGTCAACGGCCCTACACCGCCAGGGACGGGTGTAATCGCGCCGGCTACCTCGGCCACCTCGGGATGGACATCTCCAACCAGGGTGAACCCCTTCGTCCGAAAGCTTTCTTCGCGTTTTGGGTTTCCAGTAAAAAGCCGGGCAAACTCCGCCGGGTCGGTCACTCGATTCATTCCCACATCGATAACGGTAGCCCCGGGTTTTACGAAATCGCGGGTGATCATCCCCGCCCGGCCGATGGCCGCGATCAGAATGTCGCCTCGCCGGCAAACCCCAGGAAGATCACGAGTTTTCGAATGACAAATGGTCACTGTGGCATTGGCATTGGTCAACAACATGGCAGTGGGCTTACCCACAATATCGCTGCGGCCGACGACGACAGCCTCCTGACTCGCAATCGGAATATTGCTTCGTTTCAGGATCTCCATAATCCCCGCCGGAGTGCAGGGCACAAGTCCGGGCCGCTGCGTAGAGAGGAAACCGACGTTGACCGGGTGAAAGCCGTCCACATCCTTCGCAGGGTCCACTGTCATGAGGACTTTTTTTGCGTCCACTTGTGGCGGCAACGGTAGCTGCACCAGGATGCCATCGATCTCGTCCCGCCGATTTAGGTCTATGACCAAATCTAGCAAGGCCTGGGTAGAGATGTTGTCCGGCGGCGTGTGTTTCTCGCTATAGATTCCCACTTCTTCGGAGCTCTTCACTTTTCCCCTGACATAGATTTCCGAAGCAGGATTATTGCCCATCAGGACTACGGCGAGGCCAGGACGTATCCCCGCTGCGGTCATGGCTTTCACCTCGGAAGCGACTTCCGCCCGGATTTCCGCCCCAATTTTATTGCCGTCCAGAACGATGGCAGCCATGGAACCTCATTTGTGGATGCGATGGTCGAGACTGAAATCTTATCGTAAATCATCTGCGTGATGCGCTTACCCGGCTGGGTACAAAATTCTTACTTCGCGTTGCCTGCCAGGAGTTAACATAGCAAGGTCATGATTTCTCAAGATTTGCTCGATATGCTGGTTTGCCCAGTTTGCAAGAAACCCCTCACTCTCAAGGATGAAGGACAAAGCTTGAAGTGCGGCCAGTGTCGCCGTGTTTATCCTATTCGGGACAACATTCCAATCATGCTGGTTGACGAAGCCGTTATCGACCCGTCCTAAACGTCCCATCTTGCGACTTCGCGCCCCTTCGCGTCCCAGAACGACACAACTTGTCAATCCCAGGACAGGTCCGACCGTACCCAAAAGCCTGTTACCTCGCCATTGGTTGCCCGCAACTTGGCGATCTGTAAAGGGTTTAGGAAACCAATCTACCAGTACCCACGTATATGAAATAGAACGTTGTTGCGGCAACAAAATTGCATGCAACGTACTGGGCATTCGGTGAGTCTAATAGTGCAGGAGAGGTAAACGGTCGGAGGTGATGACGGCCATGAAAGAGCGATTCTCAACAACCGAATTAACCGCTTTGCGGAACGATCTGTTGCAGGGAGGGTTGATCGATTCCCGCGAGGCAGCCGAGCTTTTGCAAGTATTCCTAATGGGGCGCGGTTACGGAGTTTCGCCACAAGCGGCTATGGATGCGGTGGGCCGTGTAGAAATGGCGGGATGCTCGTTGCCGGTCCTGCAACAGGAGTTGGAGAACTTAGCATTGGTGATGTAAGCGGTGGCAAGATCTGCGGGGACTTCGAAACCAAGTCGCTCCCCGAAGGTGGATAGACAGATGAGCCGGGCCAACCAGCCCGGCTTTCTTGTTTTTAGTCACAGATCGCGTAGGCCCGGCAGGGGCGGTTTCATCTCTGGCCCAAGAATAGGAGAAACCAAACCCAGCCGCGAAGCGGCGAAAGAATGCAGCCCACGGCGCCAGCCGTGGGTTCCGTTCGCAAGGAGAGGCAAGCCCCAAAGGGCGACAGAGACAAATCTTGTCGACCCGATCTTATCGACCTGAGGGCTGGCTAGGACAGGCGAGGTCGCCTGTCACTACGTGAGCCGTTACTCGTACCGCAGGCTCTCTACCGGATCCAACTTGGCGGCGCGCGTGGCTGGAACTGTGCCGAATAGAACCCCCACCAGAGAAGACACCACGATAGCCACGATTGCGGAGAGTCCAGAAATCGGGATGCGGTATTCCGTCAAAAAACGCACCGAGAAAGGCAGAGCGAGTCCGATGATGACTCCGACAAACCCGCCAATCAGAGAAATCAGAATGGCTTCTGACAGGAATTGAAAGCGAATTTCTCGATTGGTGGCGCCGATCGCTTTGCGAATACCAATCTCGCGAATTCTGGCGCTTACGGTAGCCAGCATGATGTTCATGATGCCGATCCCGCTCACCAACAAAGTGATTGCCGCCACCAGCAAGAGCACTACAGTCAGAGCGTTCGCGGTCTTTTCAGCCACTGCCACCAATTGAGTCAGGTTTTCCACGTTGTATACCGACTCAGGCCGATGACGCGATTGAATCACTCGCTTGATTTGAGCCGTGGCCGGACCCACCATCGAAGGATCCGCGACTGAGAAGTAAATCTGCCGTACTGTGGGCGTGTCCGTGAAATACCGGCTCACGGTATAAGGGATCACCATGGTGTTGTCGATCACTTCGGACTGTCCGAACGTGTCCACGCGCTCGCGGAAGGTGCCAATAATGGTAAAGGGCAGGCCGCTGAGCTTGATGACCTTACCGATAGCCTGCTCTTGCGATCCATAGAGCGCCTCCGCCATTTTCTGCGTGATGACGCCCACCTTGTTGTGAGCCTGCTCGTCCTGGGCATCGAAGAATCTTCCCGAGAGCACTACCAGATTGCGCACGATACGGTACTCGGGATACACCCCGAGGATCTGGATATCGCGTTCTTTTCCTCCACCGATGGGAATTCGCTCGCCCAGCGGAATTACGGGAGATGCGGCTATGATGCCGGGCACATCCTCTTGTGCCGCTTCCATGTCGGCGATAGTAAGCGGGTCGGCAGTCACGTTGGTGATGCGTTCTCCACCGCTGACGTACTCCGCATAAATCAGGTTGGCGCCGATGGCCTGGATTTGATTCAGCACGTATTGCTTGCCCGTCATTCCAATGGTAACCACCAGGATCAGGGAAGCCGTGCCGATTACCATCCCCAAGGCGGTCAGCGCAAAGCGGACTTTGTTGCTGCAAAAATTCTCGTAGGCGAAAGCAAGAATCTCGCCAACCGCCATTCGCGGCCGCAAGCTCCTGGTCACAGAACGAATGCTCATATCTGATTCGATGCTAGCGGTTGCCGAAAGAAGGCGCAATTATGCGATAAGGGTCAGCTACTCAATCCGGCAAACCCTCAACAATTCGTTGTGATAAGGGCAGTTCATCCCGGGTGGTGACATGTTTTGCAGAACAACCCAGTTCACGCCGAAACGATTCTTGAGCCGCTGAGAATCGGCTGCTTGAAAATGAGGCCATCCCTCTTGAGCTGTCACTTCTTCCAGCCATCGAGGCGCCAGACGAGGCACCTGCGTAGCGACGGATGGATCTTTTACATAATCGGCGAGCGCACTGCGTTCTGCCAAAGCGCGAAAACTATGAAAGTCCTCACCGGGGCGCTGCATGTAAAAGGGATCGAGAGCGAAATAACTATCCAGGGGCGTGTTCTGCCCGATCCAGGCAAACGCCTCGATCCACGGATTTTGGGAAACCGCGCCGGGGAACTCGAGGTGCGGGGAAGCAGGAAATGTCTGTCTCTGCACGTAGAACATAAGCAATCCCAAAGGAACAAAGAACAACAGCCATCGGAAAACATGTGTCCGCAAAATATGACGGCCGATCAAGCCGCCGGAAATCAAAACGAAGACGAGGTAAAGCAGATGCAAGTAGCGCATCGGCTGCGAAGGCTTCAGCCGTTCCAGGCTGACAGGCAACATGATGATTAAAGCCACTACAAGCTGGAACATTCCATACCAGACCAGCCGCGAAGTTATGTGCGCAAGGACGGTTGAGCCGTCCCGCGTTGCGAGACGGCGAAACCAGCAAAGCAAAACGAGCGGGGCGAATACGCCTAACCACTCATACCACTGCCAGTTGGAGAGAAAGTAGTAATCTCGCGTGCCTGCAGCTACTCGCCAGGCATCCGAGGTAGGCTCAAAAATCCATCCCAAGGGGAACAAGAGCGCAAGTAACGGCGCGTTCGCGCGCGGTCGCTCTTTCCATGCCAGGAATGCGCAATAAGAAATTCCAAAACTGGCCATCAGAGGATGAATGACAAAAGCAATGGCCAGGCAAGCGGCCGCCAGGACGTACTTGCGATCCAGGATGGCCCCAATCGCGCCGAGAATCACGCCCGTCGCCAGCAGCCGGGGGTGAAGATATTGATCGCCGAGATAAAGCGCGGTGCCGGCAACCGGCATGGTCAGCAGAACTGCCACCGTACTGACGGCGGCCCACTGGGCGTGAGGCTCGTTGAAACATCGTCGGCTGATCTGCCAACATCCCCACAACAGGAGAAAGACAGAAACAAAGTGCCACAGCAGCAGGCCGAGTCCCACTGGCAGGTGGCTGACGCGAATCGAGCCGGCGATCAACTTGTCAAATACTGTTGCCTGAAGTTGCAGGGTGAAGAACTCGAAATCATGAGGATAAAGTTGCGGATTCAAATGCCTCTTGATAGCAGGAAGATAGACGCCGTCATCTTCCACTCCTGGATGGTAACCATGGAGCAGGATTGCGAAAGCAGCGAGGAGAAGAAGAATCCCCAGACTCTTACTGTAGTTTTTCAATTTAATAATCCGCTGCGGTGGGAAATGGGATCACTGGCGAAGGTGCGGCGTCTACACTTCCGGTGCGCCCGCGCGGCGACCATAGTAGGTAGCATACCCTGGCTCCAACCGCCGGCCCTTTGCGCTGAAGATGCGAAACTTCGCCACTCCCATTCTCTGCAGCGCAAATTCTAACGTGGTTGCCAGTACCCCAAGACCATATTTAACGCTTCTGCGAAAGTTGATCGACGAAGCGTTCTCAAAATACTTGGTCGGACACGATACTTCTCCGATGCGGAAGCCGAAATGAACGCATTGCGCGAGCATTTGGTTGTCGAAAACAAAATCATCGGAATTCTCAAGCAGTGGAAGATCCAGCAGTACCTTAGCGCTGAAGGCACGGTAGCCAGTGTGGTATTCGGAGAGCTTGACTCCCAGAAACAGATTCTCGAAGGCAGTCAGGAAGCGGTTCGCGACGTATTTGTAGAAAGGCATACCACCGCGAAGCGCCTGGCCTCCAATAATCCGCGAACCGAGCACCACATCATAGACGCCATGGGCCACCATGCTGGCCATCGCGGTGACCAGCAGCGGAGTGTATTGGTAGTCCGGGTGCAGCATGATTACCACGTCCGCGCCGGCAGCTAAGGCTTCGCGATAGCAGGTTTGCTGGTTGCGGCCGTAGCCATAGTTCTGGTCATGAACAAATAGCTGCAGATTCAGTTGGTGGGCAATTTCAACCGTGCGGTCGGAGCTGTGATCGTCGACCAGGATGCGGATGTCCACGAGATCCGGCAGCTCGTGGACTGTAGCTTCCAAGGTTTTTTCCGCGTTGTAAGCCGGCAGTACGACCGCGATACGCTTACCGTTAATCATTCCTTGCCTCAGGGATAACTAAATGGCTAAAAACTGGCCATACACAATGCCGACCTCATCATAACGCGCTTGTTCGCCTTTCCAATCGCGGAAAAGCCTGGGTAACATCCTCGTCAACCAATTTATCGGCATATGAGATGAACTCAAGGTTAGGATAGCTCAGGTCCGACCTGACAGAGCATGAACGCAGAAATCCCAACGCCCGTGTCCGTGCGGACACCTTCGGGAACAATGTTGGTTCATGCCGCTTTCGTTCTCACCGGCGTAATGACGACGCTCCTCGGTCCGATGCTTCCGATACTTTCTGCGCGATGGGCGCTCTCCGATTCGCAGGCCGGCTATCTATTCACTGCGCAGTTCGCAACTTCGATTCTTGGGGTAGCGATTTCGAGTCTGATGGTTCATCGCTACGGTTATCGTTTGACCCTGGTGTTCGGTCTGTGGTTTATGACTGTGGGCGCAGGCGTACTGGCCCGAGCGAGCTGGATCGTCGGTCTGGTTTCAGTTTGCGTCTATGGTTTTGGTTTAGGCCTCACCATCCCAACGGCGAATCTGCTCATCGCCAAATTGCATCCTGACCGGAGGGCGGCGGCATTAAATTTGTTGAATTTTTCCTGGGGAATCGGAGCGGTGGGCTGTCCGTTTGTGGTAGCGGCGCTGCAGGGCTCGCAGCGCACTTCGCTGCTCCTGTTCGGAATGACAGTGTGCTTGGGTTTCGTCGCCATCTCCCTGGGCTGCATTCGCATGCCTGCGGATACCAAGGGAAATTCCAAGAAAGAGGTCCCATTAGATAAAAAGATATGGACGAACCGTTTTGTGCCCATTCTAGGCGCCTTGTTTTTTATCTATGTTGGAACCGAGAGCTCCATCGGCGGCTGGGTCGCGTCCTACGCGCGCCGCATCGACACGGGTTCTGGCACGTTTTGGGCTTTGACGCCATCGTTTTTCTGGGGAGCACTCCTGCTCGGGCGCGCCCTGGCGCCTGCCTTGCTGCGCCGTGTCCGCGAAACTACTCTAGCCAGCGCAGGTCTGGTTCTCGCGTCATTGGGGGTCTTGGTTCTGCTCATCGCGAACAGCCTGGCAGTGGTTGTAGTGGCGGCAAGCGTGGCCGGACTTGGACTGGCTGCGGTATTCCCCATCAATATCGCTATGCTGTCGCAATGGTTCGGAGAAATGGCGTCGCACGTTGGGCCAATGATGTTCGCCCTTTCCAGCCTGGGAGGAGCGACCGTGCCCTGGTTGGTTGGCGCCCTCTCCAGCCGTTTCGGCAGCCTGAGAGTAGGCCTGACGGTTCCGTTGCTAGGAAGTGTCGTCATGCTTTTTCTTTACCTGAAAAATCGGCACTCTCATCGGCTCACGTAGCGACAGGCGACCTCGCCTGTGCAAAGCAGCGCGCGGGCGATAAGATTTGAGATGAACCCGCCCAGGCGAGTCGCCTGGGGCTATGCAATCTGATTCGATATGAAATGCTTTCTCCCCGCACTAGCTCACGCAAACTCGTATGAGGGCAGAGCTAGAGGCCCAGGCAATTTTGAACAGCGTAAGAATTGGCGTCATAGCGGATACTCACGGCTTATTGCGTCCTGAGGCTATCGCGGCCCTCCGCGGATCGGATTTCATTATTCACGCCGGAGACATCGATGAACCAGTGATCCTGGAAAATTTGTCCGCACTAGCGCCGGTTACGGCGGTTCGCGGAAATGTCGATCGTGGACCCTGGGCGAAGAAACTTCCTACCTCGGCAGTTCTCGAAGTCGGCGGCGTGTCGATTTATGTCATTCACAATCTCCTGGAGCTGGACTTGAAACCAGAAGCCGCGGGGTTTTCCGCCGTCATTTCCGGCCATACTCATGTACCCAAGCAGGAGAATAAGAATGGTGTGCTGTATTTCAATCCGGGAAGCGCAGGTCCACGGCGATTTCAATTGCCGGTGAGTGTGGGGCGGTTGGTGGTACACGACGCAAAAGTGTCGGGAGAGTTCGTGGAATTGAGAGTGTAGGCCTGGAAAATCAAAAATCGGCAATCGAAAATCGTAAATTAACTCTGTTGCTACAATCCCAGAATGTCCTTGCGGTTCCAGGTTGAATCTACTCATGAGGCGGCACGGGTTGGTCGACTGATAACCCCGCACGGGGAAGTCGAGACTCCGGTATTCATGCCGGTGGGGACATTGGCATCCGTGAAAGGCGTCTCACAGGACATTCTTGAAGAGCTCGACGTACAAATCCTGCTGGGCAATACCTATCACCTCTACCTGCGGCCTGGCATAGACCAGATCAGAAGTCTCGGGGGCCTGCATCGCTTCATGGCCTGGCCACGCCCGATTCTCACGGATTCCGGCGGCTTCCAGGTCTTCAGCCTCAATGAATTGCGTAAAGTGAGTGAGGACGAAGTGACATTCCGCTCACACCTCGATGGATCCTCGCACTCATTCAGTCCCGAAAGCGCAATGGAAGCGCAGATCGGACTGGGCGCCGACATCATCATGGCGTTCGATGAGTGCACCGAATATCCGGCCCCGCCGGAACGAGCGCGTCAGTCGATGGAACTCACATTGCGCTGGGCGAAACGCAGCAAGAATTACATTGAAGAGCACAAGCAGATGGTCCCATGGTTTCAGAATGACGATCGTGTAAGCGAAGGCCAGCATCAGGCGCTTTTCGGTATCGTGCAGGGTGGAATGGACCACGCATTGAGGAAGGAATCCGTCGAACGCACCGTGGAAATCGGTTTTCCGGGCTACGCCATCGGCGGTCTAAGCGTGGGTGAGCCGCGATCGCTTACTCGAGAAGTCGTCGAGGCGACAGTCGAACATCTGCCAGCCGACAAACCCCGCTATCTGATGGGCGTGGGAACGCCCGAGGAGATTGTTGAATACGCTTCCCTTGGAATCGACATGATGGATTGCGTGTTACCGACGCGGGCAGCGCGGCATGGCCTGCTATTTACTTCGGAAGGTAAGATTTCCATCAAGCAGGCCCGTTATGCGAGCGATCAGGCGCCGCTCGATACCAACTGCGCCTGCCGCGTGTGCGCCCGCTACTCGCGAGCCTATCTGCGGCACTTGTACGCTTCCAACGAAGTGCTGGCGCAAGTGCTCAATACCATCCACAACCTAAGCTTCTACCTTGACACCATGCGGAGTGTGCGTCATTCTATTGCGCTTGGGAAGAGGGTCTGTTTCCTCTCAGGTGTTTAGTCTCAACCGAAACCTGGCTCGAGTCCCTGTTCACGCCTGAAGTTGAAGAACGTCCGGCCTGAAAGAGAGAACTCCACGCTAATTTGCACCGGATCAGGAGCGCGACATATGCGCTGGTGCAATCATGAGCAGAAACTGATCTCTGGGTCTTCATGAATTTGCAATATTTGTCGGCGGTCCAAACTGGTGGCGGTTCGATGGGATGGCTGGGCTTTGCCCCCCTCATCTTCATTTTTGCCATCTTCTATTTTCTTTTGATCATGCCTCAACAAAGACGCCAGAAGAAATGGCAGAAGATGCTGGAGGAGTTGAAAACAGGCGACAAGGTGGTTACCAGCGGAGGCATTCGTGGCACTATCGTGGCCATCAAGGATGAATATCTCCACCTCCGGGTACCTCCGGACAATTTGCGCCTGGAAGTGAGCCGCGCCTCAATACTCTCGGTAACGACGCCGGAGGAAACAGGTAAGTAGAACTGCGAGTACAAATCGAAAGAGCATCTAACCTGGTAAAAACACAATCGGATCATGAATAAGAATTTAGGCTGGAAACTCGGACTCATCGCCGCGACGCTAATCGTGTTTCTGATAGGGATATTCGGCATCCCGAAAGAACTTTCGGGCAAGGGGCTGCTGGCTTCTTTGCAGGAACGAATTCACCTGGGCTTGGACCTCAAAGGCGGGACCCACCTGATCCTTCAGGTGCAGGTGAACGACGCGGTGAATGTGGAGTCGGACAACGCGGTCGAACGACTGAAGGCGGACCTGCGCACCCGCAAGATCAATTACACGGAGATCAGCAAGCCGGACCCGGTAAATAATCCTGACAAGATCGTTATCAAAGGTGTGCCGCCGGAAGCCAGCGCTGATTTGCGCTCGATCGTGAGCGACCGCTTGCCCGAGTACCAATTGACGTCCGGAGCAGAGAACACCTGGACCCTGGCGATGAAGCCGCAGGCGCTGACGGAACTGAAGAACCGCGCCGTCAGTCAGGCAATCGAGACTATTCGCAACCGTATCGATCAGTTGGGGGTCACGGAACCCATTATCCAGGAACACGGGCTGGGACAGTATCAAATCCTGGTGCAGTTGCCAGGTGTAGATGATCCAGGACGTGTGAAAGAAATTATGCAGTCAACCGCCATGCTTGAGATACGCCAGTCTTTGGGCGGACCCTATGCGAGCGAGCAAGCGGCGCTGCAAGAGCATGGTGGGGTGCTCCCTCCCGACGCAGTTTTGATGCGCGGCAAAAGCATTGGCACCCGTGACAGCGACAGCGGAGAAACCTGGTATTTGACATCGCGCGCCTCTGCGGTCACGGGACGCGACTTGCGTACCGCGGACCCATCCCGGGATGAGAACGGGCAACCAGCGGTTCGTTTCAATCTAACGGGAGAAGGCGGCCGGCGATTTGGTGCCTTCACCGCAGCACACGTTGGCGATAACCTCGCCGTAGTACTGGATAACAAGGTTCAAGAGGTTGCAGTTATCAAGGAGCAGATTCACGATACCGGCGTTATCAACGGACGCTTTTCCGAGCAAGAGGCGAAAGATCTCGCGATGATCCTGCGCTCAGGGGCGCTGCCGGCGGGCATCAAGTATCTCGAAGAGCGCACGGTAGGCCCGTCGCTGGGAACCGATTCGATTCGAGCGGGAGTACAAGCTGCGGTCATCGGCATGCTCGCGGTGCTGATCTTCATGCTGGTTTATTATCGCGGTGCAGGAATCAACGCCGACATAGCGTTGATCTTGAATTTGATTATTCTGCTTGGCTTCCTAGGCTACAGTGGAGCGACGCTTACGCTGCCGGGCATCGCTGGAGTGATCCTCACTGTTGGCATGGGCGTGGATTCGAATGTGCTGATTTTTGAGCGCATCCGGGAAGAGTTACGCAACGGAAAGACTCCACCTTCGGCAGTTGAACAAGGCTTCAGCCACGCTTGGGTGACGATCGTTGATACTCACGTCACGACTATCGTTTCGGCCTTTATTTTGTTCATTTTCGGTACGGGACCGGTGCGTGGGTTTGCAGTCACGCTGACCTTCGGTTTGTTGGCCAACCTGTTCACCGCGGTGTTCGTCTCTCGAATGATTTTCGATTGGATATTGAGCCGCAAGCAGCGCGGCGAAGCGTTAAGTATCTAGCCAAAAATTAAGGGGTTCAAAGCGGCGTGGAATTTTTTCGTAATCCAAACATAGATTTTCTCGGTAAAAAGTGGTATTTTCTCGCCTTTTCGTTAGTGTTCAGCGTGGCGGGTGTTCTCTCCATGCTTTTCTGGCATGGAATCCCGCTGGGAGTTGACTTTCGTGGCGGCACACTGGTTTACGTAAAGTTTTCGCATGCGCCGAATGACAACGCAATCCGGGCCGCGATGGACCGCGCGGGATTGCACAACGCGCGCATCCAAGGTTATGGAGCGGCGTCCAGCAACGAGGTCCTGATTGCCCTCGAAGAAAAAGAAACCACCGAGCAGGCGCTCGACCGGGGCAAGCTGCAGATCATTAATGCACTGGAGTCGAATGCGCCGCAAGGTAGGCTGGATCTGAACAACACCAGTTCTTTGGCGTTGACGAATTACCTGTTGCAGAAGGATCCTCTGCACGCGGGGACGGATGCCAATCAACGGTACGCCGCGCAGGCACAGGCCATTGTGGCATATCGCGACAAGACGCGAGGTGGTGTCCTGAGTTCGTTCGATGAACTCAACGGTGTCGCCGATCCGGCAGTGATTGCGGCTTTACGCGAGGGTTTTTACCTTTCAGATTTCGGAGTGCGGAACGTGGAGATCGTCGGACCACAGGTCGGCAAGCAATTACAGACGCAAGCCAAGCTGGCTGTCTTATACTCGCTGGCCGGCATGCTGGTTTACCTCGGTTTCCGTTTCGAATGGATCTACGGCGTGGCAGCAGTGATCACGGTCTTTCACGACACGTTGATCACGGTGGGGGCTTTTTCGCTGGCCAACAAAGAGATTTCGCTGACCGTAATCGCCGCCATCCTGACGCTGATCGGCTATTCGAATAATGACACCATCGTGATCTTCGACCGCATCCGCGAGAATTTGAAGTTGATGCGCCGCGAAAAACTGGCGGATGTCGTCAACAAGAGCATTAACCAGACGTTGAGCCGAACCATATTGACGGCAGGATTAACCTTCCTGACGGTATTGGCTCTGTACTTGTTCGGCGGTGAAGTGCTGCACGGGTTCTCTTTTGCGCTGGTGATAGGAATTCTGATCGGGACCTATTCCTCGATTGCCATTGCAGCGCCAATCCTGGTGGCCTATCAGGACTGGCGGTTAAAACGTAAGCAGGGACCTATGGTCGCAGCCGGCAAAGAGAGCCGTCGTCGGGCAGTTTAGGACTTGGCAAGTTGTTGATTCCAAGTAGAATGTACATGTGGTGGGGATGTCTGCCCGAGAATTATAAGTCGGGAGCAAAGAGGGCACGAGCGGTGTCTAAGCGTACGTAGGGTCTGTGTAGGAGAAAACCTTATGTTTGAAGACAGCCTTATTGAATCAGGTGGCAAGCTTAAGACCAAGCGCGGAGCAACCACGTTGTTTTCGTTTGTCTTGCAAATGATTCTGCTCGGCGTTCTGATCCTCATCCCGCTTCTGTACACGGAAGCCTTGCCTAAACAGCAATTGATGACATTCCTGGTGGCTCCGCCACCGCCACCTCCGCCTCCGCCGCCAGCCGCGGCCCCGATTAAGGTGGTCAAACAAATTCAGACCGAAATTATCAACGGTCAACTGCGAACCCCCACCAAGATCCCTCAGAAAATACAGATGATCAAGGAAGAAGAGGCTCCTCCGCCGATGAACTCGGTGGCGGGTGTCGTCGGGGGCGTCCCGGGTGGCGTACCGGGCGGACAAATGGGTGGCGTGATCGGCGGCATCATAAGCTCCACCCCGGTTTCTGTGCCTAAAGCGGCCACACCGACGCGGGTCCGCGTATCCCAGGGCGTCACTCAGGGTCTGTTAATTCGCAAAGTGCAGCCCACTTATCCTCCCTTGGCACGCCAAGCGCGCATCCAAGGGGCCGTATTGTTGCAAGCCGAAATCAGCAAGGACGGCACCATCCAGAACCTGCGTTTGATTAGCGGGCATCCCATGCTGACTTCGGCGGCCATTGACGCGGTGAAGCAGTGGCGCTACAAGCCGTACATTTTGAACGGTGAACCGGTGGAAGTAGAGACGCAGATAACGGTGAACTTCACCCTGTCTGGCGGCTAAGAGTAAGCGCTGAAGGAGTAATGTGGCGACGGCCCTCCCAACCCCACCGTTGTGCGGAATTGGGCCTGGCCGATGAAAGGCTAGCTCATACGCGTCGCTCGAGTTTTGTCGGAAACCATTCGCAACGGCCTTACAACGAAATCGATCATCGGTAGCATTAACGATTCCAAAATACGAAGAGTTCTGAGGAGGAAAAGCAACTCATGTTCATAGCCAACTTAGCAACAATTGCCCTGAGCAATGTATCCACCACGGCTGCCTGGCTCTTCCAGGAGCAGGCGGTGGGTTGGGACCCGCTTTCGCTGTGGCACCAGATGGGGCTTCTGGCGAAAGCTGTGGTCGTGATTTTATTCATCATGTCCGGCTGGTCCATCGGCGTGATGATTGACCGCTGGATGGCCTTCAGCGCAGCTCGTAAACAATCCCGCGCTTTTGCCCCGGCAGTCGCCGGCGCTCTCCGTGATGGCAAAATCGATGAAGCCATCAAAGTTGCGGAACGCAACAAGAAGAGCCATCTGGCGAAGGTGGTCACAGCAGGCTTGATGGAATTCCGCGCTCACCAGGAAAGCGGTGAGATCCCCGGTGAAACCATTGAAGCCTCCAAACGCGCCTTGGAGCGCACCGAAGCCATCGTTCACGCCGAATTAAAGCGCGGCTTGGGCGGTCTGGCAACCGTGGGTTCGACGGCTCCATTCGTCGGACTATTTGGTACGGTGGTCGGCATTTTGAACGCCTTTCGCGAAATTGCCACCCAGAAGCAAACCGGTCTGGGCGCAGTGGCTGGCGGTATTTCCGAAGCGCTAGTCACCACTGCTCTGGGACTGTTGGTTGCCATTCCTGCCGTGATGATGTTTAACTACCTGACCGGCCGCGTGGAAGCCTTCGACGTGGAGATGGATAACTCCTCGAGCGAACTGATCGATTATTTCCTGAAGCGACGCGGGATGCGCCGCTCTTAAAAGTGTAGTAGATCGTTGGCCTTGAGTTGCTCGTCGGCGCTGGGGTCTCGCCCAGCGCCGGATACGAACAATGGGAAACGCACTGGCTGCAAACCAGCGAGTGAAAAACAGCGAGAGGTAGGCTTATGGCAATCTCAACCCGCAACGAAGGATCGAAGGTCAACGCCAATATCAACGTCACCCCAATGGTGGATGTGATGCTGGTGCTGCTGATCATCTTTATGGTGATCACGCCAATGTTGCAAAAAGGCGTCAGCGTAGATCTGGCTAAAGTAAACAATCCCGCCCAGATGCCTGATGCGGACAAGGAAGACGCCTTATTGGTAGCGATTATGCGGGACGGAAAAGTATATTTCGGCAGCGACCAGATTGCTCCCGACCAGCTCACGAACAAGGTCAAAGACCGACTCGCCAATAAGACTGAGAAACGCGTCTACATCCGCGCCGATGCCCGGGCCAAGTTTGGCAGTGTCGTGGACGTAGTAGATAACGTGCGCGCGGCGGGAGTGGATCAATTGGGGCTGCTGACTGAGCAGCGGAAAGCTGCTCCTGGCCAGCCCGCACCGGCCAACACAACGCCGCCCCCTGGTGGCGGGCAGTAAACATTTAGAGGAGAACGAATATGTCAATGGCAATGGGTACAAGCGGTGGCCCGAATGCAGACATCAACGTCACACCGTTGATTGATGTGCTGCTGGTGATGCTAATCATTTTTATGGTGATCACGCCCTTGACACCCAAGGGATTGGACGCGCTAGTGCCGCAACCTCCACCGCCCAACCAGCCCAAGACCAGCACCCCGGATCGCACCATCGTGGTTCAGTTAATTGATCGCGGCGCGGGCCAGGAACCTGGTCTGAAGATCAACAACGAAGATACGACCTGGGAAAACCTCCAGGGACGCCTGACCGACATTTTCAAGACTCGCGCGGAAAAAGTCATGTTCGTCAAGGGTGACAGCAATGTCCCATTTGCTGACGTCGCCAACGTGATTGACATAGCCCATGCTTCCGGCGTAGACAAGGTGGGGCTAATCACCGCCAAGATCGAAGCGGGCGGATAGCACTTGGCACTTGGGCCGTTAGCACTTAGCAAACTCCCGAAGGGGCCAAATGCTAAGCGTAGATAACTAATTGCATCTGCGCGATTCTGTGGCGAGGGGGCTTTCAGCGCAATGAAGACAAGCGTACGAGTGCTTGCAATAACCGCGGTTGGCCTGGCGATGCTTTCAACCGTTGCCTGCAACAAGCTGCAGGCGCGCGACCAGCTCAATAAAGGCGTTCAGTCCTATAAGAGCGCGAAATACGAAGAAGCAATCGACCACTTTCAAAAGGCCGTGTCGCTCGACCCTGGCCTGATTAATGCCCGCCTCTATCTGGCGACTGCCTACGCCCAGCAATACATCCCCGGCGCCGATACCGAGGATAACAATCGCATGGGCCAACAAGCGATTGATCAATACAAAGCGGTGCTGGAGCGCGATCCCAAGAATGTGAACAGCGTCAAGGGGATCGCCTACCTGTATTTGCAGATGAAAAAGTTCGAGGATGCCAAACAGTATTATCGCAAGGCAAGTGAACTCGACCCGAACGACCCCGAAGCCTACTACTCAATCGGTGTGATCGACTGGACCCAGTCTTACCAGCCCCGCATGGAAGAGCGCTCTAAGCTGGGATTGAAGCCGGAAGAGCCGCTGAAAGATAAGAAAGTCTGCAACGCGCTTCGGCAGAAGGTCCAAGAGATTATTCAAGATGGCATCTCGATGTTGGAAAAGGCGCTCCAGTTGAGGCCGGACTACGACGATGCCATGGCGTACATGAATCTGTTGTATCGCGAGCGAGCCGATTTGCAGTGCGATAATCCTGCAGCCCGCGCAGCCGACCTGAAAACGGCCGATGAATGGGTAGACAAGACGATGGCCGTCAAAAAGGCCAAGGCTGAAAAGCAACCGAGCAACACTGGCATAACCATGGAGCAGAACAAATAAGGTTTTTCTCCCCAGAGCAAAAGGAGCCTCTTCCCTAGCCGGAAGAGGCTCTTTTGTTTCAGCATGCCATTGGTCGGGAATCATGGCCGGGAATCTCGTTTAGCAAAAAGGCAAATATCCACCCCGCTGAAGTGATACTCCTTGTACTCGGGATAGGCGGCGTTCAGGAGTGCGACCATCGATGTAGCGTTTGGCTCCAGGCCCGATGGAGTTTCAACATAGCTGAGCACCAGCCAGACCCTTGGATATTGATAAATCGAGTTCTTCAGCTTCGCGTAATCCGGTTTCCCTACAAAGTCCATAAATGTGATGCGAGGCCCGTGATTTGGGTAAAGGACGGTCGGACCGGAGGACCCCGGGCTGAGGATGGAACGGTTGTACTCGTAAGGCATTCGTCCCATGGCTATGTCGAATACGATGGCATCGCCTGGGCGAGCATTTGACAGCAGAAATTGTGAAGCGTCGGCCCAGTTGTCGCGACCAAGATCGAAATCTCGCTCATAGTAGGAAACAGTCCCCTGTAATGACAGGATCAGAAGAACAATCAATGCTGGGGTCACTAGCCAAAGCGAACGAAGGCGCGCGAGGCCGGCAGCCATCAGCAGATTGAGAGCGGGTAGGCAAATAACGAAATAGCGCGCCAGAAACAGCGGCCGCGCGAACGATAAAGCGACCGTGAGCAGCACGGGAAAAACCAGCCATAACGCCAGAAACCAGTATCGCCAGTTCTCCCAGGAAGATTGCCGTTGCTGATTCAGAAATAGCGGGAGCACGGCCGCCACGCATGCAATCACGCTGGCCATGACCAGCCGGGGCCCTTCATTTCCTGTAAGGAAGATGGCAAAGACCCACAGACCACGAAGGCTGGGCCGAGGGATCCAACTCAACGGGCCAGCGCCGGTGGCGATCACAAACATTGCGACCGGCAAGATCGCGAGCCCGATCCAACGCCAATTCTTGCGCGTCGCTGCCGGAATCTTCGCGCCGTCCAGGAATCGCAAAGAAAAATACTGCGCCAGTACTACAAGTGCGGCAAAAAAATGAGCGTAGACCGCTAGACTGCTGGTCAGGATATGGCCCAGGCGGGCGCGGCGCGAAGGGTTTTGAAGACTTCCAATGAAAAATAAGCTCGACAGCACGCACAGAAGCACGGTCAAGGCGTAACTGCGCGCCTCCTGAGAGTAACGAATGTGGTAGGCATTGAATGCCAATAGGATGGCCGCGATAAGCCCTGTCCGCGAGTCAAAGAGCCGACGGCCCAGGAGGTAAAGAGCCGGAATGGTGGCCAACGCGAAAACTACAGAAAGGCTACGAATGAAGGCTGGGGTGTTTCCCAGATGCAGCCAGAATCGAAGAAACAGGTAATACAAGGACATGTTGGCTTCGCGCCGCCACAGAATGCGGGAGAAATTGAACCAGTCGAGGCGGGCGATTTCGACCCCTACGCATTCATCGAACCAGAAAATTTTGGCTCCTAAAAGATGACAGCGAAGCATGGCAGCGACAGCGGTGATCACGCTGAGCGCCGACAGTTCCAGTAGGGAGAAAGCACGCGAGGGAGCGAAAGACGCCGCCGCCATTGTTGGCGAAACTTCGCCGGTACGAACATTCTCTGGAATCTTCACAATAGAGTAATCATGGTATCCGAAACTTCCTGCCAATAACGATGCTGCATCAGGCATGGCGCCTCAGCGAAACTCCGGTAGAATGAACGGGTTGTCCATGAACTCCGGGCCTGCCGCGCATGTTCAAGAAAATCCTGATTGCCAATCGAGGAGAAATCGCGGTGCGGGTGATCCGCGCCTGTCGCGAGCTCGGCATCACCTCAGTAGCTGTTTATTCCGATGTGGACCGGGCGGCTCCGCATGTTCGCAAAGCAGATGAGGCCTACCATATCGGTCCCCCGGCCGCGACCGAATCCTACCTCAATATTCAGAACATTCTGGACGTGGCAAAGCGCTGTTCCGCGGATGCTATTCATCCGGGCTACGGGTTCCTTTCAGAAAACGCAGAGTTTGCCCAGGCCTGCGCGGATGCGAATTTAAAATTCATCGGGCCATCCGCCGCTTCGATCGAGATGATGGGCTCAAAGACCCGCGCCCGGAAGGCGATGGAGAACGAAGGTATCCCGTTTGTCCCCGGCACTTCGAGCGGAGTGGATTCGGTTGAACAAGCCGGACGAGTGGCTGCGAAAATCGGCTACCCGGTGCTGCTCAAGGCGGCAGCAGGCGGCGGTGGTAAAGGCATGCGTTTGGTGCACACGAAAGAAGAACTTGGCTCGGCGCTGGACACGGCACAAAGTGAAGCCAGGCGGTCTTTCGGAGACAGCGAAGTCTACATCGAGAAAGCGCTGCTCAATCCGCGACACATTGAAATGCAGGTCTTGGCCGATGAGCATGGCAACATCGTCTATCTCGGAGAACGCGAGTGCTCCATCCAAAGGCGCCACCAAAAAGTATTGGAGGAGTCGCCATCGCCAATCGTCAACGCTGAAATGCGCCGCCGAATGGGCGAAATCGCGGTTCGAGTAGCCAAAACCGCCGCCTACACTAGCGCAGGAACCGTCGAATTCCTGGTTGACGAGAGCAGAGATTTCTATTTCCTCGAAATGAACACAAGGTTGCAGGTGGAACATCCGGTGACTGAGCTCACCACCGGGCTCGACCTGGTTCATCTCCAGATCCGCATCGCTGCTGGTGAACCATCGCTCTTCACGCAAAAAGACATCAGTCTCCGCGGCCATGCCATAGAGTGCCGTATTTACGCCGAGGATCCCGACAACAATTATTTCCCCAGCCCGGGAACGATCAGCTTGCTGCTCGATCCCGCGGGCCCGGGTATCCGCTTGGACAGCGGCGTGTATGAAGGCTGGACGGTACCCATTGATTACGATCCGCTGCTAGCCAAATTAATCGGCTACGGCACAGATAGGCCGCAAGCCCTCTCGCGGCTGGCCCGCGCGTTGGATGAATACTTCGTAGGCGGCATCAAGACTAATCTCCCGCTGCTCCGCCGCATTTTGAGCCAGCCGGATTTTCAGGCGGGTAAAGTGGACACGGGATACCTGGACCGGCTGCTGAAAGCCGAAACTGCCGAAGTAAAACATGATGAGAACGTCGCGGCCATCGCGGCCGGGCTTTTCGCGATTCTCGAACGCCCTTCCACCGGTGCGAACGATGGACAAGGCGCGTCAACCTGGAAAAAAGTGGCCAGGCTTGATGCGCTGCGAGAAACCACCTGAGAACCGAGAACATACAACCAGAAACTGGTTTTCACTACACGCCATGCTCTACGAAGTCACCATTGACGGAAAGAATCATCACCTGCAACTGGAGCGAGCGGAGGCGGGCTGGCAATGCCGCCTGGACGGTCTTGTAGTGACCCTAGACGCCGCACTCAACCGTCCGAACGTGCTTTCGCTCCTGATGAATGGAAAATCCTATGACATCAAGCGCGAGCTCACCGCAAGTGCCATGAACATCTGGGTGGGCAGCATAGGTTACGGAGCCCAAATCCGCGATCCGCGGTCGCTGCGCGGCCGTAAGGACGGCGCCGGCGATAACCTGAGCCCAAAGAAACTTGTGGCGCCCATGCCGGGCAAAGTGGTTCGGGTATTGGTCAGGGAAAAAGCGGACGTCGAGGCTGGACAAGGCATTGTGATCGTAGAAGCCATGAAAATGCAGAACGAAATCAAGTCGCCAAAGAAGGGAATACTACGGAAGTTGCTGGCTGAAGAAGGAAATAACGTAAATGCCGGAGATGTATTAGCGATTGTGGAGTAGCCGGCAGATTAAAAGTGCCATTTGCCGATTCAGTTTCTTCGTGGAACTCAACTTTCACTGCGCAACAGCATTGGTATCCAGTACCTTCTGAGCGTAATAGTTCTCCACCTTGGCCTGATCCCGCAGGACTTCATAGTACGCCGCCTTCAAAAGCTGCTCCCGACGGTCGCGAAGCTGGGTGCGAACCGCCTGCTGCACGCGGGGATCACCTAATTCCCGCTGTCCCGCCGGCTCCTTCGCGACCAGCTTGACGATACGAAAGCCAAACAACTGCTTGCTCGCCGGGTTGGTTACCGCAATGACCGGGCTGTACTGGCCGGGCTTTAATTTCGTCACAATGTCGCGCGTAGTTGGATCGGTATTGCGTAGCGAGGATTCTGGAGTGAAGCCCAAATCACCGCCATTGCTGGAAGTATCCGTATCCTCGGAATAATTCATGGCTAAAGTGGCAAAATCATCGCCACTGTCCAGGCGATTGATGATCATCTGAATTTTCTTGCGGGCATCGGCTTCGTTCTGTGCCTTATCGTTTTTCAGATTGTGTACCTGGGGATTGGGAGCAGTGGTGACCACAATCTGTGCCAAATGGTATTGCGGCTCGATCAAGTTAAATTCGGCCTTGTGCGCGCTGTAATAATTCGCAATGTCCTGATCGGAAACGTTGATCTTGGACGTGACTTCCTTGTTGATCACTTTGTCCACGGTAAGCGAGCGTCGAAGGTCGCGTTTGAAATCGTCCAGAGTGATCTTTTTTTCCTTCAGGCGGGCGTCGAATTCTTCCTTGGTATAAGGAGACCGGATCTCATTCAGTTTGCGCTCAACGTCCTCGTCCGTGGCCAGCAAGCCGAGCTTTTCCGCCCGCCGCATGAGAATCTCGTTATCGATCAACTCGCGCAGGATGCTCAGACGCAGGCTGGTCGCTTGCTCACCCACTGGCTGCTGATCCGAGCCCGAAGTCTGATTTTGATAATACTTCTCTATGTCTGCGCGATAGATTTTGCGGCCACCAACCGTCGCCGCTACTTCCTCGCTGCCTGGTTTAGAGGCGCAGCCAATTGAGATCGTAAGAATCGACACCGTGAAGACGGTCAGCAATCCGGCGCGGATTAACGTCTTTCTCAATGGATCCTCCACACTCAACTGTGGCCGCAATTTTAGCGTCATCTGCGCCCTACCCTTGAGGCGCGCGGTGTCATTTGCTGGGCGATTGCGATTCGATGGGTGACGCCGAGGCTGCTGGATGCGCTGGTGCAGGCACACCAGCTTGCTGCAAAGCGCGATCAAGGCTGGCACGAAGTTCGTTAATAGGCACCGCCCCATCCAGTTCTTGCCCGTTGATGAACAAGGTGGGGGTAGCGCTGACGCCTACCTTTTCGCCTTCGCGAAGCGAAGCTTTGACCGACTCGTCATTCTGTGCCTTGATGCAGGCCTGGAGCTTCGGCACATCCACCTTATGCTTTTCGCCTTGGGTTACGGCGATGCGGTCCAGTGCGGCAAACTGGGAATCGCGGCCTTTTTCGGAATTCACATCTTTTTGATTGCCATGGATGTAGTCGGCAAAATCCCAGTAGGCGTCGTTGCTTTGAGAAGCCAGGCAGTTGGCGTCCACCGCAGCTCGGTTGGCCCACGGGTGAATCTCAGACAAAGGAAAATCCTTGTAGATAAACGCGACCCGATCACCATACTCTTTGAGCAATTCCGGAAATAGAGTCTGATGCATGCGCGAGCAGAACGGACACTGGAAGTCGTCGAAATTGACGACCACTACTTTGGCGTCCTTATTCCCACGGGTGGGCCGGCCAACGACATCGATCTTTTTCATGACTTCGGCGTACGGATCTTTACTCAGGTCGAGCTTGGTCAGTCGAATCAGAGTCTTGCGATCCTTGGAAAGCAAGAAATCATAATCCTGCCTTTTGTCGCCGCCATCGAAGGTGATGGTGAGAGCGTCATAAGCCGGGAATTCACTGGATTTGATCGGACCCAAAATGATCTTTACTTGAGCCGGAATGTTGTAAAAGGCGCGCACCTGCCGCTCCACGCGCTGAGCCACGTCGGATGGGGCCGACTGAGCGGAGCACCCCAAACACACCACCATAAGGGCAAGGATAGAACGTCGAAGAATCGTCACTAAATACCGCCTAAACATCGGGGAATGGCCAATTATCTCACACTGTCCGCGGTGGAGATTGGTCCCACGCCGCAGCCAATGCGGGCAAGTTTAATTCCGTCTGACCTCTTCAATCCTGACTGCGTGGAATTTATCTCTTCTGCCTAAGCCGACGTAGAGTCAATCCCGATCGCCTGGAACAAAAGAACCCAAGCCAGCCGCGAAGCGGCCCAAGAATGCAGCCCACGGCGCCAGCCGTGGGTAGTGTTGTGAGGAAGACAAAGCCCCGAAGGGCCGACGGAAACTAGCCAAGAACATATCCCTGCTATTTACGGCAACGTGAAAGAGCGGCCCTTCTAGGGCCGCGTTACGCATGGACTGAAGAAGGGCTTTAGGCCCGGTGGTCCTTTCGGGTGTGCACTGGGCTAAAGCCCATATCGGAAGCAGTCTGACGCGGCGCTAAAGCGCCGCTCTTCCACGGTTCCAATTGCAGCAGGAATCGCCGACAAGCAGCGCTTTTCACAACGCCGAGCTGCGCTTTTTCCATAGCGCCATAAAGTCACGTCGCATTTCGAAGCGGATGGCGCTATTCCACGCTAATGACCGCGCGTGAGCTGATCCGCGGTGAGCAAAGAATTCATGGACCCGGAGCGGAAGCCTTCCAGGTCAAGCGTAACGAACTTAAACCCCAGAGATTTGAAGATACGCGCAAATTCGGCAGCCATCTCAGGAGTGAGCGCGCGACTCAGTTCCTCGTGCGCAATTTCGATACGAGCAATGTCTCCGTGATGGCGGACACGAAACTGGCGGAAACCGAGATTACGCAACGCATCTTCGCCTTTTTCGACCACGCTAAGGACTTCCCGAGTGATCGCGCGTCCATACTCCACGCGTGACGACAAGCACGCCGATGCAGGCTTTTCCCAGACGTGAAGACCGGCAGCACGGGCGAGCTCTCGAATTTCCTGCTTGGTTAGCTTCGCGTCCAGGAGAGGAGCGGCAACATGATGCTGTTTTGCCGCCGCTTGGCCAGGGCGAAAATCTCCCTGATCATCCGCATTTACCCCGTACGCGATAGATTGGAAATCGTGCGCGAGTCGAAAACTCTCCATCACCGCAAACAGTTCATCTTTGCAATGAAAACAGCGCGAAGCGTCGTTGCGTATGTATTCCGGACGATCGAGCTCGGCAGTAGTAATAATCTCCAGGGGGATTCTCTGTTCGCGGGCGAAAGCAATGGCGTCCGCCAGATGGCTGCGCGCCAGGCTGGCAGAATCTGCAATCACCGCCAACATGTCGTTACCTAAAACCTGATGTGCGGCCCAAGCCAGGAATGCGGAATCCACTCCGCCGGAGTAAGCCACCAGGGTGCGGCCCAGGATCCGCAGCCGGTAATCGAGGGCCTCGCGCTTCAGGCCAAGATTGGCGCCAACGGGCATGCAACTATCCTAATACGACAAGACCTGACGCGACGCTAAATCAATCGTCCGCTGAATAAGCATTGCGAAAAGCAACTGGCTGGTAACTAACGGGGGCTGACTAGCAGATGACAAACCAACGCTGCCGTGATAAGGAATCGAGTGCGGGAGGTCGGCGACGTTTGCACGGCACTCGCAAGAGTGGCGAAAGTACCAGGGTTTCGACCTTGGCGGATGTTCTCTGTCTCAGTATGAGCTCAAGATTCGAACCCGGTGAACAAGAGGAAACGACCCCGCGTCGGTCGCTGCTGGTTGACCCGGAAGCCTATGACGCCAGTGAACAGGAGTTTTCGGCCAGCCTGGACGAGTTGTCCCGCCCACGCTTTGTGGTGAAGCAAGGGCAAGCGATCTCGGGAGAGACACAGAGTTCGTTACTTGAACCGTCCGCAACAACCGCGCCACCTGCGAAGCCACACCAAAGCTACGACCGCGAGGCGGATCAGAAACTCAATTCATCGGGAGACCGCGACACCGGCGAAGCCATCACGCCAGAGATCGCCACCCCACCGTTTCAGGCTGATCTTCTCGGACAAGCGGGACTTTCGTCCTGGCGAGACGAGGTGGCGGCAAAGCTAACCAATTATCGAGCACGAAGGCGTCCGCGAGAGCCACGATATCCGTCTATGCGGCTGAAGTTCGGACCGTCCGATCCCTCCGCAGTGACCTTAGCGCGCCGGCAATCCGTCGCCCTGGAAAGCTCGATCTGTAGCGATGCAGTTGTGACCACGGCCCCAGCCCTTTCTTACCCGGAACCCGCGCTACCTCAGGGAGAGCCCAGTGCCAAGATCATTGAGTTCCCGCGTTCACCAGGAAATAGTCAGAATCTGTTCGACGAACTTGCTGAACCGGTTTTCGAGCGTCCGCGAATTCTGGAAGCGCCTGAGTTGGTAACACCTGCCCCAGCCTTAGGCGGTATTTTGCTCGAGGCCGCAGTGGAGCCGGCAGATGAAAGACGCCCGGGCTTCGAAGTGCCGTTGCAGCCAGCTCCGATGATACGGCGCGTGCTGGCGGTCACGACCGACGCGCTCCTGGTAATCACGGCGTTCGCGGCGTTCGCCTACATCTTTTTGAAAGTGACGCCCGCGATGCCGCCGCTAACGCAAGCGGCAGGAATTTCGGCTGTCTTGCTGGGCGTGTTCTGGGCGGGATATCAATATCTGCTCCTGGTGCATGCAGGTTCAACCCCCGGGCTGAAGCTGGCGAAACTTGAGTTGAGCCGCTTTGATGGTGCTCCGGTGCCTCGAAACATTCGGCGGTGGCGGGTATTAGCGTCGGTGTTGTCCACCGTTTCAGTCGGGTTGGGCTATGCCTGGTGTTTCCTGGATGAAGATCAGCTCTGCTGGCATGATCGAATTACGCGGACCTACATGGCGCCCAGGAAGTAGTGGAAGGCCTGCAGTATTGATTGCTTCCTTCGCATGGGCTATTTAATCCCGACGTATATATCCACCTGGGCATTCTGTGGGTCCGCTGCTCGCTGATCGTAGACTTCAAAATCGGCGCGGTAGGCTCTGTTTCCTCCGGGCGAAGACTTCGGTGCCGTATAGATGCGGTTCCAAGTCTGAGGAACAACCTTCCCGACGAATCCTTTCTCAGAAGTAAACACAGCGTATCGCCCGGCTGGAACTTTCTTGGCAACCATCCCAGGGGGAACACCGTCTGCCGAGCTTACTTTCGCGCCTATCATGAACGTGTATTCGCCATTCGCGTCGTTTTCATAGTCGGTATAGACGGCCAGAATGTTCGAATCAACCTTGTTGGGAATCGTGTTCAGCAGCCCCTCCTTCATGAAGCGATCCCATCGCTGTGGAATGACACCCTTCCCGGACGTCTCCTTTGCGTTATTGGTACGGATTGAGATTCCGACCACGGTAAATCCCGTTTCCTCAACTACTTTCGGAATCAATTGAAGTCTCCTGAGGCTGACACTCTAGCCTCATTTTAGCGAACTTTACTCAACATGGCTTCCAGAGCGGGCTTCAAATCTGCATGCTGGAAGGAATACCCGGTCGCAATAAGTTTTGCAGGTTCCACATGTTGACTTGCCAGCAGGAGTTCGTTCGCCATTTCGCCCAAGGCCAGGCGCGCGGCGAAGGCGGGCATGGGAAAAATCGACGGACGCGACAGCACGGTCGCCAGGATCTTCGAGAACTCGGCGTTCCTTACCGGCTTAGGAGCGACCACATTCACCGGACCCTGCAACAGCTCACTCTTCAGGGCGTGGCGAATCGAACCAATCAGATCCTTCACGTCAATCCAACTCCACCACTGTCGGCCATTGCCAATTCTGCCGCCTAATCCCATTCGAAAAGGCGGAAGCATTTTTGGCAATGCTCCGCCGCGTGGGCTCAAGACGACTCCAAATCGCATTTGAACAGTGCGTATTCCGGCGTCGGCTGCGGGTTGAGAAGCAGCTTCCCACTCTCGGCACACTTCCGCAAGGAAGCCGACGCCGGGCGGACTGTCTTCATGTAGGATTTCCTCGCCTCTATCGCCGTAATAGCCAATGGCGGAGGCTGAGATCAGCACTCGCGGAGGCTGGGGCGTGCGAGTGAGCGCTTCCGCAAGATGGCGAGTACCCACGATCCGGCTGTCGCGAATTCGAGCCTTTTTTGCTTCCGTCCAGCGGCCAACGATGGTTTCTCCGGCCAAGTGAATCACGGCGTCGAAGCCCGAAACTGATTTCGGGGAGAGCGGCTGCAAAGGATTCCATACGACTTGTCCCTCGCCGGACGATTGCTCGCGAACCAGCCGCGTGACAGAGTACCCGCCAGCTTTCAAGGAAGGCACTAGCACTTCTCCGATCGGACCGGAGGTCCCGCTTACAAGAATGCGCGAAGAATTCACCGGGGCCATATTGAATTTAAATGTAGCAGATGACCATCCTCGCTGTTTGTCAGCCGCAGACGCTGGTCCCGCTCACGTTTCGCCCTTATTTTTCGCGCACGCTATAATCTGTCATGGCGACACTGCGCCAACAGATCGCGACCAACGTGCTCACGGTGACCAAGTTCCGTGAGCTGTTGCGCCGGATGAAGGCCAATCGGCCTACCGAAGATCTGGAGCTTGTTCGCAAGGCCTACGAGTTCTCCCAGAAGCACCATGCCGGACAGAGCCGCGCCTCCGGCGAACCCTATCTCGCACATCCCCTCGAAGTTGCGCTGGTTCTGGCGGAGATGAAAATGGACCCAGTGTCCATTGCCGCCGGCCTCCTCCACGATTCGGTGGAAGACACGTCGGTGACTGTAGTCGACATCCGCAAAGAATTTGGCGAGCAGGTGGCGCACATTGTCGAGGGCGTCACCAAGATAAGCCAGATTGATTTCCATACTCGTGAGGAACAGCAAGCCGAAAATCTGCGCAAAATGATGCTGGCCATGGTGGACGACATCCGTGTGGTCCTTATCAAACTGGCCGACCGTCTGCACAACATGCGGACCCTCGAGCATCTTCCCCCGGATCGACAACAGAAGATCGCTCAGGAGACGTTGGACATCTATGCGCCCATTGCGCATCGTCTGGGAATGGGAAAGATCCGTGGCGAGCTTGAGGATCTGGGGTTTCGCCATGTCGACCCCATCGGCTACCAGCAAGTCCATGAGACAGTACAGGCCAAACGTAAGGCTGGAGAAGCCTTCCTGGCTCGCGTAGAAGGAGTATTCCGGGACAAACTGAAGGAAGCGGGAATTACGGCGAAGGTAGAAAGCCGCATCAAGCGGCTCTACAGCATTCACAAAAAGCTGCAACGGCAACGCATCGCGGTCGAACAGGTTTACGACCTCTTTGCCATGCGTGTTATCACACAGTCGGTGCAGGACTGCTATGCCGTGCTGGGAATCATTCACAATCTGTGGAGACCGGTGCCGGGTCGTATTAAAGATTTCATCGCGATGCCGCGCCCGAATTTCTACCAGTCACTTCACACCTCCGTGATTGCGGAGGAAGGCACCCCGTTTGAAGTGCAGATCCGCACCGAAGAGATGCACAAGATAGCGGAAGAGGGCATCGCTGCTCACTGGAAATACAAAGATGGCCCGGTATCGGCACAAGACGAGCAGCGGCTCGCCTGGTTGCGGCAGGTAGTGGAATGGCAACGCGACGTTTCGGATCCCACCGAGTTTCTTTCCACCCTGAAAATCGATCTTTATCCGGAGGAGGTTTACACCTTTACTCCCAAGGGCAAAGTGGTAGTTCTGCCACGCGATTCCACGCCCATCGACTTCGCCTATTCAGTGCACACCGAAGTAGGTCACAGTTGCGTAGGCGCCAAAGTGAACGGACGTATGGTTCCGCTGCGTTACAAGCTGCACAGCGGCGATATCGTGGAAATTCTTACCCAGCCCGGACACAAGCCGAGTCGCGACTGGTTGTCAGTAGCAAAGTCCTCGCGCGCACGCAACAAGATCAAGCACTGGCTGAATCTGCATCAGCGTGAGCGTGCCATTGAAATCGGACGCAAGCTGATTGAAAAAGAAGCCCGCAAATATCGCGTCGCGCTGAAAGAGATCAAAGACGAAGAACTGCAGAAGATTGCGGCCGACTATGGCGTAGGACGGCCGGACGATTTGATGGCAGGCATCGGCTACGGCAAGTTCTCAGCACGGCAGGTGCTGGCACGCCTGGCCCCGGCAGGAGTTGGCCCGGTTACCGAGGAGGACGCGGAGAAGTCCGGCGGACTCGCCAGCGTAGTACGACGGGTCTTTGGTGGCGACAGTAACAACGCCATCCGAGTGAAAGGCCACGGCGACTTGCTGGTATACCGTGCTCGATGTTGCAACCCGATTCGTGGCGAAACCGTTGTTGGCTACGTCACTCGAGGCAAGGGTGTTGCGGTCCATGCGGCCAACTGTCCCAACGTCGTCAATCTGATGTACGAACCGGAGCGGAAGATTGATGTGGAATGGGCGCGCGAGGAAGGTGCACCAAGCGCGTATCCGGTAAAGCTCACGGTTTATTGCGACGACCGCTTCGGAATGCTGAAACAGATCACTGCCGTGATCAGCGACAGCAAGACCAATATCCGCAATATTGAAGCGCGGACCTCCAATGGAGAAGCCAACATTGATATCATCCTGGACATCGCAGACTTGAAGCATCTGGAAAACATAATCAACGGTGTACGCAAGATTCCTGGCGTACATGATGTGCAAAGGCTGCAGAAAATCTAAAAGCAGTGGCTAGTGATCAGCGGCTAGTGGCCAGCGGAACCAACTAAGAACTGAGAACCAAGAACTGACCACTGAAGTTATCTCGTCGCAGAGAGACCCCTCCTTGTGGAAAGCCGACAGCAAGTTGACTCCAGTGGTGTTAATCTGCATTAATTCTGACCACTAGCCACTGGCTTTGGAGACTCGATGCGAGACGTGATTGCGACCAAGGACGCTCCACAGGCGATCGGCCCGTATTCGCAGGCCATTCGCGCCAATGGATTCGTCTTTGTTTCCGGTCAGGTGGCGATTGATCCCTCGACCCAGCGAGTTATCAGCGGCGATGTAGGGGCACAAACTGATAGAGTCTTGAAGAACCTGTCAGCGATTCTAAAAACAGCCGGAAGCGGCTTGGAGAAGGTTGTGCGTTCCACTGTTTTTCTAAAAAATATGGGTGACTTTGCCGCTATGAACGAGATCTATGGCCGCTATTTCAGCACAGCGCCTCCGGCAAGATCGACGGTTGAAGTCGCGCGGTTGCCCAAAGATGTTTTGGTGGAAATTGATGTGATCGCGCTGGTTTAGGTGTCCGGTTTCAGCCGATTTCAAATTCAAAACTGTTTGCTGGCAATTGAAAATTGGCAAACGAAAATTTGGAGATAATCCATGCTCAAGAGCACGCTTTTGATAGCCCTCGCACTGCTGGCCACCTTTGTGTTGGCGCAGAGCACTGCGAGAAAGAAAGCCGCCCCGGCCGCGCGTCCGAACACTACCGCGCCGACCAAGGTCACCGGGGATTCAACCAAGACTCCCACGGGACTCGAGTACTGGGACATAAAGCTGGGCACAGGACCAACCGCCGAAAAAGGACAATCGGTAAAAGTCAATTACACGGGCTGGCTTACGACTGGCAAGAAGTTCGACAGCTCAGTCGATTCCCGTAGGCCCTTCTCTTTCACGCTGGGCGCAGGCGAGGTGATCAAGGGATGGGACGAAGGTGTAGCCGGAATGAAAGTAGGCGGCAAGCGGCAGTTAAAAATCCCCTCACAGCTCGCCTATGGCGCGAAAGGCTACCCAGGCGTGATCCCGCCCAATGCCACGCTGATCTTTGATGTGGACTTGCTGGGAGTGCAGTAAAAGCGTCCAAAGTTTAAGCCTTCGCAACCTTCCCGCTTCGTAAGCAGGAAGTGCAGACGCGGATACGTTTGGTGGCGCCCTTTACCTTGGCGCGAATCGGCCGCAAATTGACGTTCCAGCGCCGCCTGCTGACATTGTGGGCGTGGCTGATATTGTTTCCGAATTGCGGCCCCTTGCCGCACACATCACACACTTGTGCCATGACTTCTCCAGATGAGCTCAGAACTTGACGGGTAAACTATAGATTTTATCGGATTTTGAGGCTTTGGCCAAGCGGCGAGAGGACGCAAATAAAACGGCCCCGATTTCTCGGGGCCGGTTATTTTGGGTACCTACAGCACCCTGCGACAATTCCAGTATAAGCACTGTTAGATTTCAGTCAAGTTACTTTTCTGTCGGGGAGGATATCGCTGCATTTTCCACCCCAGAACCTGCGTCCCTTGGGACTTGGACCCGACGGGATTCGAACCCGCATTTGCGACCGTCGCAGGGTGCTGTGTTCCCGTGACACCACGGGCCCACACTGAGCATACGTTGTCCGCTGGAAAGTCATGTACGCTCGTCACACGAGCGATATTCCTACTTCCAAAACGGGAAAACAGCTCGTAACTCCTGTGCGATACTGAATTCATGACGCCGTCGGCGGATCCCAGGTCGGTCAAGGTGAATCTGACCACTGGAACGGGCGTGGACATTGAGTGGAAGGACGAGCATCGCTCGCATTACTCATTTCCCTTTTTGCGCGATGCCTGCCCCTGCGCTCTTTGTGACGACGAAAGATCTAAAAGCGGTCGCCGACCCGGAGAGACGGCGAGGAGTGCTGCCGGGGAGTTGCCTATGTTCAAGGCGGCAGCGAAACCAACTTCAGCGGAGGGCGTAGGCAAATATGCCATCAAGTTCCACTGGAACGATGGCCACGAGTTGGGAATTTATTCCTGGCAGTTTCTGCGGGATGTGTGCCCGTGCGAGGAATGTAAAGCTGCGAGGGCGGCGGCCAAGGCTGGGTAGCTTCGTTCTTCGAAGGACGTTTTAGAATCGCAACAATAGAGTGCGTGTACTCAATCGTAGACACTTTCACCGGGGTTGCGCGTTCTTTTGCGCATCTTCGAGAGCCTTTTCTGAAAAAACTTCAAGCATCGACTCACGCCCAAGCCCCTCGCCCCACTTCCGACCTTCGTCTAGTAGCCCGTGCATCAACTTAGGGAGTACAGTGAGCGTCTTCTGTCCGACCGGAGTCGCATAGAATTGAATTAGCCCCTTGAGATCCTCAGGGGAGTAGTACTTGTCATAAAGCGGAATTGCCAAGTCCAGGAGCTGTTGTGAGTCGCGTTTGGAATGGAATTTCGCAAAAAAGAGATCGATCAGCTTCTCGCGATACTCTCCTGGTGGGAAAGAGCTGGTCAGCAATGGCTTAATGTTCTTTTCCATTCCATCCATCGTTTGAGTGGCGAGCGCACCGGCGCCTGTGAGATCCAGCAGTCGCCGAATGTCAGCCTCCTTGCCAGGATCGATCTTCGGCTGCCTAGACGCGGGCGCTGCAGGAGCACTCTGCTGCTGAACCGGTTGCTCTCTGGGCTGTTGGGCTTGGCTTTGAGTTTGGGCACAGAGCGAACCCAAAAGAACTAACCAGGCAAGTGCGACAAGAATCTTCATGAAGCCTCCGGAAGCTTGCGGAGACGATGTTACCTAATTCTGCGGCGGCGTGACACGGCTTCAATGCACGGCCGCTTCGGCTGTCGCGATTCGGTTCTGCACATCCTGTAGAATCCAACTAGTCCGGAGCTAATTTTCTCTTGTCTTTTCTCTCCCAACTCAATCCGCAACAGCGTGAAGCTGTCGAAACTAGCCAAGGGCCGTTGCTCATTCTGGCCGGTGCCGGTAGCGGCAAGACGCGGGTTATAACGTATCGCATCGCTCATCTGATCGAGAATCTGGGCGCAATGCCTGAGTCCATCCTGGCAGTGACTTTTACGAACAAGGCCGCCTCTGAAATGGTCGAGCGCGTGGACAAAATCGTCGGCGGCTTGTCGGTGGCGAAGCCCGTCATCTCTACGTTTCATTCTTTCTGCGTGCGGGTCTTACGGCGGGACATTGAGGCGCTGCGCATTCCTTCTACTTTGCCCGGCACTTCGCCTATCGGTCTCACAAAAAGCTTTGTCATCTACGACGAGTCCGACCAGCAGCAACTGGTCAAGTCGGTGATGCGACGGTTGGGGATTGACGATAAGCAGGTCACGCCACGATCCCTTCTCGCACACATTTCCTGGGCGAAAAACCACATGCTCGACCCGCAGGAGGTATATCTGCAGTCGGCCGATCCTAAGACCGAACGGGTGGCCCAAATTTACGAGGAGTACCGCAAGGAGCTGCTCAAGGCCAATGCCCTGGATTTCGACGATCTGCTGCTCGAAGCCGTACGTTTGCTGAAGGCGGTGCCCACGGTCCGCGAACATTACAACCGCCGGTTTCAGTACGTGCTGGTGGATGAATATCAGGACACCAATCGTCCGCAGTATGAGCTCATGCGGGTGCTTGCCGGGACACACCACAACGTCTGCGCCGTTGGCGACGAGGACCAATCGATTTATTCCTGGCGAGGCGCGGACATCCGAAACATTCTTGAGTTCGAGAAAGATTTCCCTGAAGCAAAGATTATCCGCCTGGAACAGAATTATCGGTCTACGCAAAACATCCTTCAGGCCGCGTCAGCCGTGGTGGCGAATAACATCAAACGCAAAGGCAAGAACCTGTGGACGTCGCGGCAGGGCGGCACAAAAATTGGATATTACGAAGCGCCCGACGGCGAGAACGAAGCTCTATTCGTGGCAGATTACATAGCCAAATACCTGCGCGAGGCAGCGGAGCAGGGCGAGAATCCGAGGGCGGCGGTGCTCTATCGCACCAATTCCCAGTCTCGGTTGTTTGAAGAGGGCATGCGCCGCTACCAGTTGAAGTATCACGTCGTGGGTGGCTTCTCGTTCTACGAGCGGGGCGAGATCAAGGACATGATTTCTTACCTGAAAGTCATCCACAATCCGGATGACTCGATCTCCCTGCTGCGAGTGATCAACACCCCCGTGCGCGGAATTGGCAAGACTACCATTGAAACCTTGGAGCGTGTGGCTCTGGAGACCGGACTCTCTTTGTGGGGCGCAATCGGAGAGAGCATCCGACGGCAGCTTCTTCCGCAGCGTGCTTTGTTGGCGCTGAAAGGATTCCACGAACTGATTGAAGATGCACGCGCCATACTGGCCGGAACCTACGTGGAGCGGCTGGAGCAAACGGCTCGCGAACCAGAATCTACCGAAGCTCCGGCGGCAATCGCGGTAGATGATCAGATTGCGTTCGATCCCACAATTTTCGAAAGCAACTCGGAGCCGCCTTCTCCGAAACCAGAAGAGGTTGCTACGGAAGGCTTGCCTGTAGCCAGTACGGCCGAGATCCTGAAATTTCTCATCGACCGCACCGGCTACATCAAGCAACTGGAGGAAGAAGACACTCCGGAAGCTTATTCGCGCATTGAAAACCTTCGCGAACTGGTAAACGCAGCCATGGATTCACGCGATCGCGGCGAAACCCTGGATCAGTTTCTCGACCATGCCGCGCTGGTCAGTGATGCCGATGCCTACGACGAACGCGCACAAATTACGCTGATGACCTTGCATGCCGCTAAAGGCCTGGAGTTTCCTTTGGTATTCCTGTGTGGGCTGGAAGAGGGGCTATTTCCGCATTCACGCACGTTCCTGCATCCTGACGACATCGAGGAAGAGCGCCGTTTGTGTTACGTGGGCATGACGCGCGCTATGGATACTCTGATGCTTTCACGTGCCGTCTACCGGCGGCGTTATGGAACGGATCTGCCGGAAGCCAGCGTCCCCTCTCGATTCCTCGAGGAAGTGCCTTCGGAATTATTGGAAGATGTTGGTTCTCCAAGAAAGAGCACGAGTTCGTTGGTGTCGGAAACGCGCGCCTCCGACCGGCAGGCGCCGGCTTCGACGCATTATGCCTATGAGAACGAAGACCAAAGCGTAAGCTGGGCGGCGCGCAGAAAGCAAAGCGCTCCTGCGGCCTCATACGGCGGACGGACCTACAACTCGATCGAAAACATTGCGGAGTTCTTCGCTTCCAGAGGGAAAAAGTTCAGTCTTCCCAAAGTCCCCATGGAAGAACCTAAAGGCAAGAAAGGTTTCCGCCCTGGGCAGAAGGTACGTCACCCAAAGTATGGCGAAGGAACGGTCTACCAGCGTGAAGGAGACGGTGAAGATGCCAAGATTACGGTACAATTCCCTCGCTTCGGCTTGAAGAAGCTGGTAGAGAAATACGCGCAACTGGAGCAGGTTTAATCTTAGAACGCGAGGACTAATGGCCAATACAGCAGCTCTGAGCAAAGAAGAACGCAAAAAATCCAAGCGGGCAACCCGCAAGAAGCGCAAAGCGGAGAAGCCGCTCGCCAAACGGGAGTATGCCCGCGGCTCGAAAAAGCGCAAAGTGAAGAAGCTGGCTCGGGGTACTGCGAAGAGATAGCCATGTTTGATTAATTGTCCGTGGCGCGGGCACAAGCCCGCGCCAAATTACGCAAGGAATGGCCAGATGAAACGAGCGAGCCAATTCCTTGCGCGGGACCCGAGGAGATACGCTCCGTTGGCACAACCACCAACCGTCAACCGCCCGGCTCCCAAGGCGGGCGAACACGACAACTCCGGCAGCCAACTCTTCTGTTGTAAGTCCATCGATAAACTGATTTCCGATTCAGAAGAGCCGGAGCGAAGATTAAAGAAAACACTTGGTCCGGTGTCGCTGACCGCTCTCGGCATCGGCGCCGTGATCGGATCCGGTATCTTTACCGTTGTCGGCACAGCCATTGCCGGTCAAAAATTCGATACATCTTCCATTCTCAATGCTCCCCTGCTCGACTACCTGATCCATCACACGGCGACGGTTGGGCGTCCCGGCGCCGGTCCAGCGCTGGCGCTATCTCTAGTCCTGGTAGCGATTGTCTGCGGATTTACGGCGCTGTGTTATGCGGAACTTGCTTCCATGATTCCGATTGCGGGGAGCGCCTACACCTATACCTACGCAACAATGGGTGAATTGATTGCGTGGATTATTGGCTGGGACCTGATCCTCGAATATGCCGTCAGCAACATGGCTGTGAGCGTAGGTTTCGCGGCGCATCTCGTGGATATGTTTGACTGGTTTGGATTTCATCCCGCGGTGCGCTGGATCTCCCCTGCCTACCTGCCCAGCGGCCTTTCAGATTTAAAAGGGAACACGCTCTATACGCCAGGACTGCATTTCGGATTCAATTTCCCCGCATTTCTGGTGGTGATGATTCTGACCGTGATCCTGGTACGCGGCATCCGCGAATCGGCGGAGGCCAACAACACCATGGTGATTCTGAAGATTGCCGCCATCCTTGCATTCATCATCGCCGGAGCGCATTACGTTCGGCCGGGGAACTGGCATCCCTTCGCGCCGCAAGGATGGTCGGGCATCCTGACTGGCGGCTCGATCATCTTCTTCACCTACATCGGATTCGATTCGGTCTCGACCGCTGCCGAAGAAGCCCGCAATCCGCAGCGTGACTTGCCTATCGGAATCATTGCCACCTTAGTCGTTTGCACGATTCTTTATGTTTCGGTGGCCATTGTCCTGACCGGAATCGTGCCCTGGCACACGCTGCTCGACGACGCCGCCCCGGTAGTGAACAGTTTAAAGAAACTTACTCTGGCTACCGGTTCGCCAACACTGCACTGGGTCCGCCTGGGCGTTCTGTTTGGCGCCATGATGGGCATGATTTCTTCGCTGCTAGTATTCCAACTTGGGCAGGCACGAGTCTGGTTCGCCATGTCGCGCGATGGATTATTGCCTCGCCTTTTCGGCCGTGTCCATCCTCGATTTCGAACGCCTTCCACGGCAACCTGGATTGCTGGCTTCGTAGTGGGAGTACCAGCTGGCATCCTCGATATCGGTACACTCGCCGATCTTTCGAATATTGGCACGCTTTTTGCCTTCGTGCTGGTTTCGATAGGCGTGATCATCCTCCGCTATCGTGATCCCGGCCGCCATCGCGGATTCCGTTCTCCCGGCGGAATCGCTGCCCCGGTACTGAGCGTCTTCTTTTGCGTTCTGCTGATGTGCGGATTGCCGATCCTGACCTGGCTGCGGTTCTTCGGTTGGCTGGCGATCGGACTGGGCATCTACGCTCTCTACAGCCGACGTCATAGCGAGTTTGCCCGTTAAAATATTCATAATCTGAAATCAACAATCAATAATCGACAATCAACAATGATGCCCCCGGCCCCAAGCTCATTCATCGTTTCCCTACCAAAGGCCGATCTGCATCTCCATCTCGAAGGCTCGATTGATCCCGCGACCTGGGTTGAGCTGAGAAAGCGGCATGGCAACACTGGCACGCTTTCGGAAATCGAAGAGCTCTACCAGTACGAGAATTTCCATGGATTCCTGATGGCCTTTAAGTCGGTCACCGAAGATCTGCGGACTCCCGAAGACTATGAGTTAATCGCCTATCGCCTGACGGAAAAACTCAAAGCGGAGAATGTGCTGCATGCCGAGGTATATGTCTCAGTTGGAGTGTGCCTGTGGCGGAAGCAGGACTTCGACGCGATTCTTGAGGGTTTGGAGCGGGGCCGCCAGCGAGGCCAAGAGGATTTCGGCACATCGTTGCTCTGGATTTTCGATGCAGTGCGTCAATTCGGGCCCGTGGAAGCACAGGGGGTAGCTGAGCTCGCGGTCCGCTATCAGAGCCACGGCGTCACCGGCTTCGGCATTGGCGGCGACGAGCAGCAAGCCGGCCCCGAACTTTTTCGCGATGTCTATGCTTATTGCGCGAAGAACGGTTTGCACTTGACCGCTCATGCCGGCGAAAGTGCTGGGCCAGAGTCCGTTTGGGGCGCGTTAAATCTTCAGGCCGAGCGCATTGGACACGGCCTGACTGCCTGGCATGATCCGGAACTGGTGGAGGAACTTTCGACGCGGCAGATTCCGCTGGAGATTTGCCTTACCAGCAATCTTCGCACTGGTTGTTGCCGCACACTAGCTGAGCATCCAGTGCGTAACTATTTTGATCACGGCATAATGATTACGCTCAATACAGACGATCCGGCGATGTTCGGGACATCCCTGGCGCGGGAGTATCAGGTGGCCCAAAACACGTTTGACTTCACCGATGAACACTTGCGCGAACTGGCGCGGAATTCCTTTGAGGCATCTTTCCTACCAGCTGAAAAGAAGCTGGAATTTCTGAATTTGTTTGACGCGACGGCACCCCGTACTTAAAAAAACTATGCCCCAACACATCGGCATCGTAGCTTGCAGCGCAGAGGGCGCGGCTCTCTGTTATCGCACCATTTGCCTTGAGGGAGCAGAACTGCTGGGACGGCACGATCATCCAGAAGTTTCCATGCACACCCATTCCCTGGCCAAATACATGAATTGCATTTACGCCAATGATTGGGCCGGGGTGGCGGGGTTGATGATCTCATCAGCCGAGAAGCTGACGAAAGCTGGCGTCGATTTTCTAATCTGCCCTGACAATACCATTCATCAAGCATTCGAATTAGTGGCGCACCGCTCACCAAGACCATGGCTGCACATCGCGGAAGAAGTGGGCAATGAGGCTAAGCGTTGTCACTATAAGCGGCTAGGCGTTCTGGGTACACGCTATCTCATGGAAAGCCAGGTGTATCCGGGAAAGTTGACCGCGGCAGAGATCGAATTCCGGATTCCGGGCACGAAAGAACGGGAAAAGATCAACCAGATTATCTTTGACGAACTGGTGAATGCTCAGTTCCTGCCGCGTTCTTTAGCCTACTTTACCGAGGTAATCAGGACGTTGGGTGACGAAGGCTGCGATGCGGTGGTGCTGGGCTGCACGGAAATTCCGCTGCTGGTTACAGCCGATTCTTCTCCACTACCGACTCTTGATTCAACCCGGCTGCTGGCTCGTGCGGCGTTAAGAAAGGCAGTCGCGAATAGCTAGCCATGCAGGCGTCGCTGTCTCCATTCAGCCTTGAGATTGCACCGACCAATGTTCAGCATGACGCGATCTGCCCAGGCTGTGATTTAATAAACAAATACGAACAATGCCTTCCCGCCAGACTATTCTCCGCCGTCGCATAAAAGCGCTTTCCCGTAGCATCCGGGGAGTGCGCGAAGTCGTCCGCGCCATGATTTCCATCGACCACCCCCTGCTGGCGCACATTATTCCAATTCGACGCTGCAATCTGGCTTGCGAGTACTGCAACGAGTACGACGATTTTTCCAAGCCGGTTCCTACCGAGAGCATGTTCCAGCGAGTCGACAAGCTCGGCGAGTTCGGAACCTCGGTGATTACCATCAGCGGCGGCGAACCTCTACTCCACCCCGAGTTAGACGAGATCATTCACAGGATCCGCAAAAACGGCATCATCGCCGGACTGATCACGAATGGTTATCTGCTAACCGCGGAGCGTATCGAGAAGTTGAATCGCGCCGGGCTGGAATGGCTGCAAATCTCGATCGACAACGTCACGCCAGACGAAGTCTCGAAGAAGAGCCTCAAGGTTCTGGATAAGAAACTGCAACTCCTCGCCGAGTACGCTGATTTTCACGTGAATATTAATTCTGTCGTGGGCGGCGGCGTGCGCAATCCGCAAGATGCTTTGACTATCGGCAAACGGGCTCTGGAGCTCGGATTCAGCTCAACCGTCGGCATCATTCATGACGGCGGTGGACAGCTACAACCCCTGGGCGAAGAAGAGCGCCGCGTGTATCACGAGATGAAAGCCATGGAGAAGCGCAGCTTCACCCGCGTGAACTCTTTCCAGGACAACATTGCCCAAGGCAGACCGAACCAGTGGCGTTGCCGTGCCGGGGCTCGTTACCTCTATATTTGTGAGGACGGTTTGGTCCACTACTGCTCCCAGCAGCGTGGCTATCCAGGGATTCCGCTGGAAAACTACACGGTGGCAGACATTCGCCGGGAATATATCACCGAAAAATCATGCGCGCCGCACTGCACGGTTTCTTGTGTACATCAGGTATCGATTTTCGATTCGTGGCGCGCCCCGCAATTTCCCGCGCCCGAAGCCGCGTCCGAACCCAGCGGCCTGGTGCACATTCAGTAGTTTATTCGCCGTATTTGCTGCTGAGATATTTTGCGACTTCACCTTCCAGTTGTCCGTAATCAGAGTGGATGGTGGTGCGCAGCGCAGCCTCAGTCGAGCTTCCCTGACCAATTCTTTCCAGGATGCGATGGAAATCGCTCATCCCATACGTATCACTAATGAATTCCACAGTTGCGAGCGATTCATCGTAAGCCAGCAATGCTTCTGCTGGCGAAAACCGCATAAAGCTGCCTTCAAGTCCGTTGAACGGAATCTCCTGGTGTGCACGGTACAGAGCTGCAAGCCGGCGTCCACGCGAGGCGACAGACTTTGGCTCCATGGCCTGCGCAATGCCTTCGTGCAGCCATTGCGGGCAGCGCCCTCCGGAAATCTGATTGATAAAGGAGTGTGCCAGTTCGTGCTTCAGTACGCGGGCTAATTCGGGCGTGACCGAACTCACACCTTCAACTGGGATTCGCAATTTTCCGTCATTGACGGCAGCGCTCCAGGCGGGGGCTTGCGTAACATCAAAAAACGCTTGCTCCGTGTACAGAACCACGGGAATGCTGTTGCGGATAGCCCCACCCAGATCACGCGACAGATCGTCGTACGCCGCTTCCAGGGTGGCGATCAATTCCCTTCGCAATGACTCCGATGTTTGCTTGCCCTCATAACGTAAGGTGAAGTGGCTGGTTTCCCGCTCTGAGAAATCAGCTTCCGCCTTGGTTTCCCGCTCTGCTTTGTCGAGATATTGCTGGACCATCGCATCCGGACGGATTTCGAGAGAGCGCTTCCAGGTACGGATAGCGTCACGATTGCGATCAGCCGCAAACTGAGCGTACCCCAGTATGTCCAGAGCATCGGGTGAATCAGGCGCGGCCCGGACAGCACGTTCAGCGTATGGTAATGCCTCCCGGGCGCTTCCAGTGCGCACCAGCAAAGCGGCGTAATAGTTGAGAATTGTGGGATTCGCGGGGTCCGCGCGTAACGCGGTCTCCAGATAAGGCCTTGCCTTACTGAAATTCCCCTTGTCGAACTCATATTTCCCGGCGGCAAAATATCCGGCGGCGGTGACTCCCATGTCGCTTTGCTTCTGCAGTTCGGCCAGCGCATCCACATCCACCTTGTCATCGTGGATAATCCTGTGGGTGACGACTGCTTCATTTTTCAAACTGTCGGTGGGTGCAAACGCCGGCATGTCGCCCGAACTGTTGCCGGAGGAAGATGAGTCGCCTTGGCGAACGCCTCCGCCTTCAATTCGTTCGACCGCAGATTTTGGAATGGCGTAAGAGTTGTCGCCGATGTCGTACTCGACGCGAGCGCCGTTCTCCCGGGCCTGGTCCGCCCAAATGGTGCGGCCATTCTTTAGGTGGATGACGTCCGCCGACGTACACACCGCGGCCAGCATCGGCAATAAGAAAATGATGACAGGTGCCCGCACTAGGGCGCATTCTAGCAATAGCAACAACTTCCGCGTAGGTGACAATGGTAATCGGAAAAGCTCGGAGCGCCTCGCGCACAGCCGTGTGCGTAGCCTTGGTCATAGGTGCTATGACGCTGAGCCAGGCGCAAAATGCTCCGAACAGCCAGCCCAGCCCAGCGGCAGCGAAGCCCGTCGCGCAAAGCATTTCCGCCGAGACTCTCTACCTTCAGTTGAGAAGCGTCGGTTTGGACAAGTCGCGGGTTTACCGCATCCGCGAAACTTCCTTCGATCGGGCCGCATTCCACATCACTCTTGACGATGGCACCATCGCCTTCACTGAGGACGTAGCGGGGCACATCACCGGAGCGTTCTTCGAGGGAGATGGGGAAGTGCTGCTGGTTCCACCCGACAAAGCGGAACGGGCTACGATGGCAATGTTTACCGGTGCGGCTATCCTCGAAGAAAGGTTCGTCACCGCCTACTTCCGCTTCAACGATGAGACTTTCGCGGAATTGCAGCCCTCGCTCAGGCCCGCCGACGACAGTTCGGAATTTCTATCGCAGTGGAACGAAACTGCACATAATCTCGCCCAGTCCGACGCTCTTCGACTGCTGTTGAGCCTCAGTCAATTCCTGCCTGTAGCCGGGCAACCATCCGGCGCTGGGAATAACGCCATTAGCAATGAAGATCGTTTTCTGCATGCGCGCCTTCAGGGGCGGAGGCTTGGAACCTTCGATCTTTACTACGACGCGGCGGCAACCGAGCAGATCTGGGCCGGCCAATTAAGAACTGTCGAGGGCACAGGCTATTTCGATGTATGGACTGCATTTGCCCTGAACCGCGCGGCACAGCGCCCCCAAGTTGTAAACACCGTTACTGGAGAAGTCGGCGGCGCGGATGCGATCAGTTGTTCCAGCTATCAGATCAAAACCGAGGTAAAGCCGCCGACCAGGCTCGACGTACAAGCGTCACTGCAGATGGAAGTGCGCCAGGGCGGACAACGCGCACTGTTGTTCGAACTGTCGCGATTTCTTCAAATCAAACAAGTCGAAGCGGATGGCCACCCACTCGAGTTCATTCAAAACCAAGCGCTTGAAGGCACACAACTGGCACGGCGCGGAAATGATCTGGTCGCTTTGGTGTTCTCTCAGCCCCTGCAAACGGGACAACGAATCGAACTGCACTTCGTATACGGCGGTGAGGTGCTCTCCGAGGCCGGAGGCGGCCTGCTCTACGTAGGCGCACGCGGCATCTGGTACCCCAATCGGGGACTGGCCATGTCCAACTTCGACTTGGAATTCCGGTATCCGGAGAACTGGACACTAGTAGCGACCGGCAAGCGAGTGGATTCGACCCCAGCTGGCTCTCCTGGTCGTGGCGGCTCTTCAGCAACCTTGTCGCCAGGGGAGCAAGTGTCGCGTTGGATTTCGGGTCGCCCCATCCCCGTTGCCGGATTCAATCTGGGGAAATATGCGCGTGCGGTCGCCCAGTCAGGCAGCGTCACTGTGGAAACCTATGCAGCTTCCGCCATGGAACGTGCGTTCCCCAAAAACGAGGTTGAAATTGATCCAGCCCCTCTCCCAAGACCAGGATTGCACACCGTGCCCCTGCAGGTGCTTGCTCCGCCGCCATCTCCATCGCGGAATGCGCAAGCCGTGGCAGATTCGTCCGCTCGCGCTCTGCAATTCTTCGGCAGCCTCTTTGGGCCGTATCCCTACAGTAGTCTCGCCGTTACGCAAATGCCTGGCGTAGTCAGTCAAGGCTGGCCAGGTCTTATTTTCCTGTCCAGTTACGCCTTTCTTACTCCCGCCGAAAAATCGCAACAACACATGAGCCCGGTCACCAAAACCCTGAGCGAACAAGTCATCGCGCACGAAACCGCTCATCAGTGGTGGGGCGACGCCGTCCTATGGAGCGGATATCGGGATCAGTGGATGATGGAGGCTCTTGCCAATTACAGCTCGCTCATGCTCCTGCAGTCGGAAGATCCATTGCTGTTTCGCGCAGTGATGGCAAAGTACCGCGAGGATTTGCTGGAAAAGAATAAAGAAGGCCTGCCGCTCATGAATGCTGGTCCCGTAACCTTTGGCGCACGCCTTTCCTGTTCCCATTTTCCGGCCGGCTATGAGGCTATCAGCTACGGCCGTGGTACGTGGCTATTCCACATGCTCCGCTCCATGATGCGCGACGCCGAAACAACGCCCGGCAGTCGTCGCACAGTTGCTGATGAACCGAAGTCAGAAGAATCTTTCATCCGCGCTTTACGGACTGTGCGAGAGCGTTATGAGGGAAAATCCATCACGACTCGGGAATTATTGCGAGTCTTCGAAGAGCAGTTGCCCCCTTCACTCTGGTATGAAGGCAAGAAATCGCTGGATTGGTTCTATCAGGGCTGGATCAACGGCACAGCCATTCCAAAGTTGGAATTGCAAGCCGTGAAATATACAGACAAGGCGGGCTCCACTGCCATCAGCGGAACTATTCTGCAAAAAAATGTAACCAATGAATTAGTGACTTCCGTTCCGGTGTACGCAGCAGTTAGAGGCAAGGCGCTCTTAATTGGAAGAATCTTCGCCGACGGCCCAGAAAGCCAATTTCATCTAACCGCGCCCTCTGGCACACGGAAAATCATTCTTGATCCTAATCAAACGCTCTTGACGCGCGTTCACTAACTACAGTCTCGAACAAGGTTTACTTCGAAGTTCACGTCATCAATTTAATCGGCGTCCTTCCTGAGAGATCGTTCCGATCTTACATCAGTCTCTAAACGAGCAGGCAGGATTGCGCCTGAGGCCTTGCTTGAATCCAGGATCACGACAGCCCGCAAACGCACCACTGCGGTGGAATGGATTTGAGAAACTCGCGATTCGCCAACTCCAAGCTTGGCTCCTACTTCTTTCATGGTCAATTCCTGAAAATAGTAGAGGACCAGGACCTGGCGCTCCTTTTCCGGCAGTTCAGCGATGGCACGCGCCAGTTGCTGCTTCATTTCTCCACGCAGGCACAAAAACAGCGGGGTGTCCTGCGGATCATGTGGAATAGAGTCACATAGGTCCTCTTCTTTGCCGTCGAGGTGAGACTCTACCCGAAGGCTTGCCACCTCAAGGCCGTCGATTTCGCCGAGTAGTAACTGCAAGCCGCGCAGGTCGAGGCCAAACTCCGCTGCCAATTCCGGTTCGGTCGGATTGCGACCTAGTTCCGAGCGCAGCTTATGGTGAGCTTCCTCCAAAAGCCGTGCTTTGCAGCGCAAATCTCGCGGACTCCAATCCATCTCCCGCAAGCTATCCAGAATCGCGCCCCGGATGCGAAACTTGGCATAAGATGCGAATTGAACTTGCTTCTTTTGATCGTACTTATGCAAGGCGTCGATCAAGCCCACCACCCCGGCGTGCACCAGGTCTTCGAATGGGACGTGCCGCGGCAGATGCTCATGGATGCGGCGCGCAATGTAGCGCACCTGTGGAAGTTGATCCATCAACAAACGTTCCCGTTGCGCTTCATCCTGCCACGCCGTGTAAGCTTCTACGCTCAATTCCATTGTCATTTCATGCTTCGATTCTAGGCAGGAACAACAGTTTTAAGCCGGAATTGAGCCCCGCACGAAGGGCGCTAGTCTTCCGAAAAAGAACCAATGCGGAAATGGAACGGCGCAGCTTCTCGCCCTTCCAATATCGGGACAGCAACCCGGTCAAACTCTCATAAGGCTGATGTTCCACCGCCGGGAACCTGCGCTGGCACTCACGCGTCTTTCCCCGTGGCGCAGATAATCGTCAGCAGCGCTCGAGGAAGGATTTCCGTCCCTTGGATCTCTGGAATAAGCGAACTCTGATATCTCTGGCATTCCCCGCCGGCATCCTACTGCTTGCTGCTGTGCTATTGCTGGAGACCGGAGTTGTGCCGCTCTCTTCTTCTGGAATCGACTTCTACTATTACGCGGTCTTCTTGTCCGGCATACTGCTGGCCTGGCGCTTTCACTCCAGCCGGGTCCTGTTTGCCCTTATCACTTTGCTTCTGGCGCACCGCGCACTCGAGTTCTTTGCAGCCGGAAGCGTGGGTGCGACCGGTCCCGGTCACATTGCGTTCGAAGCGATTGCCTTTCTCTTGCCGGTGAACTTCGTCATCCTAGCGGCCGTGCGTGAGCGTGGTCTGGTGCTTCCCTCGATCGCTTTCAATTTCTGCTTATTGTTCGTCGAGGCTGTGTTCGTCGCCATCGTCTGCCGTCCGGGACAGACCACCGGTCCCGGCTTCCTACATTCGACATTCCTGGGACAAGATCTATTTGGCTGGACCGTCATCCCGCCACCTGCGTTGCTGATGTTCATTTCCGCCTTCGCCATTCTGCTCACCCGTTTTCTGCTTTATCGCAAGCCGGTGGAGAGCGGCCTGTTCTGGTCGCTGGCGGCTACGTTTCTAGCCTTGCAAGCCGGAGGATTGGGGCGCTCATCCCGGGCATATATCGGCACCGGCGGTTTGATTCTGGTCAGCTCGATCATTGAGAATTCCTACCATCTCGCCTATCACGACGAGTTGACTGGCCTGCCGGCGCGTCGCGCCTTCAACGAGGCGCTGCTTGGATTGGAAGAGCCTTACGCGATGGCGGTAGTGGACATCGATCATTTCAAGAAATTCAACGACACATTTGGCCACGACACTGGAGACGAAGTCCTGCGGATGGTTGCTTCAAGACTGGCCCGTGTAACTGGCGGGGGGCAGGCATTCCGGGTTGGTGGAGAGGAGTTCTCAGTCCTTTTCCCCGGCAAATCCCTGACAGAAACGCTTCCCCATCTGGAGTTATTAAGGACGGACATAGAGACCTCCACATTTCGCCCACGCGGTGGCATCGAGCGTCGCGTTACTCCGCGAGGCCCGGATCGAAGGAACGTTCGCCGCAAAAGCATCCGTCCTCGCCCCACTCCGCCTCAGAGTGACCAGCTTTCGGTCACTGTCAGCATTGGCGCAGCTGCACCCACGATCCGGACTCAGTTAGTGGAGGAAGTCATACAGTCCGCGGACAAGGCCCTTTATCGGGCCAAGCAATCCGGGCGCAATCGTGTGGAGGTCGCTACAGCCGGAGTCCGCCCCTCGCGTTTCAAGGGCAGCCTTGCTTAAAAAACGGCGACGCCCGAACGGACCCTAGGACCCCAGCAATTTACATAACTTTACGGGAAAGTGGGTTTTGTTTATTAACCGTTAGGTTATAAAATCGTAGACACGCTTAAAACCAAGCCAAGTGAGAGAGGGCGAACCGTGGGCGATAAGGGTCTCGGGGACTGGAGGGAACTCGCGCAAAAAGCTGCCGACGAGAAAGATCCCAAAAAACTCCTGGGCATTATCGAAGAACTAAACCGCGCCCTCGAAGACCGCGAAAATCAAATTCGCGGCTGCTTCGCCAAACCCGGTCGTTCCGCTGTAGGTTCAGGCCAACTCTCCAAACGGGTTCTTTTTGTAGATGACGAGCCAAGTATCCGGTTAACTCTTCCCCCGATTTTGCAAAATCGCGGCTTTGAAGTGCGCAGTGCGGCCAGTGTGCCCGAGGCACTCGCGGCCATCGACAGGCAAACCTTCGATATTTTACTTTCCGATCTCAACGTCAGCGAAGAAGGAGACGGATTCACCATAGTGCACGCCATGCGTACCGCGAATCCAAAATGCGTCACCATCCTTCTCACTGGCTACCCTGCCTTTGAATCTGCGGTGGAGGCGATCCACCACGAAGTCGACGACTATTTTGTAAAACCCGCCGACGTGGAAACCTTAATCAGCACGATGGAACGCAAACTCGCCACCCGCCGTGACGTGCCCGCCGGGTAGGCTTTTCTTACCTCAAAGTCCGGCAAACCAATCGTTTGACATGTTTTGTGCCATTCACGTTTGCAGGGAAGCGTATAGTTGTTCCCGCGTTCCAACTGTTCCACCGGATGCTGGCATGAAACGTGACACTCCGTAACACATATTCTGGGGCAGCCGAATAAATGGATCGTGACCAACATCCGCCGCATGTTCTCGTGAAAGGATACAGCTCATGATTGTCGGAATGACGACATCGACATTCAACCCTGGTACACGTCTTGATAAGTCTGGTGGGGATTGCATCAGGATTGGTCGTGGTCTTCGGGCTGCTCACCGGGAAACGGCTCGATGGCTGGACGGCGCTCTTTCTGGCGACGACGGTGGCGACAAGCGTGACCGGTTTCGGCTTTCCCTTCGATCACCTCTTGCCGTCTCACAAGGTCGGCATCATTTCGCTGGCGCTGCTGGCAATTGCAATCCTGGCCCGCTATGCCTTTCATCTTGCTGGCGCCTGGCGTCGCATCTACGTGATCACTGCCATCGCTGCCCTCTACCTCAATGTTTTCGTCGGGGTCGTGCAGTCCTTCCTCAAGGTTCCTGCGCTGCATGCGTTGGCTCCGAAGCAAACCGAGCCGCCATTCCTGGTTACTCAACTCGTTATCCTGGCACTTTTCATCGTGATTGGAATTATGGCGGCGAAGAGGTTCCATGACGAACCGGTTCGCGCGGCGGCACGCGCGGTTTAAAGTTTCTCTGGACGTGCCGGCTTTCTTCTTTGCTGCGCAGACGGGTTAGCGTGATCGTCAGCGTCGGCGCACCGTACTGCCTTCACAAATGGGGATTGAATGCTGATGGCAGAGCCGCTCTCGCCTTGGGAAAGTTTCTATGTGATCGTCGGCTCGTCAGCCGGAGCGTTGACGGGCTTGCAGTTCGTGGTGATCGCACTGATCGCTGAAGCCGAAGCAACCGCTAGCATGCTGGAGGTTCGCGCCTTTGGAACGCCCACGGTCGTACACTTCTGCGCCGTCTTGTTCGTTTCTGCGGTGTTGAGTGCGCCATGGCATGCTCTGTCCCATGCTGGGCTGGTGTTGGGCGCCTGTGGCGCGGCGGGAATCGTATACGTGATCATGGTCATCCGACACGCGCGGCGCCAGACTGGTTATTCCCCAGATGCCGAGGATTGGTTCTGGTATTTCGCACTTCCGCTTATTGGGTATGCATCATTGGTGGCGACAGGAGTTGTGCTTGAGCGGCATCCTACAATCTGCCTTCCAGCGATCGCGGCCACCGCGCTTCTGCTGATGTTCGTTGGCATTCACAACGCCTGGGACACGGTCACTTACATTGCGGTGCAGCGCCGAAAAGAACAAGAAAGGAGAACTAAGGAAGGATGATCCCAACAACCCTCCTCAGTTTCTGCCCACTCATACAAAGGAGCATTTCATGAAACGCATTTTGAGTCTGCTCACGAGCGTGGCCATTCTTAGCCTCGTCTTCATCTTTGCTTCATCGCGGGAAAGTTCCCAAGTGAGCGCGGCGGATAACGCTATCGTTTCGCGTGATGCAGAAGTTGAGGGCGTCAAGTTGCACTACATGACTGCCGGCCATGGACCAGCAGTGATCCTGCTGCATGGTTATGCCGAAACCTCGCTGATGTGGAAGCCGATCATCCCGTTATTGGCTGAGCGATTCACCGTGATTGCACCCGACCTCCCCGGCATTGGGGACTCGGCTATTCCGGCAGATGGTCTCGACATGAAGACGGCGGCAATCCGAATTCACGCGCTGGCCCACTCGCTCGGTGTGCAGAAAGCAGAAGTCGTCGGCCATGACATCGGCCTCATGGTCGCCTACGCCTACGCCGCGCAATTCCCGGCAGAGGTGGAAAAACTCGTTGTGATCGATGCCTTCCTCCCGGGCGTCGGTGAATGGGAAGCGATTTACAACAACCCCGGCTTCTGGCATTTCCGTTTTAACGGTCCTACACCGGAAGCGTTGGTCGAAGGTCGCGAGCGCATCTATTTCGAGCACTTTTGGAACGACTTTGCCGCAGACAAAACGCATTCGATTCCGGAAGCGGACCGGAAAGCCTACACCGCAGCCTATTCTCGGCCCGGACGCATGCGCGCCGGGTGGGCTTACTTCGTATCCTTCCAGCAAGCCGCAAAGGATTTTGCTCAGCTCTCTCAAACCAACCTAACCATGCCGGTGCTAGTCATCGGCGGTGAGAAGGCGCTGGGAAATGCGCTGGCACAACAAATGAAGTTAGTCGCGTCGGATGTAACGGTCGTCGTGTTGAAGAATACCGGACACTGGGTGCTGGAGGAGAGTCCCAAGGAAACGAGCGAAGCACTGCAGAAGTTTTTGTGAGATTCTCCATGTTCATTTTTTTTGACGAATGAATGTTGATCGTCCGGTTCTTGTGAATGAAAAAGCTCATTCCAACGGCTCTCTTTCTCTTCGCCGCTTCGCACCTGATTCAGGCGGCTGAGGATCCGGTTGCCCAGCAGCTTTTCATGGCTGCCGAGCAGCAGGCTAATGTGTTTCATCACAATGCCAGTCCTTTTGAGCTGAACATCGATTTTTTTGTGCAAATGAATGTGCCTGCGGGAGGACATTTGACGCTTAAGTGGGAATCCGACAACCGCTGGTGGCGCAAGATAGTTATGGGCGAATTCCAGCAAACCGATATCCGGAACGGCGACAAGCTCTATATTAGTCGTAACCTTGGGTTCACTCCGGTACGAATTAGAGAACTCCCGAGCTTGCTCCAGTTCGCCCAGCATTCTGACGAACTGCAAGTGAACAAAGCGAAGCATCGGGTCGACCATGGTGTTGAAATGACTTGTTTGCATGTGGAGAGAAAAAACGCCCGTGATGGGGCACACGAGCTATGTGTGAATTCCGCTTCTCTCGAAATTTTGTCGGACGAGTGGAAAGTCGCACCCGATGGAAAACGCAGACAACAGTATTCTGATTATTTCGAGTTTCGCGGACACCGCTACCCACGCAAGCTTGAGCTGTTTGTAAACGGAATTAAGGCGATCACTGCCAATGTGAATAGTTTGGCGACGGCTTCACTCGACAAGGCGCTGCTGGTTCCGCCCAAGGGAGCGATTGAGCGCCGCCAGTGTTCGGACATGAAGTACGCAGCGCCGGTGAAAACGCCAGATCCGATATATCCCAAGTCTGCCAGCGAGAACCGGCTGATGGGTGACACGGTTGTCTCAATGACGGTCTTGGCCGACGGTTCGGTCGGAAATATTCAACTGATCGGCAGCGCCACACATTCCATGGACGAGGCTACCCTTCAGACGTTGAAGAGCTGGAAGTTTAAACCTGCCACATGCGGAGCTCAGCCTGTTGTCTCGGACATTGAAGTCGTTGTGAGTTTCAGGTTGCAGTGACCGGCGTCAAGGCGCGTCATACAATTGCGCTCTGGCACGCGACGCTGGCACGCCCTCAAAAGCGAAACAGATACGAAACTTTCACGAAAAACTGCCGGCTGTCGTTGATGAAGGAGTTGCGCGTACGAACCAGGTTGCCATCGGGGTCAAGCGCCAAAGTGTGATCCAGGTTCTGAAGGTTGCTGTTGTAGCCGACGTATACAGCGGTGCCGGGGTGGACGAGGTACGAGACCAGAAAATCCGCATTGAAGTTCTTTGACGTAGCCAGGCTGGTGAATGCCGGATTAGCCAGCACCGCGGAATACTGCATAATGACTCGGGCCGAGAGCTTGGGCGTGAACTGATAATTCCATTTCGAGCGAATGATGTGGTTGTTGAAAGCGGCGCCGCGGTCGTTGAAGTCACCCAGCCGAAACCAAAGATAAGTATTGTCGATGCGCAGATGACGCGTGGCAATGATGCTCAGATCGGTGGTCACGCTATTGCGGCGCGCCAGGAACGGTTCGACGCCCGACGCGGGTGCGTAGTTGATGCGGCGGCCCCAGCGCCAATCGATATCAAAGATAATTTGCTTCCAGGGCGCAGTGCGGAAGAAGAACAACTTGGTATTGCGCAAAAAATCCTTGTTTTGGGCGAGGACGGAAAAATCTCGGGGACGGAGAAGCTCAGCCTCCTCCGCATATCCGAGCGTTAGACGAGTCTGTCGCGGCATCTCGAAGACGAATTCCGGAATGTAACCCCAATTCAGGCGATTGCCTTCATGATCGTCGATACGATAAGTCTCAAACTGCGGTCCCCAGCGCAGCAGGTACTTTTTTGGCCAGAAATTGTAAAAGACAAGGAGATCCTCGTTGTGAATATCGGGCTGGGGGTCGAAACCGGTCTCCGTGCGGAACCCGTCGCTGCGCCCCCTGTAATGAAGATCGGCGTTGAAGCTGCGCCCATTGCGGCTGATGTCACCTTCAAATGCGGGGCCGGCTAGATAAGTACCGTCCGCCTGTAGCGTGGAACTCTCGACCGCCTGAAACCTGCTGACCACGGTCTTCGAGAGCCGAATGGTGGCGTCGACGCCGCCTACGCGGTTGAAGCTGCCATCGAACTCACGATCGGTGAACATCAATCCAACGTTCGAATCTTTTAGGATGTCGCGGCTGATCCGCCCAATAGCGAAGTAGGCGCGCTTGTCGGCCAGCGGATCGTTATCTGGAACCAGCAATCCGGGCGAACGGTCGTCCGCCAAGAGCATGCCCAACGAGTATTTTCCTACCTTGCCGGTGAGTCGCGCTCCAACCTGCGGGTGCACGATGCGGCGCGTAAAAAATAAATTTATCGGCGTATCGAAATAATTTGAATTTTCCTGAAAAAAAGGACGCTTCTCCGGGAAGAAAACTTCAAAGCGCTGGCTGACGGTGACTTGCGGATCGTCAGATTCGACCTGGCTGAAATCGGGCTCGATGGTCGTGTCCAGCACCAAGCTATCCTTAATGATGAATTTGGAGTCCAGGCCGCCATCCACCTTTGCCGAACGTGAGTCGAAGCGCGGCAAGTTAGGATCGCGTAGATCGAGGCCACGGAAGGAACGAAACAAGCCATAGGGTATGAATTGCATGTTACGCCCCGGCGAAATGTTTTCCATTCCCCGTATCTCGCCGTTCTGAGCGATGATGCCTTCTTCCCGGTGGCTGGTGTATGGCCAAAATGATTTCTCGTTGGCGCGATGGATTTCGCGCTGGAGGGTAATGCCCCAAGTCTGTACTGGAGCTTTGGTGAAGCGCAGCGATTTGAATGGGATCGAAAACCACGCCACCCAACCTTGCTGGTTGATTTGCCCGCGTGAGTCCCAAACCGTATCGAAGCTGAAGTCTTCGCTGTTGTCGGTCGCGAGGCCATCCCCTTGCAGCCCCACTGGATTTACGACGAACTCGTAAGCGCGCCGATGATCGTGGAAGCTATCAATCCAGATATCAACAAAGTCATCGTCCCAGACATCGTCACGATGACCGAGGTGAGCGCGAATCTTACCCGGCTCCTTATCAAAACAAACGAACACGGCGTAGAAATTCTTATCGTCGTAGCCCAGATAGGCGACGGTGCGCTGGCTCACCGGATCGCCATCGTGCGGGATCCACTGCCGGAATCCTTCGATTCGTGCCATTTTGCCGGCCATGCGCGGGCTGGGTTCCATGGTCACGAAGTCCTCGAGCGCAGGCGCTTGTTGCATGCGAGGAATGTTCGCTGAACGATCTGATCCGCGGGGCATATTTTCCGCGCACATGACAGGCGCCAGTGCCAGTAGCAGCGAATAGCCGAGCGTGAGACGGGTAAGCAATTTCATTCTTAGGGTGCGCAGCTCCGCACGCGTTCAGTTGGACGCTTGAGCACAGGAAACGAAAGCGAAAAATCTATCGCCGCTCATTGGAAACAACAGAGCCAGGACTTGACGTAATACCGCAGCAAGGAATAATGGAGCAAGCTTAGGCGACCACCGAGAGTACGGAGATTGAGCTAATGGGATATGGCAGCGTCCAGGCCGTGGAACTCGTTTTCTTGCTGCTTATGCTCTTCGTGGTGGCTTTTGGAGTGCTGGCGCGGAAGCTCAAGATTCCGTATCCCATTGTTCTCGTCATTGGCGGAACACTGGTCGGCTTCATTCCTGGCCATCCCAGAGTCGCACTGAATCCTGACCTCGTGTTCTACGTAATCCTTCCGCCACTTCTTTACGCCGCTGCCTGGGAAACGTCCTGGCGCGAATTTTCCTACCACCTGGTCAGCATTCTGCTTCTGGCTTTTGGGCTGGTTTCTTTCACCGTCATCGGAGTGGCGTTTGGCGCGCAGTGGATATTTCCAGGATTTGACTGGAAAATCGGCTTGGTGCTCGGTGCCGTAGTCGCGCCGACGGATGCGCTGGCAGCGACATCCATCGCCCAACGCATCGGACTGCCCAAGCGCATTACCGACATTCTAGAAGGAGAGAGCCTGGTCAACGATGCCACGGGGCTGTTGGCCCTCGAGTTTGGCATCAGCATCCTCCTAAAAAATGAGACCCTCACTGCAAGTGATGCGGTGCTGCGCCTGACCTATTTGATTGTCGCGGGCATCGCGGTTGGTCTGGTCACGGGTTGGGTTGTGAACTGGATCGAACGCCGTATCGACGATGGTCCGATCGAAATTGCCATCAGCATCCTGGTGCCGTACGTAGCATATTTCACCGCGGACGCACTGCGTGCCTCGGGAGTTCTTGCAGTTGTTACTTGTGGACTTTATCTCACCCGCAGGAGTTCGGAGTTCTTCTCACCCGGCGTGCGTCTGCAGGCATGGGCGGTTTGGGATGCTTTGACCTACATCTTAAATGGCCTTGTATTCGTGCTCATTGGCCTGCAACTTCCTTACGTGCTGGCTGGAATCCAAGGTTACAGTTTGGGCACGTTGGTTCTGTATGGCGCTCTCTTCAGTGGACTGGTCATTGCACTTCGAGTGATCTGGGTTTTCCCGGGCGCATTCGTCGCGCAGTGGATCCGTTCCCGTATCATTCATCAGAATATCCGACCACCAACGGCGCCTGGCATCCTGATCCTGGGCTGGGCTGGCATGCGCGGTGTGATCGCGCTCGCCGCAGCGATCGCATTGCCGCAGACATTGGCAGATGGTAGTCCGTTTCCGCAACGCAATCTGATCATCTTTCTTGCGTTCAGCGTAATCCTGGTGACCTTGGTCGGTCAGGGACTTACGCTTCCATGGCTGGTCCGCGTTCTTCGTGTATCCGACCCGCTTGGCCCTAATCTTGAGGAGGAGGCTGCGCGCCGAGAAATTTTGCAAGCTGCGCTGGCGCACCTCGAGGACTCGCGCAAGAAAGCTGAAACTGAATTCGATGCGATCTACCAGGACCTGGCCGGGCATTACCGGCAGCGTCTTGCCGCAGTGACAGGAAAGGATGTCACGGAAACCGGCGTCAGCCCGTCACATCAAAAACACCTCTCTCGCCTGTCCCGCGATTTGCTGAGGGTAGAAAGGCAAACTGCCGTGCGCCTGCGCAACGAAGGCCAGATCAACGACCAAACTCTCCGGCAACTTGAACACGAGCTTGACCTGCGCGAGGCCGGTCGGGTTCATGCCGAAACTTTGCGCTCCAGTAGCTAATCTAATCCGTAAAGCGAGAAGCGAAATGAATGCGAGATTCTCAGGCAAGTTGGTCGTGGTCGCAGGTGGCACTGGCGGATTGGGACGCGCCGTTAGCTTGGCGTTCCTGGCGGAAGGCGCAAAAGTGGTTGTGACCTATAGGAATCAGAAAGAATTTGACGCCCTGACAAGCGCCGCCGGACCGAATAGCTCATCCCTTGAAGGGCGCCGCGTTGATGTGACCGATGAAGCTGCCGTGCGCGGACTAGTTGACGAAGTTCTTACGAAACACGGAAGCCTGGACGCCTTGGTCAATAGCGTGGGCGGTTACGCAGGCGGCGTTAACTTATGGGAAACCGATCCGAAACTGTTCGACCAGATGTTTGCACTGAATATGCGGTCTGGTTTTGTCTTGGTCCGCGCAACCGTGCCCGCCATGCTCAAACAAGGCCACGGAGTGATCGTAAACATTGCATCAAAGGCTGCGGTTGATCACGCTGCCGGTGCGGCCGCCTACGCTGCTGCAAAGGCAGCGGCTGTGGCCATGATGGATTCGCTGGCTGCCGAGGTAAAGGGCACGGGCGTGCGAGTGAACTCGATTCTTCCCAGCATCATCGACACAGAAATAAACCGGAGAGTAATGCCCAAGGCCGATTTTGCCAAGTGGCCCAAGCCTGAGGACATAGCGCGTGTGATCCTATTCTTATGCAGCGACGAAGCAAAACTGATTCATGGCGCAGCAGTGCCGGTGTATGGCGATACCTGAAGCTCCAAGTGAAATGCGCGATGGCCAAAGTGCTTGAGCGCCAGCAGCCACAATATTGCACTAATAAAAGATTTCGCACCTGGAGGCCAGCAATGTCCATTCGACCAGTAAAACGGCTCGTTAAAGCGAAGCCCACGCTTGAAGGAGCGGGGGTGCACTTACGACGCGCCTTCGGTTTCGGCAACACCTCCGACTTCGATCCATTTCTTTTGCTGGATGACTTCCGCAATGACGTACCGGAAGATTATCTGGCAGGTTTCCCATGGCATCCCCACCGCGGCATCGAGACCATCACCTATGTGCTCGCCGGAACCGTGGAACACGGCGACAGCATGGGGAACCACGGGGCCATTGCCGCGGGTGACGTGCAGTGGATGACTGCCGGAAGCGGAATCATCCATCAAGAGATGCCGAAAGGTGACCGGACCGGGCGGATGCATGGCTTCCAGCTCTGGGCCAATCTTCCCGCGTCACAAAAAATGACCGCGCCGCGTTATCAGGAAGTGAAGGCGCTCGATATTCCTGAAGTAAAAGACGATGACGGCACTCACGTGCGAGTGGTGTGCGGAACTTTTTGGGGAAAGAAAGGTCCTGTCGAGGGCATCGCCACCGACCCGATCTATATCGATGTCTCCGTTTCTCCTGGTAGACGAAAGACCCTTCCCGTGGAGACCACTCGCCACGCTTTCGCCTATGTTTTCGCGGGAAGCGGAAAGTTCTGCAATGCGTCTGGCCGACTCACGGTGCCAACCGAAGCCATCAAATGGGCGGATACAACACCACCCGTGGAAGCAGACAACCGCTCCCTCATACTCTTTGATCGCGGTGACGAGGTCACGGTGCAAGCTGGAGGCGACGGTATCCGCTTTTTGCTGGTCTCCGGAAAGCCGCTCCAAGAGCCGGTTGCGTGGTACGGTCCCATTGTGATGAACACACAGGAACAACTCCGCCAGGCCTTCGACGAACTGGAGCAGGGAAAATTCCTAAAGCAACTCTGATTGGTGTTTTGCCTTTCTCCGACCCGCTTTCTGGATTCGGCCATCGTGGCTTTGTCAAGACAGTAGGCCTTACTCGGGTTGGACGTTCGTAAGAACCGTGGACTGGTGTAATATCAAGACCACTCGTGTTCCGCAAAGCTTTCCAAATTTCGAGTCTTGCCTGTCTGGTAAGCTTGTCGGTGCTCTATCCCCTTATTGAATTGCTTGACCGCTGGGATGCCCCTGCTCCGTCCTCCGATTCTGAAATCCAGATCATCGTTCTGCTCTCCTTTATCGGGTTGGTCTTTCTATTGGGACGTCGACTCGCGTCATTAGCCGCGTCGGTCTTCGCAGCCGTTCTCCAGGATTTGTGTTCCCGTCCGGATAAGGCTATAGACATTCTTGTTTTTATTTTGCGTACACCAATTACTGCTTCTCCGCCCTTACCTCTTCGGATCTGATTTTCAGCTCCCTTGGTTTGTAAATCGCAGGCTGCCCCTTCTCACTTCCCCGTCAGCATCTCTTTTTATTCGCTAGGGTGACGGGACCTATCCACTAGCGCCGAATTTCACGAAGGCGTAATGGTGGGCGTTTTGCACGGATCTTCTCGAGGACTCTAATGAAAGATTTCAGCAAGCACTTTATGGTCGCAGCTGTCCTTGGTTTTGGGTTGTTTTCCGTTGACCTCCCAGCGCAAATGTCGCGAGTAAATGGAAACTTATCTGGCACGGTGACGGACAGCAGCGCTGCCGTCATCCCTGCCGCGATAGTACAAGTGCGTAATATCGCTACCGGGCAGAGCCGCATCCAGGAGTCTGATGCAAGCGGACAATTTCAAATACGGGAGTTGCCAAGCGGCAACTACCATGTCACTGTCACGCACCAGGGATTCTCGACCTACGACAACCCGAACATATCAATCTCAGTCGGCTCGGTTTCTAACCTGATTGTCCAGCTTTCACCCGCTTCAATCGCCCAACAGGTTACAGTTACCGAACAACCCACTGTCATCGATCCGACACAAACGGCACTCACCACCACGATTGACCCAGATCGCATCGAGGAGCTTCCCGTCCGCAGTCGTAACTATCTGAATTTTGCGTTACTCGCTCCAGGTGTAACCGCCTCGAACCAGGCGGCCTCGCCTACTTCATTGGGGTTGCCTGACAGCGGATTCAGTTTTGGCGGCCTGCGGCCACGCAGCAATGCGGTTTACATAGATGGGGTAGATAACAATGATGAATTTACCGGAGCCAGCCGTACTGAACTATCCCTTGAAACCGTCCGTGAGTTCCAGGTGGTCAATCAAGGTTTGTCGGCTGAGGCAGGGGGAGCGGCAGGCGGTTCGATTAACGTGGTCACGAAGACAGGCGGAAACATTCATCATGGCGATGCGTTTCTCTTTGCTGAAAACGGTGCACTGGATGCTCGATCGCCGCTTGAAGGCGCTGTGGGCAAGCCTGATATGAATCGGTATCGAATCGGAGGCGCCTTTGGCGGAGCATTGAAACGCGATCACTCCTTTTACTACATCGCGGCTGAACAAGAGCACGCGCGCGGACAGGCAGCATCTGAAATCGACCCCACCATCATCGCTACGCTTAATCCATTTCTTGCGAGCGGTGGCGTCAACGGGATTCGGAAAATCACGTCCGGATTCTTTCCGATTACGCGGGCTGAGACTGAGCTCTCCGCAAAGATCGACCATCAGATCAACGGAAGCAATTCCTTGTCCCTACGCTACTCGTTTACCAACAATCGCGAAGCGACTGATGCTTTCAACACGAGTGACTTGGTAGATTTCAGCGTGCGTGGAAGTAGTTTCAGTGAAGATCATGCCTTGGTGGGCGGCTTAACTTCTCTCTTCGGCACGCGGCGGGTCAATGAGTTGCGATTTCAGATCGCCACTCGACGTCTCGAACTGCGTACAACGGACCAGACGGGGCCAGGCGTCTTTGTTCCAGGCCTGATAGAGTTCGGCCGCCCCTACGCTGGCAATAACGTCCATGACGAAAACCACTACGAGCTAGGCGACACATTTTCCACTGCGCATGGCCGGCATCTGTTCAAGGCTGGTATCACCTTCAACCGTATCCATTTACGAGCTCATGTGCCGGACGGTTTTGCCGGACTGTATATCTTCCGAACGTTGGATGACCTTTTGGCAAACAAACCAGCCTACTTTCAGCAAGCCTTCGGAAATCCTGATACGAAATTCCCCGTCACCCGTTATGCCGGTTTTGCCCAGGACCATTGGACTCTGAACTCGAAATTGACGCTCGATTTCGGTTTGCGGTATGACTTTGAACGATTGCCCTCGGTGTTTAACCAGGACCCGAACAACATCAGTCCACGAGTCGGAATCGCTTTCAGTCCTTCAACGAACTGGGTAATTCGGTCGGGCTTCGGTATCTTCTTCGACCGGTATCCTCTCGCATATGTAAACAGTGCTATTGAAAAGAACGGGAGCCTCGCCTTCGATCAGGTGTTGGACGAAATCTTTGCGCCTTTGCCCGCTACTGTCCGCACTCTTACGAGCCCAATTCCAGGAGTGTTGCCCTCGATCTATCGGTCACAACCCGGAATGGCCAATCCGTATAGTGGAGTTACGACATTCGGAATTGAGCATGCTGTTTCCAACAATCTAAGCGCCTCAGCAACCTACAGCTTTGTTCGAGGTGTGAAGCTACCGCGCACCCGCAACATTAATCTGATGCCGCCGCTCATTCTGAGCGCACAAAACGCATCTCTCATTGGTGTGACAACTCCCGATCCGCAGCAAATCGGACGAGCGGTTTTCACCAACCTGAGATTTGATCCGCAACACGACGGCATTTACCAGCTTGAAAACGAGGCTAGCTCTTCCTACCACGGTTTAACCCTAACTGTGAATCGCCGCCTCGCAAACGAGTTTGAGTTACTCGCGAGCTACACGATCTCAAAAGCCATCGATAATGCGTCCGATTTCAGCGAGTCACCTCAAAACTCATACAATCTCGGTGCGGAAAGAGCGATCTCACTAAACAACCAGAAACATCACATGGTGGTGAGCGCACTCTTCGACCTGCCATTCGGAGATGAAGACAATGCGCAAAGTCGCGATGCCAACGTTCTTACCCGTCTTTTATCGAACATCGAAGTCGCTCCAATTCTCACGATTGGGAGTGGTCGTTCGGTTGATCCACTGACTGGCCTTGATTCTAGCCGCACCCATACATTCCCGCTTTCGTCCCGACCGCTTGGTTTCGCGCGCAACAGCCTGACAACCCCTTCTACGGCTGTGCTCGATGTTCGAGTATTGAAGTTCTTAAAAATCGGCGAACACGCTGAGCTGGATTTTGTTGCGGAGTCGTTCAATTTACTTAACCACACGAACGTCGTCCAGGTGGGCGCTTGGTCTGGTCCTTTGCTCACCTCCACAGATACGTTCACCCACCCAACGGAGGCAACCAATCCGCGGCAGTTTCAGTTCTCGCTGGACTTCGAGTTCTAACTGAGTGCCCGGATTGGTGTCGAAATAAAAAAGCTTTTATCTCACGTTCACCAGTTCTTAATCTTTCGTCGCTAGAATTACTGCCGCTCATATCCCTCGAGGAGGTAAGAAATTGAAGACATACCGGGTGATCTTCTGCACGTTTTGGATGATCTTGATTCCGGGGGCGCAGGCTCAAAACAGCGCGCCGTTGAGACAGATTCAGACCATCCCTATGCCGAATGTGGAGGGATATTTCGACCATCCGGCAGTGGACATCAAGCGCCAGCATCTTTTCGTTCCGGGGGAGTACCAAAAGACAATCGAAATTGTGGACTTGCGCGCAGGCAAGGTGATTCATGAGATTACAGGATTGGAAGGAAATCCGCGCAAGGTGATCTACATTCCGCAGTCAAATCAAATCTGGGTGGATCTGGGAAATGGAACCTGCGAGGGTTTTAGCGCTGATTCATACCAACTGCTAAAGAACATCAAGTTGAATCCCGACTCGCCTCTGGAAGCAAAGAGGGAGCCGGATAACGGGATTTACGATCCGGCCGCCGGACTTTTTTACATCGGCGACCGAGGCGATCGTTCAAAACAAGGGACGAAAGGTTCCATTGAAATTGTTGACACGAAAAACGGAACCTATGCGGGAAGCATAACGTTGGATGACAACGATCCCGCCGGGCTCGCACTCGATCCCGCAACGTCAAGATTGTATGTGGTTCTTGGGGCGACAAGTCAGGTTGCAGTCATTGACCGTCAAAAACGCGCTGTTATCGCTAGCTGGCCGATCACGGGAGGGCCATTGCCCCATGCCTTGGGAATGGATGCAGTCCATCACCGCCTTTTTATCGGTAGCCGGGTAAAACCGGGACACCTGTACAAGCCGGGGAAGATGGTGGTCATGGATGCGGACAATGGAAAGATTGTGCAAGTGCTGGATAGCGAAGGTGGAGTTGACGAGGTTGAGTATGACCCGGCAAGCCAACGCGTGTACTTCACTGGGACGACCGGAAGTGTGGAGGTCTTTAGACAGGTTGACCCGGATCACTACCAGTCGCTCGGAACAGTGCCAACCGGCGCAATTGCAAAGACCTCACTCCTGGTTCCGGAACTGAAGCGGTTTTACGCAATTGTCCCGAAACATGTCATTTTGACTCCACCCATTCCCGAATCCAAGGAAGCAACCATTGAGGACGCTAAGGTGCTGGTGTACGAAATAGAACCGTGACAACGGCGTCCTTACAACCGATTCTGAGTGGACCTTTCAAATATAGGAGAGAACTGGAATGAGCCGTATCATTCGTTATTCGTTGCTCGCGTTGAGCTTCATTGCCTTGGGAACCATTTGTGTAACAGCGGCAGATACAGACACCGGCGAGTTTAAAACGGTCAAAAAGCTACCTCTCGAGGGCAGCGGACGATGGGATTACCTGTACGTCGATGGCCAGTCGCGTCGTCTTTACATGTCGCGTGCGACGCACTTTTCAGTAATCGACGCCGACTCTGGCGCGGTGGTCGGCGACATTCCGGACACGCCCGGCGCCCACGGTGTGGCACTGGCACCGGACTTTGGGGTGGGATTCACCAGCAACGGTGGGGAGAATAAGGTTTCAGTTTTCGATCTGAAAACGCTGAAGGTGCTGACAAAAATAGATACCGGCGGGAATCCAGATTCGATCGTCTATCATCCCGCAACGCATAACGTGTTTGTGCAGAATGGCAAAGGCAATTCGTCGTCAGTGATCGACGCAGAAAAACGACAAGTCGTCGCCACGATTCCGCTCGGTGGCAAACCGGAGTTTGCAGTCTACGATGACAACGGAAATTTGTTCGTGAACCTGGAGGACAAAGAATCGATCGCAGTGATTGACACCGCAAATAAGAAAGTCAAAGCAACTTGGCCGATTGAGGGATGTGAAGAGCCGTCGGGCTTGGCCATCGATCGCAGTAGTCACACACTGTTCTCTGCCTGCTCCAACAAATTGATGGCGATTGTGGACAGTGAGAGTGGAAAGCTTATTCAGACGCTGCCAATCGGAGACGACTGTGACGCCCTGGCATTTGATCCAGAGAGTGGATATGTGTTCGCGTCGAATGGCGAGGGGAAGCTGACTATTGTTCATAAGAATGCGTCGGGAAAATATGAGGTAACCCAGAATTTAACTTCTGCGCCAGGCTCCAAAACCATGGCGTTGGACGCCTCCACACACACTGTCTATCTGCCCACCGCAAAGTTTAACGGGGATCCGGGCGCGCACCCACGTCCTCCGGTAGTACCCGGTTCTATCGTGATCCTCGTGGTTGGAAAGTAGTGACGATCTCAGGTTTCGATTAATCGATGATCTCGCAGGGGCCGTAGAATAACCTACGGACTCGCGAGTTTGACTATGAAGCAAAACGAGCTTGATCCCTCAGACAGAGCATCCGGAGGCCTTTCACGACGCGATCAGTGGCATGCCGTAACCGCCGGCTATCTGGGATGGACCCTCGACGCTTTTGATTTTTTCGTCCTCGTATTTTTGGTCGATGTGCTGGCAGTTCAGTTCGGGGTTCCCAAGAGTGCCATCATTTGGACGCTGACTGCCACGCTGGCGATGCGGCCCGTGGGCGCCGTCATCTTTGGAATGCTGGCGGACCGGTATGGCCGTCGCGGTCCGCTGATGGCCAATGTCGTTTTCTTCTCCGTCATCGAGCTTCTCTGCGGATTCGCGCCGAATTACACAATCTTTCTCGTGCTCCGAATGCTCTACGGCATCGGCATGGGTGGCGAATGGGGCGTAGGCGCTTCGCTGGCGATGGAAAGCGCCCCAAAACGCCTTCGTGGCGTGCTCTCCGGCATTTTGCAAAGCGGCTACTCGATGGGGTATCTGCTGGCGGCAGTGGCGGCGCGGGTTGTACTACCGAATCTTGGCTGGAGAGCAATGTTCTGGGTTGGCGGCCTTCCCGCCTTACTTGCCTTGTACATACGATTTAACGTGAAAGAGTCGGAAGCATGGAAGCAGCATCGAGTTCCCACCATGGGCGCGGTGGTCAGGACGGCCATGTCGTATTGGAAAATATTCAGTTACCTCGCACTCTTAATGACGCTGATGGTATTTCTCTCGCATGGTACGCAAGATCTTTATCCTGACTTTCTGAAGTCTGTGCACGGCGTTCTGCCCAAGACGGTTTCTTACCTCGCCATTCTTTACAACATCGGCGCCATTCTGGGCGCCATCATATTCGGCCAACTTTCGCAGTCCTTTGGACGGCGAAAGGGCATGCTCGCGGCCCTCATGCTGACCATGCTGGCGATACCGGCATGGGCATTCGGGGGATCGTTATTAGTTCTTGCAGCGGGCGCTTTCTTTGTTCAGGCCGGTGTGCAGGGAGCATGGGGAATCATACCTGCGCACATTAATGAGCTATCGCCTAACTCAGTGAGGGGATTGCTTCCAGGCTTTGCCTATCAACTCGGCATTCTGTTTGCCGCAGGCACGGGGACTATCGAGTACGCGCTACGCAATCACTTCGGCTATGCATGGGCAATCGCTGGGTTTGAGATTACCAATATTTTGATTCTCGCCACCGTGGTTGCGCTTGGCTCCGAACGACACGGAAAAGACTTTGGCGGTCAGGACCCCAAACCTACAGCGGTGGTGCTATCGGCATCAAGCGTCAGCCCGTGAAGTGAAATTTCGCGGCGCGCCGAATGGATTTCGTTCACGGAGGAACGGTATGACGAGAAAAATGGTAGTCCTGTCCTATCTTCTAACGTATGCCGGAGCGTTCGGGCAAGCCGCTACACCTGAGCATCCTCCAGCTTTCAAGGTTGAGATCGACAACGAACAGGTCCGTGTGGTTCGCAGGTATCACGCGCCTCACGAGAAGGTTCCGATGCATTCCCATAAAGATGGTGTCGTTGTATACCTGACCGAATTGCGCGAAATAAGCACCGAGTCTGATGGTACGTCGCGACAGATTACGCGTCACGCTGGCGATGTTATATGGAGTCCTGCACATACGCATTCGCTGGAGAATCTGGCAGACACTCCGATCGAGGTCATTGAAATCGAATTGAAATCCGCGCCCAATAGCAGCCTGCATTCACATTCCCGGTCTCGGTCTCACAAACGGACTGCGAATGTCTCGAATGTTAGTTTGGCAAAGCGGAGGTAAACGTGAAGAAATTTCTAATTGGCTTTGCCGCAGGCCTGATCGTCGTACCCGTGGCCATCTATGTGTATTTCGCCTACGGGATGGCGCCGGTTGCAACTGCGGCCCCAGATATGCCATTCGAAAGACTGTTAGCCAAAAAAGCTCTCCGGGTCAGGCGGGAAAGGGAATGCCCAGATCCGTGCCGATCGCGACTGACGAATCCAACTACGCCGCTGGGGCGCACATCTACCGCGAGCATTGTGCAGTTTGCCACGGCCTTCCTAAACAACCCCAAACGGCAGTCGCGAAAGGAATGTATCCAAAACCGCCGGCATTGCTCGATGGCAAGGGGGTTACCGATGATCCTGCCGGAGAAACTTACTGGAAGGTGGCTGGCGGCATCCGCATGAGCGGTATGCCGGGGCTTCAGCAAATGTTGTCCAGCACCGAGATGTGGCAAGTCAGTATTCTGCTGGCCCACGCCGACAGTTTGCCGCAAAAGGTTCAAGACAGCCTTTCGCAAATTGGAAGCGATACCAACGTTGCAGCTCATTGAGGGCAAATTGCCTTCGTCCGCTCACTCTTTTATCGGCAATCGAACTAAGGGACCGTGGAATTGCCCCCCATATATGTCAGTGTCCCTCACATCTCCCGAGAAAACGCGGCGCGGAATCGAAATCTTGATCGCCAGAAGCTGTTCGACGACAAAGAATCTTACTTGTTTCACATCCACGCCGTAGAGTTCCGCGATCACCTTAGGAGAAAGAGCTTCGCTTTTCAACATGTCATTAAAGCTCTCACGGTTTTTAAACATGATGTCGAATGTCAGCTCAAAAGGGCCCGCATTTTTGCTGCGAATCAGTTTTGTGAATTGCCAAAGCTCGAGCATTTTTTCTCCGATTGCCAAGTTCACAAGACTTCCATTTTCATCGCAAATGGCTTACACGGTTCATTCAGTTCCCAGACATGGTTGATGCAGAAGCTATAAACCGGTCCGGCATCAATTCCTCCGGGGGAAAATGGGTAAGCCAAATTACTGATCAGACCTTCGTGTTCGGGAATGGGGTGATGCAACCCGGTATGAGATGCGATAGGAATTATGTCAGCCGCCAGGGACTGAGTGGCTGCGACAACATCGATAATCAGCCCAACCTCGTGGCCTACCTCCGACAGCGGCTCTAAGTCACCAAGCGTCCCATTGCGCCCGTATACGCGAAAGTTGAGGGTGTAAGTATCCGCAGATAATTTCATGCTGTCGGACACCTTGCGCTCGATCACGGTACGCAAGGTCGAAAGAAAAGTGTCGAGTTGGCGCAAGACAAGAGGATCCCTAATGCCCGCCATGACGATCGAGCGGTATCCGACCAACGATACGCCTTCGATACGAACAGTATATTTCTTTGAGGGTATAAATCGGCTACCAGTGACTCGCACCGCCCGCTCACCCACAGGCTCGTACTTCGCATCGGTCGTGTCCAGCACTCCTCCGGATTCCACCAGGTGATAGGGATCTGCATTTTCATACAAGGCATGAGCGGCCACGCTTTGCGCAGTGCAACGGATCGCTGGATTCGGAGGTTCCACCGTGAACCCATCCTGATCCAGTTCCGCTGCCATGCAATCCGGATACAATCGCTGCGCTGCGCTGGCCGCTCCGCATTCCAGAATTTTCCCTGCATGAAAAGCAACCTGTTTAGGAATTCCTTGCAGGACTGGTAGCGCGGCATAGATAGCGACGTCGCTACAACGTCCCCCTATTACGACTTGGGCGCCCACCAATAGTGCTTGCTGGATGGGTTCGACTCCCATCATCGCGACGAAGCGTTCGGCATGCCTGATCGCGCCGTCGTCTAGCGGAGGAGCGGGACAGAGCGGAGTGATTTCACCTCTGTTGAAAGCGTCTGCGAGTACGTCCTTCTCTATTTCGCTATCAATTGCGGCAAGCTTGAAGTGCCAGTTGTGTTCGTGCGCCAGTTCTCGAATGATGTCGAGCGTCCACTCTAAATGCGGCCGGCCGCCAGCGTGTCCGGCAGAGCCGACGATTACCGGGATGCCAGCCTTGAGAGCCTCACGCAACATCAGCCGAAGATTTCGTTTCACGCCTTCGCGAGGTCCGCGAGGATTGCCGGAGCCCAAATAATAAGGGCCTGAGTCCGTTGTGCCGGCATCACAACCAACAAAGTTCGCTCCTTGTTCCACGGCCCGAACTAGACTTTCTTCCCGGAACCCTGTGCTGAGATTGCCTGTAGCAGCTACGGCTCTCATTTTTGTCTTGGGACTCGTTTCATAAACAGCCGATAAAACAATCCAAGTTTGCCGCACAATAGCACGCTTTGACGATTGGAGAAGAGGAAACCATGTTTGCCGACCATGCTCATGAGTAAAAATTCATTTTGAGTTCATGTCATGTTAATGCCAGTCGGATACTGATACGTGGCCCCCTTGGGAGGTGCTCCGTGCACACTTGGCACTTAATGAAGTTCCGAGTTTCAGCGATAGTTCTGACCCTGCTTGTCGCTATCGTGCCGTCAAATCTAGTTTACGCACAGGTTGCTGGCGCCACTCTGTCAGGTACCATCACCGACCCTTCTGGCGCGGCATTGGTACACGTGGAAGTTTCCATAAAACACAGCGCCACCGGAGTGACCCGAACGGTCACGTCAGACTCCGCGGGCTTTTACACGGCGCCCAATCTGGTGCCAGGTGATTATCAGGTGACGGTAGCGGCTCGGGGATTTTCGACTTCCGTCGCCGATGTGACCCTGACCGTGGGCTCAAACCAGACTTTGGATGTAGGCATGAAGGTCGGGGCGGCCAGCGAAAAGATTGTGGTCACTACGGAAGCCCCAGCGGTGCAACTTGCCTCCTCGGACCTCAGTGCCGTGGTGAACGCAACTACGGTGCGTGAGCTTCCGCTCAACGGACGCAGCTGGACCGACTTGGCAGCTCTACAGCCTGGCGTTGATACCATCCAGACTCAGCCGTCGTTCACGGTGGGCGCGGATCGTGGCAATCGCGGTTTCGGTCAGCAGTTGACCATCTCCGGCGCTCGTCCACAACAAAACAATTATCGTCTGGATGGCGTTAGCCTTAATGATTACGCGAATGGAGCGCCCGGTAGCGTTCTGGGTGGAAGCCTGGGAGTCGATGCGATTCAGGAATTTTCTGTGCTTACGAGCAACTACTCAGCAGAGTACGGGAAGACTTCCGGCGGAGTGGTCAACGCGGTTACCCGCTCTGGGACGAACAATTTCCACGGGAGTGCCTACGAGTTCCTGCGGAACAGCGCGCTCGACGCTAGAAACTTTTTCGACGGGCCCACGATTCCGCCGTTCAAGCGCAACCAATTCGGCGGCGCGATTGGTGGACCCATCATTAAGAATCGTACGTTTTTCTTTGCCGACTTCGAAGGCATTCGACAATCAAAGGGCATCTCATATTTGACTACTGTACCGTCCCCTGCGGCACGGGCCGGGCTGCTATGTTCGATTCCACAAGGCCCACCTAACCCTTGCACAACCACTCAGCTGCCGGTCGGCGCGAATACAGATGCCAACGGCGTGGACCTTGCAGCAGCGGCATATCTGCCCTTCTTTCACATGCCCAACGGAGACATCATCGGAAACGGAGACATTGGGCAATACACCTTCGCTGGTCAGCAGGTCGTCAACGAGAATTTTCTTACAGCCCGCATCGATCACAAATTCACGGACAAGGATGCTCTTTTTGGCACCTACGTATTCGACCGAACGCCTTACTCAGCTCCGGATGGAGTAAATGATGTCCTGCTCGGCAACCTGTCGGCAAGACAAATTTTCGCACTGGAGGAGACACACATTTTCAGTACGGGCTTCGCGAATTCGGTGCGCCTTGGGTACAACCACGAGACCGTTAACAACAATGAAGGCCTGGCGGCGATTAATCCGTTGGCAACCGATACGGCTCTCGGCATTTTCGCGGGCAGGACTTCGACTCAGGTCTTCATCTCCGGGGTTACACCCTTTTTAGGTGGAGTGGGCGGAGAATCCACGTATTTTTACCGGTGGAATTCATTCCAGCTCTATGACGACGCTTTTATCACGAAGGGTACCCATACCATCAAATTCGGCTTCGCGGTCGAACCCATGCGGCTCAACATCCGAGCCCTCTCCGATCCCAATGGAATTTTTAAGTTTGGGTCGTTGAGCGAGTTTGATGACAATGGAAACTTCGTCCGCAGCACCTTCCTGCAGAATATTCCCAGTAGATTTCAAGGAGGCATCGCCAGCAGTCTTTCACCGCGCAATCTTCGCACAACCCTGTTTGGTGTTTACGTGCAGGATGATTGGCGATTGCGACCCGGCCTGACGCTTAATCTGGGTCTGCGTTATGAGATGAACACCATGCTGACTGAGGCCAGTGGCAAGCTCTCCAACTTAAGGAACATCACGGATGCCACACCCCATCTCGGCGACCCGTTTTTCAACAATCCCACGCTGAAGAATTTTGAACCGCGCATCGGTTTCGCCTGGGATCCCTTCAACAATGGCAAGACGGCAGTCCGAGGTGGCGTAGGAATGTTTGACGTTCTGCCGCTGCCTTATCAGTTCACCCTGCTCACCACGTTGGCAGCTCCCTTCTTCCAATACACTTCGATCAAAAATCCCGGGAATGGCACGTTCTTTTCGGGGATTACGTCCTTTCCAGCCAACAAATTGCGGGCAACATTTATCGAGCCTGACCCCAAACGAAATTACGTCACACAGTGGAACCTCAATGTGCAGCAGGAGCTTACCCCCAACTTAACCGGAATGATCGCGTATGTGGGATCGCGCGGTATACATCAGCCCTTCCGCGTGGATGATGCCAGGATGGTGCTACCGACCAAGACCTCCGCCGGATATGTTTGGCCATTTATTTCAGATCCGGCTGATCCCGACTTTGGCGCCGCCTTGGACCCGTTCAATACCAACTACGGCTCGATTCGAGGACTTTGGTACAAGGGGCACTCCTATTTTGATGCGCTGGAATTACAGATGGTCAAGCGCATGAGCCACGGCTTTCAGGTGCAAGGTGCATTTACGTGGGGAAAGAGCATAGACACCAGTTCGGCCACCATGGCGGGGGACGCGTTCGGCAACTCGATCTCCAGCCTCCATTGGTTCGATTTAAGCTTGGGGCGCGGACTGTCTGATTTCAATATCGGCCGCACCCTAGTGGTGAATGGCACATGGGAAGTCCCGTCACCTAAATCTTTGTCAGGACCAGCAAAATGGGCGCTGGATGGATGGCAGTTAGGCCTTATTTTTCAAGCCAGCGATGGCGTCCCCTTTACGCCCACTTGGGGCACCGGCGACGATCCGGCGAATACGGGCAGCAACGACGATTGGGCTTTCCCCAACCGGCTTGGCGGTTCGGGATGCAACACGCTCACGAATCTCGGCAATCCTGCCCACTACATTAAAACTGAGTGCTTCTCCGTTCCAACAGCACCTAACCTGGCCTTTTGGAATCAGTACTGCGACCCGCTCCCACCGAGCCTGGGGGGCACTCCGGTAGACCCAAATTCATTGTTGTGCTTCAACTTGCGCGGCAATGCCGGGCGCAATATTTTGATTGGTCCGGGCTTAACTAACGTGGACTTCTCCGTGTTCAAGAACAATTACATCAGGAGAATCTCGGAGAATTTTAACGTGCAGTTCCGCGCTGAGATTTTCAACATCCTCAACCATAGCAATTTCGCACCGCCAACCACGCCGGACAACACCGATATTTTCGACTCCACAGGGTCTCTAAGCGATGTGGCAGGTCAGCTATCACGAACCACAACTACGGCGCGGGAAGTGCAGTTCGCCGTGAAGATAATCTGGTAATCGACGATATGGTAGTCAAGGACACGCAACAAATTCCTCAGGAGAGAAGATGAAGAAAGCGTACATGATGTTTCTGGCCATCCTGCTTTTATTCACCATGGGTGCTGCGCCCGACAAGGGAAAACCACTTACGCTGATCCAGACCTTCAAGCTACCCGCGGAAATTAAGGGTAGGTTCGACCACTTCGGGATCGATCTCAAAGGTCATCGGCTTTTCGCTACTCCAGAGGATTATCACGCTCTCCTTGTTCTTGATTACCGAACCGGAAAAATACTTCAGACTGTACACGGTATCGAAAAACCGCATGCCGTGGTTTACCGCGACGACATTGATCGCATTTATGTGACTGACGGCGAAGCCGGCGTGGTTAGGATCATCGATGGGAAGACTTACAAGATCCTCAAAAGCGTTCCGCTCCAACTCGATGCTGACGCAATGAGCTACGACCCCGCAACCAAACTTCTCTATATTGTCAGCGGCGGCAAGGACGTCAAGATGTCTTATTCCACGTTGAGCGTCGTGGATTCGACAGCTGGAGAGAAACTTGCGGACATCAAAGTCGAAGGCGACACTCTGGAAGTCATGGCTCTCGAGAAGGCGAGCCCAAAGCTTTACCTTAACAACCGTGCCAAGAACGAAGTGCCGCTGATCGATCGCGAAAAGCGCACTATCCTAGAAACTTGGCCGGTCACTTTAGGAAAAATGAACGTGTCCATGGCGTACGATGAGGCGAATCATCGTCTCTTTGTAGGCTGTCGCAGTGGCCACATTGTGGTTTTTGATACTCAGACGGGCAAAGAACTACAAGCGCTGAAGATTGCGGAAGGTATTGATGACCTTCATTTCGACGTTCGCAGCAAGCTTCTAATTGCCGCCTGCGCAGCGGGAGAGGTCGACATCTATCAAGAAGTTGATCCCAATCACTATCAGTCGCTCGGGCAAATTCCATCCCGACCTGGCTCCAGAAACGGTCGGCTGGTGCCTGAACTGCATCGATACTTTTTGGCAGTTCCCGAGCATGAGGGCGCGAACGCTGAGATTCGGGTCTTCAGACTTCAGTGACGCTGGCGAGCTTAAGCTAACGTCGGGCCGTTGCCCGGAAGTTCGTTAGAGGGTCACAGTTCAGGGCTTACTGTTTCTCTGACGTGGCTGCAGCCAGTATTCGAGGTCTCATTACTTCATTTTCCCGGACGTCATCTCTGGCGATCTGAACAATGAAACGGCTGCCCTGACCCTCAACACTAACCACCCTGATCTCGGCATTGTGTGCACTGCAGATGGATTTCACAATGGCGAGACCCAGGCCGGCGCCTCCGGAATCCCGGGAACGTGCTTTGTCGGCACGATAGAATCTTTCGAAAACGTGGGGAAGAGCTTCCGCAGAAATCCCCACGCCGGTGTCTAAAACCTCCAGCAGTGCGCCCCCTTCGTTTGCACGGACAGCAATGGTTACCCGTCCGCCAGCGGGGGTGTACTTGATAGCATTGTCGGTAAGATTGACGATTACCTGCTTCAACCGCGCCTGATCCCCTTCGATCCAGACGTCCTGGCTGACGTCACAACGAAGCGAAACCGACTTCTCCTCTGCCAGAAGTCGCATCTGATCGGCGGTCGAACTGGCCAACTCGCCTAAATCGAGCCGAACTTTTTCAATACGTGCTTCACCCGCATCCAGGCGCGAAATGATGAGCAAGTTTTCCACGATCCTGGACAACCGGTGCGTCTCTTCCAGCGCACTCCCGATCTGGTCAACTATTTCGGCTGGAAGGCGTGGATGCTGCACGATTCCCTCCAGTTCTAACTGAAGGATGGTCAAGGGCGTCCGTAATTCGTGAGAAGCGTCGGCGGAGAAGCGCGCAATGTGCTGGAATGCATTTTCCAGGCCCGCAATCATGTGATTCAGGGAGATAGACAAACGTTCAAGCTCGTCTCCTGTCTTGATTACTGGCAAGCGCTCGCTCAGATTGGTGGAGGTTATACCTTCGGCGTGCCGGGTAATGTCCGCCACCGGGGTAAGAGATTTTCTCATTAGCCAATAACCACCCACTACTGCCAACGAAACGATCAACGGCATGTAAACAGCCAGCGTCTCTGACAATCCATGCAAAACATCTTCGATTCGTCGATCAGATAACCCACTCTCGATCCAATACTGAGTCCCGTCCGAGTTAGTTAGCACAATTCCCCCAATGACTAATCGGTAGCCATCGGGCGTTTTTACTTGTCTCGAATAATCCTTTTGCCGTTTTTCCTGAGGCAATGGAACATGCGAAGAATCGAAACTGTTGTCTTTGGGTTCTCCTGAAACATATACGGTGCTGCCGTCGGCTCGAGTGATACGAAGAAAGTAGCCATTGACTTCTGGCGCATAAGCTTCAGTGATCTCCCTGGAAAGCCACTCTGCTCCCTTAGTAGGATAGCCAGCAAATAGCTGCAATCCCATGGAACGAGAACGTTCGATAAGCGTTCTCTGCAGTTCTGAGGTGAGATATCGCTCGAGGCCGAGATAGATCGACACTCCAAAGACCAGCAAGGCGCCGGCCAAGAGTCCCGCATACCAGGCGGTTAATCGAAAACGAAGGGAGTGAGTGTTCACGATTGCTCCGCACCGCTGATGGCATAGCCAACGCCCCGAACCGTCTTGATCAGTTTGTGCTCATGAGCATCATCAACCTTGTCGCGAAGATGGCGGACATAGACATCCACAATATTGGTGATACCGTCAAAACTTTGATCCCAGACATGTTCAATAATCATGGTGCGGGAGAGAACTCTGCCGGCATTCGACATCAGATATTCCAGTAATGAGTACTCCTTTAACGTGAGGTCAATCCGTTTGCCAGCTCGTCTTACTTGTTGCGAAAGACGATCAAGTTCCAGGTCTTCCACTCTGACGCTGCTGCTCCGGTTTACCGAACCGCGTCGCAAGAGTGCTTTCACTCGCACCAAAAGTTCGGCAAATGCAAAGGGCTTGGTCAAGTAATCGTCAGCGCCAGCCTCGAAATTACCTACTTTGTCAGACACCGCATCTCGCGCCGTCAAAATCAGAATAGGCACATCCGAGTCTTTTCCGCGGATACGGCGCAAGACTTCGGTGCCGTCCATGACGGGCAACATTAAGTCCAGAATAACCAGATCATAGTCGTACGTATTCGCCATTTCGAGCCCACTCTTGCCGTCATTCGCCACATCGACTGCAAAGCGTTCAGCGGCCAAACCGCGGGCAACAAAACGCGACACTTTGGGCTCGTCTTCTACCAACAGGACTCGCATCTTCGACCTCGCTCTCTCCATATATATGAAGAATGCAGGACATGAATACTACATGAACCAAAGATTAAAGTTCGTTCAGCACTCCGATATGACGCGATAGCCGCGGGGATGGCTGGCGGCGTTGTCGCGTGCTTGTCTGAACAACATTTTACCTGGCGTTCATGGCACGTTAATTTGTTTCGGCTACCTAGGATGATATGCAAGTTCATGTCATTAAAGGTCAGACTCTATTTCTCGTTTCCCATGCCATGCACTGCGAGGTGGTTGTGCCAGTCTTTATGCGTTAATTCCCTCAAAAAATCTCAATCGTTTACCTTGCGCTGAGCGGCGGAAGGGGAGTGACCGAACTTGGCTGAACAGCGTCCAACACATATTCGGTGGCGAATCCTGTCGATTGTGACCTTGATTATGGTGGCGACGGCGCTCGGCCGTCTGAATCTAGGCATTGCCGGTAAGTACATTCAGGATGAGTTTAGTTTCACCAACCAGACTATGGGGTGGATTCTCGGGGCGTTCAGTTTCGGATATGCCCTCTTTCAAATTCCCTGTGGTTGGGCGGGCGATCGTTTTGGTCCGCGTACGACGCTGACTTTTGCCCTATTGTGGTGGTCAACTTTCACCGTTCTGATGACCTTCGTTGCTTCATTCGTCCACAGATCGTGGTGGTATCTCGCCTGGGCCTTTGCCATTGTCCGATTTTTTACTGGCGCCGGAGAGGCTGCGAGCTATCCCAATGCCAACAAGATAGTCGCCTCCTGGACGGCAAAGGAGGAACGCGGCATTGGAAGCAGCTTACTGCTGGGCGGAGTTGGCGCAGGAGGCATTTTTGCGCCAATTCTGCTATCCAGAGCCATCGAGCGATGGGGATGGCGTTTTTCTTTCCTTCTGTGCGGTCTGCTCGCCGTGACGATCGCGCTGATTTGGTTTCTGTACTCCACCAACCGGCCGGAGGAACATCGTGCCGTCAACTCCGCTGAACTGAATCTGCTGGGATCAACGTGGGGCGACAACGGCCATCATTCATTTCAGTTAAAAGGCACGCCGTGGGGCAAGATTTTTTCCAGCAAGTCGGTTTGGGGACTGATCTTGAGTTATTTCTGTCATGGTTACACGCCATACATTTTTTTTACTTGGTTTTTCATTTACCTTACGCGCGTGCGAGGCCTAACCGTCACAAGGGGCGGCTGGTGGGGTTCGGCTCCGTTTATCGCCATGACAGTGATGGCGCCGCTCGGAGGATGGCTTTCCGACAAGGCTGTGGCCCGCTTCGGCCGGCGCCATGGACGCCGAAGCACCGTGTGGATCGGCATGACTGCTTCCGCCCTCATGCTTCTTGCGGGTGGTCGCGCGTTAGGAGATACCTCAGCCATTTTGCTGCTGGCCCTTGCGGCGGGGTTCAGCAGCTTCGCTGCGCCGAGCTGGTGGGCTAGTTGCATTGATATGTCTCCGAATTATTCGGGATCATTGTCTGGTTTGATGAACACGTGTGCCAACATTGCCGGTGGCATTGCACCGATTCTGACCGCACATTTGGTGACCACATTTGGCTGGACCACAGCGCTGGATGTCGCGGCATTGGTGAGTTTCACCGGCGGGGTCATCTGGTTGGCGGTGGACGTCAGCGACAATATTGAAACCGATGCGGAATCCAGATTCAGGGAGGCGGGAGCAATCTAGTTTTGTTTCGATTGGCACTTGTAAGGAGGCGTTCGTGAAGAGAATGACGACCGTGTTTCGCGAGATGTTGGAGAGCCCGGAAATTATCCACGCACCGATTGCCTACGACCCCTTGACCGCGAGAATTGCGGAGCAGGTCGGATTTCGAGCTCTAGACTTAGGCGGCTATGCTTTGGGGGCGAGCTCTTGTGTGCCGGAACCGCTTCTCAGTCTCGAAGAGGTCCTGATGGCAACGCGCCGCATCACGGCCGCAGTGTCCATTCCCTTGATGGTGGATGGCGGCGCCGGCTACGGGGATCCGGTTCACGTAATTCGAACCATTCAAGAGCTCGAACGCGCCGGCGCCGCTGCCGTCCATATTGAAGACCAGGTTTATCCAAAGCGTGTGCACTACCACAAAGGTCTTGAGCACGTGATTCCAGCCGAGGAAATGTGCGAAAAGATTCGCTACGCAGTGCGAGCTCGCCGTGATCCGGACTTCGTAATCGCAGCCCGGACCGACGCCATGATTTCAGATTGCTTCGCTGAGGGCATTCGTCGAGCCAACATGTATGCAGAAGCTGGAGCCGATATGGTGATGCTTTTCCCCAACACGATTGAAGAAGCATGCAGAGCTCCAGTTGAGGTACGTGCACCGCTGATCTTTGTCAACAGTGAAGGGAATCGATTCGGAAGGCCGATTTTTTCGATAACAGAGCTTCAAAGTATGGGCTACAAGATGGCCAATGATGCCATCAGCGCCATCATGGTCACCTTCAAAAGTGTAAAAAACCTATTCTCGCGTCTTTATGAAACCGGCCGTACAGGCATGGACCAATCGGTCTTCATTAAGGTGCGCAAAGAGGTCGAAGATGCCATCGGACTTGAGCAGTTTTATCGGGTCGAAGAAGAGACTGTGGAGAGGAAAAACTAGAACAATGTCTGATCGTTCAACTGTTTGATCCTGTCTTTTAGAAGGGACTTCACAGCGTGGACCAAATCTCTCCAGTCGTCGAACCTGCAAAAATCCAGAACACGAACTTAGTTCCCACGCGGGTGCGCTGGCATGTGGTTACGCTGATGGCGATCATGGCAGGCCTGACCTATATCGATCGGCTGAATCTCGGCATTGTCGGCAAGTACGTTACGGCGGTCACCGCGATTGCGCCGAGCCTGCCGGTCCTGGGATTACTTGGAGCGGCATGGTCATTTGCCATCGTCCGCTTCGTCATGGGGCTTGGCGAGGCGGCAGCCATTCCAATTGGCAACAAGATGATGGCGTATTGGCTGGGAGAGAAAGAGCGTGCATTCGGAACCAGCATTTTTCTGGCTGGAGTTGGAGCAGGAGGCGTCGCCGCACCCGTTCTTGTTGGCTGGATGATTAGACAGTGGGGGTGGAGGGCGTGCTTCTTGCTGTTAGGAGCTGCTGGAACAGCTTTGGCGTTTCTTATCTACAAATACGTGACGAATCGTCCGGAAGAGCATCCGGGCGTCAATGCAGCAGAGCTCGCCGGTATCCGTTCCCCTTCAAAAATTGGACCGACTCCAAACCATGGCGTTGTGGTCAGCAAAGTTCCGTGGGGTCACGTTTTTTCAAGTCCCTCGATGTGGGGACTGATGATCAGTCATTTTTGTTTGGTATATCCGGTCTACATTTTCGTGACCTGGTTTTTTATTTATTTGGTACGCGTACGCGGTGTCGCTATACCAAAAGCAAGTCTGTGGACATCGGCGCCCTTTATAGCCAATTTATTTATGGTTCCCCTTTGGGGATGGCTCTCTGACCGTGCGACGGAAAAGTTTGGCAAGCGGCGAGGGCGAAGGGCGACCGTGTGGCTAGGCGTGGCCTGTTCCGCAGGCCTGCTATGGTCGGGAAGCCATACAGCAAATAACACGCTGGCTATCGCACAACTAGCGGCTGCGGGAGGACTCAACTTCGCCGCTTCTTCTGTTCTATGGACTACATGCAATGACATTGCGGCAAAGTATTCAGGGTCGATTTCCGGGCTTATGACTACCTTTGGCAGCTTGGGCGGATGGTTGTCGCCGATCTTAACCGCTGCTATTGCGACGCGATTTGGTTGGACCTACGCTCTGGATTTTGCGGCGTTGGTGACTCTGGTCAGTGGTTTCGCATGGTTCCTGATAAACGCTGACCAAGCCATAGATTAATCACCAAATCAGTTTCAGGCCGAGCTGTACCTGGCGCGAAGGGGTTTGGGTCGAGTTGATCAATCCGGCGCCAGACACCGGATTTCCCAGCTCATCGAAGACCGCATGGTGATCGAGAGGCGGAGCAAAATTCGCATGGTTGAAGGCATTAAAAATCTCTACTCTTGGCTGTGCATTAAAACGATCCGCTATTTTCTTGATGTAGGTATTCTTCAAGACCGACAGATCGAAATTCGAGACTCCCGGGCCGATGATAGAATTTCGCCCGGCGTTGCCGCGTAGCGTGGCCGGGCTGGGAAATGAAAAGCATCCCAGCTTGAGGTAGTCGGCAGGATTCCCGGCATTTATAGGGTTGTTGCACGTTCCGCCGGTGAGACGAATCGGTACGTCATACGGATCAGAGCTATTCAGGCCCAAAGGATCGCCACCGATGGTGACCGTGAATGGAGAACCTGTGCTGGCCTGATAAGTGCCCCCAAGCTGCCATCCGCTGGCTAGCGATCGCTCAATCCCTCGGAACGATGCAGGTGAAGGAATTTCCCAGGTAAAACGGACCGAAAGGTTGTGTGCGATGTTGAAATCGGAAAGTCCGCGATTGAGCCGAAGGTCAAACCACGGCAAGCTTGCGATGGAGTTGGCAAATTGATCGCCGGCGATAGTTGCCGAACCTGTGTCAATGCTTTTCGCCCAAGTGTAAGAAGCCTGGGCTTGCACACCATGCGCAGTCCTTCCTTTGAGCTGTAACTGAAGGGCGTCGTAGTTCGAGTCGCCACGCCACATGAGAATGTCGAGCCGGCCGACATTCGGATTCAGCTTCTGTCCACCGCTGGCAGGCCACAAGTATCCTGCGGGCGTAAGTTGGGGGAGCACAATGTTACCGTCATCGACACGGAAGGGTTGATGCACGCCGCGTGAACCTACATAGCCTATTAATGCAGTCGAATTCTTGGTGGGGTCAAGCTCAACGTTGAGGTTCCACTGCATCACGTAATTGCGCGATGGATCAGGTTGAATATAAATATTTCGCAGCGTCTTCGGATCCGCGGAGGACAGCGACACCGCGGTGAGCGGGAATGAGTTTGCCGGGAGATTCGTGGGGGTGCCAAGTTGAAAAAACGGAGCTGCGAACAACGACAACAGCTCAAATTCGTAAGGCAACGGAAGGACATCGAACATCCCAAATCCAGATCGGACGGCGACCTTTCCGTTTCCTAACGGATCCCACGCCAACCCAAGTCGGGGCTCGAAGTTGCGCAAAGTCGGGTTAGAAAAATATGGGTCGCCAAGGTGGGGAAGAGGATCTGTCAGGTGTCGCAACGTGGCGAGCCTTCCATGCCCGTCCGTGGGGACAGTTGCCATCTCGTATCGAATTCCAAGGTTCACGGTGAAATTTCTATACCATCGAAAGTCATCTTGGGCGTAGGCGGCGGCAACGGTTTGCCGTAGTCCTCGCGGGGAAATTGTTCCCGGCAGCCCGATATCCAGCGAGTAAGGCCGGTTCACAAGAAAATCGGAAATTGACTTAAACGTGAACACCCCATTTGGGTTGCTTTCCGCCAGCATGTTGTTCCGTATGCGTTCGAGGGAGAGTCCGAACCTTAACGAATGGTTTCCCGTGGTGAGTGTGATGTCGTCGTACGCCTGAATCGAGTTCCAATGAAAATTGAAAACCGAGTTCGCACCTAAACCTCCCGCAAAATCAGTGAGCTCGAGTACGCTGATTCCGCCCGCAGTATGCCCGGAAAGAAATCCCAGCGACGCATCGCCTGCCAATGGGTTGATTGCAACCGGGGTTTGTCCCAACAAGGCAACGACTCTATTGAATCCGAGTCGAAAGGAGTTGACTGTTTGAAGCCCGAAAGTGTGGCTCTCCAAAAGAGTAAAAAGCTGCCGCCTGCTTTGTACGCCGGTCAATTTGGTGTCGAGTTTATCGGGTTGGATTGTGTTTGCAGTGTCGAAGACGTAGGTCCCGGAGAGGTTGTCGTGCTCCCTAAGTTTTCGATCCAGGCGGGTGGTGAAGTAATTCTCTCCCGTGACCTGTTGACCTGAAAATGTGAAGATCCCCGTGTCGCCCGGAGGTAGAATTCTGCCATTGGGTAAGGGATAGAACGCCAGGTAAGGCGCAACCTGTGAATCGACTGTAACGTTGCCCGATGAAAGCTGACCGCTTCGGGCCGGTAGTGAAAGAACTGTATCCACCTGGGTGGTGCCCAACGACTGTCGGAGTCCTTCGTAATTAGCGAAGAAGAAAGTGCGATCTTTTTGAATTGGCGCGCCTGCGGAGGCTCCGAACTGATTGCGGCGGAATGGTGGCTTTGTCATGTCAAAAAAATTGCGCGCGTCCAGAGCACTGTTGCGTAAAAACTCATACACGGTGCCATGAAACGCACTGCTTCCAGAGCGCGTTACGGCATTGATAACTCCTCCGGAGGACCGACCGTAGGTAGCAGGATAGTTGCTCGTGACGACCGAGAATTCCTCGACAGCGTCGGCGCCTAAATCGAGTCCCAGAACACTGCCCGGCGCCGCATTCGCATAGTCGTTGATGCTAATGCCGTCCAGCAAATAATTGTTTTGCTGTGGGCGTCCGCCGGAAACACTGATCTGCGCTCCAAAGCCACGCTGTCCCCGGCCAGAACTGGTATTGGTGGCATCAGGCTGGGTGCGAACCGACGAGACTCCCGCCTGCAGCGTGGCAGCCTGCGTCCAGTCACGCCCGTTTACCGGCATGTCGCGAACAGTTTCTGAGCTCACCACTCCACCCATAGAGGATGTCGCAGGCGTTTTTTGACTAGGCTGATTGTTAGCGGGTTGCAGCGTGAGGTTAACCACACTCTGGTTTCCACTCGTAACTGCGATAGTGGCGGTCACACTCGAGAATCCGGGCATGGAAGCACTGACTGAATAATTCCCCGGTGGGAGATCTGACGCGGAAAAGAAGCCGCGTACATCGGTGGTGACTGATGTGGTCGCGTTTGTCGTCAGGTTTTTGATTGAGATATGAGCATTGGAAACTGGTGCACCAGAGGGGTCTGTGATCGTGCCATGAAGGCCACCAGCTACCTGGGCTCCTGTCCAAGGAGAAAAGAGTAAGAGCACTCCGAAAGCTAGCATTGTTCGGAATTTCAAGTGTCTACAGCCTTAGCGAAGCATAAATCGATTGCAAGCCTGCAATCTTATCGAGCGATGATCTCTTAGCAAGGTTATTCGACATGTCGTCAGCGAGCGGTTTACACGTCGGCCAGCTAAGCGTCCCGCCGGCTTTTGGGGAGGGCCGAACGGCTGACAGTACAGCCGGCGCTACCCGAACCTTTACTTCAGCATGGTGGTCTCGCAACATTAAATTGGACAGAACGCTGAATGAAAGTTTGTTCAGGAAGTTACGAGGTAAACGCGCTTACTTTTCAGATCCAGCTTTTTCCAGGAATCGCTGCGAGCGCGGAACGCCACTCTGAATGCCATTTCATATTGGATTCAGAATGTCTTAATGTGCCATAGCTATAGTCAGGCGGTTGTTGCCGCTCTTACTTGCGTCCTGTAGGCACCGCGCCTACACGGGAGCGCGAGCCCGAATGAACTCGTCCTTAATTTCCAGGAGGATCGTGTGAACAAGGCTCTTATACTCTTTGTGGCGCTGGTTTTTGGCTTAGTGGGCACCAGTCGAGCCGAGAATTCCGTGGGGAAAAAGGCGCATGGTACGAATGCCAAAGTCGCTGTAGGGAAAGCTCCCCTGCGACTGGTGAAGACAATTCTCTTGCCCAACATTGAGGGAGACTTCGATCACTTCGGCATTGACCTCAAAGGGAATCGTCTATTCCTTACCGCTGAAGATCACCACAGCGTTGAGGTATTCAATCTGAAATCGAATACCCGCGTTCACAGTATCGGCGGTTTGGGTGAACCCCACAACGTGAGGTATCTTTCCGATTCCAATAAGCTGCTGGTGGTGGATGGAGATGCGGGTGAGGTGAAATTTCTTAAGGGTGATTCTTACAAGCCAATCGATTCTGCCAAGCTGCTCGAAGGCGCTGACTCTGCCGTTTTCGACCCTGGATCAGGTTATCTTTACGTGGCGGCTGGTGGCAAGGACGCCCATCTGAACTACTCCAACCTTAGCATTACCGATACAAAGGAAGACAAGCATTTAGCTGACATCCGGATCGAGTCTCCTATTTTAGAAGCGATGGCCCTGGAAAAGTCGGGGCCGCGGATGTTTGTGAGCGACACTGCGCATACTCAGGTGTTGGTCGTCGATCGCGAAAAGCATGTTGTAGTTACCAAATGGCCTGTCACTGGTACCCAGAATAATGTCACGGTTGCACTGGACGAGCCTAATCACCGGCTTTTCCTGGTGACTCGTACACCTCCGCAGTTTGTCGTGATGGATTCGGAGAACGGGAAACAGATTACGAGTTTGCCGGCCGTGACCGGGGCCGACGATATGTTTTTTGACGCTGCCCGCAAACGGATCTATGTCACAGCACGTGAAGGCCACATTATGGTCTACGAACAAAAAGATCCCGATACCTATTTATTACTGGCAAAAGTCCCCGGCTCAGTTGGGGGAAAAACATCTTTGTTTGTCCCCGAATTAAACCGCTTGTATGTTGCAGTTTGCAAAGCCGGAGGTTCAAAAAAGGGATCGAAGGTCGCTAAGGTCGAGATTTTTGAGGTGCAGTGACCGAGGAATGTCGAGAAGCTCGTGAAATTTGAAATTAACTAGTATCATGCCGACCGGCGAAAGCCGTCGAATCGCGAGTAATGAGGTGTGCGGGAATGGTACTGGCAGCTTCTCCAAAAAAGCTGGTGGTCGCTGCGTCGCGCGAACCTCTCAACGGCAACCAGATTCGCGGGTTCTGGGCTGCGTGGGGCGGTTGGGCCCTCGATGGAATGGATTCATTCATCTACGCCCTGGTGATGGTGCCCGCGTTACGCGAATTGCTACCACGCTCTGGTATCCCTGACACTCCTGCCAACGAGGGCCTGTACGGTGGCTTGCTCTTTGCACTCTTTCTGGTCGGCTGGGGGATGGCATTCCTCTGGGGCCCTTTGGCCGACAGATTCGGCCGCGTTCGTACGCTCATGCTGACCATCGCCTGGTACTCCCTGTTCACTTTTCTCGGCGCCGTGGCTACCAGAGTTTGGCAATTGGCGGCGTTTCGCCTGCTCGCTGGCATCGGCATTGGCGGCGAATGGGCCATGGGAGGAACGTTTGTCGCGGAAGAATGGCCCGAAAGCCGTCGCAAGATGGGCGCCGGCTTGATGCACACCGGATATTATTTCGGATTCTTTTTGGCAGCTTTGCTGAACTACGTCATCGGGGCTAAATACGGTTGGAGGGCGATGTTTGCGGTGGGCGGAGCCCCGGCTCTTCTAATAGGTTTCATTCGCTACGGGGTGACCGAACCGAACCGTTGGGTCAACAAGGTAGAACAGATTAAGTCATGGTCAGTGACTCGATCATTTTTCATGCTTTTCTCGCCAACTTATCGGCGGCGGACGATCTTGAACTGCTTGTGTGTATTGGTGTCGATTGTTGGCTTATGGGCGGGTGTCGTGTATGTGCCGTCCGCCGTAATTAACCTTGCGACGAGAGCTGGCCTGAGCCCGGTTGAAGCCGCTCGGCTGTCTTCCTATGCCACCATGTTGTTGTCGCTCGGTACAATTTCTGGCTGCATAGTATTACCTGCTTTTGCGGAAAGGCTTGGCCGCAGGGCAACCCTTGGATTGTATTTTGCGGTGATGCTGGTATTTATCCCGCTGGCTTTTGGCTATGCGTTTTACCTGCCCACGCATGCGCTCTCGGCCTTCATTACGTGTTTGCCTTTCCTGGGATTTGGTGGCGCCAATTTTGCGATGTACACGCTATGGCTGCCAGAGCAGTATCCGACCGAATGCCGAGCAAGCGCTTTTGCACTTGCGATCTCGATTGGCCGCTTCGTTGGGGCCGGAATTACGTTTTTAGTTGGTGCCGGTGTTTCGCATTTTCACAGTATCGGCATTCCTGTGGCTCTCACCAGTGTCGCATTTGTGTTGGGACTAGCTCTCCTGCCTTTTGGTGAAGAGACTACCGGAAAGCCGCTGCCGGCTTGAGTTGTGGAACATTACCGAAGGGAAGCTAGAGTCTTAAAATCGTCATGATTCATACTGGTCGTCATTTCCTCCAAATCCCGGGTCCAACCAATGTTCCGGACCGAGTCTTGCGGGCCATAGATCGTCCTGTGATTGACCACCGAGGCCCGGAGTTCGCGAAATTGGGAATGGAAGTCCTGGAAAATATTCGCCCGATTTTCCAGACAACCAGGCCAGTGATTATTTATCCCGGTTCTGGGACCGGTGCCTGGGAAGCAGCCATAGTCAATACGCTTTCTCCCGGTGACCGGGTGCTAATGTTTGAGACCGGCCATTTCTCCCTTCTCTGGCGTCAACTTGCGGAAAGATTCGGCATCAACGTGGAGTATGTCCCAGGCAACTGGCGCAGCGGAGCGGCGGCTGCGGACCTGGAGTCACGCCTCGCTTCGGACCAACGGCATACTTTCAAAGCGGTGATGGTCGTTCACAACGAAACCTCAACCGGAGTGACCAGCCGCATCTCTGAAATTCGCCGCGCCATGAATAACGTCCACCATCCGGCGCTGCTCATCGTTGACACGATCTCTTCTCTAGCGTCCTCCGACTACCGCCACGACGAATGGGAAGTTGACGTCACCATCGCCGGGTCGCAGAAGGGTCTCATGCTGCCTCCGGGGATAAGTTTTAACGCCGTTTCGGAAAAGGCCATCGCAGCCAGCAAGCGAGCCAAACTGCCGCGGTCTTATTGGGACTGGCAGGAGATGTTGAAGCCCAACCAAACAGGGTTTTTCCCATTTACCCCGGCCACCAATATGCTCTACGGCTTGCGGGAAGCCCTGTTGATGCTGCAAGAAGAAGGTTTGCCCAACGTTTTTCGCAGACATGATCGTCACGCTGAAGCGGCTCGGGCCGCGGTGCGGGCCTGGGACTTGGAAATCGTTTGTGAAAACCCTCGCGAGTATTCGAGCTCGGTGACGGTGGCTTTTATGCCGAAGGGTCACGACGCCGACCAACTTCGAAACGTCATTCTTGAAGATTTTGACATGTCGATTGGAGCCGGGCTTTCGAAGTTAACCGGTAAAGTATTTCGGATTGGCCATCTCGGCAGCTTCAACGATTTGATGTTGGCCGGAACCCTGAGTGGAATCGAGATGGGCCTCAGGTTGGCGGGCGTGCCCCATAAGGAAGGCGGTGTTACGGCTGCCCTTGAATGCCTAGTCCAAACAAAAACGAAGGCTGAACCGGTGATGCTGGGTAAGTGACGCCTCCCGTGTTAGTGGCACGAGATTAAGTTGCGTCAGAAGGGACTTAACCGATGAGCACTGCGCCTAAATTGTCCACGACGCACGCAGGAAGGCTTTCCACGACGACGAAGGTGTTGATACTGATCTGCCTCATGTATGGGATCACGTACATCGATCGAGTGAACGTGAGCACAGCGGCTTCGGTATTCAAACAGGATCTTCACCTCACCAATGCTCAGGTAGGACTTGTTTTCTCGGCGTTTGCCTATCCATATTTGTTCTTCCAGATCATCGGAGGGTGGGTAAGCGACCGTTTCGGAGCGCGTCTGACGCTAACTGTCTCGGCACTAATTTGGGCGATTGCAACTTTGTTGACGGGATTTGTCGGCAGCCTGGCTGCCATGCTCGTGGCTCGCGTCATGCTCGGGTTTGGAGAGGGCGCCACCTTTCCCACGGCTACCCGAGCCATGTCTGACTGGACAGTGGAAGGGAAGCGTGGGTTCGCTCAGGGGATTACGCATTCCAGTGCGCGGTTGGGCAATGCGCTGACGCCACCTTTGGTCGCTTGGCTGATTGCGCTGGTCACGTGGCGCGGATCGTTCATTATCCTCGGAATCATCAGCCTGGCTTGGGCAGCAGCGTGGGTCTGGTACTTCCGCGACGATCCCGGTGAGCATCCTGGGATCACGCCGGCCGAATTGGAAGTGCTGCCACGATATGCTTTGCGGAAAGAGAGAAAAAAAGATCCGGTACCCTGGCTACGCTTAGCTCGCCGCATGCTTCCCGTCACCCTGGTTTATTTTTGTTATGGCTGGACGCTTTGGCTCTACCTCGCGTGGATACCTTTGTTCTTTCTTCACAGCTACAATCTTGACTTGAAAAAGTCGGCACTCTTCTCCGGAGGTGTGTTCTTTGCCGGCGTCGTCGGCGATGCGCTGGGCGGGATCCTCAGCGATTACATCTACAGCAAAACGGGCGATTTGAATAAGGCGCGCCGCAACCTTGTGGTTTTAGGATTTCTTTGCTCGCTGGCTTGCATGGTGCCGATTCTGTTCTTGCACAATCTTACCTGGGCTGCCATCTGTCTAAGCATGGCGTTCTTTTTTGCCGAATTCACCATCGGGCCGATGTGGGCGATCCCCATGGATATCGCTCCCCGTTTCTCTGGCTCTGCCAGCGGTTTGATGAACACGGGGTCGGCGCTGGCTGCCATCATTTCTCCTCTGGTTTTCGGATACGTCATCGACAAAACGGGAAATTGGGAACTGCCGTTCCTGGGCAGCATTGGCCTGCTGTTTTTGGGCTCTATCATGGCATTTTGGATGAAGGCAGCAGAAGGGCTCGTCGGTGGCTCGTTTACTGCGGCGAAACAACCGGCAGTTTAATCTGTAGTGGCCCGAGCTGGCCAGACTTCAGAACATTTGTCCTCCCTTATTCCATTGCCGCTGAGTTCCCACGCCAAGCCGGTTGATTCCTTTCCACAGGCCCTCGAGCTTGAAACCGAGTTAAAGCGCGAAGTTCGAGGCGAAGTACGGTTTGATCGCGGAAGCCGCGTGCTATATGCAACCGACGCGTCAAACTACCGGCAAATTCCCATCGGATTGGTAGTCCCACGCGACGTCGATGACGTCATTGCGGCGGTAGGAGTGTGCAGGAAGTACGGCGCTCCTATCCTGGCTCGCGGTGCCGGGACGAGTCTGGCCGGACAATGTTGCAATGTCGCGGTCGTGTTCGATTTCACGAAGTACGTGAACCGGATCCTCGAGGTCGATCCCCACAAAACAATTGCGAGGGTTCAGCCGGGAGTTGTGTTGGACACTCTGCGAAATCAGGCGGAGATCAATCACTTGACGTTCGCGCCCGATCCTTCGACTCACAATCGATGCACAATCGGAGGAATGATTGGCAATAATTCCTGCGGCACCCACTCTCTACTCGGCGGGAAGACGGTCGACAACGTTGAAGAGTTGCGCATTCTGCTCTACGACGGCACCCAACTTACAGTCGGACCAACTCCAGAAAGCGATCTCGATTTTATTGTTCAGCAAGGCGGCCGTCGCGGCCAGATATACAGCAAGCTGCGCACAATTCGGGATCAGTACGGCGACCTGATTCGCGCGAAATTCCCCCGCATTCCTCGGCGGGTTTCCGGCTACAACCTCGACGAATTGCTTCCAGAGAGAGGATTCAACGTGGCGCGGGCTCTGGTCGGAACAGAAGGCACATGCGTCGTCGTGCTTGAGGCAAAACTTGCTTTAATCCAAAGCCCGCAACACAGGACGCTAGTAGGACTTGGCTACCCAGATGCTTTTCTGGCGGCCGATCATGTCCCAGAGATTCTGAAGTTCGAACCTATCGGGCTGGAAGGTTTCGAAGGAAGTATCGTCGACGGGCTGCGAAAGAAGGGAGCACCCAATCTTGAGCTCCTTCCCGAGGGCAGGGGAATTCTCCTGGTCGAGTTCGGGTCAGATGATCCGTTGCATTCTCAAGACAAAGCTTTGAAGCTGCTTGAGCGATTAAAGCAAGTCAGCGATCCACCGACCAGCCGGCTTTACTCAAAGAGTGAAGCTAAAGCGGTTTGGCATCTCCGCGAATCAGGGCCGCGCGCAGCCGCGTTTGCGCCAGGGGCGCCACTGGAGTGGGAAGGATGGGATGATGCGGCCGTCGCCCCGGAAAAACTTGGAGCATATTTACGCGACATTCGGAAGTTGATGAATGAATACAACTATCGCGGTTCGTTTTACGGACATTTTGGGCATGGTTGCATCCACATGCGCGTAAGTTTTGATTTGGAAACTGCGACTGGCATTCGTAAGTATGGTGAGTTCGTCGAGCGCGCCGCTGACTTGGTAGTTGGCTATGGGGGATCACTCTCAGGTGAGCATGGCGACGGGCAATCTCGGGGCGCATTATTGCCCAAAATGTTCGGACCCGAGTTGATGGTCGCGTTCCGTGAATTCAAAGCGGTCTGGGATCCCGACAACAAACTGAATCCACATAAAGTTGTTGACGCCTACCTCCCCACCGAGAACCTGCGTTTGGGAGCCGACTACAAGCCCCTAGAGCCACAAACGCATTTCAAATTTCCTGATGACGATGGGTCCTTCGCGCAAGCTACGCTGCGATGTATCGGATTGGGAGCGTGCCGCAAGAGTGATGGGGGTTCGATGTGTCCAAGCTACATGGTCACTTTGGAGGAAGAGCACAGCACCCGCGGGCGGGCGCACATGCTCTTTGAACTGCTTCAGGGCGAAGTGCTGGCCAAAGATTGGCAAGACGAACACGTCAAGAAATCGCTCGACCTATGTCTGGCGTGCAAGGCGTGCAAGTCGGAATGTCCAGCCAACGTCGATGTCGCGACGTTCAAGGCCGAGTTTCTGTCACATTATTACGAAAGCAAAAGGCGTCCGGTTCAGGCTTATGCTTTTGGCATGATCGATCGCTGGGCGCGGCTTGCATCTTTCGCGCCACGGTTAGTGAATTTTCTTAACCATGCCCCGGGGATCAGCTCGCTTCTGGAAAAAGTGTTGAAACTGCCGAAGCAGCGACGAATACCTAATTTTGATGAATTGAGTTTTCAGAAGTGGGCGAAAACCGCACTTCCTGGGCTGGAAGGTGGGACCGGAATTGACCCCGATTGGTCTACCTCGGCACAGAAGGAAGTCATTCTATGGCCCGATACATTTAACAATTATTTTCATCCGGAAACGGCCCGGGCAGCGGTGGATGTACTCCGTCACGCGGGGTTCAAGGTGCTTGTCCCGCGTCAACACTTGTGCTGCGGACGTCCGCTGTATGACTTCGGCATGCTGGATCGAGCCAAGCGATACCTGAGGAAGGTAATGCAAGTATTGGGCAAGCAGATTGACAGTGGAATTCCAATAGTCGTTCTCGAGCCAAGTTGCGCCTCAGTCTTTCGGGATGAATTGCGCAATCTGTTTCCAGCAGATCCTCGCGCCACTCGGCTGCGGGCCCAGACTTTCCTTCTCAGCGAATTTCTCGAAAACCACGCCCCTGGCTTCCGTCCTCCACAGTTGTCAAAGAAAGTGCTGCTTCATGGTCATTGCCATCACAAAGCATTAATGAAGATGAAGGATGAAGAGTCGCTGCTGCGGAAAGCGGGAGCTGATCTGCAATCGCTGGATTCTGGCTGCTGTGGCATGGCGGGTTCTTTTGGATTTGAAAAGGACAATTACAATGTGTCATTAGCGGTAGGAGAGCGGGTCTTGCTGCCCGCCGTTCGACAGGCCGCGCCAGAAACTTTGATTGTTTCCGATGGCTTTAGCTGTCGAGAACAAATATTGCAAACCACGGGGCGGAAAGCACTTCATTTGGCGGAAGTGTTGCAACTGGCACTGGATGCTCACGCACTCAGGTCGGAGCGGCCTTGAAGGCGAGCCGGGCTCTCGGCCACAAAATATGCGCGACATATGGCTCAACCCGACTCGGACCTCGAACTGGGACAGCGATCCTTCTTCTGGAAATCCGCTGCGAGGCGAGCAACTCGATCTGCTTCTCAGCCTGATCGCCGACCATTACACTCCTGGCTCGACAATTCTCGACGTCGGGTCCGGCTCTGGCCTGATTGAAGAACAACTCTTTCAGCGTTTGCCGGAAGCCTCGGTTGTCGGCATTGATTATTCGCCCGCAATGATCGCCATGGCTATGAAGCGACTGGCAGGAAGAGAGAAACAGTTTGTCACCGTGCAACATGATCTTTGCAATGTCCAAGGTGCGAAACTTCCTGAAAGCGACTACCGCGTTGCGTTTTCCGTCCAGACGATTCATAACCTGCCAACGGAAAGCCAGCGGAAAGTGATGTCGTGGGTGTACAAAGTCCTCACTAAGCCAGGCTTCTTTTTCTTTCTCGACAGAATCGCCGTGCCGGGGGCCGACTCATTCTCCTGCTATCAGTCGGTGTGGAAGAGGCAGGAAAGGGTTTATTCGAGCTCGATTGATGAGGGTCGATCGCTTCCAGAACATCAGCAATATCTCGACGAGCAGGGCGACTCACCTCTTACCTTGCAAGAGAACCTAAAGATTATTGCCGATGCGGGGTTCCAGGCGAGCGCGCTGGATGTTCGTGGAAATCGAGCGTTGATTGCATGTGTCAAAACAATGGCATCGGGATAATTTCAAAACTTCATGATTCAGCGCGCCATGCGTATGGAGCCATTCTTAACGTGATTTTATGTTGCATTCAGCGTACGTTAATGTGCTCCGAATATCGTCGTGAGGCTCTCTCCTGGAATTGTTTATTTGTGTGTCCATTAGCAGATTATTCAGACATCATTGAGTCATGAAAAGACGTGACTTCGTTTCGGGATCCGCTCTCGCAACGGTTGCTGGTCTGCTCTCGAATGCGAAGGGATATTCTTCCGAGGCGCCATCGCCCTGCCCGGCGCCATTTCCAGACGTGGAGGGAGTGACCAAGTACGTTGCCCAGTTTGTGGCCGACACAACCTTCGCACAGATTCCGGACGATGTTCTCGAACTAGGCAAAAAGTCGATCTTGGATGGCTTAGGTCTGGCGCTTGCCGGTTCCGTGGCTGAAAGCGGACCGCTTGTTCTGAAATATTTGCAATCGCTTGGTTTCGAGAAAAGCGGCCCACGCGTTTTAGGAACCGGCACCAAATCCCCTCCTCGCTTCGCCGCATTCGCCAACGGTGTTTCAATTCATGCCGCTGATTTCGATGACACACAGTTGGCCGTTGCGGCCGATCGCGTCTATGGCTTGCTTGTTCATCCCACTGCACCCGTTCTGCCCGTGGTTCTGGCATTTGCGGAATGGAAGGGAGCATCCGGACGTGACCTCATGCTTGCCTATCATCTCGGCGTCGAAGTGGAGTGCAAAGTCGCAGAGGCGATTTCGCCGCGTCATTATGAAGACGGCTTTCATTCGACCGGCACTTGTGGCCCGCTGGGCGCGGCCGTGGCGGGCGGAAAGCTCGTCGGCTTTGACGCGAAGCAAATCAGGCGAGCGCTGAGCATCGCCGCTAGCCAGGCAGCCGGACTGCGCGAGAATTTTGGCACAATGACAAAGCCGTTTCATGCCGGGCATGCGGCGGAGAGCGGAATTGTGGCGGTTGATCTTACCAATCTTGGCTGGACCGCAGCCGATCAGATTCTTGAGGCGCCGCGCGGTTTTTTCCATGCGTACGGTGGAAGCTATGATCCTTCAGCAATTGTTAATCACCTGGGGAAGCCTTGGACCTTCAGCTCTCCGGGTATCTCGATCAAACCATTTCCGTCGGGTTCTCTAACCCATCCAGGCATGACGGAATTGATGCGTCTGATTCGCAAGGAACACATCAAGGCGGCCGACGTGGAACGTGTCGACGTGGGCACGAACCGCAACATGCCCAACGCGCTCATTCACCATCGACCCACTACGGGTCTGCAGGCGAAATTCAGTATGGAGTTTTGTCTAGGTGTGCTCTTGCTGTATGGCAAGGCAACACTCGTTGAATTTCAAGACGAAGTCGTTAACCGGCCAGAAGTCCAAGCCATGCTGCGACGGGTCAACTTCTATGTCGATCCAGATGCTGAGAAGGCGGGATTCGACAAGATGACTACCATTCTTCGAGTCCATTTGAAGGATGGACGAACGATTTCCGGTCGCGCAGATTTCGGGAAAGGCAGCCCAGCCGATCCCATGAGTTACGAAGAGGTCGCGGAAAAGTTTCTCGGCAACGCCGCATTTGCCAAGTGGCCTAAGGAAAAGGCGGAAACGATAGTCAATCTAGTTCGAACCTTGGAACGCGTCGATGACGCACGGAAGCTGGTGGCGCTTTGCGGAAAGTAAGCAAGAATGCGGTGAAAAAGAACGCCAAAAAGAAGTACAAGATCGCGGTCATCCCGGGCGATGGAATCGGGCGCGAAGTCGTCCCCGAAGGCATCCGGGTGCTCGAAGCAGCAGGCCGTCGCTATGGCATTGACTTCTCCTGGCTCCACTTCGATTGGAGCTGCGAGACCTACCTCAAAACCGGTCGCATGATGCCGGCGAACGGTCTGGAACAATTGCGAAACTTTGACAGTATCTTCCTGGGCGCAGTCGGCCATCCCAAGGTGCAGGACCATGTTTCGCTCTGGGGCTTACTGATCCCTATCCGGCGCAGATTTCAGCAATACGTGAATCTCCGCCCGGTGAGGCTTCTCCACGGGATTGAATCGCCGCTAAAAAACTGGGGTCCGGGACAAATTGATTTCTGTGTGGTCCGGGAGAACAATGAAGGCGAATATTCCAATATTGGCGGAAGGCTCTTCGAGAACACGGATGCCGAACTGGCTGTTCAAGAATCAGTATTCACAAGACGAGGATGTGACCGGATTATGCGTCACGCTTTCCAGTTGGCACGCAAGCGCAAGAGTCACGTTACGTCGGCAACCAAATCCAACGGCATCATCCATACCATGCCTTTCTGGGATGAACGTTTCGCTGCGATCGCAAAAGAATTTCCAGACGTTCGGACGGATCAGTATCACATCGACATCTTGACTGCGCACTTCGTGCGCCATCCAGATTGGTTCGACGTCGTCGTGGGATCCAATCTGTTCGGTGACATCCTCTCGGACCTGGGTCCCGCCGTCGTAGGTTCAATTGGCATTGCCCCGTCCGCAAATCTCAACCCTGAGCGTGAGTACCCTTCCATGTTCGAGCCAGTGCACGGCTCGGCTCCCGATATTGCGGGAAAGGGAATTGCCAATCCCATCGGCCAAATCTGGTCAGGAGCGATGATGCTCGAGCATCTCGGACAACATGAGGCCGCGATGTCTGTAGAGAAGGCTATCGCTTCCGTACTCGAGCATTCCGGCCCTCGTACAGCTGACATCGGCGGGAAAGCCCGTACCACGGATGTTGGGTCAGCAATTGCCAGTGAGATTTGAAAATTGAAAGTGACCTTTCCCTATGCAAAGAAGCGCTTCATTCTTGATACTTGGCGTCGGTTTGCTGGCATCCTTCTCGGGGGCGCAGATTCGAAAACCGCAGCCCGCAGGATCACAGACTAAGCCCAATAGTCAGCAGCATCCCGTTGCACACGTCTTGCTTCTCAGTATCGATGGTATGCACGCGCTAGATCTCGCGCGGCTGACCAGAGAGCGATCTGATTCGGCTCTCGCGCGGCTAAGTGCGCACGGAATCACCTACACTAATGCTCACACGTCTTTTCCCTCGAACTCATGGCCAGGGTTGCTTTCTATGGTCACCGGGGGATCTCCCAACTCCACAGGCGTGATATTCGAGAATAACTACGACCGCAGCTTGTCCCCTCCCGCTTCGGATTGCTCCAAGGTCGGAACTGTTGTGATCTTCGATTCCTCGATTGATAAGAATCCGAATGCTGTCGATGGAGGTGGAGGGATTGATCCGGAAAAGTTGCCTCGTGACCCAAAAAACGGATGCAAGCCCGTGTTCCCGCATAGCTTCATCCGGGTAAACAACATTTTTGAAGTTATCAAACAGGCTGGTGGCCGGACCGCCTGGAGCGATAAACACCCCGCATATGAGTTTTTGAATGGACCTTCAGGTACCGGCATCGATGACCTTTACACCCCTGAAGTTCATGCCAACCGAGTCGGCAAGAATATTCAGAAGATCGAAGCTTACGACGACTTAAAAGTAGATGCCGTCCTCAACCAGATACATGGCCAGGACCACACCGGAACGAAACACGTAGGGGTACCGGTGATTTTTGGCATGAATTTTCAGGCAATCAGCGTAGCGCAAAAACTGGAAGGCAACGGCTACCTGGATGCGAACGGAACTCCCAGTCCCGGATTGCTGGATGCATTTACCCACACCGATCAGTCGATTTCCAAGGTGCTCGGCGCTCTTCAGCAACATGGATTGATGACATCCACTTTAATCATAGTGACCGCCAAGCACGGGGATGTTCCGATAGATCCAACGCGGTTGAAGCATGCCGACTTGGAACTGATTCCAAAGACTGTGTCCGTAATCGACAAAAATTTGCTGGCAGGTCTAAACCAGGATGGAAGCATCGCGATGGTCTGGCTGGCCGATCAAAAGCGAACCGCCGAAGTGACCGCTGCCCTACGAAAAATTCAGGTTGAGGCAGGTATCCAGGAAATTTATTCCGGCGATTCTTTGAAGTTAAGATTCAATGATCCGGACTCGGACCCTCGGGTTCCGGACATTATTATCCAACCAAATGCAGGCCAGATATACGTTAATCCCGGCAGCGGTTTCATCGCCGAGCATGGCGGCATGACCGACGCGGATCGGCACGTGCCTCTTCTCATCTCGCACCCATGGTTGGGACGTCAGGAAATCAAGTCTCCGGCAGAAACTGCTCAAATTGCTCCTACGATCCTCAAAGCACTGGGGTTGGATCCCAATTATTTGCAAGCCGTGAGACAGGAGAGAACCTCGTCTCTACCTGGATTCGATGAGGCAATGCATAAGTCCGAGCGTTAAGACGCGCGAGTTTTGCGTGTCCTGCAGTCGTCTCCTCCGCCTACCTCTTTAGACTCGAACCAACCTCACGGAATTACTTTGTACACCCGCACTTCCGCCATCTGCTTCTCGTGATGCGGAACCGCCAAGTAATAGAGTTTCAGCTCTGGGACCAGGATCGCGGTTTTCGCCCGGAACGAAGTCGGTATGTGGCCAATCTGCTCGTAATGATCAGGGTCGCGCTGCTGGAACACATCAATGAACTGGCTTGCGGCGAAATAAATACGCCTACTCGCGCTGTCGAAGGCCATGTCGTCGACCATCGGTCCAGCAGGCATACTTGCCACCACTTTTCCCGAATCACTGTCCAGTACGATCAATTTGCCTGGATCGCGCGTCCCCACAAATAGCCGGTGACCGGCTTCATCGAACGCGAGCGCAGTGGGCTTCTTGCCCTGCTCTGCAATCGACCAGGTCGCCAGCAACTTATGATCTGCCCGATTAAACACCTTGATCTCATTGTTTACCTCGAACATTCACGAACATCCGCGGCCCTGACTTCTCTCTAGCGCCATAGCCTCCACGTCAGGACAATCCACATTGATTTCCCAAACCACTTTTCCGCTCATGGTATCAATCACGCTAATGTAGGAGTTCGGAAGGTGGGCGTCATCGCCGCCGTTCACCACGTACATGTACTTGGTCGCGGGATCGTAGGTGCTTGCGTCCGCACCTTCGCGGAGCGTGACGCTGCCCGCCGGCTCAAAAGACTTAGTATCGTAGATTCTGACCTCTCCCAAATCCCCATCGACTACGAACAACTTGTTCAGATCGGCGCGATAGACCATCGAATGTGGCGCCTTCAGATCGGTAATCGTGTGAATGAGCTTATTCGTCTTCAAATCAAAGACCAGTACCTTCGAATTCTCCTCTGCGGTGGCAAACAACCGGTTTCCCGCAAGATCCACGCGAAAATGGTCGAAGTCGCCGTCATGGAGATTCAGCAATGGGATGGCCTGCGCAAGTTTCAACGGCGTCTTTTGCTGAGCCCAAGCATTGACTACAACTGTGAGAAATATTGCAAAGAGAACCATTGCTTTCGTTTTCTTCACCATCGCCTCCAAAATTTTAGAAATAATTGCCGCAAAAAGTCCCGATTGCCTACCTGACAAAGCACACGCGCTACTTAGACTAGTCCGACAAACATGAAGGCAGCCTTAATAAGACATTCTGCTCAACCCAAATAAAGGAATGGTTCCGTTGCGGCTGGCTAACTGCATCATGCGGTTTGCGGCAGAGGACGGCGTTTCGTCACTCCAACTGCGAGCATGAATGCGCCCGAGGCAAACAGGCTTATTACCAGATACCACAATCCTGGGGCGAACGAATGCGTACGATTTGCCAGATAGCCAATCACGAAAGGTCCGGCAAACCCGCCCAGGTTCCCCACCGAATTGATCAAACCAATCGACGCGGCCGCAGCCGACTCGCTCAAAAACAGCGTGGGCACTGCCCAAAAGCAGGGTTGGAAACCGTAAAAACAAGCCCCGACCAAAACGAATAGCGCGATTGAAATTGCCGGTCTGGAGGAATAAATCACCGCGAGCGAAAGGGCCACACCGCAGAGAATGACCGGGAGGGCGGCATGCCACCTGCGCTCGCCGGCTCGATCCGAATGCCATCCGTTCAATTGCTGGGTTACGAACCCTGCAACATACGGCATGGCAGCCAGCAGGGTTACATTCATATCGCTTAGCCCGGAAAGGCGCTTCACGATGGTGGGCAGCCAAAACGCGATTCCGTAACTTCCGGTCATCGCACAGAAATAGCACAGTGTAAGCAGAAGTACGTCACGATTCCGCAGCGCTTCCCACACGCTGAAAGAATGAACCCGTTTCTTAGCCTCTTTCTCTCGCCGCAGTTGCTCGGTAATCCATGATCGTTCATCCTCCGGCAGCCATCGAGCTTGTTCCGGCCAATCCGTAAGGTAGAAAATCGTAATCACTCCGAGTAGGACTGCCGGAATTCCCTCGATGATGAACAGCCATCGCCAGCCTCTCATGCCCAGCCACGAAAGCCCGAGCAACAGGCCCGCAAGCGGCGAACCGATTACGTAAGAAAGCGGATTGGCAGCATAGAAAACGGCGACCGCTTTGGCCCGGTCCTGGTAACGGAACCAGTGGGTCAGGTAGACGATCACTCCCGGCAAGAACCCTGCTTCGGCGGCGCCCACCAGAAAACGTACCCAATAGAATTGTCGAGGCGTGTGAATGAAGGCCATCAACACTGTCACGATTCCCCAGGAAATCATGATGCGAGCGATCCAGCGCCGCGCACTCCATCGCTCCACGATCAATGCACCAGCACAAACAGAAACGGGAGCAGGCGCCGCGCAATACGGCGTCTTGCGCGTGCTCCGACCTCTTGTTCCGAGGCAGAAAACGCTACGGTCTGTGTTGGTTTTTCAACAGACTCAGACATGCTTCTCAGCTTTAGTGCAGAACCAAGGTATTCATGCGCTTCGGAACTTCTCCGACCGGAATCAACCCCACCACCTTCAGCGTACTTATATCGATCGCAGTGACCGACTTCGTACCAGAGTTCGAAACATAGACCAGCTTGCTGTCTGGAGTGAAAGTGATCCACTCGGGCACGGCACCTGAAGGTGCACGTCCCAGCGGATGAACTTCGGTCAGTTCGACCGATCCGATCAGTTTGAGTTCCGGCAGTGAGTATGCAAAAACAGCATTTGCGAAAGTGCTGTTCACCCACAAGGATTTTCCATCCGGCGAAACTCCGATCCCATGGGACGGAGTACCTTCTCGTCCCTCCGCGACTCCAAACCCAGGGGTTTTATCCGGGAACTTGATCCTTTCCACTTCCGCGCGCTTGGCGAAGTCGACCACCGCAAATCCGTTGACCCGGGAGAGTTGAACAAAAATGCGGCGCGTCGAACCGTCAGAGTTGGTCTCGAAAGCCATGGGCCGCACTGGCTGTTCGAACTTTACCTCCCATATTGCGTGATCGCTTTGAAGATCAATCACTGTGGCGGCTTTGCTTTCCAAAGATCCGCTCACCGCGTACTTGCCATCGGGAGTGACGTACACATTATGGACGCCACCGTCCACGGCGATGCTCTTCACACGCTTAAGCGAAGTTGTGTCGATCACATCAACAACGCCTGGCTCCGAGCGGATCCCCACCAGCACCCGGCGTCCATTTTTCGTGATCGTTAGGTTGTTGGGACGTCCGCTCAGCGGCACTGTCTGAAGAATGTTCCCGCTGACTCGATCCACGACATCGAGCACGTTCCCCGATTCATTGCTGATGTAGACTCGCGAACCATCGGGAGAAAACCCGATGCCATGCGGTAACTCGATCCCATGGATCACTTGTACGACTTTATTGGTTGCAGAATCGATGACATCAACTGTGTCGCCGGCGCTGTTGGTGACATAAATCAGCGCAGATTTGGACGATGCTGGAGGATCGACCGCTCCAGCACGCACCCATTCAGCCATCACAAGCCAGGCGGGATCGTTCTGAGAGTCAAATTGCCTGCCGCCGGAATGAAACGGATCTCCACCCGCTTCCGGCGCCAGTGGATGCATCAACAGTCTGCTTGCAATTGGGTCCCCGGGAACGACCTCCTGCAGAGCGCTCTGGAAGTTTCGCCGTGACTGCTCTTCCGTCCAGATGGTGGTTCCTGGGGGCATGGGTTCGAGATAAAAAGGTCTTCCCGGCTGACTGTGGCAGCTGTAGCATCGCGCGTGGCTGGGCCTCGTCTTCAAAAAAATCGGCTCGACCTTACTCTTGAAAACATCGAAATCCAGGGTATCTTTCTTTAAGGCGGGGGAAATTTGCTGCTGGCTCGGAAATCCTTTGCTGATCCAGTCGGCAATCATCCGCCACTCCGGGTCGTCCTGCGATTTCCAGAATTTTCCGCCTGTGTGGGTCGGATCACCACCTGCTTCCGGTGACAACGGATGAAGGAGCAGTCGGCTTTTCAGCGGCTCTGCAGGAGTCACTAACTGGGATACAACCTTGAAGTTCTGGCGCGATTGTTGCTCGGTCCAAGCCGAAATTCCTTCTGGTAGCCGCTGCAGATGCAATCGCGTGACCATGACCGAATGACAATCGTAACAACGCACGCCACCTTCCCGAGGCTTGAGGAAAATAGGCTCAATGCGAGTGCGATACGTCTCAAAATCAAGCGATGACTGCGTTTGCGCAGTGCTATTTGCTTGATTGGCACGTGCTGCAGGCGCAGCTTTGGCCAGTTCTCTCGCCGCCAAGAGTAAGCCACTTATAGCGGCGATCAGAAACATTACAACCTTCGCTGTTTTCAGGTGGCCCATTCAACCCTGTTGTTTCAACGCGCCGTTTCGAATAGAGTACTGCTTCGCGTGATCAGGTCCCCGAAGCAGGGGACGAAGTTCGCGAATGTCCTTCACGGCATCGAGTGCTAGCACGCGATCGATCAGCTTCGAGCATGTGGCAGCGCCGAGGACGCCTGTCATCAACTCACGCGCCTTCGCGACCACCTCGCCTGGTGTCATCGGATTATCAGGAGTGCCGCGCACATGCTCGACACGCTCGCTGAGTTTCGTACCGTCAGTTAGCGTAACTTCAACGATCGCAACTCTTACCGGTATCAGCTTTTCTAGTTCCTCGTCAGGAACCAATTGCACTTTAGCACGCTGGTGAAGCACCGCTGGATCCTGCATGCGCGCCTGATCGTGCGCTGCGCGGAATGAGACCGTCCCGTCGAGCAGCATCACCGCAACCAGGTGTTGCAGACAAATATCCGGCATATCGCGGTTGTTCACAGTGTAGGCTGCGCTGGTGGCGGTACGTACGACCACCTTCTCTACCTGGTCCGCCTGAAACGGTTTCCGCTTTTGCAGATTTTCCAGTGCGTCCAGCGGCGCCTGAATGGGACCTCCGGTTGTCCACTTCTTCAAGGTCGTGAGCATCACCCCGTAGACCACGCCGAGCTGGTCGATCATCCCCGCCGGATCCGCTTTCGGATTGTAGGTCTCCACGAAATTGTTGGGGCCGGACAGAATATCGTTTACGCCACTCCAGCCCTGGTGAACAACCAGGGCAGCGTTGACCCCATTGCGTGCCCCCATCGCGCCAAACAGGAAAGCCTTTTCGACGTGCTCGGTGTCGCGACGCCAAGCCCCGATTCCGGCGCCGGCCTGCTGTGCTGCATAATCGAGCAGCCAGCGCATCTGTTGGGCGCTGAGACTAGCGACGCAGCCGGCGGCGGCGCTCCCTCCCACGGTTCCGACCAGGTTGTGCGTTTCTTTCATGCCGGGGCCAACCGTCTTCATGGCCCGCAAAGCGATGTCGTAGCCCAGCGCCACAGCGCGCAAGAAATGTGTGCCGCTAATTCCGAACTGCTCCCCCGAAGCCAGCGCCGCGGGCACGACGGCGCAGCCCGGATGCGCCCCGCCCGTAGTGAAATCGTCGTCGGTTTCATCGGAATGAGCAAGCTCTCCGTTTGCGAATGCCGCCTCAATAGGTCCGCAGAGAATCGGCGAGGCCACTACCATGGCTATCTTCTGGCCTCCGTAACTGCGAGCGAACTGGATGGCCAAGCGTCCGGGGAGCAACTCGGATCCAGAGACCATGGCCGCGAAGGTGTCCAGAATGTGATGCTTTGTCTCCTGCACCACTTTTTCCGGCAGGGCACGGTTGCGAGCCTCAGCCATATATGCGCTGAGCTTTGCCATTACTGAATTGACATCTTGGCCAGCGGTCGCCGCCATGCGTGGAAACGCTGCAGCGGCGGTTATCCAGGCCGCGTGCTGCAACCAACTACGCCTGCTTAGGATGGGACGGACTTTATGCTCCATGGATCTCCCCTTTTTCGACCCGCAGCCTCGCCCGTCATGGTGTAAGGACCACGCAAACAAACTGTGTGTCTCGATCCATCTGCATCGAACAGATTGGCAATTGACCGGAGTGTAACTTCGAAAGTACGCCGGCGAAGTACGGCGCCGAAGAATGTTTGGTTGTTCTTATCCCTCTTAACCTTTGTAGCAGGACATGTAGCAACTCAATTATTCGTACGCAAGAGACGAATCCTGGCTGAGACGCGAGCAAATGGAGACAATGTTCCTCGAATATGAATTGTGCATAAACGGAGAATGAAAATCTTTTCATTGATCGCGCTGGTACGGCGTGGGGTGCTCGCTTCTTGGTGCGTCCGAGAGGTGGCAAGTAGGTCAGTTCAGACGACAGCCATCAGAAGCGCAACTCGGGCAGATTACGCGGCTCTCAGACTCTTTGCATTTCCGTTTACAATCTCGGCGACGTAATCCGCACAGCATTGAAGGCTTCGCAGATGCCTCGCTGTTGGTATCTTTCTATTTAACTTTTCCCCGACGGAAATATTGCAAATATGCGATGATTATGCGATAGCACGAAGGGCCTACGAAGTTACGCCTTTTGTGTTGTGATAGAGGAGAGGTGGCCGAGTGGCTGAAGGCGGCGGTTTGCTAAACCGTTATAGGGTCTAACAACTCTATCGAGGGTTCGAATCCCTCCCTCTCCGCCAGACAGTCTGAGTTGCAGAGAAATCCGGCTGCATTATCGTGAAAATCGCAAGAAATTGCCGCAATTAGGCGACTCTTGCCCTCGAACCGGACCGGAGAAAGTGTCGCGCAGAACTCCGCTGACAACCTTTGCAGCGTTTTTCTCTCGATGGCAGACGTTCGGTCCGGTTTTCAACCGCTCCGTCCGGCGAATCTCATGCGAACACAAACAATTCCAGGTAGTGCAGCGAACGATATTGCCCGTAATCC